>Ga0102589_1000223_pt1 | contig 146504 bp, 141 predicted proteins | sample AraplaMF_Col_mLB_FD_76858 | JGI IMG/M metagenome (GOLD analysis project Ga0102589, IMG submission 76858) | Arabidopsis root microbial communities from the University of North Carolina, USA - plate scrape MF_Col_mLB | ecosystem: Host-associated > Plants > Roots > Endosphere | place: USA...
AAGCTGATCGGGGCGACGGCGCATTACGTCACCGCCGATCTCGACGAAGGCCCGATCATCGAGCAGGACACGGCGCGCATCACCCATGCGCAGTCGCCCGACGACTACGTCTCGATCGGCCGCGATGTCGAAAGCCAGGTGCTGGCCCGCGCCATCCACGCCCATATCCATCACCGCACCTTCATCAACGGCAACCGCACCGTGGTCTTCCCGGCAAGCCCCGGCAGCTACGCCTCCGAACGCATGGGTTGAGCGCAGGCAAAGAGCTACATCTCTTCTGCTGGCAAACGACAATCTCCCGTTGCCTGCCAGCAGCAAGTATTTGATTATCGCGTGAGGTAATCGAATCATGCTGCGGGAGGGGTGTCATGACCGACGAGGTGCTGGTTGACCGCATGGCGCTGCCGCGTCCCGACGTTACCGTTGCGGATGCGGAAGAGATCCTTCTTGCCCATTACAGCCTGTCCGGCACGCTGACCGAACTCGGCAGCCAGCAGGATCGGAATTACCGCGTCGATAGCGATCGCGGTCGCTACGTCCTGAAGATCTGCCATGCTGCCTACGAGACCCGCGAGCTCGAAGCGCAGAACGCGGCGATCCATCATCTCAAAAGCAGGCAAGATGCGCCGCGCGTTCCGAACGTGATCTCCACGAATGACGGGCGGGAGATCGTCGTCCTGACCGTGCGCGGGCAGGGCTACCGGGTGCGGCTGCTCGAATATCTGGAAGGCCAGGGGCTGACGGAGCTGACCTATCTGGCGCCGGCTTCGGTCGCAGCACTTGGTGCGCTCTGCGCGAGGCTGGCCCAGGCGCTTGCCGATTTCAACCATCCCGGTCTCGACCGCAGCCTGCAATGGGATCTCCGGCGCGCCGGACCGGTCGCGGTGCAGCTGCTGTCTGCGATCACCGACAGTGCGGCGCGCGACCGGATCGCCAAGACCATGGTGATGGCCATTCGTCGCATCCAGCCGTTGGCGCCATCGCTCCGGCTGCAGGCCGTGCATCACGACGTCACCGGCGACAATGTCGTCGGTCACCGCAATGCCCGTGGTCACATAGTCCCTGACGGGGTGATCGATTTCGGCGACATCATCCGCGGCTGGCTGGTCGGCGACCTCGCCGTCACCTGCGCTTCGCTGCTGCATCAGACGGATGGCGACCCTTTTCATGTCCTGCCCGCCGTCACCGCCTATCAGGCGATCTATCCGTTGACCGAGGAGGAGCTGAAGGCGCTCTGGCCATTAGTCGTCGCACGCGCCGTCATTCTCGTCGCCAGCGGCGAGCAGCAGATTTCGGTCGATCCCGATAATGACTATGTCCGCGGCAATCTCGCGCACGAGTGGGCGATCTTCGATGCGGCGATGTCCGTTCCCTTCGAACTCATGGAAGCGGCGATCCTCAAAGCGGCCGGCGTCGACACCGCCGCCCCGGAAGCATCGGGATGGCTGCCGTTGCTGCCCGACATCGATCCCGCCGAGATCGCCTATGTCGATCTTGGGGTGCGCAGCCCGCATTTTTCCGCCGGCAACTGGTTGAATGCCGACATGGACTGGCGGCTGCTTGCCCGCGCCGCGACCGAAAACGGCACGGCGGCAACGCGCTACGGCGAATATCGGCTTTCCCGCGCGAGCCTGGGAAATGCGAAGGAACAAGCGACCTGCGCGCTGCATATCGATATCTGCCTTGCTGCAGGCAGCGCGGTTGCGGCCCCCTTTGCCGGCCGGATCGGCTGGAAGGACCAGCATCTGACGCTCGCCGGCGACAGCATCACCTTGCATCTCGATGGGCTTGACCTCTCGGTCGAGGATGGCGCCGAGGTTGCCGGCGGTGATCCGCTCGGCACGGTTTTCGGAGAGGCTTCGTCGCTCGGCGGGCTGCGTGTCCAGTTTTGCAGTGTCGCCGGTCTCGAACCGCCGCTCTTTGCCACACCGCGCGAGGCGGCGGCTTGGTCGGTGCTCTGCCCTTCGCCGTCACTCCTTCTCAGCCCCGGAGCGGATGCGCCGAAACCTGATACTGCAGGACTGCGCGCCAGGCGGCAGGCGCACCTCGCAAGGCCGCAGAAGAATTATTACGCGGCACCGCCGCAGATCGAGCGCGGCTGGCGGGAACACCTGTTCGATGTCGAGGGCCGCGCCTATCTCGACATGGTCAACAACGTCACCATTCTCGGCCATGGCCATCCCAAGTTCGCGGCGGCGATCAGCGCGCAATGGCTGCGGCTCAACACCAATTCCCGCTTTCACTATGCCGCGATCACGGAATTTTCCGAACGCCTCGCCGCCCTTTCGCCGGATGGACTCGACGCGGTCTTCCTGGTCAACAGCGGTTCGGAGGCGAACGATCTGGCGCTTCGGCTGGCGCAAGCCCATAGCGGCGCGCGCAATATGCTGTGCCTGCTCGAAGCCTATCATGGCTGGTCGGCAGCGAGCGATGCCGTCTCCACCTCGATCGCCGACAACCCGCAGGCTCTCACCACTCGGCCGGACTGGGTGCATGCCGTGGTGTCGCCGAATATCTATCGCGGCGCATTCCGCGGTGCCGATACGGCAGCGCACTATCTCAGCGCCGTAACCCCGGTGCTGGAGGCGATCGACGCCAGCGGCGACGGGCTTGCGGGCTTCATCTGCGAATCGGTCTACGGCAATGCCGGCGGTATTCCGCTGCCGGACGGTTATCTCAGGGACATCTATGCGCAGGTACGCGCCCGCGGCGGCGTCTGCATCGCCGACGAGGTGCAGGTCGGTTATTCCAGGCTGGGGCATTATTTCTGGGGCTTCGAGCAGCAAGGGGTCGTGCCCGACATCATCACCATCGCCAAGGGCATGGGCAACGGCCATCCGCTCGGCGCCGTCATTACCACGCGGGAGATCGCCCAATCGCTGGAGAAAGAAGGCGCGTTCTTTTCCTCCACCGGCGGCAGCCCCGTCAGCTGCGTCGCCGGCATGACGGTGCTCGACATCATGGCTGAGGAAGAGCTCCAGGAAAACGCCAGGACGGTCGGCGATCATCTGAAGGCGCGGCTCGCCGCGCTGATCGACCGCCATCCGATCGCGGGCGCCGTGCACGGCATGGGGCTCTATCTCGGCCTCGAATTCATCCGCGACAGAACGACGCTGGAGCCGGCGATGGAAGAGACCGCTGCCATCTGCGACCGGCTTCTCGAACTCGGCGTCATCATGCAGCCGACCGGCGATCACCAGAATGTGCTGAAGATCAAACCGCCGCTCTGCCTCAGCATCGAAAGCGCGGATTTCTTCGTCGACATGCTGGAGAAGGTGCTCTCTGAAGGCTGGTGACACAGCGCTTCCGGCGTTAACCAAATCGGTCATTTCGAGGCGTTTCGATTTTTAATGAAATGGGCCATTGCCTGATACGGCAAGGCTTCCTATGTCTGCCGCGGTGATCGATCAAACTCTGATTCTGTCATGCGAATTTTACGAAGAGCTGATATGTTTCTTTCTGTAAGTTCGGGTTACGACGGAATGAATTTTTTCGGATCGTCGATATTTTGACACGTTTCGGAATATGTTTCTGACAGGCCATCGGGTAATCTCTACCAAGTTAGTGGATTATTGAAGACAGCCATCACCGGCCCCGGGCTCTTCCGGGACCACTCAAGTGCAACGCCAACGCAAGGAACGAGACATGATAGACATCGATATTCTCGCCGATCTGCCTGGGCGATCTGTGCTTGGCAATGACCGTCCGGGCGCCCTCTCCCGCCCGAGCTGTCGAATGTGACGTTCGTCCTCCTTTCAACGGTACCAGACAAGTCAATTCGCCATGGCTGCGCATGTCGCGCGGCAGGAGTTCTATCTATGAAGAAGCAAGTTATCGAATATGCAGGCGTTCCCGTCGGGATCGTCATTCCCGATGATGACCGGCTGAAGTTCATCGCCGTGAAGTTTCATGTCCACGACCTCGACGAGCAGCGTTTCGGCTCGCCCGACGAGGTGCGGCTGGCCATTCATGACCTGATGACCCGCCGTCATCCGAAGCCGCTTCATGCCTGAGGGCATGAGGCCACGATTGACATTCACGGCTTTTCCCGATGTCCGACCGGTCCCGCCAAATGGGGCCGGTCTTGTTTTTTGAGGGCAATTGCAGTCCTATCGGCGGCCTTTCTGCATAAGGATCCGCCCTTGCCCGATCTTCTCAACCTCATCACCGACATCGAAGGCGTTTCCGTCGGCCACGCGACCGACCTTGCGCTCGGTTCCGGCGTCACCGTCATCGTCTTCGACGAACCGGCCGTCGCCTCCGGTACCGTGCTCGGCGGGGCGCCTGGCGGGCGCGACACCGGCCTGCTCGATCCGTCGATGACCGTCAATGCCGTGGATGCCTTCGTGCTCTCCGGCGGTTCCGCCTTCGGGCTGGATGCGGCCGGCGGCGTGCAGGCGGGCCTGCGCGAACTCGGCCGCGGATTTGCCGTCGGGTCGGTGCGCATACCGATCGTGCCGCAGGCAATCCTGATGGATCTGCTGAACGGCGGCGACAAGGATTGGGGGCTCCACTCGCCCTATCGCGACATGGGCTATGCGGCATTGAAGGCAGCGGCCAAAGGCGCCTTCGCGCTCGGCACGACAGGGGCCGGCACGGGGGCGACGACCGCCACCTTCAAAGGTGGGCTCGGCTCGGCCAGCGCCGTCAGCAGCGCCGGACACCGCGTTGCAGCTGTTGTCGCGGTCAACGCGCTCGGCTCGGCAACGATCGGCGACGGTCCACATTTCTGGGCCGCACCTTTCGAAAAGGACGGCGAATTCGGCGGGCTCGGCATGCCTGCGGTGGCCGACCACCGGATGCGGCTCAAGGGCATGAACACGACCGCGACGACGATCGGCGTTGTCGTGACCGACGCGCAGCTGACCAAGGCCGAGGCGCATCGGCTTTCGCTTGCCGGCCATGACGGTTTTGCCCGGGCACTGCTGCCGGCGCACCTGCCGCTCGACGGCGACACCGTCTTTGCCGCATCGACGGCCAGGCATCGAAGAGACGACATGGCGAGCCTGATGGAGCTTTGCCATCTCGTCACCATCGTCATGGCGCGGGCGATCGCCCGTGGCGTCTACACGGCGACCGCACTGCCGGTCGAAGGCGCGCAAAAGGCTTGGTGCGACCGCTATCCGAATGGTCATTGATTGAATAGGGTCCGAACCGGCAGACCGAATATGCCGAATGGCGGAGAGACGTGAATGCAGATCCGGGCGCTGATGTATTTCGACGAGCTGGTCAGGACCAATTCCATGCGCCAGGCGGCCGAGAACCTCAATGTCGCGCCGACGGCGATCAGCCGGCAGATCGAGAACCTCGAATATCACTTCGGCGCGCCGCTCGTCGAGCGCAGCGCCCGCGGCGTCAAGCTGACGGCCGCCGGCGAGCTGCTTGCCGCCCGCGCCGGCCGGACGCTGCGCGAACTCGATCACGTGCAGCAGCTGATCGAAGACCTGAAGGGCCTGCAGCGCGGCCGTGTCAGCATCTATGCCAATGGCGCCACCGTCGCCAATCTGCTGGCGCCGGCGCTTGCCGAATTCAGCCTGAAATATCCGAAGCTGCGTTTTACCGTGACGATCACCAGTGCGCGGCAGGCCGTCGATGCCGTCAACAGCGCCGAGGCGGATATTGCGGTGACGCTGTTTGCACCCCCCATGTCCGGCACCAAGGTGCGGCTGCGCTCCGAGATCGCCTATGATCTCATCGTCACGCCGCAGCATCCGGCCGCCGCGCATACCGAGATCGCGGTGCGGGAGCTCGCCGATCATGCGCTGGCGCTGCCCGACCAATCTTTTGGTTTCCGCCAGGCTTTCGACGCGCTGTTCGAGAAGGAGGGGTTGAGCCTCGATCCCGTCTTCGTCACCAGCTCGCTCGAAATGCTGAAGGAACTCGTGCTCAGCGGGGCTGCGGCGACGCTGCTGCCGGCGCTCACCGTCCGTCGCGAGATCGAGGCGGGTCAGCTTCTCGCCATTCCGCTTGCCGGCAAAACCGGCATCCGAACCCATGTCGATCTCTGTGTCGCGCCGGACCGGCAGCTGTCCTTTGCCGCGACGAAACTGCTCGACTTCATCGAGAGGTTCATGCGGGAGCGCACGAACCGCCGGGGCGAGACGAAAGACTGACGCTCCAAGCTTGCATTGCCCGCGAATTTCAGGTGTAGCTTTTTCGGCTACACTGAGCACACAAAATCGTCATTGTGTGTGCACTGGCATAGTGCCACTTTATCGCAAAAGGCCTTCGCCACCGAGCTTGGCCAGACAGGGGACATGATGATCAAGCTTTCGTTTGCGCCTTCGCGTTTCATCAGGCGGCTTTCCCTCGGTGCTGCGCTTTCGGCCGGCCTCGTGATGACGGCGATGACGCCGGCGGAAGCGGCGAAGACCACCCTCAATCTCGGCATGAGCGTCGAGCCGACCGGCCTCGATCCGACGATCGCGGCACCCGTCGCAATCGGTCAGGTAACCTGGCAGAACGTATTCGAGGGGCTGGTGACGATCGACCAAGCCGGCAAGGTCCAGCCGCAGCTGGCGAAAAGCTGGGATATTTCTGCCGATGGCCTGACCTATACGTTCAAGCTGCAGACCGGCGTCAAATTCCATGACGGCGAGGCCTTCGATGCCGCGAGCGCCAAGTTTTCGCTCGACCGCGCCCGCGGCGCGGATTCGGTCAATCCGCAAAAGCGCTTCTTCGCTTCGATCGCCTCGATCGATACGCCCGATGCCGAAACGCTGGTGCTGCATCTCTCGGCGCCGACCGGCAGCCTGATCTACTGGCTCGGCTGGCCGGCCTCGGTAATGGTCGCCCCGAAGACGGCGGCCGACGACAAGACGACGCCGATCGGCACCGGTCCCTTCAAATTCGCAAGGTGGGCGAAGGGCGACAAGGTCGAACTCGCCAGGAACACCGATTATTGGAACAAGGATGCGGCCGCCAAGCTCGACAAGGTGACCTTCCGCTTCATCGCCGATCCGCAGGCGCAGGCGGCTGCGCTGAAATCCGGCGATCTCGACGCCTTTCCGGAATTTGCCGCGCCCGAGCTGATGAGCTCCTTCGACGGCGATGCGAGGCTCGTTACCAGGGTCGGCAACACGGAACTCAAGGTCGTTGCCGGCATGAACAATGCCAAGAAGCCGTTCGACGACAAACGCGTGCGCCAGGCGCTGATGATGGCGATCGACCGCGAGACGGTGATCGACGGCGCATGGTCCGGCCTCGGCACGCCGATCGGCAGCCACTACACGCCGAACGATCCGGGCTATCAGGACATGACCAATGTGCTGCCCTATGACGTCGAGAAAGCGAAGGCGCTGCTCGCCGAAGCCGGCTATCCCAACGGTTTCACCTTCACGATCAAATCGCCGCAGATGGCCTATGCGCCGCGCAGCGCCCAGGTGATGCAGGCGATGTTTGCCGAGATCGGCGTGACGATGAATATCGAACCGACGGAATTTCCGGCGAAATGGGTCCAGGACATCATGAAGGACCGCAACTTCGACATGACGATCGTCGCCCATGCCGAACCGCTCGACATCGACATCTATGCCCGCGATCCCTATTATTTCAATTATAAGAACCCTGCCTTCAACGCGCTGATGAAGAAAGTGCAGGAGACGACCGATCCCGCCGCGCAGAATGCGATCTACGGCGAGGCGCAGAAGATCCTCGCCGAGGACGTGCCGGCGCTCTATCTCTTCGTCATGCCGAAACTCGGCGTCTGGGACAAAAAGCTGAAAGGGCTGTGGGAGAACGAGCCGATCCCCTCCAACGTACTCTCGGGCGTGTCCTGGGACGAGTGAGAGCGGTAGGTTAGGCGCGGGATGTGATGAGGTGAAGGCCTTGGAGAGATCCGACATACATTTGGTCGATATGGCGCGCAGCTCTCTCCCTCCCTCGCCAAGTGAGGTCAATCTGGGCCGGGATTGTCTGGTTTCGCTGGTGGATGGCATTTCTGACACGGGGATCTGCGCCCTGATTGGCTCCTCCCGCCAACTCCAAACTCCGTCTTGCTCGGGCTTGAGCCGAGCATCCACACCACATCCATCAACAGCAGTGGCATGGATCCCAGGCTCAAGGCCTGGGATGACGAGTGGAGTTGGCGTTCTCGCCAAACTCGCCGCCGGCGCGTCGGGGGCTCCGCGTGAGGGCGGAGGGGGCGTGCCGCGTTCGATTGCCGCGGTGCTCGATCCGATATGATCACCCTCCTCGCCCGCCGCTTCGCCGGTCTCCTCGTCACGCTCGTCGTCGTCTCGCTGCTGATCTTCGCCGTCATGGACCTTCTGCCCGGCGATCCCGCCTCGATTATGCTTGGCACCTCGGCAACGCCTGAAACGCTTGCGGCACTGCGCCACGATCTCGGGCTCGACCAACCGCTGCTGCTGCGTTACGGGCAGTGGCTGACCGGCGTGATCTCCGGCAATCTCGGCAATTCCCTAACCTATGGCGTGCCGGTCGCGGGTTTGATTCTCGAGCGGCTAACGGTGACGCTGCCGCTGGCGCTGATGGCGATCGCGCTTTCGGTGGCGATTGCCTTGCCGCTCGGCGTGCTGGCCGCTTCGCGCCGCGGCGGTCTCTTCGATATCATCGCAACATTGTTTTCGCAGATCAGCATCGCCGTGCCCGCCTTCTGGGTGGCGCTGCTCCTGATCATCCTGTTTTCGACGATGCTCGGGCTGATGCCGGCCGGCGGCTTCCCCGGCTGGAGCGCCGGTATCCTACAGGCATTGCAGGCGCTCGTTATGCCCGCCGTCGCGCTGGCGATGCCACAGGCGGGCGTGCTGACGCGGGTGGCGCGCTCAGCTGTGCTCGACACCATGCATGAGGATTTTGCCCGCACCGCCGTGGCGAAAGGGCTCTCTCGTCATGCGGTGCTGTGGCGTCATATCGTGCCGAACGCGCTGATCCCGATCCTCACCATGATCGGGCTGCAATTCACCTTTCTCGTTGCCGGCGCGGTGCTGGTAGAAAACGTCTTCAACCTGCCCGGCCTCGGTCGGCTCGCCCTGCAGGCGCTTTCCCAGCGCGACATCATCGTCATGCAGGATGTCGTGCTGTTCTTCGCAGGCCTCGTCATCGTGATGAATTTCGTCGTCGATCTCTCCTATCTGGCGATTGATCCCAGGATGAGAAAGGCGGCCTGACGATGGCGATCGTATCCACCGCCATCACCAGCCGCGGCCGGACCTTTAGACTTAGCCGGCGAATGAACCTGATTTCAGGGGCTGTCATCATCGGCCTGCTGGTTGCCGTGGCGCTGTTGTCGCTTGTGTGGACGCCGCTGCCGCCGGCGAAAATGCAGATCATCCACAAACTGCAGCCGCCGCTTGCCTTCGGCCTGCTCGGCACCGACCAGTTCGGCCGCGACGTGCTGTCGATGCTGATGGCAGGCTGCTGGAATTCACTGTCGATCGCCATTACCGCGGTTATGATCGGCGGGACGCTGGGTTCGATCGCCGGCGTTTCGGCGGCGGCGATCCGCGGTCCGTTCGAAGCGCTGCTGATGCGGATCTGCGACGTCATCTTTGCCCTGCCGCCGATCCTGTCGGCCATGGTGCTCGGCGCCTTTCTCGGGCCGGGACGGTTCACCGCAATCACCGCGATCGCCGTCTTCATGATCCCGGTCTTTGCCCGGGTGACGCTTGCGACCTCACTGCAGGCCTGGAGCCGCGATTATGTGACGGCGGCGCGCGCGATCGGCAATACGCGCCTGACCATTTCGCTGCGCCATGTGCTGCCGAATATCATGAGCCAGATCATCGTGCATGGCGCCATCCAGCTGGGGCTGGCGATCCTGACCGAAGCGGGTCTCAGCTTCCTCGGGCTCGGCATGGCGCCGCCGGCGCCGACCTGGGGCCGTATGCTTGCCGATGCACAAACCTATCTGGCGCTCGCCCCCTGGCTGGCGATCCTGCCCGGTCTTGCCATCGCGCTCACCGTCTTCGGCTTCAACATGCTCGGCGACGGTTTGCGTGATTTGCTCGACCCGCGCGAGGCGAGCCGCTGATGTCCTCCCAAGACGAAAAGCCCGAAAGACCATGCCATGACCGAAACCGACCTTACCATCCGCGAACTCAGGCAGCGTTTCGCCGATAAGAGCCTCTCTCCCCTCGAATATTGGCTCGCCCTGGAAGACCATATCGCCGCCTGGGAGCCTTCGATTTCGGCACTCTACCTCTACGATCCGGAATCGGCGCGCGCGCAGGCGAAAGCTTCGACCGAGCGCTGGTCGAAGGGCGAAACGCTGGGCGCCCTCGACGGCATCCCGGTGACGCTGAAAGAGTTGATCGCCACCAAGGGCCAACCGGTGCCGCTCGGCACGAAGGCGATGGAACTGATACCGGCTGACGCCGATGCGCCGGCCGCCGCCCGGCTGCGGGAAGATGGCGCAGTGATCTTCGCCAAGACCACCTGCCCGGATTACGGCATGCTGTCCTCCGGGCTTTCGAGCTTTCATCCTCTCAGCCGCAATCCCTGGGACACTACACAGAATCCCGGCGGATCGAGCGCCGGGGCCGCAGCGGCCGCAGCGGCCGGCTACGGGCCGCTGCATATCGGCACCGATATCGGCGGCTCAGTGCGCCTTCCCGCCGGCTGGACCGGCATCTTCGGCTTCAAGCCGAGCCATGGGCGCATTCCGGCCGATCCCTATTATGTCGGGCGCTGCGTCGGGCCGATGGCGCGCACGGTCGAGGATGCGGCCTTTTCGATGGCAACGCTGTCGCGGCCGGACTGGCGCGACGGCACCAGCCTGCCGCCGAACGATTTCAACTGGATGGATCTCGACATCGACGTGTCGGGCATGACGATCGGGTTGATGCTCGATGCCGGCTGCGGGCTTGCGGTGGAGGACGAGATCAGGGTCGCGGTCGAAGCGGCGGCGAAATGCTTCGAGAAGGCCGGCGCGACCATTGTATCAGTCCGGCCGGTGCTGACGCGCACGATGCTGGACGGGCTCGACAATTTCTGGCGGTCACGGCTTTGGGGCGATATCGCCGAGCTCGACGAAGAACGCCGCGATAGCATCCTGCCCTATATCAGGGATTGGGCGAAGGGCGGCGCCGACATCCGCGGCGTCGATGCGGTCAAGGGTTTCAACCAGACGATCGAAATGCGCAAGAGCTGCGGACGGCTGTTCACCGAGATCGACGCCCTGCTTTCGCCGACCAATCCGATCATCTCCTATCCGGCCGAATGGGCATCGCCGACCAATGATCCGGCCCTGCCGTTCGAGCATATCGGGTTCACGGTGCCGTGGAACATGTCGGAGCAGCCGGCCGCGTCGATCAATTGCGGCTTCTCTCGCTCGGGCATGCCGATCGGCCTGCAGATCGTCGGGCCGCGTTTCGACGACATGCTGGTGCTGAGACTATCGAAAGCCTTCGAAAACTGGACGGGCGGCGTGAGATCCTGGCCGCAGCCGCCGGATATCTGATCAGCTGATCGGGCGGCGATAGCCGGTCGGCTGTTCGTAGAGCCAGCCGATGCGTTCGACGGCAGCCTCGAAATTCTCGCGCGCCACCGTCATGCTATGGCCGTTGGCGTGGAGGATGGTTTCCGGATCCTCGAAGACGGCGACATGGCCCTTCCAGAATACCAGGTCGCCGCGGCGGATGTCGGAGCGGTCGATCGGCTCGCCGAGGCCCGCCGCCTGCATGTCGGTATCGCGCGGTGCGGCTCTGCCTGTCATCAGCATCGCCAGCTGGACGAGACCGGAGCAATCGATGCCGAGGCCGGACCGTCCACCCCAGAGATAGGGCGTTTCCAGGAAACGGGCTGCGATGCCGACATAATCGGCACCGTCGAGCGCGCCGATCGGCTGGACATGCTTGGCGAAGATCGCCGTCCCGTTCTCGAGCACGACATAGCGATTGCCGCGCGCTTCCGCCTCGCCGGCAACATGGACGCGGCTTCCCATCGACAGGATGGCCTGGTGGGGCTTGCGCAGTTCCGGTTCCGGATAGAGGAAGCTGCGCTGCACGGTGACGATATGGGTCGGCGCCGGCCTGCCTTCCACGAGCGCGTCTGCCTCGATATAACCGACATAGCCGTCCGAGGCGGCTTTCACCCAGCACCAGCCGTCGGCGCGATCGAAAACCGTCACCTCTTCGCCGAGGAGCAGCTCGGTATCGATGCCGCGCGCAAGATCCGGTGCGGGCCGCAACGCTGCCACCGGAACGGCGACGCGCGCCGCCGCACCTTCCACGAAGCGCAAAGCCTCTACCTTGCCTTCAAGCCCCGCTTCCGCGAGATCCGGCCTGTAGGCATGCAGGCGGCGGTCGAGCATCGTCATTGGCATTCCTTTCAGAGCGGCAGCCGGCGGCCCTGATCCCGCACGAGATCGCCGAGCTTTTCCAGATAAAGCGCGCCGCCGACGGTGCGCTTGATGATCACGTTGCGCCGGTCGGCATCGTCGCGCACGCGATCGACCAGACCCATCTCGCCCATCGTATCCAAGGCGCGGGTGATGACCGGCTTGGTGACCTCAAGCGTGGCGGCAAGCCCGCGCACCGTGTGCGGCGGCGGCACCAGATAAATATGCAGCAGGATCGCCATTTGGCGCAACGTCAAATCGCGGTCGTCGTGGCGGACCTGATCGAGCGCCACGCCATGCCAGAGCCCCAGCGCCTGCGAGGCGGTCAGTTCGATCGGCACGGCCCCTCCGGAAGATCGTTACGCTAACGTTCCATTTTCCGGCAGTTGCCATACACATGCAAGGGCGGCCGGGAACTGCCGCATGGCAAGGTGAATAAAATTTTAATGATCGGCGGCGAGGCGCAGCGCGTGAACACGCGACGCCTCAGCGCCTTTTGCGCATGGCCTCAGCGCAGGCTCTGACGAATATGGTGAAAGAGTGCGCGGATCGCCTGTGCCTCGCCACCGCCCGGCGAATGCGGCCGTTCGGACTGGGCCCAGCCGTAAATGTCGAAATGCGCCCAGCTCTTCGTCTTGCTGACGAAACGCTTGAGGAAAAGGGCCGCGGTAATTGCCCCCGCCATGCCACCGGCCGGGGCATTGGTGAGGTCGGCGAACTTGGCGCGGATATCCTTTTCGTAGCCGGAATAGAGCGGCAGTCGCCAGATCGGATCATCGGTTTCCAGGCTCGCTTCGGTCAGGTCATGCGCCAGATTGGCGTCATCGGTGAAGAACGGCGGGAGATCCGGACCCAACGCAACGCGGGCTGCACCTGTCAGCGTCGCCATGTCGATCAGCAGCTCGGGCTCTTCCTCATCGGCATAGGCCAGCGCATCGGCAAGGATCAGACGGCCTTCGGCGTCGGTATTGTCGATCTGGACAGTCAGACCCTTGCGGCTCCGGTAGATGTCGCCGGGGCGGAAGGCATTGGACGAGATGGCATTTTCGACGACGGGCACGATGACGCGCAGGTCGACCTTCAGCTTGGCGTCCATGATCATCAGGGCAAGCCCCATGACATTCGCCGCGCCGCCCATATCCTTCTTCATCAAGAGCATGGAGGCCGCAGGCTTGATGTCGAGACCGCCGGTATCGAAGCAGACGCCTTTGCCGACCAGCGTCACCTTGCGATGACCCTTCTTGCCCCAGCGCAGCTCGAGAAGGCGTGGCGCGTCGGCACTGGCGCGGCCGACAGTATGGACCAGCGGAAAGTTCTGCGTGAGCAGGTCGTCGCCCGATATGACCGATACCTCCGCCTTGTAATGTGCGGCCAGGCCACGGAAAACGGCCTCGAGCTGGTTCGGCCCCATGTCGTTCGTCGGCGTATTGATGAGGTCGCGGGCGAGAAAGACGCCGGCAAGCTGGCGCTTGATGTCGGCGCCATCGGCATCGCGGGGGATCATCAGCGTCGCCGCTGGTGATTTTTCGGATTTGTAACGATCGAAACGGTAGCTGCCGAGCCCGAAGCCGAGAGCGAGGCGATTGGCCGTCAGCGGCGCGGTTTCGATGTGCCAGTCGCCGGCCGGCAGCGTGCGGGCGAGCCTGCCGGTGATGTAAGGCTGCTCGGAGGGATTGGTGCCGAGACCGTAAAGCGCGCCGCCGAGATGGCCTTCGGCCGTCGGGATCAACAGCAGCGACCCGCTTTCGGCCTTGTAGCCCGCCCTGCGCGCCCAATCGAGCGCGATCGGATCGATCGTGCCGGTCTCGATATGGGCAGGTGTGACGGCAAAGATCGGCAGCGTCGAACCGCCCTTCGTGTTGAAAGGGGTCGGTCTCTCGATGAACTGATAGGGGGCCATGATTGTCCTTCGGCGGTCGTAAGGAATCGTTCCTTAACGGTCTGTTAGGGTTAACAGACTATTGCTGGAGCGAAGATTGCGTCAAACCTTTCCCTGTTCCGCTTCGAGGTCAGGCGCCGATTTCGGAATTCAGGAACGCATCATGCCTGCCTCGCTCACCACCACATTCACGAATCGTATCCTGCAGGGTGCGGCGGCATCGCTGATCGTCCTGGCGCTTGCCGGCTGCTCGACGACCAAGGACCGGATGACCACAGGCTCGGTGCCGAAGCTCACCAAGCCGGTTGAAGAGATGGACGCGACCGAACTGCGCTCGGCGACGGACCGGCTCGGCCAGGCCTATGAAAAAAATCCGCGCGATCCCATCACCGGCGTCAGCTATGCCAATCTGCTGCGGATGAACGGCCGCGACACGCAGGCGCTCGCCGTCATGCAGCAGGTGGCGATCGCCAACCCGGGCGACCGTACCGTGCTGGCCGCCTATGGCAAGGCACAGGCAGCGGCCGGTCAGTTCCAGCAGGCACTCGACACGATCGGCCGCGCCCAGACGCCGGACCGTCCGGACTGGAGACTGATCTCGGCCGAAGGCGCGATCCTCGATCAGATGGGCCGGGCAAGCGATGCCCGGCAGCGCTACCGCGACGCGCTCGACATCCAGCCGAACGAGCCTTCCATTCTGTCCAACCTCGGCATGTCCTACGTGCTGACCGGCGATCTGCGCACGGCCGAAACCTACCTGCGCTCCGCCGCCGGCCAACCCACGGCCGACAGCCGCGTCCGGCAGAACCTTGCCCTCGTCGTCGGCCTGCAGGGACGCTTCCCGGAAGCCGAGCAGATCGCGCGGCGCGAACTTTCGCCGCAGCAGGCCGATGCCAACGTCGCCTATCTCAGAGGCATGCTCTCGCAGCAGAATTCCTGGCAGAAACTCGCCGCCAAGGATAAGACGCCGGGTGCAGCGGAGAGCAGCAACACCAACTGACCGGACCTCCTCCAAGCTTGAGAGTGTCCGAAATTACTCGCGCGACGCCTTACCGATCACTCACGCCCGCAAGAATGAGCCGAAGGCCGAGGCCGGCCATGACGGCACCTGCCGTGCGGTCGATCCAGTGCTTGGCGGCAAGATAGAGCCGCCGCGGGTGGCGTGCCGAAAAGGCAAGGGCGACGATCGAATACCAGCCCGCCTCCACGGCGAAGACACCTAGTGGCAGCGCCACAATGAGACTGAACGGAACCGTCCTCGGCAGAAGCGCGGCAAAGATGCTGGCATAGACGATAATGGTCTTCGGGTTGCTGATCTGGGTCAGCAGCGCGGTCACGAAGCTGCGCATGGGCGCGCGATTGCCGTTGGCGGCATCGGAGATCTCGAGCGGCTGACCGGCACTCCTCCAGATATTGACGGCGATATAGACGAGATAGGCGCCGCCAGCGACCTTCAGCAGGACATAGAGCCATTCGAATTGCGACAGCAGCGCCGTCAGGCCGGCAAGCGCCAGGACCGCAAAAACGACGCCGCCGGCGCCCATGCCGAGTGCCGCCGCGAGACCATCCAGCCGTGAGCGCGAGATGGCAATCCTGGAAACGACGACGAAGCTCGGGCCGGGGCTCATCGCACCGACCACCAAGGCTGCCATGATGCTGATGAAAATGCCTGCAGAAGACATCGGAGAACCTCCCTTTGGATTGAATGAGCGCCAGGGGGCCTGCGGTTGCATCCGCGCCTGCGATAGTCTCTCATCCCGTTTACCAGCTATGCCGGCGCCGGTCACGCGCGTTGGCTGACTGCGGATCAGACCAATAGTCCTTGATGCACATCGCCTTCTGCCGAAAGCGGTAGCCTGTTTCCAGCTCAACCGTCAGAACTTGTCTGCCACCTGGATGCCAGCCGGACCGAGAATGACGGCGATCAGCACCGGCAGGAAGAACAGGATCATTGGCACCGTCAGTTTCGGCGGCAGGGCGGCCGCCTTCTTTTCCGCTTCGTTCATGCGCTCATCGCGTCCTTCCTGGGCGAGAACGCGCAGCGCCTGCGCGACCGGCGTGCCGTAGCGATCGGCCTGGATCAGCGCCTGAGTTACCGAGCGTACCAGCTCGATCTGGGTGCGGGTGGCAAGATTTTCGAGCGCCACGCGGCGATCCGGCAGGAAGGAGAGCTCGGCCGTGGTCAGCACCATCTCCTCGGCGAGCGCCGGCGACTGCTCGCCGAGTTCTTCCGACACGCGCCGCATCGCGGCCTCGATCGAGATGCCGGATTCGACGCAGATCAGCATCAGGTCCAGCGCATCCGGCCAAGCGCGCTTGATCGAGTGCTGGCGCTTGCCCATGCGGTTCGAGATATAGATGTTGGGCGCGTAGAAACCGAGATAACCGATGCCGATGACGGCAAAGAGGCGGATGGGCATGCCCCGTCCGGCGAGATTGCCGAGGCCGAAGACCCAGACGGCGGCAAGCGTCGAGAAGAGGAAGGGCAGCAGGAAACGCGCCACGAGGAAGGTATTCAGCGCATTCTCCGAACGGAGACCGGCGGCGCGCAGCTTGTTGACCGTATTCTCGTCGACGAGCGCCTTACGCAGATTGAAACGCTCGACGATCTGGCGGACCGAGCGGTTGTTCTGGCTCCTGAGTGAGGCTTTGCCAGCGCCGGTTTCCATGTTCATGCGGGCGCGTTCGCGGGCGCGGATCTGCTCGCGCTCGGTCGAAACGGCCTTCATGCGCTTGTTGAGATCGCCGCGCTCGAAAAATGGAATGGCGATCGTGTAAAAGGTGGCGAAGACGGCGATCGCGACGAAGAGCGCAATCAGCATGCTCGGATTGGTCAGCGTTGCGGCAAGATCCTGCGACATGGTGCTTCCTTCCGGCTAGATGTCAAAATTGACCATGTTACGCATGACGAAGATACCGATCGACATCCAGATCGCAGAGACGCCCATGATGAAATGGCCACGCGGATCGGTGAAAAGGATCATCATGTAGTTCGGCGAGGTGAGGTAGACGAGAGTCGCGACGATGAAGGGCAGAGCGCCGATGATGACGGCAGACGCCTTGGCTTCCATCGAGAGCGCCGAGACCTTGGCTTTCATCTTCCTGCGCTCACGCAGCACCTTGGAGAGGTTGCCGATCGCTTCCGACAGATTGCCCCCAGCCTGCGACTGGATGGCGATGACGATGGCGAAGAAGTTGACTTCCTGGAGCGGCATGTGGGTCGTCATACGGGCGCAGGCGTCGGGGATGCTGAGTCCCACCTGCTGCGCCTCGATCACCCGCAGGAACTCGCTCTTGACCGGTTCTGTGCCTTCGGTTGCGATGAGACGGATCGCATCGTTGAGCGGCAGCCCCGATTTGATCGAGCGGGTGATGACGTCAAGCGCATTGGGGAGCTCGTTGAGAAACTTGTTCTGGCGGCGCTTGATCAGGAAACCGAGGATCCAGCGCGGCAGGCCGAGACCGGCGACAACGGCGATACCGACCATGACCATCAAGGAAGCACCGACGACCAGGGCCACGAGCAGCAACACGCAGGCGAAGATGGCGCTGAAGAGATAGAATTTCGCCACCGAGATCGACAGGCCGGCCTGCACCAGCCGGGATTTCAGCGACAGGGTTTTCTTGGTCTTTTCGTGCTGGCGCTTTTCCAGATCCTTCAGATTGTCCTGCACCGATTTGCGGCGCTTCGACAGCTCCTGTACCCGATCGCGGGCAGCCTTGACCTTGACCCGGTCGCTTTCGGCCGATTTGACGCGGTTGATACGGCTTGCCGATTTCTTGTCGGCCTCGATCCGGGAAAACATCAGGGTATAGGCGACCGCCGCCGCGGAGACGGCGGCGAGGACGACGATTGCCAGCACTATCGGATCGAACCCGAACATATCTCGCCTATTCCTTCGTTTTCGCTTCCATCGCGTCGAGGGCGGCGGCAAGGCGCTTTTCCTCGTTGAAGTAGCGGGCGCGATCCCAGAAATGCGGCTTACCGACGCCGGTCGACATGTGCCGGCCGATCAGGCGGCCGCCCGCATCCTCGCCTTCGATCTCGTAGCGCATAAGGTCCTGAGTGATGATGACGTCGCCTTCCATGCCGATCACCTCGGTGATCTGGGTGATGCGGCGCGAACCGTCGCGGAGGCGCGCCGCCTGGATGACGACGTCGACCGAGGTGGAGATGATCTCGCGCACCGTCTTTGCCGGCAGGGTGAAGCCGCCCATGGCGATCATCGATTCGATACGGCTCAGGCATTCGCGTGGCGTATTGGCGTGGATGGTGCCCATCGAGCCGTCGTGACCGGTGTTCATCGCCTGCAAGAGGTCGAAAACTTCTGGTCCACGCACTTCGCCGACGATGATACGCTCGGGACGCATGCGCAGGCAGTTCTTGACGAGATCGCGCATGGTGATCTCGCCCTCGCCTTCGATATTTGGCGGGCGCGTTTCGAGACGGACGACATGCGGCTGCTGCAGCTGCAGTTCAGCCGTATCCTCGCATGTGATGACGCGCTCGTCCCTGTCGATATAATTGGTGAGGCAGTTCAGAAGCGTCGTCTTGCCCGAGCCGGTGCCGCCCGAAATGACGACGTTGCAGCGCACGCGCCCGATGATCTGCAACACGGTCGCGCCTTCCGGCGTGATCGCGCCGAAACGGACGAGCTGATCGAGCGTCAGCTTGTCCTTCTTGAACTTGCGGATGGTGAGCGCCGGTCCGTCGATCGACAGCGGCGGCGCGATGACGTTGACGCGCGAACCGTCAGGCAGGCGTGCGTCGCAGATCGGGCTCGATTCGTCGACGCGGCGGCCGACCTGGCTGACGATGCGCTGGCAGATGGACAGAAGCTGCGCATTGTCGCGGAAGCGGATTTCCGATTCGATCGTCTTGCCGCCGACTTCGATGAAGGTCTGGCCGGCGCCGTTGACCATGATATCGGCGATGTCGTCGCGCGCCAGCAACGGCTCCAGCGGGCCGTAGCCGAGCACGTCGTTGCAGATATCCTCGAGCAGCTCTTCCTGCTCGGAGATCGACATCGCGAAATTCTTGATGGTGATGATGTCGTTGACGATGTCGCGGATTTCCTCGCGCGCGCTTTCGCCGTCGAGCTTGGAAAGCTGCGAGAGATCGATCGTATCGATCAGCGCGGAAAAGACCTGCGCCTTGGTGTCGTAATATTCATCGGTGCGGACGGGGCGCTTGCGCTGCGGCGTCTGCATCGGCGGCGGCGTCACCTGCTGGCGAGCGGGCTCGCGCGACGGTTCGACCAGAACGGAGGGTGAAGAGGCCGCGGGGACGGCGGCCGGAGCCGGCGGCGGGGGAGCAATCGCCCCTCCGGCCTTTCCGAAACCTTCGTTTCCGCGTTTTCCAAACATACCGCTCGATCCAATCTGCTCTATCTTTTTGTCTTCACGCAATTCCGGACGCAAAACCGCTGTCGCTGGAATTGCTCTTTGTCTACTTGCGCTTCAGGAGGCCCAGCAGGCCGCCCTTCTTCGCCTTCTTGATCGCGACACGGCCGGTGACGATGTGCGATATCTGCGAAAAGGTTTCCGCCGTCGGCGATTTCGGGTCGACTTCCGAGATCATCCGGCCGCTATTGGCGGCATTGCCGAAAAGATTGATGTCGAAGGGGATGATCGCGATCGGATCGATCTCCAGCGGTTCACAGAAATCCGACGGCGAAATCTCCGGACGTTTCGGCATGCCGACCTGATTGAGGATGAGATGCGGCGGCTTGTCGTTCGGCCGCATCTTGCGCAGCGCATCCAGCATGTTCTTGGCGTTGCGCAGGTTGGCGAGATCGGGAACCGCTGTGATGACCACCTCGTCGACGCTCGACAGCACCGACCGCGTCCATTCCGACCATGCATGTGGCACATCGAGCACGGTAACGGGCGCACTGCGCTGCAGGACATCGAGCACCGGCTGGAAGGCCTGGCCGTCAAAATCGTAGGCGCGGTCGAGCAGCGAGGGTGCAGCAAGCAGGGAAAGATGCTGGGAACATTTCGTCAGCAGGCGATCGAGGAAGACCTCGTCGAGACGATCAGGCGCGAAGACCGCTTCCGCGATGCCCTGCGCCGGATCCTGGTCGAAGTCGATGTTGGCCGTGCCATAGGGCAGATCGAGATCAGCGAGGATCGTCTCGGTGGAGAAGAGATTGGAAATGCCGAAAGCGCAATTATGCGCGACGGTCGAAGCGCCGGTGCCACCCTTCGAACCAATGAAGGCGATGCTGCGGCCCAGCGGCTCGGCTTCCGGATCGACGAAGATCGAGGCCATCGCCGCCAGGATATCAGGCATGGCGACGGGCTGGACCATGTATTCGGAAATGCCGTTGCGGATCAGCTCGCGATAAAGCCCGATATCGTTGTAATAACCGATAATGACGACTTTGGTCGTCGGATCGCAGACGGCAGCGAGCGGCGCGAGTTCGCCGAGCAGGTTTGCGGCATTGGTCTTGCTCTCGAGGATGATGAGGTTCGGGGTCGGGGCGCCGGAAAACATATTGGCGGCAGCGGCAATGCCGCCGCTGGTGATGCGCATGCTGACCTTCGCCACGCGCCGATCATTGGCGCAGCGTTCCATGACCTGCTGCAGGGCCTCGCTCTCACAGAAGGCGTGGACGGAGATACGCGGCAGCGGCCGCATATTTTCCAGATCCGCCATGCGCACCGCCTCATCGGCGATGCGAAGCTCGCTGGGATTCCTGATTTCGTATTCGATCGCGCTCATCGTCCCGTTCCGCCTCAGAAGCCGCTGTTGCTGTCGGCGATATCTTCGATCGTCGACGTCGTCGTCCGGTATTCCTGGATGGCATTGTTGCGCCGCTGCGCATCGATCGGGGTCATGCCGCGGGGCGCCACCAGATCCTCCGGATTGGCGATCTGGGCGGCAAGGTTGTTCTGCGAGGCGCAGCCGAAATTATAGTAATTCTGGTTGGTCAGATCGCTCGAGATGTCCTTCGGCCACTGGCCGCATTGCGTGGTGACCGCCGTGGTGCCGGTAAAACTCAGCCGGATCGGCGCCGCATCGCCTGAACCGGCAGCGGCATAGGAGGTGTTGACGATTTTCGAGCTTGCGATCCCCCTCGAGGCCAGTTCGGCGCGGACCTGGTTGCGCAGCTGGTAGGCCGCCGCCGAATTGGGCGAACCTTGCGGCGACAGCACGTAAACCGGGCCTGAGGCGCGCATGCGGTAGTTTGCTGCAAAACCGCGGATGAGGTCGCGCTGCGCGATGGTCAGGCGGCGATCGGTCGAGGCGACGGGTATATCCACCGTCTGCTCCGCTTCCGTCACGATGATCGGGTGACGGGCGCGGTAATCGTCGGGGATGCCGCCTGTTGTCAGCTGGTCATGGGGGCCGGCGCATCCGGAAAGGATCGCCACCGAAACGCCGGCTGCCGCCAGAAGCGCCTTCGAGAGTCCGAGGCGGGGTGTCATCGAATTCATATGGGCCATCGCCTGATCTCTGTTTTTTGCCATTGCTGCCGGTCGTGCCCCGCTCATTTGTAGATGAACCCGATCGAGCCGTGGAACTGCGCGTCGGCGACGGGCGCCTCGCGGCGGCCATAGACCTTGTTGACACGGTTGAGGAAGAAGGTCGCACCGTCATTCTCAGGGCTGAAATTGTCGTCCGGCCGGTTGAGCTGATTGCGTGCCACCGGACGCACCAGATAGGGCGTTGCGATGATGACGAGCTCGGTTTCCTGACGCTCGAAACCCTTCTGGCGGAAGAGCGTCCCGAGCAGCGGGATCTTCGAGACGCCGGGCGTGCCGCCCATCGTCTGAGAAACATTGTCGCGGATCAGGCCGGCCAGCGCGATCGAACCGCCCGACGGCAGTTCCACCGAAGTCTCCGCCGAACGGCGCTGGTAAGTGGCGTTGCCGCTGCCGGCCACCGGTTCGGAGACATTGGTCTTGATCTGCAGGCTGATTCGTCCCGAGGACAGCACGACCGGCTTAAAGGCCAGGTTGATACCGTAGTTGAACGGCGTGACGGTGACATTGCCGTCGCTGTCGGTCGTCGAATAAAGCTGCTGGCCACCGGAATTGAAGGTCGCGGCCTGGCCCGATATCGCCGTCAGCGTCGGCTCGGCGAGCGTCTTGACGACTTTGGCCTGTTCCAGCGCGTTGAGGTAGGTCGAAATGTCGTATTTGCCGATAGAGCTCTTGAAGAGCGCCGCCAGGCCGCCTCCAACCGTCGATGTCGCGACGTCGGCGCTCGGACTGCCGAGTTGGGCGACGGTCATTCCGGAAGAACTGGAAACCAGATTGTCGAAGCCGAGCTGCTTCAGCACCTCGCGGCGAACCTCGGCGATCGTCACCTTGAGGGTGACCTGATCCTCACCCTCGATCTGCAAGAGATTGACGACCTGCGAGGTCTGACGGCCTTCGGCAAAGAGCGCCACCGAGCTGTCGCCGCCGGTGCCGGATGCCGTCTCGGTTCTGGTCGTCGCCTCGCCGCCTTTCAGGAAGACCTGCGCCAGATCGGCTGCCTGCGTGGCATCCTGCGGCGTGCGCACGGTGCCGGTCAGCACGATATTGTCGGAGACGATTTCGACGTTGATGCGGGAGTCGGGAATGAAGCGGCGGAGATTGACTTCGAGACCGGAGACGTCGCGCTCGATCTCGATGTCGAGATTGACGATCTCCTGCCCGCCGGCGCCGAAGACAAAGATATTGGTTTGGCCGACCTTCTTGCCGAACAAGTAGATTCGCCGCGAGGTGCGGGTCACGGCATCGGCCATGGTCGGATCGGATACGAGGATATCGTGCGCATCCTCCGGCAGATCGACGACGACGGCCTTGTTCAGCCCGAGCTTCAGCCGACGATGGGCATCAGGGCCGGTCTGCGAGATGCGGATCAGACTTTCGGAATCGGCACGCGCCTCGCCTGCCCCGAGAACTGGAACGAACGAGGCCGGCACTATACCGGAGACGCCGATTACCAGCGAGAGGCAACCTGTCAGGAGAAGTCCGCCGCGCCGCGTTGAATTGCCCATTTGCACGTCCTTTTACTCCGCCTTCGGTGCTGCGCTGGCATCCGTGACGATGGCGCCTGATTTGATGACCTGAATGATCGCACTGCCGTTGTCGCCGCTCAGGAGATAGTCGGCTGCACTGGTATCCTGCTCCTGCGCATCAGCGACCGAGCGCAGCGCCAGCGACAGCCGGTCCGCCATCTGCTGGGCGACGGCGAGAACCTTCGTCTGGTCGGGCGTGAGCTCGAGCGTCGCGGTGGTGCCGACCACCGACTTCGAGCCGTCGTCCTTTTCCTGGATCTGCTGGTCGATGGCGAGAACGCGGACATTGCTCAGCACGGTTTCGGTGATGAGCTTGTCGGCCTCAGCGCCCTTGCGGACCATGATGACGTCGACGCGGTCGTTCGGTAGGATGAAACCGCCGGCCCCTGTTGCCACCGATATCTCGGTCGCGACGGCGCGCTTGCCGGCCGGCAACAGTGAGGAGAGGATGCGGCTGTTGGAATCGGCAACCTTTTCCGGCCGGATCGGTTCGCCTTCGAAGATCGGAAGACGCACGACGGCGCCCTGCAGATCCTTGATCGCATCCGGCTTGTCGGCTTCGGTGATGAGGCCCGGGACGACACCGCCTTGCGGCCAGGCCATCCAGTGTATCGACTTTTCATCCAGCCTTGCGCCGACCGGCAGATTGGCGCTCGAGACGAGGATGTTGACGGTCGGTTCCCTCTCGATGACCGACTGGACCTGGGTGACGACACCACCACGGCCTGCCATCTGCATCGCCAAGAGGCCGGCAAGGCCGGCCGCCACCACGGCGACAGCTAGGATTATAAGGCGGGCCGGTTTCATCGATCATTCCTCAGGGCACGATATGTTCGCCCCGCAGAATGCTCAGCAATTGGTATAATTATGGTTAATGGAACGCTTACATTTTAAGTTAACGAGCATTTAAAATGCCGTTATTTCAGGCTTTCCAACGCGGCGAGGAACAGCGGCGACGAAGGAAAAGCCATGAAGCCGCCGATCGCGATCGCGATGCCGTAGGGGATCTTCTTGGCGAGAAGGACCGAATTCGGAACCGGCAGGCCGATGGCCAGGATGGTGTTCGATTGCGCTCTCACCAGCAAGATCAGCAAGGTGATCAGGCCGCCGATGGCGGCGACATCAAGCATCAGGAAGGCGAGGGATTGGTTCAGACCGAACCAGAGAGCGGTGGCGCTCAACAGTTTGGCGTCGCCGCCGCCCATCACATTGAATGCAAAAAGAGCGAAGCAGGCGCAAAACACGATGGCCGCGGCCGCAAGATGCATGCCGATCGCATCCAAGGCCAGGCCAGAGAGCGGTGCAAGGAGGAAGAAGGAAACAATGAGGATCAGAGATACGCGGTTCGGGATCGTCATGGTGAACAGATCCGAGAAGGCGGCCATAGCGAGGCAGAGTGGCAGTATCACGAAGACTGCAGCTGCGATCATGCGTAGACCCCCGATCGTGACTTGATGCGAAAAGGCTCACGGCCGTTCAGCCTGTGAGCCCACTCGATAAATCGGCCAGAGCGAATCCGGCCGTATTATTGGTCGCCGCCCGACGGCCTTTATCTTAGTTCGACGCCGTAACGCCGGTATTCATCTTGGTGCTGAGATTGTTGAACGTGGTGCTGATGCTGTTGCCCAGGCTCGTTGCGCCGGTGATGAGCGCTACGGAAATGAGAGCGGCGATCAGGCCGTATTCGATTGCGGTCGCGCCGGATTCGTCCTTCAGAAAACGGCTAAAAAGCTTGGTCATGGTAACTCCTAACTCCAGTTGATGTTCAGCACGTCCGCCAACTGTTGCCGTTGATCGGATGACTGCAACCTAGCGAATGGCCGTTTCCATCGGCTTAAGGAAAAGAGTTAACGAGATGCGAATGAGGCAACGGGCCTTTGTAGAGTCAGTATTTTCTTGCACACTTACCTCAATATTTAATGATATTCCTGGAATAACAGGTGCGTTCATCCGGAAATAGCGCAGATTCCACCTCCAACCCAGACGTGCATCACTCTAAACCCGTGCCAAATCGGATCAATACGCTTCATCTCGGAACAGGGCGCCAGACTTAAGGCTTCGTTCACCATTTTTTTCCATTCTATGCGGATATTGCGCTGTGATCGTGAAAGAGGACCAAATGTCATCGAGCGGCAAAACCATTTTCTTTGCCGGCATGATCGCCGTTTTCGGTGTTTCCGGAGTTTCCGCGGCCGCAGACGATGACATGCTGCGTGTTTATATGGATCACGCGCGCGTATTGAAACTCGACCGCCCCGTCAGCAAGGTCATCGTCGGCAACGCCAAGGTCGCCGATGCGACCGTCGCCGACGCCAAGACCATCGTGCTGACGGGACGCAGCTTCGGCACCACCAACCTGGTCCTTCTCGATGCCGACGGCAATGCGATCCTCGACGAACGCATCCTGGTGTCGATTGACGAAGGCAATACGGTGCGCGTCTATCGGCAGACCGAGCGCTCCGTGCTGTCGTGCACGCCGAATTGCGAGCAGCACGCACAGCAAGCGACCACCGCCGCCGCCTCGCCCTGATCGGTTTACTTCAGTTCTTCGACCATTCGTTAAAATCGTCGTGTCAGGTTGAAACGGAAAATCAACGAACGGCTCCTAGTGTGGCGGACGGAGAATGTCGCTCGGATCCAGGTAATGACGGTAATTGATCAGAAAACGGATAAAGCGCGCGTCTCCGCGCCAATCCGTTTCTCATGGTTTCGCGGTCTCGCCCGTTCGCGCGATGGCGCAGCGGCGATCGAATTCGCCCTGCTCGCCATTCCCTATTTTCTGGTGATTTTCGCAATCCTCGAAACCTTCGTCGCCTTCGCCGCCGAGGAACTCGTGTCCAACGCCGTCGATACGATGAGCCGCCGGATGCGGACCGGGCAGATCACCTACAATCTCGGCCGCACGACCGATATGAACCAGGCGCAATTCCGCCAGGCTTTCTGCGATGAAATCTCGATCCTGATCAGCTGCTCGGCGAGCGAGGTCGCCACGCCGAGCAAGCTGTATCTGGATGTACAGACGTTCAGCACTTTCTCGGCCATTCCGACGACGATCCCCAAGCTTTCCACCGACAGATATGCCGACATCAACCCGGCTGCCTTGAAATACGCGCCAGGTGGCGCCGGCACCATCAACATGGTGCGCGCCTACTACCGCTGGGAAATCATCACGGATCTGGTCAGGCCCTATATCACCACGATACGTCCCTCCGACGGTTCGATGCCCAGCCAATATCTGATCGTCGCGACCGCGGCCTTCCAGAACGAGCAGTATCCATAATGGCGCTGCGCAACCCATTCACCAGACTCGTACTGACGGCGCGGCGACTCATCCGAGACCGTAAAGGTGCCGGAGCGATCGAATTTGCGATCCTCTTTCCCGTACTCGTCATGCTCTATATCGGTGCTTTCGAAATCACGATCGGCCTCAGCGTCAGCAAGCGTGTGACGCGCGCCGCGGGGTCAGTGGCCGACCTCATCACCCAGCAGCAGTCCGTCACCAAGAGCGCGCTCGCGCAGATGCCATCGGTCGCAACCGCGATCTTCGTGCCCTACAGCGCGACGACGCTGACGATGAAGATCACCGGGATTACCATCGACGCCGGCGCCAATGCGAAAGTGCTCTGGTCCTGGGCCCAGGACGGGACTGTGCCCTATGCCAAGAACGCCACAGTGAGCAACGTGCCGTCTGACATGAAGACGGCAAACAGCTTCCTGGTCCGCACCGAGGTTAGCATTCCCTATACCATGTTCCTGTTCGCGCCGAACTTCATGCCGGACGGCATGCGCACGATCACCATCAGCCGCAGCTATTACTATCGCCAGCGGCAAGGCGACTCGATCCCCTGCGGCGACTGCTGACCGCCCTTCCCTTCTTCTCTGCGAAGTGTTGAAGCGTCCTTTGCGCGTCTGAAACAGATGCGCGGCGCTGCAATTTGCCAAGCCGGCCCCAGCATTATATGGCTGGATCTCAACCGCCTTCGATATTGCGGAGGGCGGCGATCGGCTCTTTCGGGTGTAAAATGGCGCGTGCCTTTCTTTTCGTTCTGGATTCCTTCGGCGTCGGCGGGGCGCCGGATGCGGCGGCCTATGGTGACGAGGGCGCCGATACGCTCGGCCATATCGCCGAGTTCTGCGCCGCCGGAGCCGGAGACCGCGCTGGTTTGCGCGAAGGACCGCTTTCCCTGCCCAATATGTCGGAACTCGGGCTCATGCAGATCGCGCGATCCGCCTCAGGCCGTTTTCCGGCCGGCATGCCTATCCCGGAGAAGGTCTACGGCATTTATGGCGCCGCCACCGAAATCTCCCGCGGCAAGGATACGCCGTCAGGCCATTGGGAGATCGCGGGAACACCTGTCAGTTTCGATTGGGGTTATTTCCCGATGGAGGGCGACGCCTTTCCTGCCGAATTCATCGAGGCGCTGTGCATGGCGGCCGATGTGCCCGGCATTCTCGGTAATTGCCATTCCTCTGGAACGGAGATCATCGCCCGGCTCGGCGAGGACCATATCCGCACCGGCAAGCCGATCTGCTACACGTCCTCGGATTCGGTCTTCCAGGTCGCGGCGCACGAGGAGCATTTCGGCCTCGATCGCCTGCTCGCGTTTTGCCGTTTGGCCCGGGGGCTGCTCGATTCCCACAATATCGGCCGCGTCATCGCCCGACCCTTTATCGGTCAGTCCGCCTCTACCTTCCAGCGTACCGGAAACCGGCGTGACTTCTCCGTGCTGCCGCCCGAGCCGACACTGCTCGACCGGCTGATCGAACACGGCCGGCATGTGCATGCTGTAGGAAAGATCGGTGACATCTTCGCACATCAGGGCATTTCCAGGGTCATCAAGGCAAACGGCAATGAGGCGCTGATGGATGCGTCGCTCGCGGCCATCGACGAGACTGAGGACGGCGATCTCGTCTTCACCAATTTCGTCGATTTCGACATGATCTACGGCCATCGCCGCGATGTGCCGGGCTATGCCGCGGCACTCGAAGCTTTCGATGCGCGCTTGCCCGAAGTCCATAAGAAACTGAAGCCCGGCGATCTCGTCGTGCTCACCGCCGATCATGGCTGCGATCCGACCTGGCGTGGCACGGACCATACGCGCGAGCGCGTGCCTGTCATCGCCTACGGCCCCGGCATCCGGTCGCGCTCGATCGGCGTGCGCCGCAGCTATGCCGATATTGGCGAGAGTATCGCACGGCATCTGGGCATTCCAACCGGACCGCACGGAAGGAGTTTTCTGTGACATCGCATTTGAAGAAGGTCGAACTGCACTGCCATCTGGAGGGTGCGGCGCCGCCAGCTCTGACCGCGGCGCAGGCACGGAAATACGGCGTCGACATCAGCGCGGAGCTTCGCGACGGGGCCTATGTCTGGCATGATTTCGCAAGCTTCCTCGTATGTTATGACAAGATTTCCGAGGTCTACAGAACCGAAGAGGACTACGCGCTTCTAACCGAGACCTATCTCGACGAACTCGCCGGCATCAATACGATCTACAGCGAACTCATCGTTTCGCCCGACCACGGCAAGCGCATCGGACTGGGGGCCGACGCCTATATGTCAGGTATCTGCGAAGGCATCCGGCGGGCTAGGGAAAAGAGCGGCATCGAGGCCCGGCTGATCGTCACCGGCGAGCGGCATTTCGGCCCGGAGAGCGTGATAGGTGCTGCCGAATATGCTGTTAAGGCCGGCAATCCTCTGATAACAGGCTTCAACCTTGCCGGCGAGGAGCGCATGGGGCGCGTCGCCGACTACGCCCGTGCCTTCGATATCGCCCGCGATGCCGGCCTGGGGCTGACCATCCATGCCGGTGAGGTCTGCGGCGCGTTCAGCGTTACCGACGCGCTCGATGCGGTGCGTCCTTCGCGCATCGGCCATGGCGTGCGCGCCGTTGAGGATATCGATCTGGTGAAGCGGCTTGCCGATCTCGGCACCGTGCTCGAGGTCTGCCCGGGCTCGAATATCGCGCTCGGAGTCTTTCCCGATTTCGCCTCCCATCCGCTGCGCCGGCTGAAGGAAGCAGGCGTCAGGGTGACGATCAGCTCGGACGATCCGCCCTTCTTCCATACCTCGCTGGAGCGGGAATACGAACTTGCCGCCGGAGCCTTCGGCTTCAGCGACGCCGAGATCAACGGCATGACGCAAACGGCGATCGAAGCGGCCTTCGTCGACGAGGAGACACGCAAGGCCCTGCTTGCCCGGATTTAAGGACGAGAGGCTGGGGAAGATTGGCCTCCACTCTTGCAGTCGGGCCGATTTCCGTGAAAGAAACAGTCGATAGAAAGAATGAAAGGCTTCCCCATGGACGGCGTCACGGTCATCGATCACCCGCTGGTGCAGCACAAGCTCACCATCATGCGACGCAAGGAGACATCGACGGGGAGTTTCCGGCGGTTGTTGCGCGAAATCTCGACGCTGCTCTGTTACGAGGTGACCCGCGATCTCGAACTGACGATGGAAACGATCGAAACGCCGCTGCAGACGATGGAGTCGCCGATCCTCGAGGGCAAGAAGCTGGTCTTCGCCTCGATCCTGCGCGCCGGCAACGGACTGCTCGAAGGCATGCTCGATCTCGTGCCTTCCGCCCGCGTTTCGCATATCGGCGTTTACCGCGACCATGAGACGCTGCAGCCGGTCGAATATTACTTCAAGGCGCCGGAGGACGTGGCCGAGCGCCTGATCATCGTCGTCGACCCGATGCTTGCAACCGGCAATTCCTCGATTGCGGCAATCGACAAGCTCAAGGAGCGCGGCGCTCACAATATCCGCTTCCTCTGCCTGCTTGCCGCCCCGGAAGGCATCCGCAACTTCCGCGCCGCCCATCCCGATGTTCCGGTCTTCACCGCATCGATCGACAGTCATCTCAACGAGAAGGGCTACATCGTGCCCGGCCTCGGCGATGCCGGCGACCGCATGTACGGCACCAAATAGTTTCAGCCTTTCTTTACCAAATCGAAAGACTTTACGGCCCGGCTGGTTCAGTCCGGGCCTTTTCATTATCGATATTAGCAACTTGTCAGCACTTGAGGCTTAGCAAGCTTGGAGCATGAGGCCCTGCATGAAGCCGGGTTTATACAGGAAGGATTTCTGTTTCATGCTCGTGCGTACCGTCCTTTTCGCCAGCATCGCCGCGGTGCTCGCCACACAAGTGCCTTCCTTCCTCGAAGGCTCCAGCCAGCAGCCTGCTGATGCATTGTCCGCCAATTACCTATCGACCGAGAGCGACAAGCCCGCAACATCCGCGCCGGTCTCCGGCAGCAATGCGATCCGCCTGCAGGCCGATGCGCAGGGCCACTATACCGGCAGCTTCAAGATGAACGGCAAACCGGTGCAGGGCCTGATCGATACCGGTGCGACCTATGTGGCGCTCAACGAGACGCTCGCCCGCCGATTGGGCTTCACCGCCAGCCAGCTCGATTTCCGCTATGGGGTGAACACTGCGAACGGCCAGACGAAAGCCGCGCATGTGACGCTCGACCGGATCGAAATCGGCGGTATTCGTGTGCGCGATGTCGAAGCCTTCGTCCTCAAGGACGATGCGCTGACGACGACGCTGGTCGGCATGAGCTTCCTGCAGAAGCTCGCCTCCTATTCCGTCGCCGACGGTTCGCTCAGCCTCAGGCAGTAAACCGCATCAGATCAGGCCCGCAATCACCGGCGCCAACTCCGGTCTGTCCTCGGTGATGCGGTAGTGCGCGGCAAGTGCTGCAACTGCCCTCTCCGCCGCAGCTTCGTCGGCGGCATGAACGAGAGCGATCGGTTCGCCGGCGTTCACGTGGGTTCCGAGCGGCAGGAGGTCGGAGAAGCCGACGCGATGATCGATCCGGTCAGCCGGATGGCGTCTACCACCGCCGAGATCGATGACACTGACGCCGATACCACGCGCATCGCAGGCAGCAAGCCAGCCGGACCGGACGGCCGGGACAGGTTTTTCCACAGGCGCTTTGGCCAGGTACCGGTCGGGGTTTTCGATGAGATCGGCCGGGCCGCCAAGCATGGACACCATGCGCGCGAAGACCTCGGCCGCCTTGCCCGATGACAGGGACTGACGCGCCATCCTCTCGGCTTCATCAGACGAAGCGGCAATGCCGGATTTCACCAGCATTTCGCCGGCGAAGGCAAGAACGACGGTCGCAAGTCGTGTGTCGCTTTTTCGGCCCGCCAGGAAATCCAGGCAGTTGCGCATTTCGACCGCATTGCCGGCACTATCGGCAAGCGGCTGGTTCATATCGGTGATCAGGGCCGAGGTTTTCACGCCTGCGCCATTGGCCACCTCCACCAGCGAATGCGCCAGGATCTCCGCCTGGTCGCGCTCGACCATGAAGGCGCCGTTGCCGACCTTGACGTCGAGCACCAGCGTCTCGAGCCCGGCCGCAAGTTTCTTCGAGAGGATCGAGGCGGTGATGAGGGGAATGGAATCGACGGTGGCAGTCACGTCGCGCACGGCATAGAGCCTGCCGTCGGCCGGCGCCAAGGCGCCGGTCTGGCCTATGATGGCGCATCCCGCCTCCTTCACGACCTTGTGGAACAGGTCCGCATCGGGGGTGATCATATAGCCGGGAATGGATTCGAGCTTATCCAGCGTGCCGCCGGTATGGCCGAGGCCACGCCCGGAGATCATCGGAACAGCCAGGCCGCAGGCGGCGGCGATCGGCGCCAGCATCAGCGAAACATTGTCGCCGACGCCGCCGGTCGAATGTTTGTCGGCGATCGGGCGATCGATATCGGCCCATTGCAGCCTGTCGCCGGAGTCGGCCATCGCCAGCGTCAAAGCCACGGTTTCGGCCCGCGACATGCCCTTGAACCAGACGGCCATGGCGAATGCGCCGACCTGGCCTTCCGACAGTCGGCCGGCGGCGAGCGCCGCGATGAAGGCGCTGATATCGGCGGCGTCGAGTTCGTCGCCATTGCGCTTACGCCGGATGATTTCCTGCGGAATCATTTCAATAGCTCGACGCCGCAACAGAGGCCGACGGGATTCCGCTCAGAACCGCCAGGATATCGTCGAGCAGATCGGAAGCGCCGAAGCGGAATGTCGACGGCATCGCCCAATCCGGTGTCATGATGGTTTCGGCAAGGCTCAGATAGAGTGCGGCATCGGCCACCGAGCCGATGCCGCCGGCCGGCTTGAAGCCGACCTTGCGGCCGCTTTCGCGAATAGTGCGGATCATGATGTCGGCGGCTTCGAGCGTCGCGTTGACGGCAACCTTGCCGGTGGATGTCTTGATGAAATCGGCGCCGGCTTCGATGGCGAGTTCGGAGGCGCGGCGGATCAATGCCGCATCCTTCAGCTCGCCGGTCTCGATGATGACCTTCAGCAGAACGGGGTTGGCGCATTCGGCGCGCACGGCCTTGACCATGTCGGTCACCGCCTTCTCGTTGCCGGCGAGCAGCTTGCGGTAGGGAATGACCAGATCGATCTCATCGGCGCCATCGGCAATCGCCTCGCGTGCTTCGGCGGCGACATCGGCCACTTCCATATCGCCGAAGGGGAGGTTGACGGCGGTCGCGATACGCACGGCATGCCCGGTGCCGAGGATATTGCGGGCCTGGGCGACAAACCGCGGCCAGATACAGATTGCAGCGCTGTTGCCGTAGGGCGTCTGCGCGCGGGCGCAGAGCGCGTCGATCTGCGCCTCGGTGCAATCATCCTTCAAATTGGTGAGATCGAGGAGAGAAAGGGCGACCGCCGCCGTTTCCCGGTTGGAATGGCTATTCATCTTCGCTTCCTCTCGAGCATGATGCCGAAAAGTGTGAGCGGTTTTCTCATGACATCATGCTCTAACTCTATAATGTAGAACAGGATTCAGATTTTAGGCCGACCCGGCCTAAAATCATCCTGTTCCAGCCGCAATCATGTCTTTCAGTATGGCGGCGAGACGGGCGCCGCCAACGGGCGCCATGTCCTTGGTTTCCTCATGGCTGAGCTCATTGCCGGTCATGCCTGCCCCATAGTTGGTGATGACGGAGGCGGCGGCAACCCTCAGGCCCAGCATTCTTGCGATGATCACCTCGGGCACCGTCGACATGCCAACGGCATCGGCGCCAAGGATGCGCGCCATGCGGATTTCGGCCGGCGTTTCGAAGCTGGGACCGGAGAACCACATGTAGACACCCTGCGCCAGGTCGATTTTAAGCTTTGCCGCCGCCCTTTGCATCGCCGCGGCAAGGCCGGCATCATAGGCATTGGTCATGCCGACGAAACGATGATCGCTTTCCTCACCGATCAGCGGGTTCATGCCGGAATAGTTGATATGGTCGGTGATCTGCATGACCGAACCGGGCGGCATGTCGTCGCGCAGCGATCCCGCCGAATTGGTCAGGATCAGCGCTTCGACGCCGAGCGCCTTCAGCACCTCGATCGGCAGGCGCATGGCGTTGGCATCGCCCTTTTCGTAATAGTGAACGCGGCCTGAGAGCATGACGATGGGCACGCCGCCGAGGCGGCCGGCGACGACTTCGCCAGCATGGCCGGAGACGGCGCTGACGGGAAAGCCCGGCAGGTCACGATAGGGAACACGCACGGCGCCGTCGAGCTCACCGACGAGAGAGCCGAGACCGGAGCCGAGCACGATGCCGTGGCGCGGCTTGATCCCACCAAGCAATGCGGCGAGCAGGCTGACCGTCGCCTTCATCCGAGTTCGGTCTTGAAGCTGAAGGGAAGAAGCTCTTCCATCGTCATCGTCTTCTTCACGCCCGCCTCATCGCAGAGGTAGATCCTCGTCTCCTTCGAGGCAAATTCCGAGATCTTCTGGCGGCAGCCGCCACAGGGCGGGCAGAGCGGCAGTTTTTCGGCTATGACCGCCATTTCGACGATCTTCTTCGCGCCGCCCATGATCATGGCGCCGATCGCCGTCGGCTCGGCGCACCATCCTTGCGGAAAGGAGAGGTTTTCGATGTTGGCGCCGGTATAGACCTTGCCGTCCTCGGCGCGGATCGCCGCACCAACCGGGAATTTCGAATAGGGCGCATGGGCAAAGGCCATGGCGCCGCGGGCGGCTTCGAACAGATCGTGAGACATATCAACGCTCCTTCGTATAGGGCACGCCACCTGCCTTCGGCGGGGTCGCGACGCCGATAAAGCCGGCAAGCAGGACGCAGGTCAGGACATAGGGCAGCGCCTGGAAGACCTGAACCGGCACCTCCCCGATCAGCGGCACCTGCTTTCCCTGCATGAAATTTGCCAGCGCATCGAGGAAGCCGAAAAGCAGGCAGGCAAACATGACCGGCACCGGCTTCCACTTGGCGAAGACCAGAGCAGCGAGCGCAATGTAGCCCTTGCCGGCCGACATGTCCTTGATGAAGGCGGCGGACTGGGCGATTGCCAGATAGGTGCCGGCAAAGCCGCAGAGAATGCCGGCACACATGACGGCGCGGTACCGCAGCCAGGCGACCGAGATACCAGCCGTATCGACCGCACCCGGGTTTTCGCCGACGGCGCGGAGCCTGAGGCCGAAACGCGTGCGGTAAAGCACCCACCAGGAGAAGGGCACGGCAAGAAAGGCGAGGTAGGTGAGGATATTGTTGCCCGAAATGACATTGGCATAGATCGGGCCGATGATCGGTATGTCGCGCGCGGCATCGGCGCCCGGCAGGATGATCGGCGCGAAGCGCGAATCCGGCGACAGCTGCGGCGTGCGGCCGCCCTGGCCGAACCAGGCCTGGCCGAGCACGATGGTGATGCCGGCGATGAAGAAGTTGATCGCGACACCGGAGACGATCTGGTTGCCGCGGTTGGTGATCGAGGCAAAGCCATGCACCAGGCTCAGCGCCACCGAACAGATGACGCCGGCGCCAAGCCCAAGCCAGGCCGAATCGGTGAGATAGGCAACGCAGGCGGCGGCAAAGGCCGAGCCCAACATCTTACCCTCGAGGCCGATATCGAAGATGCCGGCGCGCTCCGAAAACAGACCGGCAAGAGCGGTGAAGATCAGCGGGATCGACAGGCGGATGGTCGAGCTCAGGACGCTGATGAAGATGTCGTAATAATCCATCGCCCGCTCCTTAACCGCGCTTGAACTGTTGGTAGAGACGCACCATCGCCGGGCGGAACATATATTCCAGCGCGCCGGCGAAAAGGATCACCAGACCCTGGATGACGAGGATCATCTCGCGGGTGATATTCGGCATTTCGAAGGAGATCCAGTCGCCGCCCTGGTAGAGGATGCCGAAGAGAATCGCTGCCATGATGATGCCGAGCGGATGGTTGCGGCCCATCAGCGAGACCGCGATGCCGACGAAGCCGGCACCGCCGACGAATTCCACCTGCAGGCGGGCCGACGATCCCATGACGGGGTTCAACGCCATCATGCCGGCGAGCGCGCCGGACAGCAGCATGGCGATGATGACCGTGCGGGCATAGGGGATACCCGCATAGGCCGCAGCCGTCGGGCTGACGCCCAGCGTGCGCATCTCGAAACCGAGCTTGGTGCGCCAGACAAGCAGCCAGACGAGATAGCTGACGACGAGCGCAATGATGAAGGAGACATTGAACGGGGCAGCCCCCAGCTTGGCGCCGAACAGCTGCATGACCCAGCCGAGCTTCGGCAACTGGCCGCCGTCGAGGAAGGTCCGGGTTTCCGGCGCCATTTTGCCCGGCACGATCAGCACATGCACCAGGAGGTATACCATCAGTGCGGCGCCGATATAGTTGAACATGATCGTCGTGATGACGATGTGGCTGCCGCGTTTTGCCTGCAGGAAGGCCGGAATGAAGGCCCAGGCTGCGCCAAACAGGCCGGCGCCGACGACCGCGATCGGCATCGTCACATACCATGGCACGTAACGATCGAGCGAAAGCGCCACCAGCGCGCAGCCGAGGCCACCGATATAGGCCTGGCCTTCGGAACCGATGTTGAAAAGGCCGGCGTGGATCGCCACCGCGACGGAGAGGCCGGTGAAGATGAAGCTCGTCGCATAATACAGCGTGAAGCCGATGCCTTCGCCATTGCCGAGCGCGCCCTGGATCAGCAGCGACAGCGCATCGAGCGGGCTCTCACCGATCAGCCAGACGACGAAGCCGGAGATCAGGAAGGCGACGATAAGGTTCAAAAGCGGGATGAGGCCGTAGTTGATCCAGTTTGGTAGCGGAACGGAAGCTGTGCTCATAAAGGCCTCACGCGGCAATGCCGGCCATCATCAGGCCGAGGGTCTGTTCACCGGCATCGGGCGTCTTCTCGCCGACGACATGGCCGGCAAACATGACAAGGATACGGTCCGAAAGGGCGCGGATTTCATCGAGTTCGACGGAGACGAGCAGGATCGCCTTGCCCGCGTCGCGCATTTCGATGATGCGGCGGTGGATGAATTCGATGGCGCCGATATCGACGCCGCGTGTCGGCTGGCCGATGATCAGCATCTTCGGATCGCGTTCGATCTCACGGGCAACAACGATCTTCTGCTGGTTGCCGCCGGAGAAATTCGCCGTCTTCAGACGCGGGTTCGGCGGGCGGATGTCGTATTTCTCGATCTTCTCCATCGCATCCTTACGGATCGCTTCAAGATCGAGCAGCGGACCTTTGCTGTAACCGGGGCGGCGATGGTAGCCGAGTACGGAATTTTCGTACTCCTCGAATTTCAGCACCAGGCCCATATGGTGGCGGTCCTCGGGGATATGAGCGAGGCCGAGATCGCGCAGGCGGGCGGGATCGGCCTTGTCGATCGTCTTGCCGTCGAGAAGGATTTCGCCGGAGGTCGGCTTGCGGATGCCGGCAATCGCCTCCAGCAGTTCGGACTGGCCATTGCCGGCGACACCGGCGATGCCGACGATTTCGCCGGCACGCACGTCAAAGGAGACGTTGTCGACCATGGTGACGCCGCGATTGTCCTTGACCGTCAGGTTGCGGACGGACAGGACGGCGGCTCCCGGGTTCGCCTCGCCCTTCTGCACGCGCAGCAGCACGCGGCGGCCGACCATCAGCTCGGCGAGTTCTTCCACCGTCGTCTCCGCCGTCTTGCGGGTGGCGACCATTTCGCCGCGGCGCATGACCGAGACCGTGTCGGTGATCGCCATGATCTCGCGCAGCTTGTGGGTGATGAGGATGATCGTCTTGCCCTGGTCGCGCAGCACTTTGAGGATGCGGAAAAGATGATCGGCTTCCGCCGGCGTCAGCACGCCGGTAGGCTCGTCGAGGATCAGGATCTCGGCGCCGCGATACATGGCTTTCAGGATTTCGACACGCTGCTGCAGGCCGACAGGAAGCTCTTCAATCAGCGCATCGGGATCGACCTCCAGGCCATATTCCGTTTCCAGCCGCTTGAGCTCGGCCCGGGCCGACGCGACGCCTCGGGCCAGCAGCATGCCGCCTTCGGCGCCGAGCATGATGTTTTCGAGCACCGTAAAATTATCGACCAGCATGAAATGCTGGTGCACCATGCCGATGCCGGTGGCGATCGCCGCCTGGCTGTCGCGGATGGTGACGGGATTGCCGTTGACGCGGATCTCGCCGCTGTCGGCATGGTAGAAACCGTAGATGATCGACATCAGGGTCGATTTGCCGGCGCCGTTTTCGCCGATGATGCCGTGGATCGTCCCCTTGGCAACGGTGAGGTTGATGTCCTTGTTGGCGTGGACGGCACCGAACTTCTTGTCGATGCCGACAAGCTCGATAGCGGGCTTATCTGTCACTGCAGGCTCCAAATAAGAAAAGGGCGTATGGCGAAAATCCCCTCCGCCATACGCCCGATCTCAATCGTCGATCACATTCGGGCGCGGATCACTTCGGGCAAGCGTTGTCCGAGGTGTAATCGTGAACCTTGACGGTTCCCGCGATGATGTCGGCCTTGGCCTTGTCGACGGCAGCCTGCATTTCCGGCGTGATCAGCGACTTGTTATGCTCGTCGATCGCAGCGCCGACACCGTCTTCCTTGACGCCGAGCGCCTGAACGCCGCCGGTGAACTTGTCGTTCTTGGTGTCGTTGTAGGCATTGTAGACGGCGAGGTCGACACGCTTGACCATCGAGGTCAGGACCGAGCCCGGATGCAAGTAGTTCTGGTTGGAGTCGACGCCGATCGACAGCTTCTTGTTGTCGGCCGCAGTCTGCAGAACGCCGAGACCGGTGGCACCGGCTGCCGCATAGACGACGTCAGCGCCCTGGTCGATCTGGTTCTTGGTGAGTTCGCCGCCGCGGACCGGGTCGTTCCAGGCAGCGCCCGTCGTGCCGGTCATGTTCTGGAAGACTTCGATATCGGCCTTGACGGAGCGTGCGCCCTGCTCGTAGCCGCATTCGAACTTGCGGATCAGCGGAATATCCATGCCACCGACGAAGCCGACCTTGCCTGACTTCGACGCCATGCCGGCGAGAACGCCGACGAGGTAGGAGCCTTCTTCTTCCTTGTAGACAACCGAGCGGACGTTCGGCTTGTCGACGACGGAGTCAACGATGATGAACTTGGTGTCCGGGAATTCGGCTGCAACCTTCTCGATGGCCGACGTCCAGGCGAAGGAAACGGCAACCACCGGATTGAAGCCGCGGCTTGCGAAGTTGCGGATGGCCTGCTCGCCCTGGGTGTCGCCCGTCGGCTCGAAGTCGCGATAGGCAATGCCGGTCTCGGCCTTGAACTTCTCGGCACCGTTGTAGGCCGCCTCGTTGAAGGACTTATCGAACTTCCCGCCGGTGCCGTAAACCAGCGCCGGCTTGACATCGGCGGCAAGCGCCGTCGTCGACATGGCAGCCACGGCAAAGAGAGTGAGAAGGGATTTTTTCATTGTGCAGCCCTGTTGTTGCTATTCGTTAGGGGTCCTCCCGCAAGCCCTTTCCGGGCATGTCTGCGGAACCACCGACCTCCCCCCGGAGGCCTGGCTGCGCGCATCCTTGCATGGCTCACGGAAAAATTCACCAGAAATTTTTCAGCTGGTAAAGATTTGCAACAATTGCCGAAAATCCGCTCTTCGGGGCTGATTTTTGGACATTCTTTCCGTCAGGATGCAGATTTTCTAGCCAATCCGGCGGCAAATATCGAGGCTGTAGAGGGCCGATGCCCATGCGGATTTCTCGCCGGATGGTGCGGGCGAAACCGCCTTTTCTATGCGGTGAAGCGACCGGCGATGGGCGGCTTCTTGTAGCCGATCATCCACAGAAGCAGTGCGATTACCAGGAAAACGGCAAAGGCCGGCTGGAGCATCAGCCACTGGAAGATGAAGGTATAGAAACGCGGGTGGACATAATAGGAAAGGGCCGCTTGCAGCGAGGTCAGTGTGGTCGGGCTCACATCCTCCCAGGCATCGGAGATCGGCGTCATCACCACGGAGGAGGCCGCAACCGATTGGATCGAATCGATGGTCCCGGCAATAACGGCCGCCGCAAGCGCGACAAGACTCGCCAGACGCAACAGGAAACGCATCAATTCCTCCGACGCTCGATATGCCGGACAATTCCGGCCGGCCGCGCCATTCTCCACCTCGGAGAATTACATAGTCATCGATGAGGTGAAGCACAATGGACGGGCCGCGGCGAGTTTTATCGAAAGAAGTCAAAAAACTGTTAGATTTCGGTTGATCGGCGAAAATTCATCGGTATATATCGCGCCGTTCCGACGATTTGCTCCTATCCGGGCGCGAACGCCAAAAAAGGACAGGTGGCCGAGTGGTTTAAGGCGCACGCCTGGAACGCGTGTGTACGTGAAAGCGTACCGTGGGTTCGAATCCCACCCTGTCCGCCATATCCTCGTTTCTCAATATAGATTTCAAACCGTATCGCGAGCGGGACGCGGAAGCGTTTTTGGCGGCGCGCTTGACTGGTCGTCCACATATTCTCAAACGCGCTGCAGCAGGGCGCGTCCAATCGGCTTCGGATTCTCGCCGCGCAACACCAGGGATGTCGTCACGGCCCCAAAACGCGCGATCGTGTCAACGATCGTTTCCAGCTCTCCAGGCGACGGAACCAGCACCTTCAAGAGAAAGCAGTCCTCTCCGGTCAGGCGCAATACTTCCATGACTTGCGGCATCTCGGCGAACTGTTTCAGACAGGGTTTGATATGCTCATGCGTCGTGCGCAGGCGAAGCACAGCCGTCATTCCAATTCCCAGAGCGGCAGGGTCGATACGAGCGGAGTAACCGGTAATGATGCCGCGGTCTTCCAGTCGTTTGACCCGTTCCGATGCCGCCGGCTGAGAGAGCCCGACCCGTCGGCCGAGTTCGGAAATCGCAATGCGGCCGTTTTCCTGCATCGCTTCAATAATGGCGATATCGGTTGGATCGAGCAAAACCCGATTGTTTTCCTGAAAAGCCATGGGATCACCTTGAAATCATCGGAGAGCGGCGCGGTTTTCCGATGATCATTCATTCCGAAGCAAATGAAAATGCATCATTTTCACCTGCACGGATGATCAGAGGAAAAGACATGAGGGACATCATTATATTGCCGGGGATTGGCGGTTCGGGCGAGGCTCATTGGCAAACGCGCTGGGAAAGGTCGAACCCCAAAATGCGGCGTTTTCAACCGGCCGATTGGGAAAAGCCCGACTTGGCGGACTGGATTTCAGCCCTGGAGCGCGCCGTCGGCGCATCGGCAACCCCTCCCCTGCTCGTCGCTCATAGCCTTGCCTGTCTGCTGGTCGCTCATTGGCAGCAGATTTCCTCACTTGCCGTTGCCGGAGCGTTTCTTGTAGCGGTCCCCGATCCGCAGTCCGTGTCATTCCCTGAGGAGGCCGCCGGATTCGCAGATCCGCCATTGCAACGAATGCGCTTTCCCACGCTGATTATCGCAAGCGCCGATGATCCCTTCGGCACGCCAGGCTATGCCCGTGCACGAGCCGATCTGTGGGGCAGCGGCCTTATCGAGATCGGCCCTTTCGGCCATATCAACGGGCAAAGCGGCCTTGAGGATTGGGGCCCGGGAAGGGCTCTGCTGACGGCGTTCTCCGCCGGATTGGCAAAATCTGATCGGGCTTGATCTTGTTTCCGGCTTCACGGATCAAATGACTGACACAGGCCTTTGCGTGTGCGGGACGCGTGCGAGAGAGGGCAACGAAATACACCGCTCACAAGCGTGCGTTCGAGGCTTTCGAACCCGGCGCTGCGATGGTGCTGCGGGTTTCAAACGTCGAAAGATTCCTGATTTTTTACCATGCGAGTTCACCGCGTCTTTGCACGTTTGGGTTTACCGTCTGCCAAATTTAAAAAAACAGAGGTAAAACAGGTGGAAGAACTTTCGGTAAAGTCGAAGATCATCAAATCCGTCTATTTCAGCCAGGATGACGGGCGGCTCAGGATTTGTTTCAAGAATGGCGAGGAACGTCTGTTCGAAGGCGTGCCCTCCTCCGAAGCCCATGCGATGACGGCAGCGCCGTCTCCCGGCCACTACTATCTCGACCGGATCAGAACCCGGTTTCGCAGATTGGCGGCCTGAAACCCCGAGGAATGCCGCGAGCCTACGTTGCAGGATTGCGTAGGATCGGGACGAGGCCGGTGGATATTAACCTGTCGTTAGCCATTGATGTCATCTGGGTTGGATCACGCCTGCCGGAAAGCGGCAGTTTGTCGGCGCTGCCGGCTGGTTCAAGGTCGGCAAGCCGGGAGGCTCGGCGGCGGACCCCAGCCAGGAAGCCGAGCCTCCCCGTCACTAGGCGTTCATGGAGCGCAAGCCGAGCGTTGTCACGCTCGGCCAGTTCGGGCTCCGCCATCCCTGGATTAGCGCATTGGGGCTAATCCTGTGAAAAACCCAAATCATCGCATCAGGACTCGACAATGCTTTATTAGCATGATTGCATAAATGCATCGGATGAAGACCCGGGGGGTAATGATGTTCGAGAATCTGCTTGAGATGCAGGAGCGTGGCGCACGGGACCGTGCACGTGGCCGCAGCCTGGCCGACAATCCGATGTCGAAGCCGGATATCCTGCCGATCACCGATTTTCAGGAATGGTACTCGATGTTCGACGCCTGGCGCTTCGGTTGGTCGATCGAGGATGCGATGTCGGGGCATACCAATGCGCCTCGGGATGGCGGCACCTCGTCCCGGAGCTATACGAGAACGGTCTGATCGACCCTGTCTTCGGCGCCGAAGAATTTCAGGTAGCGTTCGACCTCTGCCGGTTCGCCCGTCGCCTTCTGCGGGTTGTCGGAGAGCTTCACCGCCGGACGGCCATTGGCGTCACTGACCTTGCAGACGACGGAGATCGGGTTGAGGCCGGAGATTTCGATCGGCGCGCAGCCGGAAAAATCGTTCGTCAGATTCGTGCCCCAGCCGAAGCTCATGCGCACACGGCCTTCGAAATGCCGGTAGGTATCGATGATGGCATCGACATCGAGGCCATCGGAGAAGATCAGCAGCTTCTGGCGTGGATCACGGCCCATCTTCTTCCACCAGTCGATGATCTTCTCGCCGCCTTCGATCGGCGGAGCACTGTCCGGGCGGAAGCCGGTCCAATCGGCGACCCATTCCGGCGCGTCGCGCAGGAAGGCGGCAGTGCCAAAGGCATCCGGCAGGACGATCAGAAGATTGCCGCCATAGAGTTTGTTCCAGTCGCGCAGGATCTTGTAGGGCGCGTTGCGCAGTTGCTCATCGGTTTGGGCAAGGGCGGCGGCCACCATCGGCAGCTCGTGGGCATTGGTGCCGACGGCCTCGAGATCGGAATCCATAGCCAGCAATACGTTGCTGGTGCCGGCAAAGGCCGGGCCGATGCCTTCCTTCAGCGCTTCGACGCACCAGCGCTGCCAGAGGAAACTGTGACGGCGGCGGGTGCCGAAATCGGAGATGCGTAGGCCCGGCAGTTCCTTCAACCGCTCGACCTTCGACCACATCTTCGCTTTGGCCCGGGCATAGAGCACATCGAGGGTGAAGGGGCCGAGCGCCTTCATCGCCGAGCGTGAGCGCAGCTCGTTGACGATGGCGAGCGCCGGGATCTCCCACATGGTGGTTTCCCTCCACGGCCCGTGGAAATCCAGAACATATTGCCCGTCGTTCTTCGACAGCTCGTATTCGGGAAGTTGGAAATTGGAAAGCCAGGCAAGGAATTCCGGCTCGAAGATCTGGGCGCGGCCGTAGAAGCTGTTACCCGCAAGCCAGATCATCTCCTTTTTCGAGAGTCGCAACGTGCGGGCGTGATCGAGCTGTTCGCGCAATTCACCCTCGTCGATCTCCTCGGCAAGATGCACGCGCTTGGTGCGGTTGATGAGGGTGAAGGAGGCATTCACGTCCGGATAGAGCTTCCAGATCATCTGCAGCATCAGCAGCTTATAGAAATCGGTATCGATCAGGCTGCGGATGATCGGATCAAGTTTCCAAGCGTGATTGTAAACGCGTCTTGCGATATCCGTCTTGGCCATGAAATTCCCGCCCCTGTCCACTCCGGTCAGGCGCTGCCAAATTCCCGGGTCGTGCCACGTTCCCGGCCGGCGCACGAAACCGGCTCGTGCGCCTTCTTATCGAAAAATCAGCAGACAAAGTCCAGATAAAACAATAGGCACCCCGCAGCCTGCACGGCGGCGGGATGCGAGCGCGCATCCTCACGCTTATTGGGCAGGTGCGGCGGGTTGGGCCGGTGCCGCAGGCGCGACACCAGGGGCGGCCGGCGTCGTGTTCTGAGTCTCGGTCGGAACCGCAGTGCCGTTCTGAAGGCTCGGCGCTGGCGCGGTGCCTGACTGTTGCGACTGCAACTGCTGGCCGGGCTGCTGCGGCGCCACGTCGTTTGCCTCGCGCTGGCCCCAGATCTCGACCGGTATCCAGACCACGAAAGCGAGCACCAGAGCCGCGAGCAGCACCAGCAGGATGCGATAGCCCGTGCGGCCCTGCCTGGCCTTTACAGGCGGGATCTGCTCTTCCTTGTGAAGCTTGCCATCGGACTTTTCCCAGCGTGTATCCGTCTGATGCGCCATGATCGTCTCCTTCGGCTGTCTTGACGGACCGATCCGGCCGTCAAGAACTCGAAGGAGAAAACGGGTTGCCGTCTGGAAGGTTCCGTGCGGCTCTAATAGCCGACGGCGCGGTCGACCACGAATTGCAGCGGCTCGCCGCGCTCGAAACGGGCGATCTGGGTCTCGACATGGCGAAACAGCGCATTTTCTTCGGAGACGGCCGCGTCATGCGGCGTGATGAAGACGTTCTGCAATTCCCATAAGGGGTTGTCGGCGGCGAGCGGCTCCACCTCGAAGACATCCAGCGAAGCGCCGCCGAGGGTACCGTCACGAATGGCGGAAACGATATCGGCCTCGACATGACTCTTGCCGCGGCCGGCATTGATGAAAACCGGCTGCCCGAGCGCGCCGTTGCGGCGCAGCTTGGCAAACAGCCCGGCGTTATAGAAGCCGGAGGTTTCGGGCGTCAGCGGCAGCAGACCGACGAGGATGTCGGTCCTTGCGAGAAAACTATCCAATCCGCCGGCATCGAAGGTTTCGACACCATCGATCTGTTTGCGGCTGCGCGACCAGCCGATGACGTTGAAGCCCATCACTCTCAGCTTGGCGACCGCATCCTGCCCGAGAATGCCGAGGCCCATGACGCCGACCGTCACCTCCGCTGCCTCAGGCGCGATCAGCTTGGCCCATTCGCGCCGCCGCTGATGGCTGTCATGGGCGTATTGCCCGCGCAGATGCATCAGGCACTGCATGACCACCCATTCGCTCATGCGGGTCGTCAGGCTGCGGTCGACGAAGCGGACGATCGGGATCTCGGGCAGGCCGGCCATGCCGATAATGTGGTCAACGCCGGCGCCGCCCGAGAAGATGATCTTGAGATTCGGCGCCCGCGCAAAAAGGTCGGCATCCGGCTTCCAGAGAAGCGCGTATTCGACCGCGCGGAGATCGCGTGCCCGATTGGCCGGATCGGCGAGATTGATGCTGCCGCGATCGGCAAAGGCCGTCTTCAGCACGCGGGCGACGCCTTCGGCATTGAACTTGATATCGACGAGAACAGGAGGACGTGCGGACATGATCTTCTTTATTGCTGCACGGCGGGCGTCGGCACCGCCTCGATGTTGAAAGCGGCGGCCATCAGCGCCCGGGTATAATCGTCCTTCGGCGCGCGGAAGATTTCCGCTGACGGCCCCTGTTCCACCACCTTGCCGAAACGCATGACGATGACATCGTTGGCGAGCGCCTTCACCACCTTGAGGTCGTGGCTGATGAAGAGATAGGCGAGATCGTGTTTCTTCTGCAGGTCGCGCAGGAGATCGACCACCTGGGCCTGGACACTCATATCGAGCGCTGAGGTCGGCTCGTCGAGCATGACGAAACGGGGCTTCAGCACCATGGCCCGGGCGATGGCGATGCGCTGACGCTGGCCGCCGGAGAATTCGTGCGGATAACGCCAGCGGGTCAGGGGATCGAGACCCACCTCCTCCAGCGCCCAGCAGACACGCTGGTCGCGCTCCTCCGCGGTCAAGGAGCGCTCGTGCACCTTCAGCCCCTCGGCGACGATATCGCCAACCGACATGCGGGGGCTGAGCGAGCCATAGGGATCCTGAAAGACCACCTGCAACTGGTTGCGCAGCGGCCGCATCTCGCTGAATGAATAGCCGGCTATATCCGTGCCGACGAAGGCGATCCGTCCTTGCGAGGAAATCAGCCGGGTGAGCGCCAGGCCGAGCGTGGTCTTGCCGGAACCGGACTCGCCGACGACGCCGAGCGTCTGGCCGGCGCGCAGCGACAGATCGATGCCGTCGACCGCCTTCACATGATCGACGACGCGACGCATAAGCCCTGCTTTGATCGGGAACCAGACACGGATATCGGACCCTTCCATCACCACCGGCTTCGACGGATCGGCCAGCGGCGGCTCGCCGCGCGGTTCGGAAGCGAGAAGATGGCGGGTATATTCGTGCTTCGGGTTGGCGAAAACCTCCTCGACGGTTCCGGTTTCGACGATCCTGCCCTTGGTCATGACACAGACGCGATCGGCGAATTTGCGGACAATGCCGAGATCATGGGTGATGAACAGCATCGACATGCCGTGTACGGCCTTCAACTGCCGGAGCAATTCGAGGATCTGCGCCTGTACGGTAACGTCGAGCGCCGTGGTCGGCTCGTCGGCGATCAGCAGTTCCGGCCGGTTGGCGAGCGCCATGGCAATCATGACGCGCTGGCGCTGGCCGCCGGAGAGTTCGTGCGGATAGGCTTTCAACCGCTTCTCCGGCTCGCGGATTCCGACCTGGTTCAGCAATTCCAGCACACGCTGGCGCGCCGGTTCACCGGTGAGTCCCTGGTGCAGGGCAAGGATCTCGGCGATCTGCTTCTCGATCGTATGAAGCGGATTGAGCGAGGTCATCGGCTCCTGGAAGATCATGGTGATGTCGTTGCCGCGCACTTCCCGCAGCGCCCGCTCCGACGCCTTCATAAGGTCCTTGCCCTTGAACAGGATTTCGCCGGAGGGATGGCTTGCCGAGGGATAGGGCAAAAGCCGCAGGATCGAGTTGGCCGAGACCGACTTGCCGGAGCCGGATTCGCCGACCAGCGCCACGACCTCGCCTTTGGCGATATCGAAGGAGATGTGATCGACGGCCAGCGAGGTTTCGCCGCCTTGATGAAAGGCAACCGAGAGATCGCGGACGGAAAGCAGCGGTTCTTTCATGTCACTCATTGGAACGTCTTCCTCGGATCGAAGGCATCGCGCACGGCTTCGCCGATGAAGATCAGCAGGGACAGCATGATCGACATGGCGAAGAAAGCCGTCAGCCCGAGCCACGGGGCCTGAAGGTTGGTCTTGCCCTGGGCGATCATCTCGCCGAGCGAGGGGGAGCCCGGCGGCATGCCGAAGCCGAGGAAATCGAGCGAGGTCAGCGTGGTGATCGAGCCGGAGAGGATGAAAGGCAGGAAGGTCAGCGTCGCCACCATGGCGTTGGGCAGCAGGTGACGCCACATGATGGTGCGATTGTTGACGCCGAGGGCGCGGGCGGCGCGGACATATTCGAAATTGCGAGCCCGCAGGAATTCGGCGCGCACGATGCCGACGAAGCCGACCCAGGAGAAGAGCAGCATGATGCCGAGCAGCACGAAGAAGCCGGGCGGCAGGAGGGCCGCGATGATCAGCAGGATGTAAAGCACCGGCATCGACGACCAGATCTCGATGAAGCGCTGCAGCAGCAGATCGGTCCAGCCGCCGAAATAGCCCTGCACCGCACCCGCCGTCACGCCGATGATCGCCGAGCAGATGGTCAGCATCAGGCCAAAGAGCACCGATATGCGGAAACCGTAGATGACCCGCGCCAGCACGTCGCGCGCCTGGTCGTCGGTGCCGAGCCAGTTGAGATTGCCGAAGGTGCAATCGGGATCGTTCACGCCTTGCGGATAACCGGCGCAGCGCTCCTCCTTGGTCATCAGCCAGAAGGGGGCGGTGGGTGCTGAATGGGGAATGTTGGAATTGACCGAGCGATAGGAATAGCGGATCGGCGGCCAGATCATCCAGCCATTGGCATCGATCTCATCCGCAATCACCGAGGACCGATAGTCGGTTTCGGCCAGGAAGCCGCCGAACTTCTCCTCGGGATAGTCGACCAGCACGGGAAACAGGATCTCGCCCTTGTAGGAGGCGATGATCGGCCGGTCGTTGGCAATGAACTCGGCAAACAGGCTGAGGACGAACAGCACCAGGAACAGCCACAGCGACCAATAACCGCGGCCGTTTGCCCTGAAATTCTGCCAGCGGCGGATGTTGGTCGGCGACAGCAGGCCCTTGCGCGGCGGCTTGACGGGCGTGGCGACGGCAGGATTTGCGGCGGCGTCCATCAGACATCCCTCCGCTCGAAATCGATGCGCGGATCGATCCAGGTGTAGATCAGGTCGGAAACCAGGCTGACGAAGAGGCCGAGCAGCGAGAAGATATAGAGGGTGGCGAAGACGATCGGGTAATCCCGGTTGATGACCGAGAGATAGCCGAGACGGCCGAGGCCATCCAGCGAGAAGATGTTTTCGATCAGCAGCGAGCCGGTGAAGAAAGCGGAAATGAAGGCGCCGGGAAAACCGGCAATGATGATCAGCATGGCGTTGCGGAAGACATGGCCGTAGAGCACTTGGCGCTGGTTCAGGCCCTTGGCGCGGGCGGTGACGACATATTGCTTCTTGATCTCCTCGATGAAGGAATTCTTGGTCAGCAGCGTCGTCGTGGCAAAGGCGGACAGGGAAAGCGAGATCAACGGCAGGGTCAGGTGCCAGAAATAGTCGAGCGGCTTCTGCCACCAGGCCAGCTGGTCGAAATTATCGGAGACCAGGCCGCGCAGCGGAAACCAGTCGTAGAAGGAGCCGCCGGCAAAAAGCACGATCAGGAGAATGCCGAAGAGGAAGCTCGGCACGGCGTAGCCGACGACGATGACGCCCGATGTCCAGACATCGAAGGTCGATCCATCCTTGACCGCCTTGCGGATGCCGAGCGGAATGGAGATGGCATAGGAGAAGATCAGGATCCAGATGCCGAGCGAGATCGACACCGGCAGCTTCTCCTTGATGAGCTCGAGCACCGAGGTGTTGCGGAAGAAGCTCTCGCCAAAATCGAAGCGGATGTAGTTCCACATCATCTCGCCAAAACGGGTCAGCGGCGGCTTGTCGAAGCCGAACTGTTTTTCGAGCTTGGCGATCAGTTCCGGATCAAGCCCCTGGGCGCCGCGATATTTCGAGCCTTCATCGCTGCCGGTGCCGCCGAGAAGATCGCCGCCGCCGGACAGTCGCTGGTCGGCACTATCGGCCTGACCGGTCAGTTGGGCGATCACCTGCTCGACGGGACCGCCGGGGGCGAACTGAATGACGATGAAGGAAATCGCCATGATGCCGACAATGGTTGGAACCATCAAAAGCAGGCGGCGAAGGATATAGGCGCCCATCAGCCTTCAGCCTCCGGGAATGTTTTTCCTGTCTGCCCGCCGTCCAGTCTAATGCCGCTCAATCCGCCAGCCTTCCCTTGCCGGCCCTGCCGGCTTGTCGTGATTCGCTCGTGCCATTTGGAGCCGAGGGCCCCTTCATTGCAAGCCCGCTCATTTTGCCGAGGTCGACCACCAGGCTTCCGGGAAGCCAAGGCTGTAGGCCGGGAATTCGGCCGGATGCGTGACCGTGTTCCAATAGGCGATGTTATAGGTATCACGGTAGAACAGCGGGATGACGTAGTGATTTGCCAGCAATACGCGGTCCATGGCTTTGATCGCAGCAACCTGTTCATCGCGGTTCGGCGCGAAGATAATCATGCGAATGAGCTCATCGACCGCCGGGTTAGCAATACCGGCGTAGTTGCGAGAGCCCTGCTGGTTGACAGAGCCGGATCCCCAATAGTCGGCTTGCTCGTTGCCCGGGTTCATGGTCTCAGCCCAGACATTCCAGATCATATCATAGTCGAAGCTGCGTTCGCGGTTGACAGCTTGCGAGGCATCGACCGTCCGAACCCGCGCATCTATGCCGATTTTCTTGAGATTGCTGGCATAAGGCACCGCCCAGCGCTCCAACATCGGGCTCGACAACAGGATCTCGAAACTCATCGGCTGGCCGGTCTTGCTGTTGACCATGCGATTGCCCTTCAGCTCCCAGCCAGCGTCTTTCAGTAGCGCGATTGCCTTGCGGAGGTTGTCACGGCTCTTCTGCGGATCGCCGCCGACCGGATTGGTATAGGGCGTGGTGAAGATTTCTGCCGGCACCTTGTCCTTCATGCCCTGCAGAATTTCCAGTTCCCTGCCCTGCGGCAGGCCGGAAGAGGCAAGCTCGGTGTTCCAGAAATAGCTGTCGATGCGTTTGTAACTGTTGAAGGCGACAGTGCGGTTCAGTTCCTCGAAGTCGAACCCGTAGTTCAAGGCTTCGCGGACTCTGATGTCCTTGAAGAGGTCACGCCGCATATTGGGCACCAGCGCTTGCAGGATGCCGGTGGAGCGCAGCGGGTTTGCAACCTCCTCCTTCTTGACCCGTCCTTCCTTCACTGCGGGAAAATCATATCCCGTCGCCCAACGGGCAGCGGTGGTTTCCTGCCAATAGTCGCTGTTGCCGGCGCGAAAAGCTTCGAACTCGACGTCCCGATCACCGAAATAGGTGTAGATGACGTTGCGGAAATTGTTCTGGCCGACATTCACATTGAGGTCCTTGCCCCAATAGTCGCCACGCAGTTCATAACGGATTGTGGCGCCGGGCGAGAAGGAAGCGATCTTGTAAGGTCCGGACCCCATCACGGGCTCCAACGTCGTCCTGGTAATGTCGCGCGGTTTGCCGTCCGGTCCGGGCGCCTCCCACCAATGTTTCGGGACGACCATCAACTGGCCGAGAATGTTCGGCAGTTCGCGATTGTTCTTCTCATCGAAGATGAAGGTGACGTCACGCTCGCCGGTTTTTTCCGCTTTGACAACGTGCTGGTAGTAATTGCCGGCGAGCGGGTTCAAATCCTTGGTCTTGTCCAGACTAAAGATGACGTCTTCGGGCGTTACCGGCTGACCATCGGCCCATTTCGCTTCCTTCCGCAGCCGAAAGGTCGCGCTCGACACGTCATCGGGAACGGAGAGGCCTTCGGCAAGCAGGCCGTAGGAGACGAGAAGTTCGTCATCGGCCGGCTTCAGCAACGTGTCGTAAACAAGCGACAGACCTACGGCTGTCTGGCCCTTTGCAAGCAGAGGATTGAAAGTGTCGAAGGCGCCGCTTGCGGAAAGACGGAGATCTCCACCTTTCGGCGCATCGGGATTGACGTAGTCGAAGTGCGCAAAGCCCGGTTTGTACTTCATCTGGCTGACGACCGAGCTTCCGATCTGAAACGGCTGGTCCTGGGCCGTTGCCGTCAGTGGCGCCACAGCAGCAAGCGACAGAAACAGACCGATCTTCGACCATAGAGCCGTCATTCACACTTTCCCCTGTTTTTTCATTGATTCGACAATACGAAAAATAGGGGCGAAAAACAGGAGAGAGTTTGGTTTTTGCCGGGCTCGCGAAATTTTGAGCCATCGTCTCGCCTCGATGCGTCGCCTTCGCAATATGCGGCGCAACTCTGCGGCGATCCGTCACCGCCGCTTCCCACCACCAGCCAAAACATCGATTCACCAAAATCGCTTTTCACGATAGATTTGACGCAAATCACTTCGGCAGCGGTTCAAGGAAATAGCATGGCTTTCGGCTTCGCTCAGGCTTTCAGGACATTCGGCAAACTGACGCTTGCCGGCGCAATCGGCGCAAGCCTTGCCGCCGGCGATGTCGGAGCTCAGCAGAAGACACCGAGCCCGGGCAGCGCCAAGGGGCAGTTCGGCGCCGTCAGCCTGCCGACGCAGGGACCGGCGCAACCGATCGGCTTTTACGCAAAGGGCTGCATGACAGGTGCGGTGGCGCTGCCGGCCGACGGGCCGACCTGGGAAGCGATGCGGCTTTCGCGCAATCGCCGCTGGGGCAATCCGGCGATGATCGCGCTGCTCGAACGTCTTTCTGAGGATGGGGTCAAATATGCCGGCTGGCCGGGCCTTCTCGTCGGCGACATTGCGCAGCCGCGCGGCGGGCCGATGTTCAACGGCCATGCCTCGCACCAGATCGGCCTCGATGCCGACGTCTGGTTCACGCCGATGCCGGCGCGCCGGATGACGGCCGAGGAGCGCGAGGATCTGCCCTTCACCACCATGCTGCAGAAGGACAAGTTCCTGACCGTCGACCCGAAGGTCTGGACGCAATCGCGGGCGCGGCTGTTGATGCTGGCGGCAAGCTATCCCGAGGTGGAGCGTATCTTCGTCAATCCGGCGATCAAGAAGAAGATGTGCGACACCTGGACGGGCGACCGCACCAATCTCGGCAAGCTCCGGCCGGAATATGGCCATGACTCGCATTTCCACATCCGCATCAAATGCCCGCCCGGTGCTGCGGGATGCACGCCGCAGGCTCCTGTTCCTGCCGGTGACGGCTGCGACAAGTCGCTCGCCTGGTGGTTCACGCCGGCGCCCTGGGCGCCACCGAAACCGCCGAAGCCCGGCGCCAAGCCGCCGAAGCCGCCGCGCGAGATGATGGTTTCCGACCTGCCGAAGGCCTGCGCCGCCGTACTCGATGCTGCTTCCGTCGCCTCGATGCAGGCCGCCACCTATGGCGGACCTTCCGCCGCAAGCGCGCTCACCGCCGCTCCGGCCGCAGAGCCTGCCGGCGATGCCGAGGGAGCGCTGCCCGATGTCGGCCCGGTTCCGAACGATAAGCCGGCGATCCAATGAACAAGGCCCGGGATGCGCTGTCTTTCAAATCGCAAACTCTTGGTATAGAAGCCATCAAATCGATTGAATTGTTCGGGCGGAGGGGTTGATGGCCGGCGGCAAATGCCTTGCATTGATTGCGCATGACCAGAAGAAGGACGACATGGCGGAATTCGCCCGCACCAACCGGGACATTCTCTCCCGCTGGAAGATCGTCGCCACCGGTACGACCGGCGGACGTGTGCTCGATGCCGCCCCCGACCTCGACGTTGTCAGGCTGAAAAGCGGGCCGCTCGGCGGCGACCAGCAGATCGGCGCACTGATTTCGACCGGCGAGGTGGATGCCCTGATCTTCTTCGTCGACCCGTTGACGCCGATGCCGCACGATGTCGACGTAAAGGCGCTGATGCGGCTTGCGATCGTCTATGATATTCCGATGGCGCTCAACCACGCGACCGCTATAAAACTTCTTCCCACACTCGAAGCCTGATCAGCACGGGACCGGCCATGCCAAAACCGAATAACAGCACCGCTCCGCTGCCTTTCCCGATCCTGATCGGCGATATCGGTGGCACCAATGCCCGCTTCTCCATCCTGACCGATGCCTATGCCGAGCCGAAGCAGTTTCCGAACGTACGCACGGCTGACTTCGCCACGATCGACGAAGCGATCCAGAAAGGCGTGCTCGACAAGACGGCCGTACAGCCGCGCTCGGCGATCCTCGCCGTCGCCGGCCCGATCAACGACGACGAGATCCCGCTGACCAATTGCGACTGGGTGGTGCGGCCAAAGACGATGATCGAAGGCCTCGGCATGGAGGACGTGCTGGTCGTCAACGATTTCGAGGCGCAGGCGCTGGCGATCGCCGCCCTGTCGGATGAAAACCGCGAACGCATCGGCGACGCCACCGGCGACATGATCGCCTCGCGCGTCGTGCTCGGCCCGGGCACCGGCCTCGGCGTCGGCGGACTCGTTCATGCCCAGCACAGCTGGATCCCGGTTCCCGGCGAAGGCGGCCATGTCGATCTCGGACCGCGCAGCAAGCGCGACTATGAGATCTTCCCGCATATCGAGACGATCGAGGGCCGCGTCTCGGCCGAGCAAATCCTCTGCGGCCGCGGCCTCGTCAATCTCTACAATGCCATCTGCATCGTCGATGGCATCCAGCCGACGATGAAGGATCCCGCCGATATCACCTCGCACGCGCTTGCCGGCACCGACAAGGCGGCTATCGAGACCGTCTCGCTGTTTGCCACCTATCTCGGCCGCGTGGCGGGCGATATGGCGATGGTATTCATGGCGCGCGGTGGCGTCTATCTCTCCGGCGGCATCTCGCAGAAGATCATCCCGGCGCTGAAGAAGCCGGAATTCCGCATCGCCTTCGAGGACAAGGCGCCGCATACCGCGCTGCTTCGCACCATCCCGACTTATGTGGTGACGCATCCGCTGGCAGCACTTGCCGGGCTTTCCTCCTATGCACGGATGCCGGCGAACTTCGGCGTCTCGACGGAAGGCCGCCGCTGGCGGCGCTAGAGCGTCCTTGGCGCGTCCTCTGCGGGGACGCGCGGCGCTCTAGCCAAACCGGTCCCAACTCTTTATAGACCCCGGCAAAAGTGCGCGTCGCCTTCGCGGGGCGCTTGGTCCGAGACAGGAAACCTCATTTTTGGAAGCGGCGGAAAGCAGAGCGCAGAGCGTCAGCAGCGATACCGTAACCGGCATCCTGAAACGCATCATTGCTGAAAACGGCCGCGACCATCTCTGGGGTTATGTCTTTGCGATCGTCTGTCTCATCGTGGTGGCGCTTTCGACCGCGTTTACCGCCTGGATCATGCGGGCGATCATCGACGAGGCCTTCGCCAACCGCCGCGCCGACGTCGTCTGGATCATCTGTCTTTCTATCTTCATCGCCTTCGTGCTGCGCGGTTTTGCGAGCTACGGCCAGGCGGTGGCGCTTTCCAAGGTCGGCAACAATATCGTCGCGCGTTACCAGCGCCGGCTCTATTCGCATCTGATGACGCTTTCGGTCGGCTTCTTTAGCGAGGCGCGCTCTGCCCATATCGCCGCGCAGGTGAGCCAGAACGTCAGCGGTATCCGCGACGTGCTCAACCTGACGATCACCTCGACAGTGCGCGACCTGCTGACCTTCATCTCGCTGCTCGGCGTGATGATCCTGCAGGATCCGCTGCTCAGCCTTGCCGTATTCATCATGGCGCCGCCGCTGCTGTATGCCCTACGCTATGTGTCCAAGCGGCTGCGCTCGGCCACCCGCGAGGCCGTGCATTTGAACAGCCACGTTCTCGGCGCCATGCAGGAGACGATCCAGGGCATCGCCATCGTGAAGGCCTTCACGATGGAGGACGAGTTGGAGCGCAAGGTCAACAAACTCATCGAGGGCGCCGAAAGCCGGGCGAACCGGATTGCCCGGCTTTCCGAACGCACGTCTCCGCTGACGGAAAGCTTCGCGGGCTTTGCCGTCGCCAGCGTGCTTGCCTACGCCGCCTACCGTTCGATCTACTTCAATGTGCCGCCCGGCGCCTTCTTCTCCTTCGTCACCGCGCTGCTGCTTGCCTATGACCCGGCCCGCCGGCTTGCGCGCCTGCAGGTGCAGATGGAGCGTGCCGTCGTCAATGCGCGGATGATCTACGAATTGCTCGACATGGAACCGCGCCAGCGCGACCTGCCGGATGCCCAGCCGCTGACGGTGACGCAGGCGAGGATCGAATTCCGCAATGTGTCCTTCGCCTACGGCAATGAGAGCGTGCTCAACGGGGTGAGCTTCATTGCCGAGGGTGGCGCGACCACAGCACTGGTCGGCCCATCGGGCGCCGGCAAATCCACCGTCATCAGCCTCATTCCGCGCTTCTACGATCCGCGCGAGGGAGAAATCCTGATCGACGGCCAGGAGATCGCCCACATCACCAAGAAGTCGCTGCGTCAGCAGCTCGCCTATGTCTCGCAGCAGCCCTACCTGTTTGAAGGCACGATCCGCGACAATATCCGCTACGGTCGGCCGGAAGCGACCGATGCCGAGGTGGAAGAGGCGGCGCGGCTTGCCTATGCGCATGATTTCATTTCGGCGCAACCGCAGGGTTACGAGACGCCGGTCGGCGAAAACGGCGTGACGCTATCGGGCGGCCAGCGCCAGCGGCTGTCGATTGCGCGCGCCCTGGTGCGCAATGCGCCGATCCTGCTTCTCGACGAGGCGACCTCCGCCCTCGACACCGAATCCGAGGCGGCCGTGCAGAAGGCGCTCGACGAAGCGATGACCGGACGCACCGTCGTCGTCATCGCCCATCGGCTTTCGACCGTGGTGCGCGCCAACAAGATCGTCGTCATGCAACAGGGCCGCGTCGTCGAGGAAGGCAATCACGAGACGCTTGCGAAGGTCAGCGACGGTCTTTACGCTCGCCTCAACAATCTGCAGAGGCCTTCGGCCTCCGATTCAAACTGACCTGGTGAGACTGAGATGAACGATGCTGCGATGAAACTGGTGGTGGTTGGCGCAGCAGGGCGCATGGGCCAGACGCTGATCCGGCTCATCCATTCGATCGAGGGCGTGAGGCTGCACGCCGCAGTCGAGCGCGTCGGCTCGCCCTTCGTCGGCAAGGATGCCGGCGAGATCGCCGGTCTCGGCCCGACAGGCGTCATCATCGGCGACGATCCGCTCAATGCCTTTCTCGATGCCGAAGGCGTGCTCGACTTCACCTCGCCTGCCGCAACAGTGCAATTCTCGGGCCTCGCCGCACAGGCGCGCATCGTTCATGTCATCGGCACGACGGGCTGTTCAGCCGACCACAATACCAGGATCGCCGCAGCCGCTCGCCATGCCCGCATCGTCAAATCGGGGAATATGAGCCTCGGGGTCAATCTGCTCAGCGTGCTCGCAGAGCAGGCAGCGCGGGCGCTCGACCCGGCCGACTGGGATATTGAGATCCTGGAAATGCACCACAAGCACAAGGTGGATGCGCCCTCAGGCACCGCCCTTCTCTTCGGTGAGGCGGCGGCCAAGGGGCGCGGCATCGATCTCGCCTCGAAATCGGTCCGGGTGCGCGACGGCCATACCGGTGCCCGCGAGGTAGGCACGATCGGCTTTGCGACGCTGCGCGGCGGCTCCGTCATCGGCGAGCATTCCGTGCTTTTTGCCGGCGAAGGCGAAATCGTCACCTTGTCGCACAGTGCGGCCGACCGGTCGATTTTCGCGCGCGGCGCCATCAAGGCAGCGCTTTGGGCGCGCGACAAGAAGCCGGGTCTCTATTCCATGCTCGACGTGCTCGGGCTTTCTTCCTCATAACGATACTACGGAGGCATATTCATGAGCGGTACCCTCGTCCTCGTTCGCCATGGCCAGAGTGACTGGAACCTGAAGAATCTCTTCACCGGCTGGAAGGATCCCGATCTGACCGAGCTCGGCATCCAGGAAGCCAAAACAGGCGGTGAAGCGCTCGCCGAATACGGGATCAAATTCGACATCGCCTACACCTCGGCGCTGGTGCGCGCGCAGCACACGCTGAAGCTCATCCTCGACAAGGTCGGCCAGCCCGATCTCCAGACGATCCGCGACCAGGCGCTGAACGAGCGCGACTATGGCGATCTCTCCGGCCTCAACAAGGACGATGCCCGCGCCAAATGGGGCGAGGAACAGGTGCATATCTGGCGCCGTTCCTATGACGTGCCGCCGCCCGGCGGCGAAAGCCTGCGCGACACCGGCGCCCGGGTCTGGCCCTATTACCTCACAGAAATCCTGCCGCGGGTGCTCAGGGGCGAAAAGGTGCTGGTCGCCGCACACGGCAATTCGCTGCGTTCGCTTGTCATGGTGCTCGACAAGCTGAGCAAGGAAGGCGTGCTCGCGCTCAACCTCGCGACCGGCGTTCCGATAGTCTACACGCTGAAGGCGGATTCCACCGTCGCCTCCAAGGAAGTGCTCGGCGACATGTCCGGCGCACACTGAATTCGGTACGGCGTGCCGCCGAAACAGGTCGGCACGCCTTTCCTCAATTTCCGGTCTCAGTTCTCAATCGTGAACTGCACCCGGTCGGCCGCAAAGCGGCTGATCGAATATTGCACCGGGACACCCTCAAGATCGGTATTCATCGCCTTGGTGATCAGCAGGATCGCGCCGGGGGTGAGTTCGAGGTCGGCCATGTCGGCGGCACCTGCATGCGCGGCCGTCACTTCGGTGGTCGCGCGGACATAATCCGACAGGCCGAGTTCGGCGAAAGCCTTGGTGATCGATTCCCCCTTCCGATAGGCCGCACCGATACCGGTGAAACGCTCGGCGGGAAACCAGCTCGTTGCCCTTGAAACCGGCCGCTTGTCCGCCTGACGCAAGGTTTCCAGGCGGATCACCTGGTCTCCCGGTTTCAGGTGCAGCCAACGGGCGATCTCGGCACTCGCTTCTTCCCTCGCCTCATCAAGCAGAAGGCCGCGCATCTCACGCGCCTGATCGCCGATACCGGCGCTGAAGCGCGTGCGCTTGGTGATCGGGAAATTCAGACGCTCCTTGCGCTCGATCAGCGTGCCGCGGCCTTGCACCGCACGCACGATTCCTTCCTGCGCCAGTGCCGCAAGCGCGCTGCGCACCGTATGCCGGTTGACGCCGAATTGCAGCGCCAGGACAGTTTCCGGCGGCACCATATCCGTTTCGTCATAAGCTCCGCTGCTGATCGCCTCGCGAATCCGATCGGCGATCTGACGCCAGAGCGCCACGCCGGTCTGTCTTTGCACCTGCTTCAATCCCGCCATTCCGCCCCGCCATTTACACCCACGATGTCACACGCTTGTCACGACATCGATTTAAGGCTAAGTGTATCTTGTATGGTTGTCTATATCAATAGACATTTGAAGGGAAGCGGCGATGATCTCAGCGGACAGAAACGACGCTGCGTCACAGACGGCATCCGGGCGCAAACGCGCCGCCGATCTGCTGGCGCGGGCGGAACGCAGCGAACTTCAGGCGGTCTGGGACGCATTGCCGGAAAAGCCCGTAGCACATCAGGTGCGCGGACCTGAGACCGGGCTGGTGATGGTGCGCGGACGCATCGGCGGCGGCGGCGCTCCCTTCAATCTTGGCGAGGTGACGGTGACGCGGGCCACGGTCCGGCTCGAATCCGGCGCGGTCGGCCATGCCCAGGCGCTCGGCACCGACCGTGAAAAGGCCCGGTTGGCGGCGATCTTCGACGCGCTCTGGCAGGAAGACGCGACCAAGGATTTCGTCGAACAGGCGCTGCTTTTGCCGATCACTGAGCGGATCGCCGATGCCGAACGCCGCAAGGCGGACGAGACGGCGGCCACCCGCGTCGATTTCTTCACCATGGTGCGGGGAGACAACTGATGGGTTTGAAGACAGAAGCTCTCACCGGCGGCTTTGCCGAGCCGGTCTTCCACGCCCAGAGCGTCTTCAAGATGCTGATGGACGGCATGGCCCGCCCCGGCGCGATCCAGACCGTTCAGCCCGATGCCGCGCCGCCGACGCCACTCGGCATCGCCGCCGGCGCGATCGCGCTGACGCTTTGCGACCACGACACGCCGGTCTGGCTTTCGCAGGGACTGGCGAAATCCGCCGTGCCGGAATGGCTTGGCTTCCACGCCGGCGCGCCGTTGACCACCGAAAAGGCCGAGGCGCGCTTTGCCTTCACCGAGGCCGGCATCGCCCTATCCTCCTTCGGCCTGTTTGCCTCCGGCACGCAGGAATATCCCGACCGCTCGACGACCGTCGTCATCGAGCTCGCCGAACTCGAAGGCGGCCGCAGGCTGGCGCTGATGGGTCCGGGCATTCAGAGCATGACGGAGATCGCCCCCGTTGGTCTGCCGGAGACCTTCCTGAGGCTCTGGACCGAGAACCGCGCGCTCTTTCCGCGCGGCATCGACATCGTGCTGACGGCGGGCAAACGTTTCCTCTGCCTGCCGCGCACCACCAAGATCACAGCAACGGAGATCTGAGCTCATGTATGTTGCCGTCAAGGGTGGCGAGGCCGCCATCGCCAATGCCCACCGGCTGCTCGCCGACCGCCGCCGAGGCGACCGTTCGCTGCCGGCGATCGGCATCGACCAGATCGTGGCGCAACTGGCGCTCGCCGTCGACCGCGTCATGGCCGAGGCCTCGCTTTTCGACCGCACGCTCGCAGCGCTCGCCGTGCGCCAATCGCGCGGCGATATGATCGAAGCGATCTTCCTGCTGCGCGCCTACCGTACGACGCTGCCGCGTTTCGGCTATTCCAAGCCGCTCGACACGGCTGATATGACGATCGAGCGCCGCATCTCGGCGACCTACAAGGATCTGCCGGGCGGCCAACTTCTCGGACCTACCTTCGACTATACCCACCGCCTGCTCGATCCCTCGCTGCTTTCGGACGAGGCGATCGAAGAGCCCGCGCTGCGCCCAGCCGAGACCGGCCGCGTCATGCGCGTCTCCGAAATCCTCGGCGAAGAGGGCCTGATCGAGGCCGACGGCGACATGCCCGAAGATCACGAGATCGGCGACCTGACTCGCGAGCCGATGGAATTCCCGATGAGCCGCGATCTGCGCCTGCAGGCGCTTGCCCGCGGCGACGAGGGCTTCTTGCTGGCGCTCGGTTATTCCACCCAGCGCGGCTATGGCCGCAACCACCCCTTCACCGGCGAAATCCGCATCGGCGATGTCGAGGTGGAATTCGACGTGCCGGAACTCGGTTTCGCCGTCTCGCTTGGCGTAATCCAGGTCACCGAATGCCAGATGGTCAACCAGTTCAAGGGTTCGGCCAAGGCGCCGCCGCAATTCACCCGCGGCTACGGCCTGGTCTTCGGCCAGAGCGAACGCAAGGCGATGGCGATGTCGCTGGTCGACCGGGCGCTGCGCGCCGAAGAGCTCGGCGAGGATATCACCGCGCCGGCCCAGGACGAGGAATTCGTCATTTCGCATTCCGACAACGTCCAGGCGACGGGCTTCGTCGAGCATCTGAAGCTTCCGCATTATGTGGACTTCCAGGCTGAACTCGATCTCGTCCGCCGCATGCGCCGCGAATTCGAAGCCGCCCGCAACGGCGGCGAAGACATGAAGGAAGCCGCCGAATGAGCGATCTGGCCAGCTACAACTTCGCCTATCTCGACGAACAGACCAAGCGGATGATCCGCCGCGCCATCCTGAAGGCGATCGCCATTCCCGGCTATCAGGTGCCCTTCGCCTCGCGCGAAATGCCGATGCCCTATGGCTGGGGCACCGGCGGCGTGCAGGTGACGGCCTCGATCATCGGACCGGATGACGTGCTGAAGGTCATCGACCAGGGTGCCGACGACACGACCAACGCCGTGTCCATCCGCGCCTTCTTCCAGAAGGTCGCCAATGTCGCGGTGACGACGCATACCAGGGATGCGACGATCATCCAGACGCGCCACCGTATTCCGGAAGAAAAGCTCTCTGCCGGGCAGGTGCTGGTCTACCAGGTGCCGATCCCCGAGCCGCTGCGTTTCCTCGAACCGCGCGAGACCGAAACCCGCAAGATGCACGCGCTCGAAGAATACGGGCTCATGCATGTGAAACTCTATGAGGACATCGCCCATAACGGCCGCATCTCGCGCACTTACGCCTATCCGGTGAAGGTCCATGGCCGCTATGTCATGGATCCCTCGCCGACGCCGAAATTCGACAATCCGAAGATGCACATGTCGGATGCGCTGCAGCTCTTCGGCGCCGGGCGCGAGAAGCGCATCTACGCGGTTCCGCCCTATACCGACGTCGTCAGCCTGGATTTCGAGGATTATCCCTTCGATATCCAGCGCTTCGACAAGCCCTGCGCCCTTTGCGGCGCCGAGGATGTCTATCTCGACGAAGTGATTCTCGACGACAAGGGCGGGCGCATGTTCGTCTGCTCCGACACCGATCATTGCGAAGACCGCCGGGCGCAGGGACATGCCGGCGAGATGCTGGCCCGGGAGGCTGCAGAATGAGCGATATTCCGCTTCTCAAAGTCCATGACGTTTCCAAATTCTACGGCAACCGCATCGGCTGCCGCGACGTCTCCTTCGAGCTCTGGCCCGGCGAAGTGCTCGCCATCGTCGGCGAGTCCGGCTCCGGCAAGACGACGCTGCTCAACTGCCTCTCCACCCGGCTGCTGCCGAGCACCGGCAGCGTCGAATATCACATGCGCGACGGCAGCTACCGCGATCTCTACCGGATGAACGAGGCCGAGCGGCGCTTCCTGATGCGCACCGACTGGGGCTTCGTGCACCAGAACCCGGCCGACGGCCTGCGCATGACCGTCTCTGCCGGCGCCAATGTCGGCGAACGGCTGATGGCGATCGGTAACCGGCACTACGGCAAGATCCGCGCCTCGGCGATCGACTGGCTCGAACGCGTCGAGATCGACGCCGACCGCATCGACGACCAGCCGCGCGCCTTTTCCGGCGGCATGCGCCAGCGCCTGCAGATCGCCCGCAACCTCGTGACCGGCCCGCGCCTCGTCTTCATGGACGAACCCACAGGCGGCCTCGACGTCTCGGTGCAGGCACGCCTGCTCGATCTCGTGCGCGGCCTCGTCAACGATCTCGGTCTCTCGGCCATCATCGTCACCCACGATCTCGCCGTCGCCCGCCTTCTGTCGCACCGGATGATGGTGATGAAGGACGGCTACGTCATCGAACACGGGCTGACCGACCGGGTGCTCGACGATCCCAGAGAACCCTACACGCAGCTGCTCGTCTCCTCGATCCTGCAGGTCTGAGCAATTCGAAATGCCTTTGCGCGCCTTTTCAGAGGCGCGCGCTGTAGGCCCGAAACCAGGAAAGAAGACATCATGCCAACGCCCCTCGTCGTTTCCGAAGTCTCGAAGAGCTTCACCATGCATCTGCGCGACGGCATCAGGCTGCCCGTCGTCTCCGATGTCGCCTTCTCGGTCGCGTCAGGCGAATGCGTCGTGCTCGGCGGTCCATCGGGCATCGGCAAGAGCTCGCTGCTCAAGATGATCTACGGCAATTATGCCGTCGACACCGGCCAGATCCTCATCCGCCATGACGGGCGCATCGTCGATCTCGCCGCCACCGATCCGCGCACCGTGCTCAACGTCCGGCGCCATACGCTCGGCTATGTCAGCCAGTTCCTGCGCACGGTGCCGCGCGTCGCGGCGATCGACGTGGTTGCCGAGCCGCTGATGGCGCGTGGCGAGGAGGCCGGCACGGCACGGGAAAAGGCCGGCGCCCTGCTGGCCAGGCTCAACCTGCCGGAAGCGCTCTGGCAGCTTCCGCCCGCCACCTTCTCCGGCGGCGAGCAGCAGCGCGTCAACATCGCCCGCGGCTTCATCACCGAGCACACGATCCTGCTTCTCGACGAACCCACTGCCTCACTCGATGCCAGGAACCGCGCCGTCGTCGTCAGCATGATCGCGGAAAAGAAAAAGGCGGGTGTCGCCCTTCTCGGCATCTTCCACGACGAGGAAGTGCGCGAGGCGGTTGCCGACCGGATCCTCGACGTCCAGCAGTTCTCACCCAGAAAGATCACCGCATGAGCCGCAAGCTTGGTATCGAGCCCTACTTTCATGAGACGGCTGATGTCAGCGATTCCACCTTCGGACGCTATACGGAAGTTTCCGAACGTTGCCGCATCAGCGAGGCTACCTTCGGCGACTATTCCTACATCATGCAGGACGGCTCGGTTTGGTGCACGACGATCGGCAATTTCGTCAATATCGCCGCCGCCGTCCGTATCAACGCCACCAACCATCCGACCTGGCGCGCGACGCTGCATCATTTCACCTATCGCGCCGTCGACTATTGGCCGGACGGCGACATGGAGACCGACTTCTTCGCCTGGCGCCGCGCAAACCGGGTGACGATCGGCCACGACGTCTGGATCGGCCACGGTGCGACCATCCTGCCGGGCGTGACCGTCGGCAACGGTGCGGTCATCGGCGCCGGCGCCGTCGTGTCGAAAGACGTCGCGCCCTACACGATCGTCGGTGGCGTGCCGGCCAAGCTCATTCGCGAGCGCTTTCCGAAAGAGATCGGCGAACGGATGGACAGGCTTGCCTGGTGGGACTGGGAGCACGATCGGCTGCGCCTGGCGCTAGCCGATTTCCGCAACCTGAGCGCGGAAGATTTTCTGTCCCGCTACGATGGTTAACCCCCCGATATAGGGGCGGAGAATTGTGACACGACTTACACAAATGTGACACGCTGGGTTCATCAAGCGGGACTAATGCGATGCTGACCAAGGCCTGGATCGCAAGGAAAGAGCATGATGTTCGAGCTGAAGAATGTCACACGCCGTTTCGGAAAAAAGCTCGCCGTCGATTCCGTCACGCTCGCCATTCCCCAGGGCCAGATGGTCGGCATCATCGGCCGCTCCGGCGCCGGCAAGTCGACGCTGCTGCGCATGATCAACCGCCTTCAGGAGCCGAGCTCCGGCTCCATTCATTTCGCCGGCGTCGAGGTCTCCGGGCTTCGCGGCCGGGCGCTGCGCAACTGGCAGCGCGACTGCGCGATGATCTTCCAGCAGTTCAACCTCGTGCCGCGCCTCGACGTCCTCACCAATGTCATGCTCGGCCGCCTCAACCACCGCTCGACGCTGATGAGCCTGCTCAACATCTTCACCCGCGAGGAACGCGTGCATGCCATCGCAGCACTCGAACGCCTCGGCATCGAGCAGACGGCGCTGCAGGCCGCCGGCACGCTTTCCGGCGGCCAGCAGCAGCGCGTGGCGATCGCCCGGGCGCTGATGCAGAATCCGAAGATGGTTCTCGCCGACGAGCCGATCGCCTCGCTCGATCCGCTGAACGCCAAGATCGTCATGGATGCGCTGCGCGATATCAACGAGCGCGAGGGCATCACCGTCATCACCAACCTTCATACGCTCGATACTGCCCGCAACTATTGTGAGCGCATCGTCGGCATGGCCGGCGGCCGCGTCGTCTTCGACGGCAAGCCCTCGGAACTGACCGCCGAGGCGGTGAAGGAAATCTACGGGACGGACAAGGACGGCGCCGGCATCGACGAAACGGTGACCTCGACATCCATCAATAGCGCCCCCGAGCGGGCAGACAATCAATCCGCCGGCACCCAACCGCTGGCGCTGGCCGGTCTCTGAGAGAGGCGGCCGCGATCGAGCGCCCGCGTCAAGGGCACACTTCTTCGTAACGGGAAGACCGGGGACACCGGTCAATAGGAGAGACATATGTTGAAGAAAGCACTCTTTGCAGCAACGGCGCTCTTCGCGCTCGCCGGCGCTGCCCATGCTGCCGACCTCAAGGAATTCCGCATCGGCATCCTCGGCGGCGAAAACGAAACCGACCGCCTGCGCAACTATGCCTGCCTTGCCGACCACCTGAAGCAGGAATTCGGCTTCGAGAAGGTTTCGCTCTTCCCGGCCGCCGATTATGACGGCGTGATCCAGGGCCTGCTCGGCGGCACGCTCGATTTCGCCGAACTCGGCGCTTCCGGCTACGCCGCCGTCTACATCAAGGATCCGAAGGCTGTCACGCCGATCCTGACGACGCAGCAGAAGGACGGCTCGACGGGCTATTACTCGATCGGCCTCGCGCTGAAGTCCTCCGGCATCAAGTCCATCAAGGACGCCAAGGGCAAGAAGCTCGGTTATGCCGACCCGGATTCCACCTCCGGCTACCTCGTTCCGCTGACGCAGATCCCGAAGGACACCGGCATGCCGAACGACAAGTTCTTCGCCTCGACCCAGTTCAACGGCGGCCACGAGAACAACCTGCTCGCCGCTTATGACGGCAAGGTCGACATCGCCGTCGACGATTCGTCGGGCATCGGTGATTTCAAGGACGGCTACACCTCCGGCACCTTCCGCAAGGAAGTCGACAAGGGTGCCGTCGATCCGAACAAGCTGGTCGAAGTCTGGCGTTCGCCGCTGATCCCGAACGGCCCGCTCGTCGTTCGCAACGCTCTCGGTCAGGAGTGGCAGACGAAGCTTGCAGCCTTCTTCACGGCTCTGCCGGCAAAGGATCACAAGTGTTTCGCGGCTATCGAAGGCGGCGACTACCAGGGCTACTCGCCCGTCAAGCACGACTTCTACAACGCTGTCGTTGAAGTCCGCAAAGCTGCCATCGGCGGCTGATCGGATCTTTGAATGCGGGCGGCCGGAAACGGCCGCCCTGTAACCAGACGAGGCGTTGATGACTATTGCCGATGCACAGCCGCACATGCAGAGCACCAAGGAGATCGGCACCGCCTGGGATCGGATGGTCGCCAAACGTCGCTTCTACACGATCCTCGGCCTGGTCATTCTGTTTGCGGCTTTCGTCAGCTCCGTCCGCTTCGCCGACGAGAGCAATGCCGGCCATTTCTTCGACCGCCTGCCGCATCTTTTCGACTTCCTGAGCTGGCTCATCCCCAAGGATTGGAACGACGTCTGGCGGGCGCTGTTCGACATTGCGAGCGTCAACGACAAGGGCGGCGAGGAATTCAATTTCGACAGGGGCCGCGTCTACGTCTGGGGCACTTTCTACATTCCCGAATATTTCGAGCTGATGATCGTCACCATCAACGTGGCGCTGATCTCGACGATCATCGGTTTCGTCTTCGCCGTTCCCTTGAGCTTCTTTGCCGCCCGCAACCTGACGAATTCATGGGTGCTGCGCATCTTCTCCAAGCGGCTGATGGAGTTCCTGCGCGCCTTCCCCGAGATCGTCATTGCCGGGTTGTTTTCGGCGATCCTGTCGATCGGACCGGTCGCCGCCATCATTGCCATCAGCCTGCACACGGTCGGGGCGCTCGGCAAACTTTTCTACGAAGTGGCCGAGAATATCGACATGAAGCCCGATGAGGGCATGAAAGCCGTCGGCGCCAACTGGTGGGAGCGCGTGCGCTTCGCCGCCCTGCCGCAGGTGCTGCCGAATTTCACCTCCTATGCGCTCTTACGCCTGGAGATCAACGTGCGCGCCTCGACCATCATCGGCGCCGTCGGTGGCGGCGGCATAGGCGAGGAGCTGAAGCTTTCGATCTCGCGGGGATTCGGCGCCAAGACGATGGCGCTCGTCCTCCTGCTGTTCGTGACGATCGTTGCCGTCGACCAGTTCTCCGCCTGGCTGCGCCGCCGCCTTGTCGGCGAGCACGCCTTCCTCCTGCAACATTGAGGCCGCCATGACGGTGATCGACGCAAACCGCATGCACGAGATAGAGACCCGCTATCCGGAATATTTCCATCGCTCGTTCCGCCAGCGTTTCGGTGGGCTGATGATCCTTATGGCGACGCTGCTCTACGGCCTCTACGCCGTCTGGTTCTTCGACCTGCCCAAGCTCTTTGCCGAAGCGCATTGGGAGCGCGTCGGCATCTATCTCAGCCAATGGGTGAGCTACGACGTCCAGCCGGAACTCCGCATCCAGGACGACGGCTCGATCGAGGTGCGTTATCCACGTTTCTCGCCGCTCGGCGACAATCCGCATCCGGATTGGCTGGTCAACAATCCCGACGGCAGCATCAGCGTTTCGATCAACGGCACCAGCCGCAGCGTCTCCGTCTCGAAGAGCGAGACGATCGTCACCGCGCATGGCGTCAGCGTCCCGGTCGAGCTTTCCAGCGGTGCGCCGAAAGTCGTCGGGCCGGTGCCCGGCTGGATGACGGTTTATGACGACAACGTGCTGGCCGATCTCGGCTTTGCCGGCAATGTCAGCATATCCGTCGACCGGGTGAAGATCCGCAAGCGTTTCATCGGCTGGGCGAATTTCATCTTCGACACGCAATCCTCCTTCTTCGACAAGCCGGTCGGCGAGGTCGTCAGCCTCATCGTCTCCGGCCCGCGCATCAAGCCCGACCAGTCCAACCTGTCGCTCGCCTTCGACGATATTTGGAACAACAGCGAATGGCAGCATGGCGACGTCTGGACCAAGCTTTTCCAGACGATCGTCATGGCATTCCTCGGAACCCTGCTCGGCGCGCTCACCGCCTTTCCGCTCGCCTTCATGGCAGCACGCAACATCACGCCGAACCGGCTGCTGAACCAGATCCTGAAGCGCTTCTTCGATTTCCTGCGCTCGGTCGACATGCTGATCTGGGCGTTGTTCCTGACACGCGCCTTCGGCCCCGGCCCGCTTGCCGGCAGCGGTGCGATCTTCCTCACCGAGACCGGCACGCTCGGCAAGCTCTATTCCGAAGGATTGGAGAATATCGACAACAAGCCGCGGGAAGGCATCAAATCGACCGGCGCTGAGACCGTGCTCGTCCATCGTTACGGCATTATGCCGCAGATCGTTCCCGTCATCGTCAGCCAGACGCTCTACCAGTGGGAATCGAACGTGCGCGGCGCCACCATCATCGGCGCCGTCGGCGCCGGCGGCATCGGCCTCAAACTCTGGGAGGCCATGCGCACCAACGCCAACTGGGAAAACGTCGCCTATATGGTCATCCTGATCCTGATCGTCGTCTTCCTTTTCGACAGCGCCTCGAACGCGCTGCGCCACCGGCTGATGGGCACGAAAACCCACTGATCCACCCATCAAAGGCGGCGGCGGCGCTGTCGCCATCATCATTCTGTCACGGAAATCTTTTAGCCGGAGCCTGCTTGCGGTTCGCCGCCAAATCACTGCACATTGCGCTCCCCCGTTTCGACGATCCCCAGGATAAAAGCCTTGCGCTACGCTCTCTATTTCTCGCCGCCGAAGGATCATCCCCTTACCGGCGCGGCCTCGCTCTGGCTCGGCCGCGATGCTTTCACCGGCGAGACCTATCCGGCACCGGACCATGAGCGACTGGGTGCGGCAGAGCAGTTCGAGCTGACCGCCGACCCGCGCCGCTACGGCTTCCACGCCACGATCAAGGCGCCGTTTTCGCTCGCGGCCTCCGTCACCGAGAAGGATCTCATGGGGGTTGCCGAGGATTTTGCCCAGCGCACGCCAGCCTTCGAGATTCCGGAACTCGTGCTCGGCCAGCTCGGCCGTTTTTTTGCCCTCGTTCCCGGTTCTCTTCATCAACCTCTTCAGGATTTCGCCGCGAAGGTGGTAAGGTCCTTCGAACCGTTCCGTGCCGCGCTTTCCGAGGCCGATATGGCGCGGCGCAACCCGGAGAAACTCAGCGACAGCCAGCGCGCCCATCTGCAGCGCTGGGGTTATCCCTACGTCATGGAGGATTTCGGCTTTCACATGACGCTGACCGGCCAGGTGCCCGAAGCGCGCGCCGCGGTGATGAAAGCGATTCTGACCGAGCGTTTTGCCGATTTCACCGGCCGTCCGCTTCCAATTTCCGGCCTTGCCGTCTTCACCGAGGAGACGCGCGGTGCCCCGTTCAAAGTTCATTCCTGGCTGCCGCTTGCCGGCGCCAAACGCTGAAAGACCTGACGAGATGAGCAAAGAGACCGTGTTTTCCAATGCCCGCATCGTTCTCGAGGATGACATCCTCTCAGGATCGATCCTCATTCGCGACGGTAAGATCGCCGATATCTCCGAGGGCAGCTCGGTAGCCGGCGAAGATTTCGAAGGCGACTACGTCATTCCCGGCCTCGTCGAGCTGCACACCGATCATCTCGAAGGCCATTATCAGCCGCGTCCCGGCATACGCTGGAACAAGACCGCCGCAGTCCAGGCGCACGACGCCCAGATCGTCACCTCGGGCATCACCACGGTGTTCGACTGCCTGCGCATGGGTGCGGATGAGGACGGCGGCTTCGAACATGGCGAGATGCGTGAGATGGCCGATGCCATCCAGTCGGCGGAGAAGGAGGGCAGGCTGCGCGCCGAGCACCTGCTCCACCTGCGCTGCGAGGTCTCGGCCGACAATGTGCTCGAACATTTCGCCGATTTCGAAAACGACCGGCATGTGCGGCTCGTTTCGCTGATGGATCATGCGCCCGGCCAGCGTCAGTTCCAGACGATGGACCAATATATCTTCTACTACCAGAAGAAGCGCGGCCTGAGCGACGAGGCCTTCGCCCGTTTTGTCGCCAAGCGCCAGGCGGAATCGGCGCGCAATTCGACGCCGCACCGCAACGCCATCGCCAAGGTCTGCGCGGAGCGCGGCATCACCGTGGCAAGCCATGACGACGCCACACTCTCCCATGTCGACGAGGCGATCGACAACGGCGTGCGCCTGGCCGAATTTCCGACCAGCTTCGATGCCGCCCGGGCATCGCACGGACATGGCATGAGCGTGCTGATGGGGGCGCCGAACATCGTGCGCGGCAAATCCCACTCCGGCAACATTGCCGCCCGCGATCTTGCCGAAATGGGCGTGCTCGACGTGCTTTCGTCCGACTACGTGCCGCTCAGCCTGCTGCACGCGCCTTTCATCCTCGCCGACGAGGTGGAGAGCATCAACCTGCCGAAGGCGATCGCCATGGTGACGTCGACGCCCGCCCGCACCGTCAGCCTTGACGATCGCGGCCGGATCGCGACGGGACTGCGCGCCGATCTCGTCCGCGTCCACCGCGCGCATGGCGTGCCGGTGACACGCTCCGTCTGGCGCCAAGGACGCCGTGTCGCATGATGCCGCACGAACCCCATCCCGGAGCCGGAGCCGAGCGCGGCATCATGGTCGTCGTCGTCGGGCCGAGCGGCGCCGGCAAGGATACCCTGATGAACCTTGCCGCCCGGCATTTCACCGGCCGCACCGACGTTCATTTCACCCGCCGCGTCATCACCCGTCACCGTGACGCCGGCGGCGAGGATCATCTGTCCATCTCCCTCGAAGGCTTCGCCGCCATGGAGCAATCAGGCTCCTTTGCCGTCTGGTGGGAGGCGCACGGCCTGAAATATGGGATTCCCGCCGAGGTTTCGGTGGCGCTGTCCAGAGGCCATGTCGTCGTCGCCAACGGCTCGCGCTCGGCGCTTCACCGTTTCCAGGCCGCCTTCCCGCGGCTGAAGGTCATCAACGTCACCGCCCGCCCGGAAGTGCTCGTCGGCCGGCTGGAGGCGCGCGGACGCGAGACGCATGAGGATATCATGGCCCGGCTCGCCCGCGGACCGCTGACGGTGCGCGGCGAATATGACGTGACGGAACTCGACAATAGCGGCTCGCTCGAAGAGGCCAAGCAGAAGATGATCGCGATCCTCGAGGGATTGCTGGCGGAGACGCACTGACGGGAGAGGCAGGGCATGCGCGCCATCAGAGTGGTCGACTACGATCCTTCCTGGCCGCGGCTCTTTGCCGAAATCAGCGCCGAGGTCTCCATCCTGCTCGGCGACCTCGTGCTTTCCACCGATCATATCGGCAGTACGTCCGTGCCCGGCCTGGCGGCCAAGCTGAAGATCGACCTCGATGCCGTCGCGATATCCGACGACGTCCTGCCGGTGGCGATCGAGGCCGTGCGCGCTGCGGATTTCGTCTTCCACGGCGATACCGGTGAACAACGATGGGCCTTCACGCGCGATTGTGAAGGTTATGGCTTCAAGCTCTATCTTTGCGGACCCGATAGTCGCGCACATCGCGAGCGCATTCTGTATCGCGATTATCTCAGGGATCACCCGGAGCGAGCCAAAGCCTATGCCGATCTGAAACGTAGGCTGGCCGCGGAGGCAGACGGCGATTGGGGCCTTTACACCGGCGGAAAGACCAAATTTGTTCGCGAGACGCTGCGATTGGCAAGCTTGAGGCTGTGAAATTGGGCTGCGCCCCTATCCTCAAAGCGTGTCCGGCCCTCTCCTGGAGCGATTCCGTTTTTCTTCGAATCACGGAATTGCTCTATCTCTTTTGTTTTCACGCAATTCCCGGCAAAAGCGTTTCACGCTTTGCCTGGCAAAATCGCTGCACACTTTTGCTGGATTGCTCTTTCACCCCGGCCGGCTGGTTTCATCAGAGGCGTGACCGCCCATGGTTTCACCGATTGACTGTTGCATCCATGCGCGGAAACGCGCCAATGTCACCTCATTCCAGCGCTCTCGCGATCCGACGAAGTAATAGCCTCCAAGCCGGACATCCGTTCCGAGCAATTCGACGAGCCGCCCGGCACGCAGGTCGTCGGCAGCGATCAAACGTGTGGCAAGGGCTATTCCTTGGCCTGCGACAGCCGCATCGACCGTCAGATTGGCCGACCACAGCCGTGGACCATTCAAAATTACTTCATGCTCGAAGCCAGCCTTGCGAAACCATTGCCGCCATTGATCGCGGCTTTCCTCGTGGATCAACGGTTGGCGCACCAGATCGTCGAGGGTGCGTATTGGCGCATTCCTGCTGATCCATTCGGGGCTTGTGACCGGAAACATGCGAGGCCTTTCCAGCAGGATCCAACGGACATTCCCTCTTGGCTCCTCCGAGTAGCGGATGTCGACATCGGCCTCATAGCGCGTGAAATCCGGTTCGAGATCGGTCGCGCGCATCACGAAATCGATCCCGGGCAAGGCAAGCTGGAGCTGATTGAAGCGCGGTGTCAGCCAACGCGTTGCGAGGCCGGGCACGCACCAGATGCGCAAGACAGTGCGGTTGACTGCTGGGCGCAATTCCGCCGTCGATTTGGCAATGAGGTCGAAAGCCGTTCCCACGGTCTCGGCAAAAACCCTGCCTTCCGCCGTCAGCCTGATGCCGCGCGGTCCGGCATCGACAAGCCGCGTGCCAAGCCAGGCTTCGAGGTTACGGACGTGGCGGGATATGACGGTATGGCTGAGATTGAGATCGTCCGCGGCCCTGCGCATTGAGCCCAGCCGGCTGACCGCCTCGAAGGCGCGCACCATGGATAACGGCGGTAAACGTCCGCGTTTCTGAGCACCTTCCGGTTCATCTGCTAACGATTTCCCTCTGCGCAATCCCGTCCCCCAAAGGAAAACCAAAATCGGAATGCCGTGTACACATCCATATGCCATAGGCTTCGGAACTTGGGTGTAACGAAGAGTGGTGCACGGTGGTGCATATGGTGCACCACTAACCTGTCGATTGGCAATTGCCATATCCGACCTTTTCATAGGCGAGTCGTGTCGAATTTGCCGGCGGGTGCAACGCCTGGCCGGAAACACCGGTTGGGAGTGGTGCATCGACGTGTCCACCGGGGGCAACAAAAAGCGCCTTTCCGCCCCTTGGGACATACGCCAGCATTGTTCGCAGCAAAACCGTCCGCCTGTTGGAGATGACACACGGCAAGCCCGTTGAAGCCGGCCTTGCCTACCCCACGGACGCGGCCGGCGATCGCCACCGATCCCGAAGATCGTGGTTGTCAACCAAGCATCGGGCAGATGCTCAACAAACAGGGGAAAGCGAATGAAACTCAAGAACACGTCGACGATTGCAGCTCTGGGATTGCTGTCACTGGCGGTTGCTACGGGGCCGAGCGTGGCCAGGGACCTCACCATAGCTTCCTGGGGCGGCAACTTTCAGGATGCTCAACGAAAGATTTTTTTCCAACCCTTCGCCGAGGATACCGGCAAGCCTCTGCTCGATGAGGCCTGGGATGGCGGCATCGGTGTCCTTCAGGCGAAGGTCAAGGCTGGCAATCCTTCCTGGGATGCGGTGGAGGTCGAGGCGGATGAGCTTGCGCTCGGCTGTGCCGACGGTCTTTTTGAAAAGGTGGACTGGAGCAAGCTCGGCGGCAAGGATGCATTCCTCCCTTCCGCCGTAAGCGATTGCGGCGTCGGCTCCATCGTCTGGTCGACTGCGATCGCCTATGACGGCGCAAAGATTGCCAACGGCCCGGAATCCTGGGCAGACTTCTGGGACGTGAAGAAATTCCCCGGCAAGCGCGCCCTGCGCAAGGGGCCGAAATACACGCTCGAATCCGCGCTGATGGCTGATGGCGTGCCGGCCAATAAGGTTTACGAGGTCCTGGCGACGCCGGAAGGCATCGACCGTGCTTTTGCCAAGCTCGACGCATTGAAGCCGAGCCTGGTCTGGTGGACCTCGGGCGCCCAGCCACTGCAACTGCTTGCCTCCGGCGAGGTTGCCATGACCAGCGCCTACAACGGCCGCATCACCGGCATCAACCGCTCGGAAGGCAGGAAGTTCAAGGTTGTCTGGCCGGGCAGCATTTATGCCGTCGACAGTTGGGTCGTCCTGAAGGGCGCTGAAAACAAGGATGCGGCCTTTGACTTTGTTGCCTTCGCTAGCAAGTCGGAAAATCAGGCAAAGCTGCCGCAATATATCGCCTACGGCCTCACGAACACCGAAGCCGGCAAGACCCTGCCGCCCGACCAACTGGCCGACCTGCCGACGACCCCGGCCAACATGCAGGGAGCCGTCAGCCTTGATACGGACTTCTGGATCGACAATTCGGAAGCGCTGACCAAAAGATTTGACGCCTGGCTGGCACAGTAGCGGCACAATATCGCCCCCACGGATCGCTCCTGCCGAGGATCCATGGGGGCTTCCGCCTATCCTCGTCACTTCGTCTCCTTGAGAACAGACAATCCGAACGGAGGGCCGCCGTGGCTACGCCGCGCATACGCTTTGAAAGAGTCTCCAAATCCTTTGGCACGCTTCAGGTCGTCAAAGACCTGTCGCTCGACATCGAGAGGGGCGAATTCGTCAGCCTTCTCGGACCGTCGGGTTCCGGCAAGACAACCTTGCTGATGATGGCGGCGGGTTTCGAAAACCCCACCGGTGGCAGCATCTTTCTCGACGGCCGCCGTATCGACCATCTGCCACCGTATCGGCGCGAAATGGGCGTCGTCTTCCAGAACTATGCGCTCTTTCCGCATATGTCGGTCGCCGACAACATCGCCTTTCCGCTGAAGATGCGCGGTCTCGGACGCAGCGAGATCGAAGGTCGAGTAAAACGGGCGCTCGACATGGTGCAACTGTCTGCAATGAGCAGCCGAAAGCCGGCCCAGCTTTCCGGTGGTCAGCAGCAGCGTGTGGCACTTGCCCGCGCTCTGGTGTTCGAGCCGGCCGTTGTGCTGATGGACGAGCCGCTGGGGGCGCTTGACAAACAGTTGCGGGAACAGATGCAACTCGACATCCGCGCACTGCACAAGCGGCTGGAGCTGACCGTGGTGTTCGTGACCCACGATCAGGCCGAGGCGCTTACCATGTCCGATCGGATTGCAGTCTTCAATCATGGGAACATCGAGCAGATCGGCTCGCCGCGCGATATTTACGATCGCCCGCAAACGCGCGTCGTCGCCGAATTCATCGGCGAAACCAATCTGATAGAAGGAACGGTGACGGCGACGGGAAAAACCGGGGCCTCGGTCGAGCTCGCCGATGGGCGGCATCTGATCGTATCGGGCAGCGGCTCCCTCTCCGTCGGAAGCCGCGTCCATATTTCGGTCCGTCCTGAGCGGATTTCTCTTGCGGCCCGCGGGACTGGGTCTGCGACGAATGCCTTGCCGACGAAAATACTCGACAGCGTGTACCAGGGCGATCACCTGCGGGTGCAGCTTGACCACGATGCCTTCCGCTTCATAGTCCGGACCGACAGGCGATCGGCGGAGTGGGCAGCGGGCGCCGATGTGGTGGCTCATTTCGCACCGGACGATTGTTGGGTGATTGCGGCATGAGCGCGTTCCGTCAGAGCATCGGCACCTTCGCGCTTGTCCTTCCTCTTACTCTGTTCCTGGGTGTCTTCTTCATCTGGCCACTTCTGACGGTGCTTGAGCAGGCGGTGTCCGATCCGGTCGTCAGCCAAAACCTGCCCCGGACGACGGCCGCGATCTCCACCTGGAACCGTAATTCCGAGCCCTCCGACGAGATGCAGATTGCGCTTGTCGAAGACCTGAAATCGATCGACGACGATCAGAAACTGGGCGAGGTGGTTCGAAGACTCAACAGCGCCCAACCGGGCTTCCGCACGCTGATGCGAAAGACCGTCGCCGCCGTGGAAGGCAGCGCCGAACCGACAAAACTTGGAGAGGTGGACTCGCGATGGAACGATCCCTCGTTCTGGCGGGCCATTGCCGAGGCGACCTATCCTTATACCGATCGCAATCTCCTTGCCGCAGTCGATCTTCAGCATGACGCATCGGGAGCGATCGTGGCGATGCCGGCCGGGGAGTCGGCCAATCAGGCGATTCTTCTCAGAACATTCACTGTGGCCGCTGTCGTGACCGTGGCGACATGCTTCATCGGCCTGCCATATGCGATTCTGATCGCAGCCTCCAGCGGCTGGCGGCGACAGCTCCTCCTTGTCGCGGTGCTCCTGCCGCTATGGACGTCGTTGCTGGTGCGCACCGCGGCTTGGTACATCCTCCTGCAGGACAAGGGACTTATCAATTCCTTCCTCATGTCGCTCGGCCTCTTCAGCGACCCGTTGCCGCTTCTCTTCAACCGAACGGGTGTCATTATCGCCATGACGCATGTTCTGCTGCCCTTCATGGTCCTGCCGATCTACAGTGTCCTCATCGCAATCCCCCGAAATCTCATGCCGGCGGCAGCCTCTCTCGGCGCGCGGCCGATCCGGGCCTTCCTGCAAATCCTGTTGCCTCTGACATTGCGCGGTATCGCTTCCGGCGGACTGCTCGTCTTCATGGCAGCCCTCGGTTACTACATCACACCGGCGCTCATCGGCGGGCCCAAAGACCAGATGATCAGTTCGGTGATTGCCTTCTATGCCACCGGCTCCGCCAATTGGGGGATGGCCGGCGCGCTCGGCATCGTGCTGCTCGCCGCGACCATCGTGTTCTACGGCGTCTATGGCCGGCTCTCAACGAAGACGGCAGGTGCCTGACATGACAGTTCGTTTGCTTAAATTTCTGTATGGTGCGGCAACGGTGATTTTTCTGCTGGCCCCGCTTTTGGCGATCCTTCCGATCGCATTTACCTCCAGCAGTTTCCTGTCCTATCCCATCCCTTCTTTTTCGACCCGCTGGTTTGCGGAACTCGCAAACGCGGACGCCTGGCGGCGGTCCATCGTCAACAGCTTGCTGATCGGCACGGGGACCACACTGCTTTCAACCGTGCTCGGCATGCTGGCCTCACTTGCATTGCGCAGGCGCATTGTCTTCGGTTCTACACTGCGGACAATGTTCCTTCTGCCGATGGTCGTTCCGGCGGTCGTGCTCGGAGTCGGGCTTCAAATTCTGTTTGCCAAGCTCGGATTTCCGAACACCTTTGCGGCCGTCATCATAGCGCATACCGTTGTCGCCGTACCTTTCGTGTTGATCAGCATCACCGCGTCGCTTGACGGCATCGACTATCGAGTCGAACGGGCGGCGACGAGCCTGGGCGCTTCTCCCGCAAAGGTCTTCTGGAAAATAACGCTGCCGCTCGCCATGCCGGGTGTACTGTCGGGCGCGGTGCTTGCTTTTGCCACCTCGCTTGATGAAGTCGTGCTGACCCTGTTTGTCGCCGGCCCAAACCAGTTGACGCTCGCGCGCCAGATGTTCTCGTCCATTCGCGAAAACATCAGCCCGGCCATCGTTGCCGCGGCATTTCTCTTCATCCTCGGAACGATCTTTCTCGGAGGCCTGCTTGCCATCGTGCACAAACGCGCCGCCCGTTCCGCAGTCGCGGGGTGATGTTCGGCCACTGGAATACCGCGCCCTCACGCTGAGCCGCGATGGCGCGGCTCCTGCCGATCAATCCCCGTCGCCCCGCCCAGAAACGATCTCGCGCTTGCCGACGTGGTTGGCCGGGCCGACGAGGCCTTCCTTTTCCATGCGTTCCACCAATGAGGCGGCGCGGTTATAACCGATGCCGAGGCGGCGCTGGATGTAGGAGGTGGAGCATTTCTTGTCGCGCATGACGACCTTGACCGCCTGCTCGTAGAGTTCGTTGCCATCCTCGGAGGCCATCGCGCTCTTGTCGAAAACGGCGCCGGCTTCCTCCTCTTCCGTCTCGTCCTCCTCGTCGGCGGTGACGGTGTCGAGATATTCGGGGCGCCCCTGTGTTTTCAGATGGGCGACGACCTTTTCGACCTCCAAATCCGAAACGAAGGGACCGTGGACGCGGGAAATGCGCCCGCCGCCCTGCATGTGCAGCATATCGCCCTGACCGAGCAGTTGTTCGGCGCCCTGTTCGCCGAGGATGGTGCGGCTGTCGATCTTCGAGGTCACCTGGAAGGAAATGCGGGTCGGGAAGTTTGCCTTGATCGTGCCGGTGATGACATCGACCGACGGGCGCTGTGTGGCCATGATCAGATGGATGCCGGCGGCGCGGGCCATCTGGGCGAGGCGCTGGATCGCGCCTTCGATGTCCTTGCCGGCGACCATCATCAGGTCAGCCATTTCGTCGACGATGACCACGATATAGGGCATCGGCGTCAGGTCCAGCGCCTGGCTTTCCTCGATCGGAGCACCGGTGCCCTTGTCGAAGCCGACCTGGACCATGACGTGGATGGTCTCGCCCTTTTCGCGGGCCTGCGCCACGCGGTCGTTGTAACCGTCGATATTGCGCACGCCGAGGCGCGACATCTTGCGGTAGCGCTCCTCCATTTCGCGCACGGCCCATTTCAGCGCCATCACCGCCTTCTTCGGATCGGTGACGACGGGCGTCAGCAGATGCGGGATGCCGTCATAGACGGAGAGTTCGAGCATCTTCGGGTCGACCATGATCAGGCGGCACTGTTCCGGCGTCATGCGATAGAGCAGTGACAGGATCATCGTGTTGATGGCGACCGACTTGCCCGAGCCGGTGGTGCCGGCAACAAGCAGATGCGGCATCTTGGCGAGCTCGGCAATCACCGGCTCGCCGCCGATCGTCTTGCCGAGGCCGAGCGCCAGCTTGTAACCGCTCTTCTCGAAATCCCGGCTTTCGATCATCTCGCGGAAATAAACGGTTTCACGTGTCACATTCGGCAATTCGATGCCGATGACGTTGCGTCCGGGGACGACGGCGACACGGGCCGAGAGCGCCGACATCGAGCGGGCGATATCGTCGGCCAGTCCGATGACGCGCGACGACTTCACGCCTGGCGCCGGCTCGAATTCATAGAGGGTGACGACGGGGCCGGGACGGACATGGATGATCTCGCCCTTGATGCCGAAATCTTCCAGCACGCTTTCCAAGAGCCCGGCATTCTGCTCCAGCGTCTCCTGCGACATGATCTCGCCGAGGCGTTCCGGCGGTTCCTGCAGCAGGGCGCGCGGCGGGAATTCGTAGCCGGATGCGTCGACCCTTTCGGGCCTCACGGCCAGACGCGGCGACGGTAGAACCGCAGCCACAGGCGGCGTACGCTGCGGCGCGGGCGCTGCCGGAGGGGCTGATGCAATTTGAGGGGCTGGCGTGACCTGGGGTGCGGGTGCAATCTGAGCCTGCACGACCGGCGCCTCGACAATAATGCGCCTCGGCTTTTCCAGGGATGGGGCGGCCGGAGGACGCACGGCGACCTTTGCGGACATCGCAGCGGGCGGCGAGACCGGGCGGGAGGGCACGGGAGCGACAGCCGGCCGGCCGGGGCGCCATTCCATGATCTTGAACAGCGAAGTGATCGATTCGGGCGTGGCCTCAGCCTTCGGGAACGAGATCACGGGGGGCGCGCGAACCGGCTCGGCCTCTTCGAAGGCCATGACTTCCCAGAAGGCGAAATCCGAAATGGAGGAAAGCTCAGCGGTGGCGCGGAAGGCAGGCGCGCGGACCTCATCAGGCAACGGTGCCTGCTGCAGTTCGACCATGTCGGGTGCCGTGGAAATTTCCTCCGGCTCCGGCAGATAGATATCGAACGGCACGTCGACGGCAACCGGCTCTATCCGTATCGCCTGCTGAGCAAGCTGCGAATCATCGCGAACGGGCTCATTCGGCGCGCGCCGTTTGCTGATCAGCGTTTCCGGCGTGCGGGTGAAACGAACATTCGGCGCGAGGGAAAAATTGCTCTGCCAAATGGGCGCTGCCGGCTTTTCTCCTGGATTTTCCTCCGGAAGCTCAGTTTCAATCCCGCTGGAAAAGTCCCCGGCGTCCGTCAAATTGGTTCTGGGAAAACGCATGCGTCCGCTACTCACTCATGCTTGGCAAATTACGACCCTACCGGGATAGAAAAGGAAGGTTAATAAGTTCCTTCCTTCCGTACCGTTCCGACACGGCTCCTGGTGGCAAATTGCTGCACTTTCAATGGCTTGCGCTAAGCGGAAAAATCTTTGCCAATTTTGAAGAGGTGGCTAAGCGCGTCGCGTCGAATCTGATTGATGCGACGTGCTTCGGGTCTTTGTTTGATGCATGTCGTTGTCCCAAAACCGCCGCGCACTTTTGGGCGACATGCATTAGTGCGCCTCGTCCCAATTGGTGGCGGCGCGCGCATCGACCCTCAGCGGCACGCGCATTTCGAGCGCCGGCATGGTGGCGTTTTCCATGACCGAGACGATGACCGGCATCGCCTTTTCGACATCGTCATCCTCGACCTCGAAGATGAGTTCGTCATGCACCTGCAGCAGCATGCGGACGCGATCGCCAAGGCCGACTTCGGCAAGCGCCGGCTCCATCCTGATCATCGCCCGGCGGATGACGTCGGCAGCCGAGCCCTGGATCGGCGCGTTGATCGCCGCACGCTCGTTAAAGGCGCGCACGGACGGATTGGACGAGCGGATTTCCGGATAGTTGATGCGGCGGCCGAAGATCGTCTCGACATAACCCTTGTCGCGCGCCATGGCCTTTCGGCTTTCCATATAGTCGCGGATGCCGGGGAAACGCTCGAAATATTTCTTGATGTAGTCGCCGGCTTCCGAACGCTCGATCGAAAGCTGATTGGCAAGGCCGAAGGCCGAGATGCCGTAGATGATGCCGAAATTGATCGCCTTGGCGCGACGACGGACCTCGCCCGGCATGCCTTCGACCGGCACGCCGAACATTTCCGACGCCGTCATGGCGTGGATGTCGACGCCGTCCTCGAACGCTTTGGTCAGCTGCGGGATTTCAGCCACATGGGCAAGCACGCGCAGCTCGATCTGGCTGTAGTCGGCAGAGATTAGCTTGTGGCCGGGCGTCGAGATGAAGGCGGTGCGGATCTTCCGGCCTTCGGCGGTGCGCACGGGAATGTTCTGCAGGTTCGGCTCAGAGGACGACAAGCGCCCCGTCGTCGTCGATGCCAGCGAATAAGAAGTATGCACCCGCTTGGTCTCAGGGTGGACATAGCCGGGGAGCGCGTCGGTATAGGTCGACTTCAGCTTGGTGAGCTGACGCCAGTCGACGATCTTGCGCGGCAGCTCGAAACCGGCGGCAGCCAGATCCTCGAGCACCTGGGCGGAGGTGGACCATTGGCCGGTTTTCGTCTTGCTGCCGCCGGCAAGGCCCATCTTACCGAACAGGATGTCGCCCAGCTGCTTCGGCGAGCCGATATTGAAACGCTCGCCGGCCAGCACGTAGATATCGTCCTCGAGGCGCGCGGCCCCCTGGGCCAGCTCGCCGGACAGGCGCGACAGGATCTGCCGGTCGACGGTGATGCCGCGCGCTTCCATGCGCGCCAGCACCGGCAATAGCGGCCGCTCCAGCCGTTCATAGACGCTGGTCAGTCCTGCCGCCGCCAACCGGGGCTTCAGCACCAGCCAGAGGCGCAGCGTCACGTCGGCATCTTCGGCGGCATAATGGGTGGCGCGGTCGATGGCGACCAGATCGAAGGTGACGTTCGCCTTGCCGCTGCCGGCCACGTCCTTGTAGGGGATCGGAGTATGGCCGAGGAATTTTTCCGAGAGCGGATCCATGCCATGCGCGCCGGTGCCGGCGTCGAGCACGTAGGAGATCAGCATCGTATCATCGAAACTCCGGGTCTCGATGCCGTAGCGCTTCATCAGCAGGTAATCGTATTTCAGGTTCTGGGCGACCTTGAGAACCGATTCGTCCTCCAGCAATGCCTTCAGCCGCGGCAGGGCATCGCGCATTGGGATCTGGTTTTCGGCAAGGCCGCCGCCGAGCAGATCGCCGACGCCGTTCTTGTGGACGAGCGGCACATAGGCGGCGCGGATCTTCGTGCCGGTGGGATCGGCCGTATTGTCGGCGATCGCCATCGAGAAGCCGACGAGCTCGGCCTGCATCGCATCGAGCGAGGTCGTCTCGGTATCGAAAGCAACGAGGCCGGTCGCGCGCGCATCGGCGATCCACCGGTCGAGCGTCGCCAGGTCGCGGATCGTTACATAGGCCGTATGATCGAAGGGCAGCGTCGCAAAGGCCTCAGCCCGCGCCTTGGCAAGATCGGCGGGCGAAAAGGCGCCTTCGACGGCAGCCTTCGCCTTGGCGCGCGGCGGCACCGGCACGGATTCGCCCGAGACATCGGGGATGCCGCCGGCAACGGGTTCGGGTTCCGCCGCACTGAGATCGGGGCCGTGGGCCGCCTCGCCCCATTCGATGTGGACGATCGCCGGTTCGATGGCGCTGGCATCGCAATCGCAGGCCTCGGCGACCCGGCGCGTCAGGGTGGTGAATTCCATCGTCTTGAGGAAGCCGATCAGCTTCGGGCCATTCTGCGGCTCGAGCACCAGCGCGTCGAGATCGAGATCGAGCGGCACGTCGGTGCGCAACCGCACGAGGTCGCGCGAGAGCTTGGCCATGTCGATATTGGCGAGGATCGCCTCGCGGCGCTTGACCTGCTTGATCTCGGTGGCGCGCTCGAGCAGCGTGTCGAGATCGCCGTATTCCTCGAGGAGCTGGGCGGCGGTTTTCGGGCCGATGCCGGGAATGCCGGGGACATTGTCGACCGAATCACCGGTCATCGCCTGCAGGTCGATCATCTTTTCGGGCGGCACGCCCCATTTTTCGATGACATCGGGAATGCCGATCTGCTTGTCCTTCATGCTGTCATACATATGGACATTGGGGCTGACGAGCTGCATCAGATCCTTGTCGGAGGAGACGATGGTGACATCGGCGCCTGCTGCCTCGGCCTGGCGGGCGTAGGTGGCGATGATGTCGTCGGCCTCAAAACCTTCGGTCTCGATGCAGGGCAGATTGAAGGCGCGGGTCGCCTCTCTTATGAGGCCGAATTGCGGGATGAGCTCTTCCGGCGGGGCGGAGCGGTTCGCCTTGTAGGCGTCGTAGAGATCCTTGCGAAACGTCTTGGCAGAATAATCGAAGATGACGGCAAGATGTGTCGGCGTCACGCCGACATCGGTATTGCGTGCATCCCTCAAGAGCTTCCACAGCATGTTGCAGAAACCGGACACGGCGCCGATCGGCAAGCCGTCCGTCTTGCGGGTCAGCGGTGGCAATGCATGAAACGCCCGGAAGATGAATCCGGAACCATCGATTAGGAAGAGGTGATCGCCTTTTTTCATGCGTGCATGGATAGCGCGGGCATTGGACGAGGTCCATATAAAGTTCGGCGCGCAAAAAGGATTCAGCGTGCGCAGCGCTGTCTATTCCTGCTCACCAAACTGTTACCGATTTGTAACGATCGCTCTCCCTTGAAAAACCACATTCGCAGCCACAAATCCATGTCACCGGCGCTTGATCGCGCCGCGGGTCTGATTACCGGCTTGTCCCCCGCCGCGTCAGGCTTGGACAAAGGCCTTATCCCCCTCTCCGGGCCTTTGTCCCCACTTTAAAGTCGCCATGGCCAACCTCCAGGCCATGGCGACTTTTGTTTTTTCCAGCCACTCGAAATTATCGTCGCGGCTTGCATCTTATGAAGCATCGCCTGCGATTTGCTGCATTGTCTCCAGCATGGTTTTGAGCCTAACTTGCAATCATGGGATTTAACCGCATGGATTCGGGAGCCTACCTTGCCAGCCAACTGGCGAAGGGTTTTGCCCGCTCGCTGCACCAGCGCGCGGTCGGTCTGGGTTTTTCTCCGGGCCAATTCCCCATTCTGCTGGAACTCTGGGCCGAAGACGGGCTGACCCAGAAACAGCTTCTCGAGCGGGTCGATATCGAGCAGGCGACCATGGCCAATACGCTTTCGCGCATGGTCCGCGACGGGTTGATCGAACGCCGTCCACATCCCTCCGACAGGCGGGCGCAACTGCTCTTCCTGACGCCGAAGGCCCGCGCCATGGAGGCCGAGGCGATCGAGATCGCGCGGGAGGCCGACCTTGCGCTGTTTAAAGGTTTTCGGGTCTTCGAGCGCGAGCTGACGCTCGAATATATCCGGCGGCTTCTGGAAAACGCCAAGGCGCTGTGAAGAAGCTCATTCGCCGGCACTGTGTGCGTGTCGCAACGAGAACACGCCGGTTTCAATCTGCGCGGTCAGGACGTTTTCGTGGGCGGCAAGCTTGACGCTCGGTTCGATATCCGGCTTGCCAAGCAAAAGGCCCTGTACTTGCGCGCAGCCTTCCTCGACGACGATCCGGCGCTGCACTTCGGTTTCCACGCCCTCCGTCACCACCGGCATGCCGAGGCTGTGGCCAAGACCAATGATGGCGCGCACGATCGAGCGCGCCGCCGCATCATGTTCCAGCAGGCCGGTGAAACTGCGGTCGACCTTGATCTTGTCGAAAGGGAATGAACGCAGGTTGGAAAGCGAGGAAAAACCGGTGCCGAAATCATCCATGACGATGTGCACGCCGAGCTTGTGCAGCCGCAGCAACATCGTCATCACCCGGTCGCGATCGCGCATGAGGGCCGCCTCGGTGATCTCGAGCTCCAGCCGGCTGGGTGCAAGCCCGGTTTCGGCGAGGATCGCCTCGATCCGCTCACAGAGGTTCGGCAGCATGAATTGCACCGGCGAGAGATTGACGGCGATCATCAACGGCAGCGGCCAGCGCACGGCCTCCCTGCAGGCCTGCTGCAACACCCATTCACCGAGTTGGACGATCGAGCCGCTTTCCTCGGCGATCGGGATGAAGATATCGGGCTCGGTCAAGCCGTGACCTGGCCGGTTCCAGCGCATCAGGGCCTCATAGCCGCCGATCTCGCCGCTCAGCGCATCGAGGATCGGCTGATAACTGACATGGATCTGGTTGCGGATGATCGCATGGCGCAGTTCGCTTTCGATCTGGCGGCGGTTCCGTGCCGCCTTATCCATTTCCGCGTCGAAGAAACAGACCTTGCCGCGACCGTCATGCTTGGCGCGGTAAAGTGCAATATCGGCATTGTTGCAGAGTTCTTCAGCAGCAGCGCCGTCCGCCGGATAGAGTGCGATGCCGACGCTGACACCAACGGCTGTGGGGTCACGCGCCGTGTCCATCTCGGCGGCGAATTCGTCGAGTATCGCCGCCGCAAGCTTTTGCGCCGCTGCCGGCTGCTGTCCGGCGGGCTGAAGGATGGCGAATTCATCGCCGCCGAGGCGGGCGATCGTATCGCTCTCATCGGCCACGCGGCGCAGGATCGAGGCGACCTTGCCGAGAATGCGGTCGCCTTCGGCATGACCGAAGATATCGTTGACGGCTTTGAAGCGATCGAGGTCGAGATAGAAGAGGGCAACCTCGCTGTTCTTTCGTTCGGCCATCTGCAACGCCTGCCGGATGCGGGTATCGAACAATGACCTGTTCGGCAGATCGGTGAGCACGTCGTGGTGGGCGAGATGCTCGATCATCTCCTCGGCCTGCCTGCGCTCGGTGAGATCGCGCACCGCCAGCACCTCGCAATTGTGTCCGCGATAAACAATCCTGCTCGCGGTCACTTCGACGGCAATCTCCCTGCCGTTCCTGGTGTTGAGCAGCGTTTCGCCTGGCTTGTTCTGCCCAGTCCCCTGAATAGCGGTCAAAACAGCCGAGGGCGCCTTGCCGGCAAGATCGGCAAGCTTCCAGCCGGAAAGCCCCTGAAAGCGTTCATTGGCATCGATGATCCGGCCTTCCCGCAGGATCAGCAGTCCTTCCTGCGAGGCATTCGCGAGCCCCCTCAGATCCGTCAGGTGGCTTTCGATAAAGACCACCGCGAGCGCAATCAGAATGAGCGTCGTCGCCGCCGCCACGACGATCGCGGCGAGCAGGCTGGCGTCGAGCACCGTTGCCGGAACCTCTTTGCCGGGATCCGGTACGAGGGTGATGCTGGCCATCGAGATGAAATGGAGAGCGCAGATCGCGAGGACGAAAGTGATGGACGAGGCGAGGAGCCGCCTCGGCCCCTTCAATTCGAAAAAAGCGTGGAAGGCGGCGCTCGACAACAGCGCTCCTGCGAGAACCGCAGTCAGCGTCATGAAGGGATCATAAACGATTACCGCCGGCGTTTCGATCGCCTGCATGCCGGTCAGGTGCATGGAGGCGATGCCGAGCGCCATCAGAACGCCGCCGCGCACGCGAGAAAGCCTGCCGCGGCTTTCCGAAGCGACGAGGATCGCCGCCCACGAACCGGCAACCGACAAGAGGAAGGAAAGCGCCGTCAGGCCCAGCTGGTAGCCGATCGGCATGCCGCCGTCATAAGCCAGCATCGCAATGAAGTGCGTTGCCCATACGCCGGTGCCGAAAGCAAATGCCGAGGCGCCAATCCAGAGTTTGCCCCGCCCGGCATCGCATTCCTGGGCGCGGGAAAGCGGCAGCATCGCCGCCATCGCGCCGACCAGACAGACCGCTGCCGCCGCAATCACCAGCCGCCAATCGTGATTGTCCCGAATACATGCGATGACCGAAAACATCTGCCCCTCCCACAGCTGAATTCGATCAGGTTATTTAGGTTATGCTAAATAACCGTAAATTGAATTAGTATTCTCTTCTATATTATTCAGTAAATCTTCCTGATATTGATCCATGCCCCGCCGGTCTTTCGCGCCGCCGATTTTTTGTTTTTCCGCCTCGCCTGCCTTTCTGGTTTGGTCTATCGTCCGGCCGAATTTCAAAAGGAGTCGAAAATGACCGATATCAATCAGGTGCTTGCGCGCGCGGACCAGAACCTTCCATCGAGCCTCGACAAGCTATTCGAACTTCTGCGCATCCAGTCGATTTCCACTGATCCCGCCTATAAGGCCGAATGCCGAAAGGCGGCGGAATGGCTCGTCGCTTATCTTGAAGGGCTCGGCTTTACGGCCTCGGTGCGCGACACGCCTGGCCATCCGATGGTGGTCGCCCACCATGCCGGCGCTGCTTCCGATGCACCGCATGTTCTCTTTTACGGCCATTACGACGTCCAGCCGGTCGATCCGATCGAGCTCTGGGAAAACGATCCGTTCCAGCCGTCGATCAAGGATCTCGGCGAGGGTCGCAAGATTTTGACCGGCCGCGGCACCTCGGACGACAAAGGCCAGTTGATGACCTTCGTCGAGGCCTGCCGCGCCTATAAGGAGATCAACGGCGCGCTTCCCTGCCGCATCACCATTCTCTTCGAGGGCGAGGAAGAATCCGGCTCGCCATCCCTGAAGCCCTTCCTCGAAGCCAATGCCGCCGAGCTCAAGGCCGATTATGCGCTCGTCTGCGATACCGGCATGTGGGACCGCGACACGCCGGCAATCGCCGCCGCATTGCGTGGCCTCGTCGGCGAGGAAGTGGTCGTGACGGCCGCCGACCGCGACCTGCATTCCGGTCTGTTCGGAGGCGCTGCGGCCAATCCGATCCATATTCTCGTCGAGGCTCTTGCCGGCCTGCATGACGAGACGGGCCGCATCACGCTCGACGGCTTCTATGAAGGCGTCGAGGAAACGCCCGACAATATCAAGGCGTCCTGGGAGACGCTCGGCAGGACCGCGGAGAGCTTCCTCGGCGAAGTCGGCCTTTCCATTCCGTCCGGCGAAAAGGGCCGTTCGGTGCTGGAACTCACCTGGGCGCGGCCGACCGCCGAAATCAACGGCATCTGGGGCGGATATACCGGCGAAGGCTTCAAGACGGTGATCGCCGCCAAGGCTTCGGCCAAGGTTTCGTTCCGGCTCGTCGGCACGCAGGATCCAGACGCCATCCGCAGGGCTTTCCGCAGCTATATCAGCACGAAGATTCCCGCCGACTGCTCGGTCGAGTTCCATCCGCATGGGGGCTCGCCGGCGATCCACCTTTCCTATGATTCGCCGGTTCTGACCAAGGCGAAGAACGCGCTGTCCGACGAATGGCCGAAACCCGCCATCGTCATCGGCATGGGCGGGTCGATCCCGATCGTGGGGGACTTCCAGAAGATGCTCGGCATGGAATCGCTGCTGGTCGGCTTCGGCCTCAGTGACGACCGCATCCATTCGCCGAACGAGAAATACGAGCTTGTCTCCTACCACAAGGGCATCCGCTCCTGGGTACGGATCCTGCAGGCGCTCGCCGCCTGAGAGGGAAAGGCGCGCCTTCAGGATGCGCCATGCGAAAATCGCGACAACAAAAAGGCCGGTTCGAACCGGCCTTTCGTCGTCCGCTCATCTCAGTGCCAGTTCATCCGTGGTCAAGGAGAAAGCGGTATTGCAATGAGACTGCCCGCGAAAGGTTAACGGGGCGTTAACGGCACCAACTCCAGTCGGAAACGTTGGTTGCAGCTTCAGGCGCCGCGGATTTGCCGTTCAAGCTACGTTCATCGCGGGCGACATATAAGTCATTGAAAGATAAGATAAATGATAGCGCCCTAACAGCTGCGGGCGATCGCTCTATCTTTTGTTTCAAGGGCACATACCGCGGAAACACGGCCAATTGCTGCCTGAAAAACGTGCCAACGAGGACTGAGAAGCGTGAAAAATCTCTTTGTTAAAATCGCAGCGGCCGGCCTGTTCATGCTGGCGCCCGCCATAGCGCAGGCTGCCGAGGGCTACTCGACGGCGAACGTCAACATGCGTGCGGGTCCGAGCACCCGATATCCTGCCGTCGCAGTCATACCGGCCGGTTCCTCGGTCGAGATCCGCGGATGCCTTTCCGACGTCAACTGGTGCGACGTCGAGTTCTACGGCGGCCGCGGCTGGGTCTCCGGCCAGTACGTGCAGGCCCTCTACCAGCAACGCCGCATCTATGTCGGTCCGCAATATTACCGTCCGCTCGGCATTCCGGTTATCCGCTTCAGCGTCGATAATTATTGGGACCGCTATTACCGCAACCGCGATTTCTATCGCGAGCGTGACCGCTGGAGCCGCGGCCCGGACTATTATTACCGCGACCGCGACAACCGGGTTCGGGATCGGGATCGCGATAACGTAGATCGCGACCGGGATAACCTAAATCGCGAGCGGGATAACCGGGATCGCGACCGGAACTGGCGCGAGCGGGATCGCGACCGGAACTGGCGTGATGGTGACCGGGATCGGCGCGGCGTCAATCAAAGGGACGATCGGCAACGAGACGATCGGCAAAGGTACGACCGGCAAGGAGCCGACCGGAGAGGCGATGATCGCAGACCGGGCCGCAGGGATTTTGATTGCCGCCCCGGCGATCCCTCCTGCGACCAATGAAACAGAAGGGGCGGCAGCGCCGTCCTCTCTCGAGATTTGCCAGCCAAGGCAACCATCCAAGAAAAAGCCCGGCGCTCCCATGAGGGATGCACCGGGCCTGATGTCGATCGGCGCGTGTTGAGGGGAGACGGCCGATCATGCGCGGGACGTGAGGGGTTGTCCCGCTTCTCCTTAAACAATCGCCGAGCCTATTGGTTCCACCGACCAGACGGAAGATGTTCAACGCAACGCCGAAAGCAGCGTGTGCATTTCCGCGTCACGGCCACGAGCCATCCTCAGCCGGCTTTCCTCCATCCCCGGATTTCTCCAAGGCCGGCTTCATTCAATTTTGTCGAATCGACCGTTACCGCCTGCGCAGATATGACGCCTGTGTGCGTCTGCCCGCCTCGCCGGCGAGCGCAAATCGGCGCGCGCTATGTCAGATTTGCGACAGTCATGAAAATTGGCATGGATGCGCGCAAGAGGCCGACGACAATTTGATGTGAGGGTATCGTGATGCTCTTGTGTTGCGGGGTTGTTTATTGCAATTTCGTGGCGTTGCGGATTGATCGTAATCCGTTCGAGGCTGGACCCTGATGACACAAGACTACCTGGCTTTCCTGGGGCTTTTCGCCCCCCGGGCAGCCGCCACAGATGTTACCGTTTGGCATAAACACAACCCACTCCTGCCTGTCCGCCTTACCGATGGGGCAAAGCTCAATCCTTCCGGCCAGATCTGGCGCCGCTTTCATCTGGGCGAGTGGGAATATAAGCAGGACCCGGAAACGCTCGACGATTACGAGGCCCGGCAATTTTGAAGGCCAATGCATGTCGCAGAGAAATCTGTGGCGGTTTGGGACTTACGGCGCACCGTATCAATGCGGTTTGACGCGACGCGCTTTACCTGCGCGATCTGCTTTGATTTCCATTATTAACACCCCGTTAAATCGCCGCATTTACAGTTCAGTCGGATGATCACGGCGCCCGCAAGTGCACCGTTGTGCGAAGCTGGCTTCGCGATCGAACATGGGGTACGACCGGTCGGCGATGGCAGGCAGAGGCAGATCAGGCGACAGAATAGAACCGTCCTTCAGCGGCCGCCCGGCACGCGACGATGACGAATTTACGCTCGATGCCGACGATCGCATCGCCGGCAGCCGATCCCAGCGCCGCGGCGGTTCAAAACCGCCGCCGCAGCGTGCCGCCCCCCGGCGGCGGCGCGAGCCGCGGGAGCGTGACGGCGGCGGCCTTTTCGGTTTCATGCGCCGCGTGATCTACTGGTGCGTCGTGCTTTTCATCTGGGCCGGCATCGGCGTTGCCGGGCTGGTGGTTTATTATGGCTCGCGCATGCCGAGCGCCAGCACATGGGCGATCCCGGAACGGCCGCCGAACGTCAAGATCACCGCCGTCGACGGCAGCGTCATCGCCAATCGCGGCGCCACCGGCGGCGAGGCGCTGTCGCTCGAAAACATGTCGCCCTATATTCCGGAAGCCGTCATCGCCATCGAGGATCGGCGTTTCTATTCGCATTTCGGCGTCGATCCGCTCGGCCTCGGCCGGGCTGTAGTGACCAACTTCACGGCCGGCCACATGGTGCAGGGTGGCTCGACACTGACACAACAGCTTGCCAAGAACCTCTTCCTCTCCCCTGAGAGGACGCTGGAACGCAAGGTGCAGGAGGTGCTGCTCTCGCTCTGGCTGGAGCAGAAATACACCAAGGACCAGATCCTTGCGATGTATCTCAACCGGGTGTTCTTCGGATCGAACGCCTATGGCGTGGAGGCGGCCTCGCGCCGCTATTTCAACAAATCGGCGCGTGACGTGAACCTCGGCGAGGCCGCGGTGCTGGCCGGCCTGCTCAAGGCGCCGTCGCGGCTTTCGCCGGCCCGCGATGCGGAAGCGGCGAATGCACGCGCACAGCTTGTGCTCGCGGCAATGCGCGAACAGGGCTTCATCACAGATTCCGAAGTCAAGACCGCGATGTCGCAGACCCCGGCTTCGGCCAAGAGTTACTGGTCGGGCGCCGGGCACTATGTCGCCGACATGGTGATGGACGAGCTGCCGGGCCTGATAGGCGACGTCAAGGAAGACGTCATCGTCGATACGACGATCGACAAATCGCTGGAAAAGAAGGCCGAGCAATCGCTGGTCGACGTGCTCGACAAGGAGGGCGGCAAGCTCGACGCCTCGCAGGCGGCCCTCGTCTCGATCGACGGCACCGGCGCGATCCGGGCGCTGGTCGGCGGCAGGGACTATGCGACGAGCCAGTTCAACCGCGCCGTCAAAGCGAAGCGCCAGCCGGGTTCCTCGTTCAAGCCCTTCGTCTATGCCGCCGCACTCGAGAAAGGGCTGACGCCCTACTCGGTGTTCAACGACGCGCCGATCCGGATCGGCGACTGGACACCGGAAAATTACGAGAAGAAATACAATGGCGAAGTGACGCTGGCGACCGCGCTTGCCAAGTCGCTGAACACGGTGGCCGCCCAGCTTGTGATGTATGACGGGCCGGATCAGGTGATCAAGCTTGCCCACCGGCTCGGCATCGAAAGCGAACTGCAGCCGAACGCCTCGATCGCGCTCGGCACGTCCGAAGTGTCGCTGATGGAACTCACTGCCTCCTATGCCGCCTTCATGAACGGCGGCTACAAGGCGACGCCGCACGTCATCCGCCGGGTGACGACCGCCGAGGGCAAGGTTCTGTACGAAAATACCTATGACAGCCCGCCGCGCGTGCTCTCCGAGCAGATCGTCGCCGAGATGGATGCAATGATGATGGGCGTCATAGACAACGGCACCGGCAAGAGCGCCAAGATCCCCGGCTGGCAGGCCGCCGGAAAGACCGGCACGACGCAGAATTCGCGCGACGCGCTCTTCGTCGGCTTCACCAGCAACCTCACCACCGGCGTCTGGTTCGGCAATGACGACGGCAAGCCGATGAAGAAGGTGACCGGCGGCGGCTTGCCCGCAAAGGCCTGGAAGGAATTCATGATCGCCGCCCACAAAGGTCTTTCGCCGGCGCCGCTCTTCGGCAACGGCCAGTTGACTGCCGATCCGAACAGTGGTCAGCCGATGGCACAGACGGCCCCCGGTGATGGACAAGGGGGTAGTGCACAGTCGGGCGGCGGGCAACCGATGACAGCGGAGGCGCCGCCGTCGACGATCGGCGGCATCATTTCCGGCGTCTTCGGCGGCAACGACAATGCAAACCGCTATCCGCAAGCGCCTGCCCGGCAGCCGGCGGCGCCCTCCGGCAACGGCCCGGTTCCGCCTGCGGACATCGCCGAAGGCGGCGGTTCCGGCTATGAGGGCATGGTGCCGCCGGGCGATGTCGGCGGGCCGCAGACGACCTCTTCCGTGCAACCGCGGCGCACGACGCTGCTCGATCTGATCATGGGCCAGTGAGATCCTTTGCTGCATGCCCGGCGCAAGGCCGATGCTCTAGATATCGACCGCTTTGCGGACATGAGGCAAGCTCTTTCCCGGCGACTGTCAAAATTGAATGCAACACATTCGTTTTGCCGGATTCCGGGCCATTTCTCGCCTTGCAGTCCAGAAAACCGCTCCTTATATACGCCGCATCACCGCAATCACGATTGCGTAATCTTAAGTAGACCCATCCCGTAAGGGGCTGTCAGGGAAATGCCTTCTCGGGGTTCCGACAGCTTGCTTCAAGGAGAGAATGACATGGCAAAAGTAATTGGTATCGACCTTGGAACGACAAATTCCTGCGTCGCAGTCATGGACGGCAAGGACGCCAAGGTTATCGAGAATGCGGAAGGTGCACGCACGACCCCTTCCATGGTGGCATTTTCCGATGATGGCGAACGCCTCGTCGGCCAGCCGGCCAAGCGCCAGGCAGTCACCAACCCGACGAACACGCTCTTTGCAGTCAAGCGCCTGATCGGCCGCCGCTACGAAGATCCGACCGTCGAGAAGGACAAGCACCTCGTTCCCTTCACCATCGTCAAGGGCGACAATGGCGATGCCTGGGTCGAAGCCAATGGCAAGGGCTACTCGCCCGCACAGATTTCCGCGATGATCCTTCAGAAGATGAAGGAAACCGCCGAATCCTATCTCGGCGAAAAGGTCGAAAAGGCCGTCATCACCGTTCCCGCCTACTTCAACGACGCGCAGCGCCAGGCAACCAAGGATGCCGGCCGCATCGCCGGTCTTGAAGTCCTGCGCATCATCAACGAGCCGACCGCTGCAGCCCTCGCCTACGGCCTCGACAAGAAGGACGGCAAGACCATCGCTGTCTACGACCTTGGCGGCGGCACCTTCGATATTTCGATCCTTGAGATCGGCGACGGCGTCTTCGAAGTGAAATCCACCAACGGCGATACCTTCCTCGGCGGTGAAGACTTCGACATGCGTCTCGTCGAATATCTCGTCGCCGAGTTCAAGAAGGACAACGGCATCGACCTGAAGAACGACAAGCTTGCCCTGCAGCGCCTCAAGGAAGCTGCCGAAAAGGCTAAGATCGAGCTGTCGTCCTCGCAGCAGACCGAAATCAACCTGCCGTTCATCACCGCCGACGCCTCCGGTCCGAAGCATCTGACGCTGAAGCTGACCCGCGCCAAGCTCGAAAGCCTGGTCGACGATCTCGTCCAGCGCACCATCGCGCCGTGCAAGGCAGCCCTCAAAGATGCCGGCGTCACTGCTGCCGAAATCGACGAAGTGGTTCTCGTCGGCGGCATGAGCCGCATGCCGAAGGTCCAGGAAGTCGTCAAGCAGCTGTTCGGCAAGGAGCCGCACAAGGGCGTCAACCCGGATGAAGTCGTGGCGCTTGGCGCCGCCATCCAGGCCGGCGTTCTGCAGGGCGACGTCAAGGACGTCCTGCTCCTCGACGTGACGCCGCTGTCGCTCGGCATCGAAACGCTCGGCGGTGTCTTCACCCGCCTGATCGAACGCAACACGACGATCCCGACGAAGAAGAGCCAGACCTTCTCGACCGCCGAAGACAACCAGCAGGCCGTCACCATCCGCGTTTCGCAGGGCGAACGCGAAATGGCTGCCGACAACAAGCTGCTCGGCCAATTCGACCTCGTCGGCCTGCCGCCGTCGCCGCGCGGCATGCCGCAGATCGAAGTCACCTTCGACATCGACGCCAACGGCATCGTGCAGGTTTCGGCCAAGGACAAGGGCACCGGCAAGGAGCAGCAGATCCGCATCCAGGCTTCCGGCGGCCTTTCCGACGCCGACATCGAGAAGATGGTCAAGGATGCTGAAGCCCATGCCACCGAGGACAAGAAGCGCCGCGAGGCCGTCGAAGCCCGGAACCAGGCCGAAAGCCTGATCCATTCGACAGAAAAGTCGCTGAAGGATTACGGCGACAAGGTTTCCGAGGCCGACCGCACCGCGATCTCGGATGCGATCGCCGCGCTGAAGACGGCTTCGGAAGCCTCCGAGCCGGATGCCGACGACATCAAGGCCAAGACCCAGACGCTGATGGAAGTGTCGATGAAGCTCGGCCAGGCGATCTATGAAGCACAGCAGGCCGAAGGCGGCGCTGCCGGCGATGCCTCCGCGGAAGGCGGCGACAATGTCGTCGATGCCGACTACGAGGAAATCAAGGACGACGACCGCAAGAAGTCCGCGTAATCCGCGACGGCGTGGTTATGCTTCAACACTTGATCCGGCTGCTCACCATGGCAGCCGGAAATCCATTTCCGGGGTTTAATCCTTAATGGCAAAAGCGGACTATTACGAAACTCTGGGTGTAGCCAAGACGGCGGACGAGAAAGAGCTGAAGAGCGCCTTCCGCAAACTGGCGATGAAATTCCATCCGGACAAGAACCCGGATGACAAGGACGCCGAACGCAAGTTCAAGGAAATCAACGAAGCCTACGAGATGCTCAAGGACCCGCAGAAGCGGGCGGCCTATGACCGTTATGGCCATGCGGCCTTCGAGCAGGGCGGCATGGGCGGCGGTGGCGGCGGATTTGCAGGCGGCGGCTTCTCCGACATTTTCGAGGATATCTTCGGCGAGATGATGGGTGGAGGGCGCGCGCGCCAGCGCTCGTCGGGCGGCCGCGAGCGCGGCGCCGATCTTCGCTACAACATGGAAATAACGCTGGAAGAATCTTTCTCCGGCAAGACGGCGCAGATCCGCGTTCCGACGTCGATCACCTGCGACGTCTGTTCGGGCTCTGGCGCCAAGCCCGGCACACAGCCGAAGAACTGCGGCACCTGCCAGGGATCGGGACGCGTGCGCGCGGCCCAGGGCTTCTTCTCGATCGAGCGGACCTGCCCGACCTGCCACGGCCGCGGCCAGATCATTCCCGACCCCTGCCCGAAGTGCCATGGCCAGGGCCGGGTGACGGAAGAGCGTTCGCTCTCGGTCAACATTCCCGCCGGCATCGAGGACGGTACGCGCATCCGCCTGCAGGGCGAAGGCGAAGCCGGCGCCCGCGGCGGACCGGCCGGTGACCTCTATATCTTCCTGTCCGTCAAACCGCATGAATTCTACCAGCGCGACGGAGCCGATCTCTATTGCGCCGTTCCGATCTCGATGACGACGGCCGCGCTCGGCGGCACCTTCGACGTGGCGACGCTCGACGGCACCAAGTCGCGCGTGAGCGTGCCCGAGGGCACGCAGGCCGGCAAACAGTTCCGCCTCAAGGGCAAGGGCATGCCGGTGCTGCGTTCGGCACAGACGGGCGACCTCTACATCCAGATCCAGATCGAGACACCGCAGAAGCTCACCAAGCGCCAGCGCGAACTGCTTCAGGAATTCGAGCAGCTTTCCTCCAAGGAGAACAATCCTGAATCGACGGGCTTCTTTGCCCGGATGAAGGAATTCTTCGAGGGCTGAGCGGCGATCGACACGCCTATCTCTAAAGCCGGGGACGGAAACGTCTCCGGCTTTTTGTTGCGCGAGTCCCAATTTGCGACATTCGCCGCTCGTGCCGGGAAATCTGTTCCAGAACGACACGGCGGCGCGAGGGAAGACGACTTGCATTAACGCAGCCAGATGATGCCGCTTGCAAGTTTTCCAAATGAATTCAGTCTCTGCCGTCAGCGCACAACACCGAAAACCGGAAGCGATATTCGGAAGAGACGATGCCCAGGTTCGAAGCGATAGAGCATCCTTTGCTCGACGCGACGTGCTTTAGAGCAATTGCAGCAAAAGTGCGCAGCGGTTTTGCCAGGCAAAGCGTGAAACGCTTTTGCCGGGAATAAACAAAAAGATAGAGCATTTCCGTGAATCGGAGAAAAACGGAAATGCTCTAGTGGGAACAACCAAACCAAGGGTATCGACCATGGCGCCAGCCTTTTCCTCTCAGTCCGAAGACGTCGACGTTCTCGCCGGCGCCATCTACACATGGTGCGCCGAGCGCAATATCAAGCTTCGCAGCCAGCAGGGCCTTTCGATCGCCAGCATCGCGATCGACCTCTATCATGCCGGCCACCAGACGCAGGACGACCTGCTGATGGCGCTGCACGAATGCGAGATTCACTAAAACACGATATCGAACCTCATTCAGGTGACCTGCTTCCAGTCTCTGTCCTGATGCACGCCGTTCCCCAACCGCTGCACAGCCATATCTATCCGGACATAATTCAGGCCCGGAACAGATCGTGCTTTTCGGTGAGCCGGCGGCAGGGATCAGACGGCGGTTTCTGCCGCTTCGCCTGTCATGAGGGTGACAATGGTCTTGACCGCTTCCTTGCCTGCCGGTGAGCTCAGCTTGTCGTAGCTCAGCGCAAGCGCATAGGCGTCGGGGCTGAGTTCGATACGGCTGCCGAATTGCGATATGCCGGCTCCCTCGAAAAGAGCAGAGATATCGACATCGAGAAAAACCGCGATCTGATGCAGCTTGCTGGCGGAAACGCGGTTCGTCCCCTTTTCGTATTTCTGGATCTGCTGGAAAGTCAGTCCGAGTGCTTCGCCAAGCTCGAGCTGGGAAACACGGCGAAGAGCGCGAAACTGTCTTACGTTGCGACCAACGATAATATCAACCGGATCTGGCACTTCATCACTCTCTGATACGTAAACGGTTCGTTTACCATATCGTTTTCACGGGATAACTCAACCCTACAGTTGCAAATTTCAACCGACTTTTTTTGGACCTTACGTTACGTCAGTGGCCTCAAGGGAATGCGGCAAAAGCCCGAATATCTGGCGCTTGACGACATTGAGCGTGACCGTCGACGGTATCGGTCCAGCGATATCGGATCATCCTCTCTCAGGTTGTATTTTTAGCTGATTAGAGGGCGGCATGCTGACCGTTACATCGGAAGGATGCCGGACGCCAGGACCTCGGTCACGGGATCTGCCGGAAAATATGCCCCCGCGGTATTTCGCGCCCTGAACTTATCCCCATGTGGCCCCCAAGCCTCGCTGCGACACCACCAGGGCACGCGATCCACGGCCGTCAAGCTGTCAGCCTTGCCATCAACGCCGCTTAGGCTTAGCTGTCACGCTTCACGATTCCGGACATTCGATGCCGCACAAGGTTTCTCTTTCCCGTCTGAAGCTGACCGACTTCCGCAATTATGCGGCGGCGGCCCTTACCCTTGACGGTCGACACGCCGTGCTCACGGGAGACAACGGCGCCGGCAAGACCAATCTCATGGAGGCCGTCTCGCTGCTTTCGCCCGGCCGCGGTCTGCGCCGCGCCGCCTATGGCGATATAACCCGGGTCGGCGCGGCCGGCGGCTTTTCGATCTTCGCCGCACTCGACGGCATGGAGGGCGACGTCGAGATCGGCACCGGCATCGAAACAGGCGAGGAGACCACCACCCGCAGGCTGCGCATCAACGGCACCCCGGCAAAGACTGCCGACGAGTTGACCGACCACCTGCGCCTTCTCTGGTTGACGCCGGCGATGGACGGCCTCTTTACCGGCGCCTCTTCCGACCGGCGCCGTTTTCTCGACCGGCTGGTGCTGTCGCTCGATCCCGCCCATGGCCGCCGCGCCAGCGATTTCGAGCGCGCCATGCGCAGCCGCAACAAATTGCTGGACGAGGGCCGCTTCGATCCCTCCTGGCTCGCCGGCATCGAGGAGCAAATGGCAAGCCTCGGCATCGCCATGGCGCTCGCCCGCCAGGAGATGCTCGGCCTGCTGACCCGGCTGATCGAAGAAACGCGGGAGACTTCGCCCTTCCCTTCGGCATCGCTGCAGCTCTCGGGCTTCATGGACGGACAATTTTCGCGCCCCTCGGTCGACCTCGAGGACGATTACGCGGCGATGCTGGCAGAGAGCCGCTATCGCGATGCCGGCGCAGGGCGCACGCTCGAGGGGCCGCACCGGGCCGATCTCATCGTGCATCACCGCGAAAAGGCGATGGAGGCGGAGCGTTGTTCCACCGGCGAGCAGAAAGCATTGCTTGTCGGCCTGGTGCTTGCGCATGCGCGCCTCGTCGGCAATCTCACCGGCCATGCACCGATCCTGCTGCTGGACGAAATCGCAGCGCATCTCGACGAGAATAGACGCGCCGCGCTGTTCGATCTCATCGACGGGCTCGGCGGCCAGGCCTTCATGACCGGAACGGATCGCTCGATGTTTTCGGCGCTGGGCGACAGGGCGCAGTTTTTCACGGTGGCGGAGGGACGGGTGTTCGAATGACCGAGGCAGCTTTTCCCGACGTCGGCCGTCATGATAACATCGGTGCCATGGAACCGCTCAGCCCGGACGAAATCGCCCGTTATCACCGCCACATCCTGCTCCCCGAGATCGGGGGCGCCGGCCAGCAGAAGCTGAAAGCCGCCCGCGTGCTGGTGATCGGCGCCGGCGGCCTCGGCGCGCCGATCCTGCAATATCTGGCCGCAGCCGGCGTCGGCACGCTCGGTATCGTCGACGACGACCGGGTGTCGCTCTCCAACCTGCAGCGCCAGGTGATCCATGATTCCGGAACGATCGGCGAGTTGAAGACGGAGAGTGCTGCCTTCGCCATCGCCCGGCTCAATCCGCATGTCCGGCTGATCCGCTTCGAGGAACGCTTTTCCCCGGAGGCCGCCCGCCGTCAGCTCTCCGGCTTCGATCTGCTGATCGACGGCTCCGACAATTTCGACACGCGTTATGCCGCCGCCGATGCGGCCGAGGAAGCGCGCATTCCGCTCGTCACCGGCGCCGTCGGCCGTTTCGACGGTTCGCTGACGGTTCTCAAGCCCTATGAGAGTACCGAGGACGGAACACTCTACCCTTGTTATCGTGACCTCTTTCCGGAAGCGCCGCCGGCGGGGCTCATTCCTGCCTGCGCCGAGGCCGGCATCATCGGCGCGCTGACCGGCGTCATCGGCACGATGATGGCGATGGAAGCGATCAAGCTCATCACCGGCACCGGCGAACCACTGGTCGGACGGCTGCTGCTCTACGACGCGCTCTCGGCCCGCTTCGACACGGTCCGCTACAGAAGACGCCGCACGCGGGAGAGGCAGACCGGATGACAATCGTCCCTCTCGACCAGAGCTTCACGCGCTGGGACGAACTGCTCGCGCTCATCCTCGCCGCCTTCGCTTCCATGAACGGCAGGATCGACCCGCCATCCTCGGCGCTCAAGCTCACGACCGAGTCACTGGCCGAAAAGGCCAGGGCCGAGATCGGCCATGTCGCCATCGACGGCGAAAAGCTGATCGGCTGCCTCTTCCTGCGGCCGGAGGCCGATTGTCTCTATGTCGGCAAACTCGCCGTTCTGCCCGAAGCGCAGGGAAAGGGCATTGGCAAGCGGCTGCTGACGATTGCCGAGGAAACGGCCGCATCGCTCGACCTTCCCGCCTTGCGGCTGGAAACGCGGATCGAGCTCACGGAAAATCATACCGTCTTTGCCGCCTGGGGATTTTCCAGAACCGCCGAGAAAGCGCATCCCGGCTTTGCCCGGACGACGTTCATCGAGATGCGCAAGGCCATTGCGCCGACGAATCGCCCCGTCTAAATCAAATGCACGGCTTCAACGCCCCGGCAGCACCCGATTGGGCGGCCTGTGACCGTCGATGAAGGTGCGGATATTGATGATGACCTTGTCGCCCATATCGATGCGGCCTTCGATCGTCGCCGAACTCATATGCGGCAGCAGCACGACCTTGCCCTCATTGGCGAGTTTGACGAGCTTCGGGTTGACGGCAGGCTCGTTTTCGAAGACGTCGAGGCCGGCGCCGGCAATCCGGCCCTCCCTGAGGCATTTGATCAGCGCAGCCTCATCGACCACGTCGCCGCGCGCGGTGTTGACGAGATAGGCCGTCGGCTGCAGCAGCGCCAGACGGCGCGCCGAAATCAGGTGGAAGGTCGCCGGCGTCGACGGACAATTGATCGAAACGATGTCGACGCGGGCGAGCATCTGGTCGAGGCTTTCCCAATAGGTCGCCTCCAACTCGTCCTCGACGGCTGGATTGACGCGTTTGCGGTTGTGATAGTGGATCGACAGGCCGAACGACTTGGCGCGGCGGGCCACCGCCGTACCGATGCGGCCCATGCCGACGATGCCGATGCGCTTGCCGTGAATGCGCCGGCCAAGCATCCAGGTGGGAGACCAGCCGGCCCATTCGCCCGGCTTGTCGGTCAGCACACGCGCGCCCTCACCAAGCCTTCTCGGAACAGCGAGAATCAGCGCCATGGTCATGTCGGCGGTGTCCTCGGTCAGGACGTTCGGCGTGTTGGTGACGGTGATGCCCTTGCGCGCCGCCGCCTCGACGTCGATGTGATCGGTGCCGTTGGAGAAGCTCGCAATCAGCTTCATCTGTGGCCCCGCCTGTTCGATCAGCGCCGCGTCGATGCGGTCGGTGACGGTCGGCACCAGCACGTCGGCGGTCTTGACCGCGGCGACAAGCTCGGGAACGGAACGCGGCGCATCGTCGATGTTCAGCTCGGCGTCGAAGAGCTCGCGCATGCGGGTTTCGACGGCATCGGGCAGCTTGCGGGTGATGTAGACCTTCGGTTTTTTCTTCGCTGTCATGGCTGGCTGTGGTGCCTTGTTCAGAGGTCTTTAACCAAGAGGGGTGATAATTTTCCCATTCCGGGCATTTTCTACCAGACCCGCACGCGAAGACAAACAAAACTCGCGGTGCAGCCGGGGAATGTCAGAGCCCGGACCGCGAGCAGGCCGGGCCTGCCCGCGAATTCGAGCAAACGGAAACCTCCATGCGCAGCAAAGTTCTGAAGTCCTGCCTCGCCCTTGCCATCGCTCTGGCTACATCCATGGGAACCGTCGAATTCGCCCATGCGCAGGCGGCCAAAGGTCCAAGCGGATTGCCATTGCCGCGTTTCGTCACCCTGAAATCCAAGCGCGTCAATCTGCGCATCGGCCCGGGAACGGATTACGCCGTCTCGTGGATGTACCTGAAATCCGGCCTGCCGGTGGAAATCATCCAGGAATACGACAACTGGCGCCGCATCCGCGATGCCGACGGGACCGAAGGCTGGGTCAACCAGTCGCTGCTATCGGGTCAGCGCGCGGCGATCGCCGCCCCCTGGATGAAGACGAAAGGCAAGGGCGTCTATGTCAATCTGCGCCGCGAGGCGCTGCCCTCCGCCTCGATCGTCGCCAAGCTGGAACCCGGCGTGATGATCACGATCGGCGAATGCAACGGCGACTGGTGCCGGGCCGAAACCGAAGGTGCCTCCGGCTGGGTGGCGCAGTCGGAGATCTGGGGCGCCTATCCCGGCGAAGCCTTTAAATAAGCCCTGCCTGTTTGGCGGCCTCGGCAAGCGAGGTCATCGGGCGCGGGCCGATCTGCTGAATGACAATGCCGGCGGCCAGGCAGCCGAGCTTGCCGCAATCCTCCAGAGAGCGCCCCTGGGTGTAGCCATAGAGGAAACCGGAGGCGAAGAGGTCGCCGGCGCCCGTCGTATCGACAACTTCCCTGATCCGGATCGCATCGACGTAAAAACGCTCGTTGCCCTTCAGGATGACGGCGCCATGCTCGCTCATCGTCACGGCAGCGATCTTGCAATCGGCGGCGATCCTGTTCAGCGCCTCCTCGAAATCATCGGTCTCGTAGAGCGACAGCGCTTCCTGGCGATTGGCGAAGACGATATCGACCTTGCCGGAGCGCATCAGATCGAGGAATTCGCCGCGGTAGCGGCCGACGCAGAAACTGTCGGACAGCGTCATCGACATTTCGCGGCCGTTTTCGTGGGCGATGCGGGCACAGTCGAGAATCGCTTCCTTGGCGCGTGGCGGATCCCAGAGATAACCTTCGAAATAGGTGACCTTGGCGTCGGCGACGACGTCGGGCTCGACGTCTTCGGGGCCGAGCTCGACGCAGGCGCCGAGATAGGTGTTCATCGAACGCTCGCCGTCCTCGGTGACGAAGATCATCGAGCGCGCCGTCGGCGGGAAAGTGCCCTTGGGCCGGGTCTGATAGTGGACGCCCTGGGCGCGGATGTCGTGGGTGAAGATGTCACCGAGCTGATCGGCGGCGACATTGCCGAAATAGGCAGCCTTGCCGCCGAGGTTAGCCACGCCCGCCGCGGTATTGCCGGCGCTGCCGCCGGAGGCTTCGAGCGCCGGTCCCATGCGCGAATATAGAAGTTCGGCGCGTTCGGCATCGATGAGGTTCATCGCCGCTTTGGTGATCTGATTGTCAATGAGGAACTGGTCGTCGCAACGGGCAATGATATCCACGATTGCGTTGCCGACTGTCAGAACATCGAATCTTGTCATGAAAAGGGAAGTCCCCGGATTTGTGATAGCCGGGGTTTGGTCTTAGCGAAATTTCCGCGGTTTGGAAGGATAAATGGGACGACGCTTCTATTTCTTCGCAAAAGTGCCGCCTATTCGTCATGTCGCTGTCATTTTCAAAATCTAGAAATACTCGCAGGAAGACCGGCATGAGCAGCTTTCAGTTGCAGCCGGGCGCACGAGGGATGACCCTTCGATCTTACCGGCGCGATGCTGACCACGGATGAACTGGCAGCTTTGTGATCCGGATATCCGGCAGGGCCGGAGCGGAAAAGCGGGCTGAGCCCGCTTTTTTTGCCTTTGGGTGCCCCGGCTGCCGGATCGGGCGGTGATGGCCTTTTCAATCCAAACAGTTTGCTGGTACTCAATAATTCCGTAAATCGATTCCGCTTTACGGAATTATGCAGGAATTCAAAGTGCTGCAGTGTCCTTTGCGCATCTGAAAAGCGCGCGACGCTGTAGATGTCGGATACTCCCCGCGCAGAGCAACCTCCCTCATGTCAGCCATCATTCTCGACGTCCTTCCCATCTTCCTCCTGATTCTCATCGGCTGGGTGATCGTCCGCAGCGGCCTGATGGCATCGAATGTCGGCGATGCGCTCGGCGAATTCGTCTTCAAGATCGCCGTGCCGCTGCTGCTCTTTCGCACCATCGCCGAGGCGGATTTTCATGGCGCCTCGCCCTTCCGGCTCTGGATCGTCTATTTTTCCGGCGTCGCCATCACCTGGACGGCCGGCCATCTCGCCGCCACGCGGCTCTTCGGCCGCGACGAACGCATCGGTGTCTTGGCCGGCGTTTCCTCGGCCTTCGCCAACAATGTCTTTATCGGACTGCCGCTGGTCGAGCGTACCGTCGGCGACGAGGGGCTGGTGGCGCTGTCGATCCTGCTTGCCGTGCATCTGCCTGTCATGATGGTCGCGGGCACGGTGCTGATGGAGCATGCCGAGCGCAAGATCGACGGCAAAAGCGACCGCAGCATGATGTTCGTGCTACGCCAGATCGCCATCAATCTCGTGCGCAACCCGCTGGTGATCGGGCTTGCGGCCGGCATGGCCGTGCATCTTTCCGGTCTCACCATGCCGACGGCGGTGGCATCGGTCGTCGGGCAGATCGCCGGCATCGCCGGTCCGGCGGCGTTGATATCGCTCGGCATGGCGCTGGAGAAATACGGCGTCTCCGGCAATGTCGGCATCGCCAGCGTCACCTCGACATGCAAGCTGCTGTTGCTGCCCGGTTGCGTGTGGGCGGCGAGCCATCTCCTCGGCCTCAGCCCCGAATGGACGGCAGCGATCGTGCTGACTTCCTCCGTACCGACGGGCGTCAACGCCTGGCTGATCGCCAACCGCTTCGGCGTCGGTCACAGCCTCGCCGCCTCGACTATCACGGTGACGACGGCGCTCGGCGCCATCACGGTCTCGCTCTGGGCCTATTTCCTCGGCGCCTAGAGCGGTTCAGCTTTTTTACGCGATTCCCGGCAAAACCACTTCGCGCTTTGCCTGGAATTGCTTGGCGGATCTCCGCAAAACGAAAGCCCGGCTTGCGGGCCGGGCTTCCATACCATGCGATTGTCCTGCTGCGTCACTGCGTCGCGGTTTTCGGATCCGGCAACGGTACCGGCGAATCGGCCAGCGTATGCAGGTAGAGAATGACGTTGGCGCGGTCCTGATCCTTCGCCAGACCGGCGAAGCCCATGGCCGTGCCGGGAACGTCCTTCTTCGGCGCCAGCAGGAACTTGTTGAGATATTCGAAAGTCCACTTCTCGCTGCTGCCCTTGGAGAAATCCTTCATGCCAGCGGAATAGGCGAAGCCTTCATGCGAGGCGATCGGACGATCTACGACACCAAAGAGGTTGGGACCGACCTTGTTCGGTCCCCCTTTGGTGCCGTCATGACAGGCCTGACACTTCTTGAAGACCGTTTCACCGGCCTTGGCATCTGCAGAAGCGAGCAATTGCGCGATCGGAACGGCAACGGCAGGCGCAGCCTCACCACCAGCGGCAGGCGCCTCTTCGGCAACGATCGCGAAACCTTCCTTTTCCGGCGCTTCGGAATGGAAGATCCCTTCGGACGCGATGGAGACAGACATCAGAACGAAAATCGTCCCGAGCAGCGCCCCCACGGCCGTATTGACGTATGAATTCATCTGCAATGCTCCCCTTGCAGCCGGCAGACCATAAACCGGACCATCTTGAAATCGCGCGGAACCTATGTCTTTTGGTGGATCGTTGCAACTGTCTAAATGGTCTTGTGCGTGAGACTTTTTGACACTTTTCAGCCCGGAATAGAAGGCCCGAACAATGAGTGATTCAAATTTAGACGGCGTGCTCGTATTGATCCCGGCGCGCATGGCCTCCACTCGGCTTCCGGGCAAGCCGCTTGCCGATATTTGCGGCCTGCCGATGATCGTTCAGGTGGCGCTGCGCGCCAGGGAAGCGGCCATCGGCCGGGTCGTCGTCGCCGTCGACGATGATCAAGTGTTCGATGCCGTGGCCGCGGCCGGCTTCGAGGTCGTCATGACCAGCACGGATCATCAGTCGGGTTCCGATCGGATCTTCGAGGCGCTGACGAAAGTCGATCCGGACGGAAAGGCGAAAATCATCGTCAACGTCCAGGGCGATCTGCCGACGATCGATCCGGAAACGGTGCGCGCAGCTTTGCGCCCTCTGGAAAACGCGGCTGTCGATATCGGGACGCTGACGACCATAATCGACAATGAGGAGGACAAGACAGCGCCGCACATCGTCAAGATCGTCGGCTCGCCGCTTTCCGACGCCCGTCTGCATGCGCTCTATTTCACCCGGGCAACCGCGCCTTACGGTCAGGGGCCCCTCTACCACCATATCGGCCTTTATGCCTATCGGCGGGCAGCGCTCGAACGATTCGTCTCGCTCGGTCCGTCGACGCTCGAAAAGCGCGAATCGCTGGAGCAATTGCGGGCACTGGAGGCCGGCATGCGCATCGATGCCGAGATCGTTGACACGGTTCCGCTTGGTGTCGATACTCCCGCCGACCTCGAAAAAGCGCGGCGCATCCTCTCCGCAAAGTCGAATTGACGGAACCATCATGAATATCAAGACCAACAGGATCGCCTTCCAGGGCGAGTTCGGCGCCAATTCCGACATGGCCAGCCGCGACATGTTTCCGACCATGGAGCCGCTGCCCTGCCAGACCTTCGAGGATGCGTTCACGGCGGTCGACAACGGCGACGCCGACATCGGGATGATCCCGATCGAGAACACGATTGCCGGGCGCGTCGCCGATATCCACCATCTGCTGCCGGAATCGCGGCTGCACATCATCGGCGAATATTTCATGCCGATCCGTTTCCAGCTGATGGTGCTGCCCGGGGTGACCAAGGACGAGATCCGCACGGTGCACAGCCATATCCACGCGCTCGGCCAGTGCCGCAAGATCGTTCGCGCCAATGGCTGGAAGCCGGTGATCGCCGGCGATACGGCCGGGGCGGCAAAGCTCGTGAAGGAAACCGGCGACCGCTCGATGGCCGCCTTGGCACCGCGCCTTGCCGCCGATCTCTACGGTCTGGAGATCATCGCCGAGAATGTCGAGGATACTGAAAACAACGTCACCCGTTTCGTTATCCTGTCCCGTGACGAAGAATGGGCACAACGGAATTCGGCGGAAGAAAAGGTCGTCACCACCTTCGTCTTCAACGTCCGCAACATTCCGGCCGCGCTCTATAAGGCGCTTGGCGGTTTTGCCACCAACAATATCAATATGACCAAGTTGGAAAGCTACCAGCTCGGCGGAAAATTCGTGGCGACGCAGTTCTACGCCGATATCGAAGGCCATCCGAACGATCCGAACGTGCGCCGGGCATTGGAGGAACTGCGGTTCTTCTCCGAGAAAGTGAGGATTCTCGGCGTCTACAAGGGGCACGCGATGCGAGGCCTGCTTTAAACAGGCCCCGTTCTTAAACAGACCTCGTCATTCGGCGATTATTTATCCGGCTCACAGACGCGCAGGCGATGACCGTCAGGATCGAGCACGACGAAGGTCGGGCCAAAATCCAGCTCGGTCAGTTCCTGGGCGATCGGCAGGCCGCGTTGACGCCAGTCCTCATAGTGCCTGGCGACGGCATTTTCTCCCTCGACCATGAAAGCCACTTCGCCGCGGTTGCCGATGGCGGAGGGCTGCGGCTCGACCTTGCTGCGCCGCCAGAGGCCGAGCGTGAAGCCGCCCTCGAGCGGAAAAGCGACGAAATTCGGCGCTTCCACGGCCGGTTCGCGGTTCAAGAGGTTCCGGTAGAAACTGGCGCTTTCGGCCGGGTCCTTGACGTAAAGGATTATGAGATTGGGGCTGGTCATTTCGGTTCTCCCGTTGTTGTGAAATAAATCCGCGAGGGATCGCCTGCTGCCAATTCATGGCAGCAGGGTGTGACGGGGCGTAGCGATCGCAACGCCCCGTTCTCGTCAGGCAGATTGTTGGAAGGGATAGGCGAGCTAAAGCGGGAAACGGTCCTCGCAGTGCGGGCCGCGTCCGTCGACGAAGCCGAGGTCGCGCTTTAGGTAATCCGGCGTTGCTTCAAGGTCGAGGCTGGCGCGGTTCCCCTTGGGACACCTGAAAATATTGATGACCAGATGCAGCAGGCCGGAGCGCGCCGACTGGCGGACATCGGCAAAAGTTTCGGCCGAAATGACATCGGCAAAGGTGTCGCCCGTAAAGCGGTCGTTGGTCAAATGAATGGCTGGAGGCGTTACCATGATCAGTACTCCTTCCTGGTGGAATGGTACTCATAATAACCCTGCCTACTGACAGTTTCTGGCAGCAGCGTTAGTTCTCGACCGGAACGTCCTGCGTCTCACGCCACTCCTTGAGCAGTACCGTGCGGCGGCGCGGATAACGCACCTCATGCAACGCCATGTCGATAATGCGGTCCGTGCGGAAATGGCGGAAATCCTGGCGCAGTTCGCACCAGGCCATGAGGACACGCACATGCTCGAAATAACCGAGCGCAAAAGGCCAGACGCGACGGCGCGAGATTCGGCCCTGCTCGTCGCCATAATGCAGTTCGAGGATGCGCTCCAGACGGATCGCCTTGCGGATGGCCGAAACATCGGCCTTGTCCTCGTCACGGCGTTTGGGGCCGACGAAAAGGGCTGCCGAATCGATCATCTCCCGCATATCGGCCGGCAGCACGGCGGCAATCTTGGCCAGCGCGTCGGCGCCGGCGCCGGCAAGGCGCGGCTCGGCGGCGCGAGCCACCCAGCGCGAGCCAAGCACCAATGCCTCCAGCTCTTCTTCTGAAAACATCATCGGCGGCAGCATGAACCCCGGCTTCAGCACATAACCGATGCCGGCTTCGCCTTCGATCATCGCGCCCTGCGCCTGCAGGCTGGCAATATCGCGATACAGCGTGCGCAGGCTGACGCCGGTCTCCTCAGCGAGCACCGTGCCGGTCACCGGCCGGCGGTAACGCCGGAGCGTCTGGAGCAGCGTCAGCAGCCGTTCCGAGCGGGCGACCGGCATGACGCTAGCGCTTCCACTCCACCCAGTCGCGCATCAGGCGGTGGGCGATCGCCCCTTTCGGCGGCGAGGCCTTGCCTGTCGCGCTCGGGCGTTCCAGCATCTCGATCGTTTCCTCGCGGGTGAACCAGCGGCAATCCTCGAGTTCCGTCTCGTCGCGGTTGATTTCGGTGGATTTCGCCTCGGCGTAACAGCCGATCATCAGGGAATGCGGCATCGGCCAGGGCTGCGAGGCGTGGTAGCGGATGCGGCCGGTGCGGATGCCGGATTCTTCCAGCGTTTCGCGACGCACGGCATTCTCGATGGTCTCGCCGGGTTCGACGAAGCCGGCAAGGCAGGAATACATGCCGGGCGCGAAATGCGGGCTGCGGCCGAGCAGGCAGAGGTCGCGTTTCTCGTCGATCGTCAGCATGATGACGACGGGATCGGTGCGGGGAAAAATCATGTGTTCGCAGGCGGCGCAGACACGCTTGTAGCCGCCGATGTGGATCTCCATCGCCGAGCCGCAGCGGCCGCAGAAGCGGTTGTCGCCGTTCCAGCGGATGAGGCTGGCGGCCTGGGCGAATTCGCCGAGCAACACCTCGTCGATCAGCATTTCGCGAAACAGCGTGCGACCATCGGCGGGCTTGTATTGGCTGGTGAGGTCGTCGACGCCGATGCCGACGGGAACGGCAAGGCGCGGCTCGCCTGATTTACGATAACCGAGAAGCACCGTCTCATCCCAATCCGGCTGCAATTCCTGGAGCTCATAGCGGGCAAAGAGCGGATCAAGCACCTGGCCGTCATGCTTCAGCACCAGCTTATCCCCGGCGAAGGCGAAGATATGGGTGCCGTCCTTGGCCAGCGCCTTTTCGACGGACTGTTCGTCGCGATGCTCGGAATCGCGATTGAGGTCATTGGCGGCAAAGGCCGTGAGATTGCTGGGTTCCGGATGCGGCACATCCGAATCGAAAAGCGAATGACTCATGATGAAAGGGCTTCCCGCAGCTTCACTGTGAATTCATCTCTCTTTCCGTCTTCGTAGGGTTCCGCGCGCCCGAAGCCCCAGACGGGACCCGGCCAGTTGGCATCGCCTACGAAGCGGGCAATGACATGAACATGAAGCTGGCGGACGATATTGCCAAGAGCCCCGACATTGATTTTTGTCGCGCCGGTGATCTCCTTCAGGGCTTTGGAGACCAGTTCCGTCTCGAAGGCGAGCAGCACCTGGTCGAGCGGCGTCAGTTCGAAGATTTCGGTGATATCGGCCCGGCGCGGCACAAGAATGAGCCAGGGCCAGCGGGCATCCCTCGACAATCTCAGATCGCAGAGACCGGTAACCATGATGCTGACGCTATCGTTTTCCAGCCGGGGGTCGAGCACGAAACCGTTCAAAGGGCATTCTCCTCATGTTTTCCAACGACTAGCAGTTTTTTTGCATGTTGGCTTGCTTTTGATGACGATATTGCCGATATGTGCATCCGGGAGGTTGGTGGTGGACGAGCCACTCGCCAACCGGGTCAGGTCCGGAAGGAAGCAGCCCTAACGAGCCCGGCACGGGTCATCGTGCCAGCCTCCCACCTTCTCTCCACGAAGTGCCCGACGATCCGGGCGACAAGCAGGGCGATGAGCGACACCGAGCGACAATCAAAAGATGCCGCCTCGACGGGCACCGGGTACCGGGTGCTGGCTCGCAAATACCGCCCCAAGGATTTCACGGACCTGATGGTCGGCCAGGAGCCGATGGTCCGCACCCTCACCAATGCCTTCGAAACCGGCCGCATCGCCCAGGCTTACATGCTGACCGGCGTGCGCGGCGTCGGCAAGACGACGACGGCGCGTATCCTGGCGCGGGCGCTGAACTACAAGACGGCCGACATCGACAAGCCGACGATCGATCTGCGCGTACCCGGCGAGCATTGCCAGGCAATCATGGAAGGCCGGCATGTCGACGTGATCGAGATGGATGCCGCCTCCCATACCGGTATCGACGACATCCGCGAGATCATCGAGCAGGTGCGCTACCGACCGGTTTCGGCGCGCTACAAGGTCTATATCATCGACGAAGTGCACATGCTGTCGACGCAGGCCTTCAACGGCCTGTTGAAGACGCTCGAAGAGCCGCCGGAGCATGTGAAATTCATCTTCGCCACCACTGAGATCCGCAAGGTGCCGATCACCGTGTTGTCGCGCTGCCAGCGCTTCGACCTGCGCCGCATCAGCGCCTCCGATCTTGTCGGGCTGTTTTCAACGATCGCCGCCAAGGAAGGCATCGAGGCGGAAGCGGACGCGCTGGCGATGATTGCGCGTGCTGCCGAAGGCTCGGCGCGCGACGGCCTGTCGCTGCTTGACCAGGCGATCGCCCATGGCGCCGGCACCGTGCAGGCGGAAGCCGTGCGCGGCATGCTCGGACTTGCCGACCGCGCCCGGATCGTCGATCTCTTCCAGCATGTTATCAAAGGCGACGTGGCCGCCGCACTCGGCGAATTCCAGAGCCAGTACGAGGCCGGCGCCAATCCGGTGGTGGTGCTGACCGACCTTGCCGATTTCACCCATCTGGTAACGCGGCTGAAATATGTGCCGGATGCGGCAAACGACCCGTCGCTCAGCGAGATCGAGCGCACCAAGGCGGCGGAATTCGCCAAGGGCATTGCGGTGACGACGCTATCGCGCATCTGGCAGATGCTGCTGAAGGGCATTCCGGAAACGGAAGGCTCGTCGCGGACGGCAGGAGCGGCCGAGATGGTGCTGATCCGACTTGCGCATGCCGCACACCTGCCGGCGCCCGAGGATGCGGCGCGGCGGCTTGCCGAATTTTCCGGCGACAATGCCGGTCCGCGGCCCTCCCCTTCGCCTTCCGGCAATGGCGGCGGCAGCGGAACACGGGTTCCCTATCAGAGCAGTGTCGCGGCGCGCGCAGCCGAGCCAACACCACGGCCGCTACCCTCAGGGCCGACGGCGATGCTACGCGCCGTGCCCAATCCCGAGCCGCAGAATATCGGCCGGACTGAGGCAAAGCCCGCAGAGGCTCCGAAGCCGCTCGTGCGCATCAATTCGATCGGCGATATCGTCGACCTCGCCGGCGAGAAGCGCGATGTCAAATTGAAGGCACTGGTGCGCAACTTCGTGCGGCCGGTACGTCTCGAGCCGGGCCGGCTGGACGTGAACCTCACCGAAGGTGCGCCGAACACGCTGCTTAACGAGCTCGCCGTCAAGCTCAAGGAATGGACCGGAATCCACTGGATCGTCAGCACCAGCCGCGAAGAGGGCGGGCCGACGCTGGTGGAGGCGGAAGCCAAGGCGCAGGAACAGCGCGTCAGCGATGCGCGCCAGGATCCCGATGTCGCGGCGATCCTGGCGCATTTCCCCGGCGCCAAGATCATCGACGTGCGTGTGCGGGCGCCGGAACCGGACGAGGAAGGCGAGGCGACGCCGCCCGCTGCCGCCGAATCCGAGGAAGGCGACATCCTGCCCGGCGACGATATAGAATTCTAAGGTTTCAAGAAGGAGCGAGACGATGCGCGACATCATGGGCATGATGGGCAAAGTCAAGGAAATGCAGGCCAAGATGGAGCAGATGCAGGCGGAGATCGCCGAGCTCACGGCCGAAGGCAAGGCGGGCGGCGGCCTCGTCGCCGTCGTCATCTCGGGCAAGGGCGAGCTGAAGAGCCTGAAGATCGACCCGTCGCTGTTCAAGGAAGACGATGTCGAGATCCTCGAGGACCTGATCGTCGCCGCTCACAAGGACGCCAAGGACAAGGCCGAGGCGCTCGCCGCCGAAAAGACCAAGGCGCTGACGGCAGGCCTGCCGATCCCGCCGGGCTTCAAGCTGCCGTTCTGAGAGGGCCTACCTATTCAAGGCCCAAAGTCCGATCTAGCGCGCTTCGTCGCTCTCGGATTCCAACATAGCCCGCAGTTTGTAGTGAATTGGGGCGGCGAGATATCGCGCCCGATCTGCCGCCCGAAGCCGTCGACCGAAAGTCTCCATCAGCTCCGGCATGGTGATCTTGGCTCCGTGAAAGGGCGTGCATTCCAACGACATTCCGGCCTTGGCCACGCCGCTCCGGATGACACGGCAATAGATGCCGGGACGGGCGGCGGCGGTATAACGTTTGACGAATTTCGGATCGGCCATCCTGGCGGCAAACGTGGCGCAGGGGATGCGGCACGCGGTGACTTCGAGGACGAGATCGCCGATCACGAAGCGGTCACCGACGGCGACATCGCGATTGTCGAGATCCGAGATCACCATGTTTTCGCCGAAAGTGCCGGGCTCGTATGGCCGACCGAGCTCGCTGCTCCACCAGTCGAGCGTCAGCGATCCCTCGACATAAACAGCCTGATCGACACCGCCATGGTGTTTGCGGTTGCAGATGGCATCGCCGACCAGACCTTCGGCATCGATCATCACCGCGCCGTTGACGGCATGTTTGAAGATGCCGGTCTTGTAGCTCTTGCCCGGCAGTCTTTCCGGATTGCCGGTGCACAGCGCCAGGATTTTCATGGGATGGCCAATCCTTCCGCGATTCCGTTTCCGTTCCATATCAGTTAAGAACGGCGCATGGCAAAACGAGTCACCGGCCCCGAAATCGAAAAACTCATCCAGCTTCTGGCGAAGGTGCCGGGCCTCGGGCCGCGCTCGGCGCGCCGGGCGGCACTGCATCTGATCAAGAAGAAGGACCAGTTGCTCGGCCCGCTGTCGAATGCGATGGGCGAGGCCTATGACAAGGTGAAGATTTGCTCGCGCTGCGGCAACGTCGATACGGTCGATCCCTGCACCGTCTGCACCGACACGCAGCGCGATCAATCCGTCATCATCGTCGTCGAGGACGTATCGGATCTCTGGGCGCTGGAGCGCGCGGGCGCGATGAACGCCGCCTATCACGTCCTCGGCGGCACGCTGTCACCGCTCGACGGGGTCGGGCCCGACGATCTCAACATTCGCGGGCTGATCGACCGGGTCGGCGAAGGCGGTATCCGCGAGCTGATCATCGCCGTCAACGCCACCGTCGAGGGGCAGACGACGGCGCATTATATCACCGACCAGCTGCAGGGGCTGGACGTGAAGATCACCCGGCTGGCGCATGGTGTGCCTGTTGGCGGCGAGCTCGACTACCTCGACGAGGGAACGCTCGCGGCGGCCCTTCGGGCGCGGACAGTGATATGAGGGGTTTGCCTATGCCGAAAGATGTTCCACGGCGGCTATTCGCACTCGCCCTAGCGACCGCCCTCCTCCCCCTCTCCGCCCTCGCAGCCCCTTCGAAAGCCAATGTCGAAGCGCAGTTCGAGACATGGGTACGGAAAGACCTCTGGCCGGAAGCGAAGGCGGGCGGGATTTCCGAGAAGACCTTCCAGGCTGCCTTTTCCGGCATCACGCTGAACTGGAACCTGCCCGATCTTGCCCCGCCCGGCTTCCCGCCGCCGAAGGAGCAGAAGCAGACGCAGGCCGAATTTTCCTCGCCCGGTCCCTATTTCAACGAGGACCGGCTGAAGAAGCTTGCCGCAACGGGGCGCGGCTTTGCGGCGCAATATGATTCGACGCTGAAACGCATCGAGAAGACCTATGGCGTGCCCGGCTCGATCGTGCTGGCCATCTGGGGCCGGGAGACAGGCTTCGGTGCGGCGAAGATCCCGAACTCGGCAATCGAGGTGTTGGCGACCAAGGCCTTCATGTCGACGCGCAAGGAGATGTTCCGTACCGAGCTGGTGGCCGCACTCCATATTCTCGATGGCGGTGACGTCGCACCGGCCGATTTCAAGGGGTCGTGGGCGGGCGCACTCGGCCAACCGCAATTCATGCCGACCAGCTATCTGAAATATGCCGTGGATTTCGATGGCGACGGCCATCGCAACATCTGGACCTCGGTGCCCGATACGCTCGCCTCGATCGCCAATTTCCTGGTCAAGAAGGGCTGGCAGCGCGACCGCGACTGGGGCTTCGAGGTGTCGATCCCGGAGGCGGTTTCCTGCGCGCAGGAGGGGCCCGATCTGGCAAAGCCGCTGTCGCACTGGGCCTCGCTCGGCATCGACCGCATCTCCGGCAAGGGGTTTCCCTCCAGCGAGATGAAGGCTGAAGGCATGATGCTGGTGCCGGCCGGCCGCGACGGGCCGGAATTCATCGTCACGCCGAATTTCTACATCATCAAGGAATATAATAATTCCGATCTCTACGCGCTTTATATCGGCAATCTCGCCGATCGGATCGCCTATAATGGCGGCGCCTTTGAGGGCAGATGGGGCGATGTCGGCAAGATGTTGCGCTCGGATGTCGCCGCCATGCAGAAGGCGCTGGAACGGCAGGGCTATGATGTCGGCGGTTCCGATGGTCTGCCAGGCTACAAGACGCGGCGTTCGATCGGCCAGTGGCAGGCCAAGAACGGCATGAAGCCGACATGTTTTCCCGAAGCGACGATGAAGGGCAAGCTGAAGTAACCGGCTTCAGAGACTGCGCTTCAGCCCTTCATGGCTGGCCACAAAACCGAGCTTCTCGTAGAAGCGGATCGAATCCGCCCGCGTCTTGTCCGATGTCAGCTGCACGAGGCCGCAGCCACGCTCGACGCATTGGGCGATCGCCCATGCGATGAATTCAGAGCCGAGGCCCGAGCCGCGAAGGTCGCTGGCAACACGCACGCTTTCGATCTGACCGCGCCACATGCCTGTTCTCGAAAGGCCGGGAAGAAAGCTCAGCTGCAGGCAGCCGACGACACGATCGGCCGCGTCGCTGGCGACGGCCAGCAGCTGATTGGCGTCCGCCTCGATCGCCGCGAAGGCCGCGAGATACCGTGCGTCCACGGGATCGGTAACGATCTCCCTGGCGCCGCCGAGATCGTCATCGGCCAGAAGCCGGACGATGGCGGCAAGATCGGATTGGCGGGCGAGCCTGAACCTATACATGGCCGTTCTCAATGATGCAGATCGATCGGCGCCTTGTGGAAGACGTCGTTATCAGGCGGAATAGCCTGGCGTTCGATCATGCGGTGAACATGCGGCAAACCTTCGCCGCGGTGAAGCGCGCGAAGCCTGTCGATGTTTTCGGCATCGGCCTGCGTGCGCCGCTGGTTGTGTCTTATATATTCGACCCAGGTCGACGTATGGTAGGTCTCCGTCCAGAGCCCGGGATTTTCGAGATCGCGCATCAGCGCCCAATTGCGGGCGCCGTCGCGGATGCGGATGCGGCGGCGCTCACCCATCAGCGTCATGAATTCGGCAAGGTCGGCATCGGCGATCTCGTAGTCGACAAGGATGACGATCGGGCCACTGCGCGGCGTGATGTCGAGGCTCAGGGCCGGCTCGATGAAGCGGTTCAGCGGATCGAGGTTGAGCGAAGCGAAGGCCGGCATGGAAAAACGCAGGCCGATCGCGATGCCGAGCAGCATGACGACCGATGACATCAGCAGCGCATCGGCGACGCCATAACGATCGGCGGCAACGCCCCACAGCCAGCTGCCGCCGGCAATGCCGCCGAAGGTGACGGTCTGGTAGAGCGACAGCGCCCGGCCGACCACCCAGCGCGGCGTCGAAAGCTGGACGATGGTGTTGAACAGCGAAAGTGCGGAGACCCAGCAGGCGCCGGAGACGAGCAGCCCGGCGGAGGTGAGGACGGCACTCGGGCTCACGGCGGCGATGACGGCGCTCATCGCGAAGCCGGCAAAGGCCAAGCGGATGATCGTCTCGCTGGAAAGCATCTGGCGAAGCCTCGCATTCATCACCGCGCCGCCGATCGCGCCGATGCCGAAAGCGCCGAGCATGAAACCATAGGTCAGCGGCCCGCCGGCAACGAGATCGAGGGCGACGACCGGCAGCAGCGCCAGGATCGAGCTGGCGCCGATGCCGAAGAGCAGGCCCCTGACGAGGACCTTTTCGAGATTGGGCGACATCGAGATATAGCGCAGGCCGGCAAAGATGGCGCTGCCAAGCGCCTCCCGCGGCAGGGTCGAGACCGGCGTGGCTGGCCGCCAGCGCAGCAGGGCATAGATCAAGGCGAAGTAACTCACCGTGTTCACCGCAAAGGCCGCAGCCGCGCCGGCAGCGGCGACGATGACGCCGCCGATCGCCGGGCCGACGCTGCGGGTGATGTTGAAGCCCATGCTGTTCAGGGTGACGGCGCCCGGCAGATCGGCGCGCGGCACCATGTCGCCGACCGAGGCCTGCCAGGAGGGATTGTTGAGCGCCGTGCCGCAGCCGATCAGGAAGGTGAAGAAGAGCAGCAGCCAGGGTGTGATCCAGCCGAGAAGGGCCGAGGCCGTCAGCAGCGCCGAAACCGTGAGCATCATGCATTGCGCCGTCAGCATGACCCGGCGACGGTCATAATTATCGGCCAGCGCGCCCGATATCAGCGAAAACAGCATGATCGGTAGCGCCGTCGAGGTCTGCACCAGCGCGACCATGTCCTCCGAGGCGGTGATCGTCGTCATCATCCAGGCAGCGCCCACCGCCTGGATCAGGCCGCCGAAATTCGAGGAAAGGCTCGCGAACCAGATGGTGCGGTAGGTATCGTGCCGCAAAGGCGCCAATGTCGAGGAAGTGTAGGCCACGATTTCTCCCGCTTTTGTTATTGCGCCCCAGCGGCAATATATGCGCAAGACCGGCGCTGGCCATAGGCCTGTTCACGCGCGGCAAGCGAATTGGCGGAATCGGTCGCGGACCTTGCAATTTCGGAAAAACCCGACTATATGCCTCTCAAATTCTTGATCGCTTGATGAAGAGTGGGCCGCAAGGACCCGCTCTTTTTTATTAGCGCGATCGCCCGAACAGCTTGAAATTGCGAGGAGCGCACCGCTTGTCGGACATGACAAACGCAGACAACGAACTTGAGCCGCGGCTGATTACCGAAACCGGGCTCGACCAGCGTCTTGCCGATATCATCGAACCCGTCCTCGTCGGCCTGGGCTTCCGGCTTATCCGCGTCCGCATGCTGAACCAGAACGGCGCGACGATGCAGGTCATGGCCGAACGCAACGACGGCACGATGACGGTTCAGGACTGCGAAGAAATCTCGATGGCGATTTCTCCCGTCCTCGATGTGGAAGATCCGATCGATAAAGAGTATCATCTCGAGGTGTCTTCGCCCGGCATCGATCGTCCGATGGTGCGGAAATCCGATTTCGTCCGCTGGCAGGGCCACCTTGTGAAATGCGAGACGTCGATCTTGATCGACAATCGCAAGCGCTTCCGCGGCAAGATCGTCGAAGCAGGCGCAGATGGTTTCACGCTCGAGCGTGACCAGGTCGCCTATGGGGAAGAGCAGAAGGTCACCATTCCCTTTACGGCGCTCAGCGATGCGAAGCTCATTCTGACCGACGACCTGATCCGCGATGCGTTGCGCGCCGACAAGCAGGCAAAAGCACAGGCCGCCAACCAGAACGAAGCGGACGACCAGGAATAACCGATCAACAGACCGCTCCAGGGACGGGAACCCTGGAGTAAAGACGGAGAAACAAGACAATGGCAGTCAGTGCGAACCGGCTCGAACTTCTGCAGATCGCAGATGCAGTGGCGCGCGAAAAGGTCATCGACCGCGAGATCGTGCTGGCCGCAATGGCCGACGCTATCCAGAAGGCGGCACGCTCCCGTTACGGCACCGAGTCCAACATCCGGGCCGACATCAATCCGAAGACCGGCGAAATCCGCCTGCAGCGCCTGCTCGAAGTCGTCGACAAGGCCGAGGATTATTCGACGCAGATCCCGCTGGAACTGGCCCGCGACCGCAATCCGGACGCCGCACTCGGCGACTTCATCGCCGATCCGCTGCCGCCGATGGATTTCGGCCGCATCGCCGCCCAGTCCGCCAAGCAGGTGATCGTGCAGAAGGTGCGTGAAGCCGAGCGCGACCGCCAGTTCGACGAATTCAAGGATCGCGTCGGCGAGATCGTCAACGGTACCGTCAAGCGCGTCGAATATGGCAACGTCATCGTCGATCTCGGCCGCGGCGAAGGCATCATCCGCCGCGACGAAATGATCCCGCGCGAAAACGTCCGCTATGGCGATCGCGTCCGTGCCTATGTCTATGATGTCCGTCGCGAGCAGCGCGGCCCGCAGATCTTCCTGTCGCGCACGCATCCGCAGTTCATGGTGAAGCTGTTCACCATGGAAGTGCCAGAAATCTACGACGGTATCATCCAGGTGAAGTCGGTCGCCCGCGATCCGGGTTCGCGCGCCAAGATCGCGGTGATCTCGAACGACAGCTCGATCGATCCGGTCGGCGCCTGCGTCGGTATGCGCGGTTCGCGCGTCCAGGCCGTCGTCGGCGAGCTCCAGGGCGAGAAGATCGATATCATTCCGTGGAGCCAGGACCCGGCGACCTTCGTCGTCAACGCCCTGCAGCCGGCCGAAGTCGCCAAGGTCGTTCTCGACGAGGATGCCGAGCGCATCGAAGTCGTCGTTCCCGACGAGCAGCTGTCGCTTGCGATCGGCCGCCGCGGCCAGAACGTCCGGCTCGCCTCGCAGCTGACCGGCTGGGACATCGACATCATGACGGAGGCCGAGGAATCGGAACGCCGCCAGAAGGAATTCAACGAGCGCACCAACCTGTTCATGGATTCGCTCGACGTCGACGAGATGGTCGGCCAGGTTCTGGCCTCCGAAGGTTTTGCCGCGGTTGAAGAACTGGCCTATGTCGATCTCGACGAAATCTCCTCGATCGACGGTTTCGACGAGGAGACGGCGCAGGAAATCCAGCAGCGCGCCCGCGAATTCCTCGAGCGTCTCGAAGCCGAGATGGACGAGAAGCGCAAGGCGCTCGGTGTCCAGGACGAGCTGCGTGAAATCGACGGCATGACCGCCCAGATGATGGTGGCGCTCGGCGAAGACGGCATCAAGACGATCGAGGACTTTGCCGGTTGTGCGGCCGACGATCTCGTCGGCTGGACGGAGCGCAAGAACGGCGAAACGAAGAAGTTCGAGGGTCTGTTCTCGAAATTCGACGTCTCGCGCGTCGAGGCGGAACAGATGATCGTCCAGGCCCGCCTCTCGGCCGGCTGGATTACCGAAGAGGACCTGGCGAAGGGGACCGAAGAAGAGGTCACCGAAGCCGAACAAGAAGCATGATGACCGTGCATGAGCCGGACGCTCTCCCTGATGAGGACGACGATCTTGCAGGTTATGACGTGAACGGACGCATGTGCATCGTGACGCGCGAAAACGGATCGCCGGAAGAGCTGATCCGCTTCGTTGCCGCTCCCGATGGAACTGTTGTCGCCGACCTGAAGCGCGAGCTTCCGGGACGCGGATGCTGGGTGAAGATCGACCGGTCGCTGGTCGACCGGGCGGTGGCGAAGAAGCTCTTCGCCCGCGCACTGAAAATGGATGTGAAGGCGGCGGACGATCTCGGCGCGAGCGTCGATCGGCTGCTTGCGGCGCAATTGATGCAGATGATGAACATGGCGCGGAAAGCCGGCCAGTTCGTCAGCGGGTCCGCGAAAGTGGATGCCGCGGTCAGAAGCGGAGCAGCCCTTGCGGTGTTCCACTCGACTGACGCAGCGGACGACGGCGTCCGGAAAATCGACCAGGCCCGCAAGGCCTGGCACCTCGGAATGGAGACCGAGGAGGAGATACCTTCCTTCCGTCTCTTCTCGGAGAGCGAAATGGAAGGCCTGATGGGCCAGAATGCTTTTATCCATGCCGCAGTGCTTGCAGGGCAGGCGGGTGAGGGTGTAGTGAAGCGCGCAAAGATGCTCGAACAGTACCGTATTGGCGGTCAGTCCCGGGCAGCGGGCGGCGCTGGCCGGCAAAAACAATGACGTGGTCACCGGCATCGGCCGGTCCCATTCTCATTGATCGACAGTATTGAACGACAGGGTCTGATCTAGTCATCGCTCCCTGTCCGAAGGAACGGGAACGAATGACCGATAGTAACGACGACAAGACAATCAGCGTGACGGGCAAAAAGACGCTTACCCTGAAACCATCGGGGATGAGTCAGGGCACCGTTCGCCAGGATATGGGTCGAGGTCGCACCAAAGCGGTCGTCGTCGAGACCCGTAAGCGGCGCCCGATGCGCCCGGAAGACGAAAAGCCGATCACACCTGTCGCTCCCGCGCCCGTCCGCGCAGCCGAGCCGGCACCTGCACCCGTGCAGGCACGCCCGCAGCAGCCGACGCCGGCACCGCGAGTTCAGCAGGGCAACAACAGCCAGACCAATCAGCGTCCGCAGCAGCCCTACCAGCAGCCGCGCTCGAACGATCGTCCGCGTCCGGTGGTGCTGAACCATCTGTCTCCGGAAGAGATGGACGCCCGCCGCCGCGCATTGGCCGAATCCCAGGCGCGCGACGCCCAGGACGCCATTCGCCGCGCCGAGGAAGAAAAGCGCCGTGCGGCCGAAGAGGTTGTCCGCAAGGCGGCCGAAGCGGAAGAAGCGGCCCGCAGGGCCGCCGAAGAGGCTGTCCGACAGGCGGAAGCGCCCGCTGCTGCCGAACCGGCAGCCGCCGCGGCCGCACCGGCTCCTGCTGTGGCCGAAGCTCGCTCCAACGCTCCGCGGCCGGCATCATCGGCGCCTGCTGCGCGCCGGCCTGATGCCGCAACACCCGCCGACGCCCGTCCGGCGCCGGGCGCCGCCGCACCGGCCGGTGTCCGTGGCCGTCGCAACGACACCGAGGATGACGATCGCGGCGCTGCGCGCGGCGGTCCGGCCCGTGGCCGTGTCGTTCGCCCGGAACCGGCAAAGCCGGTCACGACGCGTCCGAAGACGGAAGAAGAGCGCCGCCGCGGCAAGCTGACGATCACCACCGCTGACGCAGATGGCGACGACAATGCTCGTGGCCGTTCGCTTTCGGCGATGCGCCGCCGGCAGGAGAAGTTCCGCCGCAGCCAGATGCAGGAAACCCGCGAGAAGATCTCCCGCGAAGTCGTTCTGCCTGAGACCATCACCATTCAGGAACTGTCGCAGCGCATGTCCGAACGCGCCGTCGACGTCATCAAGTACCTGATGAAGGAAGGCCAGATGATGAAGCCGGGCGACGTCATCGACGCCGATCTTGCCGAACTCATCGCCGGCGAATTCGGCCATACGGTCAGGCGCGTATCGGAATCCGACGTCGAACTCGGCATCTTCAACGTGTCCGACGAAGATGGCGAACTGGTTTCGCGCCCGCCCGTCGTTACCATCATGGGTCACGTCGACCACGGCAAGACCTCGCTGCTCGACGCCATCCGCCATGCCAACGTGGTTGCCGGTGAAGCCGGTGGCATCACGCAGCATATCGGCGCCTATCAGGTGGAGCAGAACGGCCAGAAGATCACCTTCATCGACACCCCCGGCCACGCCGCCTTCACGGCTATGCGTGCCCGCGGCGCCCAGGCGACCGACATCGCGATCCTGGTCGTCGCAGCCGACGACAGCGTAATGCCGCAGACGATCGAATCGATCAACCACGCCAAGGCGGCCGGTGTTCCGATCATCGTTGCGATCAACAAGGTCGACAAGCACGAAGCGGATCCGCAGAAGGTCCGTAACCAGCTGCTGCAGCACGAAGTCTTCGTGGAATCCATGGGCGGTGAAGTGCTCGACGTCGAAGTTTCGGCCAAGACCGGCAAGAACCTCGACAAGCTGCTCGAGGCGATCCTGCTGCAGGCGGAAATTCTCGACCTCAAGGCCAATCCGAACCGGACGGCGGAAGGCACTGTCATCGAAGCCCAGCTCGACCGCGGCCGCGGTGCGGTCGCGACCGTGCTCGTCCAGAAGGGTACGCTGCGTCCTGGCCAGATCATCGTCGCCGGCGACGTCTGGGGCCGCGTGCGCGCGCTCGTCACCGACAAGGGCGACCATGTGAAGGAAGCCGGTCCGGCAATGCCGGTCGAAGTGCTCGGCCTGTCCGGCACGCCGCAGGCGGGCGACAAGTTCGCCGTCGTCGAAAGCGAAAGCCGCGCCCGCGAGATCTCGGAATACCGTCAGCGTCTGGCCCGCGACAAGGCGGCTGCCCGCCAGTCGGGACAGCGCGGTTCGCTGGAACAGATGATGATGCAGCGCCAGAGCGCCGGCATCAAGGAGTTCCCGCTTGTCATCAAGGGTGACGTGCAGGGCTCGATCGAGGCGATTGCCGGCGCGCTGGAGAAGCTCGGCACCGACGAGGTCCGCGCCCGCATCGTCCATTCGGGCGCCGGCGGCATCACCGAGTCAGATATCTCGCTCGCCGAAGCCTCGAACGCGGCCATCATCGGCTTCAACGTTCGTGCAAATACGCAGGCACGCCAGTTCGCCGAACGCGAAGGCATCGAAATCCGCTACTACAACATCATCTACGACCTCGTGGATGACGTGAAGGCAGCGATGTCGGGCCTGCTGTCTCCGGAACGCCGCGAAACCTTCATCGGCAACGCCGAGATCCTCGAGGTGTTCAACATCACCAAGGTCGGCAAGGTCGCAGGCTGCCGTGTCGTCGAAGGCAAGGTCGAACGCGGTGCGGGCGTCCGCCTCATCCGCAACGACGTCGTCGTTCACGAAGGCAAGCTCAAGACCCTCAAGCGCTTCAAGGACGAAGTCTCCGAAGTGCCGATGGGTCAGGAATGCGGCATGGCCTTCGAAAATTACGAAGACATGCGCGCCGGCGACGTCATCGAGTGCTTCCGCGTGGAACACATCACGCGCACGCTCTAAACCGCTGCGCACGATATATCAGCCCGAACGCCATTCGCCAGCCGGCGGATGGCGTTCGGGCATCTGCCGACTTGACCTTTTGGAATAAAAGAGTCATGGACGCTCTCCTTTGACGGGTTCGATTCCCAGCCGCATCGGCAAATAGAGATAACAATGACCAGACCAACTTCCTCCGCGCCTTCGCAGCGCATGCTGCGCGTTGGCGAACAGGTTCGCGCCGCTATCACCCAGGTGCTTCAACGCGGCGAAGTGCGCGACGACGTCATCGAGGCGACCGTGATCTCGATCTCGGAAGTGCGCATGTCGCCGGATCTCAAGATCGCCACCGCCTATGTGACGCCGCTCGGCGTTTCCGACCATAGCGTGGTCATCGAGGCGTTGAACCGTCATGCGAAGTTCATCCGCGGCCGGCTCGGGCCGCAGCTTCGGCAGATGAAATACATGCCGGAGGTGCGCTTCCGCGACGATACCAGCTTCGACAATTACAAGAAGATCGACGAGCTGCTGCGTTCGCCCGAGGTCCAACGCGACCTCGACGGCGATAATGACGAACAATAAACAGAAGAGACTGATGTCCAAACCACGCAAACCCAAGGGCCGGCCGATTTCCGGCTGGCTGATCCTCGACAAGCCGGTGGATTTCGGCTCGACGGAAGCCGTCTCCAAGATCAAGTGGCTCTACAAGGCACAGAAGGCCGGCCATGCCGGAACGCTCGATCCGCTCGCCTCCGGCATGCTGCCGATCGCGCTCGGCGATGCGACGAAGACCGTTCCCTATGTGATGGACGGCCGCAAGATCTACGAATTCACGGTGAGCTGGGGCGAAGAGCGCGCGACGGACGATCTCGAGGGCGAGGTGACCGAAAGCTCGGACAAGCGCCCAAGCGAACAGCAGATCCGCGATATCCTGCCTGGATATATCGGCACCATCAACCAGGTGCCGCCGCAGTTTTCCGCTATCAAGATAGCGGGCGAACGCGCCTATGATCTGGCGCGCGAAGGCGAAGCCGTCGAAATCCCGTCGCGCGAGGTCGATATCTTCCGGCTGACGTTGCTCGCCTGCCCGGATGCCGATCGCGCGCATTTCGAAGTGGAATGCGGCAAGGGCACCTATGTCAGAGCGCTCGCGCGCGATTTCGGCCGAGAGCTCGGCTGCTTCGGCCATGTGTCGGGGCTACGGCGCACCTTCGTCGCGCCCTTTGCGGAAGAGGCCATGGTGCCGCTTGCCGATCTCGTGGCACTGGAGGCGATCGAGGATATGGACGAGCGGCTTGCGGCCCTCGACGCGCTGCTGATCGACACCTGCGAAGCGCTCTCGTCCCTACCCCATCTGGTCATCAATGACGACCAGGCACACCGGCTGAAGATGGGTAACCCGATCCTGGTGCGTGGCCGCGATGCGCCGGTTGCCGAAAGCGAAGCTTATGCGACGGCCCGCGGCAAGCTGATCGCAATCGGCGAAATCGGCCAGGGCGAGTTTCGCCCGAAGCGCGTCTTCGGCTGATCGGCTATCCCAATGCATGTCGCCCAAAAGTGCGCAGCGGTTTTGGGGATAACGACATGCATAAATCAAAGACCTAAAGCGCGTCGCATGAATCCGGATTGACGCGACGCGCTTTAGAGAGGCACAGTTTTACGCCTCTTCCCTTTGCTGCCTGAATGGTTTATAGGCAGCGCCAGCATCGGGTACGCCCGATTGCATTCGCGGCCAAAGCTGGACGACATCCCGGCTTTTGGCGACCTTTATCTCCTCTCTTAGAAAGGATCACCCGATGTCGATCACTGCTGAGCGCAAGGCTGCGCTGATCAAGGAATATGCGACCGTTGAAGGCGATACCGGTTCTCCGGAAGTCCAGGTCGCGATCCTGACCGAACGCATCAACAACCTGACCGAACACTTCAAGGACCACAAGAAGGATAACCATTCCCGCCGTGGCCTGTTGACGATGGTTTCGAGCCGCCGCTCGCTTCTTGATTATCTCAAGAAGAAGGATGAAGGCCGCTATTCCAAGCTGATCGCCAGCCTGGGTATCCGCCGCTAAGATTGTCCGGCGGGCGCTTCCGAGCGTCCGCCGGATCTGTTTCGGGACAAGGCTCCCGATGAAATGTTCCAGCCGCGCCCTATCTAAGCGGTGGAACGACCGGCAGACCCGGATGGGCCGGATCTGCCAAACCAACCGTTGACCTGTCATGGGGCAGGATTGCCGGATGCTTTCGGCCAAGGCTCATCAGTGAGTGCTGGCCCGGTTCCCCAGGGAACCTTCGGGTTGCTGGAAATCTTCGGATTTCCCGGGAACCCGAGGAATGAAAAGCCTCCCGTTGTCTTGCCCGTGATACGTCACATTGATTGCGGTCGACTGTGCGCTGCGCCTTGATATCGGCGATGGCGCGTGCTCCCGCATTGAAGGACAAGACATGTTTGATACACACACCGTGGAAATCGAGTGGGCCGGCCGCCCGCTGAAGCTTGAAACCGGCAAGATTGCCCGTCAGGCCGACGGCGCGGTTCTCGCCACCTACGGCGAAACCGTCGTTCTTGCCACCGTCGTCTCGGCCAAGGCGCCGAAGCCCGGCCAGGACTTCTTTCCGCTCACCGTCAACTACCAGGAAAAGACCTATGCAGCCGGCAAGATCCCCGGCGGCTATTTCAAGCGCGAAGGCCGTCCGAGCGAGAACGAGACCCTCGTTTCACGCCTGATCGACCGCCCGATCCGCCCGCTCTTCCCGGAAGGCTACAAGAACGACACGCAGGTCGTCGTCACCGTCATCCAGCACGACCTTGAAAACAATCCGGACATCCTGTCGATGGTCGCCACTTCGGCCGCGCTGACGCTGTCCGGCGTTCCCTTCATGGGCCCGGTCGGTGGTGCACGCGTCGGCTACATCAACGGCGAATACGTTCTCAACCCGCATCTCGACGAGATGGACGAATCGAGCCTCGATCTCGTCGTCGCCGGCACCTATGACGCCGTGCTGATGGTGGAATCCGAAGCCAAGGAACTCAACGAAGACGTCATGCTCGGTGCCGTCATGTTCGGCCACAGGGGCTTCCAGCCGGTTCTCGACGCGATCATCAAGCTCGCCGAAGTTGCCGCCAAGGAGCCACGCGACTTCCAGCCGGAAGATTACTCCGCTCTCGAAACCGAAATGCTCGGCCTTGCCGAAGGTGAACTTCGCGAAGCCTACAAGATCACCCAGAAGGCCGACCGCTACGCCGCCGTCGATGCCGTCAAGGCGAAGGTGAAGGCACACTTCCTCCCCGAGGAAGGCGAAGCCAGGTACACGGCCGAGGAAGTCGGCGCGATCTTCAAGCATCTGCAGGCGAAAATCGTCCGCTGGAACATCCTCGACACCAAGAGCCGCATCGACGGCCGCGACCTCGAAACCGTCCGTCCGATCGTTTCGGAAGTCGGCCTTCTGCCGCGTACGCATGGTTCGGCGCTGTTTACCCGTGGTGAAACGCAGGCGATCGTGGTTGCCACCCTCGGCACCGGCGAAGACGAGCAGTATGTCGACAGCCTGACGGGCATGTACAAGGAGCGCTTCCTGCTCCATTACAACTTCCCTCCCTACTCTGTTGGCGAGACCGGCCGCATGGGCTCCCCGGGTCGCCGTGAAATCGGCCACGGCAAGCTCGCATGGCGCGCGATCCGTCCGATGCTGCCGACGGCTGAGCAGTTCCCCTACACGCTACGCGTCGTCTCCGAGATCACCGAGTCGAATGGCTCGTCCTCGATGGCGACCGTCTGCGGCACCTCGCTCGCTCTGATGGACGCAGGCGTTCCGCTGGCCAAGCCGGTTGCCGGTATCGCCATGGGTCTGATCTTGGAAGGCGATCGCTTCGCGGTTCTCTCCGACATTCTCGGTGACGAAGACCACCTCGGCGACATGGACTTCAAGGTCGCCGGTACCGCTGACGGCATCACCTCGCTGCAGATGGACATCAAGATCGCCGGCATCACCGAAGAGATCATGAAGGTTGCCCTCGGCCAGGCCCAGGGCGGTCGCGCCCACATTCTCGGCGAAATGGCCAAGGCCATCACCGAAAGCCGCGGCCAGCTCGGCGAATTCGCTCCGCGCATCGAAGTCATGAACATCCCGGTCGACAAGATCCGTGAAGTCATCGGCTCCGGCGGCAAGGTCATTCGCGAAATCGTCGAAAAGACCGGTGCGAAGATCAACATCGAGGACGACGGCACCGTCAAGATCGCCTCCTCCTCCGGCAAGGAAATCGAAGCGGCCCGCAAGTGGATCCACTCGATCGTTGCCGAACCTGAGATCGGCCAGATCTACGAAGGCACTGTTGTCAAGACCGCCGACTTCGGCGCCTTCGTCAACTTCTTCGGCGCCCGTGACGGCCTCGTCCACATCTCGCAGCTTGCTTCCGAACGCGTCGCCAAGACGCAGGACGTTGTCAAGGAAGGCGACAAGGTCTGGGTCAAGCTGCTCGGTTTCGACGAACGCGGCAAGGTTCGCCTGTCGATGAAGGTCGTCGACCAGGCCACCGGCCAGGAAATTGCGAACGACAAGAAGAAGGAAGAAGCGGCCGAATAAGCCGCATCTCCCAGATTTGATTCCGGGCGCGGGAATCTTCCGCGCCCTTTTTGTATCCGAAGTCGAGACGAGATCCATGAGCCGCGAGACGCTGAAGACCCTGTTCCATCCCTTTGCCAGCGGCACAGTCGAGGCGCCCGGCGAGGGCGAGCGCGTGCTCTTCCTCGGCGCCGAGGCAGGCTTTGCGCTGCCGGACGGCTTTGCCGCCTCGCTCAACGCCGTCCAGGGCTTCCGGCCGCTCTATCGGCAGCTGTTGGCGCAGCGGATCGAAGCGAAGCCGCAGATCGACGGCGACGACTACGATGCGGCTCTGGTGCTCTGCACCAAGCACAAGGGCGAGAACGAAGCCAACCTCGCTGCGGCGATCGCGCGCACGCGGGTCGGCGGCCTGATCGTCGTCGCCGGTGCGAAGGAAGACGGCATCCAGCCGCTGCGCAAGCGGCTGGAAGGTTTCAATCTCGCCGTCGACCATATGCCGAAATATCACGGTGTCGCCTTCTGGTTCGGTCGCCCTGCCGATGCCGGCGAGATCATCTCGAAGCTGGCAAAGGCGCCGGTGCGCGTCGACGGCCGTTTCCATGCGACCGCCGGCATGTTCTCGCATGACCGGATCGATGCCGGATCGGAACTGCTCGCCTCGCGCCTGCCTGAGGATTTCACCGGCGACGTTGCGGATTTCGGCGCCGGATGGGGCTATCTCTCCGTGGAACTGGCGCGGAGATCGCGTGGACTGACACGCCTCGACCTCTACGAGGCCGATCACGCGGCTCTGGAGGCGGCCAGGGACAATCTGGCGGAGAACTGCCCGAACGCGCCTGCGCGCTTCTTCTGGCACGATCTGGCGGGCGAACCGGTCAAGGACAAATACGATCTCGTCATCATGAACCCGCCCTTCCACGAAGGTCACGCCGCCGAACCTTCGCTCGGCCAGGCCATGATCAAGACCGCCGCATCCGCCCTGCGCGGCGGCGGCCGCCTGATGCTCGTCGCCAATCGCGGCCTGCCTTACGAGCCGGTTCTGGCAGCGAATTTCAGGGAAAGCGGTGAAACCTGCCGCAACGCCCGCTTCAAGGTGCTGTGGGCGAAGAAATAGGGCTCAAGCGGCTTCGATACCGATCATCCCAACCGATACAACAAAAAGGCCGTGCGCATCATCTGCGCACGGCCTTTGAGTTTCAATCGGGTCGTTGTTTATTCGACATCCGCCTTGCGCAGCGTTTCCAGCGTCGGCATGGAGGTGACGTTAAACCCTGCGTCGACAAAGTGGATCTCGCCGGTGACGCCGGCGGACAGGTCGGAGAGCAGGTAGAGCGCCGAATTACCGACCTGATCGATGGTCACGGTCTTGCGCAGCGGCGCATTGCGCTGGTTCCAGGAGAGGATCGCGCGCGCATCAGAGATGCCGGCGCCGGCAAGCGTGCGGATCGGGCCGGCGGAAATGGCGTTGACGCGGATGCCGCGCGGACCGTAATCGGCGGCGAGATAACGCACCGAGGCCTCGAGCGCGGCCTTGGCAACACCCATGACGTTGTAGTTCGGGATGACGCGCGTCGAACCATTATAGGTCAGCGTCAGCATCGCACCGCCATCTTCCATCAACGGAGCGCAGCGCTTGGCGATCTCGGTGAACGAGAAACAGGAAATGACCATGGTGCGGCTGAAATTCTCCCGCGTCGTATCGGCGTAGAGACCCTTCAGCTCGTTCTTGTCGGAGAAACCGATGGCGTGGACGATGAAATCGAGCTTGCCCCAGCGCTCACCGAGCGCGTCGACCACGGCATCGACCGAGGCGATGTCCTCGACGTCGCAGGGCAGCACGAAATCCGAATTGACCTCGGCAGCCAGCGGCTTGACGCGCTTGCCGAGCGCATCGCCCTGATAGGTGAAGGCGAGTTCCGCACCCTGTGCGGCGAGAGCTTTTGAAATCCCCCAGGCGATCGAGTGGTTGTTTGCGACGCCCATGATGAGCCCGCGCTTACCCTGCATGATTCCCGACATGTTGTTATCCGTTATAACGCTGGAAGACCAGCGTGGCGTTGGTGCCGCCGAAGCCGAAGGAGTTGGAGAGGGCAATGTCGATCTTCGCGTCGTCGATCCGTTTGCGCACGATCGGCACGCCTTCGAATTCCGGATCGAGCTCGGCGATATGGGCGCTTTCGCCGATGAAGCCTTGCTGCATCATCAGCAGGGAATAGATCGATTCCTGCACGCCGGCAGCACCCAGCGAATGGCCGGTCAATGACTTGGTCGACTGGATATGCGGAATCCTGGAGCCGAATACCTCGCGGATGGCGCCGATTTCCTTGCTGTCGCCGACCGGCGTCGAGGTGCCGTGGGTATTGATGTAGTCGACGTCGCCTTTGACGGTGGCGAGCGCCTGGCGCATGCAGCGGATAGCCCCCTCGCCCGAGGGGGCAACCATGTCGTAGCCGTCCGAAGTTGCTCCGTAGCCGACGATTTCGGCATAGATCTTTGCACCGCGGGCCTTGGCGCGCTCCAGTTCCTCGAGCACCAGCACACCGGCGCCGCCAGCGATGACGAAACCGTCGCGGTTGACGTCATAGGCGCGCGAGGCGCTGTCCGGCGTGTCGTTATATTTTGAGGACATTGCGCCCATGGCGTCGAAGAGGTTGGACATCGTCCAGTCGAGATCTTCGTGGCCGCCGGCGAACATCACGTCCTGCTTGCCCCACTGGATCATTTCGGCGGCATTGCCGATGCAATGCGCCGAGGTCGAGCAGGCCGACGAGATCGAATAATTGACGCCGTGGATCTTGAACCAGGTGGCAAGCGTCGCCGATGCGGTCGAGGACATCGCCTTCGGCACGGCGAAGGGGCCGATGCGCTTCGGGCTGTTGTTCTTCACGGTGATCTCGGCAGCCTCGATCAGGGTGCGGGTAGACGGACCGCCGGAACCCATGATGATGCCGGTGCGCTCGTTGTTGCCGATGTCCTTGTCCTCGAGACCGGAATCGGCGATCGCCTGCTTCATGGCGACATGGTTCCAGGCGCCGCCCTGCGACAGGAAACGCATGGCGCGGCGGTCGACCAGTTCGGCAAGTTCCGCCGAACCGAGCTTTGGACTGCCCCATACCTGGCATTTGAACCCATGTTCGGCGAAATCGCTCGAAAAGGAGATACCCGACTTTGCCTGCCGCAAGGATTCGGTGACTTCGGCCGCGTCGTTTCCGATCGAGGACACGACACCCAGACCCGTGACAACTACCCGTCTCATCTGATCAAACCTTTGTTGTTTTCGTCCGTCGCTCGAAATGCGGTTTCAGGCCGTCTTGTCTTTCGATAGACCGACGCGAAGGTCGGCCGCCTGATAAATGGTTTCGCCGTCCGCCTTCAGCCAGCCGTCGGCCGTGCCGAGGACCAGACGGCCGCGCATGACGCGCTTGAAGTCGATGCCATATTCGATCAGCTTCGTATGCGGCCGGACCATGCCCTTGAATTTCACTTCACCTGTCGAAAGCGCCATGCCGCGGCCTTCCTCGCCGAGCCAGCCCAGGAAGAAACCGGTCAGCTGCCACATGCCGTCGAGACCAAGGCAGCCCGGCATGATCGGATTGCCTTCGAAATGGCAGGGAAAATACCAGTCGTCGGGGCGCACGTCATATTCGGCCCTGAGGTAGCCCTTGTCGAAGGCTCCGCCGGTTTCGGAAATGTCGGTGATACGATGAACCATCAGCATGGGCGGCAGGGGCAGCTGCGCATTGCCGGGGCCGAACAGCTCGCCATGTGCGCAAGCGATGAGTTCGTCGTACGAGAAGCTGGACTGTCTGGTCGTCATAAAGTTTCTTTTTCCCCCCGCGTGAAGCCGATGGATGTGAACGTGTAGTCCAAGTTCTTCAGAAAATGAAGCACGAGCAAGGCAGCTTCATTCATCGCCCCGGACCAGGCTTGCGCCATTATTTGGTGGTCGCATACAGGAAGGCCAGGGCCGCGACCAGACCTATTTGCGTCAAAAGCCGGTTTTTGCCGCGTTTATCAGGCTCTTGCCCTCATTGAACTATTGAAAGGCTCCGGTGCAAAAGTTATACCGCTTGAAGAAACATGATTGCTTTATGCCAGAATAACCGGAGTTGGTCTTGATGACGGGTACGCTCCCGATCGCAATAGAGGTAAGGCTGCGCGGTGCAGGACTGCGCCCTACCCGCCAGCGTGTGGCGCTCGGCGACCTCCTGTTTGCCAAGGGCGACCGGCATTTGACCGTCGAGGAACTGCATGAGGAGGCGGTTGCCGCCGGTGTGCCGGTTTCGCTGGCAACCGTCTACAACACGCTGCACCAGTTCACGGAAGCCGGCCTGATCCGCGTCCTCGCCGTCGAAAGCGCCAAGACCTATTTCGACACCAATGTGTCCGACCATCACCATTTCTTCATCGAAGGCGAGAACGAGGTGCTCGACATTCCCGTCAGCAACCTGACGATCGGCAATCTGCCGGAACCGCCAGAGGGCATGGAGATCGCTCATGTCGACGTGGTGATCCGGCTGCGGGCAAAGCAGGGCTGACGACACCGCCGCTTCACATGACATCGTCGGGATGCCGGCCGGGCTTGTGCTTGTAGGTCGGGAAGGTCCAGCCGAACCACAGGGCTCCGCCGCGCACCGCAAAGGCCGCCACGACGCCGCAGGCAGACGCCAGATAGAGCTGCATTCCGAGCGCATTGGCCGCCGTGAACACACCGGCGCCGATGAGGGCTGCGGTCACGTAGATTTCCGGCCTCAACAGCACCGAAGGCTCGTTTGCCATCAGATCACGCAGGATGCCGCCGAAGGTCGCCGTCAGCGTGCCGGTGACGATCGCGATGGTCGGGGAGCCGGTGGCGGCAAGGCCCTTGGCGGCGCCGATCACGCAATAGGCGGCAAGGCCGATCGCATCCAGCCAGATCAGCAGACGATAGCGCGATTCCAGCAGGTGGGCGGAGAAAAAGACGATGACGCCCATGATGCAGCAGACGAGGATATAGCCTGGGTTCAGCACCCAGAAGACCGGAACGCGGCCGAGCACGATATCACGTACCGTACCCCCGCCCGTTCCCGTCACCATGGCGAAAAACAAAAAACCGATGAGGTCCAATTGCTTGCGTGACGCGGCGAGCGCGCCTGTCGCGGCAAACAGCGCAATGCCGGCATAATCGAGATAGACGAGCAAGGACATGCGAACCCCGAACCGGCAGACGTTCAGAGCATGATGCCGAAAAGTGTGAGCGGTTTTCTCATGACATCATGCTCTAACTCTTGAATTGACAACAGGATTCAGATTTTAGGCCAATTAGGCCTAAAATCATTCTGTTCTCGAGAACAGAACCACGGCGGCAAGGGCGGCGCAAGGCGGGGGCGCCATAAAGCTCGAGTCTTTACGTGATGCATGTCGTTGTCCTAGAACCGCTGCACAGTTTTGGCGACATGCATTGGGCCACAGAGCCTTTATCCAAAGAGGAAAGCCGTGAAAACGCTGGTGCTCGCCGTTCTGAATATCGTCCTGCTGCTTGTCATGCCAGCTGTCGCCTTCGGCCAGCAATCGCTGATTTCCGATCCTGAGATCTACGAGAAGAAACATTTCCAGGAGCAGTGCAAGACGGCCGAATTTGCCGACGGCTTCGTCACCCGGCAGGACATCAACAATGACGGTTTGATCGACGCGGTGGTCAATGAGGGTCAGCTGACCTGCGACGGGCAGAAGGGGCCGCAATGCAATGACGACGGCTGCACCTATAATTTCTACCTGCAGGTTGCCGAAGGCGGTTATTTCATGATCGCGACGGCGCAGATCTATGGCTACGACTTCGTCCAGCGCTTCGGCAACATGGTGCTGGCGATGAAGATGCATCCGCGTTTCTGCGACCGCACGGAGGGTGATCCCTGCATCGTGACGGCCCGCGTCCGCGGCACGAAATTCGTCACCATCTCGAAGAAATAGCTCAGCATATGACCCGAAATCGGAATCGCCATTCGGGTCATGCGCAAAGTCAAAACGATCGAGCGTCCTTGGCGCGTCCTGTTGGACGCGCGGCGCTCTATTGCGGATAAAGTTCCGACGTGCGGCCGGCGAGATAATAGCCGACCAGGCCGTACCATTCCCGGATGGCGGTTGCCAAGTTCTGGGCATTGAGGTTCGGCTGGGTGAAATCCAATCCAAGTCTCACCTGGCCGTCGGTGCGATAATCGGTCGGCCAGGGCACGATATCGATGCCGAGCTTGCGGAAGATGCCGACGGATCGCGGCATATGAAAACCCGAGGTGATCAGCAGGCAATGGGAAAGCCCCTGGCTTGCCAGGAATTCCTTGGTATTGATCGCGTTTTCGAAGGTCGTGCGCGATTGCCTCTCCTCGATCAGGCGATCCTTGCCAACGCCGAAGAGCGGGAAGAACCGCTCGGATGCCGCCGCATCGCCTTCGTAGATGCCCGAGATCGAGCCGTCGCCGCCCGATACCAGAATGCGCGACTGCGGAAATTTTTGCGCGAGCCGCAGAGCTTCGACGAAGCGGTCGGCTCCGCCATTGAATTCTATGCCGTGGCGCGCCGTGTTCACCTCATTTTCGAAGGCGCCGCCGAGCACGATCATGCATTGCAGGTTGTCGGGATCGGCGGCCGGCTTTGCGAAGCGCTGCTCGAGACCCTGCATCAGGAGGTTGCCAGCCGTGGTGTAGAGCGTAACGAAAAGGATGAAGGCCGAACCAGCTGCGCCGAGGATACTTAAGATACGCCAGCGCAGAAGGCCGGCAATGAGGGCCAAGAAGACGAGGAAGAATGCCAGCGACAGCGGCTGAGCAAAAATCCAGACAAGCTTCGAAATCAGGAACAAGACCCACTCCTTGAGGATTGGCGGCGGTCCCTTCTATCCGATTCGACGGCAACAGGAATGCGACGGTCTATTTCGCGCGCCGCACGGCCGATCCGTGCGGCGGGATCTTCTGATTGAAGCGGCGTTGGAGCGGCCGCGGGATGAGCATGGCGACAAGCGCCAGCGCCATGGCAAAGAGGGAGACCAGCCACAGCGCATGCGCTCCGGTCAGCCGCGTCAGGACGGCGCCGACGATCGCACCAAGCACCATGCCGCCCCAGGGTACGATCTGGATCGTCCATTCGACACGACGATCACCGATGATCCAGCGGCCGATCCCGCGGCCGAAGCGCGACAGGGCACCGGTTACATAGGTCAGGCCGATCGGCAGGCCTTCGATGTGCTCGACGGCGGCGTTCACCATGCCCATGGAAAAAACGATCAGGTAGAACCGCGCGAAGAGCATGTTTTGCATCGTCATCATCGAGGCGAGCGCCAGGAGGAGGCCGACGCAGCCAAGCACCACGAAGATGCGGCGTTGCGAAAGATGAGAGATGACGATGCCTGCCGCATTGCCGAGCACGAAGACGATGATGGCAGAGATCAGGACTGCCGCGTGATAAAGATTGCCCTCAGTCAAGGCGAGTGCGGCCCGCGTCGTATTGCCGGTCATGAAGGAAACGAAATCGCCGGTGAGCAGAAGACCGGTTGCATCGGTCATGCCGGCGAGAAACGAAATCGAGCCGACGAGGGCGAGCCCGGTCAGGGTTCGTCTGGTCCGGATGATGCGGCGGCGTCTTGCTCTGGTCATTGGCTGAGGTCCTGGAGCCGAATCGCTGAGATTGCGGCAACAAGGATAATTCCTTTCGTTGAGGAATTGGCAAAGACGATCGGAAGGAGGTGAGGCGGACTTGAACGGCAAGACATTTTCGGCCATAGAGACGGCGTTGCTTTAGATCGAAGCTCCGTAAGCGTTTACGTCAATCAACGCGCAACCCGCCGGTCGGCGCTGCGCAATTGTCTGATCGGCACCTTACGGAGATCGAAATGCTCAAAGGCAAACTCCCTAAACGTTACAATACGATCATCATGCCGTTCATCCTCTCGCTGCTGATGACGTCAGTCGTCTCGGCGATCAGCATCGTGAGAGCCCAAGGCCTGACCGCGCCTGCCCTTGCTATGTGGCCCTCGGCATGGCTGCTCTCCTGGGCGATCGCATTTCCTGTCCTGCTACTCGTGCTGCCGGTGGTCAAGCGGCTGACGGCTGTGATCGTTGAGGCGTGAGGAGCGCAAGGCGCCGGCGGGCTGCGCAAGCGGCCTGCCGGAAGCGTTCCGCCGCGCACGCGTAGCTCCCACCCTGCAGGACCTTGCCATTCGTTCAGCAAGCCGTCTCTTTTGATGTGTATCAAGGCATGCTTTTCGAGCAGGGATAAGGTCCGGCAACTTGCCCAGGCAGTCCAACAACATTCCTGCGGCAGGTTTTCCAAAGAGATCAATCGGTCCGGAGATAGGGTGATGCCATTAAAACTGATCAGTGGAATGATGAAGTCGTCCGGCGAGGAAGCGTTGCTTGCGATGGATGCGGGCGGCGCAAATCAGATGGTCGTCATTGACAGGGGAGCTCTTCAGGAGGTCGCAGAACCACGACGCTGCGACGAAAGCCGGCTTCAGGAAAATATCGATTTGTTCAGCCGGATTGCGTCGGCGAAATATGACTGCGGCGACGTCGAACCGGATGGGCGCATCCGAATTGGCGCGGACGATCTGCTTGCATGGCGGCAGAGTGCGCATGTCAAAAGCAAGCCGGCAAGCATAGCTTGATCGGTCCATAGCTTGCGCCGGCAAGCCTGTCGATCAACACCGTCGTCACGCAGAAGGGCGCCATCTTTGACGTACGTCAATTCATAATTCCAGGGCAGTGCGAGAGTGTGGCGAATATCAGCTCTCGCCTCTTTCCGTTTGGAGATCAGCATGAAGCAACACCTCTTTCTTCCGCTCCTCACCTATCCGGATGCGACTTCGGAATTCATGATCGCCAACGCCGTCGCACTTGCGCACCACATGCAGGCGACGCTGACCGTCTGTGCGGTGGAGATTACCGTTCCCGACGTGTCCAATGCCCTGTCGTCGCTGATCATCGATGCGGCGAAGATGGCGCGGGATGCCGGGGCGCTCAGCCGCAAGCGTGCCTCGGCGCTGACCCGGATGGCGGTCGATGCGGCAAAAGGCGCTTCCGTGGATGTGCGCACGCGCGAGATCAAGACTGCGGAGCCTTTCGTCGTCGAGGTCCTTTCGGAAGCATCGCGCGCCTACGATCTCGTGCTTCTGGAATCGGCCGGGATCTCCCGTCCGATCGTCGAGGCGGTGCTGTTTGCGTCAGGTCGGCCGCTCATCCTATATCCGTCTGCACCTTTCGGCGGCCGGATGGATCACGTCGCCATCGCCTGGGATGGCAGCCGCGCTGCCGCACGGGCGGCACATGATGCCTCGTTTTTCCTGGAACGGGCTTCCAAGGTTTGCCTGCTTTCCGTCATCGACGAGAAGCCGGTGGAATTCGAGACCGGCGACTATCTGGTGGAGAATCTGCTGAAGAGCGGTGTCGTCGCGGAGGCGACGCGCGTGCGTGCGCGCGGCGAACCAGTCGGCGAGATGCTGCAGACCAAAGCCTTCGAATTGCGGGCAGACCTTCTCGTCATGGGCGGGTTCGGCCATTCGCGTCTGCGCGAATTCGTGCTCGGCGGCGCTACTCAAGCCGTGCTGACCAATATCAGCCTGCCTATCCTGCTGTCGCATTGAGCACTGGCACGCCATCTTCAACGATCGAATTCGGAGCAAACGGCTCCGAACTCGTATCGCCAGAACAATCGAAGGCATGGAACATATGCACGCCGGTTATTCTCCCTTCCAACCTAACGACCGGAAGGACCATGCATCGCCCTCAGCCGACGAATCGTCTCGCAGCCGCTAGGTTTCGATGAAACCGTCCGCTTCCTGCCGGCCGCTTCGGCTGCCGCCTCCACCAGTTGAAAAGCATATTCCACGGCCGCTTCCGTATCATCGTGGCAGAGCTTTTCTGCCTGGCAGCGGGTTTCGAGCGATCGTCTGATCCGGCGTTTGATGGCAGGCACAACGGCATCGTTCGTGTGAGCGAAAAGGTGCCGCAGGCAGCTGGTAGCGACCACTTCCGAAACCAGAAGTTTTCCTTCGATTTCGCCGAGCGTCGGCACGGCAAATCGCGCTCCTCCGCTCTGGCAGTCACGATCTGTAACCAACATCATTGTTCTCCCATTTCATCATCGAGCGCTCTTTTCACCCGACGCAGGATCACCGCTCGTCCCTTTCGATCAGGTCGACGGCGCAAGCGCTCTTCCAAGTCGATAACGATCGACTGGTACTCATTGTGCCAATCAGGATGGCCAACCTCTTGTGGTGCGAGACGCGGGCGCGGGGAAGCAGGGCCCAAGAGTTCCGCGCCTTGCCTCGTCAGGCGGTAACAAGCATCGAGCGAGGGGATAAGGACCGTGATATCCGGCTGCTCCAATGCCAAACGGGATTTCAACTGGTCGCGCGCTGCATCTTCGCCATGAACCAGGAACAATCCTGTTCGAACCGGTTTGCGCGCTGCCACCCACTGCATCAATTCGGTCGCATCGGCATGACCACTATACGCCTCCAGAGAGTGAATGGTTGCACGCACGACGATTTCATCGCCTTGGATCCTGACCGTGCGCGCTCCGTCTTGGAGTAGACGTCCGAGCGTTCCCTCCGCCTGAAAACCGACGATGAGAACACTGCCCTCATCGCGCCAAAGCCAGTTCTTGAGCCGATGACGAATCCGGCCCGCCTCGCACATTCCGCTTGCCGCGATGATAATGTGGAAGCCACGGATAAGGTCGAGCGCCTTCGATTGCTCGGCGGTTTCCGTGAAGCGCACGTTCTTCGAATTCAATGCTTTGACCAGCAAATTTCCGTTCGCCATGGCGCGCGCGTAACGCTTGAATATCGCAGTGGCGCGCGACGCAAGCGGCGAGTCGATCACGATCGGACAGCGCGGCAGACTGCCTTCGTCCATCAAGATGTTGAGATCAGCCAGAAGCTCCTGGGTTCGTTCGACCGCAAAGGACGGGATCAGCAAAGCGCCGCTTGGATGATGGGCCTTCAGCACAATTTCAAGGAGCAGCCCGCGCCGTGCTTCATCCGAAACTTCGTCCCGCTCGCGATCGCCATAGGTGCTTTCGCAGATGACATAGTCGAACCCCTGGGGCGCTTCGGGTGCAGCCTCCAGCAATTTATGCTGAGGCCCGATATCGCCCGAAAACAGCATTCGGATCGGTTCATCCGTTCCCGAAAGCTCGATTTCGACCGATGCGGAGCCGAGAAGATGGCCGGCGTCCCAGAACCGGAAGCGGAGGTGGCCAGAAAGCTCGTGCCATTCCTTATGAGCGACGGCTTGAAATTGCGTCATCGCGACTCGTGCGTCATCCGCGTTGTAAATTGGTTCTATGGCGTCGCGTGATCTCCAGCGATTGCGGCGATTGAGCTGCTCGACCTCCGATTCCTGGATATGGCCGGAGTCCTGGAGCATGATCCCGCACAGGTCCAAGGTGGCAGCGGTACAGTAAATATGTCCGGCAAACCCGGCCTTCACCAGCTTGGGGACTAGGCCCGAATGATCGATATGTGCGTGGGTCAAAATGACAGCGTCAACGGCGGCCGGCCCGAAAGGGAAAGGACGATAGTTCAGCTCCTTCTCCGTTTTCGATCCTTGGAACATGCCGCAATCGATCACGATCCGAACACCACGATGGTCCAAAAGAAAGCAGGAGCCGGTCACCGATCCGGCTGCACCGTGAAAATATAAAACAGGATCTGACATGGCCTGCCCCCCAATTGTTTACACATCCTAGCCGGCGGGAACACCGACCGCTTTGCGGCAGATCAATGAATGGGGGAGCAAGGGAGATTAGGGTTGGTCAATTCCAACAAGAGAGGCAACTGGTCATGACCATCAAAACTGTTTTGAGCGTCCTCGGCGTCAATCACTTCGACGAAGACTTGAAGGGCGCCATCGACTTTTGCGAAACCCACGGCGCCCATCTCACCGCAATGGCGATTTCGATGGGCGCAGCGCCCCCTATCGGTTCCTACGAGGTTGTCTCGACGGTCTGGGTCGAAGAACGTCAGCGCGAAATCGATCGCCTGGCCGATAAGAGTTCCGAGATCAAAGCAGTCCTCGCAAGGAGCGAGGTCTCTTTCGAGGTGCAGGAGATCTACACCGAATTCGCCTGGGCGGATGAAGATATTGCAGAGCGGGCACTCTATGCCGATCTCGTCCTGGTCGGCCCTCAGGCTGCCCGTGACCAGGAACTGCGGCGCAGGGTTATCGATGGTGCCCTGTTCCGGTCGCCGACACCGATGCTGATCAACCCGAGAAAGTCCAATGTCGGGCTTGCTCCAAAAGCGATCCTGCTGGCCTGGGACTCCAGCGACGAGGCTTCGCGCGCGGCACGTCAGTCGATCGAGTTCCTGCAGGCTGCTGAATCGGTGCATATCACGCTCGTCGATCCGCTGGCATCATCATCGGCGAATGGCGAAGAACCAGGCGCTGACGTTGCCACCTTTCTGGCACGCCACGGGGTGAAAGTTGATGTGGATTGCGTCGCAAGCGGCGGCCGCCGCGTCGATGAGGTGCTGCGGCAGCATGCCGCCGATGTCGCTGCCGACATGATCGTCATGGGCGCATATAATCATCCCCGGCTTCAGCAGCGTCTTTTTGGCGGTGTAACGCGATCGATGCTGGAGGAAACAAAAATTCCCCTGTTCCTCGCCCATTGAGCAAGACGCCCGGGTTCATCCCGGGCGTCCTCCCCCGGTTTTCAATCAACGGCCCGGCTTTCAATCAAGGGAAAGCGCCGTTCGACCGGTAACCTCACGGACAAATATGCCGTAAAATATGTGCTCGGACTCCGAGGCCGTTGCCTGCGGCTGCGGCTTCAAGGCACCGATTTCCCACCAATCGAAGTGTTTTTGCAGCAACGACCAGGCTTGCAGCCTTTCATTGCGCCAAAGGTCTGTATCCGGAAACTCTTCGAAGCGCCCATCGACGACGACGCTCGTCCAGCCCTTGCCCGCGCCATGCTGGTCGATTTGCAGACAGACGTTTTCGTTCGCGCGCATCCAGTCGACCTTCCGGCCGGGCATGGAAAAACTGTAGATCACACCCTTTGCATAAGCGAAGTAGATCGGCACCAAGTAGGGCTTGTCATCCTTGCAACAGGCCAGGTGGCCAAACCGGGAATGCTCAAGAAAGGCGAAGCATTCTGCTTGCGTCAAGTCTTTCAGGATGTAGCTCATCGGTAACTCTCCTTGCCGCGACAAGTTCATATATTACCACCTGATCACACCCTGTCGTTGATGGAGCGCAATGACTGAAACTCTCACAGAGGCGAGACTGTCCCCGCCTTGGAGTGCCGGTTAATTCGACAAAAGCCGGTTGATGGCATTGTTATGGAGCAGCGTGCGGGTGATCCCTCCGAAGACACGTTCCCGAAATCGATTGTGGCTATACGCGCCTGCGACAATCAGATCTGCCGCCAACCTATCTGCAGCTTCGATGATCGTCATCCCTGCATCGCCTGTCTGTCGCGGCTCGATGATGCTCCGGGCTGGAACCGAATGGCGGGAGAGAAACCGAACAACATCATTCAGCGCTTGCTCATCGATCGGGTGGCTCTCCTCGATCGAAAGGACGACCACGTCTTGCGCCAAGATCAACAGAGGCATCGCGTCGACAATTGCCCGCCGCGATTCCTTCGTGTCCTTCCAGGCAATCACAATCGTCTGAGCTTCCAGAGGAGCCCGGGAGGCCGAAGGTAGCAGCACCGGTCTGCCCGCCGACAGCAAAACGTCCGGTATGTTAGCCGTGCGTCGGTAATCGCGTGCCTGACCCTTCTCGACATCAAAGAGGACAATAAGGTCGGCCGCTCGTGCATTTTCAACGACAAAGGTTGCCGGGTCGGCAGCCTTTGTCTGCCAGGAGACGTGGTTCCTGAACGGCGCATGTCGCATGATCCGCTCGTGCAGGTCGCGTTGTCGCGTCTCGACCGCCTCCATCTCTTCACGCATGATTTTGGTTCCGGATGTCGGTCCGATGCTTGGCTCGATCACGAATAGCGGCTGGGCCGCGGATATGCAGGCGAGTTCAGCATTGCAACGCTCAGCGAGGTTTATCGCAAAGGTGAAGCGATGATCGGGCTGGGCATCGATATCGAAATGCGTAAGGATGGATTTGAAAGTCATGGCTGGCTCCCTCCTTCGTGAGGACATTCAAATCATGCTCGCGCTTCTGCGATTTATCACCTTGATTTTCGTCAAAGCGCGGGCCGCACGAACAGGCGATGCTAGCTCCAATCATCGGGAGGACATCACCCATGAAAGCGCAATTTCATTTGCCCCTCGTCACCTATCCAGACGCAAGCTCCTTTTCGCTCCTTCAGAATGCTGTCGCTGTTTCCCTTCACCAAAAGGCTGATTTAACGGCAAGTATACCGTTGGTCAGAATTGAACCCGTGCAACCGCGACTTCCGTCATTTCTTGACGTGGAAAAAATGCGTGCGGATGCCGAGCACGTCAGCAGAGACAATGGCGCCGTTCTCGGGCAGACGCTGCGTGACTATGCGAAGCAAGCCGAGATCGAGGTTGAGGTCCAGCCATTCGACGCGAGGCAACCGTTTGTCGCCCAAGCTCTTGCCGAGCTGTCGCGCGCATATGATCTTTCGATTCTGGAAGCATCCGAAATAATGAGGCCGCTGATCGAGAGCGTGCTGTTTGAAAGCGGTAGACCGCTCCTGCTTTTTCCCACGGACAATTTCTGCGGGCGGATCGATGCTGTCGCCGTCGCCTGGGATGGGGGAGCCACCGTCGCGCGGGCACTGACAGGTGCCAGATTCCTGCTGGAACAGGCTTCGCGTGTCGTCCTGATTTCCGTGACGGACGACAAGCAGATTGACGAGCGCAGGCGAGACCACCTTGCGGCTGCACTTCGAAAGGCCGGCCTTGCCGTCGATGTCACGGCCGTCCAGGCGAACGGAGAACCGTCAGCCGGCGTCATCCAAGCTGCGGCGCTGGAACGCAAAGCTGATTTGCTGGTCGCCGGCGCGTTCGGTCATTCGCGGCTGCGCGAATTCGTTCTGGGTGGGGTCACACGGTCACTGTTGACGCGCCTCGAAATGCCCGCTCTCTTTTGCCACTAACTAGAGAGCACGGAGTGCGTTGCCGATCACGGCAACATCGATCACCTCCTGGAGAAGGGCGCCCTGCACAGGCGTGAGGTATCCCAGGCTCGCACAAACCATCGCGATCACCGATAGACCGACACCGCAAGCGACACTCTGAAGAGCGATCGCACGGGACCGCCGCGCGGTTTGCAGCAGAGTTCCAATCTGCCCCAGGTCATCCCGCAGCAACACGACATCCGCCGCTTCAGCGGCGGCGGCAAGATTGCGCCGGCCAACGGCAACACCGACGTCGGCAGCAGCAAGTGCAGGTGCATCGTTGACGCCATCACCGATCATCATGACGCGCCCGTAGGATCTTTCCGCCGTCACCCTCTGAACTTTCTCGGCCGGCTCAAGCTCGGCACTGATCTGATCAAGACGAAGAGCAAGGCCGACGGCGTCCGCGACTTCGGCCCTGTCACCGGTCGCAAGGCTAAGCCGCTTGACGCCCAAACGTCGAAGATCCGCGATCGCCGGGACAGCATCCTTGCGAACCGGGTCGGCCATGACGATCGTACCGGCGAGAGCGTCATCGATCGCGACATAGGCTGTGACCGTGCTGTTGTCCTTCGGGCCAGGGCGAGTGGCGGACCTTGTCTTGCCGGCAATGAAATCCCATCCGCCAACGGCTACCTTGCGTCCGTCCACATATCCCTCGATGCCTTCTCCTGGCACTTCTGCGAGTTGGGCAGGTTTGGCAAGCCTCAGGCCACGTCGCTTCGCTTCTTCGACAATCGTTTGACCAATCACGTGGCCAGAGGCTTGATCCACGGATGCCGCGAGACGCAAAATCTCCTCGGCATCCCGATCGGTCTCGATTCTGACAACAGCAGGCTCTCCAGTCGTCAGCGTGCCTGTCTTGTCGAAGACGACGACCGAGATGGTCGCGAGGACCTCGAGGACATGAGCTCCTTTGACCAGGACGCCTGCACGGGCAGCTTTCGACATTCCCGCCACGAGTGCGACGGGAACGGCGAGAATCAGCGGGCAAGGTGTCGCGACGACCAGAACTGCAACAATCCGCGTGGGATCACCTGACAACCATGCGGCCAGGCCGGCGATCACCAGGGTCATCGCCAGGAAGGCGAGGGAGAAGCGGTCGGCCAATCTCGATATTGGCGCTTTCGAGTTTCGGGCCTGGCTCACCATGCGGATTATTCCGGCATATGTACTTTCGCTTGCTGAGCCGGAGGCGATCATTTCAAAAGCATCGCCGAGATTGGAAGACCCGCTCATGATCAATTCACCGCTTTCCCGCCGCGCCGGCAACGGCTCGCCGGTGAGAGCCGCCTCGTTCAAGAGCGCGTGACCGGCTACAACCTTGCCATCGACAGGGACCACGTCGCCCTTTCGGACGAGCAGCTTGTCTCCCGGGGCAAGTGCCGCGATGGGAACCTCGGACAGGCCGGATGCGGTGACACGAACAGCGCTACGGGGGGCGCGAGACAGAAGTTCGCTCATACCGCTCTCTGCGCGCCCTTGAGCAAAACTTTCCAGAAACTGCCCGCCTGCATACATGACAGCAACGATGGCGCCGGCAAAATATTCGCCAAACCAGAGCGCAGCAGTCATGGACAGGGCCGCGATAAGATCCAGGCCGATATCGCCACGCCTCAAACTGAGTGCGACGTCAACAGAAAGCGCGACGATGACAGTGATCGTCGCGCTGACCAGAGCGGTGGTGGACCAGAAAAGCAGATCGCCATGCCACCACCGCAACAGACCGCCGACGATGAGGCCTGTGATTGCGATAGCCGCGAGCGAAAGAGGCCAAATGCGGTGAATAACCGCGAAGGTTATTGGGAGGCGGTAATTGATACGCGAAGAAGCACTCATGCCAGAACCAAGCCGGCAATCCCGGCAAAAGTCGCGACACAGCCTGCGATCGCGAAACGAATTGCATAGGCGATGCTCCCAACACTTGCCGCAAGAACGGCCTTCGCAAGCATATTGGCGAACGCCGCGACCGCTATCGCGCGAGCGGCTGCATCTGCAGGCACCTGGATGGATGACAGTTTCGCCACGGCAAGTGTTATCGCATCGAGATCGCCCAGTCCGGTGATGAACGCAAGGGCGACCAATGACTGGGTTCCGAAGGCGATAAGGGTCAAGCGTGTCAGGACGGTCACGACGGCGAGAACAAGCGCGAAACGCAGCACGACCATGACCTCAAGCGGGTTTCGCGGCAAAAAATCAGTGCTCTCGTCCGGGCGCCGCAACGATGCGGCAAGGCCGCCTCCGATGGCGAAGATCACGGCAGCGGGAGCGAGCGATGGAGCCAGCTCCCTGAGCACGGCCGGTGCAATGAGGCCGCAAATCAAAAGCACCCGGGCGAGAGAAACGGCTCCCGCCAGCATCGCTCCGGCTGAAAGCAGCGGTGAGAGGGCGGGCATCTGTATCGACTGGCGGGCAAAGGAAAGCGTCAGGGCTGTCGACGAGACGATACCGCCGCTGGCGCCGGTCAATAGGATTCCGGCACGGGCGCCGCCAATCTTGATCAGGACATAGCCGGCAAAGGAAACGGCTCCCACCAGGATCGTCATCATCCAAAGCTCGAAGGGATTGATTGCCTGCCAACGATCGACCGGCTCATTGGGCAGGATCGGGAGGATGACGACCGTCATCGTCAGCAGGATCAGGGCGGCCCTCAGCTCGAGCCAGGTTAGGCGCCGAAGAAATCCATGCAAGGGTTCCCGCGCGGCGAGAAGGGCCGTTATTGCAACCGCGCTTGCTGCCGTTGCCGTCATATCTGCAACGACCGCGCCGAAACCGAGTGCGAAGACCGTTATTGCGGCAATCGTGCCGGTTGCACTGTAGTCTTCGTCATGTGTTGCCTGCATGCGGCTGAAAACGAGGATTGTGACGCAAAAGGAAACAAAGATAGCCGTCGGCAGAATTGGCCCCGTGACGGGCTGCAGGAAACCGCAGAAGCCGCCCAGGAAACTTGACAGGCCATAGGTGCGGATTCCCGCCACCCTTTTGCCTGGCGCGGCCTCACGATCCTGCCAGCCGCGCTCGATACCGACCAGGATGCCGATCGCAAGCGCGAGGCTGAGACGCTGGAATGCTTCTGTCGTTACCAATGATGTCATCATCTGATGGTCCAGACGTGCCGGTCCACCCATCGCGGAAGGTACCTGTGCCGTCTATGTCGTTGCCGTTCATTTCGAATCATGCGCCGGCAATGTCAGAGCCGGCCCAGCGCATCGTCTGTGGACGTCTCACCGAACTGGTCGAGCGCCTCCTCGAGATAATCCGGCAGGAGAGGCATGCCGAGAAGATAGGCTGCTGTGCGTCTATTGTGCGCATCTGCTGCTCGGCTGCGAAGCTCATCCCAATCACCGATATTCCCATCGCCTCGACCGAGCCACGCCAAGGCGACCAGATCGATCTGTTCGTCTTCGTTGAGAGCCCAGATTGCACTCCTGAGTTCGGTCTCGACGGGATCGTCGTCATGATCTTCCAGCACTCCGATCATGTTGTCGTCGCTCGGGTTCGAGCCCGGATCCGGCTCGGTGACGACATCCTTGACGTCGAACTCCTTAGCCTTGAGGATGAGATAGCGGACGGTCTCCGGGGAAATGCTCGGCATCCATGCCTCGTTCACAGGGTCATTCATAAGTGGCCTCCGCGCCCAATATTTCATTTCAATTATATACCATGTGACATCGGGCTGCCGTTGCATTGAGAAGGATCAATCTACCCCACCGTCACATGACGAAAACGGCGAACGAGAATGGGCAGGACGTAGGCTTGACGCTCGTCCATGCCGATCGTCGCGTTTTCAAGACCGTAACTTGCGAAATGAGGAGACGCCGATGCAGGCGATGATTTTGGAGGCGATCGGGACCCCTTTACGTCTGGTGGAGCGCGCCGATCCCGCGCCGGGCAAAGGCCAGTTGATGTTGAAGGTCGAAGCCTGCGCCGTCTGCAGGACGGATCTTCACGTCTGTGACGGCGATCTTCCGAACCCGAAGCTTCCCCTCGTTCCCGGCCATGAGATCGTCGGCGTCGTCGAGGCGGTCGGAGAAGGTGTCGCGGCGTCACGCATAGGGCAAAGGGTCGGCGTACCCTGGCTCGGCCACACATGTGGCCGCTGCTCGTTCTGCCGCAGCGGAGAGGAAAATCTCTGCGACCAGCCGCAATTTACCGGCTATACGCGCGACGGAGGTTTTGCCACCCATGTCGTTGCCGATGCAGCTTACGCATTTGCGCTCGACAGCGAGGCCGATCCGGTCGCTCTTGCGCCGCTGCTATGCGCGGGACTGATCGGCTGGCGCTCGCTGAAGAAGGCTGGAGACGGCGCCCGGATCGGGCTTTACGGCTTTGGCGCAGCCGCCCATATCATCGCGCAAATATGCCGCTGGCAGGGTCGTCAGGTCTACGCTTTCTCACGCAGCGGCGACGCTGCAGCGCAAGGTTTTGCGCTCGGCCTTGGCGCTGCCTGGGCAGGGGGTTCGGATGAGGCTCCGCCTGTCATGCTCGACGCCGCAATCATCTTCGCACCTGTCGGCGAACTCGTACCGGCTGCACTGAAGGCGGTGCGGAAGGGCGGAAGGGTCGTCTGCGGAGGTATCCACATGAGTGAGCTTCCGGCCATGCCTTATGCGCTGATCTGGGGGGAGCGAAGCGTTGTTTCGGTCGCAAATCTGACGCGTGAAGATGCGGAGGAATTCTTCCCCATTGCCCGCCAGGCAGGCGTCAGGACCCACACGACCGTCTATCCGCTTGCCGAAGCCAATACGGCGCTCGACGACCTGCGTGCCGGCCGATTGAGCGGAGCGGCTGTCTTGAAGCCCTGAGCCGATGGGTCATCGCTGGCCACTGCATGATGGGATTTCAGACGGGCGCACGCAAATTACCGCCATGGCTGGCCGCCGCGTCTTGTCGTCATTTGTCGCGGTGCTGCCTGCGCCACCATTTGTCCACCTCGGAGACCGCAAGCAGAGCGCAGGCGAGCGCCAGAAGCGTTGCCCATTCGCCAAGAGATACCGGTTGCAGGGAGAGTATGTCGCTGAGGAAGGGGAGGTGCATAGCGAGCATGTGGACCGCCTGGGCGACGAGCACAGCGGCAAGCAG
>Ga0102589_1000225_pt1 | contig 146083 bp, 119 predicted proteins | sample AraplaMF_Col_mLB_FD_76858 | JGI IMG/M metagenome (GOLD analysis project Ga0102589, IMG submission 76858) | Arabidopsis root microbial communities from the University of North Carolina, USA - plate scrape MF_Col_mLB | ecosystem: Host-associated > Plants > Roots > Endosphere | place: USA...
TCTTCTCTCAGGCTCATGGTGTCTCGGGTGCTCCAGGGCATGGTCGTCTTCCGATCGGGCGATATGCCCAATGGTGTCCACCATGTCCTCGCACACCTGTCCACCATGTGCCCGGTCCATACAGCGAAGCAAAAGAAAGTGACTCGCCCGCCGGGGCGAGACCCGGCCAACGGCCTCAGCAAGAAAACACCTCCTAAAAGAGCCCTAGAAAAAGACCCCTCAAGCCCCCAACCAATGCACGCTGAACAACCTCTCCGAATCCACCCAAACCGCCCCCGGCCGAAACCCCGCCTTCACAGCCAAAGCACGAAACCCATCCACAGTGAACTTGTGCGAGTACTCCGTATGAATGGTCTCCCCTTCCTCGAACCCGAACGTCTCGCCATTCAATGAAACGCTCTGAGCCCGCCGACTCACCAGATGCATCTCGATCCGCCGCAAAGGCGCATTGAAGAACGCAGCATGCGTGAACCCATCGAGATCGAAGTCCGCATCCAGTTCCGAATTGGCACGCCGCAACAGATTGAGATTGAACGCCGCCGTCACCCCTTGCGCATCGTTGTAGGCCGCATGCAACCGCGCCGGATCCTTCACCAGATCCACACCGATCAGCATCCCCCCACCGCGCAGCATCCGAGCCGCCAGCTGCAGAAAGGCCAGCGCCTCGTCGGGCTCGAAGTTCCCCAGCGTAGACCCCGGAAAGAACCCGACCCGCCGCCCCGCACCAGGCATCGGCGCGGGCAACACCAATGGCATCGTGTAGTCGGCCGCAATCGGCTGCACCGCCAACTCCGGATAGTCCGCACGCAAGCGCGCAGCCGCCCCTTCGAGATATTCGCCCGAGATATCGATCGGCAAATAACGCTTCGGCGATTCGAGCGCATCGAGCAGCAAGCGGATCTTGGTCAACGACCCCGCCCCGAACTCCACGATCTCCGCATTCGGCCCGATCTGTTTCGCGATCTCCCCCGCGCATTCGCCGAGGATGCGCAGCTCGGTGCGCGTCGGGTAGTACTCGGGCAGATCGCAGATCTGATCGAACAGCTGCGAGCCCACGACGTCATAGAAGAACTTCGGCGAGATGCTGCGCGGCATGCGCGCCAGCCCCGCCTGCATCTCGCGCGCGAACTCGGACAGCGGAGCAGAAGCAGCGGGCGCCACGACGGCAGGACGCTTCTTCGCCGAGAACGGCAACGACGAAGAGGAAGAAGCAGAAGCAGTCGAAGCTGCCGCGGGAATGGGAGCGAATGGGCGCATGGTCAGAGATCCTTCGCGAGCCGCAGGCCGGTGAATTGCCAGCGCGCGGCCGGCGGGAAGAAGTTGCGATAGCTGGGGCGCGCATGGCCCTCGGGGGTGGCCAGGCTGCCGCCGCGCAGCACGAGCTGGCCCACCATGAACTTGCCGTTGTATTCGGCCGCGACACCGGGCAGCGGCTTGAAGCCCGGATACGGGTCGTACGAGGAACGCGTCCATTGCCACACGTGGCCGGTCATCTGCGAGATGCCCGGGTTGCCGAAAGCGGCCTCCCACTCGAACTCGGTCGGCAGCCGCGCGCCGGCCCACTCGGCATACGCGGCGGCCTCGTAGAAACTCAGTTGCGATACCGGCGCCTCGGGCTCGATCGGCCGCACGCCATGCAGGCCGAACACATGCCAGCCGCCGGCATTGGCCGACGAGGCACCCAGGCGCGGATCGTCGGGCGCGAGCCAGTAGGCCGGATGACGCCAGCCCTGCGACTGCACCGCGGCCCAGCCGTCGGACAGCCACAGCTCGGGCCGCTGGTAGCCGCCATCGGCGATGAACTGCGCGAAGTCGCCGCAGTTCACGAGCCGGTCGGCGAGCGCATGCGGCTGCAGCAGCGCGCGATGGCGCGGGGTCTCGTTGTCGAACGAGAAGCCCGCGCCGTCATGACCGATGTCGACCAGGCCGCCCTCGTGCGGCAGCCAGCGCATGGCGGGCGGCACCGCGGCCAGCCGCAGCGCGGGGCCGCCGGCGGGCTTGTAGGCGGGCAGCAGCGGGTTGCACGACAGCGCATGAAGGATGTCGGTGAGCAGCAGCTCCTGGTGCTGCTGCTCGTGGTTCAGTCCCAGCGTGACGATGGGCTCGAGCGTGGCCCACGCGGCCGCTGCCTCGTCGCTGTCGAGGAAGGCCAGCACGGCCGCGTCGACATGGCGGCGGTAGGCCTGCACCTCGTCGAGCGAGGGCCGCGTGAGCAGGCCGCGCTGCGGACGCGGATGGCGCGGGCCCAGCGCCTCGTAATAGGAATTGAAGAGGTAATGGAAGCGCGTGTCGAAGGGCTGGTAGCCGCTGGCGTGCGGCTGCAGCAGCACGGTCTCGAAGAACCAGGTGGTGTGCGCGAGATGCCATTTGGTCGGGCTCGCGTCGGGCATCGACTGGATGCACTGGTCTTCGGCGGAAAGCGGTGCGGCAAGCGCGAGGCTGGCGGCGCGCACGGAGCGGAACTGCTCTCGCACGGTGCCGGCTGCCGGCGTGATCGGCCGGGAAAGCGTCATGGGTTCTCCAGTCGCGGGTCAACGAAGTTTGTAGCCGAAGCCTTCGGCGGCGGCGCGTAGGACAAGGGCCCGCGCCGGGGCGCATGCCGTCCCCGCGTGGTTCTCGTTCCTCGGCGGGTCGGCCACTTTGGCACAAGATGGCTTCGCCTGCAGGGCGCTGCGTATCATCCGTTCGATGCAAACGACCAACTCCCCAGGCCGCCCCCGCGTCGTCATCGTCGGCTGCGGTTTCGGCGGGCTCGAAGCGGCTCGCAAGCTGCAAGGCGCCGACGTCGACGTGACGGTGATCGACCGCACCAACCACCACCTGTTCCAGCCGCTGCTCTACCAGGTGGCGACCGCCGGACTGGCGGCGCCGTCGATCGCGGCGCCGGTGCGCGGGCTGTTCCGCGGCCAGGCCAACATCACCTCCCTGCTCGGCGAGGTCACGGCCATCGATCCGGCCGCGCGCACGGTGCGCATGGCCGACGGCAACCCGGTGCCCTACGACCACCTGATCGTCGCGGCCGGTGCCACCCACAGCTATTTCGGGCACGACGAATGGTCGGCCAATGCGCCGGGCCTCAAGACCCTGGCCGATGCCTTCGAGATCCGCCGCCGCGTGCTGCTGTCCTTCGAGACCGCCGAGCTCACGACCGATGAACAACGCCGGCGCGCGCTGCTGACCTTCGTGGTGATCGGCGCCGGTCCCACGGGCGTGGAGATGGCGGGCACGCTGGCCGAGATCGCCAAGCACACGCTCGCGGGCGAGTTCCGCCACATCGATCCGGCGAGCGCGCAGGTGCTGCTGGTCGAGGGCGGCCCGCGCGTGCTGCAGGCGATGCCCGAGAGCCTGAGCCAGAAGGCGCTCGAGCAGCTCGAGAAGCTCGGCGTCGAGGTGCGGCTCAACGCGCGCGTGACCGCGATCGACGCAACCGGCCTGGAGGTGCAGACCGGCGGCGGCGCCGACGGCGCGCCCGCGCAGAGCTATCGCATCGACAGCAGTTGCGTGGTGTGGGCCGCGGGCGTGGCGGCCTCGCCGCTGGGCCGCATGCTCGGCAGCGCCACCGGCGTCGAATGCGACCGCGCGGGCCGCATCAAGGTCGAGCCCGACCTGAGCCTCGCGGGCCATCCCGAGATCAGCGTGGTCGGCGACCTCGCGGCGGCCATGAGCCATGCGCCCGGCAAGCAGCCGCGGCCGGTGCCCGGCGTGTCGCCCGGCGCCAAGCAGGCCGGGCGCGCCGCGGCCGCCAACATCCTGCGCCGCATCGCGGGCCAGCCCACGCAGGCCTTCCGCTACCGCGACTACGGCAACCTCGCGACCATCGGCCGCAACTCGGCCGTGGTCGACCTGGGCACGCCCTTCGGCGCGCTGCGCTTCAGCGGCCGGCTCGCGTGGCTGTTCTGGCTGTTCGCGCACGCGTACTTCCTGATCGGCTTCCGCAACCGCATCGTGGTGATGATGGACTGGGCCAGCGCCTACTGGAGCTTCCAGCGCAACGCGCGCGTGGTGGCCGACGTGAACGGCCGCAGCGAGTCCTGAGCCGCGCCCACAGCCGGAGGTCCGCATGTCGCTGCTGCCCTGGATCGCGCTGCACGCCCTCGCCGCGCTGTTCTGGCTCTGGATCCTGCGCTGGGGCGGCGCGCACTGGCTCGAAGGCACCTTCGCCTCGGGCTTCCTGGTGAGCATCTTCGCGCCGCGCTGGAGCGAGGAAGGCCTGCGCATGTGCGCGCTGCTGATGCTGATCGTCTGCGGCATCAGCTTCGTGCTCGGGCTGTTCATGCCCGCGCTGCGCTGCTGGTACGGCGGCGCCTGCTGAGCGCCGCCGCCCGCTCCCGGGGACCCGCGCTCAGGTCCCGACCACGCCGCCGTCGTTCTTCGTGATCGCCACCGTCGCCGAGCGCGGGCGGCCCGCGCCGTCGGGCCACTTCGACACCGCGAGCGGACGATCGGGATCGCTGCGCTCGTTGGCCGGCTCGCCCGGATGCTGGATGTTGATGAACAGCGTGCGCAGGTCGGGCGTGGCCGTGAGGCCGGTGATCTCGCAGCCGGCCGGGCCGAGCAGGAAGCGGCGGATCTCGCCCTGGGTCGGATCGCAGGCCAGCATCTGGTTGTTCGGCAGGTTGGTGTAGTCGCCCTTGCCGAGCGTGGAGGTCGAGACGTCGGTCTGGATCCACAGCACGCCGCGCGCATCGACCATCAGGCCATCGGGGCTGCCGAAGGCATCGCCCTTGACGTTGCCTTGCGCTTCCCAGCGCGACTGCTTCGGGTCGCCCGCGAGCACCAGGTGGTTCCACGCGAACTTGGTGCCGTCGAGGTCGCCCTGCTCCTTCCAGCGGATGATCTGGCCCATGGTGTTGTTGGAGCGCGGATTGGCCGCGTCCATGAACGGCTGGCCGGCACCGCCGCGGTTGCTGTTGTTGGTCAGCGTGCAGTAGACCTCCTTCGTCAGCGGATCGACGGTGGTCCACTCCGGGCGGTCCATCCTGGTCGCGCCCAGCAGGTCGCTGGCCTGGCGCGACTTGATCAGCACGTCGCCCTGGCTCGCGAAGCCCTTGTCGGCCACGAGTCCGTTTCGGCCCTGCACGAGCGGCAGCCATTCGCCGCTGCCGTCGACGTCGAAGCGCGCCACGTAGAGCGTGCCGTGGTCGAGCAGCTCGCGGTTGGCGGCCGCGCCGCCGGGCTTCACCGCGTCGCGGCTCACGAACTTGTAGATGTATTCGAAGCGCGAGTCCTCGCCCATGTAGACCACGGCACGGCCGTCGGCGGTCAGCGCGGTGGCCGCGCCCTCGTGCGCGGCACGGCCCATCGCGGTGCGCTTGCGCGGCGTGGAGGCCGGGTCCTGCGGATCGATCTCCACCACCCAGCCGTAGCGGTTGGGTTCGTTCGGGTTCTTCGTCACGTCGAAGCGCGGCTCGTGCTCGTGCCAGCGGTACTTCGCGCCGTTGCCCTTGCGGATGCCCCAGCGCTTCTGGTGCGCGTCGGGCGACTCGGGGCCCTCGAAGTAGTCGGCGAAGTTCTCCTCGCAGGTGAGGTAGGTGCCCCAGGGCGTCTGGCCGTTCGAGCAGTTGTTGAAGGTGCCGAGCACCTGCGTGCCGCTCGGATCGGCGGCGGTGTGCAGCATCGGGTGGCCGGCGGCCGGGCCGCTCAGCGTCATCGGCGTGAGCGCGGTGACGCGGCGCGCGAAGCGCGAGGGCAGCACCTGCGACCACTTCGCGCCGTCGCGCCGCAGCTCGATCACCGACACGCCGTGCGCGTTCATCGACTTGCGCACCTTTTCGGGGGTCCAGGTCTTCATGCCGTCGACGTGCAGCAGGCCGTCGTCGACGTACTCGTGGTTGAGCACCAGCAGGCCGCGGGTCGAGCCCTCGATCGGAAAGAAGGCCATGCCGTCGTGGTGCATGCCGGCCTGCAGCGCCTGATCGTCGGCCGAGTTGGAGCCGTCGGTTTTGAAGGCGGGCATGTTGCCGGCCACGCCGGTCGGATCGCCCCAGCGGTAGAGCACCTGCGCGCTGTAGCCCTCGGGCACCACCACCTGGTCGACCGCGGCCATCGCGATGCCCTTGAAGCCGATCGCGCGGCCCAGGCCGGCGACCGCGCCACTGCCGCCAGCGGCGGTCGATGCACAGCCCGCGAGCGGGCCGAACAGGCCCGCCACCGCGGCCGCGAGGCCGCCGCGCACGAGCACGCGGCGCGCCGGATCGGACACCTCGTGGATCGTGGGGTTGGCGCTGGGGTTGGAGTCCTCCATCCGGTCGAAATTCTTGGCCATGTCGTTGTTCTCCGCGGTGCGGGGGTTGCAAGAACCCCGGATGCTCTTCGCGCCGCATGAATCTCGCGTGACATGGGCCGTGCCCGACCCGAAGGCACTCAGAACGACGAGAAGAAGTTGTCGCTCCAATGCGATTCGCGCCGCTGCCGACGCCATTCCCAGGGCGGCGTGGGCCTGGTATCGGCCCACAGGCCCGCGCGTTGCGCGCGGGCGCCGTCCTGCAGCCGGAACAGGTCGCCGCCGCGCTTGCTCGCGATGCCGTGGTAGTCGTAGACCCAGGCCCAGCCCTCCGACACCATGCGCCGGCCCGCGTCCTCGCCGTTGCACGACACATCGGCCACGGTGCGGCCGTAGCGATCGGTGTCGCGCGCGGTGATCCGCGCCTGCTCGGCATAGCAGAGCCGGCTCAGCGCCTGGCGGCTGCGCTGGCCATAGGGCTGCGCCTTCTCGGGCGCGTCGATGGCCGCGATGCGCACCTTGACCTGTTCGTAGGCGCCGCTGCGGCCGCAGCGCGCGGTCAGCGTGTCGCCGTCGCTGACGCCGACGACGAGGCAGTTGCGGGAAGCGGCGGCATGGGCCAGCAGGGGGAAGGCAAGAAGGATGGGAAGGAACGCGCGCAGGTGCATGAAAAAGACGGACGGAGCGACAACGGATGAGGACGCATCGAGGCTAAGGGATTCGCGTGCCGGGCGCGGTGGGGACACACATTTTTTCCAGCGGCGCGCGGCACCGTGCCGCGCGCTTGACAGGGCGGCGCGGCCTTCTATGATCGAGTTCAATTATCTTGACGCAAGTTCCGAAATATGGAACTTGTGAAAATCCGATCATGAGCAACACCTTCTCGCAGCAACGCGTCGCCATCGTCGGCGGTACCTCGGGCATCGGCCTCGCGGTGGCGCAACGCGTCGTCCAGCAGGGCGGCCAGGTCCACGTGGGCGGTCGCTCGCCGCAGCGGCTGGCGGCGGCCCTCGAGCAGCTCGGTCCCGCGGCCACCGGCGCGACGGTCGACTCCTCCGACGCCGATTCGCTCGCCCGCTTCTTCGCACCGCTGCCCGCCATCGACCACCTGTTCACGCCCGGCGCGAGCTACAGCGTCGCGCCCTTCGGCAGCGAGGACGTGGCGCAGGTCGAAAGCCCGTTCCGCCAGAAGTTCTGGCCCCAGTACTGGGCCGTGCACCATGCGCTCGCCAAGCTGTCGCCGAACGGTTCGGTGGTGCTGATGTCGGGCGGCGCGGGCGCGCGGCCGCTGCCGGGCGTTGCCAGCTACGCGGCCTGCAACAGCGCGATCGAGGGCCTGGGGCGCGCGCTCGCGATCGACCTGGCGCCGCGGCGCGTCAACACCGTGTCGCCCGGCACCATCGACAGCCCGCTGTGGCGCGGGCGCCCGGCCGCCGCGCGCGAAGCCGCCTATGCGGGCTTCGCCGCGATCAGCACGCTGGGCCGGGTCGGCACCGTCGAGGAAGTGGCCGACGCGGTGGTGTTCCTCATGGGCAACGGCTTCATGAGCGGCACCACGCTGTTCGCCGACGGCGGCTACACGCTGCGCTGAGGAGTCGCGCCATGCCGATCCGCATCCGCGTCGTCACGCCCCATGTCGCCCCGGTGCCCGCGAAGCTGCGCGAGATCGAGGATCTCGCCGAAGGCGGCGCACTGCAGCTGTCGCAGGTCAACATCGCCGACGGGCCGCGCGCGATCGAGAGCCCGGCCGACGAGCACCGCTGCCTGCCCGGCGTGCTCGCGCGCATCGAGGAGGCCGAGGCGCAGGGCCTCGATGCGGTGGTGGTCGACTGTTTCGCCGACCCCGGCGTGGCGGCCGCGCGCGAGCGCGTGGCAATGCCCGTCATCGGCCCGGGCGAGGCCAGCCTGCACCTGGCGGCGACGCTCGGCCGGCGGCTCGCGATCGTCACGGTGCTCGAGAGCGTGCGCCCGATGATCGATGCGCTCGCCGAGCGCACCGCGCTGGGCCCGCGGCTGGCGCCGCTGCGCGTGGTCGACACGGCAGTGCGCGAGCTCGACGCCGATCCCGAACGGCTGCTCGCGCGCCTGACCGAGGCGGCGGCGCGGGCCGTGCGCGACGACGGCGCCGATGCGATCGTGCTGGGCTGCACCGGCTTCCTGGGCGTGAGCGATGCGCTCGCGCGGGCCCTGACCGCCCAGGGCCTTGTGGTGCCCGTGATTCATCCGCTGCGCAGCGCGGTGCTGCTGGCCGCAACGCAGGTCCGGCTGGGGTTGCGGCACCGGGCGGCGCGCCCGGCGCGCTGACTCGGCGCCTCAGGCGTTCTCGGCTTCCTGCAACAGCCGCCACATGACCTTGCCGCTGCCGCTCTTGGGCAGCGCGTCGACGAACTGCACCTGGCGCGGGATCTTGTAGACCGCCATGTTCTCGCGGCACCAGTCGATGATCTGCTGCGCGGTGGTGTCCTTGTGGGTGGCGCGCAGCACCACCACGGCCTTGACCGATTCGCCGCGGTAGGCGTCCTTGGTCGAGATCACGCAGGCTTCCTGGATCGCCGGGTGGCGGAACATCAGCAGCTCGACCTCGGCCGGCCAGACCTTGAAGCCGCTGGCGTTGATCATGCGTTTGAGGCGGTCGGTGATGAAGAAGTAGCCCTCCTCGTCCATGCGGCCCATGTCGCCCGAGCGGAAGAAGCGCTTGCCCTCGAACTCGACGAAGGCCGCGGCCGTGGCCTCGGGCCGCTTCCAGTAGCCCTGGAACACCTCGGGGCCGTGGATGATGATCTCGCCCGATTCGCCCGGCGGCAGTTCCTTCAGCGTGTCGGGGTCGACCACGCGCGCGTCGGTGCTCATGAACGGGATGCCCAGGCACTGCTGCTTGGGATGCTCGGCCGGGTTCGAATGCGAGGGCGCGGCCGTCTCGGTGAGGCCGTAGCCTTCCTGGTACTTGAGGCCGAACTGGTCCTGCAGCCGCTGCGCCACCGCCTGCGGCATGGCCGCGCCGCCGCCGCCGATGTAGCTGAGGCTCGAGAGGTCGTAGCTCGCGAAGTGCGGGCTCGCCATGAGGTCGATCACCATGGTCGGGATGTTGGTCCAGCTCGAGACCTTCCAGCGCGAGATCAGGCGCCCGGCCACGTCGCGGTCCCAGCGCGGCATGATGACCAGCGTGGCGGCCGCGAGGATCGCGGTGTGCATCATGCTGACCACGCCGGTGATGTGGAACATCGGCACCACGGCCAGCACCACCACCTCGGAATGGGCGCAGCCCCACAGCATGCCCGACATGGCGTTGTGCATCAGGCTCGAATGGTGGTGGATGCAGCCCTTGGGCAGGCCGGTGGTGCCGCTGGTGTAGGGCAGCAGCGCCATGTCGTTGGCGCCCACCACGTGCTCGGGCACCGGATGGCTGGTCTCGAGCGCCTCGGTCCAGGCCATGACCTCGCCGCCGGCCAGCGCGGGCAGCGGATGGCGGGTGCCGAGCCAGTCGACCCAGGCGGCCGCGGGCGCGTCGTCGCCGGTCACGCCGGGATCGAAGGCGTCGGTGAACTGGGTCACGATCATCCTCGACAGGCGTTCGCCCTCGGGCAGCGCGTCGCTGGCCTTGGCCAGTTCGCCGGCCAGGTCGCCGGTGGTGATCGCCACCTTGGCGTCGGCGTCGGTGATGTAGTGCTTGAGCTCCTCGGCCCGGTTCATCGGGTTGACCGGCACCACGACGGCATTGGCGCGCAGGATCGCGAAATGCGCGATCACCAGCTGCGGGCAGTTCTGCATGTCGAGCAGCACGCGGTCGCCGCGCTTCACGCCCAGCGCATGCAGGGTGCCGGCCAGGCGCTCGACCTGGCTTGCCAGCTCGCGGTAGCTGGTGACGCGGCCGAAGAACACCAGGGCCTTGTTGTCGGGGTAGCGCTCGGCGGCGGTCTTGAGGTTGTGCCAGAGCGACACCGCGGGCACGGTGATCGAATGCGGCAGGCGTTTGGGCCAGAACTTGTGATGCGGGCGTGGTTCCAGGGTCATGGCAGGCGAGCGGAAGGAAATGGGGAATCCGGGGCGGGGCGCGTCCGGCCGGAATTGCCGGGCGCGCGAACCGCACGCCAGCCTAAGCCGAGCGCGGCGCGGCTCCCATCGGGGAAGCCCCCGGAGCGTCACCTTGGCGACGCCCTTTTTTCTACGTCGCCCGATGGCGGTCCGCCGAAACGGCCGGGGCGACAGCGCGGGCGACTACAGACGCGGCGCTCCGTTTCGGCGATACCGGGAGCTTCGCATCCCGTTCACCCATCCACCGACCACCGAAGGAGCATCTCCATGGCAGCAGAAAAGCACGCGAGCGTTCACTGGGAAGGCGCAGGCAAGACCGGCAAGGGCCAGGTCAGCACCGAGACCGGCGCGCTCAAGGACTACCCCTATGGCTTCGCCAGCCGTTTCGAGGACGACCGGCGCGGCACCAACCCCGAGGAGATCGTCGGCGCCGCGCACGCGGCCTGCTTCACGATGGCCTTCGCCTTCGCGCTCGAGAAGGAGGGCCTGGCCGCCACGAAGATCGACACCCGCGCGGCCGTGCGACTGGCCAAGGACGGCGAGGGTTTCAAGATCGACCGCATCGCGCTCGAGCTCGACGCCGCGGTGCCCAACCTTGATGAGGCGAAGTTCCAGCAAATCGCCGCCGCCTCCAAGGCCGGCTGCCCGCTGTCGAAGGCGCTCGCGAGCGTGCCCGAGATCACGCTGAAGGCGACGCTGGCCGGCTGAGCGGCTTGCCTATGATCGTCTCCTCGCCAAGAACAAGGAGACGGATCATGAACAACACCCTGCGGACCGCGCTCGCGGTCCTGTCGCTCGCCCTCGGCACCGCCGCCACGGCGGCCTTTCCCGACAAGCCGATCAAGGTCGTGATCGGCTTTCCGGCCGGCGGCCCGCTCGACCAGCATGCGCGCCTGCTGACCGACAAGCTGCAGGCGGCGCTGGGCCAGCCGCTGATCGTGGACTACAAACCCGGCGCGGGCGGCTCGGTGGGCGCCGACGCTGTCGCCAAGAGCCCGGCCGACGGCTACACGCTGATGCTCGCGAACACCGGCGTGGCCGTGATCAACGGCGCGCTCTACAGCAAGCTGCCCTATGACACGCAGCGCGACTTCGTGCCGATCGCGCGCACCGCGATGCAGCCGCTGGCGCTGCTGGTCACGCCCAAGCTGCCGGTGCAGAACCTCAGGCAGTTCATCGACTATGCGAAGGCGCGGCCGGGCCAGGTCAACTACGGCTCGGCCGGCAACGGCGGCATCAGCCACCTGGTGCCCGAGATGTTCAAGACCGCGACCGGCATCTTCATGGTGCACATCCCCTACCGCGGCAGCGCGCCGGCCTTCACCGACCTGATGGGCGGGCAGGTGCAGTTCATGGCCGAATCGATCCCGCAGGCGGCCAACTACCACAAGCAGGGCAAGGTGCGCGCACTGGCCGTGACCAGCCGCGAGCGCAATCCCGCGCTGCCCGACATCCCGACCGTGGCCGAATCGGGGGTGAAGGGTTTCGAGGTGGTGGGCTTCTACGGCTTCTTCGCGCCCAAGGACACGCCCAAGGACGTGGTGGCGAAGCTCAGCGAGGCCTTCAAGCAGGTGCTGACCAGCGCGGAGGTGCGCGAGCGCATGGTGAGCCAGGGCGCCGATCCGGCCTTCCTGGGCAGCGAGGAGTTCGCGCGTTTCCTGGCGACCGAGACGCCGCGCTGGCGCGAGGCGGTGAAGGCTTCGGGCGCGCGGATGGATTGAATCGGGAGGACTGAGATACGCCGGGGGCGCGTGCACAGGAGAGCGGGTACTTCCCTCCGCGAATGTCCCCCGGCCTTCGGCCTCCTCCTTGATTTCGCTGCGGGAAGCACCCGCTGCCCTGTGCACGTGGGCGCAGCGGTGGTGCGGGCGGTTCAACCACGATGGCGTCCAGGCTCACGTCGATGGGGTACTCCCCGCAGCGAAATCAAGGAGGAGCCGAAGGCGGGGGACATTCGCGGAGGGGAGTACCCCATCGGCGTGAGCCCACCCCCCTGTAAACGAAGTCAGCTCCGACACACACCCGTGCGAGCCCAAGGCACCCGCACCACCGGCGCACCCCGCCCGGCCCATTTCGGTGCACACATCTTGCATACCAGTTGGCACGGAAGCTGCTGGTATGCAGGCACATGGCCACCTCCGCTTCCGAAATCAGTGCGCGCATCGTCGAAGCGGTGATGGCGCAGAAGCTCGCGCCGGGTTCGCGCCTGGGCGAGCAGCAGCTCGCGATGCTGTTCGACTGCAGCCGCACCATCGTGCGCGAGGCGCTCACGCGGCTGGCGGCGCGCGGCATCGTCACCGTGAGCGCGCGGCGCGGCTGGTTCGTGATCGAGCCCTCGCAGGACGAGGCGCGCGAGGCCTTCGAGGCACGGCGCGTGATCGAGCTCGGCCTCATTCGCAGCGCGGGCAGCGCAGGCAAGCTCCAGAAGAGCGCGCTGCGCCAGCTGAAGACGCACCTGCAGCGCGAGAAGGCCGCGCTCAAGGAAAGCGACGTCGGCAACCGCAGCTTCCTGCTCGGCGACTTCCACGTTTGCCTGGCCGAATGCCTGGGCAACACGCTGCTGGCCGACACCCTGCGCGACTACACGGCGCGCACCACGCTGATCGCCATGCTCTACCAATCCACGCACGACGCGGTGCAGTCCTGCGAGGACCACGTGCAGATCGTCGCGGCGCTCGAGCGCGGCGACCATGCCGCCGCCGAGGCCCTGATGGCCGAGCACATCGGCACGGTGCAGTCGGCCCTGCGCGTGCAGGCACCCGCCGATCCGCTGGCCCAGCTGCGCGATGCGCTGGCGCCGCTCCAGAACACGGCCACCACGCCTGCCCCCCGGAGCAAGCGCCGCAAGCCCGGCGCGGCCCCCGATCCCGACTCTTCGACTTACCTAGGAGCCCTGCTATGACCTTCCTCGCATCCAAACGCCGCGTCGCTCTCGCGCTCGCTTCCCTCGCCCTGCTGGCCTCGGCCGGCGGTGCCCACGCCCAGAACGCGCTCGACAACGTGCTCAAGGCCAAGACCATCAAGATCGCCGTGCCCACCGACTACCCGCCCTACGGCTCGGTCGACAAGAACATGAAGCCGCAGGGCCTCGACGTCGAGATGGCCGAGCTCATCGGCGCCAAGCTCGGCGTGAAGGTCGAGCTGGTGCCCGTGACCAGCGCCAACCGCATTCCCTACCTGCAGACCAGGAAGGCCGACCTCGTGATCTCCACGCTTGGCAAGAACGCGGAGCGCGAGAAGGTGATCGACTTCTCGTCGGCCTATGCCCCCTTCTTCCAGGCCGTCTACGCCGCCAAGAGCATGAAGCTCGCGAGCTTCGCCGACATGGCCGGCAAGACCGTGGCCGTGACGCGCGGCGCGATGGAGGACCAGGAACTCAACAAGGTGGCGCCGCCGAACGTCGACTACCGCCGCTTCGAGGACAACAACGCGACCATCGCCGCCTTCGTCGCGGGCCAGACCCAGACCCTCGCGACCAGCGCGGCCGTCGCCGGCGACATGCTCGCCAAGAACCCGAAGGTCAGCGCCGAGTTCAAGCTGCTGCTGAAAGACAGCCCCTGCTTCGTCGGCATCGCCAAGGGCGAGACCGCGCTCAAGACCAAGGTCAACGAGATCATCGCGACGGCCAAGAAGGACGGCACGCTCGACGCCCTGTCGAAGAAGTGGCTCGGCAAGGCCGCCGGCGACCTGCCGGTCTGATCGGACGGCGCGGCCATGGGGATCGAATTCGACTTTGGCGCCGTGCTCGCCGAATGGCCGCTGCTGCTGCGCGGCATCTTGTGGACCATCGGCCTCACCGCCGTGGGCACCGTGCTGGGCATGATCGTCGGCACCTTCTGCGCCTGGGCGCGCGCCGACGGCCCGCGCTGGCTGCGCGCCATCGTGGGCACCTATGTGGAGCTGATCCGCAACACGCCCTTCATCGTGCAGCTGTTCTTCATCTTCTTCGGGCTGCCGGCCGCGGGCGTCAAGCTCTCGCCCGAGGTCGCTTCGGTGATCGCGATGGTGCTGAACCTCGGCGCCTATTCCACCGAGATCATCCGCGCCGGCATCGAGGCCACGCCCAAGGGCCAGATCGAGGCCGCCGTGAGCCTGGCGCTGAGCCGCTCGCAGGTGTTCCTGCGCGTGGTGCTGCCGCCGGCGCTCAAGAAGGTGTGGCCCGCGATGGTGAGCCAGATCGTCATCGTGATGCTGGGCTCGGCCGTGTGCGGGCAGATCTCGACCGAGGAGCTGAGCTACGCGGCCAACCTGATCCAGAGCCGCAACTTCCGCGCCTTCGAGGCCTTCATCGTCGCCACGCTGATCTACCTCGCGCTCTCGGTGGCGCTGCGGCGGCTGCTCGACTGGGCCGGTCCCCGCTTCTTCTTCGGCCGCTGAACCGCCATGACCGATTTCTCCCTCTGGGACATCCTGCGCAACCTGCTGCTGGCGCTGCGCTGGACCGTCGTGCTCTCGCTCATCGCCTTCGTCGGCGGCGGCATCGTCGGCGCGCTGCTGCTGTTCCTGCGCCTGCGCGGCGGCCGGGCCGTCGGCAAGGCCGTGGGCCTCTACGTGCAGCTGTTCCAGGGCACGCCGCTGCTGATGCAGCTGTTCCTGGCCTACTTCGGCATCGCCCTGTTCGGCATCGACGTGTCGGCCTGGACCGCGGCCAGCGTGGCGCTCACGCTCTACACCAGCGCCTTCCTCGCCGAGATCTGGCGCGGCTGCGTGGCCTCGATCCCGAAGGGGCAGTGGGAAGCCTCGGGCAGCCTCGCGCTGAGCTTCGGCGAGCAGCTGCGCCACGTGATCCTGCCGCAGGCCGTGAGGATCGCGATCGCGCCCACCGTGGGCTTCCTGGTGCAGGTCATCAAGGGCACGGCGCTGGCGTCGGTCATCGGCTTCGTCGAACTCACCAAGGCCGGCAGCATGATCTCCAACGCCACCTTCCAGCCCTTCGTGGTGTTCAGCTGCGTGGCCCTGCTCTATTTCGTGCTGTGCTTTCCCGTGAGCCTGTACGCCAAGACCCTCGAGAGGAAAACCCATGGCCGCCGTGCTTGAACCGCAACAACAACCCACCGTCGCGGTGGGCTCGCCGATCGTGCGCATCACCGCGCTGCGCAAGTCCTACGGCAGCAACGAGGTGCTCAAGGGCATCGACCTCGACGTCAAGCGCGGCGAGGTGATCGCCATCATCGGCAAGAGCGGCTCGGGCAAGAGCACGCTGCTGCGCTGCATCAACGGCCTCGAGGTGTTCCAGGAGGGCTCGCTCACCGTCGACGGCAAGCCGCTGCTGCACGAGAGCGCGATGGCGATGCGCGAGCTGCGCCAGCGCGTGGGCATGATCTTCCAGGGCTTCAACCTGTTCCCGCACCTCACGGTCGGCAAGAACGTGATGCTCGCGCCCACGCTGGTGAAGAAGCGCTCGTCGCTCGAGGCCGCCTCGCAGGCGCGCAAGCTGCTCACGCGCGTGGGCCTGGCCGAGAAGTTCGACGCCATGCCCGACCAGCTCTCGGGCGGCCAACAGCAGCGCGTGGCGATCGCGCGCGCGCTGGCCATGGAACCGGGCGTGCTGCTGTGCGACGAGATCACCTCGGCGCTCGACCCCGAACTGGTGGGCGAGGTGCTGCGCGTGGTCGAGTCGCTGGCCGACGAGGGCATGACGCTGCTGATGGTCACGCACGAGATGAACTTCGCGCGCAAGGTGGCCGACCGCGTGATCTTCATGCACCAGGGCCGCGTGCACGAGATGGGAGCGCCCGCCGAGCTGTTCGCGAACCCGCGCACGCCGGAGCTGCGGCAGTTCCTCTCGTCGCTGCACGACTGAAGCGCCCGGCCGTGGGCTATGCTCGGCCCATGGCCTGCCCGCGCATCATCGCGTCGATCATTCGCACCATTTCGAAGATGGTGGGTTGACGCGCGGTTCCTCGAGTTCATGCCATGCAACCCGCCCCAGAAGGCGGGTTTTTCGTTTTCCGGGGCGCTTCTTCCAAGCCCACCACCCTCCGGAGAAAACGAAATGACAGCGCCCCCCTCCACCCCCGTGCTGCACATGGTCTGCGGCAAGATCGGCGCCGGCAAGTCCACGCTCGCGCGCCGGCTCGCCACGGCGCCCGCCACCGTGCTGGTGAGCGAGGACGCCTGGCTCGCGGCGCTCTATCCGGGCGAGATCCGCGAGCTGCCCGACTACGTGCGCTGCGCGGGCCGCCTGAAGCAGGCCATCGAAGGCCACCTGGCGGCGCTGCTCGCGGCCGGCGTGTCGGTGGTGCTCGACTTCCCGGCCAACACGGTCGCGAACCGGCATTGGATGCGCGGCATCTTCGAAGCCGCCGGCGCGGCGCACGTGCTGCACCTGCTCGAGCTGCCCGACGCGGTCTGCAAGCAGCGCCTGCGAGAGCGCAACGCGAGCGGCACGCACCCCTTCGAGACCAGCGAGGCGCAGTTCGACCTGATCGGCAGCCATTTCGTCGCGCCGACGCCCGAGGAAGGCTTCGAAGTGAAGCGGTACGCCTGAGCGGGCCGGGCCGCTATGCTTCGCACCCCATGCAGATCGAACCCGCCCGCCCCGAGGAAGCCCCCACCGTCGTCGCCGTGCTGCACGAGGCCGCGCAATGGCTGGTCGACGAAGGCCGCACCCTGTGGTCGGGGCCGGAGATCGCGCCCGCGCGCATCGAGCGCGACTGCGCAGCCGGCGGCTACTTCATCGCGCGCATCGATGGCCAGGTGGCCGGCGTGGTCCGGCTCGACCTCGAGGACCCGAATTTCTGGCCCGAGATCGAGGCCGGCAGCTCGCTCTACGTGCACAAGCTCGCGGTGCGCCGCGGCTTCGCGGGGCAGGGCGTGTCGAACGCCTTGCTGGTGTTCGCGCGCGAACGGGCGACGGCACTCGGCAGGCGCCACCTGCGGCTCGACTGCGTGGCCGACCGCGCGCCGCTGCGCGGCCTCTACGAGCGCTTCGGCTTCGCGCTGCATAGCGAGATCCGCAACGACTTCGGTGTCTTCGCGCGTTACGAGTTGCCGCTGGGCTGAGTTCGGCTGTCGCCCGTACGTCCCCACGCCGGTCACGTCCTGCAACCAAATCGGCGCGAACTTGCGCACCTGTGGCAAGCTCCCACCGCCATGCCAAGCCACCGCCGCTCCATGCTCCCCTCCCCGACCCGCCGCCGCGCGCTGGGCGCCCTGCTCGGCGCCGCAGCGCTCCAGGCGCCGTTCGCCGCGTTCGCGGGCTTCAATTTCTTCACCAGCGAATACACCGCGAGCCGCGACGAGCTGCAGGCGCAGATCGCGCGCCGCTTCCCGGTGGCCGAGCGCTATGCCGAGCTGTTCACGGTCGGGCTGCGCGATCCGCAGCTGGGCCTGGACGCGGCCACCAACCGCGCCGCGATCACCGCCACGCTGACCATCGCGAGCCCGCTGCTCGGCGGCGGGCCGGTGCAGGGCACGGTGGCGGTCAGCAGCGCGCTCAGGTACGACGCCGCCACGCGCGCGCTGCGGCTCGACCAGCCCAAGGCCGAGCGCATCGAGCTGCAGGGCCTGGACGGGCGCGACGCCGAGCGGCTGCGGCGCGTGGGCGCGCTGGTCGCGCAGGAACTGCTGCAGGGCCAGCCGCTGCGCACCTTCAAGCCCGAGGAACTCACCGTCGGGCGCAAGACTTACGAGATCGGCGACATCACCGTGCTCGCCGACGGCATCAAGGTACAGCTCAAATGACACATCGCAGACGCACGCTCCTGCTCGCCCTGGGCGCCACGGCCGCGCTCGCCGCGGGCTGCACCGGCTTCGCGCCCACGCCGCGCACGCGCTTCGACCTCGAGGCCCACCGCGGCGGCCGCGGCCTCGCGCCCGAGAACACGCTGGCGGCCTTCGCCAATGCCATCGACCTCGGCGTGACCACGCTCGAGCTCGACATCGGCCTGAGTGCCGACGGCGTGGTGGTGGTGTCGCACGACACGGCCCTCAACCCCGACCACACGCGCGATGCCGCCGGCCAGTGGCTCGCGCCCGCGAACGGCCGCAGCGGACCCACGATCCGTTCGCTCACGCTGGCGCAACTGCAGGCCTACGACGTGGGCCGGCTCAATCCTTCGAGCAGCTACGGCCGCCAGTTCGCGCTGCAACAGCCGCGCGATGGCGAACGCATCCCCACGCTCGAGGCGGTGTTCGACCTGGTGCGCGCGCGCGGCCCGGCCGCGGCCACCGTGCGCTTCAACATCGAGACCAAGGTCGATCCGACCAAGCCCGACGAGACCGCCGCGCCCGAGCCCATGGTGCGCGCGCTGCTGGCCGTCATCGACAAGGCCCGGATGGCCGATCGCGTGACCGTGCAGAGCTTCGACTGGCGCACGCTGGCGCTGGTGGGCCAGCTGGCGCCCGCGATGTCGCGCGCCTACCTGAGCACGCCGCGCACGCTCAAGGACAAGCGCTGGACCGCCGGGCTCGATGCCGCGGGCTTCGGCTCCACGCCGCGGCTCGTGAAGGCCGCGGCCGGCACCAGTGGCGGCCCGCTCGTCTGGTCGCCGGCCTTCGCCGACCTCAACGCGGCGCAGGTGAAGGAGGCGCAGGGCCTCGGCATGAAGGTGCTGCCCTGGACCGTGAACCAGCGCGCCGACATGATCCGGCTGATGGACCTGGGCGTGGACGGCATCATCACCGACTACCCCGACGTGCTGCGCGACCTGGTGCGCGAACGCGGCCTGCCGCTGCCGCCCTCGGGAAGGAACGCCTCGTGAGCGCCGCGCTGCAACAGCTCGACGCCATCGCCGGGCAGATCGACGCGCTGCGCCGCCAGGGCGGCGGCACCGCCGGCCTGCTGTCGGACCAGGCGCGCGGCAGCGCCGCGCTGCTGGCCGCCCTGCCGCCGCGCTACGGCGAGGTGCTGCTGAACCTGCTCGACCGGGTCGAATCGAGCGCGCTGTTCAGCGAGGAAAGCTGCTCGTTCAGCCAGAAGGATCTGCTCGACAACCTGAGCCTGTGGGTGGACAAGGCCCGCGCGCAGCTCGGCGGCTGAGGCACGCGGTTTATCATCGGCCCTCCATGCGCACCCTGTTCCTCGCCCTCATGATCGCCCTGCTGCCGATTCGTGGCTGGCTCGGCGACGCGATGGCGATCGAGATGGTGCGGCACGCGATGCCCGCGGCCGAGGCCGTCGCCGGCGCCGCGCAGGCGGCCACCGAGGCCCACTGCCACGAGGCCGGCGACATGGCCATGACGGCCATGGACAACGCCGCGCACGCCGAGCACGCGATGGCCGACACCCACGGCGACGGCAGCGACAGCGACCACGCCAGCCACCAGGGCTGCGGCACCTGCACCGCCTGCCAGGTCTGCCACTCGGTGGCGCTCGGCGGCACCGAACTCAGGGGCATCGCGCACGATGCCCCCCAGGCCGCGCCCGCGGCCCCGGCGGCTCGCTTCGCGAGCGCCGAGCCCTTCCTGGGCTTGAAGCCGCCCATTTCCTGATCTCCCTGCCCGTAGTCCGTCCGCGGTGAGCCCTTGCCGGCTCGCGGCGTCGATCGTATTGCTCATGGAGATCGAGCGTGAACCCTATCGTCCGCCGGCAGATGGCCGGCCCCTTTCCCTTTCGCTGTCGAACAGCTGACGCGCTGCCGCGGCGCGCCCTCGCATTCGCCAGTGCCCTGTTCCTGACCGGCTGCGCCAGCCTCTCGCCCGACGGCGGCACGGCCGACGTGCAGGCGCTGGTCGCAGGCAATCCCCTGATGGCGGGCCAGCCGGCCCAGCGCATGCCCGACGAGGCCTCGCGCAAAAGCGTCGATGCGCTGCTCGCCAGGCCGCTCGACGCCGAGGCCGCCGTGCGCATCGCGCTCGTCAACGGCCCGCGCGTGCAGGACGCCTTCGCCACCCTGCAGCTGAGCGACGCCGACCGCGTGCAGGCCGCGAGCCTGCCGAACCCGGTGCTCTCGTTCAGCCGCCTGGCGCAGGGCCGCGAGCGCGAACTCGAACGCACGCTGAGCTTCAACGTGATCGGCCTGGTCACGCTGCCGTGGCAGGCGCGCTGGGCCGGCCAGCGCCACGAGGCCGCCAAGCTGCAGGCCGCGCAGAGCGTGCTGCTGCTGGCCGCCGACACGCGCCGCGCCTGGGTGCGCGCGGTGGCGGCGCAGCAGAGCGTGGTCTACCTGCGCGACGCCAGGGAGGCGGCCGAGGCCGGCGCCGAACTCGCGCACCGCATGGCCCAGGTCGGCAACTGGAGCGCGCTGCAGCGCACGCGCGAACAGCTGCTGCTGGCCGATGCCGCGGCGCAGCTCGCGCGTGCCGAGCAGGCCGCCGTGGCCTCGCGCGAGCAGCTCACGCGGCTGCTGGGCCTCGCCGGGGAGCGCACCACCTACACCCTGCCCGACCGGCTGCCGCCGCTGCCGCAGGCCGCGCCCGAACTCGGCGACGTGCAGGCGCGCGCGCTGCGCGACCGGCTCGACGTGCGCTCGGCGCGGGCGCAGAACACGGCCGTGGCCGATTCGCTGGGCCTCGTGCATGCCACGCGCGTCATCAATGCGATGGAGCTCGGCGTGGTGCGCAACACCACCTTCGAGAACGATGCCGACCGTTCGCGCGCCACGCAGCGCGGCTTCGAGCTCGACCTGCCGCTGCCGCTGTTCGACTGGGGCCAGGCGCGCACCGGCCGCGCCGAGGCGCAGTACATGCAGTCGGCCGCGCGCGTGCGCGACGTGGGCGTGCTGGCCGCGAGCGAGGCGCGCGAGGCCTGGCGCGGCTGGAACACGGCCTATGGCCTGGCGCGGCGCTACCGCGACGAGGTGCTGCCGCTGCGCAGGCAGGTCAACGAGGAGATGGTGCTGCGCTACAACGGCATGCTCGCGAGCGTGTGGGAGCTGCTCGCCGAGACGCGCGCGAGCATGCTCGCGGTGAACGCCGGCATCGAGGCGCAGCGCGACTTCTGGCTGGCCGACACCGACCTGCAACTGGTGCTCACGGGCAGTTCGCCCGGCGGCATGACGGCGCTGCAGACCGCGGCCGCCAGCGACGCCCCCGCGGCGGGAGGGCATTGAGATGAACCGCCGCAACTTCTTCGCGGGCGCCGCCACGGCCGTGGCCGCCACCACCGTCAGCCGCGTTTCGATGGCCGCGCTGCCCGAGCCCGTCTCGCAGAGTTCCACCGCCACCGCCGCACCGCTCGTGCCGCCCAACGGCCGGCCCTACAACCCCGTCGTCACCCTCAACGGCTGGACCCTGCCCTGGCGCATGAACGCCGGCGTCAAGGAATTCCACCTGGTCGCCGAGCCCGTGGTGCGCGAGATGGCGCCGGGCTTCAAGGTCAACATGTGGGGCTACAACGGCCAGTCGCCGGGACCGACCATCGAGGTGGTCGAGGGCGACCGGCTGCGCATCTACGTGACCAACCGGCTGCCCGAGCACACCACCGTGCACTGGCACGGCCAGCGCCTGCCCAATGGCATGGACGGCGTGGGCGGCATCACGCAGCCGCAGATCCCGCCGGGCAAGACCTTCGTCTACGAGTTCACCGCGCGCCGCCCCGGCACCTTCATGTACCACCCGCATGCCGACGAGATGGTGCAGATGGCGATGGGGATGATGGGCTTCTGGGTCACGCATCCGAAGGCCGATCACCCGCTGATCGAGAAGGTCGATCGCGACTTCTGCTTCCTGCTCGGCAGCTTCGACGTGGAGCCCGGCAGCGCCACGCCCAAGGTCAGCACCATGACCGACTTCAACCTCTGGAGCTTCAACAGCCGCGTGTTCCCGGCCATCGACACGCTCAACGTGCGCCGCGGCGACCGCGTGCGCATCCGCGTGGGCAACCTCACGATGACCAACCACCCGGTCCACATCCATGGCCACGAGTTCGAGGTGACCGGCACCGACGGTGGCCCCGTGCCGCGCACCGCGCGCTGGCCCGAGGTGTCGGTCGACGTGGCGGTGGGCCAGATGCGGCAGATGGAGTTCATCGCCGACGAGGAAGGCGACTGGGCGCTGCACTGCCACAAGGCGCACCACACCATGGGGCCGATGGGCCACGAGGTGCCGACCATGATCGGCGTGGACCACAAGGGCGTGGCCGAGAAGATCAGGAAGCTGGTGCCCGACTACATGGTGATGGGCGACAAGGGCATGGCCGACATGGGCGAGATGGAGATGCCCATTCCCGACAACACGGTGCCGATGATGACCGGCACCGGCCCCTTCGGCTCGGCCGAGATGGGCGGCATGTTCACGCTGCTCAAGGTGCGCCGCGACCAGAAGCCCGGCGACTACCGCGACCCGGGCTGGTTCAGGCATCCGCCGGGCACGGTCGCGCGCGAAGTACCGAACGCCAACGTGCCGCCGGCCCCGCGCGCGAAGGCACCGGCGCCATCGGCCGCCGAGCCCGATGCAAGCGTGCGCAAGCCCTCGGGCCATGGCACGCATCAACACTGAAGCCGCTCATCCCTTTTCATTTTTGGAGCTCCATCCATGAACAAGACACTCAAGCTCGCCGCCGCCGGCCTCGCGCTCGCGGCCTTCGCCACTGCCTCGCTGGCGCACGAGAACCACGTCGCCAAGCCCAAGGGCGCGGCCGAACTCGCGCCCGAGCAGAAGCCCTGGGGCATCGTCGGCAAGCCCGGCGCAGTGAAGCGCACCATCGACATCGCGACGGCCGACGACATGACGTTCACGCCCTCGGTGATCGAGGTGCGCGAAGGCGACACGCTGCGCCTGCGCCTGAAGAACAAGGGCCGTGACCTGCACGAACTCGTGCTTGGCACCACGGCCGAGATCGAGGCCCACGCGGCCATGATGAAGAAATTCCCCGGCATGGAGCACGACGAGCCCTGGATGGCGCACGTGCCGCCGGGTCGGACCGGCGAGCTGGTCTGGACCTTCAACCGCGCCGGCGACTTCGACTTCGCCTGCCTGGTGAAGGACCACTACGAACTCGGCATGGCCGGCCGCGTGCGCGTGCTGCCCGCCGCCGGCAAATCCTGAAACCGCGAAAGGAACTCCCATGCAAAGAAGACGACTGATGCTGGCCCTGGCGTCCACCGCCGCCCTGCCTTTCATCACGCGGGCCGCGCACGCCGCGGCGCCGATGGTCGAGATCTGGAAGGACCCGAACTGCGGCTGCTGCCAGGACTGGGTCAAGCACCTCAACAGGAACGGCTTCGCCACGCGCGTGCACGACGAAGGCAACGCGGCCGCGCGCAAGCGCCTGGGCCTGCCCGAGAAGCTGGGCTCGTGCCACACGGGCCAGGTCGGCGGCTACGCCATCGAGGGCCACGTGCCCGCGCGCGAGATCCAGCGCCTGCTCAAGGAGAAGCCCAGGGCCGTGGGCCTCGCCGTGCCCGGCATGCCGGTCGGCTCGCCGGGCATGGACGGGCCGGCCTACGGCGACCAGCGCGACCCCTACGACGTGCTGCTGGTGCTGGCCGATGGCGGCACGCGCGTGTTCCAGAGCTACCGATGAATCCTCCGATCACCCGGCAAGAAAGACCGATCACCATGAAGAAATCGCTCGCCGCCCTCGGCGCCCTCCTGTTCGCCGCCGTCGCCTTCGCGCAGACGGCCCTGCCGCCCGTCGAGGGCGAGGTCCGCAAGATCGACACCGAGGCGAACAAGATCACCCTGCGCCATGGCGACATCCCCAACCTCGAGATGACCGGCATGACCATGGTCTTCCGCGTGAAAGACCCGGCGCTGCTCACGCAGGTCAAGCCTGGCGACAAGGTGCAGTTCACGGCCGACAAGGTCGATGGGGCGCTCACGGTGCTGTCGATCGCGCCGACCAACTAGACGAAACGCTGCGGCGCGAACGGCGCCAGCGCGATCTCCGACGCCAGCCCCGCCATCGCTTGCGCCGCCAGCCGCCCGGTGCGCGCCGAGCCGCACAGCCCCACGTGCCCATGGCCGAAGGCCAGCACCACATCGGCGCTGCCGGCGGCGGGGCCGATGCAGGGCAGGCCGTCGGGCAGGCTCGGGCGATGGCCGAGCCAGCGCTGCACCTCGGCCCCTTCGGGCGGCGCGTCGGCGAGCGCGGGAAACATCGAGCGCAGGTGCGCGTGCAGGATCTCGGCGCGGCGCCAGTCGGGCGCGGCCTCGAGCCCCGCGATCTCGACCTGGCCGGCGGCGCGCAGGCCGCCGTTCATCCAGTGCGCGATGAGCTTGCCGTCGGCCACCATCACCGGCGTGCGCGGGCCCACCGCGGCCTTCGGCAGCACGACGTGGTAGCCGCGCTCCGATTCCAGCGGCACCGGCGAACCGGCCGCGGCGGCCAGGGCACCCGAGCGCGCGCCGGCGCAGATCGCGGCGGTGTCGCAGGCGATCTCGCCGGCTTCCGTGCGCACGGCGCGCAATCGCCCGCCCTCGATGCGGAAACCGGTGGCGCGCGCGGCCACGCGCTCGGCGCCGAGCGCACGCGCGTGCGCGGCCAGCGCCGCCACGTAGGCGCCGGGGTCGCGGCAGTGGCCGGCCTCGCCGACGTGGATGCCCAGCGTGTAGCGCGCGTCGAGGTCGGGCTCCTGCCGGCGCAGTTCGTCGGCATCCCATTCGCTCCATTGCACGCCGGTGCGCGCGCGCACGCGCCAGGCCAGCGCATCGCCCTCGAACTCGGCGCGCGAGCGGTAGGCATGCAGCAGGCCGCGCTGCTCGATCAGTTGCGGCACGCCGGCCTCGGTCGCCAGCCGCGCATGCAGCGCGGGTGCGTCGACCAGCAAGCTGCGCAGCGCGTCGGCGATGCGCTGCACGCGCGCCTCGGTGGCGCCCGAGGCCAGGTAGCGCAGCAACCACGGCAGCGCGCGCGGCAGGTAGGGCCAGCGCACCGCGAGCGGGCCCAGCGGGTCGGCCATCCAGCCCGGCACCTTGCGCCACGCACCGGGCAGCGCGGGCGGCACCACCGAATGCGAGGAGAGCCAGCCCGCGTTGCCGTAGCTGGCGGCCTGCGGCGCGCCGGGCTCGTCCGGCTCGACCACGGTGACGCGCAGGCCCGCGCGCAAGGCCTCGATGGCGGTGGCGCTGCCGACGGCGCCCGCGCCGATCACCACCGCATGGCGCCGCGCGCCGGACTGGAAACCACTTCTTTCAACTGTCATGGCGCCCATCGTAGGGGCCACGCGGCATGGTTCCATAATCGGCCGCCATGTCCGCCACGCCTTCCCCCGCTTCCCTCTCCTCTTCCGACGGTGCCATCACCGACGTCGCCGGCATCGAGGTCGGCCATTTCTCCGACACCCGCCGGCCCACCGGCTGCACCGTGATCATCACGCGCGAAGGCGCGGTGGCCGGCGTCGACGTGCGCGGCGCCGCGCCCGGCACGCGCGAGACCGACCTGCTCGCGCCCGGCAACCTGGTGCAGCAGGTGCACGCCGTGATGCTCGCGGGCGGCAGCGCCTGGGGCCTGGCCGCGGCCGAGGGCGCGATGCGCTGGCTCGAGGAGCGCGGCGTGGGCATGGACGTGCGCTTTGGCACCTTGCCGATCGTGCCCGCCGCGGTGCTGTTCGACCTGCCGATGGGCGATGCGCGCATCCGGCCCGATGCCGCGGCCGGCTATGCCGCCTGCGAGGCCGCGGGCCGCGACGCGCCGGCCGAGGGCAACGTGGGCGCCGGCACCGGCGCGCTGGTGGGCAAGCTGTTCGGCGTGCAGCGCGCGATGAAGGGCGGCATCGGCACCGCCTCGGTCACGGTCGGCGGCGTCACGGTCGGCGCGCTGATCGCGGTCAATTCGCTCGGCGACGTGATCGATCCCGACACCGCGCTGCCCGTGGCCGGCGCGCGCACCGAGGACGGCCGCGCGCTGCTCGACACGCGCCGCGCCCTGCTGCGCGGCGAGCTGCCCAAGCCACTGCTGGCCGGCACCAACACCACCATCGGCGTGATCGCCACCGACGCGGTGCTGACCAAGGTGCAGGCCAACCGGCTCGCGACCGTGGCGCACGACGGCCTGGCGCGCGCCATCAATCCCGTGCACACCATGAGCGACGGCGACACCCTGTTCGCGCTCGCCACCGGCCGCGTGCCGCTGGCGGCCGACGGCCCGGGCATGACGGTGCTCAGCACCATGGCGGCCGAGGTCGCCGCGCGCGCCACCCTGCGCGCGGTGCTGGCGGCGCGCTCGGTGACGGTCGGCGAGCTGCACATCCCCTCGGCTGCCGAGCTCGGCACCGCGCCGCGCTGACCTCACGAGCGAGACACCATGGCCTTCCCGAGAACCCTCAAGCTGATCCTGCTGTCGATCCGCGACCTGATCGCCTCCGCCGGCCCGATCCTGTTCCTCGTGATCGGCCTGTTGATCGCCGCCTACTGGTGGTTGCAGCCGCAGCCGCCCAAGCAGGTGACGCTGGCCACCGGTCCCACGGGCAGCGCCTACGCGCAGTTCGGCAAGCGCTATGCCGAGGCGCTGAAGACCAGCGGCATCGAGGTCGTGCTCAAGCCGACCTCGGGCTCGTCGGAGAACCTCGAGCTGCTGCGCAAGGGCGAGGCCGACGTGGGCTTCGTGCGCGGCGGCAGCGCCGACCCGGTGGCCGACGACGAGGCCGGCCTCAGCTCGCTCGGCAGCCTGTTCTTCGAACCGGTCTGGCTGTTCTACCGGCCCGACGCGATCACGCGCGCGCCCGACAGCGTGATCGCGCAGCAGGCGGTGGAGGCCGAGAAGGCGAAGAAGGCGGCCAAGGCCGCCGCGAAGGGCCGCCACGGCGCCGAGCGCAAGAAGGCAGCGGCACCGCAACCCGCCGTGCCCCCCGCACCGATCCCGCTGACCTCGCTGACGCAACTGCGCGGCCTGCGCGTCAACGTCGACATGCCCGGCAGCGGCCTGCCCGAACTCATGGGCCGGCTGCTCGAGGCCAACCGGCTCGCGCCCGATGCGCTGCTGCTGTCGAACCTCGAGCAGTCCGCGGCCGCCGAAGCGCTGCAGGCCGGGCTGCTCGATGCGATCGTGCTGTCGTCGGCGCCGCAGTCGCCGCAGGTGCAGCGGCTCTTGCGCGCGAACGACATCCGGCTCATGGACTTCGTGCAGGCCGACGCATACACGCGGCGCTTCCCCTTCCTTTCTGCCGTGACCCTGCCGCGCGGCGTGGTCGACCTCTCGAAGGACCTGCCGGCCGGCGACGTGTCGCTGCTGGCCGCCACCACCTCGCTGCTGTCGCGCGAGGACACCCATCCCGCGCTGCGCCAGCTGTTCGCGCAGGCCGCGCAACACCTGCATGGCGGTGCCGGCTGGTTCAACCGGCCGCGCGACTTCCCGAACACGCGCACCAGCGAACTGCCGGTGAGCCCCGAGGGCGACCGCGCCATCAACGGCACGCCGCCGTTCTGGCAGCGTTACCTGCCGTTCTGGGCCAGCAACCTGATCGAGCGCATGTGGCTGGTGCTCGGCGGCCTGCTGGTGCTGATGCTGCCGCTGAGCCGCGTGGTGCCGCCGCTCTACCAGTTCCGCGTGCGCCGCCGGGTGTTCCGCTGGTATGCGCGGCTGCGCGACATCGAGGGCAAGGTCGACGGCCAGCGCGGCGATCCCGCCGAACTCACGAAGGAGCTCGACGAGCTCGACCGCGTGGTCAACCGCGTGGCGGTTCCGCTGTCGTACGCCGACGAGCTCTATGCGCTGCGCAACAACATCTATGCGGTGCGCAAGCGGGCGCTGGCGCGCGGCGCCGGTGCGCCGGCCGGGCCCGCGATGCCACCACCGCCTTCGCCTTCCGCACCGCGCTGACCGGCACGCGGTGCCAGCGGGCGCCGCTGCCTTTTCCCAAGACCCATCGTGTCCACCCTGATCGACTTCGCCGACCCGCGCACCGATGGCGCGCAGCGGCTGCGCCTGGCGTTCGGCGCCCATTCCCGCACGCTCGTGGCGCGCAGCCTGGCCGAGGTCCGGCCCGTGCTCGCGCAGGCCGAGGCGCTGGCGCGCGCGGGCCACTGGTGCGTGGGCTACCTGCGCTACGAGGCGGCCGCGGCCTTCGATGCCGCGTTCGAGACGCATGCAGGTGATGGCCGTGCGCTAGCGTGGTTCGGCGTGCACGACCAGGCCCTGCCCTGGCCCGAGGAAGCCCCGCCCTCTCCCTCCAGCCCGCCGATCGCCTGGCGCGACAGCCTCTCGCGCATCGACTTCGACCGGCAGATGCAAGTCATCCACGCGGCGATCGCCGCCGGCGGTCTCTACCAGATCAACCACACGGCGCCGCTGCTCGGCGACCATGCCGGCGACCCGCTGGCCCTGTTCGCCGCGCTGCGCCGCAACCAGCCCGCGGGCTACGCGGCCTTCATCGACAGCGGCGAGGAACAGGTGCTGTCGCTGTCGCCCGAGCTGTTCTTCGACTGGCACGGCGAGCGCATCCTCGCGCGCCCGATGAAGGGCACCGCACCGCGCGGCGCGACCCCGGCGGAGGACGAGGCCCAGGCGCATCGGCTGCGCAGCGTGCCGAAGGAGCGGGCCGAGAACGTGATGATCGTGGACCTGCTGCGCAACGACCTGTCGCGCATCGCGCAGCCCTTCTCGGTGCGCGTGCCGCGGCTGTTCCACACCGAGGCGCTGCCCACCGTGTGGCAGATGACCTCGGACGTGGAAGCCGCGGTGCGGCCCGGCACCTCGCTGGTCGACGTGTTCGATGCGCTGTTCCCCTGCGGCTCGGTCACGGGCGCGCCCAAGGTGGCGGCGATGCGGCTGATCCGCGAACTCGAAGGCGCGCCGCGCGGCGTGTACTGCGGCGCGGTCGGCGTGCTGCGACCCGGTGGGCATGCGACCTTCAACGTGCCGATCCGCACCGTGACCCTGCGCGATGGTCAGGCGCGCTGCGGCATCGGCAGCGGCATCACGGCCGATGCCACGGCCGACGCCGAATGGGCCGAGTGGGGCCACAAGCGGGCCTTCCTGGGCGCGGCCGCAGTCGCCGAGGCGCCCGGCTTCGAGCTGCTCGAAACGCTGGCGCTGGTCGACGGCACGCTGCGCGACGCGCCGCTGCACCTGGCTCGCATGGCCGGCGCGGCCGCGCACTTCGGCTTCGCCTGGGATGCCGCACGCGTCGAGGCGGCGCTGCAATCGCTGCGCGATGCGCATGCCGAGGGCAGCTGGCGCGTGCGCCTGCTGCTCGATGCGCGGGGCCTGCCACGCGTCGAAGCGTTTGAAATGGGCGCTGCACCCAAGCGCGTGAAGCTGCAGCTGGCCGACCGCCCCTTCGACGAGGCGCACAGCGAGTTCACGCGCTTCAAGACCACGCGCCGCGCGCACTACGAGGCCTTCGCGCCGATCCTGCCCGAGGCCTTCGACACGCTGCTGTGGAACCCCGAGGGCGAACTCACCGAATGCACGCGCGGCAACATCGCGCTGCGCCTGGACGACGGCCGCTGGGTCACGCCGCCGCTGCGCTGCGGCCTGCTGCCCGGCATCGGGCGCGCGCAACGGCTGGCCGAGGGCTCGCTGGTCGAGCAGACGGTGCGGCGCGACCAGCTCTCGCGCGTGACCGCGCTGGCCTTCGTCAACAGCCTGCGCGGCTGGATCGAGGCGGAACTCGTCCCCTGAATCGCCGCATCGGAGGAAGATGCGAAAAGCGCTTGACTTGGAGCGCGCTCGAACTTCGAGAATTCTCCCCATGGAAAGCAACCTGAGCATCGCGGAAGTGGCACGGCGCACCGGCCTCACGGCCCACACGCTGCGCTACTACGAACGCATCGGCCTGATAGCAGCCGTGTCGCGCGCACCGGGCGGCCAGCGCCGCTATGCCGCCGCCGACATGGAATGGCTCGCTTTCCTGTTGCGCCTGCGCGAGACCGGCATGCCCATCCAGGGCATGCAGGCCTTCGCCGGGCTTCGCAGTCAGGGGGACGCGAGCATCGGCGAACGCCGCGCGATGCTCGAATCGCATCTCGCCGAGGTTCGCTCGAAGGTGGAGGCGCTGCAGCAATCGATGCAGGCGCTGGCGCACAAGATCGAGCACTACCGCGGGATCGAGGCCCGGCGTCCCTCTTCATCGGGCATCGCCCCGGCTTCAACGAAGAGGAAGAAACATGCAGCACCCAATCCATCCGACGACGACCAGCCAGCCGACCGGCGAGCGCTACGCGCGCGGCCTCGCGAAACTGCGGCAGATCGACGGTGAGGGCGGCATCAAGGTCGTCGAAGGCCTGGCCGACATCGCGCCCGACTTCGCGCGCCTCTTGATCGAGTTCCCGTTCGGCGACGTCTATTCGCGCCCCGGCCTCGACCTGCGCTCGCGCGAGATCGCGGTGGTGGCCGCGCTCACCGCCATGGGCAATGCCGCGCCGCAGCTCAAGGTGCACATCCAGGGCGCGCTCAACGTCGGCGTGACGCGCGAGGAAGTGATCGAGGTGATCATGCAGATGGCGGTCTACGCGGGCTTCCCCGCCGCGCTCAACGGCCTGGGCGCCGCGCGCGAGGTGTTCGCGGCCGACGATGAAAAAAGCGCGCGGCCCCTTGCGGAACCGCGCGCCCTGGTCGAGCCGGCCTGAGGACCGGCGCGGGCCTTACTTGAGGGCCTTGAAGCGCACGCGCTTGGGCTTGGCGCCCTCTTCGCCCAGGCGCTTCTTCTTGTCGGCTTCGTATTCCTGGTAGTTGCCGTCGAAGAACACCCATTGCGAGTCGCCTTCGGCGGCCAGGATGTGGGTCGCGATGCGGTCGAGGAACCAGCGGTCATGGCTGATCACCAGCACGGTGCCCGCGTACTCGAGCAGCGCGTCTTCGAGCGCGCGCAGCGTTTCCACGTCCAGGTCGTTCGAGGGTTCGTCCAGCAGCAGCACGTTGCCGCCCTGGATCAGCGTCTTGGCCAGGTGCAGCCGGCCGCGTTCGCCGCCCGACAGGTTGCCGACCTTCTTCTGCTGGTCCTGGCCGTTGAAGTTGAAGCGGCCCGCGTAGGCGCGGCTGGCCATCTGGAACTTGCCGACGTTGATGATGTCCAGGCCGTTCGAGATGTCTTCCCACACGGTCTTGTTGTTGGCCAGTTCGTCGCGGTGCTGGTCGACGAAGGCCATCTTCACGGTCTGGCCGACCACCACCTCGCCGCTGTCGGGCTGTTCCTTGCCGGCGATCAGCTTGAACAGCGTGGACTTGCCGGCGCCGTTCGGGCCGATGATGCCGACGATGGCACCCGCGGGGATGTTGAAGTTCAGCTTGTCGATCAGCAGGCGGTCGCCGAAGCTCTTGCTCACGTCCTTGAACTCGATCACCTGGCTGCCCAGGCGCTCGGCCACCGGAATGAAGATTTCCTGCGTTTCGTTGCGCTTCTGGTATTCGACGTCGCTCAGCTCCTCGAAGCGGGCCAGGCGCGACTTGCTCTTGGCCTGGCGGGCCTTCGGGTTCTGGCGCGACCATTCCAGTTCCTTCTTCAGGGCCTTGGCGTGGGCTTCCTCGCTCTTCTGCTCCTGCGCCAGGCGTTCGCCCTTCTGCTCGAGCCAGGTGCTGTAGTTGCCCTTCCATGGAATGCCGCGGCCGCGGTCCAGTTCGAGGATCCACTCGGCGGCGTTGTCGAGGAAGTAGCGGTCATGGGTGATGGCCACCACGGTGCCCGTGAAGCGCTGCAGGAACACTTCGAGCCATTCCACCGATTCGGCGTCCAGGTGGTTGGTGGGTTCGTCGAGCAGCAGCATGTCGGGCTTGGACAGCAGCAGCTTGCACAGCGCCACGCGGCGCTTCTCGCCGCCCGACAGCAGGCCGATCTTGGCGTCCCACGGCGGCAGGCGCAGCGCGTCGGCCGCGATCTCGATCTGGTGCTCGGAATCGGTGCCGGCAGCGGAAATCACCGCCTCGAGCTCGCCCTGCTCGGCCGCCAGCGCGTCGAAGTCGGCGCCTTCCTCGGCGTAGGCGGCATAGATCTCCTCGAGGCGCGCCTTGGCGGCGTTGACCTCGCCCATGGCCTCGTCGATCGCGTTGCGCACCGTGTGCTCGGGATCGAGCTTGGGCTCCTGCTCGAGATAGCCGATCGACAGGCCGGCCATCGGAATGGCTTCGCCCTCGATCTCCTTGTCGACGCCGGCCATGATCTTGAGCAGCGAGGACTTGCCCGAGCCGTTCAGGCCGAGCACGCCGATCTTGGCGCCGGGAAAGAAGGACAACGAGATGTCTTTCAAGATCTGCCGCTTGGGCGGCACGGTCTTGGAGACTCTGTTCATGGTGTAGACGTACTGGGCCATCTTCTGTGTAGGACTGCTGATTGCTGAGGTGGCGAAAGCCGGAAAAAGCCGAAATCCCCTGGAGGAAGCCCCTGGAAGACGGCGGCAGGCCCGGCGCGCGGAATCGCGGAAACGGAGCGCGAAAAGCAGTGATTATCGACTCATGCGACAATCGCCACCGTGCCGGGTCCAGTTGCCCGCACACCGGCTCTCTGCCGGGGACGAAGAAAACCCTTCCGCAAGTCGGTTTTTCGGGCTCCCACTCCTGACCTTCATCAGCCTTGACTGGCTCGCGTCACAAGAACGAAAGACGCCGAGCGGGCCGATGTCACCGCGCCGTGTATGGCGCTTGTTGTTTCACACAATGACTTTTGATGAACTGAAGTTGGCTCCGGCCATCTTGAAGGCCGTGCACGAGCAGGGCTACGAGACCCCCACCCCGATCCAGGCCCAGGCCATTCCGGCCGTCCTCGAGGGCCACGACCTTCTCGGCGGCGCCCAGACCGGTACCGGCAAGACCGCCGCCTTCACCCTGCCGATGCTGCACAAGCTCACCATGAGCCGCAGCGCCACCAACAAGTTCGGCGGCATCGGCATCCGCGCCCTGGTGCTCACGCCCACCCGCGAACTCGCGGCGCAGGTCGAGGAATCGGTGCGCGACTACGGCAAGTACCTGCAGCTCGGCTCGACCGTGATCTTCGGCGGCGTGGGCATGAACCCGCAGATCGACCGCCTCAAGCGCGGCGTCGACATCCTGGTGGCCACCCCCGGCCGCCTGCTCGACCTGCAGCAGCAGGGCATGCTCGACCTGTCGACCGTGCAGATCCTGGTGCTCGACGAAGCCGACCGCATGCTCGACATGGGCTTCATCCACGACGTGAAGAAGGTGCTGGCGCTGATGCCGGCCCAGAAGCAGAGCCTGCTGTTCTCGGCCACCTTCAGCGACGAGATCCGCGAACTGGCCAACGGCCTGCTGCGCAACCCGCAGAGCATCCAGGTCACGCCGCGCAACACCACGGTGCAGCGCATCACGCAGGTGGTCCACCCCGTGGGCCGCGGCAAGAAGAAGGCACTGCTCGCGCACATCATCAACGAGCACCAGTGGAGCCAGGTGCTGGTGTTCACCCGCACCAAGTTCGGCGCCAACAGCGTGGCCGAGTTCCTCACCAAGAACGGCATCGAGGCGATGGCGCTGCACGGCAACAAGAGCCAGAGCGCGCGCACCCAGGCGCTGGCCGGCTTCAAGAGCGGCGACATCCGCGCGCTGGTGGCCACCGACATCGCGGCCCGCGGCATCGACATCGACGAGCTGCCGCACGTCGTGAACTACGAGATCCCGAACGTCAGCGAAGACTACGTGCACCGCATCGGCCGCACCGGCCGCGCGGGCTCGAGCGGCGAGGCCGTGAGCTTCGTCTGCCTCGACGAGGAAGGCTTCATGCAGGAGATCGAGCGCTTCACCAAGCAGACGATCCCCGTGCAGGTCATCGAGGGCTTCGGTCCGGAAGAAGGCGAACGCGCCGAGCCCATCGCCATGGGCCGCCAGACCATCTGGGGCGGCGCCGGCCGTCCGCCGAGCCGCGAAGTCATGCAGGCGGCCGCCAAGGCCGCGCGCAGCGAGATGATGCAGCGCATCCGCGACAACAAGGCCGGCCAGGGCGGCGGCGGCGGTGGTGGCGGCAATGGCCAGCGCCGCGCCGGTGGCGGCGGCCAGGGCCAAGGCCAGGGTCGCGCTGCCAATGGCGGCGGCCAGCAGGGCCCGCGCGGCCAGGGCCAGGGTCCGGGCAATCGCGCGCCGCAAGGCCGCGCCCCGCAGGCCCAGCCGCGTCCGCATCACCATGCGGCGCATCCGCAGAACCATCAGCCGCACGACGAGCGCCAGCCGCGCCATCACGGCAACAGCCACAGCCCGACCCAGGCCAACCAGGTCGCACACCTGCGCGCCGAGGCGATCGCCGGCGCGGCCGGCCAGCCCGATCCGCTGCGCACCAGCGTCGACCACATGGGTGGCGGCCGCGGACGCGGCGGCCGCTCGGGCGGCGGTGGCGGCTACGGCGGCGGCAACCGTTCGGGCGGCGGTGGCCGTTCGGGTGGCGGCGGCTACGGTGGCGGCGGTGGCCGCTCGGGCGGCGGCGGCGGTGGCCGTTCGTTCGGCCGCTGAGGCGCGACGCACACGGAACACAGGGCGCTTCGGCGCCCTTTTTCATGTCCGCCTGGTGCCGGAACACCTTCCGGACACAATCGTTGCCATGCAGTACATCCCGCCGAACTTCGCCACCCTCTTCGTGGCCACCTGCAACCTGCTCAATCTCGCGAACCCGCACCGCGTGTACTACGAGAACCAGGACGCCTACAACGAGCGCGAGTACGAACGCAAGATCGACTGGCTCGGCGAGCGCTTCCATGCGCTCAATGCCGACGTGCTCGCGGTGCAGGAGGTCTGGGACGAGGCGGCGCTGAAGGCCGCGATCCACCGCAGCGGCCTGCGCTACGACTTCGTGGCCGTGCCCGGCGCCGAGAACGCGCCCGCGCAGCCCGGCCTGCCGCCGCGCCCCGGCGCGCAGGGCACGCCGCGCGTGGGCATCGCCACGCGGCTCAAGGTCGACCGCATCCAGTCCTTCGTCGACTTCCCGCCGGGCTTCGGCGTCGAGGTGCCGGGCCTCGGGCCGCACACCCGCTTCGAGCGGCCGCCGCTGCTGGCCACGCTGCGCATGAAGCACGGCCAGGCCGTGCACGTGCTGACGGTGCACCTGAAGTCGAAGCGGCCCAAGTTCCTGCAGGACGCGCAGGGCAACCACCTCGAGGACCGCGACGACCGCAAGGTGGGCGCGATGGCCTCGCTGCGCTCGCTGCTGATGCGCGGCGCCGAGGCCGCGGCCCTGCGCTGCATCGTGATCGACCTGCTGCAGGGCACCAACATGCCGCTGGTGGTGATGGGCGACTTCAACGACAACCCGCACAGCGTGACCACGCAGCTCGTGGCCGCCACCTCCGAGGTGGCCTACGACAAGGCGGCGCGCGACGTGGCGCTGTTCAATGCCTACGAGATGCAGGGCGAGGCCGCGCTCAAGAAGGACGTGGCCTATTCGCACGTGCACCAGGGCTACCCGGAAGTGCTCGACCAGATCCTGGTGAGCGAGGAGTTCATCGCGGGCAGCCGCCACAGCCTGGGCGACGTGCGGCGCGTGGACTACTTCAACGACCACCTGCACGAGGGGCGCGACCGCTCGCGCTCGGACCACGGCTTCGTGCGCGCGCTGCTGCGGCTGCGCACCGACTGACGACGCGGCCGCTCAGGCCTTCGAGATCCGCACCATCGCATCGGCGCGCTTGTGCAGGTCGGGCAGCAGTTCGAGCCCCAGCCCCGGCTTGCCGTTGAGGCTGATCATGCCGTTCTCGACCTTCGGCAGCTCGGTCACCAGGCCCTGGTACCAGCCCGTGAAGAAGGCGCGCACGCTCTCCTGGATCAACGCGTTGGGCGCATGCAGGCTCAGGTGGGTCGATGCGGCCCACACCACCGGGCCGGTGCAGTCGTGCGGCGCCACCGGCAGCTGCCAGGCATCGGCCATGGCCGCGATCTTGCGCGCCTCGGTGAGGCCGCCGCACCAGCTCAGGTCGAGCATCGCGACGCCGGCCACCCCAGTCTGCAGGTAGTCCTTGAAGCCCCACTTGTAGCTCAGCGTCTCGCTGGCGCAGACCAGCGCCTTGCAGTCGACCGCGTACTGCCTGAGCAGGTCGAGGCTGTCCATGCGGATCGCGTCCTCGTGCCAGAAGGTGTCGAACTCCTGCAGCGCGCGTGCGATCTTCTGCGCCATCGGCAGCCGCCAGAGGCTGTGGAACTCGACCATGATGTCCATGCGCTTGCCGACCGCGCCGCGGATCTTGCGGAAGGGCTCGAGCGCCGCATCGAGGTCGGCGTTGCTGATGTACTGGCCGTGGCTGCGCTCGGCCGCCGGATCGAAGGGCCAGATCTTCATCGCCGTGATGCCCTCCGACAGCAGCGACTCGGCCAGCTCGTCGGCATGGTGCAGGAAGCCCTGCAGGTCCTCGTAGGGGCCGGCCGCGTTGCCGATGCCCCAGTTGGAACTGGTCTGGTTGGCGGCGCTGCGGATGTACTGGTAGCCTGCGCAGGTGTTGTAGATGCGGATCGCGTCGCGGCTCTTGCCGCCGAGCGCGGTGTGCACCGGCATGTTCGCGGCCTTGCCGAACAGGTCCCACAGCGCGATGTCCACGGCCGAGTTGCCGCGCGTCTCCACGCCCGACCCGCGCCAGCCCAGGTAGCCCGTGAGGTCGCGGTTGCGCGCCTCGATCGCCAGCGGGTCGGTGCCCAGCAGCTTGTGGGCGCCCCACTCGTGCAGGTAGGCCTCGACCGCCTCGGCGCCCATGAAGGTCTCGCCGAGGCCGACCAGGCCTTCGTCGGTGTGCAGGCGCACCCAGAGGATGTTGGGGAATTCGCCGAGGCGGATGGTTTCGAGCTGCGTGATCTTCATGGCTTCATGGCGGTCCGGGATGCGGTGACTGAACGGCCGGCGCGCTCTCGAGCGCCGCCGGCCCGCGCAAGACTCAGCCCCCGCGCGCCTTCTTCAGCGCATCCATCACCACGTTGACGGCCTCGGGGCCGATGGCCGGCACGTTCTTGTCGTACACCGGCTTCACCTTGTCGAGCATGCGCTTCTGCTCGGCCGGCGAGACCTCGTTGACCGTCATCGTCTTCTTGAGGCTCGCGAGCGACTTCTCGTTGAGCGCGCGGTTGGCGGCGCGCTCCACCTTCTGGCCCTCGATCGCGGCCTCGCGCAGCACCGCCTGCTCCTCGGGCTTGAGCTGGTCCCAGAGCTTCTTGCTGTAGAGCACGAGGAACGGCGTGTAGGCATGGCGCGTCACGCTCAGGTACTTCTGCACCTCGCTGAACTTCGAGGTCTCGATGGTCACGAAGGGGTTTTCCTGGCCATCGATGGTGCGCGTCTCGAGCGCGGTGAAGATCTCGCCGAAGGCCATCGGCACGGCGTTGGTGCCCAGCGTCTTGAACGAGTCGAGGAAGATGTTGTTCTGCATCACGCGCACCTTGATGCCCTCGAGGTCCTCGACCTTGGCCACCGGCCGCTTGCTGTTGGTGAGGTTGCGAAAGCCGTTCTCCCAGTAGGCCAGGTTCACCAGCCCCGCGGCCTCGAGCTTCTTGTTGAAGTACTCGCCGGCCGGGCCGTCGAGCACCGCGTCGGCTTCCTTCTCGTTGTTGAACAGGAACGGCAGGTCGAACACGCCGAGTTCCTTCACGATGCCCACCAGCGGCGAGGACGAGGTGCACACCATCTCCTGCGTGCCCGCGCGCAGCGCCTGCGTGGCCGGCAGGTCGCCGCCGGCGGCGCCGCCCCAGAAGGCGACGATCTTCATCTTGCCGCCGGTCTTGGCGGCCAGCACCTCCTGCATCTTCTTCACGCCCAGGCCCACCGGATGGTCCTCGTTCACGCCGTTGGTGAACTTGATGGTGCGTTCGGCGAACTGGGCGAAGGCCGGCGTGGCCGCCATCAGGGCCGCGGCGGTCGCTGCCGCCATGAGGGTTCTGCGCTGGATCATGGTCTGTGTCTCCTACTTCTTGGATGATGAACGAACGGACGGGAAACTCTGCGAAACGCCCTCAGCGCGCCAGCCACCACGACAGCGGCACGGTGACGATCTGCGGGAAGAACACCAGCGCGAACAGCACGATGAGCTGCGCGATCAGGAAGGGCATCACGCCCTTGAAGGCATCGTCCATGGTGATGCGCGCCACGCCGCACACCACGTTGAGCACGGTGCCCACCGGCGGCGTGATCAGGCCGATGGCGTTGTTCATGATGAACAGCACGCCGAAGTACACCGGGTCGATGCCGGCCTTGAGCACCACCGGCATCAGCACCGGCGTGAGGATCAGCACCGTGGGCGTGAAGTCGAGCGCGGTGCCCACGATGACGATCAGCACCATCATCATCAGCATCAGCAGCGTCTTGTTGCCCATGAAGGGCTCGAGCATTCGCGTGACCTCGCCCGGGATGTCGGCCACCGTGATCAGCCAGGCGCTGACCATGGCGGCGGCCACCAGGAACATCACGACCGCGGTGGTCTTGCCGGCCGCGAGCGTGAGGCGGTAGAGCATCGAGGGCTTGAGCTCGCGGTAGACGAACATGCCGACCACGAAGGAATACACGGCCGCCACCACGGCCGCCTCGGTCGGCGTGAAGATGCCGAACTTCATGCCGCCGATGATCACCACCGGCAGCGCGAGCGCGAGGCTGCCGCGCGCGGTGATCGCGAGCCGCTCGCCGAAGGGCACGCGCGGCGCGGCCTGCACCTTGTCGCGGCGCGCCACGATCCACCAGGCGATGCCGATCGCCACGCCCATCAGGATGCCCGGCACGATGCCGGCGAGAAAGAGCTTGGTGATCGAGACGTTGCCCGCCACGCCGAACACGATGAAGCCGATCGACGGCGGGATCACCGGCGCGATGATGCCGCCCGCGGCGATCAGTCCGGCCGAGCGGTTGGTGTCGTAGCCCGCGCGGTTCATCATCGGGATCAGCAGCGCCGCGAGCGCCGCCGTGTCGGCCACCGCCGAGCCCGAGATCGAGGCCATGATGATCGCGGCCACCACCGCCACGTAGCCCAGGCCGCCGCGGAAATGGCCGACCCAGGCCATCGCCATGTCGACGATGCGCCGGCTCAGTCCGCCCGCCGTCATGAACTCGCCGGCCAGCAGGAAGAAGGGCACGGCCAGCAGCGGGAAGTTGTCGGCGCCGTCGACGAAGCGCTGCGCGATGATCTGGCTGTCGAAGGCCGGCAGGCCGCCGGTGTAGGCCAGCCAGCCCATGAGCGAGACGCCGCAGACCAGCAGCGCATAGGCGATCGGCATGCCGATCGCCATGGCGGCGAGCAGCGAGACGATGAAGACCGTGACCGTCATCGCGCACCTCCCGCGGTGCCCGAAGCGGTAGCGGGGGCGGCGACGGGCTCGTGCGCCACGTCCTCCGACTCCATCACCTGCACCAGCTCCTCGTCGGAGACGCGGCCGGTGGCCAGACGCCACAGCTTGTTGAGGTTGATGATGCCCATCACCACCGACACCACGTAGCCGATGCCATAGACCCAGATCATCGAGATGCCGACCACCGGCGAGACGTTGGTGCGCTGCAGCTCGTGCATCTCGAAGGTGCCCATGAAGAACAGCACGTTGCAGAACAGCATGAGCAGCTGGTTGAGCACGAAGCAGATGGTCTTGCCCAGCCGCGGCAGGCGGCGGATCAGCGTGTCGACGCCGAGGTGCGCGCCGTCGCGCATCGCGACCATGGCGCCGATGTAGGTGAGCCAGATGAAGCAGTAGCGCGACATCTCGTCGGACACCGTGATGCCCGAATTGAAGCCATAGCGCAGCACCACGTTGCCGAACACCATGACGACCATCGCCACCATGCATGCGACCACGAGGAATTCCAGCACCCGGAAGAATCCGTCGATCAACCTCTTCATTCGATGTCTCCTGTTGCCCTTGTGTTGTTGTTCGCTTGTTCCGTCGTTGCGCGGCTGCGCGCGGCCTCCTGCCGCCTCGTCGCCTTCGCCTGCTAGAGCGCGAAGGCCTTGAGCTGGGTCGCGGGCCGGCTGATGCGCGGAATCTTGCGGCGCGAGGCCAGCACGGTCTCGATGTCCTGGCGCGCGCCGTCGATCAGCACCAGCACCGCCTTCTCGGCGCGTGCCGGGTTGCGCGCGATCACCGCGTCGAGCACCGCGCGGTGCAGCGGCAGCGAGCTCGCGGGACCGTTCTTGCGCGTGGTCGATATCTCGAAGCTGGTGCGCAGCAGCGCGCCCAGCGCGCGGCTCATCTGCACCAGCATGCGGTTGTGGCTGGAGCGGATCAGCCCCTGGTGGAAGCGCAGGTCGGGCGTGATGTAGTCGCCGCCGAACTCGATGGCCTGCTTCATGCCGGCGTAGGCCTCCTCCATGTCGGCGATGTCCTCGGGCGTGGCGCGCGAGGCGGCCAGCGCCACCGCGGCCGGCTCGACCACGCGGCGCAGGTCCTGCAAATCGCGCAGGAACTCGATCGACAGGCCGGCCTGCGTCTGCCACACGATGACGTCGGCATCGAACCAGTTCCACTGGTCGGGCGGCTGCACGCGCGTGCCGACCTTGGGGCCGGTGGTGACCAGGCCCTTGGCGATCAGCGACTTGATGGATTCGCGCACCACGGTGCGGCTCACGCCGAGTTCCTCGCACAGGATCGGCTCGGGCGGGATCGCGGCACCGGGCGCGTAGCGGCCCGCGACGATGTCGCTGCCGAGCCGATCGACCGTGTTGCCGTGGACGTTCTTGATCATGCGAAGCCGTTGGTTGTGCGACGCGGCCAAGGCCGCCCGGCGCGCCCCGCTCGCTCGGAAACCCTGAGCGCCCCGCCAGGACAGCGCGCTTATCATATGATGATTGAAAATGCGGTTCGGCAGGACAAACCCTGACCCCGCGGCGCCTTCCCGCAACCGGAGACACCCTCGATGAGCACCCCTCCCAAGAAGAAGAATCCCGAAGAGCTGCGCAGCCAGCAGTGGTTCGGACGACACGACCGCGACGGCTTCATCTACCGAAGCTGGATGAAGGGCAAGGGCGTGCCGCACGACCAGTTCGATGGCCGCCCGGTCATCGGCATCTGCAACACCTTCAGCGAACTCACGCCGTGCAACTCGCACTTCCGCACGCTCGCGGAGCAGGTGAAGATCGGCGTCTACGAAGCCGGCGGCTTCCCGCTCGAGTTCCCGGTGATGTCGCTCGGCGAGACCTTGCTGCGCCCCACCGCCATGCTCTATCGCAACCTCGCGAGCATGGACGTGGAGGAAAGCATCCGCGGCAACCCGCTCGACGGCGTGGTGCTGCTCATGGGCTGCGACAAGACCACGCCCGCGCTGATGATGGGCGCGGCCAGCGTCGACCTGCCGACCATCGGCGTGTCGGGCGGCCCGATGCTCTCGGGCAAGTGGCGCGGCCAGGAACTGGGCTCGGGCACCGGCGTGTGGCAGATGAGCGAGCAGGTGCGCGCCGGCACGCTCAAGCTGCAGGACTTCTTCGAGGCCGAGAGCTGCATGCACCGCAGCCACGGCCACTGCATGACGATGGGCACCGCGAGCACCATGGCCAGCATGGTCGAGTCGCTGGGCATCGGCCTGCCGGGCAACGCGGCCTTCCCGGCCGTCGACGGCCGCCGCAACGTGCTCGCGCGCGAAGCGGGCCGGCGCATCGTCGGCATGGTCCATGAAGACCTGAACATGTCGAAGATCCTCACGCGCCAGGCGATCGAGAACGCGATCAAGGTCAACGCCGCGATCGGCGGCTCGACCAACTTCGTGATCCACCTGCTGGCGATCGCCGGGCGCATCGGCGTCGAGCTCACGCTCGACGACTTCGACCGCCTGGCCTCCGAGCTGCCCTGCATCCTGAACCTGCAGCCCTCGGGCCAGTTCCTGATGGAGGACTTCTGCTATGCCGGCGGCCTGCCGGTGGTGATCAAGGAGATCGCCGACCACCTGCACAAGGACATCCTCACCGTCACCGGACAGAGCGTGTGGGAGAACGTGAAGGACGCCGAGAACTACAACCCGCAGGTGATCCGCACCCAGGCCGAGCCGTTCAAGGACAAGGCCGGCATCTGCGTGCTGCGCGGCAACCTCGCGCCCAACGGCGCGATCATCAAGCCCAGCGCGGCCACGCCCGAGCTGCTGGTGCACAAGGGCCGCGCGGTGGTGTTCGAGAGCGCCGACGACCTGCACCGCCGCATCGACGACGAGAGCCTCGACATCGACGAGCACTGCGTGATGGTGCTCAAGAACTGCGGCCCCAAGGGCTATCCCGGCATGGCCGAGGCCGGCAACATGCCGCTGCCGCCCAAGGTGCTGCGCAAGGGCATCACCGACATGGTCCGCATCAGCGACGCGCGCATGAGCGGCACCGCCTACGGCACCGTGGTGCTGCACACCGCGCCCGAGGCCGCGGCCGGCGGTCCGCTGGCGCTGGTGCAGGACGGCGACATCGTCGAGCTCGACGTGCCGAACCGCAAGCTGCACCTGCACGTGAGCGACGAGGAACTGGCGCGCCGGCGCGCCGCCTGGGTCGCGCCGAAGGCACCGCTCGATTCGGGCTACTGGAAGCTCTACGTCGACACCGTGCTGCAGGCCGACGAAGGCGCCGACCTCTCGTTCCTGCGCGGCCGCCGCGGCGCCTTCGTGCCGCGCGACAACCACTGATGGCGGCGATGACGGGTCCCTTGGTCGCGGTCGACTGGGGCACGAGCTCGCTGCGCGGCGCGCTGATCGCGGCCGACGGCACGGTGCGCGAGGAGCGCAGCGACGCGCGCGGCATCCTCGCGGTGCCGGCGGGCGGCTTCCCCGCGGTGTTCGAGCAGCTGTTCGGCGACTGGATGCGCGAGCGCGGCGCGCGCTGCCTGATCTCGGGCATGGCCGGCAGCAAGCAGGGCTGGGTCGAGGCACCCTACTGCGCCTGCCCCGCGGGCCGCGTCGAGGTCGGCCGCAGCATCATCGCCATCGATGCCATTCCGGGCCAGCGCATCGCGATGGTGCCGGGCCTGAGTGACGAGCACGACGGCGTGCCCGACGTGATGCGCGGCGAGGAGGTGCAGATCTTCGGCGCGCTGTCGCTGCTGGGCCGCGACGAGGGTCTGTTCGTGCTGCCGGGCACGCACAACAAATGGGCCACGGTGAAGAAGGGCCGCGTGACCGGTTTCCGCACCTTCATGACCGGCGAGTTCTATGCGCTGCTGAGCCAGCACTCGATTCTTTCGCGCACGCTCGACGCGTCGGCGCCGCTCGACGAGGCCGCCTTCGTCGAGGGCGTGACCCGCGCCGACAACGGCCAGGGCCTGCTGCACAACGCCTTCGGCGCGCGCACGTTGGCGCTGTTCGAGCGCATGCCGCGCGCCGAGCTCGCGAGCTATCTCTCGGGCCTGCTGATCGGCGAGGAGCTGCGCACCCAGTCGCTGCAGGCCGCGGGCGAGGTGGTGCTGATCGGCTCGTCCGCCCTCACCCAGCGCTATGCGCTCGCGCTGCGCGCCAGCGGCACGGCCACGCGCTCGCTGGGCGCCGAAGCCACCTGGGCCGGGCTGCATGCGCTGTCCGGCTTCCTCGATTCCTCCGCTTCCTCCCCATGACCACGCCCTTCGACAAATTCGACGCCGCCCTGCGCACCTTGCCGCTGGTGGCCATCCTGCGCGGGCTCGAGCCGCATGAAGCCGATGCCGTCGGCGACGCCATCGTCGAGCCCGGCTTCCAGCTGCTCGAGGTGCCGCTCAATTCGCCGCGGCCGCTCGACAGCATCGCGCGGCTGCGCGCGCGCTTCCCGCAGGCGCTGGTCGGTGCCGGCACGGTGCTCGATGCGCAGCAGGTGCGCGAGGTGCAGGCCGCCGGCGGCGAGCTGATCGTGTCGCCGAACTTCGATGCCGCGGTGGTGCGCGAGGCCGCCCGCCTGGGCCTGGTGTGCCTGCCCGGCGTGATGACCCCGACCGAGGCCTTCGGCGCGCTCGCCGCGGGCGCCACCGGGCTCAAGCTGTTCCCGGCCGAGCTGGCATCGCCCGCGGTGGTGAAGGCGCTGCTGGCCGTGCTGCCGCGCGGCACGCCGCTGATGCCCGTGGGTGGCATCACGCCCTCGAACATGACCGAATGGCGCGAGGCCGGTGCCGCCGGCTTCGGCATCGGCTCGGCGCTGTTCAAGCCCGGCAAGAACGCGCAGGCCGTGCGCGACGATGCGCAGCGCTTCATCGCCGCGTATACGGGCACGACGCGCGCCTGATTCGATTCCCCCACGCAGAACACCAGAGGATCACGATGTCCGCCGATGCCGACTACGCCAGCCCCGACGTGCGCCAGCTGCGCGAAGACCTCGCGCTCGCGCTGCGCGCCGCCGCCCACCACGGGCTGTCGGAAGGCGTGTGCAACCACTTCAGCGTGATGCTGCCGGGCCGGCAGGACCGCTACCTGATCAACCCGCGCGGCCTGCACTGGAGCGAGATCGGCGCCGACGACATCGTGCTGATCGACGTGCACGGCGAGGTGCTCGCGGGCCGCCATCGCGTGGAGCCCACCGCCCTGTTCATCCACGGCGCGGTGCACCGCATCGCGGGCCATGCGGTGGTGCTGCACTGCCACATGCCCTATGCCACCGCGCTCACCATCACGGTCGACCGCGCGCTCGATCCGACCGCGAGCCAGAACGCGATGCGCTACATCGACCGCATCGCCGTCGACCGCGAATACAACGGCCTGGCGCTCGACGATGCCGAAGGCGAGCGCATCGCGCGCGCGATGGCCGGCAAGGACGTGGCCTTCCTCGCGAACCACGGCGTGATCGTGGCGGGCGCCACCATCGCCCATGCCTACGACGACCTCTACTACCTCGAGCGCGCCTGCCTGCACCAGGTGATCGCGCAGTCGACGGGCCGCCCGCTGGCACCGGTCAACCGCGAGCTGGCCGCGCGCGTGGCCGCGCAGATCCAGGGCGAGCGCGAGCAGTCCGACCTGTTCTTCGAAGCACTGCGGCGCATGCTGCCGGCACCGCGCGGCTGAGCCTTTTCGCGCGCTTTTCCTGTCGCCATGCGGCGACAGCGGCGGCCTCTTTGTGTCGAGGCGTTTCCCTCGCTTTCAATTGCCTTGCGGCGGTGGCCGCGGCGCGTTACGTCTGGCGCTGGACGCGGCATTCGCGCGGGCAGAATCCGCCCCGTCGCCGTGAGCGAAGTCCTACGCCCCGGCGTTACAGCGCTTCATCGGATTTCGCCCGCGCCTTACAAAGCGTTGACAAGAACGCGGGAGGATGACACCCATCAACAACCACTCCCCTGGAGTTGCCATGAAAAAGCTCACCTACGCATTCGGCGCCGCAGCCCTTCTCTCGCTGGCGGCGATCAGCGCTCCGGCCCAGGCGCAGAGCGGCCCCTTCATCCAGGCCCAGGTCTACGTGACCCCGGCACCGCCGCATCGCCACTACGACCGCCGCTACTACGCGCCCCCGCCGCCGCCCCACTACCACCCGGGCTATCACCGCGGCGATCGCTACTACCGCCATGACCGCTACGAAGGCCGCCGCTACGGGCGCCACGACAACGACCGCGACGGCGTGCCGAACCGCTACGACCGCCGTCCCAACAATCCGTACCGCTACTGACGCGGTCGTCACCAGCAACGAAAAAGCCGGGCCTCGTGCCCGGCTTTTTCATGGCCGCCGCATTCAGGCCGCGGGCACCTGCGCGTAGGGCGGCGTGTCGCTCGAGAAGCCCTGCTTGAGCCCGCGCGAGATCGCATCGGCCAGCACCTCGGGCAGGCCCTTCTCCACGCCCTCGTAGGCCAGCCGCGCCACCTCGTCGGGCGAGGTCTTCGGCGCATCGACGTGCGCGGCCATGTCGGTGTCCATGTAGCCCACGTGCACGCTGACCACCTGCGTGCCCTGGCCCGCGAGTTCGTTGCGCAGGCCGTTGCTCAGCGACCAGGCGGCCGACTTGGTCGCGCTGTAGGTCGCCACGCTCGGGAACGTGGTCCAGGCCAGCGCCGACAGCACGTTGACGATGGCGCCGCCGCCGTTGGCCGCCAGCACCGGCGCGAAGGCGCGCGACAGCGCCCAGGGGCCGAAGAAGTTGGTCTCGAGCTCGGCGCGCGCGGCCGCCACCGCGTCGGGCCCGAGCAGGTTCGAGCCGCGCGAGATGCCGGCGTTGTTGACCAGCACCGACACGTCGCCGCAGGCGCGCACCGCGGCCTCGATCTGCGCCGGCTGGGTCACGTCGAGCGCCACCGGCACCACGCCGGGCAGGGTGATGGTCTTCGGGTCGCGCGCGGCGCCGTAGACCTTGCGCGCGCCGGCCGCGAGCGCGGCCTTGGCGAAGGCGAGCCCCAGGCCGCGGTTGGCGCCGGTGATGAAGACGACCGAATCCTTGATGTTCATGGCAGACCTTTGGACAGTGGAGAAAAGAAATGCTTCAGGCTTGCGCCATGCGCCGCAGCAGCCCGCTGGTGGTGCGCGGCCAGCCGACGCGGCCGAACCAGGCGCCGCCCGCGATCGCCGAGCCGATGACCAGGCCGTAGACCACGAGCGCGATGCCCTGGGCGGCGAACACGCCGGTGAGCCCCGCGCCCCAGCGCAGCGCCAGCCAGCCGCCGATGCCCGCCACGGCCAGCCGCGCGAGGTTGCCGATCACCGGCCACAGCAAGCGGCCCGCGCCCTGCGAAGCGAAGTACAGCACCAGGCCGACACCGAAGAAACCATAGAGCGGACCGACCACGCGCAGGTAGTGGATGCCGGTGTCGAGCATCGCGGTGTCGTGGCCGAACAGCATCAGCCACGGCCGCGGGAACAGCGCGGCCAGCAGGCCGATGGTCTCGGCCAGCGTGAAGGCCAGCGCGGCGCCGATCCAGGTGGCGCGCAGCGCGCGCTCGCGCTGGCCCGCGCCCATGCAGGTGCCGACCATCGCGACCAGCGGCGCGCCCAGGCCGAACACCAGCGGCACCAGCAGGTACTCGAGCCGCGAGGCCGTGCCGTAGCCGGCCAGGGCCTCGGGACCGAAGTGGCCGGTGAGCGCGGTGGCGATGCCGATCGACAGGTTGGTGGCCACGGTCGACACCGTGCCCACGAGACCGACGCGCAGGATGTCGCGGAAGAAGGGCCAGCGCAGCTTGAGCGCCGCCAGCGCGGGCTTGAGCAGGCTGCGCGGCGAGCGCAGGTAGACGATCAGCGCGATCGAGCCCAGCAGGTAGTACAGCAGCAGCGCCATCGCGCCGCCCGCGATGCCCATGCCCGGCAGCGGGCCCCAGCCGAAGATCAGCAGCGGCGAGGCGGGGATCAGGAACACCACGCCCACCACCGTGACGTTGGCCGGCACCGCCATGTTGCCGGTGCCGCGCAGGATCGCCGACAGCGAATTGAACAGCCACACCAGCACCGCGCCCGAGAACACCCAGTTGGAATAGGTCAGGGCCGCCTCGAGCGCCGGACCGCTGCCGCCCATGATCCCGTAGAGCCAGCGGCCGCCGAACAACAGCGCGAGCGAGAACAGCACGCCGAAGCCCAGCGCGATGACGATCGCATGCCACACCAGCGAGTCGGCATCGGCGCGGCGGCGCGCGCCGAGCGCGCGCGCGATGGCCGACGAGATGCCGCCGCCCATGGCGCCGCTCGAGGTCATCTGCATCAGCATCACGATCGGGAACACCAGCGCCATGCCGGCCAGTGCATCGGTGCCGAGCTTGCCGACGAAGTAGGTCTCGATCAGGCCGACCGAGGCCTGCGCCACCATCACGAGGACGTTGGGCGCGGCCAGCCGCAGCAGCGTGGGAACGATGGGCGCCTCGAGCAGGCGGCGGGTGCGCGGATCGAGATCGGCGGCGGAAGCGGTCATGGCCGGAGGCTCCGTGGCGTGGGAACGATCAGGCGCGGGCCGTGGCGGGCTGGCCCGCGGCGGAAGGCGTCGCGGGTGCGCCGCCGGCCTTGGGTGCCGACGGACGGCGGATCGCCATCACCATCAGTGCCGCCAGCAGGCAGGCCGCGCCGGCCACGTAGAGCGCCGGGGTGTAGGTCAGCAGCAGCGTGCGCGCGAAACCCGCGCCATAGGCCGCGGTGGCGGCGCCGAGCTGATGCGCGGCGAACACCCAGCCGAACACCATGCCGACCTTGGCCGGGCCGAAGGTGGCGCCCGCGAGCTTGACCGTGGGCGGCACGGTCGCGATCCAGTCGAGGCCGTAGAACATCGCGAACAGCCCCAGGCCGTAGATGGTGAATTCCGAATGCGGCAGCCAGAAGAGCGAGAGCCCGCGCAGGCCGTAATACCAGAAGAGCAGCTTGCGGTTGTCGTAGCGGTCGGACAGCCAGCCCGACAGGATGGTGCCCACGAAGTCGAAGGCGCCCATCATCGCGAGCACCGAGGCCGCGGGCACGGCGCCCATGCCGTTGTCGCCGCACAGCGAGATGAAGTGGGTCTGCACCAGGCCGTTGGTGCTCAGGCCGCAGATGAAGAAGGTGGCGGCGAGGATCAGGAAGGTGCGGTTGGTCGCGACCTCCTTGAGCACGCGGAACGGCGTGGCGAAGGTGATCGCCGCGGCGGGCGCGGCCGGTGCCTGCGGCGCATCGGGGGCTTCACCGAAGGGACGCAGGCCGAGGTCGGACGGCCGGTTGCGCATCAGGCACAGCGCCAGCACGCCGATCAGCAGGCTGCCGATCACGATCGGCACGATGGCCGAGCGCCAGCCCCAGTGCTCGATCATCCAGGCCGCGACCGGCAGGAAGGCGAGCTGGCCGGTGGCCGAGCTCGCGGTGAGCATGCCCACCACCAGCCCGCGACGCGCCACGAACCAGCGGTTGGCCACCACCGCGCCGAGCACCAGCGCCGTCATGCCGGTGCCCAGGCCCAGCATCAGGCTCCACAGCACGAACAGCTGCCACAGCTGCGAGGCCATCGTCACCAGCGCCATGCCCAGGCCGACCAGCGCGAGGCCGGTGCAGATCACCGCACGCAGGCCCCAGCGCTCCATCAGCACCGCGGCGAACGGACCCATCAGGCCGAACAGCGCGAAGCGCAGCGCGAGCGAGGACGAGATCTGCTCGGTGCTCCAGCCGAACTCCTTGCCGAGCGGCTGCAGCATCGCGCCGGGCAGGCCCAGCGCGGCCGACATCGTCAGCATGGTCAGGAAGGTGATGGCGGCGACGATCCAGCCGTAGTGGATGCCGCGGCGCTGCAGCCATGCGGAGACTTGGGTGGCGAACATGGGACCTCTGGAGGAATGGGAATGGAGGAATCGGAGAAAAGAGGGGCCTGGACCGCGTGGCCTGCGGGCGAATGGGGAGTGCGAAGAAAAGGAAGCGGGTGCGGCTGCGCGTCAGTCCAGCTCGCAGGCCTGGTCGTCCGCGCCGAGCAGCTCGAGCGATTCGTCGATCAGCAGGTGCAGCGCGAGCACGCGCTCCACGCCCAGCAGCGCATTGAGCTTCTGCTGCGCCGTCTTCCAGTGGGCCAGCGCCTCGCGGCGCTTGGCTTCGCCGCTGTCGGTGAGCTGCACCAGGCGGCTGCGCGCATCGGCGCCGGCGCCCTGCGCGATCCAGCCCGCGGCGATCAGCGGCTGCAGGTTGCGGCTCAGCGTCGAGGGCGTCATCTTGAGTTCGCCCGCCAGGTCGACCGGGCGCGAGGGACCGAGCCGCGCCAGGTGCGACAGCAGCGAGTACTGCGTGGTCTTGAGTCCGCTGCGCGACACCTCCGCGTCGTAGTGCTGCGAGAGTCGGCGCGAGAGCTGGCGCACCTTGAAACTGGTGCAGCCGCGTGGCTTGGTGGGGGCGTCCATGGGCTATTATTGTAGCTGCAACTATTGCATATGCAACCAATTGGAGGAATGACCGCATGACCGAACCCCAGAACCTGCTCGAGACCTGGCTTGCCGAGGAGCGGGACATCATCGCGAAGCTCGAAGCCGGCCCGGGCCCCGGCGTGGCCCGTCCCGAGCAGGTGAGCGGCAAGACCGGCCTCGAGATCATGCAGGCCATGCTGCGCGGCGACATCCCCTATGCCGCCATCGCCAAGACGCTGGACTTCACCGTCATCTCGGTCAGCCCCGGCGTCGCGATCTTCCAGGGCACCCCGCTGCCGCAGCACCTGAACCCGCTGGGCACCATCCACGGCGGCTGGGTCGCCACCCTGCTCGACTCCGCGCTCGGCTGCTCGGTCCACACGATGATGCCGCCCGGTCGCAGCTACACCACGGCCGAGCTCGGCGTGAACTACGTGAAGGGCCTCACGCCCAAGGTGCAGCGCGTGCGCGCCGAGGGCAAGGTGATCCACTGCGGGCGGCAGCTCGCGACGGCGGAGGCGCGGCTGGTGGGCGCCGATGGCACGCTGTATGCGCATGCCACGACGACCTGCTTCGTGTTCGAGATTCCGGCGGGGCGCTGAGCTTCGGGGCCCGGGCGCTCACCTGCCCTACAGCGCGGGCGCCAGCGCCCCGGCCATCAACCGCAGGTTCTGCACCGCCGCCCCCGCCGCTCCCTTGCCCAGGTTGTCGAGCACCGCGCTCAACACGACCTGCCCCGTGCGCTCGTTGAAAGCCACCGCCAGGCTCATGTCGTTCGTGCCGTTGTGGATCTGCGGATCCAGCTCGGTCGAAGGCGCATCGGCAGACATCGGCAGCACCCGCACATGCGCCGCATCGCAGTAGCGCTCGGCCAGGCATTCATGGATGCGCGCACCCGTCACGCCGGCGGGAAGCAGCCGCGCATGCAACCCGATCGTCAGCACGATCCCCTGCCGATAGCTGCCATAGGCCGGCACGAAGAGGGGCCGCTGCGACAGGCCGGCGTAGGCCTCGATCTCCGGCACGTGCTTGTGTTCGAGCGCGAGCCCATAGACCGTCAATGAATGCGCACCCGCGCCGGCCTCGTGCGCTTCCGCGCCCGCCCTGCCCTGGCCCGAATAGCCCGAGACGGCATGGATGACCAGCGGATAGTCGGCGGGCAGCAGCCCCGCGTCCGTCAGCGGCCGCAGCAGCGCGATCGCGGCCGTGGGATAGCAGCCGGGATTCGTGACCCGCGATGCAGAGGCGATGCGTTCGCCCTGCCCGGCAGCCAGCTCCGGCAAGCCGTAGACCCAGCCGGGGCTGGTGCGATGCGCCGAGCTCGCATCGATGACGCGCACCGACGGGTTCTCGATCATCGCCACCGCGTCGCGCGCCGCGGCATCGGGCAGGCACAGGATCGCGATGTCGGCCTCGTTGAGCGCGGCGCGGCGCGCGGCCGGGTCCTTGCGCAGGTGAGTGGGCAGGGTGCGGATGCGGAATTCGCCGCCCCGCAGCCGGTTCTGCAGATCGAGGCCGGTGGTGCCCTGATCGCCGTCGATGAAGAGGTTGAGGTCCATGAGCGCGATCGTAGGGACGAGGCCGCGATGGCTCCAGCTAAATATATGGAACTCCAGATTAAGAAAAGATAAATTAGACCGATGCGAGAACTGAGCCTCGACCACCTGCGCACCCTGGTCGCCATCGCCGATCTGGGGTCGCTGGCCAATGCGGCGCGCGCGCTGCACCTAGCCGCACCCACCGTCACCGTGCAGATCGCGGAACTGGAGTCGCGCCTCGGCGGGCAGTTGCTGGTTCGCGGACGCGGGCCCGCGCAGCCGACGGCCCTGGGCGAACGCTTCATCGCGCGTGCCCGCCGGCTGCTGGCCGATGCCGACGATGCGGTGGAGGACGTGCGACGCCAGCTCGCGGGGCAAACGGGCCGCGTGCGCGTCGGCGCCTCGACGGGTGCGATCGCGCACCTGCTGCCGCCCGCGCTCGAACGGCTGGCGCGCGACCATCCGGGCATCGAGGTCAACGTGCAGGTGCTGACCTCCAACGACAGCATGGCGCGGCTCGCCGCGGGCAGCCTCGATCTCGCGGTGGTGGCGCTGCCGCAGCCGCCGGTGCGCGGCGTGCACGTCACGCCACTGCGGCGCGAGGCCGTGCTCGGCTTCCTGCCGGCGAGCTGGAAGGCGCCGAAGCGCCTCACGCCGCAATGGCTGGCCGAGCGGCCGCTGATCATGAACGACGCCTCCACGCGGCTCTACCGGCAGACGGCCGAATGGTTCTCCGCGGCCGGCGTGCACTGCCGGCCGCGCATCGAGCTCAACTACAACGACGCGATCCGCACGCTGGTGGCCGCGGGCTACGGCGCGGCCTTGCTGCCCGAGGAAGCGGACGGGCGCGCGCCCGATCCGCGCCTCGCGATCCGGCCGCTGAGCCCGGCGCTGTGGCGGCAGCTGGGCCTCGCGGTCGGCGACCGCGACGTCGGCGGGCCGACGCGTTTCGTGCTCGATGCCTTGCAGGCGTCGAAGGGTCGCGGCGGCGCGGGCGAGTAAGCCTGCGGCTTGTAAGTCCAAACGACGCGCGCTCCATCTCCCTGTTGATAATCGTTCGCATCGGCGCCGCGGGCCGGCCGCCGCATCGCCCTAGAACACATCACCGCCCTGGAGGATCCCGTCATGACCCAACGCATCGGCGCGCGCGCAGCACACGCCCTGATCGGCGCCACCGGCGCCTGGCTCGCCCTCGCCGCCCTGCCCGCGCACGCGGCGGAAGAGCTCACGCTCTACACCACGCGCGAGCCGGCGCTGATCCAGCCGCTGATCGCGGCCTTCAGCGCGCAGAGCAACATCAAGGTCAACACGGTGTTCGTGAAGGACGGCCTGCTCGAGCGCGTGAAGGCCGAGGGCGCACGCTCGCCGGCCGACGTGCTGATGACGGTGGACATCGGCAACCTGGTCGACCTGGTCGACGGCGGCGTCACGCAGCCGGTGAAGTCGGCCGCGCTCGAATCGGCGATCCCGGCCAACCTGCGCGGCGCCGACGGCCAGTGGTTCGCGCTCTCGATGCGCGCGCGCGTGCTCTATGCCGACAAGGCGCAGCCGCTCACGAACTTCCGCTACGAGGACCTCGCCCATCCCAAGTGGAAGGGCAAGGTCTGCATCCGCGCGGGCCAGCATCCCTACAACACCGCGCTGGTGGCCTCGCTGATCGCGCACGACGGCGAAGCCAAGACCGAGCAGTGGCTGCGCGGCGTGAAGGCCAATCTGGCGCGCAAGGCCACCGGCGGCGACCGCGACGTGGCGCGCGACATCCTCGGCGGCATCTGCGACGTGGGCCTGGCGAACTCCTACTACGTGGGCCAGATGAAGAGCGCCAAGGAAGGCACCGACGCGCGCAAGTGGGGCGATGCCATCAAGGTGGTGCGCCCGACCTTCGCCAAGACCGGCGGCACGCACGTCAACATCAGCGGCGCGGCGGTGGCGAAGAACGCGCCGCAGCGCGCCAACGCGGTCAAGCTGCTCGAGTTCCTGGTGTCCGAGCCGGCCCAGTCGCTGTATGCCGACGCCAACTACGAATACCCGGTGCGCAAGGGCGTCGCGCTCGACCCGATCATCGGCCAGACCATCGGCGAGCTGAAGGTCGATCCGCTGCCGCTGACCGAGATCGCGAAGTACCGCAAGCAGGCCAGCGCGCTGGTCGACAAGGTCGGCTTCGACCAGTGAGATCGGGGAGCGCTCGAGAAGTAGAAACCGTTCACGCTGAGCCTGTCGAAGCGCCGCACGAGGCTTCGACAAGCTCAGCCCGAACGGTTCTCGTGGATCGACCGGTTCTCTCCGATCGCAGATCATGCTGAGGGCCTTGCGCGGCCCCCGCACGCTGCAGGCGGTGGGCCCGCTGTGGCGCGGGGCCGCGTTCCTCGTGGCGGCCGGCGTGCTCGCGCCGGTGCTCGCCCTGCTGTGGCTCGCGCTCGGGCCCGGCGCCCAGGGTTTCGCGCACTGGCAATCGCTGTTCGCGCACGTGCTGCCGCAGGCCACGCTCAACACGGCCATGCTGCTGGGCGGCGTCGGCCTGCTGGTGCTGACCGTGGGCACCGGCTGCGCCTGGCTGGTCACGGCCTGCGATTTTCCGGGCCGGCGCGTGCTGCACTGGGCACTGCTGCTGCCGCTGGCGATGCCGACCTACATCGTCGCCTTCGCCTACCTCGACCTGCTGCATCCCATCGGCCCGGTGCAGGGTGCGATCCGCTGGCTGCTGGGCTACGACAGCCCGCGCCAGTTCCGCCTGCCCGACCTGCGCTCGATGGGCGGCGCGGTCTTCGTGCTCGGCTTCGTGCTCTATCCCTACGTCTACATGACGGCGCGCGCGATGTTCATGAGCCAGCCCGCGCACCTGATGGAGGCCGCGCGCATGCTCGGCGAGAACCGGCGCGGCGCCTTCTTCCGCGTGGCGCTGCCGCTGGCGCGCCCGGCGCTGGCCGTGGGCCTGAGCCTGGCGCTGCTCGAGACGCTCAACGACATCGGCGCGTCCGAATTCCTCGGCGTGCAGACGCTCACCGTGGCCGTCTACACGACCTGGATCACGCGCTCCGACCTCGCGGGCGCGGCGCAGATCGCCTGCGCCATGCTCGCCATGGTGATCGCGCTGGTCTGGCTCGAACGCAACGGCCGGCGCCACCAGCGCTACGGCTCGGCGCAGCGCATGCGCGCGCTGCAGCCGCGGCCGCTGCGCGGCGCCATGGCCTGGGCCGCCACGGCGGCGGCCTCGCTGCCGGTGCTGATCGGCTTCGTCGCGCCGGCGCTCTACCTGGTCTGGGAAAGCGCCAAGCGGCTGCGCCAGGGCGGCGGCATCTCGCACGGGCTGCTCGCGAGCCTGGCCAACACCATCGCGCTGGCGGCCGGCGTCACCGTGGCTGCGGTGGCGGCCGGGTTGCTGGTGGCCTGGGCCGCGCGCAACCCGGGCGGCCAGGGCGGCAGCGCGCGGCGCGGCCGCTGGCCCGCGCGCGTGGCCACGCTGGGCTATGCGGTGCCGGGCACGGTGCTGGCCATCGGCCTGCTCACGCCGGCGCTGGCCTTCGATGCCGCGCTCGCCACCGCGTTCGGCTGGCAGGGCCTGCCGCTGATGGGCGCGGGCGTGGTGCTGGTGGCGGCCTGCACCATCCGATTCCTCGCGATGCCGGTCGGCAGCATCGAGGCCGGCCTGGCGCGCATTCCGCCGGCCATCGAGCAGGCCGCGCGCCTGCTCGGCGAGACCGCCCTCGGCGCGCTGCGGCGCGTGCACCTGCCGCTGCTGCAGCCCTCGATCGCCGCCGGCGCGCTGCTGGTCTTCGTCGACGCGATGAAGGAGCTGCCCGCCACGCTGCTGCTGCGGCCCGCCAACTTCGACACCCTCGCGACCTGGCTCTATGCCGAGGCCGCGCGCGGCACCTACGAGGAAGGCGCGATCGCGGCGCTGCTGATCGTGGCGGCCGGGCTGCTGCCCGTGATGCTGCTGGCGCGCAGCCAGCTCGCGGCCGCGCACGCGGCCGATCCCCTGCCCGTATCCTCCGCCACACCATGAGCGCCAACCTGCACATCGACGCCCTTCGCCTCGCCTACGACACGCCGCGCGGCCCGCACGTCGTGGTCGACGGCTTCTCGCTCGCGCTCGCGGCCGGCGAGATCGCCTGCCTGTTCGGCCCCTCGGGCTGCGGCAAGACCACGGTGCTGCGCGCCATCGCGGGCTTCGAGCCGCTGCGCGCGGGCGAGATCCGGCTCGGCGAGCGCAAGCTGTCCTCGACGCAGCAGCACCTGCCGCCCGAGGCGCGGCGCGTGGGCATGATGTTCCAGGAGTACGCGCTGTTCCCGCACCTCGACGCGGCGCGCAACATCGCCTTCGGGCTGCGCCGGCTGCCGCGCGCTCGACAGCAGGCACGCGTGGCCGAGATGCTCGCGCTGGTCGGGCTGGCCGAGGCCGGCGAGCGCTATCCGCACGAGCTCTCGGGCGGCCAGCAGCAGCGCATCGCGCTGGCCCGCGCGCTCGCGCCCGCGCCCGCGCTGTTGCTGCTCGACGAGCCCTTCTCCAACCTCGACGGCGCCACGCGCGAACGGCTCACGGTGGAGGTGCGCGCGATCCTGCGCCAGGCCGGCCAGACCGCGATCCTCGTGACCCACAACGAGGCCGAGGCGCAGGCCATGGCCGACCGCATCGGCGTGATGCATGGGGGGCGCATCACGCGCTGGATCGAGACCTCGAGCCGCTGAGGCCTAGCACAAGACGCTCTTTTGCCGAATGGGCTTTTCGGGAAAAGGTTGTTCGCCCCCGGAAGAATCCGGCCCCACCGATTCATCCGGAGCGCCCGTCCATGTCCCAGCCACTCACCCTCGTCAGCCATCTGCTGTGCCCCTACGTGCAACGCGCCGCGATCGCGCTGCACGAAAAGGGCGTCGCCTTCGAGCGCGTCGTGATCGACCTCTCGGCCAAGCCCGACTGGTTCCTCTCGATCTCGCCGCTGGGCAAGGTGCCGCTGCTGCGCGTGCAACGGCCCGACGGCGGCGAGACCGTGCTGTTCGAGAGCAACGTGATCTGCGAGTACCTCGAGGAGACCCAGCCCGGCGCGCGGCTGCATCCCGAGGACCCGCTCGCGCGCGCCGAGCACCGCGCCTGGATGGAGTTCGGCTCGGCGATCCTGGCCGACCTGTGGGGCTACGAGACCACGAAGGACGCCGAGGTGTTCGCGCAGAAGCGCCAGGCCCTGGCCGACAAGTTCGCGCGCGTCGAAGCCGCGCTCGGCGACGGCCCCTTCTTCGCGGGCGAACGCTTCAGCCTGGTCGACGCGGTGTTCGCGCCGGTGTTCCGCTACTTCGAGGTGTTCGACCGCCTCGTCGACTCGAAGCTCTTCGATGCCCTGCCGCGCGTCGATGCCTGGCGCCGGGCGCTGGCCGCGCGGCCCAGCGTGCGCGCGGCGGTGGTGCCCGAGTACCCCGAGCACCTGATGGACTTCCTGCGCAAGCACGAGTCGCTGCTGCTCACGCGCGCCGAGGAAGTCCGAGCGGCTTGATCGGGGCGGCGGGAGACCGACAATAGCGGGCTCCCACGACAACACCCACGGACTCCACGCGATGAGACTCCTCCACACCATGCTGCGCGTCGGCAACCTGCAGCGCTCGATCGACTTCTACACGAAGGTGCTCGGCATGAACCTGCTGCGCACCTCCGAGAACCCCGAGTACAAGTACAGCCTGGCCTTCGTCGGCTACGACGAGGGCAACCCCGGCCAGGCCGAGATCGAGCTGACCTACAACTGGGGCACCGAGAGCTACGAGCTCGGCACCGCCTACGGCCACATCGCGCTCGGCGTGCCCGATGCCTACGCGGCCTGCGAGAAGATCAAGGCCGCGGGCGGCAACGTCACGCGCGAGGCCGGCCCCGTGAAGGGCGGCACCACGGTGATCGCGTTCGTGACGGATCCCGACGGCTACAAGATCGAACTGATCCAGCGCGCCGAGCAGGCGGCCGGCGGCGGATTGCGCTGATCGGCGATGGCCACCGGCGCCGCGAAGAAGCAACCGGCCGCGAAGAAGGCCGGTGCCAAGGCCGGCACAAAGGCTGGTAGCAAGGCCGTGCGCCACGTGGCGCTGCTGCGCGGCGTCAACGTCAACGGCATCACCATCCGCAGCGCCGAGCTGCAGGCGCTGTTCGTCGAGCTCGGCTTCGGCGCGGTGCGCACCGTGCTCGCGAGCGGCAACGTGCTGTTCGACACCGACGAGACCGACACCGCCGCGCTGCGCCAGCGCATCGAGCAGGCGCTGCGCGAACGCTTCGGCTACGAGGCCTGGATCGTGCTGCTTGCGCAGGCCACGGTGGCGCGCATGGCCGTGGGCTATCCCTTCGAGCGCGTCGACGAGGAGCGCCATCCGTACATCGTCTTCGGCTCCGATCCCGCGATGCTCGACGAGGTGATGGCCAAGGCCGGCGAGTTCGATGACGACGCCGATCGGCTGCAGCGCGGCGACGGCGTGCTCTATTGGGAGCTGCCGCGCGGCGAGAGCACCGACACGCCGGTGGCGAAGCTGCTCGCGAAGACGCGCTACAAGTCGAGCACCACCACGCGCAACCTGCGCACGATCGAGAAGCTGATCGCCGGTTGAGCCGCCCAGGGGCCACGGCATAGGGACAATCGCCCCTGCGCAAGGCACGGGATTTGCAATAGATTGAAAGGCCGACCGACGCGTCGGCCTTTTTCATTCGAGCGCCACGATGCACCCCTCCAGAATCATTCCAACAGTCCTGCTCGCCGTGACCGCGGCGACGCTTTCCGCCTGCGGCGGCGGTTCCAGCGGCGGCTTCGCCGCGCTTCCCATCGGCAGCGCGCCGCCGCCGCCGTCCGCGCCGCCGCCGGCCCCGCCCGGCGCGCGCTTCGATCCCGCGCTGTGCGTGCAGCAGGCCGGCACGCCGCACGGCCAGACGGCCGGCATCAGCGGCACCAGCCTGATGGTGACCTCGGCCCACTACGAAGCCTCGAAGGCCGGCTGCAAGGTGCTGGCCACCGGCGGCAGCGCGATCGACGCGGCCATCGCGGTGCAGGCGGTGCTCGGCACGGCCGAGCCCTTCGCCTCGGGCCTCGGCGGCGGCACGCTGATCACCTACTACGACGCGGCCACCCGGGCCGTGCGCACCTTCGACGGCCTCTCGGCCGCGCCCGCGGCCACCGGCGGCGCGACCACGCTCTACCAGGCCGTGGCGCAGGACGTGTCGAGCGCCGCGCCCTACAACGTCTGCAAGAGCGGCCTCGCGGCCGGCGCGAGCATCTCCTCGCAGCAGGGCAACACCAACATCTCGGCGCGCGCGGTCGGCATTCCCGGCACGGTGGCGGTGCTCGACCTGGTGCACCGCGCCTACGGCCGCAAGGCCTGGAACGCCCTGTGGGACGACGCGATCGCGCTGGCCGAGAACGGCTTCCCGATGACCAGGTACATGTACTCGACGCTCTATGCCGACAGCGCCGAGTTCGACGACGACGGCAACCCGGTGGACGCCGGCAGCGGCGTGCCGGCCTGGGTCAACTCGGCCGGCACGGTGCGCGGCGCCGCGCGCTGCAAGTACCCCGACATCGCGAAGCGCTACTGCGACCCGGCCGATGCCACGATGCAGAAGCCGCTGCCGATCGGCACGCTCATCAAGAACCCCGAGCTCGCCCAGACCATGAAGCTGGTGCGCGACGGCGGCAGCGCGGCCTTCTACGATCCGGCCCGGCCGACGGTGCAGGCGATCGTGCAGCGCACCACCGCCGCCAGCCTGCCCTGCCGCTCGGTCCTGCCGACCGCGGGCACGCCCGCCAGGCCGGCGGTGGCGACCACCATCGCCTCGATCCCGAGCCTGATGCAGCCGACCGACTTCGCGGCCTACCAGGCGGTGGAGCGCAAGCCACTCGTGGGCACGCGCTTCGGCACCACGATCTACACCCAGCCCGCGCCCTCGTTCGGCGGCTTCGTCACGCTCTATTCGCTCGGCATCCTCGAGCGCAAGAAGCTGCAGGACGAGAAGGCGCTCGACACGCCGCGCTTCGTCTACTACGCCGCGGAGGCGAGCCGGCTCGCCAACGTCGACCGGCGCGCCGTGATCGGCGACCCCGCCTGGTCGAACGTCAACGCGCGCGCCTCGGTGCTGCTGAGCGAGGCCGAACTCGACCGCCGCGCGGCGCAGATCGGCGACAAGGCCTTCGACACCGCGCCCGCGGGCAACATCGGCAGCTTCGTGGCGGCTGACCCGGCGCTCTACGACACCATGGCCGCGCTCGGCAAGGGACGCGCCGCCGCGCCGGCCACGCGGCTGGCGCAGGCTCCCACGGCGCGCGACGAGGACTGGAACACCACCAGCAACGTGGCGGTGGTCGATGGCTACGGCAACGCGCTGTCGATGACGACCACGATCAACACGCACTGGGGGGCGCACATGGAAGCGGCCGGCATCATGCTCAACGACGTGATGTCGAACTTCTCGGCCGGCTCGAGCGCGCCGCCGAGCACCGGTTCGGACGTCAACGGCTACCAGGGCACGAAGCGGCCGCGCACCTCGATCGCACCCGCGATCGCCTTCGATGCCGAGGGCCGGCTGCGGCTGGTCTGGGGATCGGCGGGCGGCGGCCCGATCCCCGACTACATCGTCAAGAGCTTCATGGGCCACGTGGTCTACGGCCTCGACCTGCAGGCCGCGATCAACGCGCCCAATTTCACGGGCCAGAACGGCGTGGCCGAACTCGAGGCCGGCTCGGCGCTGGCGCCGCTGGCCGACAGCCTGCGCGCGAGCTATGGCTACGACAGCGACACCCTGCGCGTGACGGGCCTGCTCAGCGGCCTCAGCGGCATCGCGGTGACGCGCGACGCGAACGGCCGCGCGGTCTACAGCGGCGCGGCCGACAACCGGCGTTCGGGCGCGGCCTTCGGCTACTGAGCCCGCGCGGCGCGCACGAAGAAAAGCCTGGCGGTGCCAGGCTTTTTCATGGGGCGCGGATCAGCAGCCGAGCAATTCGGCCAGCTGCAGGATGTCGCGCGCATGCAGGTTGTTGGCCGCTACCGGCGTCACGTCCTTGGGCTGCGCGCGGCCGAACTCGAAAGGCCGCTCGATGTAGCCGGTCTTGAGGCCGCAGGCGCGCGCGGCCGCGAGGTCGTCGTGGTGCGCGGCCGCCAGCATCACCTGGCCCGGCGTGACGTCGAACACACCGGCCACGCCGAGGTAGGTGCGCGGGTCGGGCTTGTAGGCCTTGAAGACCTCGGCCGACAGGACGCAGTCCCAGGGCAGTCCGGCGCGCTTGGCCATCTCGGTCAACAGGCCGATGTTGCCGTTCGACAGCGAGCAGATGGTGAACCTGCGCTTCAGGCGCGTGAGCGCTTCCACCGCATCGGGCCAGGCCGGCAGCCGGTGCCAGGCGCGGCTCAGTTCGCGCCGCGCGGAGGCATCGAGCCGGTCGCTGAGGCCGAAGTCGCGCAGCACCTGCTCGAGCATGCTCAGGTGCAGCTCGTCGAGCAGGGTGAAGCCGCCCTCGCCCGCGGCGATGCGCTCCATCACCTGCTTCATCGCGGGCTGGTAGCCGGCGCGCCAGGCCAGCGCGAAGGTCGCGCCATCGACGCCCGGCAGGGCCTGCTCGGCCTCGGCGGCGATGCCGCTGTGCCAGTCGACCACGGTGCCGAAGACGTCGAAGGCCACGACCTTGAGGTCGCTGGTGTCGAAATCCGCGTTGCCCATGGCGGCCTCAGCGTGCGAGCTGGCTCGCGGCGCGCGCGAGTTGTTCGATGCGGGCCCAGTCGCCGTCGCGGATGGCGTCGGTCGGCACGATCCACGAGCCACCCACGCAGGCCACGTTCGACAGCGCGAGGAATTCGGCCGCGTTGCCCGCATGGATGCCGCCCGTGGGGCAGAAGACGACGTCGCCGAACGGCCCCTGCCAGGCCTTGAGCATCGGCAGGCCGCCGGCCTGCAGCGCGGGGAAGAACTTGAGCTGGGTGTAGCCGTCCTCCTGGGCCGACATGATCTCGCTGCCGGTGGCCACGCCGGGCAGAAGCGGCAGGCCGAGGTCGTGGCAGGCCTTGCCGACCGCGCGCGTGTAGCCCGGGCTCACGCCGAACTTCGCGCCGGCCAGCGCCGAGGCCTGGGCATCGGCCGCGCTGCGGATGGTGCCCGCGCCCGCCACGGCCTCGGGCACTTCCTTGGCGATGATCTCGATGCACTCGAGCGCCTGCGGCGTGCGCAGCGTCACCTCGAGCATGCGGATGCCGCCGGCGACCAGCGCGCGCGCGAGCGGCACGGCGTGCTTCACGTCGTTGAGCACGATCACCGGGATCACCGGCGCATCGCGCATCACGTCGAGGGAAGTCAGTGCGTTCTTGTCGTTTACAGCCATGAGCAGGCTCCTTCTTCAGCAGTCAATGCATTGCGCCGCATGCCGGCGAACAGTTCGCGCCCCAGGCCGTGGCCGTCGGCGAAGCGCTGGGCCTCCGACAGCGTGGCGGCCTCGCGCCCGGCCCACTCGTCGGCGGGCAGCAGGACCTCGAGCGTACCCGCGACGGCGTTCAGGCGTATGACGTCGCCGTCGCGCACCTTGGCCAGCGGCCCGCCCGCGGCCGCCTCGGGCGACACGTGGATGGCGGCCGGTATCTTGCCCGAGGCGCCGCTCATGCGGCCGTCGGTGACCAGCGCCACGCGGAATCCCTTGCCCTGCAGCACCGACAGCGGCGGCGTGAGCTTGTGCAGCTCGGGCATGCCGTTGGCCTGCGGCCCCTGCCAGCGCACCACGCAGACCACGTCGCGCTCGAGCTCGCCGGCCGTGAAGGCCTTCTGCAGCGCGGCCTGCGAATCGAACACCCGAGCCGGCGCCTCGACCACGTGGCGGTCGTCGGGCACCGACGAGACCTTGATGACGCTGCGACCCAGGTTGCCGCTCAGCAGCTTCAGGCCGCCGGTGGCGCTGAAGGGCGCGGCGGCGGGCCGCGTGACGGCGTCGTTCTGCAGCGCGGCGGCCGGCGTCCAGCGCAGACGCTTCTCGTCGCCCTCACCATCGAGCGACGGCACCTCCGCGAATTCGCGGATGCCGCCCGAGCGCACCGTCAGCACGTCGGCATGCATCAGGCCGGCCTCGACCAGCTCGCCGATCACGAAGCCCGGGCCGCCCGAGGCCTGGAACTCGTTCACGTCGGCGCTGCCGTTGGGGTACACGCGCGTGAGCAGCGGCACCACGTCCGACAGCTTCGAGAAATCGTCCCAGTCGATCACGATGCCCGCGGCGCGCGCCACGGCCACCCAGTGGATCAGGTGGTTGGTGGAACCGCCGGTCGCGAGCAGCGCGGCCATGGCGTTGACGATGCAGCGCTCGTCGACCATCTCGCCGATGGGCGGGCACTGGAAGGCGGCTTCGCCCGCCTTGCCCAGCACCGTGCGCACGGCCTCGCGCGTGAGCGTCTCGCGCATCGCGTCGCCGGGCTGCACGAAGGCCGTGCCGGGCACGTGCAGGCCCATGGCCTCGAGCAGCATCTGGTTGCTGTTGGCGGTGCCGTAGAAGGTGCAGGTGCCGAGCGTGTGATAGGCCGCCATCTCGGCCTCGAGCAGGCCCTGGCGGCCCACGAGCCCCTGCGCGGCCTGCTCTCGCACCTTCGACTTCGCGTTGTTCGACAGGCCCGAGGGCATCGGCCCCGCGGGCACGAACACGGTGGGCAGGTGGCCGAAGTGCAGCGCGCCGATCAGCAGGCCCGGCACGATCTTGTCGCACACGCCGAGCATCAGCGCGGCATCGAACATGTCGTGCGTGAGCGCGACCGCGGTGCTCATCGCGATCAGGTCGCGGCTGAACAGGCTCAGCTCCATGCCGGGCGTGCCCTGCGTCACGCCATCGCACATGGCGGGCACGCCGCCGGCCACCTGCGCGGTGGCGCCGAGGCGGCGCGCCTCGTGCTTGATGATGTCGGGATAGCCCTGGTACGGCGCATGGGCCGAGAGCATGTCGTTGTAGGCGGTGACGATGCCGATGTTGGGCGCGCGCTCGGCGACCACGCGGAACTTGTCGTTGGCCGGGATGCCGGCCACGGCATGCGCCACGTTGGCGCAGCCCATGCGGTCGGAGCCGCGGTCGCGCTGGCGCAGTTCGGCCAGGCGCGCGAGGTAGGCGCCGCGCTGCGCCTTGCTGCGATCGCGGATGCGATCGGTGACGTCGAGGACGATGGGGTGTGTGCTGCTCATGGGGATGTTGTGTCGGTGGCTTTGCCGATCGATCGCCACTGTCGCGTGGGGCGACCTCGAGATGGATTCATCGTAGCAAGGACGACGCCAGGGCCCGATGGAAATAGGGCACCGTGCCAATACGAATCCACGCCTGGATACCGATGCTTGCAGAACACCGGACGCGGGCCCGCGCGAGCCCGCGTTGCGGCGCATTCCGCGCGCCGCGGCGGACTCGAATCAATCGAGCAGCTTGACCTCGACCCGGCGCGCCTGCGCATCGTTGCCGCTGCCGGCCGTGACCGGCGGGCGCAGCAGGTCGATCTTGTCGGCCGGCACGCCGAGGCCGACGAGCACGTCGCGCACCGTCTCGGCACGCTTCTTCGCGAGCTGTTCGTTGACCGCCGCGTCGCCGGTGGTGTCGTGGAAGCCCGAGACCACGGCCTTGCGCCCGGCCTCGACGCCCTTGATGACCGCGGCCAGCGCTTCCGCGGCGCCCGGCGCGAGGTCGGCGCTGCCGGTCGCGAAGTAGAAGTTCACCACGCCGTTGGCGACGCGGATGCTGGCGCCGTCGGGGATCGTGACGGTGACGGTCTCGGTGACCTCGGCCACCGTGGCCTGGGTGGCCGGGGCCGCGGCCGGCACCGTGATGGCGGTCTGCGCCGTCGCGGAAGCCTTCGCGGGCGTCTTGTGCCACGCCGCGAAGCCGATCACCCCACCGACGATCAGCAGCAGCAGGATCGCGATCAGTCCGAGGGCGAAATTCTGCTGGCTGTCGTCGGTGTTGTTCGTCACGCGTGCTCCATAGGATGAAAGCGGCCGGTAAATAATGGGGTGGTCAACCATGATCAGGAAATTGTAGGCATGGGTCCTTCTCCCGACACTGTAGGCGCTGGCCCCTCCTCGGGCTCGGACCCGGCGCCCAATCCCGGGCCGCCGGGTCTGGATCCGCTGCCCAAGCCATTGCGCGACCCGCAGCCGATGCTCGAGCGCACCATCGCCGAATGGGGCGGCCACGAGGACCTCTGGCTGTTCGGCTACGGCTCGCTGATCTGGCGGCCCGAGTTCGATTTCATCGAACGCCGCCCGGCCTGGGTGCGCGGCTGGCACCGCGCGCTGAAGATGTGGAGCCGCGTCAACCGCGGCAGCGTGCAGACGCCGGGCCTGGTGTTCGGCCTGCTCTCGGGCGGCAGCGTGCGCGGCATGGTGTTCCGCGTGCCGGCCGCGCAGGGCCTGGACACGCTGCGCCGGCTCTGGCTGCGCGAGATGCCCACCGGCGTCTACGACCCCAAGTGGCTGCGCTGCACCACCGCCTCGGGGCCGGTGAGCGCGCTGGCCTTCACGCTGTCGCGGCGCAGCCCCAACTTCACGGGCGAGCTCAGCGACGAGCGCTACCGCCACATCTTCGCCAATGCCGTGGGCCGCTACGGCAGCTCGCTCGACTATGCGCGGCAGACGCTCGAGGAGCTGCGCCGCCATGCGATCCACGACGTGGCGCTCGCGCGGCTCGTCGCGCTGGCCGTCCCCGCCGACACATCGGCCGGGCACACTGCATCGCCGGCCCCGGCCGATTGCGATGTGGTGCCGCCTCCGGTATACGTCGCAGGGTCTTCCGACAAGAAATCCTCTCAACCTTCCGGACCCTCCGGATCTCCCGACAAGGACCAACAATGAAGAACTCCTCCCGCCGCCTCGCCGGCGCCGCCACCGCCGTGCTCGCGGCCTCGCTGCTGGCCGCTTGCGGCACGCTGGGCGGCAAGCCGGCCACCACGGTCGAACTGGTGCCCACCGGCGCGATCACGCCGAACCCGACCACGGGCACCGTCACCTTCACCGCGCTCGAGCATGGCGTGCGCGTGGCCGGCATCGTGCGCGGCCTGCCGCCGAACACCGAGCACGGCTTCCACATCCACGAGAAGGGCGACTGCGGCGACAACGGCAATGCCTCGGGCGGCCACTTCAACCCCAGCGGCGGCACGCACGGCAAGTTCGCCGCGCCGGGCAGCCATGCGGGCGAACTGCCGAGCCTGGTGGCCAACGGCGCCGGCGAGGCACGCTTCAGCGTCGAGAACCATGCGATCTCGCTGACGCCGGGCGCCGCCAACAGCGTGATCGGCCGCGCGCTGGTGGTGCACCGCGACAAGGACGACTTCACGACCCAGCCGGCCGGCAACTCGGGCCCGCGCATCGCCTGCGCGGTGATCGGCAAGTAAGAAAGGCTCAGCCGGCGTCGGGTGCGCCGGCCGCCTCGCGCGCGCGCCACAGCGCTTCGGCGCGCGCCAGGGCCTCGGGGGTGTCGATGTCGGTCACGACGCCGGCATCGTCGAGCGCCAGGTCAGCTACCGAATTCATAGCACGCAAAGCCCGCAGGACGGGCGCCGCGCCGAAGTTGCCTTCGAGCGCGGCGAGCGCCGCCTGGCAACCCGCGGCAAAGCCCACCGGATGGCCGCGCTCGCCCTGGTAGCTCGGCTGCGCCGCCTGCACGCCGCCCGCGAGCGCCGCCGCCACCGCGCGCATGGTCTGCGGCAGCACCAGCGGCAGGTCGCCCGGCAGGATCAGCCAGCCGGCCGCGCCCGCCGTGGCGCGCACCGCGGCGGCAATGGAATCGCCCATGCCCGGATGGCCCGCGTCCTCCACATGCCAGGGCAGGCCGCTCGCGCGCACCGCGTCGAGCGTGCGTTCGAGCACCGGCTTGCCGGCCAGCGGCGCGCGCAGCTTGGAGCCACTGCCGCCGGCAGCCACGAAGCGTTCGCCGCGGCCCGAGGCCAGCACGATCACGGTCGGGGGATTCGCGAGGGTGGTCACGGCGCGAGTATCGCTTGGGCAACAATGCCGTCATGACTTCCCCGACTTCCAAAGAATCGCTGGCCGCGCTGCGCAAGAGCTACGAGCGCGCCGAGCTCGGCGAGGCGCACAGCGCCGACGATCCGCTGCGCCAGTTCGAGCGCTGGCTCGACGAGGCCCTCGACGCCCAGGTGCCCGAGCCCAACGCGATGACCCTGTGCACCGTCGGCAGCGACCTGCGGCCCTCGAGCCGCATCGTGCTGATCAAGGGCTACGACGCGCGCGGCCTGGTCTGGTACACCAACTACGAGAGCCGCAAGGGCCGCGAGCTCGCGGGCAACCCCTACGCCTCGCTGCAGTTCCACTGGGTCGAGCTCGAGCGCGTGGTGCGCATCGAGGGCCGGGTCGAGAAAGCCGGCGCCGACGAGAGCGACGCCTACTACGCGAGCCGCCCGCTCGATTCGCGCCTGGGCGCCTGGGCCAGCCCGCAGAGCGAGGTGATCGGCGGGCGCGAGGTGCTGGTGAAGAATGCGGCCGTCGCGGCCGCGAAGTACCTGCTCTCGCCGCCGCGCCCGCCGCACTGGGGCGGCTACCGGCTGGTGCCCGACCGCTGGGAGTTCTGGCAGGGCCGCAAGAGCCGGCTGCACGACCGGCTGCGCTACCGGCTCGAGGCTGGTCAGTGGACGCGCGAAAGGCTCGCGCCCTAAACCATCAGGCCTCGCAGGCCGTCACCTTGAATTCGACGCGACGATCGAGCGCGTCGCTCGCATCGTCGGCGCCCGTGCCCACGATGTTCTCGCGGAAGCCGGCGCCGGCTTCGCGCAGCTTCTTCGCCAGCGGCGGGGCCTCGCCCACCAGCCGGGTCTTGACGGTCACCGCGCGCTGCAGCGACAGCCGCTCGTTGACCGCCTCCGAGCCCGTGCGGCTGGTGTGGCCGGTCACGACCACGCAGGAATCGATCTGCGCCGCCTGGCGCGCGATCTGGCGCAGCCACATCGGGTAGGCGGCGCTGATCTTCGGGTCGGCCAGGAAGTCGGTCGAGCCCGGCTTGAACAGGAACTTCACGCTGAGGTTGTTGGTTTCGAGCCCCAGCCGCGCGAGCGTGCCGAAGGTCTTCTCGGCATCGGCGGTGCGACCGAGCTGCGACTGCGTGAGGTACAGGCCGCTGTAGACGCGCAGCTGCTGCCCGTCGGGGCGACGCGAGGCGGCGTCGTAGCGCGCCAGCGCCTCCTGCAGCCGGCCGGCCTCGTAGGCGGCGGTGGCCTCCTGCATCACGGTCGCGGTCGGCAGGCGCTCGAGGTAGAGCGCGTCGGCGGCCTGGCCCGGCTGGGTCTCGGCGGTGCGGATGTAGCCCTCGACGCCGCGGTCCTTGCCGTTGACCGGGCTGTCGCGGAAGAAGGCCGTGGGCCGGGTGTCGAGCGAGGCATCGCTGATGCGCGCCACCGACTGCGCGATCACCACGCCGCTCTTGATCTCGGTCAGCGCCAGGTTCAGCCGGTAGGGCGAGCCGCCCGCTTCCTTGTCGCGCACCAGCGTGCCGTTGAGCACGTACTGCGCGGTGGCGATCTCGGTGCTGTTGAACGGCGTCACGGTGAACTGCTTGAACTGCGCCTGCATGCGCTGGACGATGCGCTGCTCGGCCACGCGCGTGACCTCGGTCTGCTGGCCGCTGGCACTCTCGAGCAGCGGGTCGATGACGATGCGGCTCTGCTTCATCGACGACTCGACCTTGGCGAGGAAGCCCGGCAGCTTCTTGGTCTGCACCATCAGGTCGTCCACCGCCTGGTCGACGGCCTGTTCGAAGGGCATCGCATTGCCCGGCTGCGGGCGCTGCGCCGCGCAGGCCGCGAGCAGCACGGCGGCGGCGCCGAGCGCCATCGCGCGCAGCGCGCTGCGCAGGCTGGAGGGGATCTTCATCATCAGCATTGGCTCCTCAAGTACGTCATGTCCTGGTCCGACAGCGGCTCGCCCACGGCGGCGCGCATGTTGATCTCGGTGCAGCGCTTCGTCGGCGCCGGCCGGCGCGCGGGCGCGGGCCGGTCGGCCTCGTGCTCCGCGACTCGGGCCGGCGGCGCTTCGACCGGCGCGCGCGGCTTCGGCGGCGGCCGCGCGGCCGCCTTCTCGTTCGACCGGTCGACGGCGGCCGGCGGCTTCGCCGGTTCGGGCGCCGGTTTCTCCTCCGGCTTGGGCACGGCCAGACAGGGCGTGCGGCACGGCTTGGCCTGCGCCGCCGCGGGCATGGCGGCGCCCAGCAGCAGCCACGGCGCGATCGCCGTCGCGATCAGCACCATCGCAGCAACGGGCATGGATCGCGTCTGGCAAATCATCAGCGGGGAAATGTAGAGCGGCCGGCGGCGCTCCACATCTCGCCAAACGGCCACCCTGCCGAACGGCATAGGGGGCACGGCGCGGGCAGGAAATCGAAAGGCTACGGTTTCGCGTGGCCCGCGGTCGGCCTCAGGGCAACCACTGCACCCAGAGCATCACCAGCGTGAGCGTGGCCAGCGCCAGCAGCGTGGAGACCGCGACGCTGGCGGTCACCAGGTCCTCGGCGCTGCGGTAGCGCTGCGAGAACAGGAACACGTTGGCGCCGATCGGCAGCGCGGCCGCGACCACCATCACCGTGAGTGGCAGGCCGCGCACGCCGAGCGCCCAGCCGATGATCGCCACCAGCAGCGGATGCAGCAGGTTCTTGACGCTGGCCTGCACCAGCGCGCCGCGCCAGTGGCGCCCCACCGGCGTGAGCGCCAGCGTGATGCCCACCATCACCAGCGCGACCGGGCCGAAGGCCTGGCCCAGCAGCTCGATGGTGCGGTCGACCGGCTGCGGCATGACCCAGCCGCTCTGCGCGAACAGCAGGCCCGCGATGATCGGCAACGGCACCGGATGGATGATGGCGTTGCGCAGCGCGCGCAGCACGGTGCGCAGCATCGAGCGCTTCTCGGCGCCGCTGACCACCGCATGCTCGCGCGCCACCGCGAGCTCGAGCACCACGGTGGCGCTGGTCATCAGCACCAGCGAATGCAGCGAGATCAAGGTCAGCAGCACCACCATGCCGGCCTCGCCATAGGCCAGGCCGACCAGCACGATGCCGATCATCACGGTGTTGCTGTAGGTGTTGGCGAGCGCGAGCACCGCGCCCGTGCGGTTGAAGCCGCGCAGCGCCAAGGTGGCCGCGAACAGCAGCCCCGAGGCGATGAAGTAGGCGGCCACCGGCTTGAAGCGCAGTTCCTCGACGTGCACGCCGCTCATCGCGCGGAACAGCAGCGCCGGCGCGAGCAGCAGGAAGATCAGGTTGGAGAGGTCCTTGACCGCCTTGCCGCCGATCCAGCGGCGCCTCCCGGCCAGGTAGCCCGCCGCGATCAGCAGCACGACGGGCAGGAGGGAGGAGATGACGAACGAATTCACCGGTCGAGGATAGCCGAGCGATCGGAGCCCTCCCCCAGAGGGGGAGGGAGCCCAACGCCCATCAGAAGGTCACGCGCACGCCCACCTTCAGCGACCGCCCCGGCAGCGGCGCGGCCGGGTACACCGTCGTCGTCAGGATCGAGGTCGCGCTGTAGGCCAGCTTGTTGCCGATGTTGTCGATGCGCGCATACCAGGTGAGGTTGGCGCGCTGCACCTTCATGCGGTAGGCGATCGAGGCGTTCCACAACGTGTAGGCATCGGTCTCGCGTGCACCGACGCCCGGCACGCGGTGCTGCGCGGCGTTGTAGTCGAAGCCGACGCGGCCGCTCCACGGGCCGTTGCCGTAGACCAGCGTGGCGCCCACGCGCACCGGCGCGATGCGCGGCAGCGGCTCGCCGGTGTCGGTGTTCTTCGCGCGCACGAGGTCGCCGCGCCATTCGAGGTCGAGCGTGCCGGCGTCGGCCATGCGCGCGAAGCCGTCGCTGCCCAGCAGGCGCAGGTTGCCGCTGGCCTCGATGCCGGTGAAGCGCGCGCGCACGCCGTTGTAGAGGTACTCGGCCAGCGTGTCGGTGACCTCGGGGTCGGTCACGACCTGGCCCTCCTCGTCGAGCGTGCGGCCCGAGGCGGTCAGCCCGATGTAGTTGCGAAAGCGCGTGACGTAGGCGTTGACGCGCGCCGTGTTCGGCCCCGACTTCCATTGCGCGCCGAGGTCGAAGCCGGTCGACTGCTCCTTGCTGAGGTTCGGGTTGCCGACCTCCCACGCGGCCGTGGCCACGTGCGGGCCGTTGGCCAGCAGCTCGTAGTCCTTGGGCGCGCGCTCGGTGTAGGCGATGTTCGAGGTCAGCTGCCACTGCGGCGCGAGATTGACCAGGGCGCCGAAGGCGGCGCTGTTCGGGTTGAAGGTGCGCTCGCCGATCGCGAAGCGGTTGATGCTCGGATCGTCGGGATAGCCGAGCGAACGCACCGTGACGCGCTCGGTGCGCGCGCCGAAGCTCAGCTTGCCCCACGAGGTGCCCATCTCCTCGTAGAGGAACAACGCGCGCGAGCGCGTGCGGCTGTGCGGCGCGAAGGCTTCCTCGCCGTCGGCGGCGAAGCGGTTGGTCTCGGCGCTGAAGCCCATCAGGCCTTCCAGCGGGCCGATCTTCTCGTGCCGCACCTCGACGCGCAGGTCGTTGCTCATGTTCGAGAAGGTGGTGCCGGCCTCGGCGCCCTCGAACTCGGTGTGGCGGTAGTTGGTGTGGCTGAGCTTGGCGTGGACACTGCGGATGATGCCGCCCGGGCGCCATTCGCCCTCGATCGCGTAGCGGTCGGACTTCATCGCGATGGTCACGTCGTCCTCGGCCACGGTGCCATAGTTGCTGCGGTAAGTGCTGGCCGAGGCGCCGATCCAGCCCCGGTCGAAGAACAGCGTGCCGCCGATCGCGCCGCCGTGCGCCTCGTTGGCCGAGTTGCAGATCTTGCGCGCGCGCCAGGGCGAGCCGGGCTTCTCGCAGTTCAGGTCGATCGGCGCCGAGACGTCGCTCGAATCGCGCTTGAAGGCATCGGCATGCAGCGCAAAGCGGCCGTTGCCGCCCTCGAGCATCACGGCGCCGTTCTTCTCGCGGTTGCCGGTGGCATAGCCGAGGTCGGCACGGCCGCCGAAGCCCTCGATCGGCTCGCTCGGGATGCGGTTGTCGATCAGGTTGACCACGCCGCCGACCGCGCTGCCGCCGTACTGCAGCGCCGACGGGCCGCGCAGCACCTCGACGCGCTCGGTGACCAGCGCGTCGACCGGCACCGCGTGGTCGTAGCTCAGCGCCGAGGCGTCGGGCGCGCCGCCGCCGTTCTGCAGGATGCGGATGCGGTCGCCGTCCTGGCCGCGGATGATCGGCCGGCTGGCATTGGGACCGAAGTAGGTGCTGCTGACGCCGGGGATGTTGTCGAGCGTCTGGCCCAAGGTGGACTGCGAGCGCAGCAGCAGTTCGTCGCCCGAGAGCGTGGTGGTGGGCGCGATCAGGTCGCTGGCACCGAGCGGGTTGCCGGTGACGGTGATCTCGCGCAGGCTGGTGGTGGGTTGCTGCGGGTTCGGCGAGGGATCGGCGGGTGCGGTCTGGGCCAGGGCCGCGGCCGAGGCGAGCGAAAGAACGGCAGCGCCGATGGCGTTGCGACGGAATTGGGGGGTCATGAATGAAAACTCGTTGAATCGATGAGCGACCGCCGGCCACCCGTGCGCGACGGGTGGCGGCGAATCGGAAACGGGGGATTCAGCGAGCGACAGGCGGGCCGCGTGCGTCGAACAGCGCGACCCAGCGCGCCAGCGCCTCGCCCTGCAGCCAGGCGAAGGTGGCGAAAGGCAGCAGCACCGGCAGCACCACCAGCGGCACGCCGAGCGCGCTGGCGCCGTGCGAGAGCTGGTCGTAGAGCCGGCACTCGGCATCGGTGTGCAGCCCGAACAGGCTGGCGATGCCATGCGGATGCACATGCTCGGCCCGGGACGCCGTGGCCTCGGCGGCCGTGGCCGTCGCCAGCCCGGGCACGTGCAGCGTGCGGTGCATCAGTCCGAGCATGCCGGACTGCCACAGCGCCACCGCCAGCACGACGAGCATCGCGCGGGCGGAGACGGGACGGCGAAGCGTGTGCACGAGGGAAGAGCTGGCAGGAATCGGGCCAGGACGGCCCGGGAGCGAAGCGGTCAGGCCTTCTTCACTTCTTCACGCGCGCGGCGAAGGTCTTCTGGAACTTCTCGACCTTCGGTCCCACGACGAAGGCGCAGTAGCCCTGGTTCGGGTGGTTCAGGAAGTAGTCCTGGTGGTAGGCCTCGGCGGTCGAGTAGTTGTCGAGCGGCTTGACCTCGGTCACCACCGGCGAGGCGTAGGTCTTGCCGGCCTCGATCTCGCGGATGACCTCGTCGGCCACCTGCTTCTGCACCTCGGTCGTGTAGTAGATGCCGCTGCGGTACTGGGTGCCGACGTCGTTGCCCTGGCGGTTGAGCGTCGTGGGGTCGTGCACCACGAAGAAGATCTCGAGGATCTCGCGCAGGGCGATCTGCGCCGGGTCGAAAGTCAGCTTGACCACCTCGTTGTGGCCGGTGCGGCCGGTGCAGACCTGCTCGTAGCTGGGGTTGACCGTCTGGCCGTTCGAATAGCCCGATTCCACGTCGACCACCCCCTGCACGCGGTCGAACACCGCCTCGGTGCACCAGAAGCAGCCGCCGCCGAGCACGATGGTTTCGGTGGAGGAAGGCGAAGAGGTCATGGGGGACTCCAGGAACGGACTGACAAGGGAACCCGATATTGTCGCGGCTTGACGCATTCGATGCGGCTCACTACATTACTAACCCGCGAGTCATTAAACAATGCCCACTCCCCGATTCCTTGCCGACAAGCTCTGCCCGGTCCGCGCCAAGCGCGAGCGGCGCAAGGAGGCGCGCCCCGGCGAACTGCTGGCGGCGGCACTCGACCTGTTCGTCGAGAAGGGCTATGCCGCCACCCGCTCGGAAGAGGTGGCGGTGCGTGCCGGCGTCTCCAAGGGCACGCTGTTCCTGTATTTCCCGAGCAAGGAAGAGCTGTTCAAGGCCGTGGTGGTCGAGAACCTCGGCGGCCGCTTCACCGAGTGGAACCAGGAATTCGAGACCTTCGAGGGCACCACGGCCCAGATGCTGCGCTACTGCATGCGCGTGTGGTGGGAGCGCGTGGGCCTGACCCAGGCCTCGGGCCTCACCAAGCTGATGATGAGCGAAGGCGCCAACTTCCCCGAGCTGGCCGACTTCTACCGCCAGGAGGTGGTGCGGCCGGGCCATGCGTTGCTTCGGCGCATCATCCAGCGCGGCATCGACCGCGGCGAGTTCCGGCCGGTCGACGTCGACCACACCATCTACTCGGTGGTGGCGCCGATGATCTTCCTGATGCTCTGGAAGCACTCGGCCAACCTGTGCGTCGACGAGGGCGACAACTTCGACCCGCTCAAGTACATCGAGATGCAGGCCGACGCGGTGCTCTACGGCCTGAGCACCCGGCCGCGGGCCGAGGTGGAACCCGACGAAGCCGCTGGCCCGTCGGGTGCCGCCTAAAATTGAAGGTTTGTCCTGACCCGCCCCCAGAAGGAAAACCCATGAGCACCGCCCCCACCCTCGAGCGCTTGCGCTTCAACATGATCGAACAGCAGATCCGCCCCTGGGATGTGCTGGACCTGGAAATCCTCGACCTGCTGGCGGTCATCCGCCGCGAGGACTACGTGCCCGAGGCGCACCGCGCGCTGTCCTTCTTCGACATGGAGCTGCCGCTGCTCGACGGCTCGGTGCCCGGCGAATTCATGCTGTCGCCCAAGGTCGAGGCGCGCACGCTGCAGGACCTGCACGTGCAGAAGCACGAATCGGTGCTCGAGATCGGCACCGGCTCCGGCTTCATGGCCGCCCTGCTCGGCGCCCGCGCCGCCAAGGTGCTGTCGCTCGAGATCAACCCCGCGCTGGCCGCCCGCGCCGCCGAGACCCTGCGCCAGAACGGCGTGACCAACGTCGAGGTGCGCCATGCCGACGGCGCCGTGCCGCTGCCCAGCGGCCCGAGCTTCGACGTGATCGTGCTCAGCGGCTCGGTCGCGCGCATTCCGCAGAACCTGCTCGGCTCGCTCAAGGTCGGCGGCCGCCTGGCGGCGATCGTCGGCGACGAGCCCATGATGCGCGCCCACTTCGTGACCCGCACCAGCGAGAGCAAGTGGGACACGATCCAGCCCTGGGACACGGTGGCGCCGCGCCTTTTGAACTTCCCCGAGCCGTCGCGCTTCGCGTTCTGATCGGGCCGGCCGCATGATCGATCAAGTCCGCCCCGCCGACCTCGCCGCCTGGTTTGCACAGGACGCCGACGCACCCGCCGTGCTGCTCGACGTCCGCGAGCCCTGGGAGCTGCAGACCGCGAGCGTCGCCCCGGCGGGCTTCACGCTGCTGGCGATCCCGATGAACGAGATCCCCGCGCGCCTGTCCGAGCTCGACGAGAACCAGCGCATCGCCTGCCTGTGCCACCACGGCGCCCGCAGCCAGCGCGTGGCCGCCTTCCTGCACCAGAACGGCTTTGCGCAACTGGCCAACGTGGCCGGCGGCATCGACGCCTGGTCCGCGCAGCACGACCCTGCCGTGCCGCGCTACTGATTCCTCCGCTCCCAAGGACTTTCAATGCCTCCCAGGCCCCGGCTCCTGCCTCTTTCCGCAGCCATCGCAAGCCTTCTTGCCACGCTGCTCGCATCGCCGGCCCAGGGCCAGACACTGAACGAACTCTACGAATCGGCGCGTGGCTTCGATGCCACCTACCAGGGCGCGCGCGCCCAGTACGACGCCAGCGTGGCGCGCGCCGCGCAGGCCAAGGCCGGCATCCTGCCGGCCGTCGGGCTCAGCGCGGGCGTGAACCGCAACAACCTCGACATCGACGTCATCACGGGCAACCAGCAGGGCAGTTCCTCGCGCGACTTCACGCAGCAGAACGTCGGCATCAACGCCATCCAGCCGCTGTACCGGCCCGCCAACTGGGCCACCTGGGAGCAGGGCAAGCGCCAGGCCGAGATCGCGCAGTCGGTGTTCACCATCGCCGAGCAGGACCTGATCGTGCGCGTGAGCCAGGCCTATTTCGACGTGCTCGCGAGCCAGGACAGCCTGTCGCTGGTGCGCGCGCAGAAGGCGGCCGTGTCCGAGCAGCTCGCCTCGGCCAAGCGCAACTTCGAGGTCGGCACCTCCACCATCACCGACTCGCGCGAGGCCCAGGCTCGCTACGACCTCGTGGTGGCGCAGGAGATCGCGGCCGAGAACGACCTGCGCGTGAAGAAGATCGTGCTCGACCAGCTGGTCGGCCGCCCCGGCAGCGTGCCGGTGCCGCTGGCGGTGCCCGTGGTGCTGCCGACCGCGCAGCCGGCCGACATCGAGGCCTGGGTCTCGCAGGCCGATGCCGGGCATCCGGCGATCCGCCAGGCGCAGCTCGGCGTCGACGTGGCGGGCCTCGAGATCGAGAAGGCGCGCGCCGGCCACAAGCCCACGCTGGACGCCAACCTCGGCTACAACGTCACGCGCAATCCGAACGGCACCAGCACCAGCACCGTGGGCACGCGCATCAACGCCGCCACCGTGGGCGTGACCTTCAACATGCCGCTGTTCGCGGGCTTCGCGACCGAGAACCGCATCAAGGAAACGCTGGCCCTCGAGGACCAGTCGCGCAGCGTGCTCGACGGCACGCGCCGCAACGTGGCGCAGGCCACGCGCGCGGCCTACCTCGGGCTGGTGTCGGGCGCGGGCCAGGTCAAGGCGCTCGAGGCCGCCGAGGCCTCGAGCCAGAGCGCGCTCGACGCCAACCGCCTGGGCTACCAGGTGGGCGTGCGCATCAACATCGACGTGCTCAATTCGCAGAGCCAGCTCTACCAGACCAAGCGCGACCTCGCGCAGGCGCGCTACAACGTGCTGCTGGGCAACCTGAAGCTGCGCCAGGCCAACGGCACGCTGACGGTGGCCGACATGGACGCCATCAACGCCACGCTGGCGAAGAACGGCAGCGTGCCCGCGGTACCGGCTCCATCGACCACGCCGGCCGATCCGAACGCGGTGGCCGTGCCGCCCGCGCGGCCCAGCGTGCCGGTGGTGCCGCCGGTGCCGGTGGCGCCGTTCAATCCGCCGCCGCCCGCGATCCCCGTGGCACCGCCGCCGCCGCCGGTGCTGAACCCAGGGCGCTGAAAGCCTAGTCGAGCGTGGGTTCCGCGCGCTCGCGCGGACCTTCCGCCGCCGGCTGCGCGGCCTGGGCCGGCGGCTGCGCCGGCTCGTCGGCCAGCGCCGGCTCCACCGCTTCCTCGGGCTCGGCCGCCATCGCGATCGCGAGCACCGCGGCGGCCGTGCGCTCGGCCGCGCCGCGGTTGGAGGACGAGAAGGCCTGCGCGGCCTGCGACATCGCCTCGCGGCGCTCGCGGTTCTCGACCAGCTTGAGCGCGCTGGTCACGGCCTGCTCCATGGTCTCGACGCGCAGCGAGGCACCGGCCGCGAGCGACAGCTGCGCGGCCTCCGCGAAATTGAAGGTCGACGGCCCCATCACGACCGGGCAGCCGCAGGCCGCGGGCTCGATCAGGTTCTGGCCGCCCAGGGGTTCGAAGCTGCCGCCGAGCAGCGCGACATCGGCCAGGCCGTAGTACAGCGCCATCTCGCCGAGCGAATCGCCGAGCCAGATCTCGGCCTCGGCCGGCTGGCCCGCCGTGCTGCGGCGCGCCACCGCGAAGCCCTCGGCCTCGATCAGCGCCGCCACCTCGTCGAAACGCTGCGGATGGCGCGGCACGATCATCCACTGCACGTCGTGCACCCGCTTCGAGATCGAGCGGACCGCGCCCTGCTCGGGCGGCACGGGTGCGGTGGCGCCGAAGCGGCGCAGCACCTCGAGCAGCAGGCGTTCCTCGCCGTCGCGCGAACTGGCCAGCACCACGATCGGCTTGGGCAGCGTGCCGCGCAGCCGGGCGGCCGCGTGCAGCTGGCGCACGTCGGGCGTGGCGTCGAACTTGAGGTTGCCGTAGATGCCCGAGACCTTGGCGCCCAGCGACACCAGCCGGTGCGCGTCGGCCTCGGTCTGGGCCCAGACGGCGCTCAGCGCCGAATAGGCCGGCCGCGCCAGCCAGCCCAGCCGCTCGGCCGAGGCCAGCGATTTCTCGTTGAGCCGCGCATTGGCCAGCACCAGCGGGATGCGGCGCTCGGCGCAGGCGGCGGCCATCTCGGGCCAGACCTCGGTTTCCATCAGCACGCCGATGCGCGGCTGGAAGCGGTCGAGGAAGCGCGCCACGGCGCCCGGCGTGTCCCAGGGCTGCCAGACCTGCGTGTCGCCCTCGCGCAGCAGCTTGGCGCCCTCCTCGCGGCCGGTGGCGGTGCCGTGCGTGAGCAGGATCGGGATCTCGGGGAACTGGCGCCGCAGCTCCTCGATGAGGATGGCGGCGGCGCGCGTCTCGCCGAGCGAGACCGCATGCACCCAGCACTGGGCGTGGCCGGTGATGGCGGCGTCGTAGTGGCCGAAGCGCTCCTCGACCGCCACCGCGTAGCCGGGCTCGGCCACGGCGCGGCGCCGCAGCTTGCGGCGCACCAAAGGCTGGGCCAGGGTGGTGAAGGCGCCGTACAGGCGCAGCAGCAGCGAACGCACGATGTCCTAGTGCGCCGCTTCGGCCAGCGTGGCGTCGGGCTTCACCGTCTTGAGCAGCGCCAGCATGCGGGCCTCGATGCGCTCGAGCGCCGCCTGGGTCTGGCCCTCGAAGCGCAGCACCAGCACCGGCGTGGTGTTGGAGGCACGGATCAGGCCGAAGCCGTCGGGCCAGTCGACGCGCAGGCCGTCGATGGTCGACACCTGCGCCGGGGCCTCGAAGCTCGCCGCCTTCAGCAGTTGTTCGACCACCGCGTGAGGCTCGCCCTCGGCGCACTTCACGTTGAGCTCGGGCGTGGAGAAGCTCGTGGGCAGCGCGTTGAGCACGTCGCTCGCGTTCGGGCTCTTGCTCAGGATCTCGAGCATGCGGCAGCCGGCATAGGTGCCGTCGTCGAAGCCGAACCAGCGCTCCTTGAAGAAGATGTGGCCGCTCATCTCGCCGCCCAGCGGCGAATCGAGCTCCTTCATCTTCGCCTTGATCAGCGAATGGCCGGTCTTGAAGATCAGCGGCTTGCCGCCCGCGGCCTCGATCGCCGGGCCCAGGCGCTGCGAGCACTTCACGTCGTAGACGATGGTGCCGCCCGGCACGCGCGACAGCACATCCTGCGCGAACAGCTGCATCTGGCGGTCGGGGAAGATGTTCTGGCCATCCTTGGTGACGATGCCAAGCCGGTCGCCGTCGCCGTCGAAGGCCAGGCCCAGCTCGGCGTCGCCCTGCTGCAGCGCGGCGATCAGGTCCTTCAAGTTCTCGGGCTTGCTGGGGTCGGGATGGTGGTTCGGGAAGTTGCCGTCGACTTCGCTGAACAGCTCGGTCACCTCGCAGCCCAGCGCACGGAAGATGGCGGGAGCCGTCGCGCCGGCGATGCCGTTGCCCGAGTCGACCACGATCTTCATCGGCCGCGCCAGCCGCACGTCGCCCACGATGCGCTGCACGTAGGCCTCGGTCACGTCGACCTGGCGCACGCTGCCGCCGGGCGCGAGCGTCGCGCTGCCTGCTTCCATGGTCTTGCGCAGTGCCTGGATCTCGTCGCCGTAGATCGCGCGGCCGGCCAGCACCATCTTGAAGCCGTTGTAGTCCTTGGGGTTGTGGCTGCCCGTGACCTGGATGCCGCTGGTGGCGAGCGTGTGGGCCGCGAAGTACAGCATGGGCGTGGTGACCGCGCCCACGTCGATCACCTCGACGCCGGTGGCCACCAGGCCGCGGATCAGCGCTTGCGAGAGCGCCGGGCCCGACAGGCGCCCGTCGCGCCCCACGGCCACGGAGGTCTCGCCGGCCGCGCGGGCCGCGCTGCCGAAGGCCCGGCCCAAGGCTTCCGCCACCTCGGGAGTCAGCGTGGAGGGCACCACGCCGCGGATGTCGTAGGCCTTGAAGATCGACGCGCTGAGCTGCATGAAAAAGGATTCCTCTGTGGATTCGTGGACCCCGGGGATTGTAGGCATCGCCAGGGGTACCCACATGTCCGAAAACGGCCAGTCGAAACGCCTCGAAACCTTAATATTTGGCCCATGACAAACGCCAACGCCTCCCCCGACGTGCTCGAGAGCGATGCCTGCTACCTGGCGCTGAAGACGCACGACGCGCGCTTCGACGGCTCGTTCTTCACCGCGGTGACCTCCACCGGCATCTACTGCCGCCCGGTCTGCCGCGTGAAGCTGCCGCGGCGCGAGAACTGCCGTTTCTTCCGCCACGCGGCCCAGGCCGAGGCCGAGGGCTTCCGCCCCTGCCTGCGCTGCCGGCCCGAACTGGCACCGCGCCCCATGGGCACGGCCAACTGGTCGACCGAGGATGCCTCGCGCATCCTCGCGCAGCAGGCGGCGCGGCTGATCGACGAGCCCGACGCCTGGACCGACGAGGGCCCGGGCGCCGCGCAGATCGCGGCCCGGCTCGGCGTCAGCGACCGCCACCTGCGCCGCATCTTCGAGGCCCAGTTCGGCGTCTCGCCGCTGCAGTACCTGCAGACGCGCCGGCTGCTCGCGGCCAAGCAGCTGATCGCCGACACCCGCCTGCCGATGACGCAGGTGGCGCTGGCCAGCGGCTTCGCGAGCGTGCGCCGCTTCAACGCGGCCTTCGTCGAGCACTACGGGCTCAATCCGAGCGCCTTGCGGCGCGCCGGCGGCGCCGAGGGCGGCGACGGCCGCGCGATCGAGGTGCGGCTGGGCTTTCGCCCGCCCTACGACCCGAACGCGATGCTCGGCTTCTTCGCGCGGCGCGCGCTGCGCGGGGTCGAGCTGGTGACGGCCGAGGAGGGCAAGGTGCCGGTGGCGGGCAAGAACACCCAGGCCCCGGCCTTCACGCGGCTGGCGCGCACGCTGCGCGTGCAGCACGGCGCGCAGGTGCATGCCGGCTGGCTGCAGCTGCGCTTCGACATGGCGCGCGAACAGATGCTGCTGTCGGTCAGCGATTCGCTGGCGCCGGTGCTGCCGGTGGTGATCAGCCGCGCCCGCGCCATGCTCGACATCGACGCCGACCCGATGGCCATCAACGCCGCGCTGCACGACGCCTTTCCGCATGGCGACGGGCTGCGCGTGCCGGGCACGGTCGACGGCTTCGAGCTCGCGGTGCGTGCGGTGCTGGGCCAGCAGATCACGGTGGCCGCGGCACGCACCCTGGGCTCGCGGCTGGTCGAGGCCTTCGGCGAAGCGATCGCCACGCCCATCGACGGGCTCGACCGCCTGTTCCCCACGCCCGCCGCCATCGCGGCCGCCAGCGGCGATGCGCTGGGCCAGCTCGGCATCGTGCGCCAGCGCCAGGCCGCGCTGCATGCGCTGGCGCGCGCCGCGGCCGAGGGCCGGCTGCCGCTGCACGCGGGCGCCGACGTGCCCTCGACCATCGCCGCGCTGCAGGAACTGCCGGGCATCGGCGCCTGGACCGCGCAGTACATCGCCATGCGCGCGCTGCGCTGGCCCGATGCCTTCCCGGCCGGCGACGTCGCGCTGCAGAAGGCACTAGGCGTGAGCACCGCGCGCGCCGCGAGCGAGGCCTCGCAGGCCTGGCGCCCGTGGCGCAGCTATGCGGTGCTGCGCGCCTGGCATGCACCCACCTCTTCCACGCCGTCCGCCGAGCCAGCGTCCGCGGACATCCCTTCCACTCCCACGGCAGGCCTCACCGCCTGAGAAGCCATGAAGTTCAAGAAGACCGTCATCTACACCTCGCACTTCGACAGCCCGCTCGGCGGCATCACCATGGCCGCCACCGACGCCGGCCTGGCCGGTGTCTGGTTCGACCAGCAGCGCCACTGGCCCGACACCACGGGCTGGCAGACGCGCGACGACCATCCGGTGTTCGTCGAAACCGCCGCGCAGCTGCGCGACTACTTCGCCGGCAAGCGCGACCGCTTCGAGCTGCCGCTCGACCTGTCGCACGGCACCGCGTTCCAGCAGAGCGTGTGGCAGGCGCTGCTCGCGATCCCCGCGGGCGCCACCACCAGCTACGGCGCGCTGAGCGCGAACGTCGGCAACCCGGCCGCGGTGCGCGCGGTGGGCGCGGCCGTGGGCCGCAATCCGATCAGCGTGATCGTGCCCTGCCACCGGGTGCTCGGCGCCAACGGCTCGCTGACCGGCTATGCGGGCGGGCTCGAGCGCAAGAGCGCGCTGCTCGAACTCGAAGGCGTGCGGTAGGCTCGCGGGTCGGGAGCGCCCGACCTCCGGTCCGCGCGCGAAGAACACACAACGACAACACCGCATGACCACCACCTCCACCAGCGCCGCCGGCGCATCCAGGCCCAAGGGCTGGCTCGTCGACCTCGTGCTGCTCGGCGCGCTCTGGGGCGCTTCCTTCCTGTTCATGCGCATCGGCGCCGCCGAGTTCGGCGCGCTGCCGACCGCGGCCGTGCGCGTGGGCATCGCCGCGCTGTTCCTGCTGCCGATCGCGCTGCTGCGCGGCCAGGGCCCCGCGCTCGCGCGCCACTGGAAGCCCAGCTTCTCGGTCGGTGTCTTCAACTCGGGCCTGCCGTTCGCGCTGTTCAGCTTCGCGGTGCTCAGCATCAACAGCAGCCTCGCGGCCGTGCTCAACGCGGCCACGCCGATGTTCGGCGCGCTGGTGGCCTGGGCCTGGTTTCGCGAGCGGCCCGACGGCTCGCGGCTGGTCGGCCTGGTGATCGGCTTCATCGGCGTCGCCATGCTCGCCAGCGGCGGTGCCGGCCTGCACACCGGCGCCAGCAATCTCGCGGCGCTGTGGGCCATGCTGGCCTGCCTCGCGGCCTGCCTGTGCTACGGCATCTCGGCCAGCGCCACGCGGCGCTTCCTCACGGGCGTGCCGCCGCTGGCCACCGCCACCGGCAGCCAGATCGGTGCCTCGCTGTTCCTCGCCGTGCCCGCGATCTGGCTCTGGCCCGCGCAGATGCCCGGCGCGCGCGCCTGGCTCGCGCTGCTCGCGCTCGGCATCGCCTGCACCGGCGTGGCCTACATCCTGTTCTTCCGGCTGATCGAGCGCGCCGGCCCGGCGCGCGCCTTGACCGTGACCTTCCTGGTGCCGGTGTTCGCGGCCTTCTACGGCGCCGTTTTCCTCGGCGAGACCATCACGCAGTGGATGCTGACCTGCGCCGCGGTGATCGTCTGCGGCGTGGCGCTGTCGACCGGCCTCGTGAAGCTCTGGCCGCGCGCCGCCAAGGCCTGAGCCGGGATCAGATCGCGCCGGCCACCACGTTGACCGACAGCGCGAGCACCAGCATGTTGAACGCGAAGGCCAGCACGCTGTGGATCAGCGTGATGCGCCGCATTTCGCGCGAGGTGGCCTGCACGTCCGACACCTGCGAGGTCATGCCGATCACGTAGGCGTAGTAGAGGAAGTCGAAGTAGTCGGGGTCCTGCTTGCCCGGGAAGTCCAGCCCGCCCGCGTCGGGCCCGCGGTGCTTCTCGTCGTTGTAGTAGCGGTGCGCGTAGTGGAAGGCGTAGATGGAATGCATCATCAGCCACGAGCCCGCGAGCGCCACCAGCCCGAGCCCGATGTGGACCGCGCGCTCGATGCCGCTCAACTGCTTGACCTGCTGCAGCAGCATCGCGATCGCCACCACGCTCGCGCCCACCACCACCAGCATCGAGACCAGGATCATCAGGTTCGGCTGGTCGAGCGACTGCGCGCGTTCGCGCGTGCGCTTGGCATCGAAGGTGTCGGCCAGCCACCAGGTCAGCACCTGGTAGACCAGCACGGCCGCGCACCAGCCGGCCAGCCCGCGCGCCATCAGGCCCAGTGGCCAGGGGATCGCCGCGACGGCGACGCCGACGATGCCGCCATACAGCAGGCGCTGCGGACCGGTGGTGGTGGACAGGGGGTGGAGCGTGGACATGGGGCGCAGCTTAGCGCCGTGGCCACGGCGCTGCGCGGTGCGGCGCGAGCGATGGGACTTTTTGTCCCAGCGTACGCCGCAACGTGCGCGCGCTGGTATGGTCACGACGTCCCCGGGGCACCGCGCCGGGCCCGACGACGCTTTCCCACGAAGCAACGACGTGCGGCCGATGCAGCCGCGCCCTTCCGCCATGAGACACGTGCGACTTCTCCCTCGACCACCGCACCACGGGCTGCGCGCCACGCTGGCTGCACTGGCCGTCGCGACCCTCGGCCTGATCGGCCTGGTTGGTCTGCAACCCGCGCGCGCGGCCGAACCGGCCGGCGTCCCCGACACCATCGAGCAGCGCGTGGCCGCCTGCATCGCCTGCCATGGCCGCCAGGGCTCGACCGGCAACGCGGCCTTCTTCCCGCGGCTGGCCGGCAAGCCCGCGGGCTACCTGTTCAACCAGCTGCGCAGCTTCCGCGACGGCCGGCGCTCCAACACCGACATGAACTACATGGTGCGCCACATGTCCGACGCCTACCTGCGGGAGATCGCGGACTACTTCGCCGGCCTCGACCTGCCCTATGCCGCGGTCTCGCCGACCAGCGACGCGGCCCCCGCGCAGCTCGCGCGCGGCCGCCAGCTCGCGCTCGAGGGCGACGCCACGCGCAACATCCCGGCCTGCGTGCATTGCCACGGCGCCGCGCTCACCGGCGTGCAACCGGCCATCCCGGGCCTTCTGGGACTGCCGCGCCTCTACGTCTCCTCGCAGCTCGGCGCCTGGCTCACCAACGAGCGCCATGCGCTCGCGCCCGACTGCATGGCCGAGATCGGACGGCGCATGACCACCGCCGACATCAACGCGGTCGCGAGCTGGCTCGCGGTGCAGCCGATGCCCGCCAACCCCAAGCCGGTGTCCGCGCCGGCCGCGCCGCTGCCGATGGCCTGCGGCGGCATGCAGTGAGGCGGCAACGATGACCGCGCTCAAACGTCTTTTCTGGACCCTGTTGGTGCTCGTGCTGCTGCTGGCCGCCGTGGCCGGCGGCGTGGTCGCGCTCAACCTGCGCGGCGAGGCCGCCATCCCCGAGCAGGCCGAGGCCTTCGAGGCCACGCCGCAGCGCATCGAGCGCGGCCGCTACCTCGCACTGGCCGGCAACTGCGCGGGCTGCCACACCACGCGCGGCGGCCAGGCCTACGCGGGCGGCCTGCCGATCGAGACGCCCTTCGGCACCATCCATTCGACCAACCTCACGCCCGATGCGCAGCACGGCATCGGCGGCTGGAGCAGCGCGCACTTCTGGCGCGCGATGCACAACGGCCGCTCGAAGGACGGCCGGCTGCTCTACCCCGCCTTCCCCTATCCGAGCTTCACGCGCGTCACGCGCGAAGACTCCGACGCCATCTACGCCTACCTGCGCAGCCTGCCGGCCGCCGACACGCCGAACCGGCCGCACCGCCTGCGCTTCCCCTACGACACCCAGGCCGCGCTCGGCGTCTGGCGCGCCCTCTTCTTCACGCCGCAGACCTTCGTCGCCGACGCGAGCAAGCCGGCCGAATGGAACCGCGGCGCCTACCTGGTCGACGGCCTGGGCCACTGCATCGCCTGCCACGGCAGCCGCAATGCCTTCGGCGCCACCGAGACGCAGCGCGGCCTCTCGGGCGGCCTGATCGCGGTGCAGAACTGGTATGCGCCCTCGCTGGCCGATCCGCGCGAGGCCGGCGTGTCCGGCTGGCCCGCGACCGAGGTGGTGGCACTGCTGAAGAACGGCAGCGCGCCGCGCGGCTCGGTGATGGGCCCGATGGCCGACGTGGTGTTCGAGAGCACGCAGCATCTGTCCGAGGCCGATCTCTCGGCGATGGCGAGCTACCTCAAGGACCTGCCGGCCGTCGCGCAGGAGGCCGCCGACGCCAAGCCCGCGCGCCCCGCCACCTACCGGCGCGATGCCGGCGAGATGGCGCGCGGCAACCGCATCTACGACCAGCGCTGCGCCTACTGCCATGGCGACCAGGGCCAGGGTGCGCCGGGCGCCTATCCGCCGCTCGCGGGCAGCCGCGCCGTCAACATGGCGCGGCCCGTCAACCTGATCCAGGTCGTGAGCCATGGCGGCTTCCTGCCGACCACCGCGGGCAATCCGCGCCCCTACGGCATGCCGCCCTTCGGCGAGACCCTCGACGGCACCGACCTCGCGGCCGTGCTGACCTACATCCGCGGCTCGTGGGGCAACGACAGCGCGCCGGTCACGCAGCTCGACATCGCTCGGCGCTGAGGCGCGGCGCCGTCATTCGGGCTTCGCGGGCAGGCTCAGCAGCGCTTCCAGGCCGCCCTCGGGGCGGTTCGACAGCCGCAGCCCGCCGCCGAGCGCGGCCGCCAGCTCGCTCGCGATGGCGAGCCCGAGGCCCGTGCCGCCGGTCGCGCGGTTGCGCGACGACTCGACGCGGTAGAAGGGCTCGAGCACCCTGTGCAGCTGCGCTTCGGGAATGCCCGGTCCACTGTCGCGCACCGCGATACGCAACTCGGTGTCGGTTCTCGCCACGACGACGTGCGCGCCGCCGCCGAACTTGATCGCGTTGTCGAGCAGGTTCACGAGCGTGCGTCGCAACGCGAGCATGCGGGTCTTCAGCGGCGCGCCGGCCTGGCCCTCGAGCGCCACCTGCGCGCCGGCATCGAGCGCATCGCAGACCAGGCCATCGAGCAGCGCGTCGATGTCGACCGCGCGAAAAGGCTCCTGCCCCGCATGGGCGGCCCGCGCATAGGCCAGCCCCTCCTCGACCAGCGCCTGCATCGCATCGAGATCGCCCGCCAGGCGCGCGCCGCACGGGTCGTCCTTCCAGGGCTCGAGCCGCAGCCGCATGCGCGTGATCGGCGTCTGCAGGTCGTGCGAGATGGCCGCCAGCAGCCGGTGGCGCTCGGCCAGGTGCGCATCGATGCGCCGCTGCATGTCGTTGAAGGCGCGCGCCGCCTGCACCACTTCCACCGGGCCCGCCTCCTTCAGCGCGAGGGCCCGCGTGCCGGGTTTGATGGCGTTCGCGGCCCGCGCCAGCGCGCCGAGCGGCCGCACCGCGACGCGCACGCCCCACCAGGTGGCCGCGCCCAGTAGCAGCACCTGCAGCGCGAGCAGGGCGATGGCACGCCCCGAGAGGCCCAGCGCGGGCGGGCGCAGCGTCAGCGTGAGCATCGTGCCGTCGGCCAGGCGCAGCGGCAGCAGCAGGGCGGCATCCGCGTCGGGGCCGGGCCCGCGCAGCATCGGCCCCGTGCGCGCCTCGCCCACCGCGGCCGCCACGCTGCGCGCGAGGCTCAGCGACAGCGCATCGCCCGCGGGCGCGGCCGCCGGCAGCGCGGCGATCGCGTAGTCGTAGTTCCTGCGCGCCAGCCGCGGCAACCATGCCGCGCGCTCCGGGGGCGGCACGCGATCGAGGATCGCCAGCGCGCTCGCGACCTCGCTGCCCAGGTACGAGGCCATCATGTCGCGCGCCAGCAGGCCGCGCTCGTAGAGCAGCACCGCGAAGGTCAGCGCATGCGCCAGCGCCAGGCCCGCGAACACCACGACCGCGACCCGGCCGAACATCGTCTGCGCGCGCTTCATGCCGCCTCGGCCTCGGCACGCACTTCGCAGCAGAACACGTAGCCGGCCGCGCGCACCGTCTTGATGTAGCGCGGCTCGCGCGAGAGGTCGCGCAGCCGGCGGCGCAGGCGGCTCACCAGCAGGTCGATCGAGCGGTCGAAGGCATCGCTGTCGCGGCCCTGGATCAGGCTCTGCAGCTGGTCGCGGTGCAGGATGCATTGCGGCCGCTCGAGCAGCACCTGCAGCAGCCGGTATTCGGCGCCCGTGAGCGCCACCAGCGTGCCGCTCGCGTCGACCAGGTGGCGCCCCAGCGTGTCGAGTCGCCAGTCGCCGAAGGCCAGGAAGCGCGGCTGCTGCGCGCGCCGCAGGTTGGGCGGCAGCATGCGCGTGCGGCGCAGCACCGAGCGGATCCGCGCGAGCAGCTCGCGCGTCGCGAAGGGCTTGGTCAGGTAGTCGTCGGCGCCCATCTCGAGGCCGAGGATCCGGTCGGCCTCGTCGGCGCGCGCGGTCAGCATCAGGATCGGAATCGGCGCCGCGTCGCGCGCACGCAGGTCGCGGCACAGCGAGAGGCCGTCCTCGCCGGGCAGCATCAGGTCCAGCACGATCAGGTCCACCGCGTGGGCGGCGAGCACCTCGCGCATGCGCGCGGCATCGCAGGCCGTGCTGACGCGCAGCCCGCCCTGCGTCAGGTAGTCGCGCAGCAGCGAGAGGATCTGGCGGTCGTCGTCGACGACGAGCACATGGTCGGGGCGTTCCATCGCGGCACGATAGTCGCGGCGGCGCACGACACGGCAGGGGTTTTGTATCGCAGTTTGTCCGGGCCGCGCGCGGACAAGCATTGCTACAGATCCGCCGGCTTTTCGACATCGCCGCGGCGACGCCGGCCGATGCAATGGCGGCTCCTATCACCCGTGGAGCCTCCATGCACTCGATGACTTCCGCCTGCCGCGCCCTCGCGCTCGGCCTGTTGCTCGCCGCCGCCCCGGCGGCCTTCGCCCAACCCGCCGCCGGCGATCCGCGCGGCCGCTGGATCACCGCCAACGGCAACCTCGAGGTCGAGGTCTCGGCCTGCGGCGACGCGCTGTGCGGCAGCGTCACGCAGGTGCTCGGCAATCGCTCGATGGCGCCCGAGGGCGGCGAGATGCAGGCCGTCGACACGCGCTCGCCGCTGGGCATGACGCTGCTCAAGGACTTCAGGCCCACGGCCGCCAGCGAGCCGCCCGGCGAATGGGAAGGCACGATCTACAACCGCGAGAACGGCAAGACCTACCGCTGCCGCATGTCGGTCGCCACCGCATCGATCGCCGCCGGCGAGCTGGTGCTCCATGCCTATGTCGGCCTGCCCCTGTTCGGCAAGACGCAGCGCTGGACCCGCGCACCGGCGCGCCACTGAAGCAAGGCCGGCACATGCTGCAAACCCTGCTCGCCCTCGGCGCCGGCGTCGCGACCGTCGGCAGTCCCTGCATCCTGCCGATGCTGCCCCTGCTGCTCGGCGCCACGCTCGCACCCGCCGGGACGTCCGCGCGCACCGCATCGCTGCGGCCGCTGCTGATCGTGGCCGGCTTCGTGCTGTCGTTCGCCGCCGCCGCGCTGGCCTTCGGCGCCTCGACGCGCGTGCTCGGCCTCTCGCCGCAGGCGCTGCGCGACGCGAGCATCGCGGTGCTGCTGGCCTTCGGGCTGCTGCTGTCGTGGCCGCGCCTGCTCGACCGCCTGGCCGCGCCGCTGGGCTTTCTCGCCGATGCCGGGCAGAGGCTCGGCGACCGCGCCGGTGCCAGCCATGGCGGCGCGCTGCTGCTGGGCGCGAGCCTGGGCCTGCTGTGGACGCCCTGCGCCGGCCCCGTGCTGGCCTCGGTGCTCACCCTGATCGCGACCGAGGAGCAATCGTGGACCGCTGCCTGGCTGCTGCTGATCTACGCCATCGGCGCCGGCGTGCCGATGCTCGCCATCGCCTACGGCGGACAGGCCGCGAGCGCGCGGATCCGCGTCGTGGCGAAGCACATGCACGCCCTGCGCCGCGTGTTCGGCCTGCTGATGATGGCGACCGCTTTGGCCATGGCCCTGCGGGTCGACACGCAGCTGTCGGCGTGGCTGTCGCGCGCCGCGTGGTCCTCGGGCGGTTCGTCCTCCGCGGCGTCCGTCACGACGGCGCCGGACTTCGTCGGCATCGACCAGTGGTTCAACTCGCCCGCGCTCACGATCGAGGGCCTGCGCGGCCAGGTCGTGCTGGTCGACTTCTGGACCCACGGCTGCGTCAACTGCGTCAACACCCTTCCCCACCTGCGCGAATGGGCCCGGCGCTACCGCGAGCGCGGCCTCGTGGTGGTCGGCGTGCACACGCCCGAGTTCGCGTTCGAGCGCGACGCGGCCGGGCTGCAGTCGGCGATCCGGCGCCACGGCATCGACTACCCCGTGGCGCAGGACAACCGCTACAGGACCTGGAAGGCCTGGGGCACCGCGTACTGGCCCAGCCTCTATCTCGTCGACCGCACGGGGCGCGTGGTCTTCCGCCACGTGGGCGAAGGCGACTACGAACACATCGAGCGGCAGATCGAGCAGGCGCTGCAATGACGCAGGTGCGAACCAACAGGCGCATGGCCCCTTCTCCTACAAGCACCGTCGCCATCGACGCATAGGCGCGTGCGCGCTCTCTTATTAACTTGTGGGTCATCAACAGGGAGCAGCACCTCAGGAAGCCGAGCAACGCGCAAGGTCCGGGGTTTCCTTTTTTTTGCCTTTCATCCTTCGAAGGACCTTCTTCATGCCCTTGCTTCGCTCGCGCGCCCGCGGCCACGCCACCCTCGTCGCCGCCCTGGCCGGCAGCGGACTGCTCGCAGCCGCCACGCCCGCCCTCGCCGACCCGTCGCCGGCGCTCGACCGCTTCAGTCTTTCCGTCGGTGCCTATGGCGCCGATCCCAAGTTCGACGCCTCGGTGGGCACGCCCTACGGGTCGCTGCACACCGGCGACATCAAGCCCGGCCGCGTGACCATGCCGCGCATCACGGCCGACGTGCTGCTCGGCGACACGCAGGGCATCTCCTTCGACTACTTCCGCTACAAGCGCGACTACTTCGGCGGCCTCTCGGGCGCCAGCTCGCTCGGCGGCTTCGGCACCATCGCGGCCTTCGGCAACGCCAACGTCGACACGCAGGTCGACTTCGCCAAGCTCTCGTACAAGTGGTGGATCGGTTCGGGCAACACGGTGCTGGGCCTCGGCGCCGGCGCGGCCTACTACCGCATCAAGCTCGGCGTGAGCGCGCTCGCGGGCGTCAACGGCCAGTACGGCACCTTCAGCGAAAGCTCGAGCCGCGACGCGATCGCGCCGCTGCTCGAGATCGGCGTGCGCCACGCGATCACGCCCGACCTGCGCCTGTTCGCCGACGCCTCGGGCGTGTGGAAGAACGGCGGCAGCTCGCACGGCAACATCTACAACGCCGCGGCCGGCGTGGAGTGGTTCCCGGTGAAGAACGTGGGTCTGGTGCTGGCCTACAACGTGACCAACATCGATATCACGCGCGACAGCGGCACGGCCGACGCGCGGCTGAAGATCCGCCTGCAGGGGCCGACGGCCTCGCTCAAGGCGCGCTTCTGATCGTGGGCCGATCGGCGGCGCAGCGCCGCCGATCTCTTCGCTCTAGTCGCCCGGCTCGCGCGTCAAGGCCGCGAGCAGGATGGTTCGCACGTCCTTCTTGAGCACCTTGCCGACCTTCGAGCGCGGCAGGTCGGCCCACACCTCGACCTGCTTGGGCGCCTTCACGCTGCCGATGCGCGCCTTCACAAAAGCCTTGATCGCCTCGGCGTCGATGCTGCGGCCCGCCTGCGGCTGCAGCACGGCCACCACGCGCTCGCCCCACTTCTCGTCGGGCAGGCCGATCACCGCGCTGTCCTGCACGTCGGGATGCTGCATCAGCGCCTGCTCGACCTCGGCCGAATAGACGTTGAAGCCGCCCGAGATGATCATGTCCTTGGCGCGGTCGACGATGTAGAGGAAGCCGTCCCCGTCGAGCCGGCCGATGTCGCCCGTGTGGTGCCAGCCGAAGCGCGAGGCCTCCTGCGTGGCCTTCGGGTCCTTGTAGTAACCCTGCATCACGAGCGAGCCGCGCACCACGATCTCGCCGCTCTCGCCCGTGGGCAGCAGCGCGCCCTCGGCATTCATCACGCCCACCTGCACCAGCGGCCCGGGCCGCCCCGCCGAGGCGAGACGGTGCCTGGCCACCGATCCGTCGGCATTGAAGTGCTCGCTCGGCGACATCATCGAGATCATCATCGGCGCCTCGGTCTGGCCGAAGAGCTGGGCCATCACCGGGCCGATCTTCGTGAGCGCCTCCTCGAGCCGCGCGGCCGACATCGGCGCCGCGCCGTACCAGAAGCACTGCAGCGAATCGCGCCTCGTCGCCGCGAGCTCTGGATGCTGCAGCAGCATGTAGATCAGCGTCGGCGGCAGGAAGGCGTGGGTGATGCGGTGGCGCTCGATCAGCGCGAGGAACTCGCCGAGGTCGGGCTTGGGCATGATGACCACGCGCCCGCCGAGCGCCATCACCGGCAGGCACAGCACGCCGGCCGCGTGCGTGAGCGGCGCGAGCGCGAGGTAGGCGGGCCGGCCCTCGAAGGGATAGCCCATCAGCGTGAGCGCCGACATCGCCTCGAGGTTGCGCCCCGTGAGCATCACGCCCTTGGGCTGGCCCGTGGTGCCGCCGGTGCCCGCGATCATCGCCACGTCGTCGGGCGGCGCGATGTCGATGGGCGCGTCGTCCAGGCCCTCGAGCCAGTCGTCCATCGAGGGCGCGAACGGTTGCCGCGCATCGAGGCAGACCAGCGCGCGCAGCTTGGGCAGCTGCGAACGCATCTGCTCGACCATGGGCGCGTAGTTGCCGTGGAACACCAGGCAGGCGCAGTCGAAGGCATCGAGCACGAAGGCGTTCTCGCTCGCTTCGTTGCGCGGGTTGATCGGGCACCACACGCAGCCCGCGCGCGAGATGCCGAACACCGTGGCGAAGGCCATCGCATCGTTGCTCGAGAGCACGGCCACCTTGTCGCCGGGCTCGAGGCCCGCGCGCCGCAGGCCGCGCGCCACGCGCCAGCTGATGCGCTGCACCTGGCCATAGCCGAGGTCGGCCTCGCCCAGAGTCAGGCAGGGCGCGTCGGCGCCCAGCTGGGCGCCCTTGTCGAGGTAGTCGACGAGACGCATCGGGGTCAGCCCATGCGCGTGAGCACGGGCTCCTGCACCAGGCCGAAGCCGCGCAGCGCGCCCAGCAGCTCGCGGTGGCCGAAGGCCTGGCAGCCCGAGGCGAAGCCCGCGCGGCGCGGCGGCTGCTGCAGCAGCGAGGCGGCCGCATAGGCCTGCAGCAGGCCGGTCTGCTTGTAGTTGCAGTTGCCGAAGATCACGCAGTGCACGCGGCCCAGCGGACCGGAGGCATGCACCGAGTCGACCGACTTGTTGATGCGCGGGTTCTCGCGCGGCGGCATGGTGTTCATCACGCTCGAGGCGGTCTTGGCCAGCGCCTCGTAGCGGTCCTGCTCGTTCATGCCTTCGATGGCCTCGAGCGCGGCCGCCACGATCTGCGGCACGCCCATCATCAGCGGCTTGTTGAAGACGCCGCCGAGCACCTTGACGTTGGCCACGCGCGGATCGCGCTTGAACCACACCGGGTGCGAGGTGCCGCCCCAGGGCAGCGCGAGCGCGGCCTCGTGCTGGCCCGGGATCGACAGGTGGTAGAGGCCGGCATCGGGCTGCCACTCGACGTACTCGTTCTGCTCGAGGTAGTAGGCCTTCGACGTCGCCGCATTGACGAGGATGGTCTGCGTCGACGCGATGGTCGGGCTGCCGCCCCAGAACACGGCGATGTCGAGCGTGTCGAGGCCGGGCGTCTCGAGGCACAGCTGGGCCGCGATCTCGCCCGTGGTGTACATGTGGGCCAGGCCCGGCGAGAGCAGCAGGCCGGCGGCGGCGAACCTGGCGCCCCATTGCTGGTCGAGCGTGATGAGCCAGTCCTGCTCGCCCGTGGTGTCGGTGTAGTGGCAGCCGGCGTTGAGGCAGGCCTCGACCACCTCGGGGCCGAACTTGGCGAACGGCCCCACGGTGTTGAGCACCACCGAGGCGCCGGTGAAGAGCTCGGTGAGCGCCGCCACCGAATGCGCCACTTCCACCACCTCGTAGCGCGCGGTCTCGATGCCGGGCACGTTCGACTTCATCGCGGCGTCGAGCTTCTCCTGGCTGCGGCCCGCGGCGATGAACGGGATGTTGTATTCGCGCAGGTACTCGCAGACCAGCCGCCCGGTGTAGCCCGAGGCGCCGTACACGATGACCGGCTTCTTGTTCTTGCTGCTCATTTCTTGTCTCTCCTTGTCTTGATCGATCACATGCCCATGCCGCCGTCCACCGCGATGCCGGCGCCGGTGATGAACCGGGCCGCGTCGGAGCAGAGGAAGACCACCACGTCGGCCATGTCGCCGACCTCGCCGAGCCGGCCCAGCGGCGTCTGGCCGATCACGTCGCCGACGGCCGCCTCCACGCTGGGCGCGAGGCCCGCGGCGACGATGTCGTTCGCGAGCTTCATGCCCATGTCGGTGGGCACCAGCCCCGGGTAGATGCAGTTGACGCGCACGCCGTAGCCCAGCTTGCCGGACTCCATCGCGGCCACGCGGGTCGCGCGGTCGACCGCCGACTTGGTGGCCGAGTAGCCCGCGATGGCGGGAAAGGCGATGGTCGCGGCGACCGAAGCGATGTTGACCACCGCGCCGCCCGCGCCCGCGGCGCCGCCGGGACGCATCGCGCGGAACGCGTGTTTCATGCCGAGCAGGGTGCCGGTCACGTTCACGTCGAGCATGCGCCGCAGGTCATCGGCCTGCACGTCGACCACCAGCGAGGTGATCTCGATGCCCGCGTTGTTGACGACGATGTCGAGCCCGCCGAGCTCCTTCACCGTGGTCTCGACGGCCGCGGCCCAGGCCGCGTCGTCGGTGACGTCGAGCGGCACGAAGCCCGCCTTCGCCCCGCCGGACGAGAGGCGCTGGGCGGTCGCCCGCCCCACGTCGGCGAGCACGTCGCCGATCATCACCGCCGCGCCGGCCTCGGTCAGCGCCTGCGCGATGCTGGAGCCGATGCCGCGCGCGCCACCCGTCACGAGCGCCTTGCGCCCCTTCAGATCGAACTTTCCCATCGCTTGTCTCCTGTGGTCTGGTTGTGAGATGGAGCGGCCATCCTAGAAATCGTCTTGACGAGTGTCAAGATTTTCTTTGACGACTGTCCAGATTTTCTAGAATAGGTCCCGCACGGGCCGGAACGCCGTTTCGCACGGGCGTGCCATGCGTGCTATGGTTTGCAGATCAACCGACAACGAGAGCGGCCCGCGCATCGCGCGGCGCGGTGGAAATGACGACACGACAGCAGGAACAACCGTCGACGGCCCGGGTGCCGAAGGCCAGGGTCGACAAGTTCGAGGAACGACGCGCCGAGCTCGGCGAGGCCGCGCTGACCACGCTCGCGACGCTCGGCTACGCGCGCACCAGCCTGCGCGAGATCGCGCAGAACACCGAGTTCTCGCACGGCGTGCTGCACTACTACTTCAGCGACAAGGTCGATCTGATCGTCTGCAGCGTGAAGCAGTACAAGGCGCGCTGCGTCAAGCGCTACGACCATGCGGTCGACAGCGCCACCACCTTCGACGAACTGACGGAAGGCTTCCTCCAAAGCCTGGCCGACACGCTGCGCGACGAGGGCCACATGCACCGCCTCTGGTACGACCTGCGCTCGCAGGCGCTGTTCGAGGCCGCCTTCCGCGACGACGTGACCGAGATCGACAGGAGCCTCGAGGCGATGATCTGGCGCATCATGGTCCGCTTCGAGGAGCTCGCGGGCGTGCCCACCGGCCTGCCGCCCGCCGCGGCCTATTCGCTGTTCGACGGCCTGTTCCAGCAGGCGCTGCTGCGCCACCTGTCGGGCGAGGCCGATGCGGCCGAGCGCATGAAGGACGACGTGCGCGCGGCGATCCTGCGCCTGTTCCCGCGTCCCGCCGAGATCCGCAAGCCGGCGGCCGCGCGCAAGCGCCGCGCCTGACTCAGGCCTTCGTCTTCTTCGCGGCCTGCACGGCCCGCGCGCCGGCCCATTCGCCCGACGCGCACAGCCCCTGCATCACCTCGGCGATCAGCGCGCAGATCGCGCGCTTGGCATTGCTGGTCGGCAGGTGCTGCGAGACGCACAGCCCCAGCGTGCGGAACATCGCGGGCGAGGCGATGCGGTGCGCCGCGAGCCGCCCTTCGCTCACCTCGCGCTGCGCGAGCCCCAGCGGCATGATGGTCGGGCCGAGCCCCGCCTCGACCGCGGCCTTGAGCGTGTAGACCGAATTGATCTCGGCCGCCACGCGCGCGGCCGGCTGGCCCGCGGCCTCGAGCACCGCGTCGACCAGCCAGCGCGTGCAGTGCCCGTGCGCATTGGCGGGCCACACCAGCGGCCGCGCGGTCGCCTGCGCGATGCTCACCTCGCCCTCGGGCAGCGCATGCGGGCTCTGCGGCGATTCGAGGAACACGAAGTCCTCCTCCACCAGCGGCGTGAAGGCCACGTCCTCGGCGGGCATGGTGGGCGAGAACACGGCCACGTCGACCCGGCCGCGCGTGAGCTGGTCGGCCATGTTGCCCGTGAGTTCCTCGTTGAGGTGCAGCACCACGTCGGGATAGCGGCGCGCGGCCGCGCGCATCAGCGGCAGCGCGATCATCGGCGACACGCTCTGCGGCAAGGCCGCCACCACCGAGCCCACCACCGCGTCGGCGGCCACGCGCACCGCGGCGCGCGCGTCGCTGACCTGCTTGGTGATGCCCTGCGCGTACTCGTAGAACACCTTGCCGGCCTCGGTCATCGCCACGCCGTTGCGGCTGCGCAGCAGCAAGGGGGTGTCGAGCTCGGCCTCGAGTTCGGCCATCTGCTTGCTCAGCGCCGATTGCGCCACGTAGAGCTGCTGCGCGGCGCGCGAGAGGCTGCCGCAATCGACGATGGCAACGAAATACTTGAACTGGCGCAGTTCCATCGGCGGGGGTCTCCGGCCATTCGCCACAGGGTTGCGGGAACGGCCGGCCATTCTAGGCCGCGCCCTCGCGGCCCCCGGGTCGGACGAGGCCTTAGTTCACGCAATCGAAGCTCGCCGCATCCTTCGTATTGCCCGCGCCCTTGTAGCGCGGGTACGCGGGGTATTTGCACATCGGCCGCGCGAGCGCCGTGGCGCCCGTGCCTGCCTCGAGCTTGCGCTGCACCAGGCCCTGCGCCGACGCGGGCACGCCCTGCTCGACCCAGGTCGCCATCGCCTTCAGCAGGTCGACCTTGTCGGCGCCCGGCCCGCCCGCGCAATGGCCCACGCCCGGCGCGAGGAACAGCTCGACGGTCTGGTCGGCCTTGGGCTGTCCGAGCTTGCCGACCACCTGGTCGTAGTAGCGCGAGGTGTCGCGCGCGCTCACCGAGGTGTCGTTGGTGCCGTTCCACAGGATCAGCTTCGCGCCGCGCGCATGCAGCCGCTCGAGGTCGGGATCGGCCGCGCTGAACAGGCCGCCGACCACGCCCATGCGCGCGAGCCATTGGTCGGGGTTCCAGGCCAGCGTATCGAAGGCCGGGTCCTGCGTGATGAACGAGCGCACGAAGCCGTCCGAGAACATGCCCTGGATCGAGTTGCCGCCGAGCGCTGCCTGCGGCCAGATGTACGAGCCCCAGCCATCGGCCGTGTTCTCGAGGCCGAAGTTGTAGCCCGGATGCGACCAGGCGCCGTCCGCGGTGGCGACCGAAGAGGTGATGGTCTTCACCGTGGCGATCTGCGCGTCCGACAGGCAGGCATCGCCGGTGTCGGCGCCGCCCGCGCAGCGCAGCGGCGCGGGGTCGTAGTTGCAGGCCGCGGGCTTCGAGACGATGCCGTCGGCCACGCCGTCGAGCGCATCGCACTGCGCGAGCACCGCGTTGGCCAGCAGGGTCTGCTTGGCCGGGTTCAGCGTGTTCGCCGGCACGCGCACCTGCTTCGAGATGCGGTTGAACTGCACGAACAGGCCCATGATGTTGCCGGCCGGCGCGCGCGCGACGATGCCGTCGAAGTCCTCGGGGAAGCGCTGCGCGAGCATCAGCGCATCGTGGCCGCCCATCGAGCAGCCCTCGAAGTAGCTGCGCGCGGGGCCGCTGCCGAAGAAGGCCGCGATCAGTTCCTTGCCCGGCGGCAGCGCGCGGTGCTCCGATTGCTGCGTGAAGTCGAGCAGCTTGGCGGGATCGGCCGCGAAGCGCGCCGCGAAGTAGCCCGCGTCGCGCACGCCGGGATAGTCGTAGCCGCCGTTGGTGCCGATGGTGGCGTAGCGCTCGCTGAAGATCGAGGCGCTGAACTGCGGATCGGCCGCGCTGGGCAGCGCGCCGTCGAAGCCGCCGCCGCCGATGAAGGCCAGCTTGCCGTTCCAACCCGAGGTCGGCAGGCGCGCCTCGAAGCGCAGGCTCGAGCCCTGGAAGCTCGCGGTGAGCACGCAGTACTCGGGCTGCACGCCGGTGGCGGCGACCAGCTTCGCATCGTCGACGCGCACCACGCCTTCAGCGACGGATCGGCCCTTGAACGCGGGGCATTTCTCGGCCAGCGACTGCGCGGGCGGCGGTGCCGCCGGTGGCGCGCTCGCCGGTGGCGCGAGCGGCAAGAAGCCGGCCCCGCCGCCCCCGCCACCACATCCCGCCATCAACGCAGCCGCGGCCATCGCGACCCATGGGTTCCTGTGCAGATGCTTCATCGTCCTGTCTCCTGTGTTGTCGTCTTCGGATGCATTCAGAGCGTGGCGTGGTCCACGACCTTGCCGGGATTGAAGATGTCGTGCGGATCGAGCGCGCGCTTGATCGCGCGCATCAGCCCCACCGCCTGCGCGCCGTGCTCCTCGACCAGGTACTGCATCTTGTGCAGCCCCACGCCGTGCTCGCCGGTGGAGGTGCCGCCATGGCGCAGCGCGCGCTGCACCAGCCGGTGGCTGAAGGCCTCGGCGGCCGCGTTCGCGGCGGCATCGTCGGGATCGACCAGCACCAGGCAATGGAAATTGCCGTCGCCCACGTGCCCGAACACCGGCGCCAGCAGCCCGTGCTCGGCGATGTCGGCCTGGGTCTCGTCGATGCACTGCGCGAGCGCCGACAGCGGCACGCAGGCATCGGTCGTGAGGCTGCGGCAGCCGGCCTGGAGCTGCAGGCAGGCGAAGTAGGCGTGATGGCGCGGCGTCCACAGCCGCGAGCGTTCTTCCTGCCGCAGCGCCCACTGGAAGGCGCCGCCGCCATGGCCGGCCACGATCTCGCGCACCAGTTCGGCCTGTTCGTCGATCTGCGCCTTGCTCGCGCCGAACTCGAGGAACAGCGTCGGCTGCTCGGCCAGCGTGGTGCGGCTGTGGGCGTTCACGGCGCGGATGGTCAACGCATCGAGCATTTCGGCGCGCGCGAGCGGCACGCCGAGCTGGATCGCCTCGATCACCACGTCGACCGCCGCGCGCACCGAGGGGAAATGCACCACCGCCGCCGCATGCGCCTCGGGATGCGGATGCAACCGCACCGTGGCCTCGGTGATCAGGCCCAGCGTGCCTTCGGAACCGCAATACAGCTGCGTGAGGTTGTAGCCGGCCGAGCTCTTGCGCGCCTGCGTCGCGGTGCGCACCACCTCGCCGTCGGCCGTCACCACCGTGAGGTTCACGAGGTTGTCGCGCATGGTGCCGTAGCGCACGGTGTTCGTGCCCGAGGCGGCGGTCGCGACCATGCCGCCGATCGAGGCGTCGGCACCGGGGTCGACCGAGAAGAAGAAGCCGCTGTCCGCGAGCGCCGCGTTGAGCTGGCCGCGCGTCACGCCGGCCTCGACCGTGGCCGTGAGATCGCCGCCGCGGATCGCGAGCACGCGGTTCATGCGCGAGAAGTCGATGCACACGCCGCCCTGCACCGCGAGCAGGTGGCCTTCGACCGACGAACCCACGCCGAAGCCGATCACCGGCACGCGTTCGCGCGCGCAGGCGCGCACCACGAAGGCCACTTCGTCGGTGCTCTGCACGAACACCACCGCGTCGGGCGGTTGCGGCGCATAGGCCGATTCGTCGGTGCCATGCTGCAGCAGCACGGCCTGGCTGGTCGACAGGCGTTCCTCGAAACGCCGTTGCAGGAGCGCGAGCAGTTCGGCCGAAGGCGAACGGCGCGCAGGGGAGATCACGACCGCATCCATGGGGTGGGACTTTCTGTGGGGAACCGGGAATGAAGCGCCGCGGACGAACGCCGCGGCGCGAAAGACGAAGACTCAGCGCCGCGCGGCGGCCGGCTTGACCAGCAGCACCAGCACCGCGCCCGCCACCAGCAGGCCCGCGAGCATGTGCAGGCCCGCGTCGGTGCTCTGCGTCGCGTCCTTGATCAGGCCGATGAGGAAGGGCGCGCTGAAGCCCGAGAGGTTGCCGAAGGAGTTGATCAGCGCGATGCCCGCGGCGGCGGCGGCACCGCCCAGGAAGGCCGTCGGCATGCCCCAGAAGATCGGCAGGGTCGACATGATGCCCATGGTGGCGAGCGTGAGCCCGGCCATGGCGAGCACCGCGTTGCCGTGGAAGGCCACGCTGAGCACCAGCCCGATCGCGCCCACGATCGCGGCCAGGGCGCTGTGCCAGCGGTACTCGAGCCGGCGGTCGGCGCTGCGCGCCATCAGGTACATCGCGACCACGCCGAAGGTCCAGGGGATGGCGCTCAACAGACCGATGTCGAGCGCGCCCTTCACGCCGATCGCCTTGATGATGCTCGGCAGCCAGAACGAGATGCCGTACAGGCCCGAGGTGTAGGCGAAGTAAACCAGCGCCAGCAACCAGACGCGGCCATTGCCCAGCACCTCGAGGATGCGCGGCTCGGCCTTGCCCTGGTTCTCGGCCGCGATGTCGCGCGCGATCAGCTCGCGCTCGGCGATGCTGAGCCACTGCGCGTCCTTCACGCGGTCGTCGAGGTAGCGCCACACGACCAGGCCCAGCGCCACGGTCGGCAGGCCCTGCAGCAGAAAGAGCCACTGCCACCCGGCCCAGCCGTTGACGCCGCCCATGCCCTGCAGGATCCAGCCCGAGATCGGCCCGCCGAGGATGCCCGCGAACGGGATCGCCGCGAGGAACAGCGAGGTCGCCTTGCTGCGCCGCGCGGCCGGGTACCAGTAGGTCAGGTACAGGATGATCCCGGGGAAGAAGCCCGCCTCGGCCGCGCCCAGCAGGAAGCGGATCACGTAGAAGGACATCGGCGAGCTCACGAACATGGTGCCGGCCGACAGCAGGCCCCAGGTGATCATGATCCGCGCGATCCAGCGGCGCGCGCCCACGCGGTGCAGGATCACGTTGCTCGGCACCTCGAACAGGAAGTAGCCGATGAAGAAGATGCCCGCGCCCAGGCCGTACACCGCCTCGCTGAACTGCAGGTCGCCCTGCATCTGCAGCTTGGCGAAGCCGACGTTGACGCGGTCGAGGTAGGCCACGATGTAGCAGACGAAGAGCAGCGGGATGAGCCGCCAGCCGACCTTGCGGTAGACGGCATCGGCGCCGCCGTCCTCTTGCGCCGCCGCTGCCCGGGGCCGTGTGATCGCGCTCGTGTTCATGGAGTGGGTGTCTCGCTGTGCTGGTGATTCGGTGCGCCGATGGTCGCGGCGGCACGCGAAGGCACCGCAGCGGGTTTACGCGCAAGATTCATATGGGTTGAAGATCGGCGCATCTCCGATCGAGATGCTTGGCGCGGCGGCCTTGTCCCCACGCGATGCCGGCCGCGATGCGCGTGCGATCATTTCCTTCGCCCCACCTCCTGCCGCCCATGCCCTCCTTCAACCGCGCCTACCAGCAGACCCTCCAGGCCGGCCGACTCACGCTCGGCCTCATGACACCGATCGCGCGCCCCGACGACGCGATGGCCGACCTGGCCGTCGAGCGCGATCTCGCGCAGCGCGCCGACGCGCTGGGCTTCGCGGCGCTGTGGACGCGCGACGTGCCGGTGCTCGCGCCGCAGGGCGAACGGATGATGCCCACGGCCCCGCTCGACGAGCCCTTCCTCTGGCTCGCCACGCTGGCCGCGGCCACGCAGCGCATCGCGCTCGGCACGGCCGCCGCGGTGCTGCCGCTGCGCCATCCGCTGCACCTGGCCAAGGCCGCGCTGTCGCTCAACCGGCTGTCGGGCGAGCGCTTCATCCTCGGGCTCGGCTCGGGCGACCGCGAGGCCGAGTTCGCGATCTTCGGCGAGGACATCGCGCAGCGCGCCGACGCCTTCCGCGAGCGCTGGACGCTGGTGCGCTCCGCCCTCTCGCCGCTCGCTGCCGAACGCGCCGTGCTGCGCGAGGCCGCGGCGGGCCACGAGCTGATGGCGGCGCCGGCCGAACGCATCGGCATGGTGGTGGTGGGGTCGGCGCGGCAGTCGCTGCAGTGGACCGCGGCCCATGCCGACGGCTGGGCCACCTACCACCGCGACGAGGCGCGCCAGCAGGGCCGCATCGGCCTGTGGCAGACCGCGCTGCGCGAACGCGCGGGCGGCGAGGCCAAGCCCTTCATCCAGTCGCTGCAGCTCGAATTGCTCGAGCGTGCCGATGCGCCGGCCGAGCCGATCGAGCTGGGCCTGCGCACCGGGCGCGACGCGCTGGTGGCCTACCTCGACCGGCTGGAAGACGCGGGCGTGGCCCACGTGCTGATGAACATCGCGCGCGGGCCGCGCGATGCGCGCGAGATCGTGGAGGAACTCGGGCGCGAGGTGCTGCCGCGCCTCCAGAGCGCGGCCGCTCGTTCCCCTACCCGTTCACGCTGAGCCTGTCGAAGCGCCGCGCAAGGCTTCGATCCTTCGACAAGCTCAGGACGGGCCGAGCTCAGCCCGAACGGTTTGGGGAATCCCCCGTTCTCAGTTCGCGCTCAACGCCATCAGCATCCGCGACAGCAGGTACAGCCGCGGCACGATGCTCTCGACCTCGGCGTATTCCTCGGGCGTGTGGATGCCGCCGCCCACGATGCCGAAGCCGTCGAGCACCGGCACGCCGACGCCGGCCACCAGGCTCGCATCCGCGGCGCCGCCGCTGCTCTCGATGGTGAGCTTCTTGCCGATCTCGGCGTAGATGCCCTCGGCCGTCGCCACCAGCTTGTCGGAAGCGGGCGAGCGCGGCATCGGCGGCAGGCCGCGGATCAGCCGCACCTTGACCTCGGTGTCGGGGATCAGCTTGTTCTGCGAGATGCGCTGCAGGTCCTTCTCGACGCGGTCGAGCTCCTCGGGCGTGGCGGCGCGCACATCGCCGCGCGCGCTCGCGGTGGCGGGGATCACGTTGGTCGGGCCGTTGGCGGTCAGCACCGTGAAGTTGACCGTGGTCTTCTTCGCGGCATCGGCGGTCTTCGACAGCTGCAGCACCTGGTGCGCCACCTCCATCGCGGCATTGCGCCCGGCCTCGGGCGCCACGCCCGCGTGCGCGGCCAGGCCCCTGACCTCGATCAGCGCGGTGGCCGAGCCCTTGCGCTCCACCACCAGGCCGTCGGCCGGGCGGCCCGGCTCGAGGTTCAGCGCCACGTCGTGCTGCCTGGCCACGCGCTCGATCAGCGCGCTGGTGCCGACCGAACCGGTCTCCTCGTTGGTGTCGATCAGGAAGGTGAGCTGGCCGTAGTCCTTGAAGCCCAGCTGCTGCAGGATCTTGAGCGCCTGCAGGCCCGCGACCACGCCGCCCTTGTTGTCCATCACGCCCGGGCCGTAGGCGCGGCCGTCCTTCACGTAGAAGGGCTTGGCGGCGGCGGTGCCGTCCTTGAACACGGTGTCGATGTGGGCCAGGATCAGGATCTTCTTCTTGCCGGTGCCGGTGAAGGTCGCGACCACGTTGCTGCCCGGATGCGGCTCGGCCGGGAAGGTCTCGATGCGCGCGCCGAGCTGGCGCAGTTCGTCCACCACCAGCGTGCGGACCTTCTCGAGGCCCTCGGCATTGGTCGAGCCCGAGTCGATGTTGACCAGGCGCTCGAGCAGCTTGAGCGATTCCTCCTTCTTCTGCGTGGCGGCGTCGAGCACGGCCTGGTTCGGCTGCTGCGCCGAAGCAGCGCCCGAGAAGGCGAGCGCGCTGGCCAGCACGATGGCCGGCGTGCGAAGGGAGGGGAAGGCGAAAGTCTTCATGAGTCTTGTTGTCCGTTCTTTGTCGATGGCTGTTGGCTCCGCGAGGAGGCGCGCCGCTATCGCCCCGGTCGCACGCGGGTCAAGCGCGGCTCAGCATTCCTTCGGTACCAGGTAGCCCAGCACTTCGCTGGTGGCCGCCGCCTCGCGCAGCACGGCGGTCGCGATCGCGCCATCGGCCGAGGGATCGAAGCCGCCGCTCGCGCCCAGCGCGGTGATGACGGCGCACACGCGACCCGTGAAGTCGTGCACCGGCGCCGCGACCGCGCTGATGCCGCGCAGGTAGGTGTCGCGCACCACCGCGCAGCGCAGCGCGCGCACCTCGGCGCGCAGGGCCTCGATCGGCTGCCTCGCGTCGAGCTGCGCGCGCATCTCGCGCGGCGCCGCGGCGAGCTCCTGCTCGGCCAGCTCGCGCACGCTGCGCTCGTTGAGCAGGCCGAGGAAGGCGCGGCCCGTGGCCGACCACAGCATCGACATCACCGAGCCCGCGCGCACGTTGACCGTGACCGGCAGGCCCGGCTCCTCGAAGCGCATCACGGTCGGGCCCTTGTTGCCCATCACGGCGACGAAGCAGGTCACCTCGAGCCCTTCGCGCAGCCGCACCAGCGCGGGCTCGGCCGCGCGCACCGGGTCGGACTGGCGCATGGCCGCCAGGCCGATGTTGATGGCCTCGGGGCCGAGCCGGTAGCGCTGCGAATCGACGTCCTGCGCCACCAGCCCTTCCTGCACCAGGCTCGCGAGGTAGCGGTGCACCTTGGCCGGGCTCTCGCCCACGTGCGCCGCGAGGCCCGACAGGCCCGCGTTGCCGCCCATGCGCGCCAGGCCCTTGAGCACCGCCATGCCGGTCTCGGCCGACTGCACGCGCTGGCGCCGCTCGCGCGGCGCGGGCACGGCGGGCTGCCTGGCGGCGGCGGCTTTCGGCTTGGTGGCGGGAGCGCTTTTCTTCGGGGTGGAAGCCATGTGCGGATCGTCTCGTTCTCGAAAAAAGGGGCGGGCACCCGATGGTAAGTACGGTGGCCCGAGGGCTTGCCTCGCGATTTACGCTATGCGTACAATCATTACGCAAAACTCGCCGTCGCGGATTTTGACCCCGGATTGCGCTTCCCAGAACCCTAGAAACCAGGAGACACGATGAAGAAGTTCCTGGCCGGCTGCCTGCTGGCCCTCCCCGCGCTCGCCGTCACGAGCACCGCCTTCGCCCAGGCCGCGGCCTACCCCGCCAAGCCGATCCGCTGGCTCGTGCCCTATGCCGCCGGCGGCGGTTCCGACTTCCTCGCGCGCACCATCGGCCAGACGCTGTCGACGCAGGCCGGCCAGCCGGTGCTGGTGGACAACAAGCCCGGCGGCAACACCGCCATCGCGGCCGCGGAGACCGCGCGCTCGGCGGCCGACGGCTACACCGTGCTGTCGGCCGACAACGGCACCATGGTGTTCAATCCCTCGCTCTACAAGACGCTGTCGTACAGCCCCACCAAGGACCTCGCGCCGGTCACGCTGATGGGCCGCTTCCCGATGATCCTGGTGGTCAATCCGGCCAGCGGCATCGCCGACGCCAAGACCTTCATCGCCCAGGCCAAGGCCAAGCCCGGCAGCTTCTCGTACGCCTCGGCCGGCGCCGGCAGCCCGCACCACCTGGCGATGGAACTGCTCAAGACCGAAGCCGGCCTGTTCATGGTGCACGTGCCCTACCGCGGCGCGGCACCGGCCCTGACCGACGTGGCCGGCGGCCAGGTGCAGGCCATGATGGTCGACCTCGCCGCGGGCGCGGGCTTCATCAAGGGCGGCAAGGTCAAGGCGATCGCCGTGGCCAACGCCACGCGGCTGCCGCAGCTGCCCGACGTGCCCACCTTCGCCGAGCTCGGCCACAAGGGCGTGGAAGCCGCCGCGCTGGTCGGCATGGTGGTGCCCGCCGCCACGCCGCCCGAGGTGGTGAACGCGCTCAACAAGCGCGTGGTCGCGGCCATCAACGAACCCACGGTGCGCAAGCGCCTCGAGGACTTCGGCGTCGAGCCCGTGGGCAACACGCCCGCGCAGTTCGGCGAACTGCTGCGCAGCGAGACCGTGCGCTGGCAGAAGCTGATCCGCGACCTGAAGATCACCCTGGACTGACGCGCCGCGCGGAAGGAGCCTTCTCGATGTCCACCGTTTCCGAAGCCACCGCCGCGCGCACCGGGGGTTGCCCCGTGGCGCACGGCGAGCTGTCCGCCGAACGCTCGCCCACCGGCTGCCCGGTGAGCCGGCGCGCCGCCGACTTCGATCCCTTCGAGGACGGCTACCAGCAGGACCCGCCCGAGTACGTGCGCTGGGCGCGCGAGCAGGAGCCGGTGTTCTACAGCCCGAAGCTCGGCTACTGGGTGGTCACGCGCTTCGAGGACATCAAGGCCATCTTCCGCGACAACCTCACCTTCAGTCCCTCGATCGCGCTCGAGAAGATCACGCCCACCGGCCCCGAGGCCAACGCGGTGCTCGCGAGCTACGGCTTCGCGCTCAACCGCACGCTGGTCAACGAGGACGAGCCGGCCCACATGCCGCGGCGCCGCGTGCTGATGGACCCGTTCACGCCCGAGGCGCTCAAGCACCACGAGCCGATGGTGCGCCAGCTCGCGCGCGAGTACGTCGACCGCTTCATCGACGACGGCCGCGCCGACCTGGTCGACCAGATGCTGTGGGAGGTGCCGCTGACCGTGGCGCTGCACTTCCTCGGCGTGCCCGAGGAGGACATGGACACGCTGCGCCAGTACTCGATCGCCCACACCGTCAACACCTGGGGCCGCCCGAAGCCCGAGGAACAGGTGGCGGTGGCGCATGCGGTCGGCAACTTCTGGCAGTTCGCGGGCAAGGTGCTCGACAAGATGCGCCTGAACCCCGACGCGCCGGGCTGGATGCCCTACGGCCTGCGCAAGCAGAAGGAGCATCCCGAGGTCGTGACCGACTCCTACCTGCACTCGATGATGATGGCCGGCATCGTGGCCGCGCACGAGACCACCGCCAATGCCACGGCCAATGCGATGAAGCTGCTGCTGCAGCATCCGCAGGCCTGGCGCGACATCTGCGAAGACCCCGGCCTGATCTCGAGCGCGGTGGAGGAATGCCTGCGCCACAACGGCTCGGTCGCGGCCTGGCGCCGCCTCGCGACCAGGGACGTGCAGGTCGGCGGCATCGACATCCCCGCCGGCTCGAAGCTGCTGATCGTCACCTCCTCGGCCAACCACGACGAGGCGCATTTCGCCGATGCCGACCTGTTCGACATCCGGCGCGACAACGCCAGCGACCACCTGACCTTCGGCTACGGTTCGCACCAGTGCATGGGCAAGAACCTCGCGCGCATGGAGATGCAGATCTTCCTCGAGGAGTTCACGCGCCGCCTGCCGCACATGAAGCTGGCCGAGCAGCAGTTCAGCTACGTGCCCAACACCTCGTTCCGCGGCCCCGAGCACCTGTGGGTCGAATGGGACCCGGCCCGCAACCCCGAGCGCCGCGATGCCGCGCTGCTGCAGCAGCAGGTGCCCGTGCGCATCGGCGAGCCCTCGAAGCATGCGATCTCGCGCCAGATGGTGGTGCAAAGCGTGACCCCGGTCGCCGAGGGCGTGCTGAAGCTGCGCCTGGCCACGCCCGACGGCCGCCCCGTGCCGCGCTGGACGCCGGGTTCGCACATCGACATCGAATGCGGCTCGCCCGACCTGTCGCGCCAGTACTCGCTGTGCGGCGACCCGGCCGAAGCCGACGTGCTCGAGATCGCCGTGCTGCGCGAGGACGAAGGCCGCGGCGGCTCGGCCTGGGTGCATGCCAACGTGCGCCCCGGCGACAAGCTCAAGGTGCGCGGCCCGCGCAACCACTTCCACCTCGACGAGAGCCGCCAGCGGCTCATCCTGATCGCCGGCGGCATCGGCATCACGCCCATCGCCGCGATGGCGCGCCGCGCCAAGGCCTTGGGCCTCGACTACGAGATCCACTACAGCGGCCGCAGCCGCGCGCGCATGGCCTTCGTCGACGAGCTGGCCGCGCTGCATGGCGAGCGCCTGCGTGTCTACGCGAAGGAGGAAGGCCTGCGCTGCGACCTCACCGCGCTGCTCGCCACCCCGCGCGAAGGCACCCAGGTTTATGCCTGCGGCCCCGCGCGCATGCTCGACGCGCTCGAGGCCTGCTGCGCCGCCTGGCCCGAGGACTCGCTGCGCGTGGAGCATTTCGAATCCAAGCTCGGCAGGCTCGACCCGTCGAAGGAACATGCCTTCGAGGTCGAGCTCAAGGACTCGGGCATCGTCGTGCCCGTGCCGGCCGACCGCACCGTGCTCGACGCGCTGCGCGCCGCCAACATCGACGTGCAGAGCGACTGCGAGGAAGGCCTGTGCGGCTCGTGCGAGGTGCGCGTGCTGGCCGGCAAGGTCGACCACCGCGACGTGGTGCTGACGCGCTCGGAGCGCGAGGCGAATGCAAGGATGATGACCTGCTGCTCGCGGGCTTGCGCGGGGGAGCGGTTGGTATTGGAGCTTTGAGGCTCCTCGCGCAATGTTGATCCCTGCCGTTCGGGCTGAGCTTGTCGAAGCCTCGCGCAAGGCTTCGACAAGCTCAGCCCGAACGGTTGAAAAGCGCGCTCAAGGCCGCAGCGTCTCGCGCACCAGCAACGGATCGCGCGCGATCTCCTCCTCGCGGAACGGAAAGCGCAGCCAGTCCTTGCGCGCATAGCGCAGCACCGGCGCGGCGCCCGCGCCGTTCGTCACCGCGGTCTCGCGCTCGCCGTGCGCGAGCATCGTGCGGGCCTGCACGCCGCGTGCGTCGAAGTGGACGATCTGCAGGTAGGTGTTGCCGTGCGAGGTCTCGCGCAGGGTGTAGTCGCCGTCGCGCGCGCAGGCGTTGGTGAAGTAGCCCTCGGCGTCGCAACCGCCGTAGAGCGGCACCGTGCGCCCTTCGCTGCGCGCGAAGCGGTACATGCCCAACGGAGCGTCGAGCGACCAGCCTTTCGAAGCCATGTCTTCGACCGCACCGGCCAGCGCGAGCGCCACGCGCGGATCCGATGCACGGATGCCGTCGGGCGTCGACAGCGGCGCCTGCGGCGAGAACGGCGTGGCGTAGAGCTCGGCGGGCGGAATCTTCCGCAGCCGGTCCCACAAGAAATCCCACAGCAGCGCGCCGCGATCCTGCGCGTCCGCGCGGTTCGACCAGCGTCGCAATACATCGCAGGCCGGTCCGACGCCGGCCATGGACCCGGCCTTGCCGCACACCGCATCGAGCAGCGGCGCCTTGAAGCGGTCGGCGCTGTAGGCGCGCGATTCCAGCGCCTTGACCGCCAGTCGATCCGCGAGATCGCGCGCCGAGCCCGCGCCGGCGCCGACGAGCTGGGCCGCGATGCGGTGGCCCTCGCGCCCGCGCAGCGAGAGCGGTCGTGCTTCGTCGCCGAGGCCGGCCGCGAAGCCTTCGAGCGGTTGCGCCGGATTGGCCAGCCAGTGGCTGTCGTTCATGTTGGCGACATAGTCCTCGCGCAGCAGGCCGGGCATTCGCGCGGCGGGCATGGCGCCAGGCTGCACGGCGGCCGGATCGGTGCGCCAATCGCAGGCCGAGCGGCTGCCGTCGAGCACGGGCACGCTCGCGTCGAGGGCGGCGAAGGCCTTTGCCAGCGGTGTCGCGCAGGCGGCGCGCAGTGCATCGGGGACGTCGGGCACCGCGCCGATGTCGGCATACCAGGCGCGCTGGTCGCCGCGGCCGATGGCGATCGTGTTGACCCACGACATCGCGGCCTCCTCGCGCTGGATCGCCATGAACTCGTCGAGCGAGCGCGCGCGGTTCCAGCGCAGGAAGTTGCGGAAGATGCGCGGGTTGTCGGCATTGACGTCGCGGATCGCGAGCGCGCCGACCGCGCTCCAGCCCAGCGCCGGATGGCGCGCGCCGAGATCCACCACGGGCCCGAAGCGCGTGCGCCAGAGCGTGCGGCGCACCGTTGCGAAACTCCCGTCGGGGCGGCGCACGGCGACCGCGAGCGGCAGCGGCTGCATCGGCTCGGAGATGCCGTCGAGCATGTAGCGCGTGGGGTCCGCCGGGTCCAGCCGCAGCGCGAACAGGCCGAAGCGCCGCGCGGCCGACACGGTGTGGCTCCACGCGACGTCGTGGTTGAAGCCGATCATCACGATCGGGATGCCGAGGAAGCTCACGCCCGCGACGTCGAGCGCACCCGGCAGCGTGAGATGCACCTGGTAGAAGCGATCGGGGCCACCCCAGTACCAGTGGGGATTGCCGAGCAGCACACCGCCCTGGGCACCGGTGGCGGCGCCGCCGAAAGCGAGCGCATTGCTGCCGATGCCGGGCGCGTCGCCCACGGGGATGCGAAGCCGCTCCGGGAGCGAGAGCCGGTCCGTGGGCGATGGCGGCGCGGGCGCGGCCGGCTGTGCCTTCGCGATCTCGGCGACGAACTGGGTGTAGCCGCCCGCGAGGCCGGCCGCGATCATGCGGCGCTCGATGTCCTCGGGGCCGATGGGTTGCACCCAGGCCGCGTCCATGCAGGCCGGCCGCTCGGTGTCGGTTTGGCGCGCGCCGGCTGCACGCAGCTGGCGCAGCTGGCGCAGCTGCCTGTTGTAGCCCCGCGCATAGCCCGCGACCAGTTCGCGGATCTCGGGCGGCTGGGCCCGCCGGAAGCGCTCGAGGGCGTCGGCATCGGCGAAGGCCCTGAAGAAGAAATCGAGATCGAGATTGGTCGGCAGGCCGAAGGTGGAACGGGTCGACGGCTTCGCGTCGGGCCCGAAGTAGAAGGAGCGCTGGCCGCTGTAGGTGACGAAGGCATCGGCGAGCGTGCACAGCGCATCCTGCGCCTGCGCATGGCCCTGGCCGAAGCCCAGGCCGTGCCAATCGGTCGCCCGGATGTGCGGAATGCCGTCGGTGGTGCGGCGGATGTCGACGGCCGCGCGGCCATCGGCCGGCAGCGCGGCGGGCCGGGCCTGGACGAGCACGGCGACGCCGAGGCCCAGCGCCAGCACCGCTGCCGCCGTACGGATCGGCCGAAGCGCTTCAGCCCGGCGCATCGGCCAGCGCCGTGTCCGACGCCCCGGCGCGCCAGCCGCCACCGAGCGCCCGGTACAGCGCGACGCGGGCTTCGAGCCTGGCCTGCATGAGTTGCACCTCGCGGTCGCGCGCCTCGTGCAGCGTGCGCTGCGCGTCGAGCAGCACCAGCAGCGTCTCGGCACCGGCGCGGTAGCGCGACTCGGCGAGGGTTTCGGCACGCCGGGCCTGGTTCAGTTCCTCGGCCTGGGCCAGCGCCTGCGCGTCGAGGCTGGAGACCGCACCGAGCGCGGTCTGTGCATCGGACAGCGCGGCGGCGATGGCAGCGCGATAGGACTGCAGCAGTTCCGCGCGGCGAGCCTCGGCGAGCTCGCGCTCGCCCGCGAGACGGCCGCCGTCGAACAGCGGCGCGGCGATGCCGGCGGTGAGCCTGTAGAGCGGATTGCCGAACCAGCCGCCGGTGCCCGAACCGGACCCGCCGAGCATGGCGCCCAGCGATACGCTCGGCAGCAACGCGGCGCGCGCGGCATGCACGTTCTGGTCGGCCGCGGCCAGCCGGGCCTCGGAGCGCGCGATGTCGGGCCGGCGTACCAGCAGTTGCGACGGCAGACCGGGATCGACGGGCGGAATGCGCAACTGCGCGAGCCGCGTGGCATCGCCCCCGGCCGCATCGCCCGGCCGTGCGATGGCATCGAGTCCGCGCAACAGCGCCAGTTCGGTGACCGCATCGTCGGCGCGCTGACGCATCGCCGCGAGTTCGCGCTCGCGCGCGGCCACCAGGCCACGCTGCTGCGCGAGTTCGAGCGGTGTCGCGGCACCGGCCGCATGGCGCGCGCTCACCAGCCGCAGCAGCCGGCGCGCGTTGTCGAGGCTGTCGTGCGCGATCGCCGCGCGCTCGCGCAGGCCGCGCAGCCGCAGCCACGACGACGCGACTTCCGCGCGCAGGCCCACGCGCACCGCGTCGCGGTCGAAAACGCTCGAACGCCAGCCCTGCAGGCCTTCCTGCCCGAGGGCCGCCTGGCGGCCCCAGAGGTCGAGCTCGTAGCGCGCCGCGAAACCCGCGAGATGCCGGCTGCCCTCGACCGTTCCCTGGCCGCCCAGGCGGCCCTCGCGGCTGGCATCGACATTGGCGCTCAGCATGGGCCAGCGCGCCGCGCCCGCGACCCTCGCCTGGGCCCGGGCCGCCTGCACGCGCGCGAGCGCCATCGCGAGATCGTGGCTGCCGGCGTCGGCCTCGTCGATCAGCGCGTCGAGCTCGCCGCTGCCGAAGCCGCGCCACCATTGCGCGTCGGGCGCGGCCGCGGATGCCGCCCGAACGGCAGGCGCCTCCAGCGGCAACGCCGGCGCCCGCCAGGCGGCGGGCAGCGGCACCGCGCGCTCGGCGGACTCGGGCGGTGCGGCGCAGCCCGCCGCGACCAGCGCGCCGACCAGCACGCCGGCGCGCCACCGATGCGGGCAGGCGAAGGAGGTCGATGTATCGAACGTGCGGAACAGCGAGAAGGGCATGGGAATTCGGGACCGCTATTGAGACGCCAGCGCGACCACGGGATCGAGGCGCGCCGCGTGGCGCGCGGGCATGAAGCCGAACACCAGGCCGGTCAGCACGGCGCAGCCGAAGGCGCCGAGCACCGCCAGCGGCGAGAACACCACCGGCACGCCGGCCAGCAGCAGCGCGGCCACGACCAGCAGGCCGACGACCACGCCGGCCGAGCCGCCGACCGCGGTCACGAGGACCGCCTCGGTCATGAACTGGCGCTGGATGTCGGTCTGGCGCGCGCCGGTGGCCATGCGGATGCCGACCTCGCGCGTGCGCTCGCGCACCGTCATCAGCATCACGTTCATCACGCCGATGCCGCCGACCACCAGCGAGATCGCCGCGATCAGTCCGAGCATCAGCGTCATCGCGCGCGCGGTCTCGGACTGCGCCCGGATCGCCTCGACGCGGTTCCACACCCGCACATCGTTCACGCGCCGATGCTCGGCGAGGCTGGCCTCGATCGCGGCGCCCGTGGCGGCCGCACGCTCCATGTCGCGGACCTGCACGCCGATCCAGGTCGGATGCGAATGGCCGAACAGCCGCGCGGAAGCGGCCGAGAACGGCACGACCACACGGCTGTCCTGGTCCTCGCCGCCGCTGGTGCCCTTGGCGGCCAGCACGCCCACCACCTCGAACGGCACCTTGTCGATGAGCACGTCCTGCCCGATGGGATCGCCGCCGTCCGCGAACAGCGCCTTGCGCACCGTCTGGCCGATCACCGCCACCTTGGCGACACGGCGATCGTCCTCCTCGTCGAACATCCGGCCCTCGGTCGTGGCCCAGCCCAGCACGCGGGAGAAATCGACCGTGGTGCCGCCGCCCTCGGTGTCGAGGTCGATGTTGCCGCGGCGCACCACCACGCGGTCCTCGATGTACGGCGCGACGGCCTCGACGTTGGGCAGGCCGCGCAGGATCTCGACGTCGGCGGGCATCAGCGGCGCCGTTGGCGCGCGCGTGCTGCCGCCGCGCGCGGCGACGAACATCGTGCGCACGCCGAAGATCTCGAACTGCGCGAGCACCTTCTTCTGCGAGCCGCCGCCGACCGCGAGCATCGCGATCACCGAGGCGACGCCGATCACAATGCCCAGCAGCGTGAGGCCGGTGCGGAAGCGGTTGATCCACATCACGCGCCAGGCGGCGCGCGCGGCTTCCCGCAGGTCGGCGGCCATCGAGGCCTGACCGGCACGCGGGCCGCGCGACGCATCCCACGCGGGGCGCGGTCCGTCGACGGCACGCGCGTCGCCGGAGTCGGCCACGATCTCGCCGTCGCGGATCTCCACGATGCGGCGGGCCTGCGCGGCGACCTGCCGGTCGTGCGTGATCAGGATCACCGTGTGCCCCGCGTCTGCGAGTTCGTGCAGCAGCTTCATCACTTCCGCGCCGCTCTGGCTGTCGAGCGCGCCGGTGGGCTCGTCGGCGAGGATGACGCGGCCGCCGTTCATCAGCGCGCGCGCGATCGCCACGCGCTGCTGCTGGCCGCCCGACAGCTGGCCCGGCCGATGGTCGAGGCGGGCGCCCATCGCGAGCCGTTCGAGCAGCGCGGTGGCGCGCACGCGGCGCTCGGCCTCGGGCATGCCGGCATAGAGCGCGGGAATCTCGACGTTCTCGCGCGCCGACTCGGTCTGCACCAGGTGGTAGCCCTGGAACACGAAGCCGAAGGTCTCGCGGCGCATGCGCGCGAGCGCGTCGGCATCGAAGCCGGAGACGTCCCGCCCCTCGAACAGGTAGCGCCCGCTGTTCGGCCGGTCGAGGCAGCCGAGGATGTTCATGAGCGTGGACTTGCCCGAGCCCGAGGCACCCATGATGGCGACGAACTCGCCCGCCTCGATCTGCAGCGAGATGCCGCGCAGCACCGGGGTCGGCGGGGGATCGTCGGGCGTGCGCTGGGGCAGGCCATAGGCCCTGCGGATGTCCTGCAGCTCGACCAGCGGCGGCGTGCTCATGGCTTCGCGGTCTTGCCGAAGGCCGCATCGGCCACGATGCGCTCGCCCGCTTCGATGCCTTCGAGCACCTGCGCGGCAACGCGGTTGCGCACGCCGATGCGGAGCTGCCGCGTCTCGATGCCGCCATCGCCTTGCAGCACCCGCACCGTGTAGCGGTCCGCGGTGCCCGCCACCGCCGTCATCGCCGCGGTCGGCACCATCACGGCATCGGCGGCCGAGGCCTCGACGAACGTGACCTGCGCGGTCATCTGCGGCATGAGCTCGCCGTCGGCGTTGTCGATGTCGAACAGCGCCGTGTAGACCACGACCTTGTTCGGCGTCGCGGGGGCCGCGGCGGTGCTGTCGCTGCCACCGGTCCTGGCCGTCGGCGCCGGCGGGGCCGGCAGCACCTGGCGCACCCTGCCCTGCCAGCGGCGCCGGTCGTTGCCCAGGGTCGTGAAGTAGACCGGCATGCCGGCCTTGACGCGGCTCACGTCGGCTTCCGACACCTCGGACCACACGGTCATCGCCGACAGGTCGGCGATGCGCAGCACGTCGGGCGTCTGGTAGGTGGCGTTGAGGGTCTGGCCCTCGCGCGCGGTCACCGACACCACGGTGCCCGCCATGGGCGCGAAGATGCGCGTGTAGCCGAGCCGCGCCTCGTCGGCCTTGAGCGTGGCCTGGGTCTGCGCGATCTGGGCCTCGAGATGCTCGATGCGCGCGGCCGCCGAGGCGAACGCGGCCTCGGCGCTCTGCACGTCCTCCTCGCGCGTGGCGCCATCGGCGGCCATCCGGCGCTGGCGCGCATGCTGCTGGCCCGCCAGCCGATGCTGCGCGCGCTGGTCGGCCAGCTGGGCGCGCAAGCCGGCCAGCGAAGCCCGGCCCGCATCGACGGTGGCACGCTGCACGCTGGGATCGATCTCCACCAGCAGCTGCCCCTTGTCGACCACGTCGCCGGGCTGAACCAGCAGCCGCAGGATCTGGCCCGACACCTGTGCGCCGACGTCCACGTAGCGCCGCGGCTGCAGCGTGCCGAAGGCGGTGACGCTCGATTCGATCGTGCCGCGCCGCACGACCGACGACTCCACCGCACTCGCGGGACGCCGTGCCCAGAGATAGCCGGCCGCCGCCAGGGTGAGGACGAGAACGAGAAGGATGGAAACGATTCTGCGCATGTCGAGGAAAGGGAGCGTGCGGGCCGTCGGGGCTTGCGCGGACGCCGCGAGCGGCGCGGTCTTTGGGGGTTGGCGCGTGATCCCGTACGGTGCGGAATCGGCCGCACGCGGCGCGAGGTCGATGCCCTCGCGGGCCGGGGATGGCCGGGCGGCGGCCTCCTCTTCCCTACGCGGCCGCCTGCTGCGGCGCGCGCACGCGCTCCTCGGCGATGCGGCCGGCCTTCATGGTGATCACGCGGTCGGCGATGTGGAAATAGCGGTCGTCGTGCGAGATGACCACCAGCAGGTGGCCCTTGGCGCGCAGCTCGGGCAGCAGCTCGGTGTAGAACAGATGGCGGAAGGTCGGGTCTTGGTCGGCGGCCCATTCGTCGAACACCAGCACCGGACGGCCCTCGAGGTAGGCATGCACCAGCGCGAGCCGCTTGCGCTGGCCGGTCGACAGGTCGGTGGTGCTGAAGGCGCCGTCCTTGACCGAGACCTTGTGCGCGATCTCCAGGCGCTGCAGGTAGGGCAGCGCGGTCTCGGGCAGCGTCTGCCGGCCGCCCTCCCCGCCGGCCACCAGGTCCTCGAACAGGTAGAAGTCGGAGAACACGGTGGTGAACAGCTGCCGGTAGTCGTCGCGGGTCTGGGGCGTGACGGCCTCGCCGTCGAGCACCACCTCGCCCTGCTGCGGCGCATAGAGGCCGAGCAGCAGCTTGATGAGGGTGGTCTTGCCCGAGCCGTTGTCGCCGACGATGAAGACGATCTCGCCGCGCTCGATGCGCAGGTCCACCGGACCGAGCACGAACGCCTCGCTGCCCTCGGGCGTGTCGAACGCATAGCGCACGCCGCGCATCTCGATGGCCTCGCGCAGCGGCGGCGACGTCGGCGGAGAGTCCAGATGCAGGTGCGGTTCCGGCGTGGCGAAGCGGGCCGACAGGTCCGCGATGCGGCCGAAGGCCACCTTGGCGCGCCCCACGCGCGGCAGCGCGCCGACGATCTGGTCGATCGGCCCCTTGATGAACAGCAGCACCAGCACGAAGCCGCTGAGCACGGCGGGCTCGGTGGTGCGCCACGCGGCCCACCCGAGGATCATCGCGATCAGCAGGAAGAACAGCGCGGAACCGAAGGAGGTGGCGAGCACGAAGATGTTGATCGCGCGGCGGTTGATGTCGCGGATGGCGTCGACGGTGCGCGCGATCTGCCCTTCGTACACGCGGGAGCGGCGCGCGCGGTGCATGCGCAGTTCCTTGGCGCCCTCGCTGATGCCGCGGTAGGCCTTGTGCAGCAGCTCCTCCTGCTCGCGCGACTCGAAGAAGCCCGCGATGCCGCGCGCATGGGCCCAGGTCTGGACGGCCACGCCGACCAGCATCGCCACCACCAGCAGGCCGAACAGCGGCAAGGACAGCCAGGCCAGGTAGCTCAGGCAGCCGAGCGCGACGGCGGTCGAGATCATGGTCGCGGTCAGCATGAAGGCCACGTCGCTGATCATGTCCACGTCCTGCGTGAGCACGGGCATCAGCCGGTGCATGCGGTAGCGCTCGAGCGCATCGATCGGCGCCGCGAGGATCCTCATCGCGAGGTCCTTGCGCACCTGCGCGACCAGGCGCTGGCCCACGATGTTGTTCGAGATGTCGGAGATCGCGCGGCCGACCAGCGCGCCGGCGCACAGCACGATGAAGGTCAGCAGCAGCCCGCCGGCCATGCCTCCGGGCCGGCTCAGGACCTGGTTGATGGTCGCCAGCAGCGCCACGGTCGCCATCGCCGCCCCGATGCCGGTGGCGGCGGACAGCGCGATCCAGGGGGCAAAGGGTTTCAGCAGCGCGAGCAGGTCGGAAGCCTTGGCACTGGCGGGTGGAGTGTGCATGACCGGTAAGACGGCCCGGCATCCGGAATGTTTAGTGCGGATGCCGGCGGCGGCGCTATTGGAGGATCGAGGATTTTCGCGCTTCGTCGTCCGACCCGGAGCCGACCATGGCGGCGCCCGCCAGCGCCCACAGGGTCAGCGCCTCGTCGAAGGCACGCACGTGCCTGGCATCGCGCCCGAGCCACAGGACCAGCTTCTCGGCGCGCTCGAGCGACGGGGCGTCATGCAGTTCGCGAAAAAGTCGCCAGGCCTCGCTGCAGGCCGGATCGGAAGTGAGGTGGTGCCTAGAGTTCATCGCGTCGGGACGCCTGGGTGGGTAAGGATGCGCAGATAGACGCGGCGCGCCGCCCGGTGTTTAGCGGCTGTCATCTTCGTGTCTCGAAGTCGTGACTTGCTTCACGCGGCAGCGGGGAGCGGCCGCGCTAAACAAACCGGCCGGCCGCGCGTCTTTCGGGGATATGCATCCGTTCATGGATGCGACTGCGACGCCCTCATGCCACTGCATCCCGATCTCGAAGCCTTCCTCGAACTGGCCGCCCTCGCCGAAGAGGACGGGCGCGCGCCGATGTGCGCGCTGGAACCCGCGCAGGCGCGCGCCAGCTACGACCAGTCGACCCTCGCGCTCGACGGCGTCGGGCCCGAGCTTCCGGTCGAGGACATCGGCTTTCGCGCCCGCGACGGCGCGACGCTGCGCGCCCGGCTGTACCGGGGCGCCGATGCGGGCGCGCCGCTGCCGACCGTGCTGTACTTCCATGGCGGCGGCTATGTCGTCGGCGGACTCGATTCGCACGACGCGCTGTGCCGCGCGCTGGCGCAGCGCACGCCCTGCGCGGTGCTGGCCGTGGACTACCGGCTCGCGCCGGAGCACAAGTTCCCGACCGCCTTCCACGACGCCGAGGACGCCGCCCTGTGGCTCGCGGCGCAGGGCGCATCCCACGGCCTGGACACCGCGCGCGTGGCCTTCGCCGGCGACAGCGTCGGCGGCACGCTCGCCACGGCCCTGACGCTGGCCGCGCGCGATGCCGGACGGCCGCAGCCGCTGCTGCAGGTGTTGCTCTATCCCTGCACCAGCATCCGCCAGGACAGCGATTCGCACCGGCGCTACGCGAGCGGCCACCTGCTCGAGCAGCGCACGCTGCAATGGATGTTCGGCCACTACCTGCGCAGCGAGGACGACCGCGCGGACTGGCGCTTCGCCCCGCTCGCCGCGCGGGACCTGTCGGGCCTCGCGCCCGCGCACCTCGTGCTGGCCGAGTACGACCCGCTGGTCGACGAAGGCCGGGCCTATGCCGAGCGGCTGCAGGCGGCCGGCGTGCGCACGCAACTGCGGGTGCACGAAGGCATGGTCCACGACTTCGCGCGCCTGAGCCAGGTGGTGGAGGAAGCCGACACCTTGCGCTCGTCGATCGCGCACACGCTGGCCGAGGCATTCGGACGCGCACGCGTCGCCGCGGCCGCACCCGCACCCGCACCCGCACCCGCACCCGCACCCGCACCCGCGCCGGCATCGGCGATCGGCGCCTGGGTGTTCCATGCGCACCCCGACGGCGAGCCGCTCGAGGTGCGTCTCGACGGCTCGAAGCTCACGGTCGGCCCGCAGGCCGGCCATGGACCGACCAGCCACTGGCTGCTGCACGCGCAGGCGGGCGCACTGCGCCTGGAAGCATCGAACAGCCACGACGCCGAGCCCGCGCAGACCCATCTGCTGGCCGCCATCGAAGCCGCCTTCGTGCGCCATCCGCAACGCGCCACGCTGTCCCTGCGACTCGCACCGTCGAGCCCGGCAGGCCTGGCCCAGCTGGTCGATGCCGGCGCGGCGAGCCTGCCGCCGGGCAGCGATGCGATCGTGGCGCGCGAAGCCTTCTGGCAACTGCCGCGCGTGTGGCGGCGCGGGCCGCGCGAGCCCTTCGCGCTGCGCTACACGATGAGCCAGGGCCGGCGCCATCCGCTGCGGCCGGCCAAGCCCTCGGGCACCGTCTACCGGCGCCACATCCCGTGGCTGTCGCAGACGCTGTCGCTGGACACGGTCGACATCGAGCGCGACCTGCCGGCCTTCCATCGCTGGATGAACGATCCGGTGGTGGCGCACTTCTGGGAAGAACAGGGCGAGCTCGCCAGGCATCGCGCCTACCTCGAGACGATCGCCGCCGATCCGCGCGTCACGGGGCTGATCGGGCGCCTCGACGGCGAGGCCTTCGGCTACTTCGAGGCGTACTGGGCCAAGGAGGACCGCATCGCGCCCTTCTACGACGCGGGCGACCACGACCGCGGCTGGCACGCGCTGATCGGCGAGGCGCGCTTTCGCGGCAAGCCCTTCCTCACGGCCTGGATGCCCTCGGTGTCGCACTACCTGTTCCTCGACGACTGCCGCACGCAGCGCATCGTGATCGAGCCGCGCGCGGACAACCGCAAGATGATCAAGAGCCTGGGCCGCTGCGGCTACGCCCACGTGAAGGAATTCGACTTCCCGCACAAGCGCGCGATGCTCGGCATGCTGCTGCGCGAACGCTTCTTCGGCGAAGCCCTCTGGATTCCCCAGGGGGACGCCACCGTCTCGCCACCTTCGGCCGATCGCGCCGAACCTCCCCTCAAGGACATTCCATGCAAATCCACGACCTGATCGGCATCGGCTTCGGCCCGTCCAACATCGCGCTGGCGATCGCGCTCGACGAGAAGCGCCACCACGGCCAGTTCGTGGATGCCCTGTTCATCGAGAAGCAGCCGGGCTTCGTCTGGCACAAGAACATGCTGCTGGACAACGCGCACATGCAGATCTCGTTCATCAAGGACCTGGCGACGCTGCGCAATCCCTCGAGCCGCTTCACCTTCCTGAACTACCTGCACGAGAAGCAGCGCCTGCAGGACTTCGTCAATCTCAAGACCTTCTTCCCGAGCCGGCACGAATTCAACGACTACCTGGGCTGGGCCGCGGCGCAGTTCGAGGACCGCTGCGCCTACGGCGAGAGCGTGTTCGAGGTGGTGCCGGAGATGCGCGGCAGCGAGGTGCAGCTGGTGCGCGTGCGCTCGCGCCAGGCCGACGGCAGCGTGCGCGAGCGGCTGGCGCGCAACCTGGTGGTGAGCGTGGGCGGCGTGCCGAAGATCCCGGCGCGCTTCCAGCCCTTCAGGGACGACCCGCGCGTGTTCCATTCGAGCAGCTACCTCGAGGCGATCGCGCGGCATCCGAAGGCCGAGCGCATCGCCATCGTGGGCGCGGGCCAGAGCGCGGCCGAGATCTTCATGGACCTGCAGAGCCATCCGAACAAGCCCGCGGTCGACCTGATCATGCGCGCCCGCTCGATCAAGCCTTCGGACGACAGCCCCTTCGTCAACGAGATCTTCAACGCCGACTTCACCGACTTCGTGTTCAACCGCTCGCAGCCCGAGCGCGCCGAGCTGCTGGAGGAGTTCTGGCACACCAACTACGCGGCGCCGGACCTCGAGCTGATCCAGCAGATCTTCAACGTGTTCTACCGCCAGCGCGTCGTGGGCGTGGCGCGCCACGGCTTCCTGCGCCGCCACGAGGTGTCGGCGGTGCGCGCGGCGGCGGACGGCATGCACCTGTGGCTGCACGACCTCAACACCGACCAGCGCGCCGAGCACGGCTACGACGTCGTGGTCCTCGCCACCGGGTACGAGCGCGACGGCCACAGGACGCTGCTCGATCCGCTCGCGCCGTACCTGGGCGACTTCACGGTCGATCGCCACTACCGGCTGCAGGGCACGCCGGAGCTGAAGCCGGGCATCTTCCTGCAGGGCGCCTGCGAAACCAGCCATGGCCTCAGCGACACGCTGCTGTCGGTCACGGCGATCCGTTCCGACGAGATCGGGCAGGCGCTGCTGGAGGCCAATCCACGGCCGGCGCAGGCCGCGCATGCCGCCGGACGCACGCCATTGCCGGCCGCCGTGATTTAACGCCCCGGACATCGCGCGGTGATACACTTAATAAGAATCGTTCTTATTACAGTCCCTCGGGATCACCCCAGCGCCCTGCCGCATCGCCGGCTCGTCATTCCTTGCCGAAGCTGACGAGCCCGAAGGCACGACCGGCGACCGGGCTCCCGGGGCCCATCGTCGATGCTTGCGAGAAGGCGACCGGATGCGCGACCTCGTCCAGGAACTTGTAGCTCACTATGCGGACTTGCGCCGACAGCTCACTCGCGACCTGAGGGATCCTCATTACGCGGCGGACATCGCGCAGTCGAGCTTCGAGCGGGTGTTCGTCCAGGCCACGAAATCATCGGGCAGCGCCGGCAGCGACGACGCGAAGGACGGTTCCGGCATCGAATCGCCGCGCGCCCTGCTGTTCCGCGTGGCGCGCAACCTGTGCATCGACGAGGCGCGCCGGCGCAAGGTGGCGCAGGAATGGGCGGGCACGCACGCCACCCTCGGATCGAACCTGGTGGCGCCATCGAGCGAGTTCGTCGTGGCGCAGCAGCGCGTGCTGGCGCGCGTGGTCGAGACCCTCGAGAAACTGCCGCCGCGCCGGCGCGATGTGTTCCTGCTGTTCCGTGCCTACGGCCACACGCGCGCCGAGATCGCCACGCAGCTCGACATCACCGAGATGGCGGTGGCCAAGCACCTGCTGCGCGCCACCATCGACTGCTCGCGCGTGTTCGCCGAGTTGCGCGCCGACCTGATCGCGCCGCAGCACATCCAGAACCACGCGGGCTTCGACACCGCACTGGCCGAAGACTTCTCGTGAGCAGCCTGACGGTGGGCGCGCCGCGCGAACGGCTGGTCGAGCGCGCGCTCGCGCTGATCGTGGAAGGCGAGATCGCGCCCGGCGAGGCCGCGCAGCACAGCCGGCTCCTGTTGAACCAGTGGCGCAGCAAGTCGCCCGAGCACGCGGCCGCCCTGCTCGAAGCGCGCCAGCGCTGGAATGCACTGGGCGGCATGGCCGACGACCTGCGCGCGCATTTCGACGCACCAGCCACCCGCATGGTGGCGGCGGCCGCGACCTCGGGCCGCGGGCCGCAGCGCCGCAAGCTCTTGCTGTCGATCGCGGGCCTGCTGGGCACCGGCGTGCTGGCCGGTCGCGGCCTGCAGTGGTATTTGCAGCAGCCGGTCTTTCACGCCGCCTACAGCACGCGCACCGCCCAGATGCTGAAGCTGGCGCTGGCCGACGGCACCGCCGATGCGCCGGGCAGCCAGCTCGACATCGCGCCGCGCAGTGCCATCGACGTCACGCTGTACCGCCAGCGGCGCGTCGTCGAGATGGCGCGCGGCGAGGTGCGCTTCGAGGTGGCGCACGATGCCGCTCGGCCCTTCCAGGTGCTCACGCGCAGCGCCGTCATCGAGGTGGTCGGCACGGTGTTCTCGGTGCGCGACCGGGGCGGTCCGGTCACGGTGGGCGTGGAGCGCGGGCATGTGCGCGTACGGGTGCGCGCACGCGAGGGCGCCGAGGCGCCCGCCGTGGAGATCGTCGACCTGCGCGGCGGCGAACTGGTGGAGGTACAGGGCGGGCATGCCGAAGCCGTGCGCCAGGCCGACACCCAGGCGCTCTCGGCCTGGCGCGATGGCTGGCTGGTGTTCGACAACACGCCGCTGCGCGATGCGCTGGCCGTGATCAACAGCTACCGCCCGCGCCCGATCGTCAGCAGCGATGCGCGCACCGACGCCCTGCGTCTGTCGGGGCGCTTCCGCACCGACGACTCGGTCGGCCTGGTCGCGCTGCTGCCGCGGATCCTTCCGCTGACGGCCGTGCCGCAGGCCGACGGCAGCGTGGCGCTCCAGGCGCGCTGAACGACACGCCCGCGGCGCCCGCATGCGCCGCACCGCTTCGGCGGGTGTCTCCGTTTGGCGAGTTCAAACGTCTTACATCGAGAAGCGCCAAGGCCGCGGAGTTTTCGCGGGACCCGGCGTCGATCACGGAATACGTCGCATTTACCTTGACCTGGAGCCTCGACCCATGCGTTCTACGCCTCGCCACCGCCTTCTGAGCGCCGCGCTTGCCGCCGCCTTCGGCACCGTCTTCGTCAGCTGGAACGGTCCGGCCCTCGCCCAAACACCGGGCCAGACGGCAGCGCCCGTCTTCGACATCAACGTGGCGGCGCAACCGCTCGCCGCGGCGCTCAACGAGCTGTCGCGCCAGACCGGCACGCAGATCCTGGCGTCGGGCGAGGTGGTATCGCGCATCAACGCGCCGGCCGTCTCGGGCCGCCTGAACTTCCAGCAGGCGCTCGACCGGCTGCTCGCCGGCAGCGGCCTGGCCGCGTCGCGCGAAGGCGCCGCGGTGGTCATCCGCGCCGCCGGCGCGGCCGAGGCGGGCCGCACGCTGCCGCCCGTGCACGTGACCTCGACGCTCGATGCCGACACGACGGCCGCGGTCCAGCGCGAAGGCACGGCGGCCGAGGGCTACCGCGTCCGCTCGGCCACCTCGGTCGGCGCGCTCGGCAACATGGACCTGCGCGATGCGCCGTTCGCGATCAACGTGGTGCCGCGCGAACTGCTGCAGAACATCCAGGCGCAGTCGCCCGACGACGTCTACAAGGTCAGCCCCTCCACCCTCTCCCAGACGCCGCAGGTCAGTGGCTGGGCACCGATGGTCAAGATCCGCGGCTTCAGCAGCTACGACCGCGCCGAGGACGGCCTGCGCCGTTCGTTCGGCTTCGCCGCCTCGCTCGAGGACAAGGAGCGCGTCGAGGTGCTCAACGGGCTCTCGGGCTTCCTGTTCGGCGCGGCCTCGCCCGGCGGCATGGTGAACTACGTCAACAAGCGCCCGACGCTGGAGCGCCTCAACAGCGTGACGGTGGGCAACTACGGCGGCAGCCAGTACTACGTGCATGGCGACTTCGGCGGCCAGTTCGACAGCGAAGGCCGCGTGGGCTACCGCCTCAATCTCGTGCGCCAGAAGGGCGAGACCGCCGTCGACGACCAGAAGATCGACCGCTCGCTCGCGAGCCTGGCGCTGGACTTCAAGGTCACCGACAAGCTCAAGCTCGAGCTCGGCGCGAGCTACAGCGACTACCACATGCAGGCGCCCACGGCCTACTGGTCGTTCCGCGAGGGCGTGCGCCGCATCCAGGCGCCCGATTCGAGCAAGAACTGGGGCCAGCCCTGGATCCAGGACGAGACCGAGAGCCGCAAGCTGATGGCCAAGGCCATCTACGAGGCCAACGACCATCTCACGCTGCGCGCGGCCTATCTGCGCGACAGCCAGGAGCGGCCCAAGCAGGACCACACCCAGAACTCGGTGCGCTCGCCCACCGAGTACTACCAGATCCGCATCCACTCGGGCCCGACCAAGACCAAGTCCGAGGCCTGGCAGGCTCTCGCCGACCTGTCGTTCGACACCGGCCCGGTCGGCCACAAGCTCACGATGGGCTACTACGGCTTCGAAGACACGCAGTGGCAGACCTCCTACGCCCCGAACACCGGCTACCTCGGGCCGAACGGCTTCATCACGCCCAACCACGTGCTGCAGCCGGTCTGGCCGGCCATCCCGCCGAACTCGATGTACTACTCGAGCCGCATCCGCAACGAGAACTGGGTGATCGGCGACATGATCCGCTTCAACGACCAGTGGTCGGTGCTGGTGGGCGCCAACCGCAGCACCATCAAGACGCTCGACCGCAACCGGTACGGCGCGCCGAACCAGCCGGACTACGACCGTTCGCGCACCTCGCCCAACGTCTCGCTGATCTTCAAGCCGCAGCCGTGGCTGACCACCTACGCGACCTACATCGAGGGCCTGGAGCCCGGCGGCATCGCGCCGCTGACCGCCTCCAACAGCATGAGCGTGATGCCGCCGATGCAGAGCAAGCAGAAGGAAATCGGCGCGAAGGCCGAGCTCGGCGGCGTGCTGCTGAGCGGCGCGCTGTTCGACATCGAGAAGGCCTACGAGTACACCGACCGCAACAACACCTATCGCCAGGACGGCAAGCAGCGCCATCGCGGCGCCGAGGTCTCGGCCTCGGGCAAGCTGACCGAATCGTGGAGCATCGTGAGCGGCGTGACCTGGCTCACCGCCAAGGTCGAGGGCGGCACCTACAACAACAACGCGCCGATGAACGTGCCGAAGCTGCTGGCCAAGCTCTACACCGAGTACGAGCTGCCCTTCGTGCCGGGCCTGAGCCTGACCGGCGGCATCTATCACGTCGGCAAGCAGTGGGCGACCGCGACCAACACCAGCCGCCTGCCCTCGTTCACCACCGTCGACCTCGGCCTGCGCTACGCGACCAAGGTCTCGGGCAAGCCGGTGTCGCTGCGCCTGACGGTGAACAACGTCGCCAACCGCGACTACTGGCTCAACAGCTACTACCTGGGCAACCCGCGCAGCGTGGCGTTCTCGGCGCAGATGGCGTTTTGAGCCGGCTCGTCGCACCCGGCCTGTCGCGCCGCGGCCTGCTGGGCGGCATGCTGCTGCTCGCGGGACGCGGGTCCGGCGCCGCCACGCGGCGCATCGCGGCACTGGACTGGGTCAGCGCTCAGAACCTGATGGCGCTGGGCGTGGCGCCGCTGGCGATGCCCGAGCTCGATCTCTACCGGCACGTGGTGGTGGAGCCCGGCCCGGGGGCCGCGACGCGGGAGCTGGGACTGCGCGCGGAGCCCAACTTCGAGCTGCTCGCGTCGCTGAAGCCCGACCTGCAGGTCTACACCGCGGAGATGGCCGCGCTGCTGCCCAAGCTCGGCCGCATCTCGCCCACGCTGCGCTTCGACCCCTATCCGCCCGGCGGCGCGCCCGACCTCTGGCTGGCGGGACGCGACGCGCTGCTGCGCCTGGGCAGCGCGCTCGGACGCGCGCCGGCCGCCGAGGCCTACGCGCGCGCCTGCGCCGAGGAACTGGACCGGTGGCGCGAGCGCATGCGCGGCTACGACGGGCGGCCCGTCTACGTGGCCACGATCCTCGACGGCCGCCGCATGCTGGTGTTCGGCCGCGGCAGCCTGTTCCAGAGCGTGCTCGACCGCTACGGCGTGACCAATGCCTGGGACGGCCCGACCTCGCGCTTCGGCCACCTGACGGTGTCGGTGGACCAGTTGCTGCGTCGGCCCGAAGCGCGCCTGCTGGCGGTCGGCAACGACACGCCGCAGCACCTGCTGCGCGTGCTGCGCACGCCGGTCATCGCGAGCCTGCCGTTCTCGCGCGCCGGCCGCGTGAGCATCGTCCCCAACGTGCTGTTCTATGGCGGCTTGCCACCGGCACGCCGCTTCGCGCGCCTCGCGGCCGAGGCGCTCGGCCGCCGCGACGACGGCGAGGGCCGGCCATGAGATGGCGCAGCCACCCGCAAGCGGCCGGACTGGCCATGGCCGGCGGCATGACGCTGGTGATGGGCCTGTTCGCCGCCTACAACCTCAGCGCCACGCTGTCGGGCGGCGCGGCCGCGGGCGCCGCGCCCGGGCAGCAGGAAACCCGCGCGCTGATGGTCTATTACCTGCTGCTGCCGCGGCTGGCCGTGTCGCTGCTGGCCGGCGCCGCGCTGGGACTGTCGGGCGCCATCCTGCAGCGCCTGCTGCGCAATCCGCTGGCCGAGCCCTCGACGCTGGGCGTGTCGGCCGGCGCCTATCTGGCGCTCGCGGTGGCGACGCTGTTCGCGCCCGCGCTGGCGCTGGCGGCGCCGGAGCTCGTGACCTTCGCGGGCGCGCTCGCCGCGCTCGGCGCGGTGCTGATGCTGTCCTGGCGCAAGAGCCTGTCGCCGATCACGGTCACGCTCTCGGGCCTGATCGTGAGCCTCTACTGCTCGGCCGTGAGTTCGGTGCTGGCGCTCTTCTTCCACGAGTTCCTGGCCGGCCAGATCCTCTGGGGCGCGGGCTTCCTCGACCAGCAGGACTGGAGCGGCGCGCAGTACCTGTGGCCGCGGCTGCTGGTCGCCGCCGCGGCGGCCGCGCTGCTCATGCGGCCGCTGAGCATCATGGCGCTGGGCGACGAGAATGCGCGCAGCCTGGGGCTGCCGCTCGCGGCCTACCGGCTGCTCGCGCTGGTGGTGGCGGCCGGCCTGGCGGCGGTGGCGACCTCGGCGGTCGGCATCATCGGCTTCATCGGCCTGGCGGCACCCACGCTCGCGCGCGCGAGCGGCGTGCGCGTGGGCGGCTCGATGTTCTTCTGGTCGGGCCTCATGGGCGCGCTGCTGCTGGCCACGGCCGACCAGATCGTGCAGTCGCTGCCGGTGACCTTCCGCATCTTCCCGACCGGCGCCGTGACCGGCCTGCTCGGCGCGCCGCTGCTGTTCCTGCTGATCCGCCGCCTCAAGATGCTCGCGCCCCAGTCCTCGAGCGGCCCGCGCCACGTGCGGCTGCTCGCGCATCCGGGCCGCGTGCTGGCGGCCATGGCGGGGTTGTCGCTGCTGGCCGCATGGATCGCATTGGTCGTCGGCCGCGGCGTCGAGGGCTGGTCCGTCGCGCTGCTGCCGCCGGCCGACCTGTTCGAATGGCGCGCGCCGCGCGTGCTCGCGGCCTTCAGCGGCGGCGCCATGCTGGCGCTGGCCGGCGCGATCCTGCAACGCACCACCGGCAACGCGCTCGCCTCGCCCGAGGTGCTGGGCGTGTCCTCGGGCGCGATCCTGAGCCTGATCTGCTTCACGCTGCTGTCGAGCGAGCCGACCCGCACCGCGCAGATCGCGGCCGGCGGGTTCGGCGCCTTCGCGGTGCTCGCGCTGATGCGCCTGCTGTCGCGCCAGCCGGGCTTCAGCGGCGACCGCCTGCTGCTGATCGGCATCGCGCTCGGGTCGGTGTCGAGCTTCATCACGGCGGTGCTGATGGTCTCGCAGGACCCGCGGCTCAACCAGCTGCTGGCATGGTTGTCCGGCTCGACCTACGCGGTCAGCGGCGGCGAGGCCCTGCTGGCCGCCGGCCTGCTGGGCGCGGGCCTGGCCTGCGTGCCGCTGGTGAGCCGCTGGCTGGATCTGCTGCCGCTGGGCGAGGTGCACGCGTCGGCGCGCGGCATGCGCCTGAACGCCAGCCGCAACATGCTGTTCACGCTGGCCAGCGCGCTCACCGCGGGCGCGACCATGCTGGTCGGGCCGCTGAGCTTCGCCGGCCTGATGGGCCCGCACCTGGCCCGGCTGGCGGGCTTCCAGCGCGCTGGCACGCACCTGTTCGCCTCGGCACTGGCCGGCGGGCTGATCCTGCTGCTGGCCGACTGGATCGGCCGCAACATCCTGTTCCCGTTCCAGGTGCCGGCCGGCCTGCTGGCGGCCCTGGTGGGCGGGCCTTTTCTCCTCTACCTGATCGGGAGACGCGCATGAGCACCGCGCCGCGAAGCACGAAGCCACTTCCATGAGCGTCGACAAGATGCTGCCGCTGCGCGTCGTCGCATCGACCCGCCTGACGCCGCACATGCTGCGGCTGCGGCTGGCCGGCCAAGGCCTCGCGCCCTACGAGGACATGCGCGAACTGCACGTGCGCCTGTACGTGCCGCGACTCGGGCACCACGCGGCCGTGCAACGGGCGCTGCGCGAACTCGAGGGGCCGCCGGATGCCGCGCTCGTGGCCCGGATGACCGCGCGCTACTACACCGTGCGCCGGGTCGATGCGCGCGCGGGCTGGCTCGACATCGATTTCGTGCTGCACGAACCCGCCGGCCCGGGCAGCGCCTTCGCGCTGCAGGCCCGCCCGGGCGACCTGTGCGCGATCTCCGCGCCCTGCGGCCGTGGCGCGCGAGCGGCACAGCGCTACCTGCTGGCCGGCGACGAGTCCGCGCTGCCCGCGATCGCGCGCATCGCGGAATCACTGCCCGCGCGCGCCCTCGGCACCATCGTGGTCGAGGTCGCGTCGGCCGACGAACGCATCGACTTCGAGCGGCCGGCGGGCATGCCGCTGCACTGGCTGCATCGCGACGGCGAGCCGGCGTGCGCGAGCACGCGGATCGAGGCCCTGGTGCGCGCGGAGCTCGCGCGGCTGCCGCCCCCCGATCCCGCGCTGTTCGTCTGGCTGGCCGGCGAATGGACCGTCGCCGCCAGTCTGCGGCCGCTGCTCGCCGCCTACAAACCGCACAGTCTCTGCGTCGCCTACTGGCGCGACGAACCACCCCGCGAGGACAACGACACGTGACGACGGATACGCCGCTCTATTCCCTGCGCGATGTGCGCTTCGCCGTTCCGGGCCGCGAACTGCTGCATCCGCTCACGCTGGAGCTGCCGGCGCGGCGCGCCATCGCGCTGATCGGCCACAACGGCTCCGGCAAGTCGACGCTGCTCAAGCTGCTGGCGCGCCAGCAGCCGCCCAGCGGCGGCAGCATCTCGTTCGAGGGCGAGCCGCTCGCGCGATGGAGCGATCGCGCGTTCGCGCGCAAGGTCGCCTACCTGCCCCAGTCGACGCCCGATGCCTCGGGCATGCTGGTGCGCGACCTGGTGGCGCTGGGCCGCTACCCGTGGCACGGCGCGCTGGGCCGCTACGGCGCCGCCGACCGGCGCAAGGTGGCCGAGGCGATCGAGCTGACCGACATCGGCCAGTACGCCGACCGCCTCGTGGACACGCTCTCCGGCGGCGAGCGCCAGCGCGTCTGGCTCGCCATGCTGGTGGCGCAGGACGCGCAGTGCCTGCTGCTCGACGAGCCGATCTCGGCGCTCGACATCGCGCACCAGGTCGACGTGCTGTCGCTGGTGCACCGCCTCGCGCGCGAGAAGGGCGTGGCCGTGGTCGTCGTGCTGCACGACGTGAACATGGCCGCGCGCTTCTGCGACGAGATCATCGCGCTGCACGGCGGCGCGATGATCGCGCGCGGCACGCCGGACGCGATCATGCAGCCCGAGGCGCTGCGGCGCATCTACGGCATCCCGATGGAGGTGCTCACGCAGCACGCCACGGGCAAGCCCGTGGCGCTGGCCTGCTAGGCCCGCTGCCCCCTCACACCGCCTCCACTCCCGAGCGCAGCCCGACCTGGCCGGCCAGCGTGTCGGCCACCGCCTGCAGCAGCCCGGCGTCGCTCGGCATGCCGTCGTGCGTGGCATCGACGCGGACCCGCGCCATCTCGGGCTGTCCGAGCTGCAGCGCGAGCGCGCGCGCATCGTCGCGCGGGCGCTGCGCGGCCCACCAGGCGCATGCCGGCACCTCGAGCGCCGGCAGCGCCGGGCTGTCGAGCGAGAGCCGGCGCAACCGGTGGCCCACGACCAGGTGGCGCGCCAGTTCCGCGTCGCTCATCGCCGCGAACACCGGATGCACCGCCTGCGCACGGGGCCCGCGCGAGGCCGCGACCCGCGACAGCCAGCCGGCCAGCGCCGCGGGCTCGGCATCGTGCGCCGGCAGGCCGTCGGGCAGGGCCGGCGCCGCGCCGGCGCCGGGCCACATCGCCGCCACGAAGTCCGCGACCTCGCGCCGCCAGTCCAGCGGCTCGCGCGCGCCGGCGGCCGGTACGTAGGGATCGACCAGCCCCAGGTAGGCCACGCGCTGCCCCTCGGCCTCCAGCCGCGCCGCCACCAGCGCGGCCAGCGTGCCGCCGAGCGACCAGCCCAGCAGCAGGTACGGCCCGCGCGGCTGCTCCTGCCGGATCGCGCGCGCATGGTCGGCCGCCATCTGCTGCAGCGACGCATCGCGGTGCGCGGGGTCGGCGAGCATCCGGCACATCACGCCGATCACCGGACGCTGCTTCTGCAGCAGCCGCGCGAGCGGCTGGTAGTCGAAGACGGTGCCGTAGCCCGCGTGCAGGCAGAACAGCGGCGTGCCTTCCTGGCCCGTGCCGTTCAGGCGCACCAGCGGCGAACCGCCCGGCGCGGCCGGTGCCGGCGGCGCGGCGCCGAGGCCGAGCAGGCCCGCGATGGTCGGCCGCTGCAGCAGGTCGCGCAGCTTCAGGCGCGGCCCGGGCAGGCCCAGCGCCGCCATGCGCCCGACGGTCTTCAGGCTCAGCAGCGAATCGCCGCCGAGCTCGAAGAAGTTGTCGGTCTCGCCGACGCGCGGCACGCCCAGGACCTGCTGCCACACCGCCGCCACCGCGGCGGCCTCGGGCGTGGAGGGGGCCACCCAGTGCCGCGTCGCGCGCGCATCGGGCGCGGGCAGCGCGTTGCGGTCGAGCTTGCCGCTGATCAGGCGCGGCAGCGCCTCCATGGGAATCACGTGCGTGGGCACCATGTAGTCGGGCAGGCTCTCGGCCAGCCCGGGCCTGACGCGGGCCGCGAGCGCCTCGGCGTCCTCGCCGGCCGCGGGCACCACGTAGGCCGCCAGCTGCCGCCCGGCGCCGGCCTCGACCGCGGCGACCACCGCATCGGCCACGCCGGGCAGGCTCCGCAGCCGCGCCTCGATCTCGCCGAGCTCGATGCGGAAGCCGCGGATCTTCACCTGGTGGTCCTGCCGCCCCACGTACTCGAGCTGGCCGTCCTCGCGCCAGCGCACCAGGTCGCCGGTGCGGTACAGGCGCCCGCCGGCCGCGTCGTACGGGTCGGCCACGTAGCGCTCGGCGGTCATGCCGCCCTGGCCCTGGTAGCCGCGCGCCAGCCCCTCGCCGCCGATGTAGAGCTCGCCGACCACGCCGCGCGGCAGCAGCCGCAGCGCGGCATCGAGCACATAGGCCTGGCGCCGCCCCACTGGCTGGCCGATCGGCGCATAGGCGCAGTCGAAGCTCTCGCCGGCCTGCGCCTTCCAGATCAGCGGCGTGACCACCGTCTCGGTCGGGCCGTAGCCGTTGATCAGCAGCCGCGGCCGCAGGTGAGCGCGCACCCGCTCGTAGGCTTCGCGCGGCATGGCCTCGCCGCCGAACACGTAGAGCTCCACCGGCGGCGCCGTGCCCTGCGTCTCGGCGCATTCGGCCAGCTGCGCGAGGTAGGCGGGCGGGAAGGCCGCGTTGGTCGCGCGGTGGCGCTCGAGCGCCTCCAGGGTGCGCGGTGCCTCCCACAGCTCGTCGTCGCGCAGCGCGAGCGCGGCGCCGATGCTCAGCGCGGTCAGCCAGCGCTCGTGCGCGCCGTCGAACGAGAAGGACATGAAATGCAGCTCGCACGACCGCGCGCGCATGCCGTAGATGTCCGCCACCGCCTGGCAGTGCATGGCCAGCGGGCCGTGCGCCACCGCCACGCCCTTGGGCCTGCCGGTCGAGCCCGAGGTGTAGATCACGTAGGCGATCTGCGCCGGATGCACCGCCACGCGCGGCGCGTGCGCCGGCATCTCGCGCAGGTCGAGCTGGTCGACGCACAGTTGCGGCACCGAGGCCGGCAGCCGGTCCGCCAGTGCCGCCTGCGTCAGCACCAGGCCGAGCGCGCTATCGGCCACGATGTAGGCATTGCGTTCCTCTGGATTGGCCGGGTCCAGCGGCACGTAGGCCGCGCCGGCCTTGAGCACCGCCAGGAAGGCGACGATGCTGTGTTCCGAGCGGCGCAGCGCGACGCCGATCCGCGTCTCGGCGCGCGCGCCCGCGGCGATCAGGCGGTGCGCGAGCCGGTTGGCGGCCGCGTCGAGTTCGGCGCAGCTCAGCACCCGGTCCGCCACGCGCAGCGCGTCGGCCGACGGCTGCAGCGCCGCCTGGGCCGCGATCAGTTCGTGGATCGCGAGCGAATGCGGCGCCGCGCCCACGCCCTGCGCCATCGACCGCAGCGCGGCAAGCTCGGCCTCGTCGACCAGGTCCAGCGAGCGCAGCGGCCGCTGGCCGTCCTGCGCCAGTTGCCGCAGCAGGTGCATGAAGCTGCGGCTCAGGCGCTGCACGTCGTCCTGGCGCAGCATGTCGCGCCGGTGGATCAGCTTCACCGACAACTGCTCCGCCAGGTGGACCTCGACGTCCATCGGGTAGGTGGTCACGTCGTGCGTGCGCACGTTGTCGAAGCGCAGCGAGCGCTCGCGGTGCTCGGCCAGGGTGGCGTCGACCGGGTAGTTCTCGAACACCACGATGCTGTCGAACAACCCCTCCCCGCCATGCCCCGCCCAGCGCTGGATCTCGTGCAGCGGCGTGTGCTCGTGCTCGCGCGCCACCAGGTTGCGTTCCTGCAGCGCCCGCAGCCAGGCGCCCACGCCGGTCTCGGGATCGGCATCCACCGCCACCGGCAAGGTGTTGATGAACAGGCCGAGCATGCGATCGGCGCCCGCGAGTTCGGCCGGACGACCGGCGACGGTCGCGCCGAACACCACCGTGCGCTGGCCCGTGACCGCGGACAGCGCGAGCGCCCAGGCGCCCTGCACCAGCGTGTTGGGCGTCACGCGCTCGCGCCGCGCCGCGGCCACCAGCGCCGCGGTCTGCGTCGCGTCGAGCCGCGCGTGCACCGCGCCGTGCCCGGTCTCGCCGAGCGGGCGGCGCAAGGCGTCGGCCAGCCGCGTGGGTTCGGGCAGGCGCGCCATTTCCGCGCGCCAGTAGCGCTCGTGCGCCGCAGCGTCGCGGCCGCCGAGCCAGGCGATGTAGTCGCGATAGGGGCGCGGCGCCGGCGCGGGCGGCGCGCCGTGGTAGCGCGCGAGCACCTCGCCCAGCAGCTGCGACGTGCCCCAGCCGTCGAGCAGCAGGTGGTGGCGGGTCCAGACGAAATGATGGCTGCGCTCGCCACTGCGGATCAGCGCCAGCCGCAGCAGCGGCGGACGGCTCAGGTCGAACGCGCGGTGCTGGGCCTGCGCATACGCATCGAGTGCCTGCGCGAGGTCGGCGCGACCGCGCCAGTCGAGCCGCTCGAACGGCAGCGCCACCTGGCGCGCCACCCACTGCAGCGGCTGCGCGTCGTCCTGCACGAAGCCCGTGCGCAGGATCGGATGGCGTTCGGCGGTCGCGCGCCAGGCCTCGGCGAAGCGCTGCTCGTCCAGGCCTTCGATGTCCACGCGCAGCTGGTTGACGTAGGCGGTGCCGGCGTCGTCGAGCATGCTGTGATAGAGCAGCCCGCGCTGCATCGGCCCGAGCGGGTACAGGTCGGCCGTCTCGGCCAGCGGCACCGGCAGCGCGTCGAGGCCGGCCTGGCTCAGGCCCGCGAGCGGGAAGTCGGCGGGCGTCAGCGCGATGGCGCCCGACAGGCAGTGCTGCAGCAGCGCCTCCAGGCGCTCGCGCATGCCGGCCAGCAGCGCCTCGATGTCGTGGCCCGCGTGGATGTGGCGGCTGTAGGTCCACTGCAGCGACAGCCGTCCCTGGTAGACGCGCGCGCCCACGTCCAGCCAGGCGCGGCGCCGGCTGCCCGGCGCGCGCTGCGTGCCCGCGCTCTCGTCGGCCATGCGCCAGGCCGCCTGCGCGCCGGTGCGCTCGTCGAACTGGCCCAGGTAGTTGAACTTGACCTGCGGGTACGAGGCCTGCGACAGCACCGCCCCCTGGTCATGCATGTGGCGCAGCACGCCGTAGCCCAGCCCCTTGCCGGGCACGGCGCGCAACTGGCCGAGCACCGACTTCAGGTCGGCGTCGAGGTTCTCGCCGCCGGCGGCCAGCCGCTGCGGATACAGCGAGGTGAACCAGCCGACGCTGCGGCTCAGGTCGAGATCGCCGATGTCCTCGCGCCCGTGGCCCTCGAGCTCGACCAGCACGCTGTCACGGCCGGTCCAGCGGCACAGGGTCTGCGCCAGCGCGGTCAGCAGCAGCTCGTCGATGCGCACCCGGGCCTGGCGCGCCGCATCGACCACCAGCCGGCGCGTGAACGCGGCGTCGAACTCGAGCGTCGCCACCTCGGCATCGGCCACGGTGTTGGCTCCCTGCGCGTTGCCGGGCAGGTCGGGTTCGCCACTGCCGCACAGCGCGCGCCAGTACGGCAGCTGCGCCAGCAGCGCCGGGCTGTCGGCATGGGAACGCAGCTGCGCCACCCACGCCTGCCAGCTCGCGCTCCGCGGCAGCGGGTCGGCGTGCGCGTCCTCGTCCCGTGCCTGCACATAGCAGGCCTCGAGGTCCTCGAGCAGGATGCGCCACGACACGGTGTCGACCACCAGGTGATGGGCCGCAAGGAGCAGCCGCGAGCCCGCGCTGCCCAGGTCGATCGAAGCGGCCCGGAATGGCTGCTCGAGGCTCAGGCCGCGCTGCAGGCGCTCGACGGCCTGCGCCAGCGCCGCCTGCGGGTCGGCGGCCGCGCTCAGGTCGAGGAAGTCGATCGGCGCGGCGCCGCCCGGCGCCGCGGCCTGCTGCTGCCAGCCCTCGCCGGCGCGCGTGAAGCGCAGCCGCAGCGCACCGTGGTGCGCGACCAGGCGCGCAATCGCGCGCTCCAGCCGGCGCGCATCGATACCGCCCTCGCCGGCCAGCATCAGCGACTGGTTCCAGTGGTGGGACGCCTCGAAGCGCTGCTCGAAGAACCACGACTGGATCGGCGAGAGCGCGAACGGCTGCGCGGGGTCGAGCGGCTCGGCCTGCGCATTCGCATCGGCAGGCGCGTCGCTCATCGTCTGCGCCAGCGCGGCCACGGTCTGGGCCTGCATCATCTGCCGCGGCGTGACGACCAGGCCCTGGCGGCGCGCGCGCGCCACGATCTGCAGCGTGAGGATGGAGTCGCCGCCGAGCTCGAAGAAGTTGTCGTGCCGGCCCACGCGCGGGGCCTTGAGCAGCGCGGCCCAGACGCTCGCGAGCGTCTCCTCCACCGGGCCCACGGGCGCCTCGTAGGAGGCCTCGGGCCGGGCCTGCGCCTGCGGCAGCGCGCGCCGGTCGAGCTTGCCGTTGGCGGTCAGCGGCAGCGCGTCGAGCACGGTCAGCGTGGCCGGCACCATGTAGTCGGGCAGCGCGCGCGCCAGCGCGGCGCGCAGGTCCGCCGCATCGAGCGTGGCGCCCGCGGCGCGCACCGCGTAACCGTGCAGCTGCAGCCGGCCGCCGTCGCCCGCGCGCGCGACCACCGCGGCATCGGCCACGTCGGCGCACCCGCGCAGCACGCGCGCGATCTCGTCGAGCTCGACGCGATAGCCGCGCACCTTGACCTGGTCGTCCAGCCGGCCGAGGAACAGCAGGCTGCCATCGTCGAGCTGGCGCACGCGGTCGCCGCTGCGGTAGAGCCGCTGGCCCGGCTGCCGCGGATGCGCCACGAAGCGCTCCGCGGTCTGGCCCGGCCGCCCCTGGTAGCCGCGCGCGAGCTGCGCGCCGCCCAGGTAGAGCTCGCCGGCCACGCCCGGGGGCACCGGCTCGAGCCGCTCGTCGAGCACGTGGGCCGAGTTGCCGGCCAGCGGCACGCCGATCGGCAGCGTCTCCTGCGCCGCATCGGCCTGCGCGGCCGGCTGCGTGAGGATGCCGACCGTGGTCTCGGTCGGGCCGTAGTGGTTGAGCACGCGCAGTCCCGGCCGCAGCGCGGCCACGCGCTCGAGCAGCGCGCGGCCCGTGGCCTCGCCGCCGAGGATCAGGCAGCGCTCGGGCAAGGCGCCCGCGGGATCGGCCGCCGACAGCAGTGCCTGCAGGTGGCTCGGGACGATCTTGAGCACGTCGACGCGCTGCGCGCGCAACGTGGCGGCGAAGGCGTCCGGATCGAAGGCCTCGCGCGCGCCGACCAGATGCAGCAGATGCCCGCCGCAGAGCGCGCCGAACAGCACGGTGTTGCCCAGGTCCGCCGCCACGGTCGACACCATCGCCATGCTGCCCGGGCGCTGCGGCAGCTCGAGCCGCGCCAGCAGTGCCTGCACGTAGTTGGCCAGCGCCGCGCGCGTGACGACCACGCCCTTGGGCTGGCCGGTGGAGCCCGAGGTGTAGACCAGGTAGGCCGCCTGTTGCGGCTGCAGCGGCGGCGCCGCGAGCGCGGCATCGGCGCCGGCATGCGGCATGCCGAAGCCCGGCAGCGCGTCGTCGCGCAGCGGCCAGCCATGCAGCGGCCACACCGGGACGCCGGCCTCCCAGGCCAGCGGCCCGGCCGCCAGCAGCAGGACCGCCGCGCTGTCGCGCAGCTGGTAGGCCAGCCGCTGCGCCGGCAATGCCGGATCGAGCGGCACATAGGCGCCGCCGGCCTTGAGCACGGCCAGCACGGCCAGCACGAACGGCACGCCGCGCTCGGCATGGATCGCCACGCGCACCTCGGGCCCGACACCGGCCTGCCGCAGCGCGGCGGCCAGCCGGTCGCTGGCCGCGTCGAGCCGGCCCTGGTCCAGCCTGCCGGCCGGATCCTGCGCGCCGCCTTCGCGCGGCTGCGCCAGCGCCCGTTTACGCCAGAGCGCCACCACGTCGGCCGGGCCACCGGCCAGCGCGGCGGTCTCCAGGGCCGGCGCACCGGGCGCGCCGGCGACATCGGCCAGCAGCGCACGCGCGCCGGCCTGCGTCGCATGCAGGTCGACGAAGGCCGCGAGGAAGGCATCGACCTCGCGCGCCATCGATTCGACGCGCGATGCGTCGATCCAGGCCAGGTCGGCCAGGTAGTCGAGCGTGAGCGAGGCGCCGACCATCACGCGCAGGGTCAGCGGATAGTGGCTGCCGCCCTCGCCTTCGAGCGGGCCGAAGTGCAGGCCGTCGGGCGCGCCCTGGCGCAGCGCCTCGTCGACCGGGTAGTTCTCGAACACCAGGATGGTGTCGAACAGGGTGCCGGCGCCGTCGGGGCCGGCGCGCTGGATCTCGTTGAGCGGCGTGCGCTCGTGCTCGCGCGACGCGGCGTTCTGCGCCTGCAGCTCGCGCAGCCAGTCCCACAGCGCCTGGCCCGGCGCGCATCGAGCGACCACGGGCAGCGTGTTGATGAACAGGCCCAGCATCTGCTCGGCGCCCGGCAGGCTCATCGGCCGCCCCGCGACGGTGACGCCGAAGACCAGGTCGCGCTGGCCCGAATGGCGATTCAGCGCCAGCGCCCAGGCCGCCTGCAGCAGCGTGTTGAGCGTCACGCGCGCATGCCGCGCGACCGCCTGCAGGCGCTGCGTGCGCGCCTCGTCGAGCACCGTCTGGCGCTGCCCCCGGCGCGCCGCCGGCGGCAGCTCGCGCGGCACGGCATGGCCGATGCGCGTGGGTTCGTCGAGCACGGCCAGCCGCTCGCGCCAGTAGGCCAGGCTGGCCTGCGCGTCGCGTCCGCCGAGCCACTGGATGTAGTCGCGGTAGCGCCCCGTCCGCGCCGGCAGCGCGCGGCCGCCGTAGACGGTCAGCACCTCGCCGATCAGCTGCGTCTTGCTCCATCCGTCGAGCAGCAGGTGGTGGTTGGTCCACAGCAGGTGATGCGCCTGCGCGCCCGTGCGCACCAGCACCAGCCGCAGCAGCGGCGGCTGCGCCAGGTCGAAGCCGCGCTCCAGCTCCTCGCGCGCCAGCGCATCCAGGCCGCCCGCCATGTCCTCCCAGCGCCGCCCGTCCTCCACCCGCAGCGGCACCTGCGCCTGCCGCGCCACCCACTGCAGCGGCCGCTCCCCCTGCGCGAGGAAACCCGTGCGCAGGATCTCGTGGCGCTCCAGCACCGCCTGCCACGCCTGGCGGAAACGCTCCACCTCCAGCCCCTGCACGTCCACCCGCAGCTGCGTCACGTACGCGCTGCCCTCGCGCTCGTACAGGCTGTGGAACAGCATCCCCGCCTGCATCGGCGACAGCGGGTACAGGTCCTCCACCCGCGACGCCCGCAGCCCCAGCGCATCGAGCTCCGCCTGCGCCAGCCGCGCCAGCGGGAAGTCCGAGGGCGTCATGCCCTGCGCGCCGCTCGTGCAGTGCGCGATCAGCCCTTCCAGCTCGCGCTGGAACGCACCCACCCAGGCGCGCACCGCCTGCGCATCGTGGCGCGCGCGGCTGTAGCTCACCCTCAGCCTCAGCTCGCCCTCGTACACCTGGCCGTTCACCGCGAACTCGTGCGTCAGCGCCGCGTCCTCGTCGACCAGGGCGCCGGCCGATTCCTCGGCCGGCATCCACGGCGCGCCCTCCTCGAAGCTGCCGTCGAACTGCCCGAGGTAGTTGAAGACGACCTGCGCCCGCGGCACCGCCCGCAGCGCCTGCCGCTGCGCTTCGGTGCCCATGTGCCGGAAGACGCCGAAGCCCAGTCCCTTGTCCGGGATCCGGCGCAGGTCCTCCTTCACGCGCGCGATGGCCGCGCCGGGCTCGCCGAGCGGGCGGAGCGCGACCGGGAACAGGCTGGTGAACCAGCCCACGCTGCGCGACAGGTCGATGCCCTCGAACAGGTCCTCGCGGCCGTGGCCCTCGAGGTCGATCAGGATCGACTCGTGCCCGCCCCAGGCGCACAGCGCGCGGCCCAGCGCCGTCAGCAGCAGATCGTTGACCTGCGTGCGATAGGCGGCCGGCGCGTCCTTCAGCAACGCCTGCGTGCGTGCCCGGTCGAGCTGCAGCACCACGCTCTCCAGGTCGGCCGTGCGGTTGTCCGCTTCCGGGCGGGCACAGGGCAACGCGAACGGCGTGGCCTCCAGCGCCCGCCAGAAGTCCGGCGCGCCGTCATGCGCGGCGGCGTGGGCCCGCAGAGCGAGCGCCATGTCCTTGTAGCTGCTGGTCTTCGGCGGCAGCGCCACGGCCTGACCGGCGCGGCACTGCGCGTAGGCGGCCTGCAGGTCCTCGAGCAGGATGCGCCACGAGACGCCGTCGACCACCAGGTGGTGGATCGCCAGCAGCAGGCGCCAGCTGCCGTCGCCGACCTCGATGGCCAGCGCGCGCAGCAGCGGGCCCTGTCCGATGTCGAGGCTGCGCTGCGCTTCGTCGCACAGCCGCTCGATCTGCGCGGCGTCGCGCGCCTGCCTCACCCACAGCAGGGGCTGCGCCTCGCACGCAGCCAGGGGCGCGTAGGCCTGGCGCCAGATGCCGTCCTCGCCGCGCGCGTAGCGCAGGCGAAGGCTGTCGTGCTGGCGCAGCAGCGCGGCCAGCGCGCGTTCGAGCGCCGCCGGCGCCAGCGCGTCGCGGCTTCGCAGCAGCACGGCCTGGTTCCAGTGGCGCGAAGGCATCTGCTGCGCGAAGAAGGCCGACTGGATCGGCAGCAGCGGCACCTCGCCCTCGGCCAGCGCGTCGGCGCCGTGAACCGCCACCTCGGCCGGCTCGGCGACGAGCGCGAGCTGCGCCACGGTCTGCCGCTCGAACAGCTGGCGCGGCGTGATCCTCCAGCCCGCCTGGCGCGCGCGCGCGACGATCTGCAGGCTCAGGATCGAGTCGCCGCCGAGCTCGAAGAAGTTGTCGTTGCGCCCGACCCGCGGCAGGCCGAGCACCGCCACCCAGAGGCCCGCGAGCATCCGCTCGACCTCGCCCTGCGCGGCCTCGTGCGCGTCGGCGCCGGCGAAACTCGGCGCCGGCAGCGCCGCGCGGTCGACCTTGCCGGCGCCGTTCAGCGGCAGCGCCTCGAGGACGACGAGCGCGGCCGGCACCATGTAGTCGGGCAGCACCCGTCCCAGGCGCTCGCGCAGCGCCTGCGCGTCGATGCGTTCGCCGGGCAGCGGCGACACGTAGCCCACGAGCCGCGAGCCGCTCGCGCCCTTGCGCGCCACGACCACGGCCTCCTGCACCTCGGGCTGCGCGAGCAGTTGCGCCTCGACCTCGCCGAGCTCGATGCGGAAGCCGCGGATCTTCACCTGGTGGTCGATGCGTCCCAGGTACTCCATCTGGCCGTCGGTGCCCCAGCGCACCAGGTCGCCGGTGCGGTAGAGCCGGCCGCCGGGCGCGCCGAAGGGGTCGGCCACGAAGCGCTCCGCGCTCAGGCCCGGCCGGTTCAGGTAGCCGCGCGCGAGGCCGTGTCCGCCCAGGTAGAGCTCGCCCGCCACGCCCTCGGGCACCAGCGACAGCCGCGCATCGAGCACGTAGGCGGTGCGGTCGCCGACCAGCCGCCCGATCGGCATGTAGGCCGCGTCGAAGGCGGTGCCGGGCCGGGCCTTGGCGATCATCGGCGTGATGACCGTCTCGGTCGGACCGTAGCCGTTGATGATCCGCGGCGGCCGCAGCACCGACTGCACCAGCGCGAGACTGGTGCGCGGCATGGCTTCGCCGCCCACGGTGTAGGAACGGATCGGCAGCCGGCTGGCCGCCTCGCCCATGAGCTCCGCGATTTGGTGCAGGTAGCTCGGCGTGAAGCAGGCGATGGTGATGCCGTGCCGCTCGATCTCGGCGCAGGTGCGTTCCACCGACCAGACCTCCTCGTCGCGCGGCATCAGCGCGCTGCCGAAGGCCAGCGGCACCCAGGTGCGTTCGTGCGCGCCGTCGAAACTGATGGAGGCGAACTGCAGCTCGCGGTCCTGCGGCGTCATGCCGTAGGCCTCGCCGATGGACCGCACGTGCATCGACAACGGTCCGTGCGCCACGGCCACGCCCTTGGGCTTGCCGGTGGAACCCGAGGTGTAGATCACATAGGCCAGGTGGGCGGCGTGCACCGGCACGCCGGGGTCGTGCGCGGGCCCCGCGTCGAGGTCGAGCGTGTCGAGCGCGAGCGTGCGCGGCGCGGCGATCGGCCGCCCCGCCTCGCCGTCGCTCAGCAGCCATCCGATGCCGCTGTCCTCGACCATGTACGCCAGGCGCTCGGGCGGATAGGTCGGGTCGAGCGGAACGTAGGCGCCGCCCGCCTTCAGGATCGCGAGCAGCGCGACCACCATGTCGGCCGAACGCCGTACCGCGAGGCCGACCCTCGACTCGGGCCGCACGCCCAGCGCGATCAGCCGGTGCGCGAGCCTGTTGGCGCGCGCGTTCAGCGCGGCATAGCTCAGTTGCCGCGCGCCGAAGATCAGCGCGGTCGCGTCGGGCCGCAGCGCGGCCTGGCGCTCGACCAGCCGGTGCACCGGCTCGCCGTCGAACCAGGCCGGCGCGTTGGTGCCCCAGGCGCCGAGCCGTTCGCGCTCGGCCGGCGCCAGCAGCTCGGCATCGATCAGCGGCCGCGTCGCGCCCGACGCCAATGCGTCGTGGACATGGCGCAGCGCGCGCTCCATGCGGTCGCAGAGGCCGCGCGCGTCGACCGCCGCATCGACCTGCACGATCAGCTCGAAGCCGTCGGCGCGGTCGTTCACCGCCAGCGCGAACGGATAGTTCGACGCCTGCCTGAACGCGAGGTGCTCGACACCTTCCCAGGCGGCGTCGTGGGCTTCGTCGTCCTCGCGGTTCGCGATGTGCAGGTAGTTGATCAGCGCCGCGAACAGTGGCGTGCCCTTGGGCAGCCCGCTGCATCGCTGCGCCAGCGTCAGGGGCGTGTGCTCGTGGTGCAGCAGCCCGGTGAGCGCGGCATGCGTCTCGCGCAGGCAGGCGGCCGCGCCGAGCCGCCCCAGTCGCACGCGCAGCGGCAGCGTGTTGATGAACATGCCGAGCGCCCGCGCACCGCCCTCGCCGGCGCGCGTTCGACCCGACAGCACGGTGCCGAACACCACGTCGTCGCGGCCCGTCGTCCTGGCCAGCACCAGGGCCCACGCCAGGTGGAACAGGGTCGCGGCCCCCACGCCCGCGCGCCGGGCCTGCCGGCGCAATCCTTCCGCGAGACCGGCGTCGAGCCGCAGCCGGGCCTCGACCAGCGCGCTGCCGTCGCCGCGCACATCGAGCAGGTCGAAGGGCGCGGTGGGCTCGGTCACGTCGCCGAGCATGGCGCCGAAGAAGGCCTGTGCCTCGGCCGGTCCCGCGCCCCGGCGCGCCTGCGCGACGAAACGGTGGAAGGGCATGGGGGCGGAGAGCGCGTCGTGCCGGCCGCGCATCACCAGCGCGATCTCCTCCACGAGCACTTCGATGGAGGCATGGTCGAGCACCAGGTGATGGCTGGGCAGCTGCAGCAGCCAGCGCCCGTTCGCCCGATCGTGCGCGGCGATGGCGCGCAGCATCGGCGCGCGACGCACGTCGATGCGGTAGCGCGCGGGCGCCACGTGGGCCTGCAGCAGCGCGGCGACGTCCTCGCCGGGCGCCGCGTCGAGCCACTCCAGGGCCACCCCGGCGCGGCGGTGGACCACCTGCAAGGGCTCGGGCAGGTCCTCCCACAGCACGGCGGTGCGCAGGATGTCGTGGCGCGCGATCACCTCGTTCAGGCTCGCGACGAAATCCGCGAGCCGCGCCTCGCCGTCGAAGGCCAGCAGGAAGGCATTGACGTAGACATCGCCCTCGGCCTGCATCAGGTGGTGGAACAGGATCCCCTCCTGCAGCGGCGCGAGCGGATAGATGTCCTGGATGTTGGCGGCACCGCCCGGCACCTCGGCCTCGATGCGCCGCAACTGGCCCGGCGTCAGCCCGATCAGCGGGAGCATGCCGGGCTCGATGGCCGCGCAGCCCTCGGGAATGCGGCCCGCAGAGTCGGGGACCGGCGCCGGCGCCTCGGTCGCGGATACCAGCGCCTGGGCCAGGTCGGACAGCCGGGGCTTCTGGAACACGCTGCGCACCTCGAGGTGCCAGCCCTCGCGCAGCACGCGCTCGACCATCCGGATGGCGAGCAGCGAGTGGCCGCCGAGGTCGAAGAAGCTGTCGTGGCGCCCCACGCGCTCCACGTCCAGCACCTGCGCCCAGATGGTCGCCAGCGCCTGCTCCGCCTCCCCCTGCGGCGCCTCGTACGCCTGCTGCGCGTCCTGCTCGGGCTGCGGCAACTGCTTGCGGTCCACCTTGCCGTTCATGTTCAGCGGCAAGCGCTCCAGCACCACCAGCGCCCCGGGCACCATGTACTCCGGCAGCACCCGCCCCAGCCGCTCGCGCAGCCGCGCCGGGTCCAGCCCCGGCTCGCCCACCTGCGCCTGCGCCGACACGTATCCCACCAGCCGCGCACCGCCCGCGCCCTCCTTCGCCACCACCACCGCCTCGCGCACCCCGGGCTGCGCCAGCAGCTGCTCCTCGATCTCCCCGAGCTCGATGCGGAAGCCCCGGATCTTGATCTGGTGGTCCACGCGCCCCAAGTACTGCAGCCGCCCGTCCGCGCTCCAGCGCACCATGTCGCCCGTGCGGTACAGCCGCTCCCCCCGCGCGCCGAACGGATCGGCCAGGAAGCGCTCGGCGCTCAGCCCCGGGCGCCCCAGGTAGCCGCGCGCCAGCCCCACGCCGCCGATGTAGAGCTCGCCCGCCACGCCGCGCGGCACCGCCCGCAGCCCGGCGTCGAGCACGCGCAGCTGCGTCGCGGCGATGGCTTCGCCGATGCCGGGGTGGCCCTGCGCCACGCGCTGCGCGCTCGACCAGATCGTGGTCTCCGTCGGGCCGTACATGTTCCAGAGTTCGACGCCCAGGCCGTGCAGGTCATCGGCCAGGTCGGACTGCAGCGCCTCGCCGCCGCACAGGCCCTTGAACCCGCGCAAGGGCGCCGATGGCCAGCCCGCCGCGCGCAGCAGCCGCCAGCCCGCGGGCGTCGACTGCACCACGGTCGCGCCGCTGTCTTCCACCAGCCGCGCCAGCGCGCGCCCATCGCGCACGGTTGCCTGCGACGCCAGCACGATGCGCGCGCCACGGCTCAGCGGCAGGTACAGCTCCAGCGCCGCGATGTCGAAGGACAGCGAGGTCACCGCCACCAGCACGTCGTCGCTGCCCAGCCCCGGTGCCTGCTGCATGCTCAGGATGAAGTGCGACAGCGCCTCGTGGCGCACCATCACCCCCTTGGGCTTGCCCGTCGAGCCCGAGGTGTAGATCACGTACGCCAGGTGCTCGGCATGCAGCGGCACGTCGGGGTCGCGCACCGGCTCGCCCGCGAGGTCGAGCCCCCGCAGCGCGAGCACCGCCACGTCACCCAGCCGCTGCGCTCCAGCGCCTTCGTCGGCCTCCACCAGCAGCAGCGACACACCGCTGTCGCGCACCATGTAGTCCAGCCGCTCGCGCGGGTACTCCGGGTCCAGCGGCAGGTAGGCCGCTCCCGCCTTCAGGATCGCGAGCACGCCCACCACCATGTCCAAGCCGCGCGGCACCGCGATCCCCACCCGGGCCTGCGGTCCCACGCCCAGCGCCATCAGCCGGTGCGCCAGCCGGTTGGCGCGCTCGTTCAATTGCGCGTAGCTCAGCGACGCATCGCCGAACACCAGCGCCACCGCGTCGGGGCGCCGCGCCGCCTGGCGCTCGATGAGCCGGTGCACCGGCTCCACGGCCGCGAAGCGCTGTCCGTTGACCCCGTCGCGCAGCAGCGCATCGCCCTCCTCACGCCCGTACAGCACCACGTCGCCCACCGCCTGCTCCGGCGCCTGCGCCAGCGCCTCCAGCAGCGCCATGTAGTGACCCGACAGCCGCTCGATCGTCCGCGCCTCGAACAGCTCCCGCGCATAGACGAACGCCAGTCGGATCGCGCCGGTCTCGTCCTGCACGGCATTGAGGCTCAGTTCGAACTGCGCGGCCTGCCCGCCCAGCGCATAGTCCTGCGCCGAGAGAGCGGCCGCCGGACGCAGGGCCTGACGGTCCTGGTGCTGGAAATTCATCATGACCTGGAACAGCGGGCTGTGGCCCATGCTGCGCTCGGGCTGCAGCGCCTCGACCAGCTGCTCGAACGGCAGGTCCTGGTGCGCCTGTGCGCCGAGCGCCGCCTGCACGGCCTGCGCGAGCACCTCGCGCATCGGCATGCGCGCGCCAACATGGCCGCGCAGCACCTGGGTGTTGGCGAAGAAGCCCACCACGCCCTCGGTCTCGGCGCGGTGGCGATTGGCCACCGGCACGCCGACGCGGATGTCCTCCTGCCCCGTGTGCCGGTGCAGCAGCACCTGGAAGGCCGCCAGCAGCGCCATGAAGAGCGTGGCGCCCTGGGCCTGCGCGCCCTGTTGCAGCCGTGCCGCCAGCGCCGGCGGAACCGCCAGCGCGTGCTGCGCCGCCAGATAGCCGCCCTCGGCCTTGCGCGGATGGTCGTTCGGCAGCTGCAGCACCGGCTGTTCGTCGCCCAGCTGCGCGCGCCAGTACGCCAGTTGCCGCTCGCGCTCGCCGGCCTCCATCCAGTGCTGCTGCCAGGCCGCGTAGTCGGTGTAGCGGACCGGCAGGGCCGCCAGGGCGGCCTCGCGCCCCTCCACGCGGGCGCCGTACAGCGCCATGCACTCGTTCACCAGCACCCGCATCGACCAGCCGTCGGAGACGATGTGGTGCATCACCACCACCAGCACGTGCTCGTCCGCGGCCAGCCGGATCACGCTCGCGCGCAGCAGCGGTCCCCGCGTCAGATCGAAAGGCAGGGCGTTCACCCGGTTCGCCGCCTCCGCGGCCAGCGCCTCGCGCCGCGAGGCCTCGGCCGCGCCCAGGTCGACCAGCGGGATCTCCAGCGCCGCGGCCGGCAGCGTCACCTGCTCGGCCAGGCCGTCCTCGGTGGGCACGAACACCGTGCGCAGCGCGGCATGGCGCGCGACCAGTGCCTCGAAGGCCGAAGCCAGCGCGTCGAGGTCGAGCGCGCCGCGCAGGCGCAGGCCGCCGGCGATGTGATAGGCCGTGCTCGCGGCATCGAGCTTCCAGAGGAACCACTGGCGGCGCTGCGCATACGACAGCGGCTCGGGCGTTCCCGGCGCGACATCGCTCGCGACGATCGGGAACTGCCCGATGCTCAGGCCCTCGGCGCGGATCTTCTGGAACACCGCGCGACGCTGTGGCGCGGACAGGTGCGCGAAGCGCTCCGCGATGCGTCGGGTCATCGTGCCGTTCATCAAACTTCTCCCAGGCTGTCTATGAATGCGTCGACGGACGACAGCGCGTCGTCGGTCCCGCCCTGCGTCGCCGCCGCGGCGCGCGATGCCATGTCCTTGAGGACCGGATGGCGGAATACGTCCTGGATGGCGATGTCGGCGCGCATCGAGGACTGGGCTCGGGCCACGAGCTGGATGGCGAGCAGCGAGTGGCCGCCGAGGTCGAAGAAGCTGTCGTGCCGCCCCACGCGCTCCACGTCCAGCACCTGCGCCCAGATGACCGCGAGCGCCTGCTCCACCTCGCCTTGCGGTGCTTCGTAGGCCTGTTGCGCGCCCTGTGCCAGCTCGGGCAGCTGCTTGCGATCGACCTTGCCATTCACATTCAGCGGCAGCGCCGGCAGCACGGCAATGGCCGCGGGCACCATGTATTCGGGCAGCACCCGAGCCAGCTGCATTCGCAGGCCGGCGGCGTCCAGGTCCTGGCCGGACCGTGGCGACACGTAGGCCAGCAGCCGTGCGCCGCCCGCGCCCTCCTTCGCCACCACCACCGCCTCGCGCACTCCGGGCTGCGCCAGCAGCTGCTCCTCGATCTCCCCGAGCTCGATGCGGAAGCCCCGGATCTTGATCTGGTGATCGACCCGCCCCAGGTACTGCAGCCGCCCGTCCGCGCTCCAGCGCACCATGTCGCCCGTGCGGTACAGCCGCTCCCCGCGCGCGCCGAACGGATCGGCCAGGAAGCGCTCCGCGCTCAGCCCCGGGCGCCCCAGATAGCCGCGCGCCAGCCCCACGCCGCCGATGTAGAGCTCGCCCGCCACGCCGCGCGGCACCGCCCGCAGCCCGGCGTCGAGCACGCGCAGCTGCGTCGCGGCGATGGCTTCGCCGATGCCGGGATGACCCTGCGCCACGCGCTGCGCGCTCGACCAG
>Ga0102589_1000227_pt1 | contig 144034 bp, 129 predicted proteins | sample AraplaMF_Col_mLB_FD_76858 | JGI IMG/M metagenome (GOLD analysis project Ga0102589, IMG submission 76858) | Arabidopsis root microbial communities from the University of North Carolina, USA - plate scrape MF_Col_mLB | ecosystem: Host-associated > Plants > Roots > Endosphere | place: USA...
TGCCGAAGGCTCTCCAAGGACTTCGAGGCTTCCATCGCCAGCGCCGAGGCTTGGCTCTGGATTGCCCACGTCCGGCTCCTCTCCAAACGCCTCGCCAGACTGCCCTCCGCTTTATGAGTCAGACTCTCAGAGATCCTTCATCAGACGAAGGGCGTCATAGATCGCGGCATGCGTGTTGCGGGCCGATACGGCGTCGCCGATCCGGAAGAGCTGGAAGGCTCCTTCCGGATTGCGGTCGAGGGTCTGAGGCCTGCCGTCGATCAGATCGTCATAGGAGACCTCGCCGAGGTTCCGCGACAGCGGCTGCAGGTCGAAGTAGAGCTCGTCGAGCGGCAGGGTACCGTGGTTGACCACGATCTGGTCGAACAGCCGCTCCTGGCGAACGCCGCCGTAGTCGCTGCCGATCACGGCCTTCAGGAGATTGCCCTCGGGCTCGGCTTTCTCCAGCCGGAAGGTCACCTCCAGAAGGAGATCCGCAAGACGATCGTCTTCATCACCCACGACCTCGATGAGGCGCTCCGGCTCGGCGACCGGATCGCCATCCTGCGCGACGGCGAGGTCGTCCAGCAGGGCACGAGCCAGGACATCGTCCTCCGGCCGGCCGACGACTACATCGAGAACTTCGTCAAGGAGGTGAACCGCGGCCGCTTCGTGCGAGTCGGGTCCGCGATGTCGCGCCTCAGGGGCGGGCACGCCGGTTCCCCTCACACCATTGTTGCGGGCGCAACGATCGAAGCCGCCGCGCAGCTGATGCGCCTGCGAGGGGTCGACATATTGACCGTGCTCGACGCCTCGGCGTCGCCGATCGGGACAATCGACCTGATGAGCGTGCTGGACGCCATGCTTCCAGCGCCGGCATCCGAACCCTCTCGCGCTGTCGCATCCGCATGACGATCGCAGGGAAACCGGCAGCGATCCGGACCAGCAGGGGCTATGGCCATGTGGCGCTCATCTTGGGAACGCTCAAATGCAAGTCCGACTGATAGGCTATGACGACATGAAAGACCGCCTGGCCTGGGCTGAGGCGGTCGAGTCCCTGAGGTCCGGACATCTGCGTCCCAAGGCCAGTGTCGTCGACATGACGCTCGGCCCGGCCGAGGCCACCCTGCTCAGCCGCGCGGCTTTCATCGAGGGCCTCGGCTATGGCGTGAAGTCCGTCACCGTGTTCGATCGCAACGCCGCCCAAGACCTGCCGACGGTCCAGGGCGCGCTGTTCGTCTTCGAGCCGGAGCAGGGGCGGCTGGCAGCCATCATCGACAGCCGTCTCGTGACCGAGCTCAAGACTGCGGCCGATTCAGTTCTGGGGGCACTCTTCCTGGCCCGCCGGGACAGCACGCACCTTCTCGTCGTCGGAGCCGGAACGGTCGCCCGCAGCCTGATTCAGGACTATCGGGCGCTCTTTCCGGGACTGCAACGCATTTCGATCTGGGAGCGGCGGGCCGAGCAGGCCGATACCCTGGTGCGCTCGTTTGACGAGGAGCCGGTCTCTGTCGTTTCGGTCGCCGACTTGGCCGCGGCCGCTGCCGATGCCGACATCATCGCCACCGCGACCATGGCCCGCCAGCCGATCATGCTCGGAGCCTGGATCAGGCCCGGCACCCATGTCGACCTCATCGGGGCGTACAAGGCCGACATGCGCGAGGCCGACGACGCCTTGATCTCGCGGGCGCGCCTGTTCGTGGACAGCCGTGAGACCACGATCGGGCACATCGGCGAGCTGAAAATCCCGATCGCGAGCGGCGTGATCACCGAGGACGCCATTCTGGGCGACCTCTACGATCTTGTGCAGGGGCGAACCCCCGGCCGCCGGTCGGACACCGAGATCACCGTCTTCAAGAATGGTGGAGGCGCGCATCTGGATCTCATGATCGCGCAACGCATCGTCGAGGTCGGAGAGGCGCACTGTCTGGAACCGGAAAGCGATCGGGGCGCACACGTCGGTCCCGCGAAATAGAGCCGATACGCAGTTGCCACCGATCCCAAGACCTCAACCCGACCTCAGAAAGCAACACCATGCGCAGCACGAAGGTCATCCATGTTGTCTCCTGCCATGCGGAGGGGGAGGTCGGCGACGTGATCGTCGGCGGCGTCGCGCCCCCGCCAGGCGATACGATCTGGGAGCAACGGACCTGGATTGCCCAGGATCAATCGCTTCGCAACTTCGTTCTCAACGAACCGCGCGGCGGCGTTTTCCGCCATGTGAATCTCCTGGTCCCGCCTAAGCGGGCCGAGGCGCAGGCCGCATGGATCATCATGGAGCCGGAGGACACGCCTCCGATGTCGGGATCGAACTCGATCTGCGTATCCACCGTGCTTCTCGAAACCGGCATCATTCCGATGCAGGAACCGGTGACCGAGATGGTTCTTGAAGCACCCGGCGGCTTGGTGCGCGTCCGCGCCGACTGCTCAGGGGGGAAGGCACACCGCATCACCGTGGAGAACGTGCCGTCCTTCGCCAGCAGGATCGGCACTCCGCTCGAAGTCCAGGGCCTCGGCACGATCACGGTGGACACCGCCTATGGCGGCGACAGCTTCGTCGTCGTCGACGCACCTGCTCTCGGGCTCGCACTCGAAACCGACGAGGCGCGGGACCTCGCCGAGCTGGGTGTCCGGATCACCAATGCGGCCAATGACCAGCTGACGTTCGTCCACCCCGAGCGGCCGGACTGGCGCCATCATTCGTTCTGCCTGTTCGCCGGCGCGCTCTCCCGCGATGAGCAGGGCTTAAGGGCGAAATCCGTCGTGTCGATCCAGCCCGGAAAGCTCGATCGATCTCCGACCGGGACCGCGGTCTCGGCCCGCATGGCGCTTCTGCATGCAAAAGGTGAAATGGTCGCGGGGGACCGTTTCACGGGCGTCTCCATCATCCAGTCGGAGTTCCAAGGCCAGATCCTCGGCACCACCAGCGTCGGCGACATACACGCCATCCGCCCCCAGATCAGCGGCCGAGCGTGGGTCACGGGCACGCATCAGCACATGCTCGACCCGAGCGACCCATGGCCTCAGGGATACCGGGTGGCAGATACTTGGCCGATGAGACGGAAGAGGAAATGACACTGCCGGCGGATGTCCGGTGTTGGTGCTCCGGTGCGGTGGCCGCTTTTGGTGCGCTTCGCTCGGCCAACACTGACGGAGAGCCGCCGTATCCCTCGCCTCAGAGGGCTGTCTGCTTCCGAGAACTGAATGGGGCTTCCCCTTCTGGCGCGATCCGGCGGAGCGTTAGGACGGCCTTCGAAAAATAGCGACTGGGATCAATCCGGCTCTCAGGTTCGGAGCGCCCGATAGATCGTGTTACGCGACACGCCGAGCCGCCGCGCGGTCTCGCTGATATTCCCGGCAAGCTCGTGATGGACGGCCCGGACCTGCTGCCGCATGGCCTGCCGCAGATCGGGTGCGGCCTCGCACCGGGGTGATCCGGCCGCGGTGTCGGGAAGCGTCTCGACGTCGTCGAGGCCGATGGGCCGGTCGGCCCCGACGAGCGACAGGCGGGTCAGCACGTTGCGCAGCTCGCGCACATTGCCGGGCCATGGGCGGGCGGCCAGCCGGTCCAGCGCGGCTGCGGTGATCGGGCGGCCCGGCGCGATGCCGGAGAGGAGATGCCGGGCGAGGGCGGCGAAGTCCCGCCGCCCGGCCAGCGGCGGCAAGGTCGCCTCGACTGCGCCCAGGCGGTAGAACAGGTCCGCCCGGAAGGCGCCGGTCGCCACCGCCCGCTCCAGATCCGCATTCGTCGCCGCCACCAGCTGCACGTCGACCGTCCGGCGCTTGCCGCCGCCCACCGGCCGCACCGTCCAGTCGTCGAGCAGCCGCAGCAGCAGCGCCTGCAGCGGCAGCTTCATGTCGCCGATCTCGTCGAGGAACAGGGTCCCGCCATCGGCCTCGGCCACCAGGCCGGGCGCGCCGCCGCGACGGGCGCCGGTGAAGGCCCCGTCGGCATGGCCGAACAGCTCGGCTTCGGCCAGGCTGTCGGGCAGGGCGGCGCAGTTCAGGGCCACGAATGCGCCGGCGCGCCGGCCGGCGATGTGGGCGTGCCGGGCCAGCTGTTCCTTCCCCGTCCCGGTCTCGCCCCGGATCAGGATCGGCAGCTTGCGCGCCGCCGCGGCCTCGACCCGGCGGACCGCCTCCTGCACCCGGGGGTCGTCGGCGACGAAGCCGGTCGGCAGATCCTGGGCGGCCTGGGGCGGCGGCGACACCCTCGGCGCGGCCGGCAGCGCCTCGATGGTCGCGACGAAGGCACTGCCGACCAGATCGTCCAGGCGCTGCCGTTCGCCGCTGCGCGCGCTGTCGACGAACCGGCCGAAGCGTGTCCGGAACAGCTCCTCGAAGCGGTGGCCGGGCAGGGCGGGCAGGCCCTGCAGCAGGAAGCGCGCCTGCGGGTTGGCGCCCAGGACGGTGCCGTCAGGATCAAGTGCCAGCAGCCCGGCCGTCAGCGTGTGCAGATACTCCCCGCGGCTGTGGAACGCGACCACCAGGGCGCCGCGATGGGCCTCCCGGAACAGCCCGTTCTCGATCTGGGTTGCCGCCATGCCGACCAGCGCCCTCGTGTGCTGCTGGCGCGACCGGCAGTCGGAGGACGCGTCGAGCACGCCGACCAGGCCGGCGTCGGGGCCGAACACCGGCACGGCCGTGCAGGTCAGGGTGCCGTAGCGGCTGAAGAAATGCTCGCCGCCATGGACGGTGACCGGCTGCGCCTGCTGCGCCGTGGTGCCGAGCGCGTTGGTGCCGCACCAGGCCTCGCCCCAGCGCGACCCCGGCCGGATGCTGGTGGCGCGGGCGGTGGCGCTGAAGCTGGAATCGGCGATCGTATCCAGCAGCAGCGCGTCCGGCGCGGCGAAGGCGATCATGAAGTTCGTGCCGGCGATCTGGTGATAGAGGTTCCGCATCTCCGCCCGGACCAGGCGCAGCGCCAGGTCCGCCCGGTCGCGGGCCTCGCGCAGGGTGGCCTCGTCGACCACCGCCAGCGGCGGCGGGCGCTCGGGGTCCAGCCCGGCGGCCAGGCAGCGCCGCCAGCTGTCATGGATCTGCGGCGCCAGCAGGTCGGCGGCGACGATGCCCCGGCGCTCCAGCAGGGTGCGGGCCTGGCCCAGCCGCTCCTCGGCCATTGCCGGCAGCATGGCGTTCCTCCCCGGCCGGCTCATCGGGCCGGCCTGTCCTATCCGGCGGGCCGGACATCCATTTCCGTCAGGCTACGCCGCGGGGGCGTGCGCTCCAACCCTCATGACTCCGGGCGGCCGGACTGTTCCGAAACGGAACAGCGCTGTTCCGTCCCGTTGTGGAGCAACGGCACAGCCCGCCCCGGCACCGCCGCCGGAACCCCAGGATTTCCGCGGACTTCGCGTCTGGCACGGCGGTTGCAACCCCGGCCCCACCATCCCTTGACATCGGATGACGGGAGGCGACGCATGAAGGCCGCGGTTCTGCACCAGTATGACGAGTCCCTGACCCGGGACGAATTCGTGCGCTACGAGGATGTCCCGGACCCGAAGATCGAGCGGCCGACCGACATCATCGTGCGCATCGGCGGCGCCGGCGTCTGCCGCACCGACCTGCACGTGGTCGAAGGCATCTGGCGCAGCAAGGTCGACGTCAGGCTGCCCTACATCATGGGGCACGAGAATGCCGGCTGGGTCGCGGCGGTGGGCCGCGGCGTCGAGAGCGTCAAGGTCGGCGACCCGGTGATCTGCCATCCGCTGGTGACCAGCGGCCATTGCCTGGCCTGCCGGCGCGGCGACGACATGCACGCCATCGACAGCCGCTTCCCCGGCATCAACGCCGATGGCGGCTATGCCGAGCTGCTGCTGACCGGCGAGCGGTCGCTGATCAAGCTGCCGAAGACCCTGGCGCCCAAGGACGTCGCCCCCTACACCGATGCCGGGTTGACCGCCTATCGCGCCGCCAAGAAGGCCTCGCGCCACCTGCTGCCGGGCGAGTTCGCGGTGGTAATCGGCGCCGGCGGGCTGGGCCATATCGGCATCCAGGTGCTACGGGCGCTGTGCGCGGCCGAGATCATCATCATCGACCGCTCCGACACCGCACTCAAGCTGGCCCAGGAATGCGGCGCGCACCACCTGGTCAAGGCCGACGGCACTGAGGTCGAGAGCGTCATGGCGCTGACCGGCGGGCATGGCGCCGAGGCGGTGATCGATTTCGTCGGCGAGGGCGACGCCATCGCCAAGGGCCTGGCGATGACCCGGAACGCCGGCACCTACTACATCGTCGGCTATGGCGGGAAGATCGACCTGCCGACGATCGACATGATCACCACCGAGAAGACCATCGTCGGCAACCTGGTCGGGACCTATCCCGAACTGGTCGAGCTGATGGCGCTGGCCGATCGCGGCCTCGTCCACCTCGCCACCCGGGAGTACCGGCTGAGCGAGGCCAACCAGGCGCTCAAGGACCTGCATCACGGCCAGGTCAAGGGCCGCGCCGTGCTGATCCCCTAGCGGCGATCCGTCCATCACCAGGCCAGGGAGGGCAGGATGACCGCCACGCGCGTCCCATGACGACCGATCGTGACCACCCGTCCAAGAGTGAGTTCTTCGAGCGCGTCGGCGCCCTGGCCGACGCCATGGTCGCGGCCTACGGGCCGGATTTCGCGATGGGAGCGCTGATCATCACCGCGCGCTTCATCGCCGAGGGCAAGCCGGTCGGCCGGATGCCCGACGCCGATCCCGATGCCGGCGGAGAGAAGGCGTGACCGCCGCCGGGCGTGTGCCGGCTCGATCCAAAGTCCTGGATCGTTGTGGAACAGCCGGCGGCCCGCACTGTCCCAGAACAGAACATGACGCGGCGCAGCATCCGGTCCTCAATCGTAAGGCAAATGTTCAGAAGCGGCCGAATCCCTCAATTCAGGAAATCTGGCACGCAACTTGCGAAGACTTGGAGAGGACCAGTCGCGGCGCCGGGGCATCCCCGTGCGCAAGAACAGATTGGCAGGAGGAACGCAGCCATGACGCCATCCCCGCAGGCGAACCCCGCCCGCCGCGTCCCGGAGACCCCGGCAGCACGCGCCATAGCCTCCGCATCCCCCCTCGCGACGACGGCCGCATGAGCCGCCGGGACCCATCAGCACCGCAGAGCAGACCTTCAACCCCCCCATCCCAGAGGAGACTTCCATGCCTGACGGTTTGACGCTGAACAAGATCACGGCCCAGCGCGGGATCGGTGTCGCCGACGCGGCGCGCCGCATCGCCGATCTCGGCTGGACGCCGAGCTATGTCCAGGAGGCGATGACCTTCCCGACCGACTACAAGATCGCGAAGGTGCCGCGGGACCCGATGAAGCAGGTGCTGCGCTCCTACTTCCCGATGCAGGAGGAGAAGGACAACCGCGTCTACGGCGCGCTGGACGCGGCGCTGCGCGGCGACATGTTCCGCAATGTCGAGCCACGCTGGGTCGAGTGGATGAAGCTCTTCCTGGCCATCATTCCGTTCCCGGAGATCTCCGCGGCGCGGTCGATGGCGATGCTCGGCCGCCTGGCGCCGGGCGAGGAGCTGCGCACCGGCTTCACCATGCAGATGGTGGACGAGTTCCGGCACTCGACCATCCAGATGAACCTCAAGAAATGGTACATGGAGAACTACATCGACCCGGCCGGGTTCGACATCACCGAGGCGGCGTTCGGCAAGTGCTACGCCACCACCATCGGCCGGCAATTCGCCGAGGGCTTCCTGACCGGCGACGCCGTGACGGCGGCGAATGTCTACCTCCAGGTCGTGGCCGAGACCGCCTTCACCAACACGCTGTTCGTGGCCATGCCGTCCGAGGCGGCGCGCAACGGCGACTACGCGCTGCCCACCGTCTTCCTGTCGGTCCAGTCAGATGAGAGCCGGCACATCGGCAACGGCCATTCGCTGCTGATGTCGGTGATCAACGACCCGGACAACCACCAACTGCTGGAACGCGACATCAAATACGCCTTCTGGCAGAACCACGCGATCGTCGACGCCGCGATCGGCACCTTCATCGAATACGGCACGACCAACCGCGACAGGAACAAGGAATCCTACGCCGAGCTCTGGCACCGCTGGATCTACGAGGATTACTACCGCACCTACATGCTGCCGCTGGAGAAGTACGGCATCAAGATCCACCACGACGATGTCGGCGCCGCCTGGGACCGTCTCGTCAAGAAGAACTACGTGCACAAAGTGGCGCAGTTCTTCTCGGTCGGCTGGCCGGTCAATTTCTGGCGCATCGAGGCGCAGACCGAGCGCGACTTCGAATGGTTCGAGAAGAAGTACCCTGGCTGGTATGCCGAGTTCGGCGACTACTGGAAGTGGTACGAGCGCAAGAGCCGGCCGGGCCAGACCAACATGCTGTTCGACCAGGAGAACGGCTATGTCTACCCGCATCGCTGCTGGAGCTGCATGGTGCCGTGCCTGATCCGCGAGGACCTCGTGGTCGATGAGGTCGACGGCAAGCTCTACACCTATTGCTGCGAGCAGTGCCGCTGGACCCACAAGGTCGCCTTCGCCGCGGAATATGAGGGCCGCCCGACTCCCGCCATGGGCCGGTTCAGCGGCCGCCGCGAGTGGGAGGAGTGCTACCACGGCTGGGACCTGGCCGACGCCATCAAGGACCTCGGCTTCCTCCGCCCCGACGGCAAGACCCTGATCCAGCAGCCGCATCTCCGCTTCGACGACAAGGACATGTGGACGCTCGACCATGTCCGTGGCCACACGATCCAGAGCCCGCTGGTGCTGCTGCGCGGCATGACGCCGGATCAGCGCGAGAAGCACGTCGCCGACTACCGGGCGGGCTTCAGGATCAAGCCCTTCCATTGACCGGCATGGGGGCGGGGGCTGGCAGCGGCCTCCGCCTCCCGTCCCATCCGCCGGGCATCGACCGGCGGCCAGCCCGACGACAGAGGACGGCATCGATGGTGGAGACAAGAGTGCACACCGTCCGGTTCGAGCCGGTCGGCATCGAGATGGACGTCGCCGAGGGTGAGACGGTGCTGGAGGCGGCGTTCCGCCAGGGCATCGCGGTGATGCATGGCTGCAAGGAAGGCCAGTGCAGCAGCTGCAAGTCCCGGCTGATCGAGGGCGATGCCGAGCTGCTGAAATACTCGACCTTCGCGCTCCCGGACTACGAACGCGACACCGATCACATCCTGCTGTGCCGGACGGTGGCCTATAGCGACCTGACGGTCGAGCTGCTGAACTATGACGAGGACCTGCTCAGCCGCTCGATCGCGGTGAAGGATTACGAGGCGGTGGTGACCGGCATCACGCCGCTGACCCACGACATCAGGCTGCTCGAGGTCGAGCTCGACAAGCCGCTGCGCTTCTGGGCCGGCCAGTTCGTCGACCTGACCGTGCCGGACCGGGGCATCACCCGGTCCTTCTCTATGGCCAACCCGCCGAGCCGCCAGGACCGGCTGGGCTTCATCATCAAGAAATACCCGGACGGGGCGTTCTCGTCGCTGCTGGATGGCGGGCTCAGGCCCGGCGATCGGCTCGTTGCCAAGGGCCCCTACGGCACCTGCTTCCGGCGGGAGGAGCGGCCGGGCCCGATGGTCCTGATCGGCGGCGGGTCCGGCATGTCGCCGCTGTGGTCGATCCTCAACGACCATGCCGAGAGCGGCGAGGAGCGGCCGGTCCGGTTCTTCTACGGCGCCCGAACCCGGCGCGACCTGTTCCACTTGGCCGAATTCGCCGAGTTCGAGCGCCGGATCCCGGATTTCCGCTTCATCCCGGCGCTGTCGCATGCCGAGCCCGGGGACGAGTGGCCGGGCGAGACCGGCTTCGTCCACGAGGTCGTGGCCCGAACGCTGCGGGCCGAGGCGCTGCCGGGCGAGATCGACGCCTATACCTGCGGCCCGCCGCCGATGATCGATGCCGTGCTGCCGGTGCTGCAGATGGCCGGGGTCGAGCCCGAGCGGATCTACTTCGACAAGTTCACGCCAGCCGTCCGCTGACCCGCGGCCTGGCCCCCTGATCAGACAACGCCAGAAGGGAGGATACCGATGACCAACCTCGAACAGGCCGCAGCATCCGTGAAGTCGGGCGCGGCCGGCGCGGCGACCTTCGCCGGCTCCGACAGCCGGAAATACAACTATTTCGAGCCCCAGGGGCGGAAGGCGACCCACTATGAGGACGTCACCGTCGACGTCCAGCCCGACCCCAAGCGGTACCTGCTGCAGGACTGGATCATCTCCTTCCCCGACGGCACGCCCACCTATTCGGAGACCTGGACCGCGGCGAAGAGCAGCGACTGGCACAAATACCGGTCGGTGGACCAGGAGTGGGAGCGCACGCATTACCAGCGCCAATCCACCATCGTCGGCATGATCTCCAACGTGATCGACAATGCCCGGCGGTCGGGGGCGCCCCGGCGCATCGATCCGGCCTGGGTCAAGATCCTCCAGGACCATCTCGGCGCCTACAAGCATGCCGAATTCGGCCTGGGCACGTCGACGATGCACGCCCAGCGCTACGGCTACACTCAGATGATCAACAACGCGATCCTGACGGACGCCTCCTACAAGCTGCGCTTCGCCCAGGACCTGACGCTGTATCTCAGCGAGATCGGGCTCGACCTCGACAGCTTCGACGCCAGCGCCGGCAAGACCCACTGGCTGGAGGACCCGATCTGGCAGGACACCCGCCGGGCGGTCGAGACGATCGGCGGCGCCACCGACTATCTCGAGAAGTACTTCGCGGTGAACATCGTGTTCGAGCCGCTGGTGGCCGAGCTGTTCCGCAGCGGCTTCATCATGCAGCTGGCCGCCGCCCAGAACGATTTCGGCACGCCGGCCGTCGTCTCCGCGGCGGAGGGCGACTATGAGCGCAACCTGGCCAATGCGGTCGAGCTGTTCCACCTGCTGGCGAACGACCCGGCCCATGGCGACCACAACCGCCGGCTGTTCACCGAATGGTTCGACCGGCACGGCGCGCTGGCCGTCGCCGCGGCCCGGCAGCTGCAGCCGCTGTGGTCGCAGCCGCGGGTGAAGGCGGCGCAGTTCGCCGACGCCTTCGACCACGCTCGCAACCGGGCGAAGACGATCGTCACCGAGATCGGCCTCGACGCGCCGGCGCTGCTGTCGGCCTAAAGCGTCCCCGACGCCCCATCAGCCGCCGACCCAGGCGTCGGCCAAAGGAGACCAGCCATGACCCATGCGACCGCGAACATCTTCAAGTCCATGAAGGACATGCAGTTCGAGACCACGATCTCGCACCAGTGCGGCGTGACCATGAACGACAGCGTCGAGGCCCGCGTCATCGCCGATGTGATGGGCGAGAAGCCGGGCATCACCGTCACCTATCTGCCGGCGATGATCCGCATCGACGGCGAGGGCAAGATCGAGTTCAGGATGGGCGAGATCAGCGAGGCGCTGGGCCGCCCGATGACCCCGCATCTGTTCGAGATCTCCACCTCCACCCATTACGGGCGGATGGTGATGGTCGACGACGACACCGTCGTGCTGTTCGGCAACATGGATGACGCCTTGGCCTTCGAGTGAGGCGCCGGCCCGTCCGCATTTCGCCAGAGGACGGCGGCGCCGGCCGCAACGGCGCCGCCGCGAACCAGCCACAGGGAGCCAGCCATGTATCGCACCAAGGACGGCGACGAGATCTTCATCATCGACGGCCATGTCCATCTCTGGGACGGGCGGCCGGAGAATTGGAGGAATGTCCACGGCCAGCAGTTCATCGACTGCTTCTACGGCTATCACAGCTTCCTGCAGCCCAAGGACAAGCAGTGGGCGCGGGAGAAGTTCTACCATTACGGCGCCGAGACGATGCATGACGACCTGTTCGTCCGCGGCTATGACGACATGGCGATCTTCCAGCCGACCTATCTGAAGGACTTCTACGTCAACGGCTTCAACACGCTGGAGCAGAACGCCGTCCTGAAGGCGAAGTACCCCGACCGGTTCATCCTGAACGGCGCCTTCGACCCGCGCGACGGCGAGGCGGGGCTGGCCCAGCTGGAGCAGGACGTCGAGACCCACGGGATCAAGGGCGTCAAGCTCTACACCGCCGAATGGAAGGGCGACAGCAAGGGCTACAAGCTGTCCGACGCCGGCGCCCAGACATTCCTGGCGAAGGCGGAGGCGCTCGGCATCCGGAACATCCATGTCCACAAGGGGCCGACCATCCTGCCGCTGAACCGCGACGCCTTCGACGTCGCCGACATCGACGACGCGGCGACCAGCTTCCCGAATCTCAACTTCATCGTCGAGCATTGCGGCCTGCCGCGGCTGGACGATTTCTGCTGGATCGCCACGCAGGAGACCAATGTCTATGGCGGCCTGGCGGTGGCGCTGCCCTTCATCCGCAACCAGCCGCGCTACTTCGCCCATGTCATCTCGCAGCTGCTGATGTGGCTGGGCGAGGACAAGCTGCTCTATGGCAGCGACTACGGCATCTGGACGCCGGACTGGCTGGTCGAGGACTTCATGGCCTTCGAGATTCCGGAGGACCTGACCCAGGAGACCGGGGCGAAGCTGACCCTCCAGGCCAAGAAGAAGATCCTCGGCCTCAACGCGGCCCGGCTCTACGGCATCGATGTCGAGGCGCAGAAGGCGGTGCTGGCCGATGCCCGCCGTCCGGTCGCGGCGGAGTGACCGCCATGGCTGCGGGCCCCGACACGCCCCGGGTCCTGGAGGTCTGGGCCCGGCTGGACTCGGTGACGGATCCCGAGCTCGACGAGCCGGTGACCGAGCTCGGCTTCGTCACCGGTGTCGAGGTCGCGGGGGATGGCGGCGTCCATATCCGCTTCCGGCTGCCGACCTACTGGTGCGCCGCCAACTTCGCCTTCCTGATGGCGGACGACATGCGCCGCGCCGCGCTGTCGCTGCCCTGGGTGACGGCGGCGACGGTCGAGCTGGGCGAGCACATGTATGCCGAGGCGATCAACCACGGCATGGCCCGCGGCCTGGCCTTCCGCGACGCCTTCGGCGACGAGGCGGATGACGACCTGGAGGCGCTGCGCCGGACCTTCATCCTGAAGGCCTTCCAGCGCCGGCAGGAGGCGCTGCTGCGCCACCTGCTGGAGGCGGGGCGCCGGGATCCGGCGGCCCTCCGCGCGCTGGACGCCGGCGGCCTCCGCGGCCTTCCGGCCGATGCGCCGGGCCGGCGGCTGGTCGACCGCTACCTGGCCCTGCGCGATGCCCTCTTCGGCGCAAGCGGGTCCGCCTTCGTCGACACCGAAGGGGTCGCGGTCACGGCCGAGGCCTGGCCGGACCATCTCGCCGGGCTGCGGCGGGTCTGGATCAACACCGAGTTCAACGGTGCGCTGTGCCGGGGCCTGCTGGCCGCACGCTTCGATGAGGAGGCGCCGGCGCTCGACGGGGAGCCGACCCTGGCCGATTTCATCCGCCGGGCCCGGCGCGACATCTGCCTGCCACATCCAGCCTCGGAAAGGGGAGAGAATGCCCAAGATCATGTTGCATGATGACGAGGCCCGGCAGGCCCTCGGCCGCGGCGTCGCCAAGCTGGCGCGGGCGGTGCGCGGCACGCTGGGCCCGCGCGGCATGAATGCGATCATCGACCGGCCGATCGGCACCCCGATCGTCTCCCGCGACGGCGTCAGCATCGCCGCCGAGATCGAGCTGGAGGATCCGTTCGAGAATATGGGGGCGCAGGTCGTCCGCGAGGTGTCGAAGCAGACCAACGAGGTCGCGGGCGACGGCACCACCACCGCCACCGTCCTGGCCGACGCGCTGGTCCAGGACGGGCTGGACCGGCTGGCGGCGGGCGCGAACCCGGTCGAGCTGGTGCAGGGGCTGGACCTGGCGGTCGGCCGGGTCGTGGAGGCACTGCGGCACGCCGCCAGGCCGCTGGACGGCCAGGACCAGATCCGCTCCGTCGCCGTGATCGCGGCGAACGACCCGGTGACCGGGGGGCTGGTGGCCGAGGCGCTGGAGCGGGTCGGTCCGGACGGCATCGTCACCGTCGACTACGGCAGCACGGTCGAGACCCAGCTGGACGTGCTCGAGGGCATGGCCTTCGATCGCGGCTACCTGTCCCACCACATGGTCACCGATGTCGAGAAGATGCAGGTGGTGCTGGACCAGCCGCACATCCTGCTGACCGACCAGAAGCTGCAGACGGCGGAGGAGGTGGCGGGCCTGCTGGATCTCGTCGCCGGCAGCAACCGCCCGCTGCTGATCATCGCGGAGGAGGTCGCGCCGCCCTGCGTGGTCGCCCTGCTGGCCGCGCGCGACAGGGGCGGGCCGGTCGTCGCCGCCATCCACCCGCCGGAGTACGGCCATTGGCGCAAGGCGATGCTGGAGGACCTGGCCATCGTCACCGGCGGGCGGGTCATCGCCCGCGACCTCGGCGGGCGGATCGACCGGGCCGAGCTGCGCGACCTCGGCAGCGCGCGCCAGGTCAGGATCTCCGCCGGCCAGACCGTGGTCAGCGGCGGCGGCGGCGATCCGGGGATGATCGCGGCGCGCCGCCAGCAGGTGACCCGGCAGTGGGAGGCGGCGCCGGAGAATGTCGAGCGCGACAAGTTCCGCGAGCGGCTGGCGAAGCTATCCGGCGGCACGGCGGTGATCCTGGTCGGCGGTGCCACGCCGGTCGAGCAGAAGCGCCGCCTGCAGCTGGTGGAGGATGCCGTGAACGCCACCCGGGCGGCGATCGCCGAGGGCATCGTCCCCGGCGGCGGCACGGCGCTGCTGCGGGCGGCGCCGGCGCTGGACGACCTCGCGTCCCGCACCGATGGCGGCGTCCGCGAAGGGGTCCGGCTGCTGCAGCGCGCTTTGGCCAAGCCGCTGTTCCACATCGCCGGCAACAGCGGCGTGAACGGCGAGGCGGTCACGGCCCAGGTGGCGCGCGGGACCAACGGCGTGGGGTACGATGCCCGCAACGGCGCCTTCGTCGATTTGTTCGAGGCCGGCATCGTCGACCCGGTGCGCGTCAGCTGCAGCGCGGTCAGGAACGCGGCTTCCGTCGCCGGGCTGGTGCTCACCACCCACACCCTGATCGCGGATCGGCGGGACAGCGTCGATCCGACCGCCGGTCCGGCCCTCGGCGGCGGTGCCGAGCGGCTCGGCCGGGTGTGACAGGGGCGTGCCGGTGTCCGAAGGGCGGACGGACGTGGCGGCGGAATGGTGTATGATGATCGCCTGATAACGGTCGCGGGACGATCGGCCGAACCGATCGCCCGGACAAGACGGCCGGAAACCGGGAGCGACCGATGCCCAGACGCGACGAGACGCCGACCGGATTGGAGCGCACGGGCGTGACCGCGGCCTTCGTGACGGTGCCGTGCGAGGCGAACGACACGATGCTGGCCTGGGAGCGCTACCTGTCCGGCGATACCGACGCGACGGTGCCGGCGCAGAACTTCGTGGTCGCCTCCTGGCAGCGCAGCCTGCATTCCGGCGTCAATCCCGGCGGCCGGTCGGCGCCGCTGGCGGCGGGTGGCGACGCCATGGGCGAGCTTCGGCGCCGCCATGGCGATCTCGTCTCGGCGGCGGCGGGCCTGTTCAGCGATGCGGTCGACCTGCTCGCGGGCTCGGGCTCGATCATGCTGCTGACCAACCCCGACGGCGTGGTGCTGCAGGCCGTCGGCGACATGACGACGCTGGAGAAGGGCGAGAACATCAACCTGATGAGCGGTGGCAACTGGGGCGAGGGCGTCATCGGTACCAACGGCATCGGCACGGCGATCGCCACCGGCCGGCCGGCCCAGATCCACGCCGCCGAACATTTCTGCGAGGGCATCAAGGGCTGGACCTGCGCCGGGTCGCCGATCTTCGAGCCGGGCACCGGCGCGATCATGGGGGTGATCGACATCTCCGGCCCGCCCACCACCTATCAGCGCAACAATCTCGGCCTGGCCGTCGCCGCGGCGCGGCAGATCGAGATGGTGCTGACCGAGCGGTCGACGCGGGAGCGGATGCAGCTGCTCGAGACCTGCCTCCGGCGCCTGTCGTCCTCCGACGCCGCCGGCATCATCGTCATCGACCGGCATGGCCGGCTGGTGCAGACCACCGGCCGGGTGTCGCTGCCGATCCGGGTGGGGGAGCGGGTGCCGGGCCTCGACCGCAGCCTCGCGGTGGAGCGCTGGGCCGACCGGCTGCCGGAAAGCCTGCGGCCCGAATGGTTCAACCCGGTGATCGCCGACGGCCGCGCCATCGGCGCCCTGCTGGTGGTGCCGGACCGCCCGCGCCCCCGGGGGCGGACGGCGGGGCAGGGGTCTGAGGCGGACCCCGCCCGCAGCGCCTTCGCCCATATCATCGGCGACAGCCCGGCGATGGCCGCCGTCATCGACCGGGCGCGGCGGCTGGTCGGCAAGCGCGTGCCGGTGCTGGTCGAGGGCGAGACCGGCGTCGGCAAGGAGCTGTTCGCCCGCGCCATCCATGGCGAGGAGGGGGAGGCATCGCCCTTCATCGCCTTCAACTGCGCCGCCACGTCGAAGGAGCTGCTGGCCAGCGAGCTGTTCGGCCATGTGCGCGGCGCCTTCACCGGCGCGACCAGCGAGGGGCGGCCGGGCCGCTTCGAGCTGGCGGATGGCGGCACTCTCTGCCTCGACGAGGTTGGCGAGCTGCCGCTCGACCTGCAGCCGATGCTGCTGCGGGTGCTGGAGGAGGGGATCGTCTACCGCCTGGGCGACGCGCAGCCGCGGCGGGTCGATGTCCGCCTGTTGGCCCTGACCAACCGCAACCTGCGCGACGAGGTCGAGGCCGGCCGCTTCCGCCGCGACCTATATCACCGCATCAGCGTGACGCGCCTCCTGATCCCGCCTCTGCGCGAGCGCGGCGGCGACCTGGATCTGCTGGTTGGCCATTTCAACCACCGCCTGGCGGCCCGCCACCAGGTGCCGGAACGGGACTTCCCGTCCGATGTGCTGTCCCGCCTGCGCGGCCATGCCTGGCCGGGCAATGTGCGCGAGCTGCGCAACGTCGTCGAAAGCCTGCTGCTGATCTCGAATGGCGGCGCGGTGGCGCAGGAGGACCTGCCGCCGGAACTCGGCGGCGGCGGCGCCGAGGAACGCGACCTCTCGTCCGGCAAACCCGAGGATCTGTACGCGGCCGAACGCATGCTGATCGCCGAGGTTCTCCGGCGGCACCGTCACAACTTCGTGCAGGCCGCCCGGGCTCTCGGCATCTCGCGCAGCACGCTTTACCGGAAGGTGCACGGCTTCGGGCTGGACGCCGAAGGCTGAGGGCGCTTTTTGCCGATTGCGGGCCTGGACCATTAATCCCCGGGCCGTCCGCGCAGGGCCGCATGCGGCCATGTCCGCTTCTCGTCGCCGGATACGGTTTCCGGTCCCGGGAGCCTTCAAAGGCGCCGGGCCGGCGAGGAAGACCTGTTCACAGCCAGCTTGGCCAGAGTCCGGTTTGGAGAAGCTGCGCCGATGGCCGGAAATGGCGCGACCCGGACCGGGGAGCAGCCGGGGAGGTGTGAGACTGAAGGTCCTGAGGAAAGGGTTGGAACAATCGGAGACGCTCGGCATGCGATACTGAGCCACGCGACGGCCGGCCTGACCGAGAGCGTCTGCTCTACCGACCACTCGGCTCCCTTAGGCTTGGCGCCTGCGTGATCAGTGTAGGATCTGCTGCAGGAAGCGGCGTGTCCGCTCGTGGCGCGGTGCAGAGAAGAACGCGTCCGGCGGGTTTGACTCCACGATCCGGCCGCCATCCATGAAGATCACCCGGTCCGCCACCTGGCGGGCGAAGCCCATCTCGTGGGTGACGACCAGCATGGTCATGCCATCGCCCGCTAGCGCGATCATGGTGTCCAGCACCTCCCGCACCATCTCAGGGTCGAGGGCGGAGGTCGGCTCGTCGAACAGCATGATCCGCGGGCTCATGCATAGGCTGCGGGCGATGGCCACGCGCTGCTGCTGGCCGCCGGACAGCTGCCCCGGATACTTCTGCGCCTGGTCTGGGATGCGGACGCGTTCGAGGTAGTGCAGGGCACGCTCCGTCGCCTCGTGCCGCGACAGACCGGCAACCCAGATCGGCGCGAGGACACAGTTCTCCAGCACCGTCAGGTGCGGGAACAGGTTGAAGTGCTGGAACACCATGCCGGTCAGGCGCCGGATGGCATCCACCTGCTTCAGGTCGCGGCCCAGCTCGACGCCGTCGACCAGGATCTGGCCCTCCTGGTGCTCCTCCAGCCGGTTGATGCAGCGGATCAGGGTGGACTTGCCCGATCCGGACGGGCCGCAGATGACGATCCGCTCGCCGCGCCGGACCGACAGGTCGACGTCCTGCAGCACGTGGAACGCGCCGAACCATTTCTGGACGCCGGCCATCTCGACCACCGGCGGCTCGCGACGGGTCTTCGCGGATATGAGGACTCCTGTCAATGGCTGACCTTGGCGCGCCGCTCGAGGAAATCGGCGAAGCGGGCGAAACCGAAGGCGAGGGCGAAGTAGATCGCGCCGATGAAGAGGAAGGTCTCGGCGGCCGGCGACGGCCAGTCCGGATCGGCCAGCGCCGCCTTGCCGGAGCTGATCAGATCGAACAGGCCGACGACGAGGACCAGGCTGGTGTTCTTGATCATCACGATGATCGTGTTGGCCAGGGCCGGGATCACGATGCGCAGCGCCTGCGGCAGGATGATCAGCCGCTGGCGCTGCCAGTACGACAGGCCGAGCGCCTCCGCCGCCTCGGTCTGGCCCTTCGGGATCGCCTGCAGGCCGCCGCGCACCACCTCCGCCAGATAGGCGGCGGCGAAGATGGTCAGCGCCACCAGCGCCCGCACGAACTTGTCCGGCAGGAGGTAGTCCGGCAGGAACAGCGGCAGCATGATCGAGGCGACGAAGAGCAGGCTGAGCAGCGGCAGGCCGCGGATCGTCTCGATCGCCACGGTGCTGAGCAGCCGGACGGCCGGCATCCGCGACCGGCGCGCCAGGGCCAGCCCGATCGACAGCGGGAAGGCGATGCCGATCGCCACCACGGTCAGGATCAGCGTGACCGGCAGCCCGCCCCAGGACGAGGTCGGTACGGCGGCCAGGCCGAAGACGCCGCCCAGCATCAACGCGATCACCAGCACCAACGCTGCCGCCCAGGCCAGCAGCAGGCGCCGGCTCCACAGCCGCGGCCAGACCGAGGCGGCGAGCAGCGCCAGGATGACGACGCAGACCAGGAACGGCCGCCAGCGCTCATCCGGCGGATAGATGCCGAATAGGATCTGGCCGGACTTGGCGGCGACGAAGCCCCAGCAAGCCCCGGTCGCCGCCCGGCATGCTTCCGGATACAGCGGCGAGAACACGGCATCAGAGATGGCCCATCGGACCAGCCCGGGGACGAACCACAGCAGGATTGCGGCGAAGAGGGCGGTCAGGCCGGCATTCAGCGGCGTGCCGAGCAGCAGCCTGGCCCAGGTTGCGAGACGCGAGCGGCGCTTCGGCCGGGGCGCAGATTGGTCATCAAGGGTGGAGAGCATCGTGGTCATGTCTCAGCGCTCCACCAGCGCGATGCGGCGGTTGTACCAGTTCAGCAGCAGCGACAGGGTCAGGTTCACGGCGAGGTAGCCCGCCAAAATGATCGCCACGCCTTCCAGCGCGTGGCTCGACTTGTTGATCACCGTGCCCATGATGGCGAGGAAGTCGGGATAGCCGACGGCGATCGCGAGCGTGCTGTTCTTGACCACGTTGATGTACTGGCTGGTCAGGGGCGGCATGATGACCCGTTGCATCTGCGGGATGACGATCAGGCGCAGGATCTGGCCGCGCCGGAGGCCGAGCGCGCGGGCGGCCTCCCACTGGCCCTTGGGCACCGACAGGACGCCCGCCCGGACGATCTCGGCGACGAAGCCGGTGGTGTAGAGGGTGAGGCCGATCACCACGGTCGTCAGCTCCGGCGTCAGCTCGAACCCGCCGCGGTAGTTGCCGCGCTCGAAGCGGGGCCAGTCGACGGTGGCGGAGATGTCGGCCGCCAGCAGCACTGCGACCGTCAGCATCGCGGAGCCGAACAGCAGGGCCCGCCGCACCCGCGCCGGGACGCGGATGAAGGCAACCAGCACTGCCGAAACGGCGCCGGCCAAAGCCAGGGCGGCCGTGCCGGGGATCGCCAGCGACACGCCCGGCAGCATCAGGCCGCGCATCGACAGGTAGGTGCCGGGCGCCACGGTGAGCGCCGCGTCGACCGGGGGAAGCACCCGCCACCACAGCGAGTAGAGGAAGAACAGCAGCACGATCGGCGGCGTGTTGCGCGCCACCTCGACCCAGACCCGGCAGCTACCCGCCACCAGCGGGTTGGAGCTGAGCCGCCCGATCCCGACCATGAGGCCGAGCACCGTGGACAGCACCACGACCAGGATCGAGATAAAGACGCTATTGGCCAGCCCGACGACAATGGCCCAGATGTAGGGATCCTGGGACCGATAGCGCAGCAGGCTCTCGGAGATGACGAAGCGGGAGGGCAGCGACAGGAACTCGAAGCCGATCGGGATGCCGCGGGCCCGCAGGTTCGCCATCGTCGTCTGCACCACCAGCAGGACCAGCGCTCCGACGGTGCCGATCAGCAGGATCTGAACCAGGCGTGCCCGGTATCGTTGGTCCCTCAGCATGGCTCCTCGCGCGTCAGGATGGGTGCGGAATGGAAGGGGCCGGGCGACGCCGGCCCCGTGCCGGCCGGATCAATCCCAGGGGAACGGGAAGTTGACGCCGCCGTCGCGATACAGGGCGTTCATGCCGCGCGGCACCTTGAGCGGGCTGCTGGCGCCGAGGTTGCGGTCCCAGATCTCGGCATAGTTGCCGACTTGCTTGATCACGTTGTAGGCCCATTTGTCGTCGAGGCCGATGGCCTTGCCGAAGCCCGCCTCCCGTCCCAGGACGCGCGAAATCTCGGCGTCGCCCGAGGCCAGCTTCTCGTCGATGTTGGCCTGGGTGATGCCCTTGCTCTCAGCCCACAGCAAGGCGTTGATGGTCCAGCGGACGGCGTTGAAGAGCTGGTCGTCGCCATAGGCGATCGCGACACCATTGGGCTCAGTGCCCTCGCCCATGACGATGATGTCATGCTCATCGGGGTTCTTGGCGACGGTCGCGCGCTGCCCGGCCGCGGCGGTGCCGTCTGTGACATAGGAGTCGCAGCGGCCGGCGAAATAGGCGTCCCGCGCCTGGATCGTCGCGTCGAAATAGACCTTCTTCATCTCGATTCCGAACTCTTCCTCGGTCTCGAGCACGGCCTTCTCGGTCAGGCTGCCGCCACCCTGAAGGCACACGGTCAGGCCGTCGAGCTGCTTCTTGTCCGTGATGTCCAATGACTTGCGGACCAGCAGGCCGTCATTATCGTAGAGGGTGACGGCGACGAAGCGGATTGCGGTGTCCCGCGTATAGGTGATGGTCGAAGTCCGGGAGAGGATGTCGATCTCGCCCGTCTGCACAGCCGGCAGCCTCTGCGCGGCGTTGAGCGGCACGAACCGGATCTTCTCCCTGTCGCCGAGGATAGCGACCGCGAAGGCGCGGCAGATGTCGGTGTCGAAGCCGCGCCACACGCCCTGCTCGTCGGGGCGCGACAGCCCGGGGACTCCCTGGCTGCCGCTGCAGACCACATAGCCGCGGTCCTTGATCTTGTTCACCACGGTCTGCGCCGATGCGCCGTCCGTGCCGAGCGCCAGGGCGGCCGCCAGCCCCGCGGCCGCGGCGATCGCCAGACGTGACATCACGTGTTGCCTCCTCATGTTCTTCTCCTTGGTTCGCTGGTTTTGGCTATGCCGCCGTGGAGATCTCCGTGAAGAACCGGTCGAGATCGGCCGCCAGGTCGGCGACGTCCTCGAGGCCGATCGACAGCCGGATCAACTGCCCGTCCGGCAGCCAGGACAGGTCGGTGCGCCCCTTGCGCGGGTCGCTTGGCGCGACCAGGCTGTGGGCGCCGCCCCAGCTGGCGCCGATCTTGAACAGGCGCAGCGCACGGAAGGCGCGGTCGAGCGCGCCGGCATCGACCCGGCGGATCACAACCGAGAACACGCCGGCGGCGCCGCTGAAGTGGCGCCGCCAGATCTCGTGGCCGGGGTGGTCCGGCCGGGCCGGATGCAGGATCCGCAGCACCTCCGGCCGGTCGAGCAGCCGGTCGACGATGTCGAGCGCGCTGCGCCCGGAATGGCGCAAGCGCAGCGGCAGCGTCTTCAGGCCGCGGGCGCAGAGGAAGGCGTCGTCGGCGCCGACGCCGAGCCCGAGTTGGCGCGAAGCGTCCTTCAGGCGGCGGAACAGAGCCTCATCGCGCACTGCCGCCGATCCCATGATCAGGTCCGAATGGCCGCTGGCGTATTTCGACAGGGACTGGACCGAGATGTCGGCGCCATGAGCGAGGGGGCTGAACAGGATCGGCGTCGCCCAGGTGTTGTCGGCGGCGACCAAGGCGCCGGCCGCGTGGGCGGCGCCGACGATCGCCGGAACGTCCTGCACCTCGAAGGTGGCGGAGCCGGGCGATTCCACCCAGACCAGCCGGGTCCTCGGGTCGATCAGCCCAGCGATCCCCCCGCCGATCATCGGGTCGTAGAAGGTGGTGGTGATGCCGAGCGGCTGCAGCAGCCGGTCCGCCGCCGCCCGCGCCGGCCCGTACATGGATTCCGGCATCAGAATGCGGTCGCCCTGCGCGGCACAGGCCAGGCAGGCCAGGACGATGGCCGACTGCCCGGACGGCGTGACCAGTGCGCGGGCGGCGCCCTCCAGGGCGGCGATCTGGTCCTCGAGGCCCCGCGTCGTCGGGGTGCCGTAGAGCCCGTAGGAGTAGCCGTCATACAGCCGGTCGTGACGGCGCTCGAATGCCCCGACGCCGTCGAAGATTACGGTTGAGACGTGATGTACCGGGGGTACCAGGCTGTCGAACGCGGCAGAGGCCGGCGCCGGCGGATGCACGTGGCGGGTGTCGTTTCGCATGAGGCTCCCTTTCCGTGCTGGAGAGGTAAGCATGGCGACGAACTTGCCTTCCATGGCTGGAAGGGGTTCAAGTCATTCAAATATGATATGGGTCGGCCCATGAATCTCAGGGACCTGGAGATCTTCCACGCGGTGATGACGACCGGCGGTGCTGGCCGGGCCGCCGAGCTGCTGGGCACCTCGCAGCCGACCGTCAGCCGGGCCATCGCCGGGCTGGAGAAAAGCGCCGGCTTTCCGCTGTTCCAGCGCGTCCGCGGCAAGCTGGTCCCGACCCGCGAGGGCCAGTTGTTCTTCGCTGAGCTGTCGAAGAGCCTGGTCGGCCTCGACCGGCTGCGCCAGGTCGCATCCCGGATCCGCGAGGTCGGCGAAGGGTCGTTGCGGATCGCGACCCTGGCCGCCATGGGCCAGATCCTGGTGCCGCGGGCGGTGGCCCGGTTCGTGGACCAGCATCCGGGCGTCCGCGTGTCGCTACAGGTCCGCACCTCTTCGGTCGTCCGCGACCTGGTCGCCTCGGGCCAGGTTGACCTCGGCCTCGCGGCGGACGAGATCGACACCAGCGGCGTCCATGCCGGCATCTTCGCGTCGCCGCGCGCCGTCTGCATCCTGCCGTTGACCCACCCGTTGGCCCGGCGGAAGGCGATCGGGCCGACCGATCTGGACCGCGAGCAGCTGGTCGCGCTAGCCCCCGACGACACCGTCCGGAAGGCGATCGACCGCATTCTGGAGGCGGCCGGAGTGGAGCCGCGGATCGTGGTTGAGACACCGTTCTCGGCCACCGTCGCGGCACTGGTTGCCGAAGGGGCCGGGATCGGGCTGATGAACCCGTTCTCGATCGACGGGGATCTGCGGTCGCGCGTGGCGATCCTGCCATTTGAGCCGGCGGTGCATTTCCGGGCGCTGATCCTGCACCCGCCGGGAACCGCCGAATCCCGGCTGACGAGCGCGTTCCGGGCCGGTCTGTACACGGTTAGGAACAGCTTCGTGGCGCATTGACGTCGATGCGGCGGCCGCCCGGTCACCACCAGCCGATGGTGAGCGCAGCCAGCACGGCGTAGCGCGGGGGCTTCGCGATCGCGGCCAGCCCAGGTACGGAGCAAAGAGCCGGCCCAGGACGCCCGCCGCCAGGGCTACTCGGGACTGGTGCTACTGGCCTAAGTCCGTCGACGAAGAAAGCGTATCCGGACCGTCAGGGGACTCGGCATAGTTCCCAAGCTGCGGAGGAAGCGGGACAAGGTTGTTCGATCGGCGGGCCAGGTCGGATCACTAATAGACGCCGGGCATGAAACTCATAGAAGCACGATAGTTTCAACGTGTTCCCAAAAGCATCATCATTTGATCACGAGTTGCAGCTCTGCGTCCCTCGGGAACTGGAAACGACTTCCACCGCGAGCCTGCACGATGAAACAGATCACCTTCAGCATTTGCGGGGGATGCTCCCGCAGGCGGGCGGACATGCGAGTCGCACGAGAACATGCATCATGGGGAGGGAAACGGGAATTCCGCACGGAAGCTCCCGGCGCATCACGGCAATTGTGGCGTTTGCTGCTGGCGCTCAGCAGCGAGCGCCGTTTTCGGTCTCTCATTGGTGCCCTCGTATGCGCTCTCGTGGTCACTATCTCCGCCGTCGCCTATGGTCAGATCGAGCTCAACGCCTGGAACGGCTCATTCTACGATGCCATCGCCCGGCGGGACTTCACGGCTTTGCAGGATTCGATCGCCATGTTTTTCGCGATCGCCGGAGCACTTCTCCTGCTGATTGTCGCGCAGACCTGGCTGCAGGAGATGATCAAGGTCAGGCTGCGCGAGTGGTTGACGCATGATCTCCTGGACGGCTGGCTCGCTCCGAAACGACCTCATCTCCTCGCCCAGGTCGGCGAAGCTGGTGTCCATCCCGATCAGTACATACAAGCCGATGCGAGACAATTCGCCGAGTTGTCAACGACGCTTGGCTGCGGTCTTTTGCAATCGGTATTGCTGATGATCACCTTCGCCGGGCTGTTGTGGGCCCTTTCGGATCAGTTCGTCTTTGAGCTGGATGGTGGAAAGCCGTTCAGCGTTCCTGGTTACATGGTCTGGTGTGCATTGATCTACGCAGTTGCCGGATCCTGGCTGGCCTGGCTCATCGGACGTCCGCTTATCCGGCTGAATGCCGAGCGTCAGAACCAGGAAGCGGAACTCCGCTCCGCATTGGCCCGTATTCACGGATCTGCGGAGGCGATCGCCCGTCTTGGCACGGAGCCGGGCGAGCGCGGGGCCGCGGGGGATGTTTTCGCCTCGGTGACGGAACTGAGCCGCCAGCTGGCAAACGGGGTTGCCCGGCTGACCTGGGTCACATCGGGCTATGGCTGGCTCGGTCTTATCGTGCCGGTGATCGCGGCGCTGCCGGCCTATGCTTCCGGCAACCTCTCGCTGGGCGGGTTGATGATGGTGATCGGAGCCTTCAACCAGGTGCAGAACGCGCTCCGCTGGTTCGTTGACAACGTCGACAAGATCGCCGACTGGCGCGCCAGGCTGCAACGCGTGGCGAGCTTCCGGGAAAGCCTCCTTGCTCTCTCCACAGATCCACAGGACGAGATTCTGATCAGCATCGAACGTCGGAACGGTCGCGTGTCAGACCCACGATCAGCTGCCGCGCGACAGGCGGCGTAACCGGTCCCGGAATTTGTCAGGCGCCGATCCGGCTTGCCAACGATTGCCTTCAGACCTGTTCCTCCGAGGCCGAGCCCTGCAGCACCAGTGGTTTCTCGCCCAGCCATTGCACCCGCATGGCCTCGCGCACCAGCACGCCGATGGCGGGAGAGTGCGGGCGTCCGCGGACGGTGACGAGGGAGACGTCGCGCCAGAACTCCGGCTCGATGCATTTGCGCCCGACGACGCCGGGATAGTTGATCGAATATTCCGGGATGAACCCGAAACCCAGCCCGGCGGCGATCATCGCCAGGACCCAGTCATCGCGTTCACTGCTGTAGATCATGGGGGTGCGGACGTTCTGGGACAGGAAGACGGAGCTTGCGTATTCGTAGATTTCGCAGTTCCTGCGATTGACGTAGTTCTCACCGTCCAGGTCGTGGACGCGGATGGCATTGCGGTCGGCAAGCCGGTGGTTGCCCGCAATCGCGATCATGAAGAATTCCCGGAACAGCTCGATATAGTGGAGCCGGTCATTCGGCTCGTCGCCCGGCAAGCAATAGATCGCCGCCTCCAGCTCGCCAGCCAGCAGCTTTTCCTCGAGCAACCGGGCGCTCGCATCGACCATCACGAGCTCGACGGCCGGATGCCGCTTCCGCACCGCCTCGATCAGGCCGAGGACGATCGTCGGCGCGATCGTGCACATGATGCCGAGGCGAAGCTGGAGCTTCCTGCCGGTGACCAGCTCGAGTGCGGTCTTCTTCGCCGCCTGGGTCTGGTCGTACACCTGCTGCAGATAGGGTTGCATCATGCGGCCGAGCTCGGACAGATGGGTGTTCGCGCGCTCACGGTGGAACAGCAGTCCGCCGAGCTCCTCCTCCAGCAGCTTGATCGCGCGCGTCAAGGATGGCTGCGCGACGTGGCAGGTCTCGGCCGCCCGCGTGAAGTTCAGCAGATCGCAGACGGCCAGGAAATAGCGGATCTGATGCATCTCCATGGCAAATCCCCCTGTGTGCCGGTCCGTACTTCTTTTCGGTGCAGGGGCGGATTGGGATACTTCGCGGTCGTCCGGCCCGGCCCATGACACGGCTCGATGGCAGAATGATCGTACCGTATCACCCGGCCGGTCGGCCTACCCGCAAAAGCGGTATCCCGTTCGGGGGCTCAGAACGCGTTCCAGTCGAAGCTCCGCGCCATGCGCACGAAGGTCGACACCGCCGGGGAGTGCGGCCGCCCGGCAACGGTGGCGATGGCGATCCGCCGGATCACCTCCGGGTTGACCAGCGTCCGCGACGGCAGGTTCGGCAGCATCGGCATGTATTCGGGAACGAAGGAGATGCCGAAGCCGGCCATGATCATGCTCTGGATCCAGTCTTCCCGCGTGCTTTCGTATCGCTCCTGCAGCTCGACGCCCAGCTCGGCCAGGGTCGCGTCGAAGAAGTCGATGAACTCGCAGTTCAACCGGGTCAGATACGGCTCCTGGTGAACGTCGGAAAACGCCACCATGTTGAGCGCCTCGAAGCGGTGGCCGGGGGGAAAGGCCACGATGAACCGTTCCTGGTACAGCGGCAGCATTCTCAGCCGGTCAGGCAGGGTCGGCTGCTCGGACAGGATCGTCAGATCCAGCTCGCCCGTGAGCAGCATCTCCGACAGTTCGCGCGGTGTGGAGTCGGTCACCCTCAGGTCGATCGCCGGCTGTTCCCGCTGCAGCTTCTGCAGGAGGCCGATCAACCGCGTCGGTCCGATGGTGCACATCACCCCGAGATTGAGGACGGCCCGCTCGAGCTGGACATAGCCCTGAGCCTGTGCTTTGGCCGCGGCCGCCTGGGCCACGACCGTCTCGAAATGCGGCTGCATCAGGCGGCCAAGATCGGTCAGGTGGGTGCGATGCCGCTCGCGGTGGAAGAGAGGCCCTCCGAGCTCCTCCTCCAGCTTCTGGATGGCCCTCGTCAGTGACGGCTGCGCGACATTGCATTGCTCCGCCGCACGCGTGAAGTTCAGCGTCTCGCACATCGCGAGGAAGTAGCGGATCTGATGCATCTCCATGGGATCCGGTCCTCGACGGTGATGAGCGGGGTCGCGTCGGAGCCGGGTCAGGATCGGCTGGACGGGATCCAGCGGGAGAGGAGATGGTCGAGGGAGAGTGGCCCCGGACCCCGGATCGCGATCACCAGCAGCAGGAAGAGCCAGTAGAAGTGCTCGACGTTGTCGTAGGCCGGGTTGGTCGCCCCGAGCACGAACTGGATGACCAGGCTCATGCCGATCAGGGGCAGCGCCGCGAGCCGTGTCGCCAGCCCTACGACCAGCAGCACAGGCATGGCGAGCTCGAAGGTGGTTCCCATGAGCGCCGCGACCGAGGTGGGCAGCAGCGGCACCCGATACTCCTCCTGGAACAGGAAGAGGGTGGCGTCCCAGTCCTGGATCTTGGTCAGGCCCGAATTGAAGAACACGCGCGCGATCCAGAGCCGGATGGCGAGCTGCAGCACGGGCGTGGCCCAGGCTTCGATCAGGTCGACTGTGCGCCTGATGGTCCCTGCCGCCTGTGCGGCGAAGGCGATGCCGGGGGCCGGAATGGTCACGATCATGAGTTCCTCTTTCGAGTGGGGTGAAACGAGAAGCCGCAGAAGGTGCCGCGCGACAGGTGGGCCGCGAGCGCCGCCTGCAGATCGAACCCGGGATCGGCTGCTGCGCCGGCCGCCGCCGCCACGTCGAGCGGCATGCCGGTTCGGACCATCCTCAGGAGCGCGAAGTCGCCGTCGGCGAGCGGTGCCATCTCCACGGCGCCGCCGCAGCGCAGAACCAGCACCGCCCCGGCGGCCGGCTGGCCCGTCGCCGGTTCCTCGCCCCAGAGGGCCAGCAGCGGGTGCGCCGAGGCGACGAGGCGGACGGAGGGGTGGAGCCGAAAGACGATGTCGCCGCTGCGCCCGGCCGCGACGGCGGCCAGGCGGCTTGGCGACAAGGGGGGAGTCTCCGCGGCGAAGCACGCTTCGGCACGCGCCCATTCCAGCCGGGCGAGATCCGGAAGCGAGGGATCGACATCGGCCCAGGCCGCGGCCGAGATGAAGGCCGCAAAGCTCTCGCCATAGGCCAGGAGTTGCGGCTGCCGCGGCGGTGACGCCTCGATATAGGCCCGGGCAAGAACGGCAAACCGTTGCTCTGCAAGCCGCCGGGCCGTGACCGGAAAGGCCGCGCGCAGGGCCTCGGTCAGCGAAGCGAGCAGGTTGTGACGGTGCACCGCGAGCCGGCGGGCGGCCGGCACGCGGTCACTGACGATGGCGGCGCAGGCGGCGTCGGGAGTCCCCTGCAGCACTGCACTGCGGAAGGCGGTCTGCAGCTCATGCAGCATGGCACGCCGCCCGCTTGCCGCGAGCCATATCGAGCAGTCGGTCAGCCTTCTCCGCCTCTGCCAGCAGGACCGGCAGCTCGGGCACCGCCGTATCCCACTCGACCAGGACCGGCAGCGGCCCGGTCCGCTCCAGGGCCACCTGGAGCAGCCGCCAGACCAGCGCATCGACCGGGGAGCCGTGGTCGTCGATCAGCAGCCGCTCCTCATCGAAGCGCGCGACGGTATGCCCGGCCACATGGATCTCCTCGACCGCCTCCCAGGGCATGCCGTCAAGATAGTCGCCGGCATCGAAGCCGGTGTTGCAGGCCGAGACGTGGATGTTGTTGACGTCGAGCAGCAGCCCGCAGCCGGTGCGCTGCACGATGGCCCGCAGGAACTCCCATTCCGCCATCGTCGATGTCGTGAAGGCGATGTAGCTGGACGGGTTCTCGACCAGGATGCGGCGCCCAAAGGCCTCCTGCGCCTGGTCGATGTTGCGGCAGATCACGGCCAGCGCCTCGTCGGTAAAAGGCAGCGGCAGCAGGTCGTTCAGGAACACGCCGCCGGTGACGCTCCAGGCGACATGCTCGGAGACGAGGCCTGGGGCGAAGCGGTCGTAGAATCCGCGCAGGGCCCGGAGATGCCGGCGATCCAGGCCGTCGGCGGAGCCGAGCGACAGGCCGACGCCGTGGCAGCTCAACGGGAAGTCCCGGCGGATCCGCTCCAGCGCGGCGAGCCGCGGGCCGCCGGCCGAGAGATAGTTCTCGCTGTGGACCTCGATCCAACCCGTGACGGGCGGCTGGCGCAGGAAATCCACCACGTGGCGGTGGCGGAGGCCGATACCCGCGCGGGCGGGTATCGGCGCCGCCGCCGCATTCGCACCAGGGGAGGGGGAGCGCATGCGGTTCGACCTCCGGCTCGGGGCCCGTTCGGGTCAGCTCTTCTTGTTCGGATTCACGCCCTGGAACGGCTTCAGCTGGCCACCGAGATCGGCGCAATGGCCGGCCCCGATTGCCCGCCATTCGCCGCCGTCATAGTCGACCTTCGACTGGCCGGCGCAGGAATGGGTCCCGACTTCGTTGGCACAGCTGTTCTGGCCGGCGAGAGAGATGCCGTAGCACTTCTCCAGATCGGCCGCATGCGCCGGGTTCGGCGCCGCGATCGCCGCCAAGGCGACCGCGCCGAACAGGGCGGTGGCGATGTTCAGGGCGGCTGTCTTGCTGGTCATCTGTCGTCTCCTGTCGATGGCGCCTGATCGGCGCGGGAACAGGATCACGCTAATTCGTTGATCCAAATCGATAAAATGCCGTGTCCTTATGGGTTCGATAGTCGTCGGCTATGAACCGCCGCGGCGCCCGGAAACGAAAACGGCGGCCATCTGGCCGCCGTCTCCCGGACACCGTCTCAAGTGGGCTCAGGAACCAGAGCTGCCCGCCCCAGCCGCCGCGACGGCCGGCGCGTCTGCAGGACCGGTTGACATGCTCTCGGGCCGGCCCGGGCTTCGCTTCCGGGTTGCTCCCCGTCCACGCCAGAATTCCGGGATGTCGCGGCGGAATCGGCGCATCACCAGATTGGCGAGAAGACCGGTCCATCCGGTCTGGTGCGCGGCGCCGAGGCCCTGGCCGGTGTCGGCATGGAAATACTCATGGAACAGCAGCAGATCCTGCCAGTGCGGATCGCCATGGAACGGCGGCTGGCCTGCCATGGCCGGCCGCGGCTGCCCGTCGCTCCGCGGGCGATAGAGATCGACGAGGCGGTCCGCGATCAGCGTCGCGATCTCCTTCAGCGTGAGGTGGCGATCGCCGAGGCAGGGGACCGGAACCGTGTATCCGTCGCCGAGGAAACGGTGGAACTTCTCCAGCGCCTGGATCAGCGAATAATTCACCGGCAGCCAGATCGGGCCACGCCAGTTCGAATTGCCGCCGAACAGGCCGGAATTGGACTCGCCCGGGACGTATTCGATGATCGCCTGGCCGATCCCCGGCAGCGTGCCGAGGTCACGCTGCTCCGCATGGATACGACTGACGCTGCGGACGCCATAGGGCGACAGGAACTCGTCCTCCTTCAGCAGATGCTCGAGGATCCGCGGCAGCATCGCATGGTCGACGATGGCGAGCAGGTGCTCGCCGCGGTCGTTCTCCCAATCCGGGCAGGCGCAGATGGACTGGCCGCGGAAGACGCCGCCCTTGTGGTGATGCAGCATGGCGCGGAAGCGCGGGACGTTGGCGAGGAGCCGCCGGTCGATCACCTCGGTCGCGAAGAGCGGGATCAGGCCGACCATCGAATAGACGTCGATGCGGTGCGCGCGCCCGTCCGGATCGATGATGAGGTCCTTGAAGAACCCGGCGTCCTCATCCCAGAGCGGCACGCCCATGCCGGCATGGCCGCCGATCGCGTTGGCGATGGCCAGAAACTGCTGATAGGTCTGGATCGCGATGTGCTCGTAATCCGGATCCTCGGCGGCCAGTTCCAGCGCCATCACGGTCATGTTCAGGGCGAACATTGCCATCCAGCCGGTCGCGTCCGCCTGCTTGAGCCGGAAACCCGCGGGCAGCGGGCGGGAGCGGTCGAACACGGAGATGTTGTCGAGCCCGAGGAATCCGCCCTCGAAGACGTTGTGGCCGTCGCCGTCCTTCCGGTTGATCCACCAGGCGTAGTAGAGCAGCAGCTTGTGGAAGACGCGGTGCAGGAAATGCAGGTCGCCGGCGCCGCGCTGCACCCGTTCCGCCCGGAACACCTTCAGCGCCGCGGCGGCGTGGAGCGGCGGGTTGACGTCGTCGAAGGTCCATTCATAGGCCGGGATCTGGCCGTTGGGATGGAGGTAGGTCTCCTTCAGCAGGATCTCGACCTGATCCTTGGCGAAGTCGACATCGACCAGCGCGAGCGCGCCGCAGTGGTAGGCGAGGTCCCAGGCGGCGAACCAGGGGTATTCCCACTTGTCCGGCATCGAGATGATGTCGCCGGCCTTGAAGTGCTTCCATTTGCTGTTTCGGCCGCGGAGCCGGCCGGAGGGCGGGGCGATCTGGTCGCCCTTCAGCCAGCGTTCGACGTCGAAATGGAAGAACTGCTTGGACCAGATCATGCCGGCGAGGGCCTGGCGCAGGATGCGCTGCTCCTCGCCGCCGGCGTCGGGGAGCAAACCGGTGAAGAACGCGTCCGCTTCGGCGCGGCGTTCGGCGAACACGGCCCCGCCGCGGGCGAACGGCGCGTCCAGCGCTGTGCCGGAAAGCACCAGCTCGATCGTGGCGCTGTCCTGTGCCGCGACCTTGAGCCGGGACCATGCTGCGAATTTGGTGCCTTGCCGGTCGGGGTTGACCGCTGGTTCCTCGCCCTGGATGACCCGGCGATGGAAGGCGTCCTTCACATGGGGCGAAGGGTTCGGCTGGCCCCACAGTCGCTCGGTGTTGGACTCGTTCTCGGTGAACAGAGGCTCCGCCGGATCGCGGCCATAGAGGTGATAGTGACCGAGGGCAGGGTGCTCGGCCTCGACCGCCCAAGCAGCGCCATCCGATGGGGTGTCGAGGCGGAGGACCGGCCGGTCGCCGCTGTCGCCCCAGGACCAGGTGTTCCGGAACCAGAGCGTCGGCAGCAGATGCAGCACCGCCGCATCCGGGCCGCGATTATGCGCCGTGATCCGGATATGGATCTCGTCCGGGCCGGCCTTGGCGTAGGCCACCTCGATATCCCAGTAGCGGCCATCGCCGAACACGCCGGTGTCCATCAGCCCGAGCGGCGGGTCGCCCCGGCCGCGGCGGCGGGTCTCCTCGACCAGATGGCCGTAGGGGTATTCGGCCTGGGGATATTTGTAGAGATAGCGCAGCCAGCTGTGGGATGGCGTCGCGTCGAGGTAGAAGTAATACTCCTTCACATCCTCGCCGTGGTTGCCCTGGTTGCCGGTCAGGCCGAAGGCGCGCTCCTTCAGGATCGGATCACGCCCGTTCCACAGGGCCAGCCCGAAGCACAGGAACTGCCGGTCGTCGCTCAGACCGGCCAGGCCGTCCTCGCTCCAGCGATAGGCGCGCGACCGCGCCTGATCGTGGTCGAAATGCTCCCAGGCCTCGCCATAGGGGCTGTAATCCTCGCGCACCGTGCCCCAGGCGCGTTCCGACAGATAGGGACCCCATCGGCGCCAATCCTCGGCGCCGCTGCGCTGGGCCTCGAGCCTCTTCTGTTCGGCGTTCAAGCTGGGCATGACGGCATTCTCCTCTGACGGAAGGGATCAAGGCCGGCCGGGCGCGGCCGCCATCCGGCGCAGGCGCCACCAGGCTTCGAGGGTGCAGGCGACCGACCAGGCCTGGGCCGGGCATCCGGCGGGCCGATGCGGCGCGGCGCCGTCGAAGATCTCGCTGACATGGCCGAGGGCGGCATCGGCGAGGTGGTCGCGGACCGGCGCCAGGCGGGCGAGCGCAGCGGCGGCGTCGCCATGCACCCGGTGCTCGGCCAGGGCGTAATGTCCCAGCAGCCAGGCCCAGACCGGCCCCTGGTGATAGCCGCCGTCGCGCGCCCAGACGTCGCCGCCATAGGCCGGATGGAACGCCGGATCCTCCGGCGAGAGCGATCGGAGGCCATAGGAGGTCAGGAGGCTCTGGCCGCACAGTGCCACGACCGCGGCCTGCCGGTCCGGATCCAGCGGGCTGTGCGGCAGGCTGACGGCCAGGATCTGGTTCGGCCGGACAGTGGCGTCGTCTCCGGCCGGGCCGTCGATCACGTCATAGAGGCCGCCCTTCACCGGGTCGACGAAACGCTGGAAGCCGCGCCGGACCTGTGCGGCGAGATCGGCGTAGCCCTCGGGCGACTGTCCCAGCATGGCCGCAAAATCCGCCATGATGCGCAGCGCATTGTACCAGAGAGCGTTGATCTCCACCGGCTTGCCGATGCGCGGCGTGACCACCCAGTCGCCGACCTTGGCATCCATCCAGGTCAGCTGCACCCCAGGCTCCCCGGCCCGAAGCAGCCCGTCCGCCGGGTCGACGCCGATGCCGTAGCGGGTGCCGACGCGGTGCCATTCGACCATCTGCGCCAGCACCGGGAAGACGGCGGCAAGCGCGACCGTGTCGCCGGTCGCCTCGACATAGGCGCGCCAGGCCTCGAAGAACCAGAGCGCGGCATCGGCGGTGTTGTAGTCCGGTACCTGGCCGTCGCCAGGGAACACGTTGGGCAGCATGCCCCGGTCGACGAAGCGGGCGAAGGTGCCGAGGATCCGCCGCGCCAGCTCCGGCCGGCCAGTGGCCAGTGCCAGGCCCGGCAGCGCGATCATCGTGTCGCGGCCCCAGTCGCCGAACCAGGGATAGCCGGCGATGACCGACACGCCGTCCGGCACCTCGGGCAGCGGGCGGGAGAAGAGGAAGCCGTCGGCAGAGAGAGCCAACTGCGCGATCCAGTCCGGCAGTTCGTCGGGGCCGAGCTGGGCGGTGGCCGCGGCCAGCACCTCGCCGTCATGCCGATGGCGCCGCTCCAGCGCGGCGTCGAGATCGACGGACGGGTCCGGATGCAGGCTGCCGACCACGCCGACCCAGCGGCCCGGCACCAGCGCCAGCGAGGCTAGCCCGACAGCGAGATGGTTGTCGCGATCGAACAGGCCGCGCTCGCGTTCCGCCGGCAGGTCGAAATTCTCGATCCAGGCGCGGTCGAGGGCGATGTCGCCGCCGGACGCCGCCAGGGTCAGCGCGAAACGGCCGGCATCGACGACGAGAGCGCTGTGGTGGAGCTCCAACTGCGGATCGAACTGCCCGACCGCGGTCTGGCCGTGATGGTCGCGGCCATTGGCCAACAGCCGGACCCGCAGCTGCATGTCAGGCGCCGGCATCGGGTCCGGCAGCAGGCGCCAGGCGGCATAGGTCGTGTCGGCGCCGGGCTCCATCCAGATGCGATGCTCGATCCGGCTGCGGCCGACGGCATAGATCCAGGTCGGGACGGTGCCGTCGAGATCGAAGGATTCGATCTCGACATGGCCGGCCGGCACGACGGCGCCGCCGGCCCAGCGATTGGTGAACAGCGGTGTTTCGCGGCCGCCCTGGACCAGCGTGGCGTCGGCCTTGGCGAAGACCAGCACCCGGCCCAGCGGCGGATCGACCGGCGCGATCAGCAGCCCGTGATAGCGGCGGGTCAGGCTGCCGGCGATGGTGCCGGCAGCATAGGCGCCGCGGCCGTTGCTGAGCCACCATTCGCGCCGTTCCGCCTCGCGAAGGTCGCCGCAGACGGCCGGGCCGAAACGGATGAAATCCGGTCCCTTCGAGGTGCCGCGGACCCGTTCGGCGGACGGCTTCATCGCGGTCTTCGCCATGTCCATCAAATCCTCCCTGCGGCCCGAGGGCCGATATTGGGGTCAGTGTCCCGGAAGTCCGACGCCAATGCGAATGCCAATGGTCTATCGGCCCGATATCCGGCAGGCATCGCGGGGCCCGATCAGCTCCGCTCCTCGCCGGTGATCAGCCGGGTGCTGCGCCGGAAGGTCAGGTAGGCCCAGAACCAGTCGAGCGCGACGGCAATGCGATTGCGCATCCCGGCCAGGAAGGCGATGTGGACCGCGCCCCAGAGCCACCAGGCGATCGGGCCGCTCAGCCGCAGCCACCGGAAATCCGCGACCGCAGCGCGCCGGCCGATGGTGGCAAGGCTGCCGAGGTGGCGGTAGCGGAAGGCGGCCGGCGCCGGCCGGCCCTCCAGCTGCGATCGGATCAGCCGCGCGACATAGGTCCCGGCCTGCTTGGCCGCGGGGGCGAGGCCGGGGACCGGCTTGCCATCCCAGCCCTCCGACCAGGCGGTGTCGCCGATCGCGAAGACGTTCGGCACGCCGGGCACGGACAGGTCCGGCCCGACCTTGATCCGCCCGGCCCGGTCGCACTCCGCCCCCAGCCACTTGGCTGCCGGGGACGCCATGACCCCGGCAGCCCAGAACACCGTACGGGCGGCGATCCTCTGGCCGCCAACGATCACGCCGGTCTCGTCGATCGCCTCCACCGCGCTGTCCAGCAGCAGCTCCACGCCAAGCGCTTCGAGCGCCCGGGCGGCCGCCGCGGACAAGGACGCCGGGAAGGTCGGGAGCACGCGTGGCCCCGACTGGATCAGCAGCACGCGGGCGAGGGCCGGCTCGATCGTGCGGAATTCGCGTTTCATGCCGTGATGCGCCAGCTCTGCGATCGCGCCGGCGAGCTCGACGCCCGTGGGGCCACCGCCCACCACGGCAAAGGTCATCAGCTCCAGCCGCTCAGTCGCGTCGCTCGTCCCTTCGGCCCGCTCGAAGGCCAACAGGAGGCGGCGCCGGATGTCGGTCGCATCCTCGATCTTCTTCAGGCCCGGGGCGGTCGGCTCCCATTCGTCATGGCCGAAATAGGCGTGACGGGCTCCGGTGGCGAGGATGAGATAGTCGTACGGGACCGTCTGCTCGCCGATCAGCACGGCCTGGTTCGCCGCATCCACGCCGGTGACGCGGCCGAGCAGGATGCGGGCGTTCGCCTGGTCGCGGAACATGCCGCGGATCGGGGTGGCGATATCGGCCGGCGACAGTCCTGCGGTCGCCACCTGGTACAGCAGCGGCTGGAACAGATGGTAGTTGTGCCGGTCGATCAGCGTCACCCGGCACGGCGCGTGGCGCAGCGCCCGCGTCGCCGCCACGCCGCCGAAGCCGGCGCCGACGACCACCACATGGGGCTGGGCGGCGAAGGCCGAGAACGGCAGGTCCGCCGTCGACGGGAAGCGGCGCTGCAGCCAGTGCCGGGCCAGCGCATCGAGCGACAGCAGGCCGGGGCCGCGCAGCACGATCAGGCCGAGCAGCGCCATCCAATAGAGATGGTCGACATGGTGCTGGTAGGTCAGCTCGATCACCAGCGTCAGGCCGATCAGCGCCAGCGCCGCCGGGCGCGTGGCCAGGCCGAGCACGATCAGGGCCGAGCAGCCGAGCTCCGCCGCCGTGCTCAAAGTGGCGGCGAGGACCGGCGGCAGGATCGGAACGGCGTATTCCGTCTGGAACAGGAAGATGGTGCTGCCGAAGTCGCTGATCTTGACCAGGCCGGAGGCGAAGAAGACCGAGGCGATCCAATAACGCAGAAACAGCTTATAGACCGGGCCGGCGAAGCGCGTGACCGCTGCGAAGCCGCGGGCGACGGGACGCGCGAACGGAACGGCCGTGTCCTCGATGCCGCGGGCGATGCGGCGGTCCAGCGAGATCGGCCCGGCCCCCATCACCGCATACCAGCCGAACAGCACGGCTTGGTGCAGGTTCGAATCCAGCGGCAGATAGGCGTATTGCACCACCAGCGCCAGGATCAGCATCGGGATCGCGGCGAAGCGCGTGGCCAGCCCGAGCGCAAGCAGCACCGGCCCGGCCAGCTCGATCGTGACGCCGAGCCATGCCGCCAGCACCGGGTTCATCCAGGACACCGGATATTCGTGGGTGGCGAGATACAGCGCCGCGTTCCAGTCCGACACCTTGACGATGCCGGAGACCCAGAAGCTCTGGGCAAGCCAGAGCCGGATCAGCAGATCCAGCGCCGGGGCGGCGCCGATCTCGCCGATCCGAATGGTGTCGCGCCACAGGGCGAGTGTTCGGCCGAAATGCGCCATGGCCCTGCTGCGCCGCGGCGCCGTGATCGAGAGGCTGGTCATGGAGGTCCGTCCTGTCCCGAGTTCCGGTGAGAGGGGGCGGCGCGCCTACGGCTCCGTCAGCAGCAGGGCGTGGCCGTCAGGGTCGCGGATCATGAATTCCCGGCGTGTGCCCGCAGCTTCATCCGGGATGGCGGCAATGCCGGAGGACACGAGCGTGCTCGCCTGCCGCAGCGCGTCGGCGGCAGCGGCGACATCGGCCGTGACCAGCCCGACCTGCTCGTGCCAGAGGTCGTTGGCGCGCGTGTCGGCCGGCGCCGGGCGCCCGTCGGAGGGGGCGAGATATTCCAGGAACTCGATGCCAGGCCCGGACGCAGCGCGCAGGGTCGTGATCCGGAGATGGGCGCCGACGACGTTGTTCAGATGCTCCTGCTCGGGGCCGTAATTCTCGCTCTCGCCGGCGACCTGAAGCCCGAGCCGGTCGCGGTACAGCGCCAGGCTGGCCGCGGTGTCGCCGACCACGATCGCGGTGTGGTCGATGCCGAGGAACAGGTGCTGCTTCGCCTGCCATCGCGGCTGTCCCTTGCCGGGCGGGAATTGCAGGATCTCCAGCGGATTGCCGTCCGGGTCCTTGAAGTAGAAGGCACGGATGCCGGCCGCCTTCGGGTTCCACGACGGCAGCGTCTGCGGCTCGGTCGAGGCATATCGGACCTTGTTCTGCCGCAGCAGGGCATAGGCCCGGTCCATGTCCGAGACGATGATCGCGATGTGCTGGAACCAGCGGTCGTTGCTGCGGGAATCGGCGGGGATCGGCCGGCCGGGCGGGGTGAGGTACTGGATCAGCTCCACCGCCTCGTCGCCGAGCGTCAGCCGGGCGACGCGCAGCCGGGCGCCGGACACGCCGGTCAGGCGCTCCCATTCCGGCCCCGCCACCTCCTGGTCGGAGACGACCGCGAAGGTCAGGACACCGGTGTAGAAGGCGAGGGCGCGATCCATGTCGCCGACGGTGATGCCGACCGCATCCACCGCCTTGACCAGCTGCGCCGATGCAACGGGGCCATAGGCGAGGATTCCCGCGACGATGGCAGCGGCGAGAAGGCGGCCGGCGCGGATCATGGCGTCCGCTCGTCGCTGCGGCCGGCGAGGTGATCGCCGAGGCGCAGGCCCCAGGCATAGATGGTGAGCGCCGGATTGACCCGGCTCGATCGCGGCAGGACGCTGCCATCGGCGACATACAGCCCGGACATGCCGTGCACCCGGCCATGTGGATCGACGACGCTGCGGCGCGGGTCGAGGCCGGTGACCATGCTGCCCAGGGCATGCGCCGTCCCGGCGATGCCGAGATAGCGGTCGGCGGTCGCCATCCCCGCCGCGTGCAGTCGGCGCGAGAAGGCGCGCACGACGTTCAGGTGCTCATCATGGGCCGGCGCCAGCCTCCTGATGTCGTAGTCGAGAGTCGGCATCTGCTCGCCGCCGCCCGAGACCACCCGGTTCTCGGGGCTCGAACCGTCCTCGGTGGTGACGAAGAAGCCGATGGTGCGGGCGCCGATCGCGTTGTTGACGAATTGCGGCACGGCCCCGGGCAGCTGCGTCGCCAGGATCTCGCCGTCCATCCAGCCGAGGCACTGGACGGTGCTGTGCGGGAAGTCGTCGTTGAACAGGATCGCGGTCTTGCGCAGCACGTCACGATGGCTGAAGGGCGACACGGCGAGCAGCGCGGTGTTGGCGTGGATCTTGATGTTGGCCCCGACCAGGGGGGCGGAGGGCAGATTGCCGAGGCCGGTGGCGGCGATGTGGTCCTGCAGGATGCGAGGCGAGGTCAGAGCCCCGGCCGCCAGGACGACGGTCCCGGCTTCGTAGCTGGTGCCGTCGGCGCAGACCACGCCCGCCACCCGGTGCGGATCGGAATGCAAGAGGCCGACCACCTTCTTCTTGGTCAGGAGCGTGAAGTTCGGCGCGTCGGCGATCGGCCCGAGCAGGTTGATCTCGGCGTCGGATTTGTAGCCGGCGACCGAGGCGAAACCGTCGAAATGCTTGGCTTCGGTCTCGTCCCCCAGGATCTCGGGCTTGAGCCCCAGCGGCAGCGGTGCCGGCCGCCAGCGGCCGTCGGCGTCCACCACCTTGTCCAGCACCGCCTGGATGCCCGGCTCATTGGGGAAGCGGTTGACGTGCAGCAGGGCCTCGGCCTGGTCGTAATAGGGGGCGAATTCCTCGTAGCCGAAGGGCCAGGACAGGCATTGATGGTCGTGGTCGGCCGTGAATTCGTGGGGATCGAAGCGCAGCAGGGCGGCGCCGTACCATTTCGTCTTGCCGCCGACATTGTGGTACTCGCCGGGCACGAAGATGCCGCCGCGGCCGTCGCGCCAGGGCTCGCGGTTCTTGAACCGGCTCTGGGCGAAGACCTGGGCCACGTCGAGCGTGCTGCCGTCGCGGGGCAGGCGATGGCCCTTTTCCAGCAGGAGGACACGCTTGCCGGCCAGGACCAGCTTGTGGGCGACGGCCGAGCCGCCGGCGCCGGAGCCGGCGATGATGACGTCGTAGCGCTCAGGCATGGGCGACCTCCCGGACAGGCGGCTGGTAGCCGCAATGGATGCAGCGGTGATGGGGGGAATGGTCGAGTTTGGCGCAGGCCACCGGCCGGTCGCGCCGCAGCAGGCGATAAGCCTCGACCGCGAGCAGCATGCCGAGCGGCGGGGCCAGGTAGTAGATCCAGAGATGGGTCCAAGGCCCGCCGGCCAGGGCGGAGGAGGTGGTCCGCGCCGGGTTGAGGCTCATGCCGGACAGAGGTGCCTCGACGGTGATGTAGAGGGCGATCAGGGTGCCGGCGAACAGCCCGGTCAGGCGCATCACGCGCGGTGTCCCGGTCGCGGTGAGCACAAGCAGCATCAGGCCGAAGGCCATCGCCGCCTCGGCCAGGAAGGCCGCCAGCGGCCCGGCTGGCCCAGGCGTGGTGGCGATCGCCGAGATCGGTGGGCCGCGGAAGGCAGAGCCGAGCAGGGCTGAGACCAGAAACGTTCCCGTCGTCCCCCCGATGAACTGTGCCGCGACGTAGAAGGCGGCATCCCAGGGTGCAACCTTGCCGAGGCGCAGCCAGATCAGAGTCATCGCCGGGTTCAGATGGGCGCCGGAGCGCCGCCCCCAGGGGGAATAGACCAGGGCGATCGCGGTCAGGCCCATCGCGATCCCCATCAGCGCGCGCCGCAGCAGCGGGGAGGGCAGGGCCTGGTGGAGCGGCGAGGCCGGATGCTCCAGCAGGGTGGCGACCAGGCCCGCCGAGACCATGAAGGCACCGAGCCCGGCCGCCTCCATCACGTATTCCGGCCAGTGCGCCCGCAGCATCCGGATCGCCGCGACCATCTCACCCTCCCGAGGCGAATTCCGGATAGAGCGTCATGCCGCCATCGACGAACAGCGTCGTGCCGTTGACGTAGTCCGAGGCGTCGGAGGCCAGCCAGACCGCTGCCCGGGCGATGTCCTCCGGCTCGCCGATCCGCTTGTAGGGGATCAGCTCGAGCAGGGAGGCCAGCGCCTCCGGCGTCTCCCAGGCCGGCCGGTTGATCGGGGTGCGGACCGCGCCGGGCGCTATGCTGTTCACGCGGATGCGGTGCGGCGCGACCTCCTGGGCCAGGCTCTTCATCAGCATCGCCACGCCCCCCTTCGACGCCGCGTAGTTGACATGCCCGGCCCAGGGAATGACCTCATGCACCGAGCTCATGCAGATGATCTTGCCGGCCGCGCGCGAGACGCTTGGGACGACGCCGCGGCGCTTGAATTCGCGGACCGCTTCGCGGGCACAGAGGAACTGGCCGGTCAGGTTGACGCCGATCACCGTGTTCCACTGCGCCAGCGTCATCGTCTCGAATGGCGCGTCGCGCTGCAGGCCGGCGTTATTCACCAGGATGTCGACGGTGCCGAGGACGCGGACCATGGCCTCGAACATCTCCAGGACGTCGTCCTCCTGCGAGACATCGGCCCGCAGGGCGACGGCGCGGCTGCCACCCTCGCGGATCGTTCGGGCGACCTCCTCTGCCTCGGCCTCGCCGGCGACATAGTTGACGATCACATCGGCACCGGCCCCGCCGAGCGCGAGCGCCACAGCCTTGCCGATGCCGGAATTGGCGCCTGTCACCAGCGCCTTCTGCCCGGCGAGCGGCTTCAGAGTCATCATGTCGATGGCTGAAGCGGGGGGCGACCGGTCGATCATCACTGTCATCACGATCTTCTCCCGATGGGAAGGCAGGTCGCCGCGGGCCACCGGCAGCCTTCTGCCGGCACGGACTGGCTGCACGCCTCTGCCGTTGGAGGATTCCCGCCGCGAAGTCGTGTCAGCGCGGCGGAATTCTTTGCCAGATTGGTAGCGCCGGCGGGATCTCGTCCGGAAATGCCGGCTGTCTTTGGATTTGATGCTCGCCTTCTATGGTCGTGAGTGGCTTAGCTGGCTGCGGTCATTGAGGCGCGCTATGCCGCCAGGCCTGTTCGATTCTAGGCGCGAGCCGCGAACGGTGTCCCCGCCCGCCAGGCGAAATAGCTCTCGCCATACTGGCTCGACGGGCTGGTCTCGTTGCCGAAGGCGTCTCGGAAGGGATTGAGGATCGTCCGCCCGCGATGGGTGAAGCAGTCGGCCACTGCGTGCACGCCATGGCTTTCCGCCACGGCCTCGTTGATCATTCCGCGCACGAGCGCGAACGCGTCGGCGAACGACAGCCCAGGCCACTCGTCGATGCTCGCCGCGTGCAACTTGGGCTCACGGTCGGGTTGCCAGGCGCCGAGCACGTTCCACCGCAATCCGGCTTCGTCCGGCAGCTCGCCGAGCGGAGCGGGCTGCACCCGGATTTCGAGCCGGTTCTCGTACCGTCCGCTCAGGATGAATCCGGTCTCTCGCAGCGGAACGACCACCAACCCCAGCCTCAGGAAATCGGTCGGTCGGAGGGGTTGACTGGTACGGATCTGCTGCTCCAGCGCTGCAAGCGCACCTTCGAGAAATCGCTCTGTCCGGGCTTCGAGTGGACGATGCTGTCCCCGCCAGGCGAGGATGCGTGCCGTGCTCAAGGGCCGAGCCAGATCCGCCAAACCGCGGTTGGCCGCCCCCTCCGGTCTGCAATGGTCCGGCGGCGTTCCCGGCGGACTGTCGCCGATCGACGCACCCATGGACATCCTCCCAGGATCGGTTTCACGGTTTCGAATGTCGCCTCGCGCACGAGGTCGTGCAGACCTGAGCGAAGCGGCTCCGGGACGGCGATACCGCGCCGCCCCGGTCCAGGCTTATCCGCACCGACAAATTCGAAACCAAGCCGGCTCAGACCCGTCAGCGCTTGTCCTGCGGGCAAGTCGGGCCCTGCGGGTCCTTCGACTGGAGTTCGCACGGACCGTGCTGGGACTTGATGCCCGTGAGGGCATGGGCAGAGCCGGCAGCGCCGACACCCAGCGCGAGCAGGGTGGCAAGCGCGACGGGGCGAGCAATCTTCAGGATGGACATCGAGCTCTCCTTTGGATGACAGATCCGGAGCCGTTCCTCGAACGGCATCGCCAGATCGGAGTTGCGGATTGGGAAGGCAATTGGTACAGCGAGGATATCCTCTCGCATTCGAGGCTTCAGTTCTCCGATTGAATGATCGTTGTGCTCTGATTATTTAACGGACCAGAGCTCTGCCGAAGATGTTTGCGTTGTTGGGTGCGCTCTTCGTGAGGTTTTTGTATCACCAGCGAAATGGTACTTGGAAATGCCAACCATCTCTGGTTTCGATGCTCGTCGTCTATGATGGATCGAATCAGATGTTCAGCCGGCTTTGTCGGGGCGACAACGACGTGGCTGCGCTGAATCAGTGCGGCTTGGGGGTCCGCTTCTGGCGCACGCTCGGAACGTCTCCTATCGAGAGCGTTCGCCGAGACCAAATGAACTGAAAGTGCCAGCTGCAGGCAGTCCGCTGGACGTCCACTTCGGGAGACGACTGAGCAATGTCCGGATATGGCGCCCTTCGGCCTCCCATAGCTCGATGATGTCGGGACCTATCCCAAGGCGCCGGACGGAAATCGGGCGGCGACACCGATCTCGCGGCCGATGGCGCGTGCCGGCTCAGCATACGGTGTTGGGAGCCACCGCAGGCCGGCTGTGGGCGCTCGCCGCAGCGCCGGAGAGCGGTCACCGCCGGCCGCTAATGCGACATCAGAACCGGCATCGAGACATTGTGGAGCAGATCCTGGCTCACGCCGCCGAACAGGCGCTCAAACAACGGGGAATGACCGTAGGCGCCGGCAACGATGAGGTCCGCCCCCTGCCGGTCCAGGCAGGAGAATAGGGCATCCAGCAGCGAATTTTCGCCCGTATCCGGCCAAGTGAATAGCTCGGCCTCGATACCGTGCTGGCGAAGATGGTCCGCCATCAGGCCTAGTGCCGATTCCATCTGGTCGGCAGGCGGCGCAAACTCGAACAGTGTCACCCTTTCGGCACGCGACAAGAGCGGCAATGCGTCATGAGTAGCGCGGGTCGCCTCGCGGCTCGCATTCCAGGCGAGAACGATGTTCCGGCCCACGGACTGTGGTTGCCAGTCCGGCGGGAGCACGATGAGGGGCACCCCCGCCGACAGCAGGACATCCTGAGGAACTGCGGGCAAAACGGCTTCCAGGTTGGTCTCATGGCGCTGGGTGGCGATGGCCAGATCGGCGAAATGAGCATAGAGCGCCTTCCAGCTGCCGGCGGAGCGATCAGCGGCCCAGAACTCGCCAGCGACATGGGCGCTGTTCCGTCGGGCGTGGAACAGGTCCTGGAGGCCTGTCGCCTGATCCTTCCATCGCCCCTCGAACGCCGCCGGCGTGCTAACGTCGACGCCGAGCAATCTTGCCCCGTGTTCCTGGGCGAGGGATACCGCGAGGTCCAGCCGCGCCGGGGTGTCGCTCGTCGCATCGAGGAACACCAGGATGTCCTTGTAAGGCATCGGGCCTCCTTGGCCGGCCAGTGCCGGCACCTGTCTCGAGGCATGCGCCTATTGGCCGAGAGCGCACGAAATCGCACTCCAGGGTTAATATATGGCAATGGCCTCGAGTGCCTTCATCTGGGGCCGTTGGATGTCCGCTTCCGGGACGCCCAGGTGAGGTCCGGTTCTGGCGCTTCCGGAAGCCCCGGCGACGAGGCGATGTCGGCCACTCATTTCCTCCTTCCGCACGTTTGTTCTCATCCGCGCCTCATGGCAGCGGTTGCGTGGGACATTTGTACTTGTCGTCGGACACCTTGTCGGACCAGTGAGCCCAAAACTGCCCCGAGGTCCGGTGGAGGCCGGCTGGTCAGCTTGCCGCGGCGCCCCATATCCTTTGAAGGAGCCTGGAGCGTGAGAGCGTCGTGCATGGCCTGGCTCGCGGCGGTCCTCGCCGCTGGTTTGACCGCCGCTGACCGCCCCGCGGCGGCGGAAGGCGACGCTGTTGGCGCCGCGCCCGCCCGGATGGCCGTATCGGTCGCCATCGACGGGGCGATCGGCCCGGCCTCAGTCCGTTATGTGCATGAAGCGCTGGAGGAGGCGGCGGACCGGCGGGCGGAGGTGGTGATCCTGCGCCTCGACACGCCGGGCGGACTCGCCACCTCGATGCGCGAGATCATTGCCGAGATACTGGCCTCGCCGGTGCCGGTCGTCGGCTTCGTGGGTCCGCCCGGCGCCCATGCCGCCAGCGCTGGCACCTACATCCTCTATGCCACGCATGTGGCAGCGATGGCGCCGGGCACCAATCTCGGCGCCGCGACCCCTGTGCAAATCGGCGGCACGCCGCCCGGTCTGCCCGGCCCGGCGGGCGACAAGGATCCGGAGGACCGCGACAAAGAGGCCGCGCCTTCGAGCGATGCCATGACCGCAAAGGTGACCAACGATGCGGTCGCCTTCATTCGCAGCCTGGCCGAACTGCGCGGCCGCAACGCAGACTGGGCGGAGAAGGCGGTGCGCGAGGCGGCCAGCCTGTCGGCCAGCGCCGCGCTCGCGGCCGGGGTGGTAGACTTGGTCGCCCGTGATACTCACGACCTTCTGGACCGGATCGACGGCCGCAGTGTGACGCTGCCGGACGGCACCACGCGGCCGCTGGCGACCCACGGGCTCGCGGTCGAGCCGATCGAGCCCGGCTGGCTGATCCGGCTGCTGTCGGTCATCACCAACCCCAACGTCGCCGTTATCCTGATGCTGATCGGCATCTACGGGCTGATCTTCGAATTCAGCAGCCCCGGCGCGATCGCGCCTGGCGTCATCGGCGGGCTGTGCCTGCTCCTCGGCTTCTATGCTCTTGGCATGCTGCCGATCGACTATGCCGGCCTGGCGCTGATGCTGCTCGGCGTCGCCTTCCTGGTGGTGGAGGCGTTCAACCCGACCGTGATCCTCGGCATCGGTGGGGTCGTCGCCTTCATCCTGGGCGCCGCGATGCTGCTGAAGATCGAGGGGCCTGGCTACAGCCTGTCCTGGCCGGTCATCGGCTTGGCAGCGGCGATGACCGCAGGACTGATCCTGGTCGTCGGCCGACAGGTGTGGCGTGCCCGTGGCCGGCCGGCGAGGGTCGGGCAGCGGTCGATGCAGGGGCTGCCGGCCCGGGTGCTCGACTGGGAAGGGGAGAGCGGCCACGTCTTCGCCCGCGGCGAGCGCTGGCAGGCCCGGGGCCGGCTCGGGCTGGTCCCCGGAGAGACGGTCGAGGTTGCCGATGTACAGGAGCTGACGCTCCTGGTCCGGCGCCCGAAGGACCGCAGCGAAGGAGAGGCGCGATGACGATCCTCGACAACATGGCCTACGTCCTGCTCCTGATCCTGGCCGTGCTGTTCCTCGCCGCCGCGATCCGCATCCTGCGTGAATACCAGCGCGGCGTGATCTTCACCCTCGGTCGCTTCACCGGGGTGAAGGGGCCGGGCCTGATCCTTCTGATACCCGTCGTGCAGCAGATGGTGCGGGTCGATCTGCGCGTGGTGGTCCAGGATGTGCCGACCCAGGACGTGATCTCGCGCGACAATGTCTCGGTCAAGGTCAACGCCGTGCTCTACTTCCGCATCGTCGACCCGGAGCGGGCGATCATCGCGGTAGAAGACTTCATGTCGGCCACCAGCCAGCTGGCGCAGACCACACTGCGATCGGTGTTGGGCAAGCACGATCTCGATGAGATGCTGGCCGAGCGCGACCGGCTGAACGCCGACATCCAGGAAATCCTCGACCAGCAGACCGATGCCTGGGGCATCAAGGTCACGAATGTCGAGATCAAGCATGTCGATCTCAACGACAGCATGATCCGGGCGATCGCCAAGCAGGCGGAGGCGGAACGGCTGCGCCGAGCAAAGGTGATCAATGCCGAAGGCGAGCAGCAGGCCGCGGAGAAGCTGGTTGAGGCTGGCCGGGCGCTGGCCCGCGAGCCACAGGCGATGCAGCTGCGCTATTTCGCGGCGCTGCACGATATCGCGGGCGAGCGATCCTCGACCGTGGTTTTCCCGCTGCCGATGGATCTGCTCGGCCATTTCGCCCGCCGACCGGACGGGAAAGGCGAGGATGATACGACTTCGGATATTGTGCGCCGCTGAATGGGAATACGGGAAACACCACTAACTACCTGATGATCTGTTAATAACTCCTGAAAGCCTCATCGCAAATAATCTTATAGGTGTCCGCGTCGAACCGAGTGGGATGACGTCCGGATACCGGTGCCAAGTATAATGGCGGCTTGTGGCCGCCTGAATCCGCGCAAGGCCCGGAAAAGGGCGGGTCCTGCCGCCGCGGGCGACGTCCGGTAACGGGGCGGCGGCATGATGTCTCCTTATGGCGCGCTCCGACCGGTGTCAAGTCGGCGAGCCTGTCGACCGTCTGGCGCTGTTGAAGCTTGACCGCTCTACGGGCGGGGCGCACCCCTAGTTTTGTGGCGTCGTCGATCAAGGGCCTTCAGCACTTGTTCTATGGCTGGATCATTTAGTTGCCGCGTCGCTGTTCGGCTCGCCCAGTTTGGTGGCGAGATTCTCCGCCATGTCTTGAACGTTCCTGGGGCTGGTACTGGCGCAAGTCCTTCTTTCAGCACGCCTTCCGTGGTGTAAACATCCATCAGGACCGACGGATTCCCGAAATATGGGCCAGACTTCGTCATCAGGCCGATGCGGACAACGCGGGCACAAGTCTCGCCCCAAGTCGTTCGACGGATCCAGAATCCTGGTCCGCCGTTAGCGACGTACATTTCAAAGATGTTCTGGATATTACCTTCAGGCGGACTGCTGTCGTTCATCCATTAGCCTCCAAATTTGCTTGGACATCCATTCTATGCTGGCGTCGATTGCCGACTGCAAGGGGTCCCAGCCGGTAGTATGTGCGTTCCAGGAGCCAAGTTCGACGGCCGAATGGGGCGACCTCGATTGGCCCGCCCGCGCTGGCCCAAGGCGGCCGAAACCTGCCGATTTAAACGAAGTCCGGTATCGGTGCGGCCTCGCAATGCCCGTATATGGCGCGGTCCTGCCTGATTACCGCGACAAGATCCAGGTCGATCGAGGCCAATCTGACGATGCGGCTCGTATTCGGGGAGTTGGCTGCCTCCTAAGGGCTCAACTGCTCTTCGGGAGGGGAGCTTGCGAGTGCGTGCTCATAGGCCGGGTCAGCATCGTCTGACAGACGGTCCAGAAATGCCTCGATGATGTCCTTCAACCCCTGATCCTCGACCAGTTGCAGGACGGAATCGGGACCAACCCAGCGGGCCTCGCGTTCCTGACATTCGCGCCACGTCTCCGCTTGCCGTTTCACCAGGAGCGCAAAAACCTGCACTTCGCAGGGGGCCGCGATGCTGTCGTCGTCCAGCCACTTGTCATAGACGAAGCTGCCGATCGGCTTCTGCGACACGGTGCCTCGAACGCCAGCCTCCTCCAAGGCCTCCTGCGCCGCTGATTTCGCGGGCTTCTTGCCCCTGATCTTCCAGCCCTTCGGGATGATCCAGCGTCGCGTCCTGCGCGTCGTGACCAGAAGGATTTCGACCGACCCGTCCGCCCGGAAGCGATATGGAAGGGCACCGTATTGGAGGCGAGGCGCCTTCTTCTCTTTCGTCATGATTCCCTTGGCCCTTGCGCCAGCCCGACACGCATCGGACAGGACCCTCGGCGCGAAAAACTCTCATCTCGATGGATTAAGGCAATCTCAAGCGACACGAATTGGTTCCCTCTATCTGCACAGCAATCCGTCTGCAATCGCGGGACGCCCCCGATGTCGATCAAATCCTGACCGTCCGTCGCCATACCAATCCCGGCGTGAGCTCGATCCGTGCCGGGGCCGCCCGGGCGACCCGGCTTCCCGATGCCAGATCGACGGCGTGTCGGGCGATGTCGTCGACCGGATGGTCGAAGGTGGTCAGCTGGTACGACATCCAGCCCGCCTGCATCACATTGTCGAAGCCGATCACCGACACGTCCTCCGGCACCCGCAGCCCGAACTCCTGCCGCGCCGCGTCGATCAGGCCGAAGGCGGTGACGTCGTTGACGCAGAACACCGCGTCGGGTCGCTCCGCCGCCGTGAACAGCCGGTGCGCGGCGCCGACGCCGTTGCCGTAGCCGGTCATCTGGCCCAGCCGGACCACCGCCGGATCGAGGCCGACCGCGCGGGCCGCGTCGATGAACGCATCTGCCCGGGCCGACAGGCTGGGGGTGCCGAGCTGGGTCGTGACCACGGCCGGGCGGCGGCATCCGGCACGGAGGAAGAGGTTCAGCGCCTGGCGTGCCGCCCCGGCATTGTCGAGCAGGATGTTGTCCGGCCCGACGATCCGGTCGTCGCGGCTGATCAGGATCAGCCGCTGCCCGTTGTCGAGGCATTCGCGCACGATCGACTGGGCCGGCGTGCCCGACATCACGATCGTGGCGTCGGCTCGATAGTTGAGGGCGCGGCGCAGCGTCGTGGCGATATCGTCCGACGGCCCGCCGACGCACAGCAGCACCGCCACCTTGCCGGCCACCTGCAGCCGTTCGGTGATCGCCCGGGTCAGCCGCGACGGCTGCGCCGCGTCGATATCCGCCACCACCAGGCAGACGATCCCGGTCTCCTGCCGCGACACGCCGCGGGCCAGGTGGTTGACGTGGTAGCCCAGAGCCTCGGCCGCGGCCAGGACGCGGTGCCGCGTCTCCTCCGACACGCTGGCGCCGGGGGTGAAGGTGCGGGACACGGCGGAGCGCGACACGCCGGCCAGCTCGGCCACTGCGCGGGCACCGACGAAGCGCCGGGAGGCGAGATCCTCCGCGGGAGTGTCCGGTGGCGTGCTGTCGGGGCCGGGCATGCCGGTCTGCTCCTTCATTCGACAACCTGATGATAAGTTGTTTGCAACTAGGTGCAAGCAGATCTGTGCGAGTGGGATTCGAGGGGCAGATGCGGGCTGTCACGGATCGCCGACGGCAAGCATCTCCGCTCGACACAATTTTGTCATTGACGAGGTGGGATCGATCGAACAGCATTTGCACACGGTTGCAATAAGAATCTGGGGAGGATGACGATGCCCATGACATCGAAGACGGCTGCCCTGTCCTGCGCGGCGATCGCGCTGGTCGCCGGCATGGCGCTGCGCTCCGCGCCCGCCCGGGCCGAAGGCTCGGTCGTGGTCTATTGCGGCGTGAACGAGGAATGGTGCCGGGCCGCGGTCAGCGCCTTCCAGGAGAAGACCGGCATCCATGTCGACATGACGCGGCAGAGCGCCGGCGAGATCTTCGCCCGACTGCGGGCCGAGAAGGACAATCCGCGCGGCGACATCTGGTACGGCGGCACCGGCGATCCGCATCTGCAGGCGGCCGCCGACGGGCTGACCGAGCCCTACAAGTCGCCGCTGGTCGGCCAGCTGCGGGACTGGGCGCAGGAGCAGGCGAAGCGCTCCGGCGACCGCACGGTCGGCCTGTATCTCGGCGTGCTCGGCTTCGGCTACAACGAGCAGGAGCTGAAGGACCGGAACCTGGCCGCCCCGGCGTGCTGGTCCGATCTGCTGAAGCCCGAGTTCGAGGGCGAGGTCCAGATGGCCGACCCGAACTCCTCCGGCACCGCCTGGACCATGCTGGCGACCATCGTGCAGCTGATGGGCGAGGACAAGGCGTTCGAGTACCTCGTCGGCCTGAACAAGAACATCGACCAGTACACCAGCGCCGGTGCGGCGCCCGCCCAGGCCGTGGGCCGCGGCGAGACCATCGTCGGCATCGCCTTCCAGCACGACCTGATCAACGCGGCCAAGCAGTCGCCGGCGGTGAAGGTGGTCTCGCCCTGCGAGGGCACCGGCTACGAGATCGGGTCGATGAGCCTGATCAAGGGCGCCCGCCACATGGACGAGGCCAAGAAGTTCTACGACTGGGCGCTGACGCCCGAGGCGCAGGCCATTGCCGCCAAGAACGGCAGCTTCCAGGTGCCGTCGAACACAGCCTCCGCGATCCCGCCGGAATCGCCGGACACCAGCAACATCAAGCTGATCCACTACGATTTCGAGAAATACGGCTCCTCCGCCGAGCGGACGCGGCTGCTGTCGCGCTGGACCAAGGACGTGAAGAGCGGCGGCTGACGTGGCAGCGACGGGATTGAGGAAAGGGGCGGCCACGGCGCGGCTTTCGGGCGCGCGGCTGTGCCTGCTGCTCGGCTGGGCGTCGGTCCTGGTGCTGCCCTGGTATGGCATCGAGGGCGGGCTGCTCCGGGCCCTGACCGAGGGCGGGGCGCCGGCGGTGGTCGGGGCCGCCCGTGGCAGCCCCTGGCTGTCCGGCCTGCTGCTGCCGCTGCTGCTGGCCAGCCTGGCCGAGCTGCGGCGGCAGCCGCGCCTGTTGGCCTGGGCCGGCGCCGCCGGTATCGCCTGGGCCCTGTTGCAGGGCTTCGCCATCGACCGCCAGGGCTGGGCGATCGTCGATCTCGGCAGCCTGTCGGGCTGGGCCGCGGCGCAGCCGGCGCTCGGCTGGGGCGCCCTCGGCTACCTCGTGGCGATGGCGCTGCTGGCCGCGCATGGCCTGGCCCGCCAGGGCTGGTGCAAGGGCGATGCCTTCACCGTCGGCGCGCTGGTCGTCGTCTGCGGCTCGATCCTGATCTTCGTCGGCTACCCCGTGCTGTGCGTCCTGCTGTCGGCGTTCAAGGACAATGACGGGCAGGTCGACCTGCCGATGTTCGCCGACAAGCTGACCGATTCCTCGATCTGGGGCCTGGCCTGCCTGTCCGGCGGGCGCAGCTGCGGCGTGGCCTGGAACTCGCTGGCCCAGGCCACGCTGGTCGGGGTGCTCAGCACGCTGCTGGGCCTCGCCTTCGCGCTGGTGGCCCAGCGCACCCGCTTCCCGTTCCCGCGCCTGTTCAAGGTGCTGGCGGTGCTGCCGGTGATCACGCCCCCCTTCGTCATCGGCCTGGCGCTGATCCTGCTGTTCGGCCGCGCCGGCATGGTCACGACTTTGCTCAACGACTGGTTCGGCCTGCCGCGCAGCCGCTGGCTGTACGGCATGCCGGGCCTGACCATCGCCCAGCTGCTGGCCTTCACCCCGATCTCCTACCTGGTGCTGCTGGGCGTGCTGCAGGGCGTCAGCCCGAGCATGGAGGAGGCGTCGCAGACCCTGCGCAGCGGCCCGTGGCGCACCTTCCGCCACGTCACCTGGCCACTGATCCGGCCGGGCCTGGCCAACGCCTTCCTGATCGCCTTCATCGAAAGCCTGGCCGATTTCGGCAACCCGATGATGATCGGCGGCAATTTCCGCGTGCTGTCGACCAGCGTCTACTTCGCCGTGGTCGGCGCGGCGCAGGACCAGGGCCAGGCCGCGGTGCTGGCGATCGTGCTGCTGAGCTTCAGCCTGTCCGCCTTCCTGCTGCAGCGGTTGTGGATCGGGCGGAAAAGCTACGTCACCGTCGCCGGCAAGGGCGATTCCGGTCTGCCCGGCCCGCTGCCCGCGCCGCTGCGCATCCTGTGCTACACCGTGGTGCTGCCCTGGATCGTGCTCACGGTCGCGGTCTACGGCATCATCATGGTCGGCGGCTTCGTCAGCGCCATCGGCAGCGACAACACCCTGACGCTGAAGCACTTCCTGACCGCCTTCGCCATCGGCGACAGCGACCATGGCTGGTACCTGGCAGGGTCCGCCTGGAATTCGCTGATCACCACGCTGGAGGTGGCGCTGCTGGCCATGGTGCCGACCGCTGCCTTGGGCATCCTGACGGCCTATCTGCTGAACCGGCAGAGCTTCGCCGGCCGCGGCGCCTTCGAGTTCCTGACCATGATGAGCTTCGCCATCCCGGGCACGGTGATCGGCATCAGCTACATCCTCGCCTTCAACAGCGGCCCGATCGAGCTGACCGGCACGGCGATGATCATGATCATCGCCTTCGTATTCCGGAACATGCCGGTCGGCATCCGTGCCGGGCTGGCCAATCTCAGCCAGATCGACCGCAGCCTGGACGAGGCGTCGCTGACGCTGGGCGCGCGCTCGGCCACCACGTTGCGGCGGGTGATCCTGCCGATCCTGCGGCCGGCGGTCGCGACCTCGCTGGTCTATGCCTTCGTCCGGGCGATCACCAGCGTCAGCGCGGTGATCTTCCTGGTCAGCGGCGAGTTCAACCTCGCCACCGTCTACATCGTCGGCCGGGCCGAATTCGGCGAATACGGGCTGGCGATCGTCTATTCCGCCGTGCTGATCACGATCATGGTCCTGGCGCTGATGGCGATCCAGGCCCTGGTCGGCGAACGGCGGATCGGCCGCCGTGCCGCGGCCGTCCCGGCAACCCGCAAGCGTCAGGAAGTGGTGCAGGCATGACAAGCAACCTCAACCTGATCGACCCCGCCACCGCGGGAAGCCGCGCCACCGCCAGCCTTCCGGCGGTCGAGTTCCGCGCCGTCAGCAAGCGCTACGGGCCGGTGACCGCGGTCGACCGCGTCGGCTTCGCGATCGAGCGTGGCACGCTGGTGACCCTGCTGGGCCCGTCCGGCTGTGGCAAGACCACGACTTTGCGCCTGGTTGCGGGGCTCGAGATCGCCAGCGAGGGCCGGATCCTGATCGAGGGCGAGGACGTCACCCACCGCTCCGCCGCCGAGCGCGATGTCAGCATGGTGTTCCAGTCCTACGCGCTGTTTCCGCACATGACGGTGATGCAGAACGTCTGCTACGGGCTGCGCGCCTCCGGCCTGCCGCAGGCCAGGGCCGAGGCCATGGCGGCGGAGAAGCTGGCGGCCGTCGGCCTGTCGGGCTTCGAGCGGCGGCTGCCCAGCGAGCTGTCGGGCGGCCAGCAGCAGCGGGTCGCGGTCGCCCGCGCCATCGTGCTGGAGCCGAAGGTGCTGCTGTTCGACGAGCCGCTGTCGAACCTCGACGCCAAGCTGCGCCGCCGGGTGCGCGAGGACATCCGCGGCCTGCAGCAGTCGCTCGGCCTGACCGTCGTCTACGTCACCCACGACCAGGAGGAGGCGCTGGCCGTCTCCGACCGCATCGTGGTGATGCATTCGGCCCGGATCGTGCAGGACGGTACGCCGCGCGACCTCTACGAACGGCCGGCCAACCGCTTCATCGCCGACTTCATCGGCAACGCCAACCTGCTGCCGGCCACGCTGCAGCGGCGCGACGGGGCGGTGGCGCAGGTCGAGCTCGGCGGCATCAGCCTGTCCCTGCCGCATCGCGACCTGCCGGTCGGCCCGGTCGAGGTCGCGGTGCGGCCGCAGGCGATCCGGCTGCGCGCCGGCGGCAAGCAGCCCGGCGAACTGGCCGGGACGATCCGCAAGGCCGCCTATCTCGGCAGCCATATGGAGTATCAGGTGGAATTATCGGAGATCGGGGCCGAGGCCTTCGTCATCGACGGCAATGTCGGCGTGCCGCTCGCCCCGGGTGCGTTGGTGAGCGTCGCGATCCCGGCGGACGGCGCCGCCCTGGTGCCGGCAGGCGAGGCGATCTGATGCACGAGTTGGACGAACGCCAGGCCTTCGGACTGGATCTGGCCCTGCGTGCCGGCGCCCTGGCGCTCGGCATGCGCCGTACCCTGGCGCCGATCGAGGCGAAGAGTGCCATCGACTTCTGCACCGAGGCCGACCGGGCGGTGGAGCAGCTGGTCCGCGCCGAGGTTGCCGGGCGCTTCGGCGACGCCGTGATCGGCGAGGAGTATGGCGGCGAGGCGGCCGACCGCGTCTGGGTGGTCGACCCGATCGACGGCACCGCGGGCTACATCCATGGTTCCGGCCGGTGGTGCGTGTCGCTGGCCTATGTCCAGGACGGCGAGATCGAGATCGGCATCCTCTACGCCCCGGCCGACGACCGCCTGTTCGTCGCCCGGCGCGGTCGCGGCGCCACGCTGAACGGGCGGCCGATCCGGGTCAGCGGCCTGGTGCATGGCGCGGCGCCGCTGGTCGAGGTGGGCTGGTCCGAGCGCCGGCCGCTCGCGGCCTACTGCACCCTGCTGCAGCGGCTGACCGAGGCCGGCATCGAGTTTCGCCGCCACGGCTCCGGCGCGCTCGGCCTGGCCGAGGTCGCCTGCGGCCTGAACGACGGCTATGCCGAGCTGCACATCAACGCCTGGGACGCGCTCGCCGGCCTGCTGCTGGTGCGCGAGGCCGGCGGCTGGACCAACGACTTCCTGGCGGATGACGGGCTCCGCCAAGGCAACCTGCTGCTCGCCGCCACCCCGGCGCTGGGTGATCGGCTGGCGGCAATGACACGGGATCTTCACGGAGCCGGCCAGGCCATCGCTGCGACTGCCTGACCGCCAGGCCCCCTCGGCCCGCAAGCCCTGCCGCATGAAAGGGAGACGCACGATGGTGAGGAGATCGTTCTCGGCCGCTGCCGGCATCCTGCTGGCGCTGAGCGCAGCCGCCCCGGCGACAGCGGCGGGTGACCTGACGCTCGACAAGGTGGTGGTGCTGATGCGCCACGGCGTGCGCCCGCCGACCAGCACCAAGGCGATCGAGCCCTTCGCCGCCGAGCCCTGGCCGAAATGGGAGGTGGCGGACGGCATGCTGACCCCGCATGGCGCCGAGGCGGTCGGCCGGCTCGGCGTGTGGGAGGGGCGGATGCTGGCCGGGCGCGGCCTGCTGAACGCGCCCGCCTGCCCGAAGCCGGGCGAGGTCTTCGCTTGGGCCAGCGGCGCGCTGCAGCGGACCGTCGACACCGGCAATACCCTGCTGGCGGCGATGTTCCCGGGTTGCGGCCTGGCCGTCGGCCATGGCGACGCCAAGGACGCCGACCCGCTGTTCACCGCCTCCGACACCGATCTCGGCCGGCTCGACCCGGAGAAGGGCAGGGCGGCGATCCTGGCGGCGATGGGCGGCGGCTTCGACGCGCCGAAGCAGCGCCTGGCGCCGCTGTACCAGGAGCTGGGCGGCATCCTCGGCTGCGGCGCCGAGGGCTGCGACTTCGCCGACAAGCCCTGGGACATCGTCGCCAAGAGCGGCGGCCGCAACCTGTCGCTCGACGGGCCGATCGGCGACGGCTCGACCATTGCCCAGGTGTTCCTGCTGGAATACGCCAACGGCCTGCCGCCGGACCAGCTGGCCTGGGGCCATATCAAGTCGGCCGATGACGTGATCCGCCTCTCCGCCATGCGCCAGATCAAATACGAGTATTTCGAGCGCGTGCCCTATATCGCCCGCCGCGGCGCCTCCAACATCCTGAAACAGCTGCTGATCGGCCTGGCCGAAGGCGCCTCGGTGCCCGGCGTCGACACCGCCGGCGGGCCGCCCGACGCCAAGCTGACGCTGTTCGTCGGCAGCGACACTCAGATTGCCGAGATCGGCGGGATGCTCGACGCCCATTGGACGCTCGACAGCTACCTGAAGGACGAGACGCCGCCGAGCGGCGGGCTGGTGTTCGAGCGGCTGTTGGACAAGGCGACCGGCCGGCGCTTCGTCCGCGTCGAATTCCTGACGCCGCGGCTGGACCAAATCCGCAGCGCCGCCGTGCTCGACGACGCCAATCCGCCGGAATTCGTCCCGGTCAGCCTGCCCGGCTGCGACGGCCAGGACGGCGCCTGCCCGATCGAGACCTTCGCCAAGATCGTGACGACCGCCATTGACCCGACCGCCGTCGCTGCCCAGACCTATCGCTGAGCCGGCGGGATTCGACACCGACCAAGCCGCGCGGACTAGGCCCGCGCGGCCAGCATCAGGCGCACGGCCTGCTCCGCGGTGTCGGCCAGCAATGCGTCGGTCTCCCGGATCGCATCCTCCAGCGAGCACGGCCGCTTGAGGATACCGAAGACGGCATCGATCCCGACCTCGCGGGTGGATTCCGCGCCGGTGCCCACGGTGCCGGCCAGGGCCAGGACCGGCAGCCCGTAGCGCTTGGCGCGCAGCGCGATCTCGGCCGGCACCTTGCCGTAGCGGGTCTGGCCATCGATGCCGCCTTCCGCGGTCATGACCAGATCGGCCTTGGCCAGCCGCCGGTCGAGATCGATGTGGCGCAGGATCAGATCGAAGCGCGGATGCAGCCGGGCGCCGGCGAAGGCGTGAAGTCCGGCGCCCAGGCCACCCGAGGCGCCCCCGCCCGTCAGGGTCGCGACCTCGACCCCGATGTCGCGGCGGACGATGCGGGCGAAGGTCTTGAGGCCGCGCTCCAGCAGCGCCACCTGGTCCGGCGTCGCGCCCTTCTGCGGCCCGAACACGCGGGCGACGCCGGCCTTGCCGAGCAGCATGTTGTACGGGTTGACCGCGGCGTCGATCCGCACCCGCTGCAGGCGGGGGTCGCGGCCGGACAGGTCGATGCGGTCGAGGGAGGGCAGTGCCGCCCCGGTGCCGGCGATCGGGTGGCCCGACGCATCCAGCAGGCGGACGCCCAGCGCCTGTGCCATGCCCGCCCCGGCGTCGTTGATGCCGGAATCGCCACAGCCGACCAGGATGCGCTCCGCCCCGAGATCGAGCGCCGCACGGATCAGCTCGCCGACGCCGTGGCTGGTCGTCAGCGTGGGATCGCGCAGGCTCTTCGGCACCAGGCGCAGCCCCGCCGCAGCCGCCATCTCGATGACTGCGACACGCTTTCGGCGGCCGCCCAGGAAGCCGATCCCGGCCTCGACGATCTGGCCGACCGGCCCGGTCACGGTGACCGGATGCAGCTCCCCGCCCGTGAGCTCGACCATCATTTTGGTGAAGCCCTCGCCGCCATCGATCATCGGCACGCGCATGATCTTCGCCCGCGGTGCCGCCTGGCGGACGCCGCGAGCCATCGCGTCGGCAACCTCGCGGACCCCGAGCCCTTCCTTGAAGCCGGACGGTGCGATGAGGACATGTAGGCGCCGAGATGCGGATTTCTTCGTCATCGCTCATCGCCTCCTATGGGGTGGCCAGCAGGGATCCGATGGCGGGCCAGGCGATGGCCGCGAACAGCATGATCAACACGAAGTGCAGCGGCAGCAGCACGGCGCTGAGCCGGGCAAGGTCGCGCGCGCCGAAGGCTTCCTCGGCCAGCCGGCCGAACAGGGCCACCGGCTTGGCGCTGATCATCAGGGTCTGGCAGAAGCCGGTGGCCGAGACGGTCGCCAGCATCGCCATGATCGGGCTGATCCCGGCCGACTGCGCCAGGATCAGGACCGGCGGCAACAGGATCGACACCCGCGCCGTGCGGCTGTGGATGACGAGATGCGACAGCAGGCCGATCGCCGCCACCAGCGCCAGGATCGCCGCCGGCGACGGATTGCCCTGCTGCACCGGCCGGAACACCACGGCGACCAGCCATTCATGGAGGCCGGACGCCATCAGGCCGTCGGCCAGGCAGATCGTCGCCGCCAGGAATAGCAGGAGCGCGAGATCGGCATCCCGGATGGCGTCACGGAACGAGACCGGGCTCACGCCGGGGCAGCAGGCGGCGAGAGCACCCAGCATCGCCAGGATCGTCGGATCGATCCGGTGCACGGGCGCAGCGAGCCAGCCCAAGATCACGGCGCCGGCGATCCAGAGCACCGGCTGCCGGTGCAGCGGCGCCCGGCTGGCCGCAATCGTGGGTGGAACAAGCCGGGCGCGGCGCTCCTCCGGCGCCAGGAACAGCCGCAGGATGACCTCGGTCGACACAAAGGCGCTGACCACCGCGAAAGGCAGCCCGAAGCTCACCCACTCAAGATAGCCGACCTCCTGGCCCGACAACCGCTCCACCATTCCGGCGGCGAGAAGATGGGCGCCGGCGCCGAGCGGGGACGCGAAAGCCGACAGCAGGATGGCCGTCGGGAACAGGAGCGCGAACGCCGTTCGCTGTCGCCGGCTGCCGCAATGCGGTGCGATCGCCGTGTAGGCCGGGACCATCATCGCCGCCCGGCCGGAGGTCGAGGGGATGATGAAGGCGGTGGCGAAGATCACGCCGGTCAGCGCCCAAGCGAGGCCACGCACCGAGCGCGCCCGGCCGGAGGCCAGGGCGATCAGCCGATCGGCCACGCCGCTCGCCCTGAGTGCCGCGGCGAGCAGGAATGAGGCGAGCAGCAGCCAGATCAGCTCGTTGCCGAGGGTGGCGAACAGCGCTTCGGGCCGTCCGGTCACGAACACCGTCATGGCGACCGCCGCCGCCACCGCGACGAAGGTGTCGTCCAGTGGTGTCAGGGTCCAGCCGATCATCGCCAGCAGCAGGATCTCGAGGGCGTGCCGGGTCGCAGGCGGCATCCCCGGTATGGCGAATTCGATCGCGAGCCCGGTCAGCGCCGCGCCGCACGCAATCAGGATGGGCCGCAGCCGGACGGCATCCATCGACGGCCGCCAGCGGATGCCGCCCGTGCGCCGGCCGGGCGCCGGCCCGGACCATTCGGTTGCGTTCGTCATGCCATCACTCCGCCCGGGGGACCGGACATGCTTGGACACGCCTGATCGAACGGGGATCGGCTCATCGTCCGCGGCACAAACTACGACCCCGTCGGTTAGAGAGCGTGGAGCGCAAGGTTAGAATTCGGAGAGTCGTGCCTTCGGACGCCGCGGCGGCCTTGCCCGGCAGCGTCGCGGCTGATGGTGTCGGCCCCGGCGCTTCCCATCACGCGAGGCTGCATGACCGTCCGACGCCGCATCCTGCTCTTCCAGCTCGTCACCATCGGCTTCGTCGCCGTGGTGGTCGGCGTGATGCTGATGACGCTCCGCCTCACCGGCGACTTCGTCCGTCGCATCGACGGCGTCCATTCCCGGTTCGAGGCGATCAGCGACCTCGACAGCCTGGGCAACAACTATGCCGAGCAACTGGCGGAGGTGCTGCTGCTCGGGCCGGAGCAGATGCCCGATTTCCGGCTGGCGCAGCAGGAGATCGAGGCAGGATTCCGGCGCCTCGCGGAGGTGACCCGCAAGGAGTTCGCGACGCTCGGCGGTCTCGGCGAGGTGCAGCAGGAATTGCCGGAGGTGGAGTTCACGGCCCGCCTGCACGAATTCTATCGCGCGATCGACCGGGCGGCGGTGCAGGTCTTCGAGGCCCAGGGGGCCGGCCAGCAGGATCGCGCGGTCGACATCTTCCGGCGTCGCATCGAGTACCGCCTGTCCAACGATTTCGAGACGATGCTCGAGAACGCCCGGCTGGAGGAGCGTGGCGAGGTGGCGGAGGAGCTTAAGCGGGTGCAGGGCGCGCAGCACGCGCTTCTGATCGTCGCCGGGGGCTTCTCGGTCCTGGTCGTGGCCGCCGGCATCGGCTCCGGGCTGGCACTGCGGCGCTCGATCGTCCAGCCAGTGCGGCAGCTGACGGCCGGGGCGGAGGCGATTGCCCAGGGCCGGCTCGACCATCGCATCCAGACCGTCCGGCGCGACGAGTTCCAGCTGTTGTCGGACAGCTTCAACAAGATGGCCGAGGCGATCGGGGAGCAGAGGGGGCGGCTGATGTCCGCCCAGGCCCGGCTGGAGAGCGAGGTCGAGCAACGGACGCACGAGCTGCGTGAGGCCAACGAGCAGCTCCGTGCGCTCGACAGCAGGCGCAGCCAGTTCCTTGCCGATGCCGGCCACGAGCTGCGGACGCCGCTGACGATCCTGCGCGGCGAGGCAGAGGTCGCCCTGCGCGGCCGTCCGCGGCTCGCCGCGTATCGCGAGGCACTGACCCGGATCGGCGCCTATGCCGCCGACATGGCGAGGTTGCTGGAGGATCTGCAGGCCTTCACCCGGGCCCAGGCCGAGGATGTCAGCTTCACCTTCGAGACGGTGGGGCCAGACGCAGTGGTCGCGGCAGCGATCCGGGAAAGCGCGATCCTGGCCAGCCCGAAGCAGATGGCCATCCGGCTGGTCGAGACGGCACCGGACTGCTTGGTTCGCGCTGACCCGCAACGTCTGAAGCAGGCGCTGCTGATCGGGATCGACAATGCCATCAAATACGCAGATCCCGGCGGGACCATCGCGGTCGGGATCCGCGGCGAGGAAGACAGCGTCTCGGTTTCGATCAGCGATCAGGGCTGCGGGGTCGACCCCGAGGAGCTGCCTTTCGTGTTCGATCGTTACTATCGCGGGCGGAACAACGCCAGTCGCGCAGCCAAGGGGCTCGGGGTCGGCCTGTCGATCGCCAAGACCATCGTCGAGCGGCACGGCGGCAGTATCGCGCTGGAGGCGGCGGAGCCGCAGGGCGCCGTGCTCCGCATCCGGCTGCCCGTCGTCGAAAGGATCATCGATGCGCATCCTGATCATTGAGGACGACCGGCGGATCTCGAGCTTCCTGCAGCGCGGCCTGGAGGCGGAGGGCTACCGGGTCCGGCTCGCCGAGGACGGGCGCGACGGCCTCGACCAGCTCCGGCAGGAGGCGGTCGATCTTGTGATCCTCGACCGGATGATCCCCTATGTCGACGGCATCGAGCTCTGCCGCATCATCCGGCAGGAGCGGCGGCCGGTGCTGGTGCTGATGCTGACGGCCAAGGAGAGCATCCGCGACCGCGTGGACGGGCTGCAGAGTGGTGCTGACGACTATCTGACCAAGCCCTTCGCCTTCGACGAGCTGGTGGCGCGGATCGAGGCGCTGGGGCGGCGCCGGCCGGGCCTGGACGCGGTGGAGTCGCTGCAGGTCGGCCCCCTGACCCTCGATCCGGCGACGCGGCGGGTGACGAAATCCGGGAACGACATCGAGCTGACCGTCCGGGAGTTCGAGCTGCTGCGCTACCTGATGTCGAATGCCGGCAAGGTCGTCAGCCGGCAGCGGCTGCTCAGCAATGTCTGGAACTATGGCTTCGATCCGGGGACCAAGATCGTCGAGGTCTATGTCCGTTACCTCCGGCAAAAGCTCGGATCGGACGGTCCGGCCACGATCCGGACCGTCCGCGGGGTCGGCTACATGCTTGTCGACGGCTAGGGACGCCCCGCCCGACGCTGTTCCCACGGCTCGTCTGACGCCCAATTCGTCCAACTCTGCCGCCGTTTCCCGTCCACCAGCGCATGTCCGCTGTCGCGAAGCGTTCGCCATGACCGCTTGCGGGTGGGCTCCGGTCGGGCAGGCCTGCTACCAGGGCCAGCGACAGCCAGTCTGGCGACGTCCGGTATTGAGACGCCGGCGCGATGGCCGCTTGCCGCCCTTTGCGGACAATCCTTTGCGGCCGGTACGCTGTCCGGAATCAGCGGCCTCGTCATCCGGAACGCGCGGCTGGCGACACCGTGCGGGCCTCGCAGGGCGCGACGATCCGGCCTGCCGCATTCGACCCGGCATCGCGGTCGAGTAAACACATTGTGCAGTTGTATTAATTTGCGATCGTGTTCATCATATGTTCCATGAACAAGGCGCAGACCGATCAGAGCCAGGCATCCTCCCCCGCGGAGGAGGGGGATCTGTGCGTGCTGTCGGAGCTGGTCGAGATCCAGATGTCGATCGCCCGGGCGACGCAGCGCGAGGCGCTGCAGGCGCCGCAGCCTGGCGTCGACTATACCCAGCGGATCGCCACCGTCTCGCGCGCTGTGCGGCTGACTCTGCTGCTGAAGGCCAAGCTGTCCCGGCAGGCCAAGGAGAAGCGCAAGGCCGCGGCGCAGCGCGAGGCGGCGCAGGAGGACTGGCACGCGCTGCGGGTGAAGCTGGCGATGATGGCGGCGGTCCACGAGGTATCCGAGGACGGCGACGAGGTCGACCGCCGTGCCGCCGAGATCGACGAGCGGATGGAACGGCCGGAGGTGGCGGAGCTGGTCGAGGCCAGCCGGGCCGAGGTCGCGGTGGCGGCGCTGTGCCGGCGCTGGGGCTATCCGGTGCAGGTGGAGCGCTGGCTCGAGATGGCCGACGAGGCCATGGAGCAACTGGGCTTCCTGCCGTCGGAGGACGACGATCCGCCCGCGGACAAGCCCAAGCCCCGCCCGGCCGCCCCCGGCCGCCGCAAGCCCAAGCCTCCGGACACGGGGTGAAGCCGCCGGCGCGTCGCACTCGCCCCATCCACCACTTTCGACTTGCACGCGAACGCAGCCTTCCACACTCCCCCTCCCCTTGCGGGAGGGGGTTGGGGGGAGGGGTCTGCGCGCGTCCGCGCGCGAACGGGCAGAGGACAGGCCGTCATGGCCGAGGCGTCAGGGTTCAGGCCGGCCTCGGCGGCGAAAACCCCCTCCCCCTAACCCCCCGCGAGGGAGGGGGAGGGTACAAGGGCTGGATTGGCTTGAACGGCAGCATTCTGAAAAGGTCCCCGGCAGGGGCCGGAGGCGCTTCTTCTCCGGCTCAGAGACCGTTTGGAAATGCGCTGGTGTGAGTCGGCTGGCGGTGGTTTCGAGAACCGGCGCGCAGCGGACGTTTGGGTCCGTGAGCACCGGAAGCTTCGAGTCCGCCGTCAGACGGCCGCACCAGTAGCATTTACAGGCGGTCTCTACGCCGCCTTGCGCTCCTTGAGGAACCGGAAGAACTCCACGCCCTCGCGCAGGCGGCGCTTCATCATCTCCGGGCTGCGCACCATCTCGCCGACGATCGAGGCGATCTTCGGCGCGCGGAAGTAGAAGCGCCGGTAGAAATCCTCCACCGAATGGAAGATCTCGCCATGGCTCAGATGCGGGTAGTGCAGCGGCGCGATCTGCACGCCCTTCTCGTCCACCAGCTCGGCATGGTCCGCGTCCAGCCAGCCATTCTCCACCGCCTGGTTGTAGAGGTACGTGCCCGGATAGGGGGCGGCCAGCGACACCTGGATGGTGTGCGGGTTGATCCGGGTGGCGAAGCGGATGGTCTCCTGGATCGTCTCCTTGGTCTCGCCCGGCAGGCCCAGGATGAAGGTGCCGTGGATCTGGATCCCGAGCTCGTGGCAGTCCTTGGTGAACTTCTCCGCGACCTCGATCCGCATGCCCTTCTTGATGTTGAACAGGATCTGCTGGTTGCCGGATTCATAGCCGACCAGGAGGAGGCGCAGGCCGTTGTCGCGCATCACCTTCAGGGTCTCGCGCGGCACATTGGCCTTGGCGTTGCAAGACCAGGTGACGCCCAGCTTGCCCAGCTCGCGCGCGATCGCCTCGGCCCGCGGCGCGTCGTCGGTGAAGGTGTCGTCGTCGAAGAAGAACTCGCGGATCTGCGGCATCGTCTGCTTCGCCCAGCGGATCTCGTCGATCACATGGCCGACGCTGCGGGTGCGGTAGCGGTGGCCGCCCACGGTCTGCGGCCACAGGCAGAAGGTGCAGCGCGACTTGCAGCCGCGGCCGGTGTAGATCGACAGATACGGGTGCTTCAGATAGCCGATGAAATAGTCCTCGATCACCAGGTCGCGGTGATAGACCGGGCTGACGAAGGGCAGCGCATCCATGTTCTCGAGCGTCGCGCGCTCGGGGTTGTGGACCACCACGCCCTCGGAATTGCGCCAGGTCAGCCCGTCGATCTTCGCCAGGTCGCGGCCGTCGGCGACCTCCTTGATGGTGAAGTCGAACTCGTTGCGGGCGACGAAGTCGATCAGCGGCGACCCGGCCATGCTGCCATTGGGGTCGACCGCCACCTTGGCGCCGACCAGCCCGGCCTTGAGGTTCGGGTTCACCGCCTTCAGCGCCTCGATCATCTTGACGTCGGAGGCGAAGGACGGGGTCGAGGTGTGCAGGACGGCGAGGTCGTAATCCTTGGCCTGCGCGGCGACCGCGGCCGGGCTGGTGCGCGACGGCGGGCCGTCGATCAGCTTCGATCCCTCCACCAGCGCCGCCGGCTGGGCCAGCCAGGTCGGATACCAGAAGGACTTGATCTCGCGCTTGGCCTGGTAGCGCGAGCCGGCACCGCCGTCGAAGCCGTCGAAGGACGGCGCCTGCAGGAACAATGTCTTCATCGTCATGGGGAGGGAGGCCTCCGATCCGTCACCAAGGTGCCGTCTGGAACGAGTTGATACAAATGGCCCCGCCAGTTCACGCCGGAGCCGAGATAGCTCACGACGAAAACCGCGAAGGCCAGCAGGTCGCGCGCCGGAATCAGCCAATAGGGCCGCGGCGGCAGAGAGTAGGCGCGTTCGAAGCGGATGCACAGTGCCATCCGCAGCATGAGTGCCAGCCCTGCGACAGCCAAGGCGGGCCAGCCGCCGCCCAGCGCCCAGGCGATCAGGGCCAGGGCCAGGGGATGGGTGATCAGCGACCCGGCATAGCCGAGCGGATCGATGCTCTTGATGGTGCGGGCCCAGCGCAGCTCATGCGCCCACATCGTGGCGGCCGAGGCCTCGCTGCAGAGATGGCCGATCAGCTGGGTCGACACCGCGACCTTGCGGCCGGCGGCCCAGACCGCGGCGCCGATGGCGTGGTCCTCGGCCAGCAGGTCGGCGAAGGCCTTGAGGCCGCCGATCTCGGCCAGCATGTCGCGGGTCATGACGATGGTGGTGCCGATGCAGGGCCGCGCCAGGCGCAGGCCCAGCCCGACGATCACGCTGGGGGTGAAATGCGTGTCCATGCCCAGCCCGATCAGCCGCGACCATACGCCGCCGGTCGGCACGCCGTGGTAGAGGCAGGTGACGCAGCCGACTCCGGGGGCCTGCAGCTCCGCCACCATCTGGCGCAGATGGTCGGCCGGGACCCGCACGTCGCTGTCGGAGAACACCACGACCTCGTGGCGGATCCGCTCCGCCATGTTGATCAGGTTCGACACCTTGCGGTTGGTGCCGTGCCGGCGCGCATCGGCCACCACCTCCAGCGTGGCGCGGGGGAAGGCCTGGCGCAGCTGCTCGACCACGGCGAGGGCCGGGTCGCGCGGGTCGGCGACGCCGAGCAGGATCTGCACCGGGCCGGGATAGTCCTGGGCGCAGAACGAGGCCAGGTTCTCGAACAGCCCGGGCTCGATGCCGTGCAGCGGCTTGATCACGGTGATCGCAGGGAAGGCGCCGGACTCCGGCACCCGCCGGCGCGCGTGGCGGCCGGTCAGCAGGATGGCGGCGCACAGGTAGAGGCACCCGAGCACCGCCAGGACCAGGACCGGGATCAGCAGGACGTCCAGCATCATTCCGTGCCCGCGCTCTTCACTGCAAACGGCAAGCCCGCCGCCACCGGCCGGGCCGGGGCGATGGGCGTTCCGATCGTCCCCGCCAGACCCCGGGCTACGTCTCCGGCATCCGGAAGGATGACGCGCAAGCTAAGCGGCCCCATCCCTTTAGGGAATCGCAAAATTGCCACAGTCGTAAGATGGGCCTCGGGCAGGTCCTTTGAGTCCCCCCTCCCCTCGCGGGAGGGGGGAGGGGGGAGGGGGGCTCTCGGCCGAGCCGGCTCAGCCGCCGGTCGCGACCTTGTAGTCCGGCAGGGCGCCGAGATCGCCCCTGTAGACGAAGGCCGGGCGGCCCTTCACCAGCACCGGTTCGAGCAGGGCGTAATCGGCCGCGACCAGCCGGCCGCCGACGCCCAGCGTGCCGCCGATGCGGATGATCGCCAGCAGCACCTGGCCGTTCGGCGCGATCACGAAATCGGCGACCTCGGCGATCGGGCGCTGGGCCGAATCGAGCACGTCGGACCGGATCAGCCGGGTCGCCAGCGACCCGTGGGTCGGGTCCTGCGGGTTGGCGATGGCCTCGTCGATCGCCTTGGCGGTGTCCTCATAGCCCTGCTGCACACGGCGGCCAGCCTGGTCCAGGGCCTTGCCGGCCTGGCCCAGCAGGTCCTGCATGTCCTGGGCGGAGGCCGGGCCGGCCAGCAGGAGGGCGGCGGCGACGGCCAGGGGCAAACGGATGGAACGCATGACTTTTCTCCAGTCTCGCGATCGCGGATGCGGGATCGAAATAAGGGTCCGGGGCCGGACAATGTTCCTTGAATGCGGCAAGAACCAGGGCGTTCGACGCACCGTCACTGCGGCGCGTAGCTGCCCTCCAGCTGGTCGATCCGATCCATCGCCCGGTCGGCCAGGCAGCGGCTGCGCGCGGGCTCGCCCGCCAGCCGCGCCGGCACCGCGCAGTCGCTCTCGGCGAAGCGGGACCATCGCTGCTGCGCCGCCAGGAAGGCCTCGCGCCAGCTCGGGGCATCATCGACCGGCGGGTTGTCCGCCAGCTCGGCCGCGAAGGCCGCCAGCTTGCCGGCATAGAGGTGGTGCAGCGTCGCGAACGGGTCCTGCGGGTCGAGGTCGCTGTCGGATAGCGGCAGCTCGGTCTCCGGGTCGTGGTTGAAGAAGCCGTTATAGTCGACGCGCAGGCTGACCCGGCGCTCGCCCACGGCCGCCGACGGCCAGGTCACCAGCAGGAAGCTGTCGGTGCCGCGGGTCTCCAGGATCCGGTAGACGGTGCGCCCGACCGGCGCGCCGTTCTCGACGACGGTCAGGGCATAGCACTCGGTCGAGGTCCCGCCGATCCCGGGCTGGCTGCTGTCGCATTGTCCTTCCGGCCGCAGCACGCCGATGCCGCTCTCGTCGATCAGGCGCAGCAGCACATCGGTCTCGCCGGGGCCGGTCTTCGCCGACAGCACCTCCAGCGTCAGCACCTGCTCCGCCCGCGCCGGCAGGGCTGGGAGCAGCAGCGCCAGCAAAGCCGCGGCCCACCTCATGGCTTCTCCGCCAGGCTGCGCTGCAGCGTCGCCAGCTGGTCGATCCGGTCGACCGTGTGCAGCGTCCGGCACTGGTCCTGCGGCGTCGGCGCCAGCGGTGCGGCGCAGTCGGCCTCCTTGAGGGCGATCCAGTCCCGTTCGGCCTGGACGATCAGCTGCTTCAGCTCGGCATCGCCCGTGACCTTCGGGCTGGAGGTCAGCTCGTCATAGAGCGCGTTCAGCCGCCGGTCCTGGAAGGCGTAGAGCGGCGCCCAGGGATTTTCCGCATCCGGAAAGGCATCGCCGGGAGCCAGGGCGATCTCCGCCCCCGGGCTTCGGACCACGTCGTCCCAGAGCTTGAAGGAGATGTCGAGATGCAGGCTGTGGGCGGCGCTCGACCCGGCCGGCGTGCGATAGCGCAGCAGCAGATACGCCGTCGTGCCGTGGTTGAACATCAGGTCGTAGGCCAGGCCGCCGACGGGCTTGCCGTTCTCGGTCGCCGCGATCTTGTAGCAGCCGGTCTGCTGCGGGTCGTCGGTGCGGGCATAGCCGCTGCCGTCGCAGCCCTCCGCATCCGCCGGCAAGGCGCTTGGGTCCAGCCTGTCCGCGGTGACCATCAGCACCAGGGCGACGTCGTTCTTCGCGCCGGTCCGGGCGGCGACGACCCGGGCGTCGAGCGACGGCGTCTCGGCCGCGGCGGCGAGCGCCGGGCACAGCGCGGCCAGGCCCAGCGCGACGAGGGCTGCTCTCATCCGGATGAACAGGTCCCTCAGGCCGCGCTGCTGCGCGGGCGCGGCGTGTCCTTGACGCCGTCGATATCCGGCGCCTGGCCGTAGCTCATGCGGCGCATCTGCTCGATCACCTGGGCCATCTCGGCCTCGGTCAGCCGCGGCGGCTCGCCGATCGCCAGGGCATGGACATACATTTTCGCCAGCACCTCGACCTCGGTGGCCCGCCACAGCGCCTGGGCGAAGCTCTCGGCCAGCACGATCAGGCCGTGATGGCCCAGCAGGCAGGCGGTGCGACCTTCCAGCGCCTTCAGGGCATGGTCCGACAGCTCCTGCGTGCCAAAGCAGGCATAGGGCGAGCAGCGGATGTCGATGCCGCCGGCCACCGCGACCATATAGTGGAAGCAGGGGATGCCCTTCTCATGCACCGCCAGCGTGGTCGAGAACACCGAATGGGTGTGCAGCACGACGTTGACGTCGGTGCGGTTCTTGAGGATGTCGCGGTGAAAGCGCCACTCCGAGGACGGCATGCGGCGGCCGTCATAGCTGGCGTCGAACGCCATCTCGACGATGTCCTCGGGCTGCATCTGGGCGTAGGGCAGGCTGGTCGGGGTGACCAACATGCCGCCCTCGATCCGGTGCGACACGTTGCCGGAGGTGCCCTGGTTCAGCCCGCTGGCGTTCATCTCCCGGCAGGTGTCGATGATGCCTTGCCGCAGGGCGAGATGGGTGAGGGCGGACATCGGGGTTTCCTCGGCTGGGTGTTTGGTGGGCGGCGGATACGTCCGATCTATAGCGCCGCGACGCCCGGCGCGCCAGCCAGCGTCCGCCACCGTTCGGCATAGGCGGCGAGGCCGGGCAGGGCCAGCGGCGCGGCCAGCCGCAGCGGCACCCGGGCGGCGGCACGGCCCTGGTTGCGGGCCCACAGCAGCGCCGCGCCGATGGCGCTGCCATCCGATTCCGCCGAGGTCTCGACCCGGTCACCCGGCCGCAGCGCCGCCAGCAGGGGCGCGAAGATCGGGTTGGCGGCGACCCCGCCATCGACGATCACCCGGCCGCGCGCCTGCAGCAGGTCGAGCGCGGTGGCGCAGCTCAGCGCGGTATACAGCGTGGCCAGCGCGGCGCGCCCGGCGGGGGTCGCCGGCGCCGGGCCGACGATCTCGCCGCGCCCGGCCCGGCCGGGGAACAGCCCGTCGCCCTCGGCGAAGCCCGGCAGCGCCATGGTGCCCGCCGCGACCAGGGCGGCGAGGTCTTCGGGTGTTGCGCTGGCGGGATCCGGGCCGGCGATCCGCTCCCATTCCCGGCCGCCCATATGCAGGGTACAGCCGATCGGCCGGCCGTCGACATCGACATTGGCGACCATGCCGCGGCGCTCATCCAGCCGGTCCAGCGGCAGCCCCGGCCGGAAGCCGATGATCCAGGTGCCGGTCGACAGCAGCGGCACGTCGCCGAGGCCTGCGGCCAGGAAGCGGTGGTAGTTGGCGTTGCTGTCATGCACGCCGCACAGCAGGGCCAGGTCGGGCGGCAGGCCGTGCGCCGCGGCCAGGCCAGGCCGGATCGTGCCCAGCACGTCCCAGGCGTTGCGGCGCGGCGGGATCAGCCGGTCCCAGCCGCGGCGCCGGACGATGCCGGTGAAGCCGGCCGCCGCCGGGTTCCACAGATGGGTCTGGGCGGCCAGGGTGGTGACCTCGCTGGCCGGCACGCCGCCCAGGCGCCAGGCGAAGTACTGCGGCAGGGTCAAGAGCCAGCGGGCACGGCCGAAGCCGTCGGGGAAGTCGCGCTCCAGCCACAGCATCTGCTTGGCCAGGCGATGCGCGCCGGGGTCGACCAGGCAGCCGGTCTCGGCGAAGTCCGGCCCCTCGGCGGCATAGGCCTGGTCCAGCCAGCCGGGCGCTTCGGCCTCGTAATCCATCATCGGCAGCGCCGGCCCGTCATCGTCGACCAGCACGCCGCTGGTGCCGTAGCCGGTGGCGACGAAGGCGGCCAGGCGGTGGCGGCGGGCCAGGTCGCTCAGCGCGCCCAGCAGCCAGGCCTCGATCGCCGCCAGGTCGACATGCAGATAGGGCGGGCCCGGCCGCGACAGGTTGCGGGTGCGCACCGCCTCCAGCACCGCACCCTCCGGCGTGGCCGCGAGCAGCTTCAGATTGGTCTTGCCGACATCGAGCACCGCGACGACGGACATGCGCGTGCTATTCCACCATCGACCAGGCGAAGGGCTCGCCGCGGGCGAGGTCGCGGGCGGCGCGGCGGCCCAGCACCTCCGGCAGATGCTTCGGCGCCAGGCCGTAGCCCGGGCGGATCGACCGGACATTGGCCTCGCTCAGCGTCTCGCCGGCCCTGACGTCGCGGGTGACGTAGAGCGAGCGGCGATAGACGATGTTGCCGGCCTCCGACCCCTTCAGGTCGTAGCGGATGCGGCCCAGCGCCGCCCAGGCGCCCTTGCAGTCCTCGACCAGCCGGGTGAACTCGGCCGGCTCCAGCGAGAAGGCCGAATCCGGGCCGCCATCGGCGCGGGCCAGGGTGAAGTGCTTCTCGATCACCGACCCGCCCAGCGCCACCGCCGTGACCGAGGCGGCGGTCCCCATGGTGTGGTCGGACAGGCCGCTGATCACGCCGAAGGTCTCGGCCAGATTCGGGATGGTGCGCAGATTGGCATCCTCCATCGGCGCCGGATACGCGCTGATGCAATGCAGCACCACCAGGCCGTCGGCGCCGCCCTTGCGCGCGGTGGTGATCACCTCCTGGATCTCGCCGAGATTGGCCAGGCCGGTGGAGATGATCATCGGCTTCCGCTTGCTGGCGATGTATTCGACCAGCGGCAGGTCCACGACCTCGAAGGACGCGACCTTGTAAGCCGGGGCACCCAAGCCCTCCAGCAGGTCGACCGCGGTCCTGTCGAAGGGGCTGGAGAAGATGGTGATGCCCAGCTCCCGCCCCTTGGCGAACAGCGCCTCGTGCCAGTCCCAGGGGGTCGAGGCCTCCTGGTACAGGTCGTACAGGCGCTGCCCGTCCCACAGCCCGCCCTTGATCCGGAACTGGTCGCTGTCATGGTCGAGGGTGATGGTGTCGGCGGTGTAGGTCTGCAGCTTGACCGCGTCGGCGCCGGTGTTTTTCGCCGCCTCGATCATCCGCAGCGCCCGGGCCAGCTCGCCATTGTGGTTGCCCGACAGCTCGCAGATTACATAGGGCGGATGGTCGGGGCCGATCCGGCGGCCGGCGATGGATATCTCCTGCATGCGGGCGACCCCGGTATGGCCTGCTGAAACGGCGCCAGTTGAGCCCAGCTGGATCCGGAGGTCCAGCGTCCTTAATGCGCCCCGCCGAGGTTCATGCCGACGACGCCGGCGATCACCAGGGCGACCGAGGCCAGCCTCAGCGTCGTCATCGCCTCCTGGAACCACAGCACGCCGATCGCCACGGTCAGGGCGGTGCCGACCCCGGCCCAGATCGCGTAGGCCAGGCTGAGATCCATCCGCTTCAGGGTCAGGGTCAGGCAGCCGAAGGCGGCGGCATAGAACACGAAGATCAGCGCCGAGGGCAGCGGGTTGCGGAAGCCGTCCGACAGCTTCATGCAGAGCGTGCCGGCGACCTCGAAGCCGATCGCGGCGAACAGCAGGATCCAGGTCATGGGGCCGGCCCTCAGTGCGGGGTGACCAGCTTCAGCCCGACGATCCCGGCGACGATCAGGCCGATGCAGGCCAGCCGGGCGAAATCGGCCGATTCGCCGAACAGGTAGATGCCGAGGATCGCGGTGCCGACCGCGCCGACGCCGGTCCAGATCGCATAGGCGGTGCCGATCGGCAGGTCCTTCAGCGCCAGGCCCAGCAGCACCAGGCTGACGATCATCGCCGCCGCGGTGCCCAGGCTGGGCCACAGCCGGCTGAAGCCCTCGGTGTATTTCAGGCCGATCGCCCAGCCGATCTCGAACAGCCCGGCGATGATCAGGATCACCCAAGCCATGACAGCAACTCCTTTGAAAGATCAGGCGCCGCGCGTCATCGCGTCCAGGCGCTGCAGCACCGCCGCCCGGTCCGCCGGGTCGACGGCGCGGATGCCGAACACCTCGTTCAGCCACAGCCCGTCCGCCGCCAGGCGGACGATGGCGGCCAGGATCGGGTCGATCCCATCCGCCTTCTGCTGCTCGACCCAGCCGGCATATTGCGCGGCATAGGGAGCCATCAGTGCCGGGTCGTAGCCCAGGGCGGCGATCAGCGCCGCCTCCCGCATCGCATCCTGGTCGTCCGGGGTACCGCGCGGCGGAAAGGCGGCGCCGAGATAGGCGCGGGTCCAGCCGCCCGGCGCTCCGTCCGCGGCGGTCAGCTTGTCCATCCGCTCCTGCATGCAGGTGCCGATCCGGGCGATCATGGCGCGGATCAGCGCCTCCTTGCTCTCGAAGTGATAGATCAGCCCGCCCTTGCTCAGGCCGGCGGCCTCGGCGACGGCATCCAGCGTCAGGGCCGCAACGCCGCGCTCCAGCACCACCTGCTCGGCGGCGGTCAGGATCCGGGTCTTGGTGTCCAGCGTGCTCATGAAAGCGACTATACCGACTGGTCGGTATAGTCACAAGCGGATGGCGGGTCATGGCGGCCATGCCATGATGCCGCATGGCCCATCGCAACCGCGTCACGCCCTTCGGCGAGATCGTCGCCGACCCCGCCCGCGGCACCATGTTGGGCAATCGCGGCGTGATCCACGATGCGGCAGGCCGGATCCGCCGGTCGTGGTCGACCACGCGCTGGATCTGCTGCCGGCTGGAATTCAAGGGATGGTGGCGGCCGGTGATGGAGCCGAACCGCTGGACCCATCTGTTCTTCCTGGACGAGGCGGTGGCGATCGCCGCCGGGCACCGGCCCTGCGCCGAATGCCGGCGCGACGCCTACAATGCCTGGCGCGCCGCCTGGGCCCAGGCCGAGGGGCTGGCCGTGCCGCCGCTGGCCGACGCCATGGACCGGATGCTGCATCCTGCCCGCATCGACACTGCCACCCGCCGGCAGCGCGTGGTGCCGCACCCGGCGGCGGACCTGCCGGACGGGGCGATGGTGGCGCTGCCGGACGATCCGGGCGGCGCCTGGCTGGTGCTGGACGGCGGCCTTCGCCGCTGGTCGCCCTCCGGCTATGGCGAGAGTCGGACGCGCCCCTCCGGCCCGGTCGGCCTGCTGACGCCGCTGCCCAGCGTCGCCGTCCTCGCCGCCGGCTACCGGCCGCAGCTGCACCCGTCCGCCACTTAGTCCATCTCGCCGCCCTCCGCCGCCACGGCCGAAAGCCAGCGCCGGATCACGGCTTCCTCCTGCGGCGACAGCCCGGCGGCCAGCGCCCGTTCCAGCACCTGCACCCGCTCGCGGCAGCGGGCCAGCAGCGCCTGACCGCTCTCGGTGATCTCCAATGTCTGAATCCGGCCATGCACCGGATGCGGCCGCCGCGCCACCGACCCGGCGCGCTCCAGATTGGCGACGATGACGCTGACCGTCTGCGGCGTCAGCAGGGTCAGGCGCGCCAAGTCGGCGCCGGACAGGCCGGGATAGGCCGCGACCATGGTCATGATAGTGAATTGCGGCGGCGTCACCTCCAGGTCGGCCAGCGCGCGCTCCATCCGCAGCCGGTAGGTGCCGCTGGCCTGGCGCAGCAGATAGCCGAAATACCCAGCCTCGCCCCGCTTGCCCTCGCCCGGGCGCGGAATCGCCGGGCCCTCGCCGCGCTTGACCATGGTATCAGAGCTCTTATATGTTGTTCGTGCTCTGATACTATCCCGACTCCCCGGAAAGGGCCATCGCCATGTCGGCCGATGCCGAAGCCGCCGATCTCCGCCCCGTCGAGGACGAGGCCTCCGTCGCCGCCTGCTGGCCGCTGATGCGGCAGCTGCGGCCGCATCTGGAGTCGGAGGCGGAGCTGGTGGCGCGCTGGCGCTTCCAGGCCGCCGCCGGCTACCGGCTGGTGGCGCTGTGGCGCGGCCCGAAGCCGGTCGCGCTGGCCGGCTTCCGGGTGCAGGAGAACCTGGTCTATGGCCCGCATCTCTATGTCGACGACCTGGTCACCGACGAGGCCGAGCGCAGCGGTGGCCACGGCGCCCGGCTGATGGACTGGCTGGCGGAGGAGGGGCGGGCCTTCGGCTGCGCCCGGCTGGTGCTCGACACCCCGCTGACCAATGTGCTGGGCCACCGCTTCTACTACCGCTGCGGCCTGGTCGCGACCGCGCTGCGCTTCGGCCTGACGCTGGCCTGAGCCATCGGAGGATGTGATGCCGTCCAGGATCTTTCTCGCCGGTGCCGGCGGCGCCGTCGGCCGCCGCCTGGTGTCTCTGCTGCGCGACGCCGGGCACCAGGTCTTCGGCACCACCCGCGACCCGGCCAAGGCCGAGATGCTGGCCCGCCTCGGCGCCGAGCCGGTGGTGGTCGACGTGTTCGACGTCGACGCCCTCTGCCGCGTCGTCGCTGCGGTGCGGGCGGAGGTGGTGATCCACCAACTGACTGACCTGCCGCCCGGGCTCGACCCGGCGCGCATGGCCGAGGCGGCGCCGCGCAACGCCCGGATCCGCAGCGAGGGCACGCGCAATCTGGTCGCGGCGGCACGGGAGGCGGGCGTCCGCCGGCTGATCGCCCAGAGCATCGCCTGGGTCTATGCGCCGGGCACGCCGCCCTATGCCGAGGACCATCCGCTCGACCGGTCGCCCGACAACCCGCGGCGGGTCAGCATCGACGGCGTGGCGGCGCTGGAGGCGCAGGTGCTGCACACCCCGCCATTCGAGGGCATCGTGCTGCGCTACGGCCTGTTCTACGGCCCCGGCACCGGCATCGATGCGCCGCCGGCGCCGGGCGCAGTTCATGTCGACGCCGCAGCGCAGGCGGCGCTGCTGGCGGTCGACCGCGGCCGGCGCGGCATCTTCAACATCGCCGAGCCCGGCGGCCCGGCCTTGGTCGAGAAGGCGGTGCGCGAGCTCGGCTGGGATGCCGGGTTCCGCCTGCCCGGTTGAAGGGAGGAAGACGATGTCCGCTTTGCATCCCGGCCCGCAGCCGATGCGGCTGATGCTGCTGGCGGCCGGCGGCGCGGTCGCGCTCGCGGCGCTGTGGGGGATCCGGCCGGCCGATGTCCCCGTTACAGCTCCGGCGATGCCAGCTCATGTCCATGCCCAGGCCGAGTTCGGCGCGGTGCCGGGCGCCCGGCCGGCGACGGTGGTCAAGCCGCTGTCCTGCGAGGCGCTGCCGAACGTGCCCGGCAAGTCGATCACCACCGTCACGGTCGACTTCCCGCCCGGCGCCTACACCCCTGCGCACCGCCATCCCGGCTCGGTCACCGCCTTCGTGATCAAGGGCACCGTGCGCTCGCAACTCGTCGGCGAGCCGGCCCGGACCTTCGGCCCGGGCGCGACCTGGTTCGAGCCGCCGGGGGCGCTGCATCTCTTCGCCGAGAACGCCAGCGCCGCCGAGCCGGCCCAGATCCTCGCCGTCTTCGTCGCCGACGACAATTGCGGCCCGCTGGTGATCCCGGAGCGGTAGGCCGGCCGGTCGACGCCGGGGTCGGCTACAGCACGAAATCCGCCGCCGTGAGAGCGTGGTCAGCATAGACGGTGATGATCGAATCCGGGCTCTTGTCGCCATTGGCGTCGAGATAGACGCCCTGGCGGCCGTCGCCGAAATCCACCACCCGCACCTCGCCCGCGGTGCCGGTGAAGCCGCCGGTGCCGAAGGTGAAGACGGTGTCGCCGTTGTCCGGATCGCCATCAGTGTCAATCGGCGACAGGTCGATCCTGTCGCCGGCCGAGAAATCCGCGATCACGTCCTTGCCGGAGGCCGCGACGGTGCTTTCACCGATCCAGGTATAGACGAACCGGTCGTCGCCGGCACCGCCCTTCAGCACATCGGCGCCGATGCCGCCCACGACCCGGTCGTTCCCGTCCCCGCCCCAGAAGGTATTGTTCCCAGAGTTGCCGGTCAGGTTGTCGGCGAAGGCGGATCCGATGACCTGCTCGATGCCGGTCAGCGTGTCGCCCTCCGCATCGCCGCCGAGGCCCACGCCGGCCTGGAGGTGGACGGTCACACCTTGGGCAGAACCGGCATAGTTCGCCGTGTCGATGCCTGCCCCGCCGTTGATGCTGTCGGCCCCGGCCCCGGCCTCGATGATGTCGTTGCCGTCGCCGCCGATCAGCTGGTCCGCGCCCGCGCCGCTGCGGAGCGTGTCGTCGCCAGCGCCGCCGTCGAGCACATTGGCGGCCGCGCTGCCGGTGAGACGGTCGGCGAAGGCGGAGCCGACGAGGTTCTCGATCAACTGCAGCGTGTCGCCCTCGGCATCTCCGCCGACCCCGGTGCCGGCTGCGAGATTGACCGTCACGGCCGCCGAGGAGCCGCTGTAATCGGCGGTATCGATGCCGACCCAGCCGCCGAGCGCGTCGGCTCCGGCGCCGCCGACGAGCCGGTCATTGCCGTCACCACCGTTGAGGGCATCATTGCCGTCATCGCCGCGGAGCAGGTCCGCGCCCGCACCGGCGTTGACGAGGTCGTCGCCGCCGGCGGCCGACAGCACGTCGTCGCCGTCCCAGCCCCAGAGCTGATTGCTGCCCGAATCGCCCCGCAGCGTGTCGTCGAAGTTGCTGCCATTCAGATACTCGATGCCCGAATATGTGTCCCCGGCGGCATCGCCGCCGATTCCGGCGACGCCGGATTCGAGATCGATGGTCACGGCCGCCGGCGAGCTGAAATAGTCGACGAAGTCGTTGCCGCTGCCGCCATTGAGCACATCGGCCCCCGCGGCACCGACGAGGGTGTCGTTGCCGTCATCGCCGTAGAGGGTGTCGTTGCCGTCCCCGCCGCCGACAACATCCTGGTCCGCCCCGCCGTGGAGGATGTCGTCTCCTGCAGCTCCGGAGACTTGGTCGTCCCCGTCGTCGCCGCTGACCGTGTCGTTGCCGCCGGCACCTTCGAGCACATCGTTGCCGCCCAGGCCGCTGATGGTGTCGGCGTCGGCCGTGCCCGGATAGTAATCGGCGCCTGCAGTCCCGGTGAAATTCGCCATCTCCAATGATCTCCGCAAGATTCGCAACTGTGACGCCGTCACGGTTCTGCATGAAGTCGGGATAGGGTGGGATGCTGTGGAGCGCCGGCTCGAGACATCAGCCTGCCGGTCGAGCGCCCTGAACCTCCACTGCAGAATCTCCGGATAGAGAGAACGCGACCTCGGAGCCGGAATCCAGCGGAATCGCCCGGATAGATCAAAGGATCCACTCTCTGCGGATGTTTATTGAACGGCCCGTTGCTGCCATTTCCGTTTCAGAGGGTGAGTGCCCCTTCTTCAGCCATCAATCCGCCACCGGCTGCGCTAGAATGGCGGGATGGGAACGGCTCGGGGCATCTGGCGGCGGATCGCGATCGGGGCTGGGGCGGGCATCGCCCTCGCCGCGCTGCTCGTTGGCGCGGCGTTCTGGCTCGACGCCCGCTACCCGCCGGCGCTCGGCCGCTATCTCGACCGCTCCGCCATCGTGCTCGACAAGGACGGGCAACTGCTGCGCGCCTTCACCGCCAGGGACGGCACCTGGCGGCTGCAGGCGACGGTCGACGATGTGTCGCCGCTCTACCTCGCCTTGCTGCAGGCCTATGAGGACAAGCGCTTTCGCGAGCATCTCGGCGTCGACCCGCTGTCGACCGCGCGCGCCTTCGGCCAGATGGTCCGGCATGGCGGCGTGGTCTCCGGCGCCTCGACCCTGACCATGCAGGCGGTGCGGCTCTTGGAGCCGCGGCCGCGCACCCTCGGTTCCAAGCTGATCGAGATGGCCCGGGCGCTGCAGCTCGAGGCGCATTACTCGAAGGACGAGATCCTCGGCATCTATCTCACCCTGGCCCCGTTCGGCGGCAATCTAGAAGGCGTGCGCGCAGCCTCGCTGGCCTATTTCGGCAAGGAGCCGAAGCTCTTGACCCCCGGCGAGGCGGCGCTGCTGGTGGCGCTGCCGCAATCGCCCACCCGGCTGCGGCCAGACCGCTTCCCGCAGGCGGCCCGTCATGCCCGCGACCGGGTGCTGCTGCGAGTCGCCACGGCCGGGGCGCTGGACCCGGAGGCGGCGCGCGAGGCGACCGAGCAGCCGACCCCCGCGGCCCGGCAGGCGCTGCCGTTCCGGGCGCCGCACCTGGCCGAACGGCTGCTGGCCGAGAATCGCGGCCAGGAAGTGCTGCGCAGCACCATCGACGGCCGGCTGCAGGCGGGGCTGGAGGAACTGGCCGACCGGTCGCTGCGCGGCCTCGACGCCAGCAGCAACCTGGCGGCGGTGGTGGTCGAGAACGCCACCGGGCGCGTGGTCGGCTATCTCGGCTCCGGCACCTTCTTCGAGGAGCGGCGCGACGGCCAGATGGACCTCGCCCGCGCCGTGCGCTCGCCGGGCTCGGCGCTCAAGCCCTTCATCTACGGCATGGGCTTCGAGGACCGGATTATCCTGCCGGAGACGGTGGTGCAGGACCTGCCGATGCGCTTCGGCGACTACGCCCCGACCAATTTCGACCCCGGCTATTCCGGCGAGGTCTCGGTGCGCGAGGCACTGCAGCGATCGCTGAACATCCCCGCGGTGCAGATGCTGGACCATGTCGGGCCGGCCCGCTTCGCCGCCCGGCTGCGCCAGGCCGGCGCACCGCTGCGCTTCGACGACCCGACGGTGCTGCCCAGCCTGGCCGTGGCGCTGGGCGGCGGCGGCACCACGCTGCTCGACCTCGTCCGCCTCTATGCCGGCATCGCCCGCGGCGGCATCCTGCCCGACCTGGTCTGGCGCGCCGACGTCCCACCCTCCGGCAATGGCGGGCCGCGCATCCTCGACCCCTCCGCGGCCTGGTACGTCACCGATATCCTGGCCTCGGCCCCACCGCCGGTGGCCATGGCCGATCCAGGGCTGATGCGCGACGGCCGCCGTATCGCCTTCAAGACCGGTACCTCCTACGGCTTCCGCGACGCCTGGGCGATCGGCTTCGACGCCGAGCATACGATCGGCGTCTGGGTCGGCCGGCCGGACGGGTCGCCCAGCCCCGACCGCTTCGGCCGCAACACCGCGGCGCCGCTGCTGTTCCGCGCCTTCGCCCTGCTGCCGCCGCCGGCTCGCGACGTGGTCGGCCCGGCGCCGTCCGGCACGCCGGTGGTGCGGGCGGAAGACCTGCCGCCGCGGCTGAAGCGGCTGGCGGCCGGCCCGGTCACGCTGGCGCCGCTGCCGTCGCTGGCCGGGCTCGAGCCGCTGTCGATCGCCTTCCCGGCCGATGGGGCGGCGGTGGAGCGGCCGCGCGACGGCGACCGCTTCGCCTCGCTGTCCCTGGTTGCCATCGGCGGGCGCCGGCCGTTCCTGTGGATGGTCGATGGCCGGCCGATCCCGTCCTCGCCGCTGAAGCGCGACGCCGACTGGACCCCGCCGGGCCCGGGGGCGGCGCAGATCACCGTGATCGACGCCACCGGGGCCACCGCCACGGCCAGAGTCTGGCTGCGCTGAGTCCCCAACAGGACTCCAGGCGCCGATCGGGACTCGGATCCTGATACGCGAATGCGACCGGGCAGCCCTGCGCTGAACCCATAGGTTCGTCATTTGCGCGGGTCGGTCAGGGACCATATAGTAAGGCACCTTACAGTCAGGTCGCTTAGTCCTTATGAGCGAGATCAAGCCTCTCGTCAGCCTCTACACCCTGATCAAGGATCTCGATCAGCTGCTGCGCCGCCGCTTCGACGAGCGGGTGCGCGCCGCCGGGATCGACCTCACCCGGCCGCAATACCGGGTGCTGATCATGCTCGACCGCAATCCCGGCATTGCCCAGGCGCGGCTGGCGGAGCTGCTCGACGTCGAGAAGATGACGGTCACCGGCCTGATCGACCGGATGGAGGCCCGGGGCTGGGTCGAGCGCCGGCGGGACCCGACCGATCGGCGCGCCCATTCGCTGCATCTGCTGCCGCCCGCCCGGCCGATCGTCGACCAGCTCGAGGCCCTGATCGCGCAGTGGCAGGACGATTACAGCGCCCGGCTGCCGGCCGAGGTCATGGCCCGGCTGATCGGCGACCTGCAGATCCTCAAGACCAAGCTGACCTGTGATCCCGATGAACCGGCGGCCGATGCCGCCAGGCGGTGCTGAGATGCCGGACGGAAGCAACGACACGGCCATGAAGCCTTCGCCGCAGCAGGCCAGCGGCACCCCGGCGCCGATCGCACCGCCCGCCAGGCCCCGCCGGCGCGGATTGCGCCTGGTGCTGCTGGTCGGCGTGCCGCTGGTTGTGGCGGCGGTCGGGCTGGTGCTCTACGCCATGGGCGGCCGTTACGCCGGCACCGACAACGCCTATGTCCACGCCGACACGGTGTCGATCGCGCCCGAGATCTCGGGCCGGCTGGTCGCCATCGACGTCGCCACCAACCAGCCGGTCCAGGCCGGCCAGGTGCTGTTCCACATCGACGACCGGGCGCCGCGCTATGCGCTGGAGCAGGCCGAGGCCGACATGCGCCAATCCGCCTTCGACTTCCAGGGCATCAAGGCCAATCTGGTGGAGCAGCAGGCGGTGCTGGAGCAGTCCCGCACCACCCAGGACTACCGCCAGAAGGATCATGACCGCATCGCCGCGCTGGCCAAAAACGGCAACGCCTCGCAGTCGGCGCTCGACGACGCCCGCCAGGCGCTCGACGTGGCCAAGAGCAATGTCGACGTCGCCCAGTCGCAGATCGGCATGACGCTGGCCAAGCTGGGCGGCAACCCGGACCTGACGCTGGACCAGTACCCGCCCTACCGCCAGGCCGTGGCGCGGCGCGACCAGGCGCAGCTCGACCTCGACCACACCCAGGTCAAGGCGCCGTTCCCCGGCATCGCCGCCAAGGCCGATGCGGTGCTGCCCGGCGCCTATGTCACCGCCGGGTCGCCGGTGCTGGCGATCGTCCGCTCCGACAAGGTCTGGATCGATGCGAACCTGAACGAGACCGACCTGACCAACGTCAAGACCGGCCAGCCGGTCGAGGTCACGGTCGACACCTATCCGGGCGTCACCTGGCAGGGCAAGGTCGACAGCCTCAGCCCGGCCAGCGGCGCCGAGTTCTCGCTGCTGCCGCCGCAGAACTCCAGCGGCAACTGGGTCAAGGTGACCCAGCGCATCCCGGTCCGCGTCCTGGTCGACACCGCCGGCAAGCCGCAGCTGCGCGCGGGCATGAGCACCGAGGTCGCGATCGACACCGGCCATGCCCGCGGCCTGCCCTTCCTCGGAGGCACGGCGTTCGGAGCGCAATGAGATGGCGGCCCCGGGCGAAAGCATCCCCCATCGCGGGATGATCACGGTCTGCGTGATGCTGGCCACCATCATGCAGGCGCTGGACACCACCATCGCCAACATCGCCCTGCCCTACATGCAGGGCAATCTCGGCGCCAACCAGGACCAGATCAACTGGGTCCTGACCTCCTACATCGTCGCCGCGGCGATCATGACGCCGGTCACCGGCGCCCTGGTAAGCCGGATCGGTCGCAAGAACCTGTTCGTGGTCTCGGTGATCGGCTTCGTCGTCGCCTCGGTGCTGTGCGGCCTGGCCCAGAACGTCACCGAGATCGTCGGCTTCCGGCTGCTGCAGGGCCTGTTCGGCGCGCCGCTGGTGCCGCTGTCCCAGGCCACGGTGATCGACATCAACCCGCCAGAGCGGCGCGGCCAGGCCATGGCGATCTGGGGCGTCGGCGTCATGGTCGGGCCGATCCTGGGTCCCGTGCTCGGCGGCTGGCTGACCGATCATTATTCCTGGCGCTGGGTGTTCTACATCAACGTGCCGATCGGCGCCCTGGCGCTGGCCGGGATACTGATCTTCATGCCGGACAGCGGCAAGCAGGCGGCCAAGCGCTTCGACTGGCTCGGCTTCGCCTTCCTCAGCCTCGGCATCGGCGCGCTGCAGATGATGCTCGACCGCGGCCAGGACCAGGATTGGTTCAACTCGCTCGAGATCATCATCGAGCTGGTGCTGGCGGCGCTCGGCTTCTACCTCTTCGTCGTCCATCTGCTGACGGCGGATGCGCCGTTCGTCCGGCCGGCCCTGTTCACCGACCGCAACTTCGTGGTCGCCATGGTGGTGATGGCGATCGTCGGGTCGCTCTACTACTCGATCATGGCCCTGGCGACGCCGTTCCTGCAGAATATGCTGGGCTATCCGGTGGTGACGGCCGGGCTGGTGATGGGGCCGCGCGGCATCGGCACCATGGTGGCGATGATGGCGGTCGGCCGCCTGATCGGGAAGATCGACACCCGCCTGCTGCTGCTGACCGGGCTCGCGATGATCATCGGCTCGCTGTGGCGGATGACCGGCTACAGCCTCGACGTCTCCTCGACCGAATTCATGCTCGACGGGCTGGTGCAGGGCGCCGGGCTGGGCCTGGTCTTCGTGCCGCTGTCGACCATGGCGTTCTCGACCCTGCCGCGGCTGTATCTCGACGAGGGCGCCGGCATCTACAGCGTGTCGCGCAACCTCGGCAGCGCGATCGGCATCTCGATCGTCACCGCGCTGCTGACCCGCAACATCCAGACCAACCACCAGTTGCTGGGCGAGCATGTCAACGCCTTCAGCCCGTCGGTGCAGCAGCTGCCGGACATGATGGCGCCGGGCACAGTGACCGGCCGGGCCATGGTCGACCAACTGGTCAACCAGCAGGCCACGCTGATCGCCTATATCGACGACTTCAAGCTCTTGATGGTGCTGGCGATCGCCGCCATCCCGCTCCTGTTCCTGCTGCGCAGGCCCAAGGGCGGCGGCGCCGCGCCGGCGGTGCAGGTGCACGCGGACTGACCGGCAGGTCGTCCTGGCAGGACTGGCCTCCCATCGACACGCCGGAGCGTGTAGGCTCCACACACGGACGAAGTGATGGGAGTCATCGATGGGCCCGGGCGGCACTTACAACCGATATTCGATCCGCACGACCACACGGAAAGAGGAAGAAGCGGTCGTCATCAGCGTCGAGGATCTCGCCCGGACGCTGATCGACACCGACAGCTTCCTGAAGACCGAGTCGCTCAAGGCGCTTGACCTCTCGGGTGTGATCCCCTTGCTGCGGGACGCCAGATCTGGCGCAGAGCTGTTGCGGGAACTGGGGCTGAAAGGGGGCTACTTCACCAAGGAGATCAACGGCCGAACCTATGTGATCCTGAGGGGCTATGCCGGGCTGCGCAAGGTGCTCAGCGCCAGCCGCTACCTGCCGACGAATCCAAAGGTGATTGCCTATGGCCTGACCCGGGCGGCGGCGGCCGTCGAAGGCGCATTGAGCGTCATCATTACCATCGTCGTCCTGGTGCCGATGGAGATCATCCGCTACCTCATGGGGGAACAGACTCTCAGCCAAGTCTTCGGCAACGTCCTGACCGGAGTTATGGTGGCGGCTCTAGCCAGCGCCGCCAGCTTTAGCGTCCTGGCCATAGGCACCATGGCAACTGTGACTGCCCCGGCCTGGCTCGTCATTGGCGGCATGATCATCGTCGGTTTGGGAGTCAGCCTGATCTTGAACCAGTTGGCAGATGCCTTCAACGTTTCAGGATTCATCGCGATGGCGCTCGACCGTGCCGTCCAGCAAGTGGCCGAAGAAGAGATGCGGAAAGCTCGCGGTCAGCGCATTCTCGGGCAATTCTACCATGATAACCCTGGATTCAGATCCAGCCCTTGGGGTGGCCTCCTAAGCGCGCTGCGGTAATAGACAATGGCCTCCTCTCGTACCAGGTCGGGCACCAGGAGGCCCTGGATCTTAGTTCCCTTATTGCTGCTGTATGACGCTTTGGGTCTCTTTATGTTCGGCTGGATCATCTTTGATCTCCGTGCGATCGAGTCCCAGTTGGCGATGCGTGCCGATGTGGTGAAGATCATGGTGCCGGCCGCCTTCTTCCTGCTGTTCGGTCCTATCTTTCCATTGGCGCACCTCCTCGGTTGGTTCGCTGTTCGGGCGCGCCGTCTGCGAAAGCCAGTGCTCGGGCTTCGGGAGGGTCGGTGGTGGCTGGTTCTTGGGGTTTTGATCTTCGCCACTATTCCCCTCTCATGGGTTGCCAATTGGACGCTTGGAGAGCCGTTGCGCGAACGGGCAGCGGCGGCCGGCTATATCGAATGTGACGGTCTATTCGACCGGCTGAGGTCGAACCGGGCCAATACGACCTATGCACTATCGGCGGATCTGTGCCGCCAAGCGGGGTTCAACCGCAGCCGGATCGAGCCGGATTTCGGCACCCCGCGGCCGCCAGGTTGAGGGGGCTTGATGATGAGCGGCGACGACTTCTTTGCCCGCCTTAATTCCTGGCACGTCCATCCGGGGGCCAAGGCGCCCTGGTGGATTATCCCTGGATGGCTTCTATACGACGCCCTCGGCTTTCTCAGTCTCGGCTGGGTCATCTTCGACCTGCAGAAGGCCGATGCCGGATTGGCGATGCATGCCGACGTGGTGAAGATCATGCCGGCTGTCGCCATCGTCATCCTGTCGTTGCCCGCCTTGTTTCCCGTGGCCCATGTCATCGCCGTCATCGTCAATGTGGGGCGACGGCGCCCGCGGCGGAGGCCGGTGCTCGGGCTGAAGGAAGACCAATGGTGGCGGATCATGGCGATCCTGGCCTCAGCCTGGTTTCTCATCGCCGTGGCCGCCGCTTGGATGATCGGCGCTCCCCTGCACGCACGGGCTCTGGCGTCCGGCTATATCGACTGCGACAGCCTTTTCGAGCCGGCGAATCCGGGAGGCCGGGGCGGACCTCCTCCGACCTACGTCCTGTCGGCGGATCTGTGCCTCGATGCCGGATTCCGGCGGAGTCGGAACCGGACCGGATCCTGACGCCCCGCTGCCGCAATCCGGCACGTGATCGATCTGTGTCTGGGGAGTTCCTGGCCGGCGGTCAGTACTGCAGCCGGGTCGGATGGTCGGTGTACAGAAGCTGATGGCGTTCGCTGGCCTCTGCCCAGCTCTTTGGCATCCGGTAGCCGCCCGGCAGGAATTCCTCGACCGCCGCCCGCATCTGCCGGGCGCAGATCTCGGCCGGGACGCGGCCGACGCCGGTTCCCATGCCCGGGAACGCGATGGTCCGGAGGCGGTCAGCCAGCCGTTCCCCGGTCGGGGCGGTTCCGTGCCGGGCCAGCAGCAGCACGGCGCGGGTCGCCAGATAGGGAGTGACCGTCTCCGGCCCCAGCACCATCGGTACCCGCATGGTCGGCGCGGCGATCAGGAAGGGCTGTGCCGGGTCGCCGGTCTCGACCACCTCGGCGCCGCCGACCAGCAACTCGCCATGGTGACGGTCCAGGATCAGGCGGCGGAGCCGGCTTTGGACCTCGACCCCGAACCGGTCGAGATACAGCGCGTCGATGCCGCCATCCATGAAGCCGAAGCTGTTCGCCGGGCTGACCACGGCGTCGCAGGCGACATCGAAGATCGAGCCGCGATGGGTGCTGACGTCGGCGACTTCGACGAAGGCTTTCTCCCAGGCATCTGCGAGCCGGCTCTCCGTTGCGGCCAGGACGATCTTCATCGTGGGCCCTACCCCGCGAACACCAGCCGGTACTTGGCGAAGCCGTCGCCGGCGTCGCCGGCGGGCTCGATGGTCAGGCCGGGCGGCACCGCCTGGGCGGCCGCCGGGGCGCCTGGGAAGGTGACGACTACGGTCTTCGGCAATGGCGCGAAGCTCCAATTGCCGTCGGCGGTCGGGTTGATTTTGCCCTGCTCGTGGATGAAGCGCACCAGCACGTCGCGGTTGGTGTCCGGCGCCTCGAGCACGATGTTCTTGCCGTCGAGGCCGGGGAAGCTGCCGCCGCCCCCGGCGCGGTAGTTGTTGGTGACGACGACGAACTCCTGTTTCTCGTCGATCGGCTTGCCCTGGAACCGCAGGTCGACGATGCGGTGTGCGTCCGGCGCCGCCAGCTTGCCGTCGCCGTCGTAGCGCGAGGGCTGGGTGAGATCGATCTTGTAGGTGACGCCGTCGATCACGTCGAAATTGTAGGACGGGAAGCCGGGGTCGATCAGCGGCTGCTCCCCGGTTTTCGCCGGGTCGATGCGGTTGAAGATGCCGGCCGACCGCTCCAGCCACTCGCGCACGATGGCGCCGGAGACGCGCACCGCCCGCACCGTGTTCGGATAGAGATACAGGTCGGCGACGTTCTTGATCGCGATCGGCCCGGCCGGCACGCTGGTGTAGTAGTCCGGCCCGCCGCGGCCGCCGGCCTTGAACGGCGCCGCGGCGGACAGCAGCGGCAGCCCCGCCGCCGGGGTGCCGGCCAGCAGCGGCGCGACATACCAGAGCTGGGCCTGGCTGACGATCTGCACCGACGGGTCGTCCGCCACCAGGGCGAAGTAGCTGGTGATCGGGGCCGAGATCTCGCCCACCGGCTGGCGCACATAGGCCAGGGTGGCGTCGTGCTCCGGCTGCGCCGCCGCGAGGATCTCCGGGCGCGATTCGACCAGCGGCGTCACCTTGCGGTCCTTGCGCTGGTAGATCGGCCGCGCCTCGGACTTGAAGGCCGCGACCTTCCAGGCGGCGCCGTCGCGCTCCAATTCCAGGTCGATGATGCCGAGATGGCTGCCCCAGAACCCGGCCATCACCGCCGGGACGCCGTGCAGCGTGCCGCGCTCCACGTCGACGCCGTCGATGCCGGCGAAGTCCGGGCCGGGGAAGACCAGGTGCTGGTGCCCGGTCAGGATCACGTCGATGCCCGGCACCTCGGCCAGGAACAGGGCCGCGTTCTCCTCGCCGCCCTCGCGCTGGCCGCCGGCGATGCCGGAATGGCACAGCGCCACCACCAGCTCGGCACCCGCCTTGCGCAGCTCCGGCACGTATTGCTTCGCCGCATCGACGATGTCGGTGGTGGTGACATGGCCGGCGAGATGGCCCTGGTCCCACTGCATGATCTGCGGCGGCACGAAGCCGATGACGCCGATCTTCACCGGCACCGCGGCGCCGCTGTCGTCCTTCAGGCTGCGTTCCAACACCTTGTAGGGCGGCAGATAGGGGCTGCCGTCGGTCTTCAGCAGGTTGGCGCAGACCAGCGGGAAGGTCGCGCCCTGCATCATCGCCTTGCCGAGATAGTCGAGCCCGTAGTTGAACTCGTGGTTGCCCATGGTGCCGCAGTCATAGGCCAAGAGGTTCATGGCTTTGACGATCGGGTGCACCGCGCCGCCGTCCAGGCCGCGCTGATAGGCCATGTAGTCGCCCATCGGGTTGCCCTGGATCACGTCGCCATTGTCGAACAGCAGGACGTTGCCGGCCTCGGCCCGGGCGGCGGCCAGCACCGCGGCGGTGCGGGCCAGGCCCATCGTGTCGTCGCCCTTGTCGCGGTAGTAGTCATAAGGGAAGACGGCGACATGCAGGTCCGTCGTCTCCAGGATCCGCAGCTTCAGCTTCGGCGCCGCGGCCTGCAGCGCGGCGGGAACCAGCCCGATCGCGGCGGCGGCGACGCCCGCCTTCAGGGTGGTGCGGCGGGTGAGGTCGGTCATGCGGCGCTCCAACTGCTGGGACGCCGCAGTCTAGAGCGAAGGAGGTCGCGGTTCCTAGAGCACCGCGAGGTCCAGCCGGCGCAGCCGCTCCGGATCGGCGATCGCTTCGATCGCGGTGATCCGGCCGTCCTCGATGGTGAAGCCGAGCGCCAGGAACAGCCGGCCCTGCGGTGCGACCACCGCCCCGACGGCGCCGTCCACGAGCGCCGCCCTGGCGCCGGTGGCGCGGCCCAGGAAGAAGCGGGCGACGGCGTCGGCGCCGCGGATCTCGCCCGGCGCGCCTGCCCGCACCGCGGCGGCGTCGGGGCGGACAACGATGCCGGGGTCGAGCACTGCGAGCAGATCCTCGAACCGGCCGCCGCGCGAGGCCGCCAGGAAGGCGTCGACGACCTGGCGCCGGCGCGCGAGGTCCGCGTCGGGTGTCCGGGGCGCGCCCTGCACCCGGCGCCGCGCCCGGCTGGCCAGCTGCCGGGTGGTGGCCGGAGTGCGGCCGAGGATCGGGGCGATCTCGTCGAAGGTCAGGTCGAACATGTCGTGCAGCACGAAGGCGACGCGCTCGGCCGGCGCCAAGGTCTGCAGCACCACCAGCAAGGCCAGGCCGACCGAATCGGCCATCGCCGCTTCATGCTCGGGATCGGCGGCGTCGTCCGGCCTGGCCGGCTGCTCGGGCCCGTCCGGCTCCAGCGGATCCTCGCGCCGGGACCGGCGGCGGCGCAGATGGTCCAGGCACACCCGCGCCACCACCGTGGTCAGCCAGCCGCCGAGATTGGCCACGCCCTCGACATCGGCACGGCTCAGCTTCAGCCAGCTCTCCTGCACCGCATCCTCGGCCTCGCTGAGCGACCCGAGCATGCGGTAGGCGACCGCGCGCAGATGGGCGCGGTTGGCCTCGAACTGCCGCGCCAGAAATTTCCTCTCGTCCATCGGTCACACTCTCCGCTGCCGGATCCGTCATGGCCATGACGAACGGAGCCCGCGCCGATGTGACAGGCCGGGCCGATGCGTCGAGACATGCAACGAAGGAGACGGATGATGCAGGCCCGAATGAAGAACCCGGCGCTGGTGCTGCCGGAAGCCCTGCAGGCGCTGACCGCCTTGTGGAAGGCGGTGGAGCAGGCCGGCCTGCCGCCGGCGACGATCGACCTGGTCAATCTGCGCACCAGCCAGATCAACGGCTGCAGCGTCTGCGTCGAGGCCGCCTTCACCATGAAGAAGGATAAGGCCGATCCGCGGCTCTACGCCGTCACCGCCTGGCGCGACATGCCCCATTTCAGCGAGGCCGAGCGCGCCGCCCTGACGCTGGCCGAGGCGGTGACGCGGGTGGGCGAGCGGGGCGACGGCGTGCCCGACGACGTCTGGGCCGAGGCCGCCCGGCATTATGGCGAGACGGCGCTGGCGGCGCTGATCCTGCAGATCGCGCTGGAGAATGTCTGGAACCGGCTGAACATCGCGGTGCGGCAGCCGGCGGGCACGCCCTGGGCCTGACCGGCCGCGGGCCGCGCCGGGCGGGGTGCTGTCCCGCCCGGCGGCTGCGATCAGCTGGCGGTGGTGTCCTCGGTCGGCGCCTCCGGGCCGTTCTTCTTGATCGACTCGATGGCGTTCTTGGCCGAGGCCTTGCTGGAATAGCCCTCGGTCGAGAAGATCGTCTCGGAGTTGTACTTGAACCGCACCCGGAACTCGCCGGCCTTGTCCTTGTAGATTTCGAACTTGTGCGCCATGGGTCGTCCCCTCCGGGATTGAGACATTCGCCCGGCAGTTTGATCGCGATATCCCAATATTCGCAAGCTGCTTTCTTGAAGAACGGCAAGATCTCCCGGCGGTTCTCTCCAGATCGATCGCGTCGACGCAGACAGCACCGTCCGTTACGGCTGCAACCCGTTTCCCCGAAACCGTAGCCGGGCCGTAGCCGGAGCGGCCGATCGTGGCCCCGATATCGGACATCTCGGAGTGCGCCATGGGCGGTGTTTCGCCGGAAGCCATCGAATCGGTCCAGCAGCTCGCGGACACCTGGTCGAGGGTCGTGCACGACCGCGGCACGGGCGATGTGGCGGACCCTCCCGGCATGGCCATCCGCTGGGCCGACAGCAAGTTCCCGTTCTGGAACTGCATCACCTTCACCGACCGGAACTGCAGCAGCGAGCTGCTGGACGAGCGCTTCGCCGAAGCCACGGCCTATATGCGGCGGCGAAGCCGGCCCGGGCTGATCTGGCTGTTCGAGGATCTGCTCGACCCCGCCTGCCGGAAGAGTCTGCCGAAGGCCGCGGACCGGGCCGGGCTGAGCCTGTCGCTCTCGGGCTTCGGCATGGCTGGCGACATCCTGCCGATCGCCGAGCCGCATCATCCGGAGCTGGAGTTCGTGCGCGTCACCACGGAGGAGCAGCTGACGGCCTATGCCGACCTCAACTCCCGCGCCTATGGCATGCCGCTGGAGGCCGGGCGCGACGGGCTGGCCGGGTCGGTGCTGTGGAAGGCGGGGATGCACACCTATCTCGGGCTGGCGGACGGCGTGCCGGTCTCGGCCGCGGCGACGGTGGCCACCGGGAACTGCCTGTTCCTGGCTCTGGTCGCCACCGCGCCCGAGGCGCAACGCAAGGGCTATGGCGAGGCGACGGTGCGCAAGGCGCTGTACGAGGGCGCCCGCGCGACCGGCCTGACCCGTACCACCCTGCATGCGACGCTGGCCGGCGCCCCGGTCTATGAGCGCATCGGCTATCGCAAGGTGGCGTCGATCGGCTTCTACGGGCTCAAGGCCTAGAACCGATCACGCCGCCGGCGTGAACTGGTAGGGCGTGGCGCCGCGCAGATTCTCGTCCACCGACAGCACGTGGTTCAGCGGCGGGAAGGCGCGCTGGTCGCAATCCGGCCGCTCGCACAGCCGGCAATGCAGCCCGATCGGCGCCGCCGCCTCGTCGGAGGCGAGATCGATGCCGTCGGCATAGACCAGCTGCGCCGCATGGGCGATCTCGCAGCCCAGCGCCAGGGCGAAGCTCTGCCCCGGCGCGCGGAAGCCGGCGCCGGGCTTCGACACGGTGCGGGCGATGGTGAACCAGCGGCTGCCGTCCGGCAGCTCCGCCACCTGGGTCTGGATCCGGCCGGGCGAGCGGAAGGCGTCGGGCAGGATCCACAACGGGCAGGCGCCGCCCATGCGGGCGAAGGCGGAGTTGGTGGCGCCCAGTCGCTTGGAGACGTTGCCGGCCTTGTCGCTGCGGATCAGGAAGAAGGGCACGCCCTTGGCGCCCTGGCGCTGCAGCGTGGTCAGGCGGACTGAGACCTGCTCGAACGACGCCTCGAAGCGGCTCTGCAGCACCTCGATGTCGTAGCGCAGCGCCGTCGCCGCCCGCCAGAACCGGTCATAGGGCATCATCACCGCCCCGGCCAGGTAGTTGGCCAGGACGATGCGGCCGAGGCGTGACGCCGCGGGGCCGGAGAAGCCGACCGGCGCCACCATCTCGTCCAGCAGCGCCCGGTACTTGATCAGCGCGATCTGCACCGCCAGGTGGAAGCTGCGGCTGGGCAGGGGCAGCATCTCGGACAGCAGGATGCGGCGGCCGTGCCGGTCGTAGCGGCGGCGCACCGGCCCCATCACCTCGACCGGCATCACCTTGACCCGCAAGGTCAGCTCCTCGTCCAGGTAGCGGATCAGCCCCGGGAACAGGGCACCGGGCTCGATCGCCCCAGCCTGCCAGATCTCCTCCGCCGCGGTCTCCAGCTCCGGGAAATGGTGGCCATGCGCCTGCACCCAGTCGCGCACCTCGTCCAGCGGCGAGGTGGACTCGGCGATGTCCGGCGCGGACTGCTTCTCGGCCAGCAGGCGCAGCGTCTCGCGTCCCTCGCGATAGGCCTGGTACAGGGCCAGCACCGCCTCGGCTGCGGCCGGGGCCTGGGCCGCCAGGTCGATGATGTCCTGCCGCTTCAGCCCGGCCGTGCCCGGCCGTGGCGTGGCGAACAGCGGATCGCCGAACACTTCGGACAGGCCCCCGACCAGCCGCTCGCCCTCGTCCTCGGCGAAGCTGGCGAGGTCGAGGTCGAAGATCTGGCCCAGCTTCAGCAGGATCTCGACCGTCACCGGCCGCTGGTTGCTCTCGATCAGGTTGAGATAGGAGGCCGAGATGCCCAGCCGCTCCGCCAGCAGCGCCTGGGTGACCTCGCGGTCGCGCCGCAGCCGCCGCACCTTGTGCCCCAGCATCGGCTTGCGCGCAGCCATCAATCTTCTCCGATTTACAAAATCTAGATCGACAAGATTTACAACATTTCCCTTTCACGCTCAACGCCGCGTTGACGCTGCCTGGAGCCACACCCAACATCATTCCCATCACCGCAGCGCAACCTGGCGCGCTGTCCGGAACGGAATGAAAAGGATTTACAGGATGGCTCCCCTCGACTCTCCGACCCCGACCCGAAGCTTGGCCGGCCGCTTCGACGGCATCGTCCGGGACTTCACCCCGGCCGATGTCGAGCGGCTGCGCGGATCGGTCCGGATCGAGCACACGCTGGCCCGGCTCGGCGCCGAGCGGCTGTGGGAGCTGATGCACAAGCGCGACTTCGTCAATTCGCTCGGCGCCACCAACGGCACCCAGGCGATGCAGCAGGTGCGGGCGGGGCTGGAGGCGATCTACCTGTCCGGCTGGCAGGTTGCGGCTGACGCCAACACCGCCGGCCAGATGTATCCGGACCAGAGCCTGTACCCGGCGGATTCGGTGCCCGAGGCGGTGAAGAAGATCAACCGCACGCTGCAGCGCGCCGACCAGATCGAGCATGCCGAGGGCGGCGCCAAGCGCCACTGGTTCGCGCCGATCGTGGCCGATGCCGAGGCCGGCTTCGGCGGGCCGCTCAACGCCTTCGAGCTGATGAAGGCGATGATCGAGGCCGGCGCCGCCGGCGTGCATTTCGAGGACCAGCTGGCGTCGGAGAAGAAGTGCGGCCATCTCGGCGGCAAGGTGCTGGTGCCGATGCGCAGCTTCATCCGCACCCTCAACGCCGCCCGCCTCGCCGCCGACGTGATGGACGTGCCGACCGTGCTGCTGGCCCGCACCGACGCCGAGAGCGCCAAGCTGATCACCAGCGACATCGACGAGCGCGACCATCCCTTCATCGACCGGACGCAGCGCACTGAGGAGGGCTTCCATCCAATCAAGCCGGAGAACCGGATGGAGTACTGCATCGCCCGCGGCCTGGCCTTCGCGCCCTATGCCGACCTGCTGTGGATGGAAACCTCGAAGCCCGATCTTGGCCAGGCCAAGCGCTTCGCCGAGGGCATCCACCGGCAGTTCCCGGGCAAGCTTCTGTCCTACAACTGCTCGCCCAGCTTCAACTGGAAGGCCAATCTCGACGACGCGACGATCGCCAAGTTCCAGCGCGAGCTGGGGGCCATGGGCTACAAGTTCCAGTTCATCACCCTGGCCGGCTTCCACAGCCTGAACTTCGCCACCTTCGAGCTGGCGCGCGGCTACAAGGACCGGCAGATGGCCGCCTATTCCGAGCTGCAGCAGGCGGAGTTCGCGGCCGAGGCCCAGGGCTACACCGCGACCAAGCACCAGCGCGAGGTCGGCACCGGCTATTTTGACGCCGTCAGCCTCGCCATCTCCGGCGGCAAGGCCTCGACCACCGCGCTCCGCGAATCAACCGAAGCCGCCCAGTTCCACTGATCATCCGCGCCCTTAGGAGGACCCGACCATGACGCACCGCTTCTGGATCATCGGCGGCGAATATGCCGACACCCGCTTCGACCGGCTGATCGACGGCACCGAGAGCCTGCAGGGCCCGTTCGAGAATTACGACGAGGCGCTGCACGCCTGGCGGCAGCTGGCCGCGGCCACCACCAGCAACGCGCATCAGCGCTACACCATCGCGCATGAGGGCGCCCGCTAGGGTTCTCTGATCCGCGAGCGGGCCGGGCGGCGCGGGCGCACCGTCCGGCCCATTTCTCCACGAAGCCGACCCCTCAGAAGACCCCGCTCAGGCCCGGCCGATCCGTTTTCGGCCGGGCCTCTTCTCATGCAGTGCCCTCGACCACCCCGCGCGGCAGATAGTCCGACCGGATCCCGACCGGCAGGCCCTGGTCGTGTCGCATCGCCGCCCAGGCCAGCGGGGCCAGGGCGATGAAGCCGGCCGGGTCGCTGTCCTGCGCCTCGCCGGGGTTGGGCTGGATCTCCGCCCAGTAGCGGCGGTGCAGCACCAGGGCGTTGCGCAGCGCCTGGTCGAACCCGTCCGGGTCGCGGTGCAGCAGGGCCAGCTCGATCTCCGGCGACACGATGAACTGGGCATAGTCGCGGGCCGCCGGCGCCAGCCCGGGATCGTTGCAGCCCTGGATCGCCTGCAGCAGCAGCTGGTTGCCGGCGGCGTCGCCGCGCAGCAGGGCCTGCAGCCCCTGGGCATGCGCCAGGCCGTAGATCCGCTCCTCCGCCGCCGGGGGCTGTCGCGCAATGCGGTCGACCGGCACCTGCTCGAACAGATCCAGCGCCACGCGGTCGCGGGTGGCCAGGGCGGCGTGGCAGGCCTCGACCAGCCGGCGCGGGGTCAGACCGGTCGGCCGCTCTCGCCCGCGCGGCAGCTCGACCGGACCCGGCGGGCCGAGATCGATCCGCAGCGAGACACCCGGCGCCACCATCGCACCGGCGGCCATGGCCGCCCGTGCACCGAGCCGCAGCAGCGCCGGCACCTCCTCCTCCGGCCCCAGCAGCTGGCGCAGCCCGGCCAGGGCCAGGGCCTCCTCGGTCAGCGGCACCAGGTTGTTGGGGCGTTCTGCCAGGCTGCCGCGCAGCATCGGGATCTCGTCAGCCCGGTCCTCCGCCTGCGCCGCCAGCGCGCCGCGGTCGCGGCCGGGCCGGTGCCGGGCCACGAAGCCGGCGCTGTCCCCATCCTTGCCGTCGGTCATCATCAGGCCCCCAGATCGAATTGCTTCGCCGTCGCCACCGGCGCCGCGGCGCCGCCGCCGGGCGCCTGGCTGATCGGCGTCCTGACGGTCAGATAGACGATCTCCGCCGGCTTGCCATCCGCGGTCTTGCCGTAGCGGTAGGCATTCGACAGATCCTTTCCGGTGGTCGCCGCCTGGCCGGTCATGTTGTGGCGCATGTTGTAAGCGATTGCGGCGAAGTACTCGGCCGTGCCCTGCGTCTCCACCTGGCCGTTCACCAGCCGGGTGCCGAGCGGCGAGCCGCCGCCCTTGGCCTCGACCACGACGAAGCGGATGTTGCCGTCCGGCAGCGCCTGCCGATAGACCTGATCGAAGTCGCCAGGGCGCGAGCCGGATCCCGGGCCGCCATATTCCAGCGTGGCGCCGCGATAGTTCTGGGCCACGTAGCTCATGCCGCCCAGCTCGCCGATCTCGGTGCTCTGGTTCACCACCTCCTGGCCCTTGGCGTTCTTGACCGCCGGATCGGTGGCGGCGTCGCGCTCCAGCACCGCCTTGTCGCGGGCGGCCAGGGCGGATTTGAGGCTCTGCTGCTGTTCCAGATTCAGCCCGGTCGACAGCGTGATCTTCGGCGCGGCGTTGCCGGCGATGGCCGGGGCGTAGGTCGGCAGGTTGCCCGCGGTCACCTCCTGGATCCGGTAGACGCCGTCGTCGGCCTTCACCAGGCCCAGCCGCGGATGGCTGCTGTCGTATGGATCCGTCCGCACGATCTCGGGCACGGTCTCCGGCCCGGTGGTGCGGAAATAGTAGCCCTTGCCCGCCCAGGGGCTATTGTCGATCGCGTCGCCCAGGCCGGGCTGGATCTCCTCGGCCCGCGCCTGGCCGGTGCTGGGCGCCTCGACATCGGCCTGGCCGGGGTCGGTGATCATCCGGCCCAGCGACTCGTTGTGCTGATCGAGATAGGCCCGGGTGGTCTGGATGTCGCCGCGCAGCGCGTCCTTCTGCTGCGCCGTCAGCGACGGGTCGTCCAGCCGGCGCTGCAGGTCGGCCAGCCGGCGGTCGAGCTTGATGCCCTCATACTTGACCGAATAGGCCAGCGTGCCCGGTTTGGGCTCACCCAGCCGGCTGCGGATCAGGCCCTGCAGCCCCTGGCTCTGGGCCATCATCCGGGCGACGTCGCGGTGCAGTGCGATGTCGGCGTCGGTCGCCTGTTGCCCGGCCTTGATGGTGTAGTCGCCGGTCTTCGGGTCGCGCACGATGGCGACCCGGTTGCCCTCGAGCTCGCTGGTCCGCACCACCGGCGGCTCATAGGCGGCGGTCAGCCGCCGGGTCAGCGCTGCCGGGTTGAACATCTCGCCGGGCGACCGGGCCTGGCGGGCGCCGATGCCGATGGTGGCGCCCCAGAAGCCCATGGCCAGCACGCCCTGCGCCCGCTGCTCCGGCGTCATCGACCCCCAATTCGTCGTCAGATGGATGCCCATGTTGACGAAGGCACCGGCATTCGCGGTGTTGGCCACCGCCTGGCTGGTGCCGATCACCCGGGCGGCCGCCGGGCTCAGCCGTGCCCCGGCGCCGGCCAGGCGGGTCAGCGCGCCGGCGCTGGCGAAGGCGGCGATGCCGGTGCCGTTGGCGGCCAGGCCCAGCCACAGCATCCGGGCGTCGCCATCGGTGAAGGGGTTGATCGATTGGCCGTGCTGCGACCGGTCGATCAGCTCGCTGCCGGTCTGGTACACACCCCAGCCCCCGGCGGCCGCGCCGATCCCGACCAGGATCGGCGTCGCGGTGCCGCCGCTCCCGATGATCAGGGCGCCGCCGGCGATGATGCCGCCGACCAGGGCGACGCCGTCGAAGACGCCCTTCACCTCCTCCCACGTCGTGTCGACCGTCCTCGGCGTGTTGCCATGCGACAGGTCCACCGTGCCGTCCGCCTTCAGCGTCAGATGGCCGTTGGTCGGGTAGGTGACGTCGCCGGGCGGCAGCTGGTTGTTGGCCTTCCAGTCGTCGAAGCTGCTGTAGCTGCGTCCGGCATTGTCGACGAACTTGTCGCCGGACGCGGTCTGCACCCGGAACAGCGTCAGCTGGACCGGGCCCGAGGCGTTGCTGGAATACTGGATCGGCAGCGCGGTGACCTGGGGATTGTCGCCGCCGACGGCGCGGATCTGGGCGACCACCTTGCCCACCGGGTCCTTGCCGGGTCCCTCGGTGAAATAGGAGAACTGGCCCTGGGCCATCTTGGCCTGGGTCTCCTCCGGCGACATGTCCTTCGGCAGCGTGGGCGGAAAGCCCATGGCGTAGCCGACGGTGTTGTCCAGGTCGGTGCCCTGCAGGGTCTGCGGGTCGTCGCCGCGACCGATGAGGAACTGCTGCGCGTTGTCCTGCGCCTGCGGCCCGACGATCGCCGGATTGGTCCAAGGATCCTCCGTCTGCTTCAGCGTGTCGGCGGTGACGCTGCGGTCGCCGTGGATCGTCGCCAGCGCGCCGACCCGGCCGTCGAGGCCGATCTTGCCGTCATTGCCGTTGCCGAACAGCAGGACCTGGCCCTGATGGGTGCCGAGGATGCCGTCGAGCCGCTTGGCCCCCGCATCCCGCTGCCCGGCATCGTCGGGGTGCCACTCGCGCGCCAGGGCCTGCGCCATCTCCTGTCGCATGCCGTCGCGCTTGTCGATGTCGAACGACGTGGTCTGGGCGAAGACGGCCTGCACCGTGGCGCTGACGGCCTGGCCCGGCGGGCCGTCATTCATCGCCGTGAGGATCCGCTGCCGGACCATCGCCTGGATGCCGTCGCCGCCAGCGCGGGAGGCGAGCGCCTTCATGAAATCGGCGGCGTTCTCCGGACCGAGGGAGACGATGGTCCGGCGCAGTGCCGCGGTGGTCGCAGGCGTCTCGTTCAGGTCGCCGGAGGTGGCCTGCACCGTCCCGAGCACCAGCGCCAGGGCCTTGCTGTGCGGATCGCTGGCGGACCCGTTGCCGGCTGGCTGCCGCATCAGGGCGGCGGCACGCAGGGCGAAGCGCTCGCCGACCACGCTGATCAGCTGCGGGGTGCCGCCCAGCGAATCGGCTAGGCTGGACGCCTGCCCCAGCCCGCCGCCCTTGCCGTCGGACCAGCGGTCCAGCATGCGGTCCAGCAGGTAGCGCTGCTCGTCCGCATTGAGGCCGCGGAGCTCGGTCGACTGCCCGTTCAGCGCGTTGCGGACATGCTCATGGGATTCGGTCTGGCCGAAGCCGAGAAAGCCGCCATTGGCGTCGGAATGGTGCTCGACCCAGTCGTCGATCCCGCGCCGGCGGTCGCCGTCGACAACGGGGACAACTGGGGCGGTTGGGGGCGGGGACGGGGCGGCCGCGGTCGACCCGGATTTCGGCGCCGCAGGCTCAGCCGGCGGCGCGGTGCGGGCCCGCTGCACCGCGGTGGCGAAGTCGAGCCCGCCCGGCGCGGACCTTGTGCCGAACCGGGACGGGGCAGTGCCGAGCGAATCGATACGGGGTGACATGGAACGATCCTGTCCGCGAACGGTGGCCGGATCGGGGCAGGGCCGCTGGAGAGGGTCGGCTCTGCCCTATTTGACGCCTTCGTTGATGGTGCCGACGTCCTCCCGCGAGATCCCGAGCTTCTTCGCCACTGCCAGGATGTCGGTATCGACGTCGACATCGATGCTCTGGCCGTTGCCGCTCTTCCAGTCGACCTCGGCCAACTGCTTCAGCGTCTGGATCTGCTTGCCGCGGTCGCCCCCCGCGGTCTTCTCGACATAGGCCTGGACGATCTTCGTCCGGTTGTCGCTGCTGTCGTTGCCATAGCTCAACGACAGCAGCTTCTTCACGTCATCGAGCGTGGTCTCCGGCTTCTTGACGTAGTCGTTGATCCAGGTGGTGCGCGTGTCCTTGTTCGGCTGCTCCAGCAGGTCGGACGCGAACTTCTCGGGCGACGAGGTGTCGGGCTTCGGCGTGGCCGGAGGCGTGTCTGTAGCCGGCTTCTCCGGCGGGACCGGGAGCATGACGAAATCCGGGGTCAGGTCCCCGGGGCGGTAGGTGTGGATCAGATCCGGGTTGCCGATGTGCTCGTTCAGCGCGACGACGCTCGAATTGATGTCCTGCGGCGCGATGCCGGCCTCCATGCCCATGCGCCACTGCGAATCGCCGGCTTCGGGCACCTGCACGGTGCCGTTCTTGAGCAGATCCTGGGCGTCCTTCAGGCCATGCTGCGTGGCCAGACCGTTCAGCGTCTGCTGCCATTGCTGCTGCTGGGCCGCGGACACCTCATGGGTCTTCCCGTCCTTTCCCACCAGCGAGAACTTGTTGTCCTTATAGGTGACCGTGAGCGACATCGACACCTCCACACACTGGGCGCCACAATAGGCAGGCTCTGGCCTGTTCAGCGTCGGCCGGGCGAGGGCCGCACGCGATTCCCGGTCAGGGCCAGGATTGAATTCCGGATTCTCCCCCAGAATACTCACAGCAACCCCGGTCGAAGGCAAATGTTCCGTAACGTTTATGGCGGTTCGGTGGCAGCAGGGCGCAACTTTCGTCCTACAAGTCATGGGTGTGTAGAGATTTCGGTTTGGTTCGATTTCGATTCCAGATCTGCCGAACCTTGTCGCAGTTGGATCGCATAATTTCTTAGGCGTGTCCTGGTTAATAACTGAATTCGACCAACTTTGGATGAAATTGATGGGCCACGATGACACGAAGCCGTCGATGCAGCTTGCCGACTGCGTTTTGTCAATCAAGTCTCAGAACTGCTGATATTGTGGCCGATTGGCCGATTGGCCGACAAGCACTCTGTCGCTACGACTGCCTGGTTCGACACGCTCATATCCGTTTGCCGGCAAATTCAATCAATCTTGAGAGAGAAAGCTCAATATCGGCTCAAAGTCATTTTATTGCGCATGATTACATAATACTATATATTGGCGTCTTGAATCTCCTCGCCACCAGTGGCGGTGGAAGATCGAATGGAGGGATCCTCTATGTTCAAGCGAGTCCTTGCCGAGGCGTTGGGGACGTTCTGGCTCGTTCTCGGCGGCTGCGGAACTGCGGTCCTGGCCGGATCGCATGTCGGATTCGGCGGTGTCGCCGCGGCCTTCGGCCTCACCGTCCTGACCGGCGCCTATGCCCTCGGCCGTATTTCCGGCGGTCACTTCAATCCTGCGGTCACGGTCGGATTGTGGGCCGCGGGCAAGACCAGTTCGGGCAACGTCGTGCCCTATGTCGTGGCCCAGGTGGCCGGCGCAATCGTCGCGGCCTGGGTGATCTTCGTCATCGCCTCCGGCAATCCCGCCTTCGACATCACCAAGGGCTTCGCCCTGAACGGCTACGGCGCCGGATCGCCCGACGGCTACGGCCTGACGGCGGCCCTGGTCTCCGAGATCGTGCTGACCGCGGTCTTCCTCGTCGTCATCGTCGGTGTCGTCAGCAGCCCGGCGACCGCGCCCTTCGCGCCGATCGCGATCGGCTTGGCGCTGACGCTGATCCACCTGATCTCGATCCCGGTCACCAACACCTCGGTCAACCCGGCGCGCAGCACCGGCGTGGCGCTGATCGCCCAAGGCCTGGCGCTGCACCAGCTCTGGCTGTTCTGGGTCGCCCCGATCATCGGCGGCTTTATCGGCGGCTTGGTGGGCCGGTTCCTGACCGAGCCGGAAGCCTCGATCAGCGCGGTCTCGACCCCTCCGGCAGCCCCGGCGGAGTGAGCTGAAGCTGGGCTGGCGTCCCGGTTCCGCCGGGGCGTCAGTCCAGCGTCTTCTCCATGAACAGGCTCAGCGGGTCGGGCCCGTAGCCGCCGAACGGGCCGCAGTCGCGGTAGCCGAAGCGGCGGTACAGGCCGATCGCCTCCGGCTGGTGGATGCCGGTCTCCAGCTGGATCAGCCGGACGCCCAGGACGCGGGCCTCGTCCTCGATTCGCACCAGCAGGTCGCGGCCGACCTTCAGCCCCCGTGTCGCCGGGTCGACGAACATCCGCTTCAGCTCGGCTTGGCCGTCGCCGCCGATCCGCAGCGCGCCGCAGCCGACCACCCGGCCCTCGCGCCGGGCCACGAAGAAGCGCACCTCCGGCTGCTCCAGCGAGGCGATGTCGAGCATGTGGTTGCTCTCGGCCGGGTACAGGCTCGCCATCAGCGCGTCGGACTGGCGGATCAGGTCCAGCACCGCGTCCTGACGCGGCGGTTCCGGGGCGATGATGGTGGCGGTCACGATGCGGAACCTCGGTCGTTTCCATCCGACTATAGCCGCGGATGGCGGCGGGCGAAGGGCTTTCCTCTTGCCCAGTCGCGGGCAGCTATGTTCTCGTATCGTTCATGGTCGACTCCGCCCCCTTCACCATCGCCAACGCCGACGCCCGGCGCCTGTTCCTGGATCTGCACGCCCTGTCGGACCCGCCGCTCGGCCGGCTGACGGCGGAAGGCTGCCAGGCGCTGGTGGACCGCATCGGCTTCGTCCAGGTCGACAGCATCAACACGGTCGAGCGGGCGCATCATATGATCCTGTTCGCCCGCCGCCACGGCTACGCCCAGACCCAGCTGCCGCGGCTGGTGGAGAAGACCCGCGGCCTGTTCGAGGGCTGGACCCACGACGCCTCGCTGATCCCGACCCGCTTCTTCCCCTACTGGTCGCGGCGCTTCGCCGATGTGCAGGCGCGCGCCGCCACCAGCCGCTGGTGGACCGAGGCCGGGCCGGACTTCCCGAAGGTGCTGGAGCAGGTGCGCGAGCGGGTGGCCGTAGAAGGACCGCTCCTGACCCGCAGCTTCGAGGAGGAGCGGCAGCGCCCTTCCGGCGGCTGGTGGGATTGGACGCCGTCGAAGATGGCGCTGGAATTCCTGTGGCGCACCGGCGTGCTGGCGGTGGCGCGGCGCGAGAATTTCCAGAAGGTCTACGACCTGACCGAGCGGGTGATCCCGGAGCCGCATCGCGGCCCGGCGCCGGATCCCGAGGCGGTGGTCGACTGGGCCTGCCGCTCGGCGCTGGAGCGGCTGGGCGCCGCCCGGCCTGCCGAGATCGCCGGCTTCTGGGACCTGATCACCCTGCGCGAGGCCGAGCAGTGGTGCGACCGGTCGACCCGGCGTGGCGAATTGTGCGTCGCGCATGTCCAGGGCGCGGACGGCAAGACCACCGCCGCCTTCGCCTTCGCCGACATCGAGGACCGGCTGGCCGCCGTGGCCCCGGCGCCGGATGTGCTGCGGGTGCTGTCGCCCTTCGACCCGGTGATCCGCAACCGCCAGCGGCTGGAGCGGCTGTTCGGCTTCGACTACCGCTTCGAGGCCTTCGTGCCCGAGGCGAAGCGCCGCTGGGGCTATTACGTCTTCCCGATCCTGGAGGGCGACCGCTTGGTCGGGCGGATCGACATGCGGGCCCGGCGCGACAGCGGCGACCTCGCCGTCGCCGGGCTGTGGTGGGAGCCGAAGGTGCGGTCCAGCAAGGCGCGGCTGCGCCGGCTGGAGACCCAACTCGACCGCATCCGCCGCTTCGCCGGGGTCGAACGCGTGACCTGGCCCGAGGCCAAATCGCCGCTGTCATCCGCGAGTCATCAAAGGGTCGCAAAGCTCGGGGCATAAGGGCGCCGCGCGAGGGCCGGCGTTGCGATGCGGGCTCTCGCGCCCATATAAGCCGCGGGGGATCACCCGACGGGCCGATCGTGCGGAATTGGATGGAGAAGGACTGGGTATGGCGGGGGATCTGATCGTCGCCCATGCGCGGATCGTGACCGCGGAGGCCGTGCTGACCGGCAGCGTCGCCGTCGCCGGCGGGCGGATCACCGATCTGGACCGGGATGCGGCCTGCCCGTCCGGCGCGGTCGACTTCGAGGGCGATTACCTGCTGCCCGGCCTGGTCGAGCTGCACACCGACCATCTCGAGCGCCACTACACGCCGCGGCCCGGCGTGCGCTGGCCGGCGGTGACCGCGGTGATGGCGCATGACGCCCAGGTCGCGGCGGCCGGCATCACCACGGTGTTCGACGCCCTGGCCTTGGTCGGCGGCCGCAACGGCGAGGACCGGCTGGAGACGCTGCGGCCGATGGTCGATGGGATCCGCAAGGCCCAGGCCGGCGGCATGCTGCGGGCCGAGCATTTCCTGCATCTGCGCTGCGAGGTCACCGAATCGCATGTGCTCGAGCTGTTCGAGCCGTTCCGCGACGACCCGCTGGTACAGTTCATGTCGGTGATGGACCATGCCCCCGGTCACCGCCAGTTCTCCGACCTCGCCAAGTACCGCGAGATCTACAAGGGCATGCTCGGCATGTCCGACGAGCAGATCGACGCCCAGACGGCGGAGCGGATCGCCGCCTCACGCACCCATGGCGTCACCAACCGCGACGCCCTGGCCGCGATCGGCCGCGGCCGCGGCCTGCCGATCGCCAGCCATGACGACGAGACCGTCGCCCATGTCGAGGAGGCGGCGGCGCTGGGCATGGTGGTGTCGGAGTTCCCGACCACCCTGACCGCCGCCCGCGCCGCGCGCGAGCACGGGCTGCAGATCCTGATGGGCGCACCCAACCTGGTCCGCGGCGGCTCCCATTCCGGCAATGTCTCGGCCGGCGAGCTGGCGCGTGAGGGGCTGGTCGACATCCTATCCTCCGATTACGTCCCGGTTAGCCTGCTGCACGGCGCCTTCACTTTGGCCGAAGGCGAGGCCGGCATCGGCCTGCCGGAGGCGCTGGCGACAGTGACGATCAACCCGGCCCGTGCCGCCGGCCTGGAGGATCGCGGCCGGATCGAGGCCGGGCTGCGCGCCGACCTGCTGCGGGTCCGGCTGGTCGACGGCGTGCCGGTGATCCGCGCGGTGTGGCGTGAGGGCGAAAGAGTCGCATGAACCCGGAATAACCGGCCGAAGCGAATGATCGGGTTATAAGGGCTGATTCGCCCGTTCGCGGTCCGGAGACCAGCATGCGCCCGTTCCCGGTTCTCACGGCTTTGTTGCTCGCCCTCGGATCGGCCGCTGCGGCTCAGACGGCCGATCCGGCCGCGCCTGCTCCGGCCTCGCCCGACCCGGCTTCTCCTGACCCGGTGGCGCGCGGCGCCTATGTCTTCGCCGCCGGCGGCTGCGCCGCCTGCCACACCGCGGCCGGGGACGCCGCGAAGCCGCTGGCCGGCGGCCGCCCCCTGAAGACCGCCTTCGGCACCTTCTACACGCCGAACATCACCCCGGACCCCGAGACTGGCATCGGCAACTGGAGCGAGGAGGATTTTCGCCGGGCCTTGCGCGAGGGCGTGTCGCCGGCGGGCGAGGATTTCTATCCGGCTTTCCCCTACACCTCCTACACCGGCATCACCGACCGCGACCTCGCCGATCTCTGGGCCTATCTGCGCAGCGTCCCGCCGGTGCAGCAGCCGAACAAGCCGCATGAGCTGTCCTGGCCCTATTCCTGGCGCTCGCTGCTGCCGGGCTGGCGCCTGCTGAACTTCAGCGAGGGGCCGTTCCTGGTGGCGGCCGGCCAGTCCGCCGACTGGTATCGCGGCGCCTATCTGGTCCGCGTGCTCGGCCATTGCGGCGAATGCCACACGCCGCGCGACATGCTCGGCGGGCTGAACTGGTACAGCCCCTTCGCCGGCAACCCCCAGGCGCCGGAAGGGCAGGGCAAGATCCCGAACATCACCCCGGACCCGGAGCACGGCATCGGGGAATGGAGCGACAGGGACATCACCTATTACCTGGAGACCGGCGCCACTCCGGACGGCGATTTCGCCGGCGGCGCCATGGTCGAGGTGATCAAGAACGACACCAGCCGGCTGATCCCGGAAGACCGCCAGGCGATCGCCACCTATCTCAAGAGCCTGAAGCCGCTGTCCGGGCCGTGACGGCCGCCCACCGGAACGATGGTTTCGGTCCAGGGAATCACATATAGTGTCCCGGCTTCGGCAATTTTAGGAACATTTGGTTTGTATTGAGCGGCGTCCGTCCATTTCGTTTCGGCGGCGCCTCCGACCCTTCAACCGCGACATGCCGCCCGGGCAGCGAGCACGGCCGAGGCCGTCCCCGCTGCGCACAAGCGTGTCGCCCAGCATTCAGCGGAGAGCCATAACGTGACCACCTATACCGGCACTGCCGACCCCGACTACATCTACGGCCTCACGGATTCCGTCGTGGTGCCGCCCGGCGCCAACGGCGTGCAACTCGACCTGTCGGGCGACGACACGCTGAGCGGGGTGGGCGGGGACGACTTCGTCCTGGCCGGCGCCGGCCATGATGTCGTCGACGGCGGCGACGGCGCCGACCAGCTGAACGGTGGCACCGGGGACGATCTGCTGACCGGCGGCCTCGGGCCCGATGTGCTGACCGGCGGCGACGGCATCGACACCGCCGATTACAGCGCCAGCGTCAAGCCGGTGACGGTCGATCTCCAATTCGGCACCGGCACCGGCGGGGACGCCGAGGGCGACACCCTGGCGGAGATCGAGAACGTCACCGGCAGCGCCGGCGACGATACCCTCTACGGCGATACCGCCGACAACCTGCTGTCCGGGCTCGCCGGGGACGACCTGATGGTCGGGTATGAGGGCGCCGACACGCTGATCGGCGGCGACGGCAACGACTTCATCGCCGGGGACTACGAGCCGGGCTCCCTCGGCTGCGGCTGCGGCGACGGGCCCGACCTGCTGCAGGGCGGCGCGGGCGACGACACGCTCTTTGGCGGCGGCGATGCCGACCGGCTGGAAGGCGGCGCCGGCGACGACCTGATCGGCTACATGGACGGGGCGGAGTACGTCATCGGCGAGGTGATCGACGGCGGCGACGGCTACGACATCATCACCTTCACCCCGGTGCCGGGCGCGGATACGCTGCTGGTGCTGCAAGGCGATACGCTGAGCGGCATCGAGGAGATCGACCTCGGCTTCCCGGGCGGGCCGGTCGGCCTGCCGGCGCATCTGATGCTGATCGGCGTGCTGTCCGACCTGCTGATCGTCGGCAGCGACGACCGCAACGTGGTCACCGCCGGCGACGGCAACGACACGGTCCGCGGCCTGGGCGGCGCCGACGTGCTGCTCGGCGGCCTCGGCGACGACCGCCTCGACGGCGGCACGGCGGGCGACCAGCTCGACGGCGGGGCCGGCATCGACAGCGCCACCTATCAAGGGTCTGCCGCGGCGGTCGTGATCAACCTGCTGGCCGGCACCGCCTCGGGCGGCGACGCCCAGGGCGACAAGCTGACCAACATCGAGAACCTGTACGGGTCCGGCCTCGACGACCAGCTGACCGGCAATGCCGTCCGCAACGTTCTCGGCGGCGGGCTCGGCCACGACACGCTCACCGGCAATGGCGGCGACGATTCGCTCTCGGGCGACGCCGGCAACGACGCGCTCTCCGGCGGCGACGGCGCGGACCGGCTGGTCGGGGGTGCCGGGATCGACACCATCCATGGCGGCAACGACAACGATTCGGTCGATGCCGGCAGCGAGAACGATCAGGTCTTCGGCGAGGCCGGGACCGACAATCTCTACGGCGGCACCGGCGACGACGCGCTCTCCGGCGGCGACGGCAACGACACGCTCGAAGGTGCGGCGGGGGCCGATGCACTGGCCGGCGGAGTCGGCATCGACACCGCCAGCTATGCCGGCTCGGCCGCCGGCGTCTCGGTCAACCTGGCCACCGGGACGGGGTCGGGCGGCGACGCCGCGGGCGATACGCTCAGCGGCATCGAGCAGGTGCTGGGCTCGGTCCAGGCCGACACGCTGACCGGCGATGCCGCCGCCAACACCCTGTGGGGCATGGGCGGCGGCGACGTGCTCTTCGGCGGCGGCAACGGCGATGTGCTGAAGGGCGGCGTCGGCGATGACCGCTTCGTCTACACCGCCCTTTCCGACAGCACGGTCTCGGGCCTCGGCAAGGACACCATCGCCGACTTCTCGACCGGCGATAAGATCGACCTGTCCGGCATCGGCATCGCCTTCAGCTTCGGCACCGGCGGCTTCACCGGCCATGCGGGAGAGGTTCGCGTCGTCACCAGCGGGTCGATCCAGGTGGTCTATGCCGACAGCAACGGCGACAAGACGCCGGACTTCGCCATCAACGTCGTCTCCGACCACGCGCTGACCGCAGCGGACTTCGTGTTGTAGGGGGCGTGCGGACCGGCGCCGACTTCGTCTAGAGTGGGCTGCCGCCCGAAGGCGGCGGCCCCCGCGGGGCGAAGAAACAGGGACGGCGATGGTGATCGAGCTGCAGACCAACGAGCCGGCGCCGGAGGCGACGCTCGCCAACTGGCGCCAGGCGCCTTACAGCCGCTGGGGCTTCCGCAATGTCCGCCGGCTGGTGCCGGTGGCCGAGATCCCGCGCGGCGAATTCGCCGCCTGCCTGAGGCCCGGGCCGGCGCTGGACCTGGACCGGGTCGCGATGCCGGGGCAGGGCGGGTCGGTCGCCCGGCTGATGGCCGAAAGCGACACCGACGGTCTCCTGGTGCTGCATCGCGGCGCGGTGGTGGCTGAGCACTACGCCCATGGGCTGGACCCGAAGGCGCAGCACATCGTCTTCTCGATCAGCAAGTCGATCACCGGCCTGATCGCCGGCATCCTGGTCGGCCGCGGCCAGCTCGACCCTGAGGCGCCGGTGACGTCCTATGTGCCGGAGGCGGCCGGCTCCGCCTATGATGGCGCTACGGTGCGGCACGTGCTGGACATGACGGTCGGCGTCCGCTTCGCCGAGGATTATGTCGACCCCGCCGGCGACGTCGCCCGCTACCGCGTCGCCATGGGCTGGAACCCGCCCAGCGAGGTGGCGCGGGACAACGACCTGCGCGGCTTCATTGCCGCCTTGCGGCCCGACGGCAGCCGGCATGGCGAGACCTTCCACTACGTCTCGCCCAACTCCGACATGCTGGGCTGGATCTGTGAGCGCGCCTCCGGCATGCGCTTCGGCGCGCTGATGTCCGAGCTGCTGTGGCGGCCGATGTGGACGGAGGCGGATGCGTCGATCACGCTCGACCGGCTGGGCGCGCCGCGCACCGCCGGCGGCATCAGCATGACCTTGCGCGACCTGGCCCGAATCGGCGAGCTGATGCGGCGGGACGGCCGCGTCGGCGGGATCCAGGTGGTGCCGCAGGCCTGGGTCGACGACATTCTCGACAATGGCGACGCCCGGGCCTGGGCGCGGGGCGACCTGGCGCAGCTGGCGCCGCAGGGGCGCTATCGCAGCCAATGGTATGTGCCGGGACCCGGCCGCGACGTGGTCTGCGGCATCGGCATCCACGGCCAGTGGATCTATGTCGACCGCGCGGCGGAGCTGGTCATCGCCAAGATGTCGTCGCAGCCCGCGGCGGTCGACGACGCGCTCGACCACCGGCTGCTGGCCGGCTTCCGGGCCATCGCGCAGGTTCTGGGTTAGGCAGAGAAAAACCCGAGGCCGGAGGCCTCGGGTCGTGTGCGGTGTGTGACCGTCAGCCCTTCTTCACCCGATAGGTCTCGTGGCACGCGCCGCAGGCTTGGCCGACGGCGGGAAAGGCGGCCTTCACCTTGGCGGCGTTGCCTTCCTGGGCGGCGGTGTCCAGCGCCGCGATGGCATCCTGGGCGCCCTTCACCTTGGTCTGGAAATCGGCCCAGTTGGTCCAGATCTCCGGCTTGGCCGCGCTCTTGCCGACGCCGACCGCGGTGCCTTCCGGGAACAGGGTCAGCAGGTTGGCGCTGACGCCCGCCATCTTGCCGGTCGCCGCCTTGACGTCGTCGATCGTGCCCTGGTTGTCGCGCACGAAGCCGGTCAGGGTCTTGGCGCTGGCGCCGAAGGTCTTCATCGCGTCCTCGCGCTGGGTCACGACCTCCTCGGGCGTGGCGGCCCAGGCGATGGCGGCGCCGCAGCTGACGATGGCGGCGGTGATGACGGCGAACTTCAACGAACGCATGGTGCCTCCCCCTGGGGTGGGTGCCGGTCCGGCGGTGATGGCCGCGAGTATGCTGGAGGAATTGTTGCGATCTCCAGCGTGTTCGGGCTCCGGCTCGCGGTTCGCTGCGACGTGTCGCAGGGTTACGCCGCAAATCGTTACGCGCCCGGTTGACAGGATGCAGGCCCCCCACTATGGTCCGCGCCTCTAATTCCGGCCCGCGAGCCCGTGCTCCCGGCGGCGCCGGCGCTGCCGCATGGGATATGGATTATGAAAGTCGCGAACTCGCTGAAGACCCTGAAGACCCGCCACCGCGCTTGCCGCGTCGTCCGCCGCAAGGGCCGTGTCTATGTCATCAACAAGGAGAACCCGCGCTTCAAGGCGCGCCAGGGCTGATTTCAGCCGCCCCTTGAGTCGGTCGAAGGCCGCGTCCCCGGACGCGGCCTTTTGATTTTGCGGCCTTTGGATTTGGTGGCCGAGCTTGCCGGATCGGCCCGGCCTTCCTATCGTCCGCGGCGGAGGTCCCGCCGATGAAGATGCCTGCCCCCGATGCCGCCATCCTGGCGCGACGCGAGGAGATCGCGGCGGCGCTGCGCGCCATCGTGCCGGGCGAGGGCGTGATCACGGCGGAGAGCGAGCGCCGAGCCTACGAATCGGACGGGCTGACCGCCTACCGCACCCTGCCGATGATCGTGGTGCTGCCCTCGACCACCGCGCAGGTCTCGGCGGTGCTGCGCAAATGCCACGAGCTGGGGGTGAAGGTGGTGCCGCGCGGGTCCGGCACCTCGCTGTCCGGCGGCGCCCTGCCGTTGGAGGACGGCGTGCTGCTCGGCCTCGGCAAGTTCAACAAGGTGCTGGAGATCGACTTCGACAACCGCTGCGCCCGGGTGCAGCCGGGGGTCACCAATCTCGGCATCACCAACGCCGTCGCCCATGCCGGCTTCTATTACGCGCCCGACCCGTCCAGCCAGATCGCCTGCTCGATCGGCGGCAATGTCGCCGAGAATTCCGGCGGCGTGCACTGCCTGAAATACGGGCTGACCACCAACAATGTGCTGGGGCTGGAGGTGGTGCTGATCGACGGCACCGTGCTGCGCCTCGGCGGCAAGCATCTCGATTCGCCGGGCTACGACCTGCTCGGCGTGCTCACCGGCTCGGAAGGCCTGCTGGCCGTGGTCACCGAGGTGACGGTGCGGCTGCTGCGCCGCCCGGCGACCCAGCGCGCGGTGCTGATGGGCTTCCCGTCGTCGGAGGCCGGCGGCGACTGCGTCGCCCGGATCATCGGCGCCGGCATCATCCCGGGCGGGCTGGAGATGATGGACAGGCCCGCCATCCATGCCGCCGAGGCTTTCGTCAAGGCCGGCTACCCGCTGGATGTCGAGGCCCTCTTGATCTGCGAGCTGGACGGGCCGGAGGCCGAGGTCGACCACCTGATCGAACGGGTCGAATCGATCGGCCGCGACTGCGGCGCCACCATCTGCGTCGTCAGCCGCAGCGAGGAGGAGCGTCTGCGCTTCTGGGCCGGGCGCAAGGCGGCCTTCCCGGCGGTCGGCCGGATCAGCCCCGACTATTACTGCATGGACGGCACTATCCCGCGGAAGCGCCTGCCCGAGGTGCTGGCCCGGATGCAGGAGATGTCGCGCCGCCACGGGCTGCGTGTCGCCAATGTCTTCCACGCCGGCGACGGCAATTTGCACCCGCTGATCCTGTACGACGCCAACGTGCCGGGCGAGCTGGAGAAGGCTGAGGAGTTCGGCTCCGACATCCTGCGGCTATGTGTCGAAGTCGGCGGCGTGCTGACCGGCGAGCACGGCGTCGGGGTCGAGAAGCGCGACCTGATGGAGGTGCAGTTCGGGCCGGAAGACCTGGCGCAGCAGCAGCGGCTGAAATGCGCCTTCGACCCGGACGGGCTCTTGAATCCCGGCAAGGTGTTCCCGACCCTGCATCGCTGCGCCGAGCTCGGCCGCGTGCACATCCACCACGGCGCCACCCGCTTCCCCGACCTGCCGCGCTTCTGACCGATGACCGAGACCCTGAAGCCCGAGGCCGACGACCAGGTGCTCGAGATCATCCGCTGGGCGCTGGCCGGCGAGGTGCCGCTGGAGCTGGTCGGCCGTGGCAGCAAGCGCGGCTTCGGCCGGCCGGTGCAGGCGGCGCATGCGCTCGACCTCTCCGGCCTGGCCGGGATCGAGGTCTACGAGCCGGAGGAGCTGGTGCTGACCGCCCGCCCCGGCACCGCGATGGCGGAGATCGAGGCGGCGCTGGCGGCGCGCGGCCAGGCCCTGGCCTTTGAGCCGCCGGATCTCGGCCCGCTCTATGGCGGCTCGGCCGGCGCCGGCACGCTGGGCGGCGCCATCGGCTGCAACCTGTCCGGGCCACGGCGGCTGAAGGCCGGGGCGGCGCGGGACCATGTGCTGGGGATCGAGGCGGTGTCCGGCCGCGGCCAGGCCTTCAGATCCGGCGGCCGGGTGGTCAAGAACGTCACCGGCTACGACCTGCCGAAGCTGTTGACCGGCGCCTTCGGCACCCTTTCCGCCATGACCCGGATCACGGTCAAGGTGCTGCCGGCGCCGGAGACGGTGCGCACCCTGGCGATCGCCGGGCTGGACGATGCCGCAGGGATCGCAGTGCTGACCCGGGCGCTGACCAGCCCCTACGAGGTCTCGGGCGCCGCCCATCTGCCGGCCGGCATCCTCGGCGATGCCGCGCGCAGCCTGGTCCGGATCGAGGGCTTCGGCCCCTCGGTCGACAGCCGGGTGGCGGCCCTGTCGCAACTGCTCGGTGAGGCCGGGCCGATCGCCGTGCTCGACCCTGGCGAATCGGTCGATCTGTGGCGCCGGATTCGCGATGTCTCCCCCTTCGCCGGAGACGCCTTGGACAGTGATGGGCGCGCCGTGTGGCGGGTGTCGGTGGCGCCGACCATGGGGCCGCGAATCGCCGCCGCCGCCGGCGGGGCGCATTACTTCGACTGGGGCGGCGGGCTGGTCTGGATCGCCGTGCCGCCGGATGGCGATGCCGGGGCCGCCGCGATCCGGGCCGCGGTCGCGGCTTCCGGCGGCGGACATGCGACGCTGATTCGGGCGCCGGCCGGGCTGCGCGCGGCGCTGCCGGTGTTCGAGCCGCAGCCGCCGGCGCTGGAGATACTCAGCCACCGCGTTCGCGAGGCCTTCGATCCGAAGGGGATTCTGTCGCCGGGGCGGATGATCATTTGAGACAGGATCGGAAACCTCGGGCACGATCACGCGTTATGAACACGCGCAGCTCTTGAACAGGGGACGTTCTATGGAATTCCTGTGGATGCTGATCATCGGCTTCGTGGTCGGCCTGGTCGCGAAGTTCCTGATGCCGGGCCGGGACCCCGGCGGCTTCATCATCACGATCCTCCTGGGTATCGCCGGCTCCTTCGTCGGCGGCTGGCTGGGCCGCCAGCTCGGGATCGTGCCCGAGACCGGCTTCGGACAATTCGTCCTCGCCGTCATCGGGGCGATCGTGCTGCTGATCATCTATCGGATCGTCGCCGGCCGCCGGGCGGCCTGACATCGGTGCGGCCCAGGCCCGGCCACGGGCCGCACCGCTTCTCGTTATCGGATCGACTTCGCCAGATGCGCGTACGGCTCGCCGCGGCGCGGCTGCAGCGCCTGTGCCGCATCGGTGTCGGCATGGGTGACCCGCAGCGCCGTCGGGACCCCGTCGGCCGCCAGCTCTACCGTCGCGAACACCAGTTCGCCGCAGGCCCCGGGCCATCCGATCGGCCGCAGGCCTGACACGACCGCCGCCGTATAGGGCGAGCAGTCCGAAGCGACATCGACGCTCGCCGCGGCCGGCTTGCCGCCGACGAAGCGCCACACCGCGACCTGCTTGCCCTTCTGGTCGAACACCGCCGCCGGCTCGCCGAACCGGCCCTTCAGCGGCGCCAGCGCATCCGCGGCGCTGCGCGGCCCGCCGGAGTCGAAGCGCACGGTCTCGGCCACTGAGTACAGCCGGTTGCCCTGGGCCGGCGGGGTGAATTGCAGCAGCAGCGTGCCGTCGCCCGGCCGCGCCGTGGCGACCAGGCCGGTCCACGGCGCCTCGCCCGGCCCGGCGAAGGTCACGGCCTGCCCGGCGAAGGCGGCCGCATCCTGCGGCGTCTGCCCCAGCGCAATGTCCTGAACCACCGGCCCCCCGGCCCAGGCCGCGCCGGCCAGGCCCAGCAGGGCCACGAACAGGGCATCGCGTCTCCGAACCATCGTCATCTCGGCCTCCCCGGTCTTTGCGGCCACCGTACTAACCCCTATGCCGGTTGACAACGCTGCCGGCCGCATCGGCCGGGTTCCCTTGGCGCCGGGCCGCGGGCTAGTGTCGGGCGCAACGACGGGAGAGTGCGGGTGCAGACTCATTTCTCGCTGGCGCAGCTGGCCGATCCGGACAATGCGGTGTCGGAGCAGATCCTGCGCAGCTGCGTGCATTGCGGCTTCTGCCTCGCCACCTGCCCGACCTACACGGTGCTGGGCGACGAGCTCGACAGCCCGCGCGGCCGCATCTACCAGATCAAGTCGATGCTGGAAGGGGGCGGCCCGGCGCCGGCCAGCGTCGCCAAGCATCTCGACCGCTGCCTGTCCTGCCTGTCCTGCATGACCACCTGCCCGTCGGGCGTGCATTACATGCATCTGGTCGATCACGGCCGCGCGGTGGTGGAGAAGACCTATCGCCGGCCGCTGCAGGACCGGGCGATCCGGGCGCTGCTGGCGACGGTGCTGCCGCGGCCGCGGCTGTTCCGCCTGGCGCTGATCGGGGCGATCGCGGCCCGGCCGGTCGCGGGGCTGCTGCCCAAGCGCCTGCGCGCCATGCTGGCCCTGGCGCCGCGCCGCCTGCCATCGCCCAGCCCGGTCGACCGGCCGCAGGTCTTCGCCGCCGAGGGGCCGCGCAAGCGCCGGGTGGCGCTGCTGTCCGGCTGCGCCCAGACGGTGCTGGACCCGGCGATCAACGAATCCACGGTCCGCCTGCTGACCCGCCACGGGGTCGAGGTGGTGGTGGCGCCGGGCGCCGGCTGCTGCGGGTCGCTGACCCATCATATGGGGCGGGAGGACGCGGCGCTGGCCTCGGCCCGGGCGAATATCGAGGCCTGGGGCCGTGTGGTGGCGGAGGGCGGTCTCGACGCCATCGTCGTCAACACCTCCGGCTGCGGCACCACGGTGAAGGATTACGGCCACATGTTCCGCGCCGACCCGGCCTGGGCCGGGCGTGCCGCGGAGATCTCGGCGCTGGCCAAGGACATCACCGAGCTGATGGACGAGGTCGGGCTGAACCCGCCGGCGCGGCCGACCGGCCAGGCCGTGGCCTACCACTCCGCCTGCTCGATGCAGCACGGCCAGCGCATCACGGCGCCGCCGCGCCGCCTGCTGGCCGCCGCGGGGTTCGAGCTGCGCGAGGTGCCGGACGGGCATCTCTGCTGCGGCTCGGCCGGCACCTACAACCTGCTGCAGCCGGAGATCGCGGACGAGCTGCGGGCGCGCAAGGTGCGGGCGGTGGAAAGCACCGGGGCGGCGATCGTCGCCGCCGGCAATATCGGCTGCATCACCCAGATCGGCCTGGGCACCGACCTGCCGGTGGTGCACACGGTCGAGCTCCTGGACTGGGCTACTGGAGGCCCCAAGCCGGCCGCCTTGGCGGATGCGGGCTAGGCATCAGGCATGCGCGTGCTTTCGATCATCGGCCATCCTCGGGCGTCGAGCTTTTGTCATGCCCTGTCGAAGCGCGTTCGTGCGGCGCTGGCGGTGGACGGGCATGAGATCATCCATCACGATCTGTACGCCGAGGGGTTCGAGCCCTGCCTGACCGCGGATGAAGCCTACACCGTCGGCGACAGCGTGGAGCAAGCCCTCGCGCGGGCGGAGGACCCTGTCCTGCTGCGGCATCGGGCCGACATCGCCGCCGCCGAAGGGTTGCTGGTGGTTCACCCCAACTGGTGGGGGAAACCGCCAGCCATAGTGTCGGGCTGGCTGGACCGGGTGCTGGTGCCCGGCGTTGCCTATCGCTTGTCTTCGGCCGACGGGCTGCCGGAAGGGCTGCTATCCATCGGGACGGCCGTGATCTTCAACACTTCGGATACCCACGAGGAGCGTGAGCAGTCCGATCTCGGCGATCCGCTCGAATTGATCTGGGGGAGGTGCGTTCTTCCCTATTGCGGCGTCAGATCCCATAGACGGCATGTGTTCAGGCCGGTCGTCGGGAGCAGTGACGCACAACGCGAGCAATGGCTTGCGGAAGCCGAAGCCATCTGCCGGGCCACGTTTTCCGATGGCCGCTGAGCTCAGTACAATCCGCCCGTACCCGTCAGCGCGTCCTGGCTGGTCTCGCCGAAGGTGTCGGCGACCGGGGCCGGGCCGGGCTCGGTGCCGGGGCGGAACGCCTCCATGATCACATCCGACCCGCCCGGCTCCGCCGAATAGCCGCTGCGGCGGTCGACATAGGCGAAGCTGACCCCGGGCGGCACGGCGAAGGCGCCGGGATCTTCCCCGGCCAGCGCGTCCTTGATGAAGTCGCTGAAGATCGGCACCGCGATCGACCCGCCGGTGGCGCCGGCGCCCAGGCTGCGCGGCTTGTCGTAGCCGACGAAGATGCCCACGGCCAGCCGCGGCGAGAAGCCGACGAACCAGACGTCGTTCGAATCATTGGTGGTGCCGGTCTTGCCGGCCAGCGGCAGGCCCAGGCCCGCCAGGCGGGCGGCGGTGCCGCGCTGGGTGACGCCCTGCAGGATCGAGATCATCTGGTAGTTGGCGATCGGGTCGTCCAGCTCCTGCCCGCGCGGCCGCTGCGGCGCCGGCTGGCCGGACCAGGCGGGGGCGGCGCAGGGGATGCAGTCGGCCCGGTCCGGTCCGACGACGCCCTGCTGCCGCAGGCTGCGGCCGTCGCGGTCCTGCACCCGCTCGATCAGATAGGGGCTGATCTGGTAGCCGCCATTGGCGATGGTGGCATAGGCCGTGGTCAGCTTCAGCGGCGTGGTCTCGCCGGCGCCCAGGCCCATCGCCGGATACAGCGGCATGTTCTGATAGATGCCGAAGGTCTCCGCCGTATCCTTGACCGGCTGCAGCCCCATCTCGACCAGCAGGCGCACGGTCATGACGTTGCGCGACCGCTCGACGCCGGAGCGCAGCGTGGCCAGGCCGATGAAGCCGCCGCCGTAGTTGCGCGGCCGGTAGCGACCGCCGCCCTGGCCCTGGTCGACCGAGATCGGCGTGTCGTAGATCAGGCTGGACGGGGTATAGCCGTGCTGCAGCGCCGACAGGTAGACGAAGGGCTTGAAGGCCGAGCCCGGCTGGCGCTGCGCCTGGGTGGCGCGGTTGAACTCGCTGAGCGAGAAGTCGAAGCCGCCCGACATCGCCAGCACCTTGCCGGTGAACGGGTCGACGGCGACCAGCGCGCCCGACACCTCCGGCACCTGGCGCAGCGAATAGGCGGTGATCTGCGGCTCCGAGGTCTTCGCCCCCGGCTGCACCCAGATCACGTCGCCCTTGGCCAGCACGTCGTCGGCGCCGCCGACCTGCCGGCCGACGCGGCCGTTCTCGACCCGGCGGGCCCAGGTCACGTCGGCGCGGTCGATGCGGCCCCGGCTGCCGTCATCGAGCCCGATGGTGGCGGCCTGGCGGTCGACCTCCAGCACCACGGCCAGGGTCCAGCCGTCGATCTGGGCCGGCCGGTCGATGCCGGTCAGGAAGCGCTGCCACACCGGGCGGTCGTCTTTCGGCGCGGCGGTCGGGGCGACTGCCGGGGCCGCTTGCTGCTCCTCCGGCAGGCGCACGCCCATCGCCGACAGCGCGCCCAGCAGCCGGCCCTGCTGCGCCGGCGGTGGGGAGGCCGGCTGGGCCGGCGCCTGGGCGGCCTCGGCCTGCGCCACTGCCTCAGCCGAAGCCGGCAGGTCCAGCATCGCCGAGATGTTGGTGATCGGCCCGCGCCAGCCGCGGTTGCGGTCGAAGCGCTCGAGGCCGGCGCGCAACGAGCGGTCGGCGAAGAGCTGCAGCCGCGGGTCGAGCGTGGTGCGCACCGCCAGCCCGCCGCGATAGAGCTGGTCGTTGCCGAAGGATTTGCGCAGCGAGCGGCGCACCTCCTCGGCAAAATAGGGGGCGTAGACGGTCTCCAGCGGCGCCTGGGCGCGCACCGCCAGCGGTTCGGCCTTGGCGGCGGCCGCCTGCTCGGCGGTGATGGCGCCGTCCTGGGCCATGCGGTCGAGCACGTAGTCGCGGCGGGTGCGCGCGGCCTCGGGCCGGGTGACCGGGTTGTAGTTGTTCGGCGCCTTCGGCAGCGCCGCCAGGAACGCCGCCTCGGACAGCGACAGCTCGGCCGGCGGTTTGCCGAAATAGCGGGCCGAGGCCGCGCCGACGCCATAGGCGCCGCGGCCGAGATAGATCTCGTTGAGGTACATCTCCAGGATCTGGTCCTTGGAGAAGTCGTGCTCGATCTCGAAGGCGAGGACCAGCTCGCGGATCTTGCGCAGGGCGCTGACCTCGTTGGTCAGCAGCAGGTTCTTCGCCACCTGCTGGGTGATGGTTGAGCCGCCTTCGAGCCGCCGGCCGTGCCGCAGATTCTTGATGTTGGCGACCATGGCGCGGGCCAGGCCGGACGGGTCGACGCCGTGATGGCGCCGGAAGTTCTGGTCCTCGGCCGAGATGAAGGCCTGCACCATGTAGGGCGGCAGGGCCGACAGCGGCACCACCACCCGATTCTCGACATAGTATTCCCGCAGCAGCGACCCGTCGGCGGCGTAGATGCGGGTGGTCTCGGGCGGCTGATAGGCGGCGAGCTGGCCGGCGTCAGGCAGGTGCAGCTCGGGTCCGGCGGTGGTGACCAGGAGCTTCAACAGGACGGCGGCGACGGAAAAGCTGGCGGACATGCGGGCGGTTCATTGGTCCCAGGGCGTCTCTTACTAAACGTTCGGCCAGCGAATCGGAAACGCCTTCTTCTGGACGAAGCCATGCGAAGCCTGTGGGGAATGAGATAGGTCGATTCGACCCGCCCGCCATGCCCCCTTTCATCCGCGGCGCCGGGCATGGGATCATGGCGGCATGAAGCCGATGGTTCTGCTGTTGTCGATCGGCCTGCTGGGCTGGTGGTACGTCGTGGTGCCGCTGCAGGTGATCGTCGCGGCCGTGGCCCTTGCCCGCGGCCGCTGGCGGCTGGCCGTGTTCAGCCTGACCGCGCTGGCCGTCGCGATCGCCCTGGTCCAGGCCGCGCGGGCGGTGGTCGAATGGCATCCGGAGCGATTCGGCGAGATCGGCCTGGTGCTGCCCAGCGGCCATTCGGCCCTGGTCGTGGTCACGGTGACGACGATGGCCACGCTGGTCTGGCCGCGCTGGTCGCGGCAGCGTGTCACGGCGGCGGTGGCGATGATCCTGGCCGTTGCCGGGGTCATGACCCTGAGTGGCCATACCGTCGGGGACGTGCTGGTCGGGCTGGCGCTGGGCGGCGTTTCCGTCCTTGTCGCCGGAATCGCGGCGCGGTTCCGCCGGCCCCGCCGGGCGGCACCCGCTTGACCGTCAGCGATTCGGCCACAGGCCCGGCGTGGCCAGCTCGATGACGTGGCCGTCCGGGTCTGAGAAGTACAGGCTGGCGCCGCCGCGCGGCCAGGCCATCTCGCCGGTCAGGGCCACGCCGGCCTCGGCCAGCCGGGCGCGCCAGGCCTCGAGATCCGCGGCCGGCACGGCGAAGGCCATGTGCAGCCGCCCCGTGCCCTCATGCCCCGGGATGGTGCCGGAGGAGTCGACCACATCCGCCGAGGTGGCGCCGGCCAGGAACAGCAGCAACACGCCCTGGCGGCCGGCGTCCAGCGCCACGAGGCGCGGGCTGCGCAGCATCGCGCGCAGGCCCAGCACCCGCTCGTAGAAGGCGGCGGCGCGGTCCAGATCGGCGACGTAGAGCGAGGTCTCCAGCAGCCCGTCGATGCGTGGCGCGGCGGTCATGGCGCCGTCAGGCGTCGTCCGTGAGGCGGATCACCACGTCCACCCGGGCGATGCGGGTGCCGGCCGGCGCCTCGGGCAGGGCCGAGACCACCACCGCCTCGCCATGGACGTCGCGCAGCACGCCCGTGGCCTCGTGGTAGAAGTGATGGTGGTCGCGGATGTTGGTGTCGAAATAGGACCGACCGGCCTCGATCACAACCTCGCGCAGCAGCCCGGCCTCGGTGAACTGGTGCAGGGTGTTGTAGACGGTCGCCAGCGCCATGGCCTGGCCGGCCGCCGTCGCCTCGCCATGCAGCGCCTCGGCGGTGACGTGACGGTCGCCGCCGTCGAACAGCAGCCGGGCCAGCGCCACCCGCTGACGGGTGGGCCGCAGCCCGGCCTCGATCAGCCGGTCGACAGGGGCGGTGGTCTCGGCGTCTGTCATTCTGGTCCTGCAATGATCCCCTTCGCACCATAATCTGTGCGGCTCCGGGGAACAACACCCCGGCGCCGGGGATCGATCCGCAGCCCGCCTAGAGACCGTTTGGAAATGCGCTGGCGTGAGTCGGCTGACGGTGGTTTCGAGAACCGGAGCGCAGCGGACATAGGTCCGTGAGCACCGGAAGCTTCGAGTCCGCCGTCAGACGGCCGCGCCAGTAGCATTTACAAATGGTCTCTCACATCATCTGGTAGTTCGGGCCGCCACCGCCCTCCGGCACGGTCCAGACGATGTTCTGCTTCGGATCCTTGATGTCGCAGGTCTTGCAGTGCACGCAGTTCTGCGCGTTGATCACGAAGCGCGGATCGCTGCCGTCCTCGTTGCGCACCACCTCATACACCCCGGCCGGGCAGTAGCGCTGCGCCGGCTCGTCGAACACCCGCAGGGTGTAGGCGATCGGGACCGACGGGTCCTTCAGCTTCAGATGCGACGGCTGGTTCTCCTCGTGATTGGTGTTCGACAGATACACCGAGGAGAGGCGGTCGAAGGTGATCACCCCGTCCGGCTTCGGATAGTCGATCTTCTTCGAGCTCGCGGCCGGGCGCAGCGTTTCGTTGTCGGCATGCTTGTGGCGCAGGGTCCAGGGCAGCTTGCCGCGGGTCCACAGCTCGATGCCGGAATAGAGCGTGCCCAGGATCGTGCCCCAGCGGAAGGCCGGGCGGCAGTTGCGCACCACCGTCAGCTCCTGCCACAGCCAGCTGGCCTTCAGCCGCTCCGGATAGGCCGCGACCTCGTCATGGCCCTCGCGGCCCTCGGCCAGGGCGTCGAACACCGCCTCGGCGCAGACCATGCCGCTCTTCATCGCGGTGTGGTTGCCCTTGATCCGCGGCACGTTGACGAAGCCGGCGGAGCAGCCGATCAGGCAGCCGCCCGGGAAGGTCAGCTTCGGGATCGACTGCAGCCCGCCCTCATTGATGGCGCGGCCGCCATAGGCCAGACGCTTGCCGCCTTCCAGCACCGGGCGGATCAGCGGGTGGGTCTTGAAGCGCTGGAACTCCTCGAACGGCGACAGATACGGGTTCTTGTAGTCGAGCGCGACGACGTAGCCGATCGAGACCAGGTTCTCGCCGAAATGGTACATCCAGCTGCCGCCATAGGTCTCGTTGTCCAGCGGCCAGCCGAAGCCGTGCTGCACCAGGCCGCGGCGGTGATGCTCCGGCTTCACCTCCCACAGCTCCTTGACCCCCAGGCCGAAGGTCTGCGGGTCGCAATCGGCGCGGAGATTGAAGCGCTCCATCAGGATTTTGGCCAGCGACCCGCGCACACCCTCGCCGATCAGCGTGTATTTGGCGTGCAGCTCCATGCCCGGCGTGTAGTTGCCGGTGTGCTCGCCATCCTTGCCGATGCCCATGTCGCCGGTGGCCACGCCCTTGACCGACCCGTCCTCGTGGTACAGCACCTCGGCCGCGGCGAAGCCGGGATAGATCTCGACCCCCAGCGCCTCGGCCTGCTGCGCCAGCCAGCGCGTCACCAGCCCCATGCTGACGATGTAGTTGCCGTGGTTGTGCAGCTCCTTCGGCAGGCCGAAATTCGGCAGGCGGAAGCTGCTGACCCCGGTGAAGTAGTGGAACTCGTCCTGCGCCACCGGGGTGTCCAGCGGCGCGCCCTTGTCCTTCCAGTCGGGGATCAGCTCGTTCAGGGCGCGCGGATCCAGCACCGCGCCCGACAGGATGTGGGCGCCGACCTCGGACCCCTTCTCCAGCACGCAGACGCTGACCTCGCGCCCCGTCTCCGCCGCCTTCTGCTTCAGCCGGATCGCCGCCGCGAGGCCCGCCGGCCCCGCGCCCACGATCACGACGTCGTATTCCATCGATTCGCGTTCCATCGCGCGTCCCTGTCGTTCGGTTGGCGGCATGCTACAGAAATGCATCCCGGGAATCGAATGGCCGATCATGTCGCGCCGGCTTTGGCTCCGGTTGCGACGCCGCAGGACCCGCCGACGCCGCGGCAGGTGTTGACAGGCCGGATGGTGCGGCGGCTTCTAGCGCATGGACAGGATCAGCGAATCAGCCGTGCAGCCCGCCGAGATCATCGCCCTGCTGAGATGGTACCAGGACGCCGGCGTCGACGAGGCGATCGGCGACGATCCGGGCGCGCTCGGCCGGCCTCGGGCGGCCGCGATGCCGGCGGCACCGGTCCAGCTGGCGGCCCCGGCGCCGCAACCCGTCCAGCCCGCCCCGGCTCCGCCGGTCCGCGCGGCCGGCCCTGCCGCGGTGCTGCCGGGCAGCGACGCCGCCACCGGCGACGCCCGCCGCATCGCCGCCGGCTGCAACACGCTGGAGGAGCTGGCGGCCGCGCTGACCGCCTTCGATGGCTGCGGGCTGAAGGCCACGGCCACCCAGATGGTGTTCGCCGACGGCAACCCCGATTCCGACATCATGATCGTCGGCGAGGCGCCGGGGGCGGAGGAGGACCGGCTGGGCAAGCCCTTCGTCGGCCAGTCGGGCCAGCTGCTGGACCGCATGCTGGCGGCGATCGGGCTCGACCGCACCACCGTCTACATCTCCAACATCGTCAACTGGCGCCCGCCCGGCAACCGCCAGCCGAACGCGGCCGAGATCGCGATTTCGCTGCCCTTCATCGAGCGCCACATCGCGCTGATGCAGCCGAAGATTCTGCTCTGCGCCGGCGGCACCTCGGCCGCGGCGCTGCTGGCGACGCGCGAAGGCATCACCCGGATCCATGGCCGCTGGTTCGACCGGTCCTTCCCGGACCTGCCGGCGCCGGTGCCGACCATGCCGATCTACCACCCGGCCTTCATCCTGCGGCAGCCGGGCATGAAGCGCGACGTCTGGCGCGACCTGCTGGTGCTGAAGCACCGGATGAAGGAACTCGGGTGCGGCTTCACGTCCGCCACCAGCTGACTCTCGTTTCACTTTTCCCGGCGCATTCCGTCGGCTAGCTTGGCCGCTTCGTTCGACCACCGCTTGGGGGGACGCATGCCGGGCCGGATCGACGAGTCACGCCTGTTCCTTGCCGTCAACATTGCGCTATTGACCGTGTCCGACACGCGCACGGCCGCCGACGACAAGTCCGGCGACACGCTGGCCGAGCGCATCGCCGCGGCCGGCCACACGGTGCGCGACCGCCGGATCGTCAAGGACGACCGCGCCGCGATCGAGGCACAGCTCAAGGCCTGGATCGCCGATGCCGACATCGACGTCGTCGTCGCCACCGGCGGCACCGGCGTCACCGGCCGCGACGTCACGCCCGAAGCCTTCCACGCGGTCTATGAGAAGCACATCCCCGGCTTCGGCGAGCTGTTCCGCTGGCTGTCCTACGACAAGATCGGCACCTCGACGATCCAGAGCCGGGCGACCGCGGGCGTCGCCGGCGGCACCTATCTGTTCGCCCTGCCCGGCTCCCCCTCCGCCTGCCGCGACGCCTGGGACCTGATCCTGAAGGACCAGCTCGACAACCGGTTCCGGCCCTGCAATTTCGTCGAGCTGATGCCGCGCCTGCGCGAGAAATGACCATGAACGTCCTCCTCCGCGCCGGCCGGCTGGCCGCCTTCGCCTGCCTTCTCGTCGTCGCCGCCTGCGTGGCGCCGGGCAACGGGTCCCGCCCCGCGACGCCGGGTGCCAACCTGGCCCAGCTGCAGCCGCTTCCCACCAGCGGCTGCGGCCTGCCCGCCGCGGAAGGGCGGCAGACGCTGAAATTCCAGGGCGCGTCCTGGCGCTACATCGTCGACCTGCCGAACGGCTACGACAAATCGGTGCCGACCCGGCTGATCCTGGCCTTCCACGGCCGCACCGGCACGGCCGAGAAGGTGCGCACCTATTTCGAGCTGGAAGGCCCGGCGGCGCGGCCGGCGATCGTGGTCTATCCGCAGGCGCAGGGCGGCTGGGGCGGCAAGGCGGACCGCGACATGGCCTATGTCGACACCCTGCTGGCCCGGCTGAAGGCGACGCTGTGCGTCGACCAGACCCAGATCTTCGCCGCCGGCCATTCGATGGGCGGCAGCTTCGTCAACGACCTGTCCTGCGGCCGCGCCGGGGTGTTCCGCGCCACCGCCGTGGTGGCCGGCGGCATCGGCAGCGTGCGGCCCTGCCAGGGCCAGGTGGCGGCGATCCTGCTGCACAATCCGAAGGACAACATGGTGCCCTACAGCCAGGGCATCACCGAGCGCGACAAGCGCATCGCCCAGAACCGGCTGGCCGCCGCCCCGGTCGATGCCAGCGCCACCTTCCGCTGCAAGCGCTGGGGCAGGGGCGACATCGCCGACCCGGTGGTGTTCTGCGACCTGCCGTCGACCTTCAACCGCAAGCGGCCCTATTCGCATGGCTGGCCGGACGGCACCGGCCCGGCCATCACCGGCTTCTTCGACCGGGTCACCGACCAGCGGATTCAGTTGACAGAGCGGCCCGCCGCCCCTTAGGTGGGGACATGATGATCCGGCTAAGCACGCTTCGACTTATCTGATCGGCGCCCAGAGGGGCGTCGAACCGAAGCTGCTGCGACCCCTTTTCCGGATCCTCTCCATGACCCCCGACCGATCGCCCCGACAGGTTTTCGCCCGCATCGCCCGGGGCAGCTTCCGACTTATCACCGGCCGCTGAGCGGCGCATCGCGCGCCCGGCGGCCCCTTGGCGCATCCATGTCATGCGCCCGTCGTCGTTTCGCCCTATCCTTTTGGTCCGGCCGAGGCCGGCCGGTGCGAGAGAGAAATCCGATGTCCGTGATGCAACCCAAATCCGCAATGCCGATCGACAAGTATCGCCCGGTGCAGACCGTGGCGCTGACCGACCGGCACTGGCCCAACCGCGTGATCGACCGCGCCCCGATCTGGTGCTCGGTCGACCTCCGCGACGGCAACCAGGCCCTGATCGAGCCGATGGGGACCGACCGCAAGCAGCGCATGTGGGACCTCCTGGTCGGCATGGGCTTCAAGGAGATCGAGGTCGGCTTCCCCGCCGCCTCGCAGACCGATTTCGATTTCGTCCGCCAGCTGATCGACAACGACCTGATCCCCGACGGCGTCACCATCCAGGTGCTGACCCAGTCGCGGGAGGAGCTGATCCGCCGCACCTTCGACGCCATCCGCGGATCGAAGCGGGCGATCGTCCATCTCTACAACTCGACCTCGACGCTGCAGCGCCGGGTGGTGTTCGGCCTCGACCGCGACGGCATCACCGAGATCGCGGTGCGCGGCACCAAGCTGATCAAGGAGCTGGTGCCGACGGTGCCGGAGACCGAGATCGTGTTCCAGTACTCGCCGGAGAGCTTCACCGGTACCGAGCTGGACTATGCCCGCGACATCTGCGGCGCCGTGCTCGACGCCTGGCAGCCGACGCCCGATCGGAAGGCGATCCTGAACCTGCCGGCGACGGTGGAGATGGCGACGCCGAACGTCTATGCCGACCAGATCGAATGGTGCCACCGCAACTTCGCCCGGCGCGACAGCTTCGTGCTGTCGGTGCATCCGCACAACGACCGCGGCACCGGCATCGCCGCGACCGAGCTGGCGCTGATGGCCGGCGCCGACCGGGTCGAGGGCACGCTGTTCGGCAATGGCGAGCGCACCGGCAATGTCGACATCGTCACGCTGGGCCTCAACATGTTCACCCAGGGCGTCGACCCCGAGCTCGACCTGCACGACGTCGGCGAGATCGTCCGCACCGTCGAATACTGCAACCAGCTGCCGGTGCATCCGCGCCACCCCTATGGCGGCGAGCTGGTGTTCACCGCCTTCTCCGGCTCGCACCAGGACGCGATCAAGAAGGGCTTCGCGGCCATGGAGAAGAGCAACAGCGGGCTGTGGGAGGTGCCGTATCTGCCGATCGACCCGCAGGACATCGGCTGCAGCTACGAGGCGGTGATCCGGGTCAACAGCCAGTCCGGCAAGGGAGGCGTGGCCTATCTCTTGCTGACCGACCACGGCCTCGATTTGCCGCGCAAGCTGCAGGTGGAGTTCAGCCAGGTGATCCAAAAGCTGGCCGACGAGACCGGCAAGGAGATCTCGTCCAAGGTGATCTGGCACGAGTTCGAGCAGGAATACCTGACCCCCGGCCGGGTCGAGGTGACCGGCCACACCACGCTGCCGACCGGCCGCGGCGAGCGCCATATCGAGGCGCAGGTCAAGATCGACGGGGTGGAGAAGACCATCCGCGGCGAAGGCAACGGGCCGCTCAACGCCTTCATCGACGCGCTCCGCCGCGAGACCGGGGTCGATGTCGACATCGCCGATTATCGCGAGCACGCGCTGCGCAGCGGCTCCGATTCCGCCGCCGCGACCTATGTCGAGGCGCGGATCGGCGGCAAGACGCTGTTCGGCGTCGGCATCGACAGCAACATCGTCATGGCCTCGCTCAAGGCGGTGGCCAGCGCGGTCAACCGCGGCGTCCGCAAGGGCGCGGCCTGACCCCGGGACCCGGACAGGGTCGTCGGGCGTTGTGCGAGACGCGGCGGCGACCTGCCGGCGCGGCGATCCGAGGAGGAGACCATGTCGCAGCTTCGACCCGACGACCTGTCCGCCGACGAGAAGGATGCCCTGGGCCGAGTGCACCGCCATGAGGCCGGCGTCGCCGACCATGTGCGCCTGGCCCTGCAGGCCCGCGGCCTGATCGAAGAGCGGCAGGGCAAGTGGGCGCTGACCAATGACGGCAGCGTCCTCCTCGCCGCTATCGGGCTGGGCAAGCTCGACACCTAGCCGGGCGGCCGCTTCCGGCCGGCCGAGAGAACCGACACGGCGCGAGCGACCCGCCGCTCCAGCGGCGCTGCGCGAGACCCCGATCCCGGCCCGTCCGCCGGGCCGGGATCGAAAAATTCAATCCAAGCGCAACGAAACGCTATCCCTGGGAAAGATTTTAAGGTGAAATCTGGCCGGGGAGGAGACGCCTGAACGCAGACGACATGCGGAGGCGGCTCGTGGCCGACATCGTGCTGATCAACCCGCGCTTCGAGACCTCGTATTGGGGTCTCGAGCACGCGATCCGTTTTCTCGACGCCAAGGCCCTGCTGCCGCCGGCGAGCCTGCCGCTGCTCGCGGCGCTGACGCCGGCCGGGCACCGGATCACCCTCATCGACGAGAATGTCGAGGAGATCGATTTCGACCGCTGCGCCAGGGCCGACATCGTCGGCCTCACCGGCATGAACGTGCAGCGCCTGCGCATGCGGTCGATCCTGGCGGAGCTGAAGCGGCGCGGCGTCTTCACGGTGGTCGGCGGCGCCTGGGCGACGGTGCAGGAAGATGATTTCAAAGATCTCGCCGATGTGACCTTCGTCGGCGAGGCCGAGGAAACCTGGCCGCGCTTTCTCGCCGAATGGGCAGAGGGCCGCCACCAGCGACGCTACGAGCAGGCCGAGCGGACCGACATGGCGACGGTGCCAGCGCCGCGCCTGGACCTGCTGCCGATGAAAAAATACGCCCTTGGCAGCGTGCAGTTTTCGCGCGGCTGTCCCTTCGCCTGCGAATTCTGCGACATCATCGTCACCTTCGGCCGCCGGCCGCGGATCAAGACTTCGGCGCAGGTGATCGCCGAGCTGGAGGGCCTGCGGGCCGCCGGCAAGCTCACCGCCTTCATCGTCGACGACAACCTGATCGGCAACAAGAAGGCGGTGAAGGTGCTGCTGCGCGACCTGATCGCCTGGCAGCAGGCCAATCTCTATCCGATGACCTTCTCGACCGAGGCGTCGATCGACCTCGCCGAGGACCCTGAGCTGATGCAGCTGATGGCGGACGCCAACATCACCCAGGTGTTCGTCGGCATCGAGACCGTCAACGAGGAGGCGCTGCGCGAGACCAAAAAGATCCAGAACCTGCGCGATCGCGGGGGCACGATGCTGGAGAAGGTGCATCGCATCCAGGAGGCCGGGATCGAGGTCTGGTGCGGCCTGATCGTCGGCTTCGACCACGACGACCCGGGCATCTTCGCCGCCCAGCGCCGCTTCGTGCAGGACGCCCGGATCGTCCACGCCATGGTCAACATGCTGGTGGCGATCCCCCGGACGCCGCTCTACAAGCGGCTCGAGGCGGAGGGGCGGCTCGACCTGTCCGCCAATTTCGAGGGGATGGGGGAACTCGGCACCAACATCCTGCCGCGCGGCTTCAGCCGGGACGCACTGCGCCAGGGCTATGTCGCGCTGATGCAGGATCTCTACGCCCCCGCGGCCTATTTCGACCGGGTCGATTCGCTCTATCTCGGCCTGGGGATGACGCCCGGGCGGGTCAAGGCCCGGGCCCGCTCCCGCCGGCCGAAGCTGTGGCTGAGGACCAATGCCCGGCTGCTGCTCGAAGCTGTCGCCATCCTCACCATGCTGATTCGGGGCATTCCCGACCCGGCCCTGCGCCGCGAGTATCGCCGCCGCATGCTGCGCGTCCTCTGGCGCCGGCCCAGCCCGTCCGTGCTGCAGCAATATGCGATCAAATGCGCCATGCACTTCCATGTGCACACCATGGTGCAGCAGATGCTGGTGCAGCCGCGGGTCGAGATCGAGACGGAAGCCGTGCCCGACGTGGCCGCCTGACGGCGGCTCACGCCTTCCGGACCAGCTCCCGCATCGGCGCCGCGTCGGCGCTGCCGGGGAAGACGATTCGGTCCAGCGCGTCCTGCGGCAGGCCGAGATGGTCGCGGAACACGCCCTTGGCCACCGCGCGCAGATCCGTGGTCGGGGCCAGGTCGCGGCCCTGGTACAGCTTGTCGCCGGACAGTCCCGGCCAGTCGGCCAGGACCCTTCCGCCATGCACCGCGCCGCCGGCCAGGAAGGCGACCGAGCCGGTGCCGTGGTCGGTGCCGCCGGAGCCGTTGGCCGCGGCGGTGCGGCCGAACTCCGTCGCCGTCAGGATCGCGGTCTGCGTCCAGGCGTCGCCCAGCCCGGCGCGCAGCGCCTGCAGCGTCGCGGCATAGCCGGCGAGCAGCCGGTCCAGCCGCTTCACCTGCTGCACATGGGTGTCCCAGCCATACAGCTCCATCACGGCGATGCGCGAGCCGGTGGGGTCGGCCAGGAAGCGGCCGGCGGCCTCGGCGAGCTGCAGGTCGGCCCCGGCCGCGGGAGCGGCCATCGCACCCTGGGCGGGCATGGCGGGGCCCGAGGCGGACGCGGTCTGCACCATGCCCTGGATCTGCCGGCCGAAGGCGGTGGTGTCGAGGCCGGAGGCATAGGCCGCGTGCAGCGCCGGGTCCCGGTCGTACAGCCGGGCGACCAGGTCGGGGAAGCCCGGCGGCAGACCGGCTGGCTTGTCCGGCAGCCAGGAGGTCACCGGCGTGGTGCCGCGCAGCACCAGCGGGATCTCCTCGGCGAAGGCGATGCCGAAGCGCCGGTCGGTGGCGCCGATCAGACCCAGCGTGCGGTTCAGCCAGCCGTCGCGGGTGCCGTCCAGCCTGGCGGCGCCGGTCTCCAGCAGGTCCTGGCCGTCGAAATGCGACCGGTCGCGATAGGGCGAGGCCACGGCGTGCAGCGGCAGGAAGCTGCCCTCTTCATACCAGTCCTTCAAGGGCGCCAGGCCGGGATGCAGGGCGAAGCGCCCGTCCAGATCGACCATGCCGCCGTCCTGGCCGGGGGCGGGTGGAACCAGGGCGCCGCGCAGCGCGGCCAGGTCCGGATCGGCATAGGGCGGCATCGCGGCCAGGCCGTCCAGCGCGCCGCGCAGGATGATCAGCACGAAGCGCTGCTCGATCGGCGCCTTGGCCAGCAGCAGCCGGGCCGGCAGCACCGTCGCCGCGGCCGTGGCCGCGAAGCCGCCGAGAAGATGGCGTCGGGTCAGATCCATCCTCTCACCTCCTCTGGAATTCCGGGCTCAGCAGCGCCAGGGCCATGCCCTCGCGCTGGCTCGGCGCGCCGCGCAGCACGCCGCGGGTCTGCTCCGACAGGGTCGGGCCCAGCAGCGCCTCGACGAAGGGCAGGGGCGACTGGTCGGCGACGAGGCGCGGGATCACCTGATAGCTCCATTCCATCCGTTCCATCACCAGTTCCGGCGCCAGCCAGTCCGATTCGCGGTCCGGCCAGCCCTGCGGCGACGGCGCGTTGTAGATCTGCTGCCCCAGCCGGCGGGTCCAGTTCACCGCGGCCGGCCCGACATCGCCGAGGTCGAAGCCGCGCGCAGTCGAAACCACAAAATCCAGCGGCGACTTGAACTTCCGCCGCTCCGGCTGCCAGGCCTCGGGGCTGTCGATCAGCGCCTCGGACACCGCGGCCAGGTCGCCGCCGGTGTCGAGGAAGGTCTTCGCCAGGCGGTCGACCGCGGGTTTCGGCGGATCGTCGGCGATGAAGTGGCGGACCAGCCGGGTGGCGATGTGCCGGGCGGTCGACGGATGCGCGGCCAGGGCGTCCAGCGCCACCTCGCCCTCGGCCTGGCCGGAGTCGCGGTAGGTCCGGCCCAGGAAGGTCTTCGGCCCCGGCTCGTGGCCGCCCGGGCGGAAGGCGAAGACGGTGCCGGGCGGGTCCTTGGCGCGGCCGGGCGTCCAGCCGGTCAGGATCATCGCCAGGGCCCGCACATCGGCCTGGGTGTAGCCGCCGTCGACGCCCAGCGTGTGCAGCTCCATCAGCTCCCGCCCCAGATTCTCGTTCAGGCCCAGCCCGGCCTGCTTGCCGCCCTTCGAGTTCGGCCCGACCGAACGGGCATTGTCGAGATAGAACAGCATCGCCGGGTGCTTCACCACCGCCCCCAGCAGGTCGCGGAACCGGCCGGTGGCGTAAGGGCGGATCGCCTCGTTCTCATAGGCGCCGCCGAACGGCACGACATAGCTCTGGGCGTAGGAGACGGTGAAGTGGTTGGTCCAGAACTTGACCAGCCGCTCGCGGAACGGCGTGTCGCTGGCCACCGCCGTCTGGACATGCGCCACACGGTCGCGGTCGCGCAGCGCCCGCGCCTCCTCCTGATGCGGCTTGCGGCTCTCCTCGTCCGGCGCTTTCTGCACCGCGATCAGGATGTCCAGCCCGGCCCTGGTCAGCGGCAGGTCGCCGGCCGGCGCCGCCGGCTGGCGGATCTGCGCCCTGAGCCAGTCCCAGGGGTTGTCGGCGAGGGTGTCCAGCTGTCCCGGCCGGGCGCCGAAACCGAAGCGATTCACGGCGATCGCCGCCTCGACGAGAGACATGGTTCTCCGTCTCCGCTCTCGAACGACCCCTCCGGCCCCTGCACGGCAGGGCGGCGGGATTCCGTCGGGCGGCGTCGTTCCGGTGGGAGCGCGCCGCCGTTGCGTCCGGTTCACTGTCGTGCTGATTAAGGTAAGGTCCAAACCGCAGCAGGGCGAGGGTGTCGGGCGATGGGGACGGTTGGTCGCAGGATGCGTGATGCGCGCATCGAGGCGGACGGCACGGCGGCAGCGGCGGATCGGCTGCGCCTGCTCAAGGCGCTGGAGAAGAAGATCCTCTGGCTCTCCGCTTGGACGATCCACAACGCCAACCACCTGCGGCCCAGCCCGGACGGGCTCAAGGTCGGCGGCCACCAGGCGTCCTCCGCCTCGCTGGTCACGGTGATGACCGCCCTCTATCTCGACGTGCTGCGGCCGCGCGACCGGGTGGCGGTGAAGCCGCATGCCAGCCCGGTGTTCCACGCCATCCAGTACCTGCTGGGCCAGCAGACCCGCGAGAATCTGGAGAATTTCCGCTCGCTCGGCGGGGCCCAGTCCTACCCGTCGCGGACCAAGGACGCCGACGACGTCGACTTCTCGACCGGCTCGGTCGGGCTCGGCGTCGCCATGACGCTGTTCGCCTCGATCGCCCAGGACTATGTCGCGCTCAAGGGCTGGGGCGGCGAGGCCAAGGCCGGCGGCCGGATGGTGGCGCTGATGGGCGACGCCGAGCTGGATGAGGGCAACATCTACGAGGCCCTGCTGGAGGGCTGGAAGCACGATGTCCGCAACGTCTGGTGGGTGATCGACTACAACCGCCAGAGCCTGGATTCGATCGTCACCGAGCGGCTGTTCGCCCGCATCGACAAGCTGTTCGAGAACATGGGCTGGCGGGTGGTGACGCTGAAATATGGCGGGCTGCTGGAGGCCGCGTTCAAGCGGCCCGGCGGCGCCGCGCTGCGGCGCTGGATCGACGAATGCCCGAACCCGCTCTACTCGGCCCTGGTCTATCAGGGCGGGGCGTCCTGGCGGCGCCAACTGCTGGCCGATATCGGCGGCGAGGCCGGGATTCCCGAGCTGCTGGCCGACCATGACGATGCGGCGCTGGCCGATCTCATGACCAACCTGGCCGGCCACGACCTGGAGACGGTGCTGGCGGCGTTCCGCGGCATCGCCGACGACGTGCCGACGGTGTTCATCGCCTACACCATCAAGGGCTTCGGCCTGCCCTTCGCCGGCCACAAGGACAACCATGCCGGGCTGATGAACCCGGAGCAGATGGCCGCCTTCCAGGCCAGCCAGGGCGTGCCCGAGGGGCGGGAGTGGGAGCCCTTCGCCGGCGTCGACGACCTGGCCGACGAGCTGCGCGCCCTTCTGGCCGACGTGCCCTTCGCCGCCGAGGGGCGCCGGCGATACACCGCCGCCCATATCCCGGTGCCCGCCGCGCTCGACGTCGCCCTGGCCGAGACCATGTCGACCCAGGAGGGCTTCGGCCGGATCATGGGCGAGCTGGCCAAGCGCGAGGACATGCTGGCCGAGCGCGTGGTCACCACCTCGCCCGACGTCACCGTCTCGACCAATCTCGGCGGCTGGGTGAACCGCCGCGGCATCTTCGACCGGCATGTCCGCGCCGACGTGTTCAAGGAGCAGAAGGTGGTCTCGGCCCAGCGCTGGGGCATGTCGCCGGACGGCCAGCATGTCGAGCTCGGCATCGCCGAGAACAACCTGTTCATCAACCTCGCCGCGCTGGGCCTGACCCATTCCCTGTTCGGCGAGCGGCTGCTGCCGGTCGGCACGCTGTACGACCCGTTCATCGCCCGTGGCCTCGATGCGCTGAACTATGCCTGCTACCAGGATGCCCGCTTCATGCTGGTGGCGACGCCGTCCGGCCTGACCCTGGCGCCGGAGGGCGGGGCGCACCAGTCGATCAGCTCGCCCTTGATCGGCATGGCCCAGGACGGCCTAGCCAGCTTCGAGCCGGCCTATGTCGACGAGCTGGCGGCGGTGATGGCCTGGGGCTTCGACTACATGCAGCGCGACGGCTCCGACCCGGCGACCGGCGACTGGGTGCGCGACCATGACGGCGGCTCGGTCTATCTCCGCCTGTCGACCCGGCCGCTGGAGCAGCCCAAGCGGGAGATGACCGAGGATCTGCGCCAGGCGGTGATCGCCGGCGGCTACTGGCTGCGCCAGCCGGCGCCGGGCGCGTCGCTGGCCATCGTCTACACCGGCGCCGTGGCGCCCGAGGCGATCGCCGCCTTCGACCAGCTGCTGGAGGACATCCCCGGCGCCGGCCTGCTGGCCGTGACCTCGGCCGACCGGCTCAACGCCGGCTGGCATGCCGAGCTGGCGGCGGTGCGCGCCGGCCATGCGGTCGAGCCCTGCCTGGCCCGGCGGCTTCTGGCGCCGCTGGCGCCGGACGCGGCGCTGGTCACGGTGCTGGACGGGCATCCGGCGACCCTGTCCTGGCTCGGCGGCGTGCACGGCCACCGGGTCAAGCCGCTGGGCGTCGAGCATTTCGGCCAGTCCGGCACGATTCCGCAGCTGTACCGCAAATACGGCCTGGACGCCGACGCCATCCTCGACGCCTGCGCGGCGGCCCTGCTGGGGCGGTGACGGGCGTCCCTCTCCCGTCCGTCATTCCCGCGAAAGCGGAAATCTCTCTCCGGTCGCGTGACGAGATCTCCGCTTTGGCGGGAATAATGGTGGGGAAGGGGTCAGTACCCCCGCGACCGGTCGACCACGTCCTGCATCGGCTCGCCGCGCTCGAAGCGGGCGATCTGCTCGGCCAGGCGCAGCGTCGCGTATGTTGCGTTGTTGTTGGCGGCGACATGCGGCGTCAGCACCACCTTCGGATGAGTCCAGAACGGATGGTCGGGCGGCAGCGGCTCGGTCCGGAACACGTCCAGCACCGCGCCGGCGAGGTGGCTGGAATCGAGGGCCGCGATCAGGTCGGCATCGACCAGGTGATGGCCGCGCCCGGCATTGATCACCCAGGCGCCGCGCGGCAGGACCGCGAACAGCCGGCGGTCGAGGATGTCCTCGGTCTCCGCCGTCAGCGGCAGCAGGCAGACCAGGATCTCGGATTGCGCCAGGAAGGCGTCGAGCCGGGCCGCGCCGACGAAGCCCTCGACTCCCTCGACCGCCTTCGGCGTGCGGCTCCAGCCCGCCACCCGGAAGTTCAGCACCTTCAGCGCCCGTGCGACCGCGCCGCCCAGCGTGCCGAGACCGAGGATGCCGACGGTGACGTCGCGGGCCAGCCGCTGGTCGTGCTGCTGCCACACCCCCGCCGCCTGCTGGGCGCGATAGGTCCGGGCCTGGCGGTGGATCGCCAGCACCTGCTCGGCCACGAACTCGACCATGCCCTCGGTCAGGCTGAGATCGACCATGCGCACCAGCGGCACGTCGGCCGGCAGAGTCGGGTCGCGCAACATGGCGTCGATGCCGGCGCCGAGCGAATAGATCACCTTGAGGTTGGGCAGCCCCGCCAGCATCCCGGCCGGGGGCTTCCAGACGATGGCGTAGTCGATCTCGGCCGGGTCGCCGATCTCCGGCCAGACCCGGACCTCCAGCGCCGGCATCGCCGCGCGCAGCGCCGGCAGCCACTGGGCGGGATCGTCGGTGGCCGAGGCGAAGACGGCAACGGGCATGGGGTATTCTCCGGGTCAGCGTTCAAGCCGACCCTACGAGATAGCGACCCGCCATTGCGAGCCCCGAACGGCGACAGGCGCTCTGTGATCACCTAAATTTTCTGTTGAAAGAAAAATATAATCACAGAGATCGCGTAGTACCAAAGAATTCATCTCCGCTGATGACAAGCCGCGTGGGAAGTCTTATCTCATTTCAATGGTCATTGTTGCCGGGCGCAGCTCCCCGCCGCCCGGCCCGGCAAAGGGGAAGAGGCTCATGCCCGACACCGCCCTGGCGCGGAAGGCCGACGCGACCGCGTTCGACAGGAACGCCGAGGTGTTCGCACTGATGCGCGACTCCGCCGCCATCCTGGCGCGGCAGGAGCCGATCCTGGCGCCGGTCGTCGAACGCATCGTGCTCGGCGCCGCCGATTTCAGCGATGCGCTCGCCCGCCTGCTGGCCACCAAGCTGGAATGCGACACAGCCTGCCATGACCGGCTGCTGGCGCTGGCGACCGAGGCGATGCGCGCCGACCCGGCGATCGCCGCCCATGCCGTGCTCGACCTCGACGCCATCAAGGACCGCGACCCGGCGGCGCGCAACCACCTGACCCCGTTCCTGTTCTTCAAGGGCTTCCATGCGCTGCAATGGCACCGGGTCGGCCACTGGCTGCTCGGCCAGGGGCGCCACGCGCTCGCCAGCTTCCTGCAGAGCCGGGTGTCGGAGAGCATGGCGGTCGACATCCACCCGGCCGCCCGGATCGGCTGGGGGCTGCTGATCGACCACGGCACGGGCGTCGTCATCGGCGAGACCGCGGTGGTCGGCAACGACGTCTCGATCCTGCACGGCGTCACCCTCGGCGGCACCGGCAAGGAAAGCGGCGACCGCCATCCCAAGGTGCGCGACGGCGTGCTGATCGGCGCCGGCGCCAAGATCCTCGGCAACATCGAGATCGGCGAGGGCGCCAAGATCGGCGCCGGCAGCGTGGTGCTGACCGCCGTGCCGCCGCACCGGACCGCGGTGGGCAACCCCGCCCGCATCGTCGGCTCGTGTTCGGAGCCCTTGCCCGCCCTGACCATGGACCACTCGATCCCGGTTCCCCCCGGCATCGACTTCGTGATCTGACCGCATCGGGTTAGGCTCTGCTCCCTCCGCGCTGCCGAGAGGGGAGGGCCGCCATGACCGACAGCTTCGATCTCGACGCCTATCTGCGCCGCATCGGCCATGAAGCGCCGGTGGCGCCGGACCTGGCGACGCTGCAGGCGCTGGTCTTCCGCCACGCCTGCGCCATCGCCTTCGAGAATCTCGACCCGGTCCTGGGCCGGCCGCCGTTGCTCGACCCCGCGTCGCTGCAGCGCAAGCTGGTGGCCGGCGGCCGCGGCGGCTACTGCTTCGAGCAGAACCTGCTGCTGCGCCAGGCGCTGCTGGCCGCGGGCTTCCGGGTGATCGCCCTCACCGCGCGGGTGCTGTGGGGCCAGCCGGAGGGCCATGTCAGCCCGCGCAGCCACATGCTGCTGCAGGTCCTGCTCGACGACGGGCCGCGCATCGTCGATGTCGGCTTCGGCGGCCAGACCCTGACCGGCGTGCTGCGGCTTGAGCCCGGCCTTGAGCAGCCGACGCCGCATGAGCCGTTCCGGCTGGTGACGGTCGACGGTGACCTCAAGCTGCAGGCGAAGACCGGGGAGGAGTGGCGGTCGCTGTACCGCTTCGATCTGCAGGAGCAGTGGCCGGTCGATTACGAGGCGGCCAACTGGTACCTCGCCACTCATCCCGCCTCACATTTCGTCACCGGCCTGATCGCCGCGCGGCCGCAGCCGGGGGCCCGCCATGCCCTGCGCAACGCCGACTATGCCGTGCACCGGCTGGATGGCGGCACCGAGCGGCGGACCCTCGCCGATGCGACAGAGCTGAAATCCGTCCTGACCGAGGTGTTCGGCCTGACCTTGCCGGAGAGGCTTGACCAGGCCTTGGAGCGGCTGCTGGCGCCGCCTACGCCCCGGTGACCCAGTCGAACAGCAGCTTGACGTTCAGCACGATGATCACCGCCGAGACCAGCCAGGCCGTCCATTTCAGCCAGGCCGGGTTGGCGAAGGCGCCCATCTTGGCCTTGTCGCTGGTGAAGGCGACCAGCGGCACCACGGCGAAGGGCAACTGCAGGCTCAGCACCACCTGGCTCAGCACCAGCAGCTGAGCGGTGCCGCTCTCGCCATACATCGCGGTGACGATCACCGTCGGCACGATGGCGATGCCGCGGGTGATCAGCCGCCGCAGCCAGGGCTTCAGCCGGATCGAGAGGAAGCCCTCCATCACGATCTGCCCGGCCAGCGTCGCCGTCAGGGTCGAGTTCTGGCCGGAGGCCAGCAGCGCCACGGCGAACAGGGTGCTGGCGATGCCGACACCCAGCATCGGCGTCAGCAGCTGGTAGGCGTCCTGGATCTCGGCCACGTCGGTGCGGCCGGCGGTGTGGAAGGTGGCGGCGGCCAGGATCAGGATCGCGGCGTTGATGAACAGCGCGACCATCAGCGCCACGGTCGAATCGATGGTGGCGAAGCGGATCGCCTGGCGCTTGCCGGGCTCGGTCCGCTCGAAGGCGCGGGTCTGCACGATCGAGGAGTGCAGGTACAGGTTATGCGGCATCACCGTCGCGCCGATGATGCCGATGGCGATGTACAGCATCTCCGGGTTGGTCACGATCTGGGTCGAGGGGATGAAGCCGGCGGCGATCTCGGCGATCGCCGGCTGGGCCAGGATCAGCTCGACCAGGAAGCAGCCGCCGATGATCAGCATCAGGCCGATGATGAACGCCTCGAGGTGGCGGAAGCCGCGGTTCTGCAGATACAGCACCACCATGACGTCGAGCGCGGTCAGCACCACGCCCCACAACAGCGGGATGCCGAACAGGAGCTGCAGCGCGATCGCGGTGCCGATCACCTCGGCCAGGTCGCAGGCGACGATCGCGATCTCGCACAGGAACCACAGGGCCATGGCGACCGGCTTCGGATAATGATCGCGGCAGGCCTGGGCCAGGTCGCGCCCAGTGACGATGCCCAGCTTGGCCGACAGCGCCTGCAGCAGGATCGCCATCACGTTCGACAGCAGGATGACCGACAGCAGCGTGTAGCCGAAGGCCGAGCCGCCGGCCAGGTCGGTCGCCCAGTTGCCCGGGTCCATGTAGCCGACGGCGACGAGATAGCCGGGGCCGACAAAGGCGAACAGCTTGCGCAGCCAGCCGACACCGACGGGCACCGCGATGCTGCGGTGCGCCTCGGGCAGGCTCGGGGCGGTCGGGTTCGTTCGCCAGCCGGAACCGGCGGCGCTGCCCTGCTGGGCGATGTCCTGGGCTGCGATGTCGGTTCTCATCATGCGCTCGTTTCTCGCCGCTGCCGGGCAGCGGCCGAAGGTGTCTGCCGATTCGATCTCCCTGTCCTGTATAATGTAGCCATGGCTACATTCTTGGCAAGCGTCATCACCTTGTCATTTTCCGATCTACCGGTATGATGCGCCGCAACCGCGCCGGCCTGTGGACCGCAGCACCGCGGTCCAGACTCATCAATGGGGCCAGGAGGCATCCGGCTCCGAAGGACAGACGAGAGATGACGGAACAGGATCGTCCTTCCGACACCGGGCTGCAGGCGGCGGGGTTCAGCCGGGTGCGCCAGGCCCGGCAAAGCGAGACGGCCGAAGACTATGTCGAGATGATCGCCGAGCTGATCGACAGCCAGGGCGAGGCGCGGATCGTCGAGCTGGCGGAGCGATTCGGCGTGGCCCATGCCACGGTGAACAAGACCATCGCCCGGCTGCAGCGCGAGGGGCTGGTCAGCGCGCGGCCCTACCGCTCGATCTTCCTGACCGATGCCGGGCGCGAGATGGCCGATTCCTGCCGTCGGCGCCACCGCATCGTGGTCGAGTTCCTGAAGTCGATCGGGGTCAGCGACGAGGCGGCCGAGATCGACGCCGAAGGCATCGAGCACCATGTCAGCGCCGAGACTCTGGCCGCCTTCGAGCGCGTGGTGACGATGAAGGCCTGAGGCCGGGCCAATCAGAGCTCCGGTGCGGCCGATGACAGGGCTGTTCCGGCAGCCGCGGCCTTTACCGCATCGATGAACGCGCGCAGGGCGGGGGCCATCTGGCGCTGCTGCGGATAGCACAGGAACAGCCCGGGGAACGCCGCGGACCAGCGTTCCAGCATCGGCACCAGCCGGTCCGCGGCAATGTCGCCGGCCACGGTCTGCTCGACCGGGAAGGCGATGCCGATGCCCTGCAGGGCAGCGCGCCGCGCCGTCTCCTTGTCGTTGACGATCAGGGGGCCGTCGACCGCGACCGAAAACCAGCCGCCATCCTCGAAGAACTCCCAGGCATAGGGCGTGGCGCGGCCCGGCCAGCGCCAGCGGATGCAGCGATGATGCACCAGGTCGCGCGGATGGTCCGGCCGGCCATGGGCGGCCAGATAGGCGGGGGACGCCACCGCGATCTGCCGCATCGCCGGGCCCAGGCGGACCGCGACCATGTCCCGCTCGATCACCTCGCCGATGCGGATCGCGGCATCGAAGCCGCCGGCGACGACGTCGATCACCTCGTCGTCGAGGGTGATGTCCAGCACCACGTCCGGATAGGATCGGGCAAAGGCCGCCAGGATCGGCTGGATGAAGGATTCGGCGGCCGAACGGAAAGCGTGGATCCGCACCGTGCCGGCCGGGCGCTCGCGATAGCGCCGCACCTGGCCGATCGCCTGGCCCAACTCCGCCACCACCGGCCGCACCCGGCGCAGCAGGTTCTCGCCGGCATCGGTCAGCGCCACGCTGCGCGTGGTCCGGTTGAGCAGCCGCACCCCGACCCGCTCCTCGAAGCCGCGCACCATCTGGCTCAACGCCGAGGGCGACACGCCGAGCGTCTCTGCCGCCCGGCTGAAGCTCAGCAGGTCGCCGACGGCGACGAAGGCTCGCAGCTGGTTGTAGTCGCTGCCCGACAACAGGGAATCCATGGCGCAATGAACCGCTTTTAAGTCCAGCTTACAAGCGCTGTCAGAATGCCGTGCATTCTGAAGACCGGCGGCCGGGCCTATCTCGGGGGTCGCAAAAGGAGACTTCCATGAAGACCTGGTTCATCACCGGCATTTCGCGCGGCCTCGGGCTCGCGCTGGCCCAGGCGGCGCTGGCGGACGGGGACACCGTCATCGGCACTGTCAGAGGCGGCGCGCCTGACCTGTCGGCCAAGGCGGGGACGTTGCACGTCCTGACCCTCGACCTCGCCGATGGCGCGGCGGCGGAAGCGGCCGTCGAGCGGGCCTTCGCCCTGGCGGGCCGCGTCGACGTGATCGTGAACAATGCGGGCTACGGCCTGCTCGGCGCCGTCGAGAAGGCGAGCGACGCCGACGTGGCGCGGCTGTTCGATGTCGACGTGTTCGCGCCGTTCCGCATCATCCGTGCGGCGCTGCCCCATCTGCGCGCCCAGGGCTCGGGCCACATCGTCAACATCACCTCGATCGCAGGCCGGGCGCCCGGTCCCGGCTCCAGCCTGTACGCGGCGGCGAAGCATGCGCTGGAGGGGCTGAGCGTGGGCCTGGCGCAGGAGGTCGCGCCCCTCGGCATCAAGGTGACCGCGGTGGCGCCGGGCGCCTTCCGGACCGACTTCCTCTCGACGCATTCGATCCGCAAGAGCGAGGCGGAGGATGCGGCCTATGCGGCGAGCGTCGGGCGCAGCGCGGCCGCGTTCGACACCATGGCCGGGAAGCAGCTCGGCGATCCCGACCGGGCCGCGCAGGCCATTCTCTCGGCCGTCCGCGCGGACGATCCGCCGCTGCACCTGCTGCTGGGCAGCGATGCCCTGCAGCGCGCCCGGACCAAGCTCGATGCGCTGATCGAGGAGATGCATCGCTGGGAGGAGGTGACCCGCAGCACCGATTTCCCGGCGGCGGAGTCGGCCTGAGATCCGGGGGCAGGCGGCCGTCAGGCCGCCTTCTTCGCCTCGACATACTCGGCCGACTGCATCTCCATCAGCCGGCTCTCGGTGCGGGCGAATTCCAGCGCCTGGCTGTCGCCGGCATAGAGCTGGGTGACCGGCACCTCGGCCGCGATCACCACCCGGCGGCGGGCTTCGTACAGGCTGTCGATCAGCACGATGAAGCGCTTCATCTCGTGGCGCTTGGCCTCGGTGAAGCGCGGCACGCCCTCGATGATCACGGTGTGGAAGGCGTCGGCCAGGGTCAGGTAGTCGGCGGCGCCGAGCGGCCGGGCGCACAGCGCGTCGAAGTCGCACCAGGCCACGCCCCTGGCGGCGCGCGGCACCTCGAGCGTGCGGGCACCGGGGACGGGCAGGATGACGGGGGCGCCCTCGGCGCCGTCGGTCAGGTCGGCGAACAGCTCGGCCAGCGCCTTATGCGCCATCCCGCCCAGCGGCGAATGGTAGACCGGGCGGCCGCGCAGCCGGTCGAGGCGGTAGTCTCGGCCGCCGTCCAGCTGCACCACCTCCAGCTTCTTCTTGATCATGGCGATGAAGGGCAGGAAGCGGTCGCGCTGCAGCCCGTCCTTGTACAGCTCGTCCGGCGGCCAGTTCGAGGTCGCGACCACGATCACGCCGAGGCCGAACAGCGCCTGGAACAGCCGGCCCAGGATCATGGCGTCAGCGATGTCAACGACGTGGAACTCGTCAAAGCACAGCAGCCACGCCTCGGCGGCGATGCGGCGGGCCAGCGGCGGGATCGGGTCGGCGCTGTCGCCTTCGGCCGCGGCGCCGGACTGGCGCCATTCATGGATGCGCTGATGCACCTCGAGCATGAAGGCGTTGAAATGCACCCGGCGCTTCTTCGGCACCGGCGTGGTGTCGAAGAACAGGTCCATCAGCATGGATTTGCCGCGCCCGACACCGCCCCAGAAGTACAGGCCGCGCGGCGGGTCGATCGCCGGCTTCTTCTTGCCGAAGCCGAGTCGGGACAGCAGGCCGTTGCTCTCGGGCTCGGGCGGGGTGTAGCTGCGCAGCTGCCGGTGCAACCGCTGCAGCTTCTCGACCGCCGCGGCCTGGGCGGGGTCGGGCCGCAGCACGCCCTCGGCGATCCGGCGGCGATAGAGGGCAAGCGGCTCGTCGTCTTGCGCTGCAATGTCGGGCATGGCGAGGGTGCTTACCGCAAGCCCCGGCGAAATGCCAGACAAGGCGGCGCATCCCTGGCCTGAACCGGCGGCGCGTCAGATCGCGCCCATGTTTAGCTGCACCCGGCGCTCACGCCAGTCCAGCGGCGTAGCGCAGCGCCTGCATGATGTCCTCGCGCTCCAGATAGGGGTAGTCCGCGAGAACCTCGTCGATGCTGTGTCCCGCACCGATCTGGCCGACAATCATACCGACGGTGACCCGCATCCCGCGAATGCAGGCTCTTCCGCCCATCACTTCGGGCTGTTGGGTAATGCGGTCCAGCGGTTCCATCAGCTTTCAATCTCGGCACCCGCCAAAGCCTAGCACGGCGCGCTGCCTCAGGCCGCGCGCAGATCCAGCTGTACTCGGCGCTCGACCAGGGCGAAGCCGGCGCGCTCATAGACCCGGCAGGCCGCCGGGTTGAGGTCGTTGGTGGCCAGCAGCGCCGTGGTCACGCCCTCGACCCGCAGCGCCGCCAGCAGGCCGGCCAGCATCCGCCCGGCCAGCCCTTCGCCGCGGCGGACGGGGTCGACCAGGAAATTGCCGATCATCGCCCGATGGCCAGCACGGGCGAGGACGCCGCCGGCCGCGACCGGGCGGCCATCCTCGACGATCGCGACGAAGGGCAGCGCCAGCATCCAGGCGGAGAACACCGTCGCCGGATAGTATGCGGCGAAGAAGCGGCGCAGCGGCTCGAGATCCGCCGGCCCCATCCGCCGGCAGGCGGGGGCCGGCTCCGCGAGGTCGGCGAGCGGTCGGGCATAGAAGCGCAGCCCATCCTCCAGCGTCAGCCGGTCGCCGCAGGCCGGGCGCAGCCGCTCCGCCTGGTCCGGCGTCAGATGCAGCTCCAGCGGCCGAAGATCGGCTGTCAGGGCCAGGAGGGCGGCGTCGCCCACGGTGCCGACCGGGGTGTAGGCCGACAGCCCGTCGAAATCGATGCCCAGCACGACACCTTCCGGCTCCAGCCGCACCGACCGATTGCGGTCGCCAGCGGCGGCGGCGTCGAGCGCCGCGTCCCAGTACAGCGCGAACACCGGATGCCCCGCCACCAGGACGCCGACCCGCGCCCGCTCCGCGCGGGACAGGCCGGCGACCGGGCGGAAGCCGGTCACACCACCCGGATGTTCTTGAACTGCCAGGGATCCTCCGGGTCGATGTCCTCGGCGAACAGCTGGCCGCGGCCCCGGAGCGGATTCCAGTCGGTGAAGGCGCCGGCCAGCTCGCCGAGATAGGGGCGAGCCACCTCGAGCACCCGCTCGTGATCCATCTCCTCGGGCTCGACCAGCCCGCGATCCGGGTTCTCGATCGCCCAGACCAGCCCGCCCAGCACCGCCGCCGTCACCTGCAGGCTGGTGGCGTTGTTGTGCGGCGCCAGCTCGCGCGCCTCGCCGATGGTCAGTCGCGAGCCGTACCAATAGGCGCCCTTGGCGTGGCCGGCCAGCATGACGCCGAGCTCGTCCATGCCCTCGGTGATCTCGTCCATCATCAGCCGCTTGTTCGGCTGCAGCTCGTAGTTGCGGCCGGCGAATTCATGCACCGACAGCACCGCGTCGTCCGATGGATGGTAGGCGTAGTGCACCGTCGGCCGGTACTCCGGCTGGGCGCCGGACCCGACGGTCAGGTAGTCGGCCAGCGAGATCGCCTCGTTGTGGGTGATCAGGAAGCCGTGGATCGGCCCGGCCAGCGGCGTCCAGGTCCGCACCCGGGTTGCGGCGCCGGGGCGGGCCAGCCAGATCGCCGCCTGCGACCCCGCGGCGTGGCGGTTGCCGTCGGCCGGGAAGTGGCGCTCATGGCTGCCCCAGCCCAGCTCGGCCGGCTGGCAGCCCTCGCCGACGAAGCCGTCGATCGACCAGGTGTTGACGAACTCGCCCGGCTTCTTCGGGAAGCGGGCGACCTGGGTGTCGCGCTCGGCGACATGGATCACCTTCACGCCCAGCGTCCTGGCCAGGCCCGCCCAGCCGGCGCGGTCGGCCGGCACCGGCGGCTCGAAGCCGGTCGCGGATGCGATATTGAGCAGCGCGCGCTTGACGAAATGCGAGACCAGGCCGGGATTGGCGCCATGGGTCAGCACCGCGGTCGGCGCGCCCGGGTTGCGGCCCAGCGCCAGCGCCGCCTCGCGCAGCGCGTAGTTCGACCGGTCAGCCGGGCCGAGATTGGGGTCGGTATAACCGCCCAGCCAGGGCTCGATGCAGGTGTCGATGTAGAGCGCCCCGCGCTCCCGCGCCAGCTCGATCAACGCCACCGAGGAGACGTCGACCGAGAGGTTGACCAGGGCGTCGCCCGGGCCGAACAGGGGTTCGAGCAGTGTCCGGTAATTGCCGCGCGTGACCGGTTCATGGATGAAGCGGACGCCGTAGAGTTCCGCCTCCTTCTGGCCCCTCGTCTCCGCCGTCACGATGGTGACGCGGTCGGGGGTCAGGGTCAGGTGCCGCAGCAGCAGCGGCAGCACGCCCTGGCCGATCGAGCCGAAACCGACCATGAGGATGCGGCCGGTGAAGGGTGTGCGCGCGGGTTTTGCCATTTAGAAGGACACTCCTCGAGTGTGTTGCGTGCAGGATCGCTCCGTGAGGTGGGCAGATCGTGGGGTGACAGGGCGGTTGATAAGAAAAAAGCGCTGGGGTCACCAGCGCTTTTTTGTGACGTTTCTTGCAGCGCTGCGCGGGGTCAGCCGGCCCGTTCCAGCATCAGCTTCTTGATCTCGCCGATCGCCTTAGCGGGGTTCAGCCCCTTCGGGCAGGTCTTGGTGCAGTTCATGATGGTGTGGCAGCGATAGAGGCGGAACGGGTCCTCCAACGCGTCCAGCCGCTCGCCGGTCATCTCGTCCCGGCTGTCGGCGATCCAGCGATAGGCCTGCAGCAGCACCGCGGGGCCGAGGTACTTGTCGCCGTTCCACCAGTAGCTCGGGCAGCTGGTGGTGCAGCAGAAGCACAGGATGCACTCGTAGAGGCCATCCAGCTTCTCGCGCTCCTCCGGGCTCTGCCGGCGCTCGCGGTCGGGCGGCGGCGGGCTCTCGGCCTGCAGCCAGGGCTTGATCGACGCGTATTGCGCGTAGATGTGGGTCAGCTCCGGCACCAGGTCCTTCACCACCGGCATGTGCGGCAGCGGGTAGATCTTGACGTCGCCCTGGACCTCCTCGATCGGCTTGAGGCAGGCCAGGGTGTTGGTGCCGTCGATGTTCATCGCGCAGGACCCGCAGATGCCCTCGCGGCAGGACCGCCGGAAGGTCAGGGTCGAGTCGATGTCGTTCTTGATGTGGATGATGGCGTCCAGGACCATCGGCCCGCAGCGCGCCAGGTCGATCTCGTAGGTGTCGAGCCGCGGATTCTCGTCCGTGTCCGGGTCCCAGCGATAGATCTTGAAGGTCCGCGGCTTCTTGATCTCGCCGGGGACGCGGATGGTCTTGCCGGGCTGGACCTTGGAATTGCGGGGCAGGGTGAATTCGGCCATGTCGTCCTCGGGTCGCGCTCGACCTTTGCTCTGGCGCCGGGTCGCAATCGCGGCACCAGCCCCTAACCAACCTCGTCATCCCCGCGAAAGCGGGGATCTCTCTCCTACTCGCCGAGCGAGTCGAACAAATCGGCCCAGGCCGGATTGTCCTTCTCGATCAACTCCACCTTCCATGCTCTTCGCCACTTCTTGATCTGCTTCTCCCGCCGGATGGCGGACTCGGCACTGTCGTGCCGTTCGATCCAGACCAAGCGCCCCACGCCGTAGCGTGCGGTAAACCCTGGAACGATCTTGTTCCGATGCTCCCAGGCCCGTTTCGGGAGATTGGACGTGACGCCGGTGTACAGCACACCGTCCTTCCGGCTCGCCATGATGTAGACGAAGAAGGACTTGTCCATCCGCGATCCCGAGGAGATCCCCGCTTTCGCGGGGATGACGGTCAAGAGATGAGGTCCAGAGCTGTTGGCAATGAGCAGGCTGGTTTTCGTATCCTCCGTCAGTACACCCGCGCCTTGGGCGGGAAGCTCTGGACTTCGTTGGTCATCGGCTGAAGATGGACCGGGCGGTAGTCGATGCGGGTCTTGCCGGCCTCGTCGATCCAGACGACGCTGTGCTTCATCCAGTCGACGTCGTTGCGGTCCGGGAAGTCCTCGCGGGCATGGGCGCCGCGGCT